>Ga0208695_1000077_pt1 | contig 136707 bp, 123 predicted proteins | sample AD_UKC111_MetaG_FD_184449 | JGI IMG/M metagenome (GOLD analysis project Ga0208695, IMG submission 184449) | Active sludge microbial communities of municipal wastewater-treating anaerobic digesters from Hong Kong - AD_UKC111_MetaG (SPAdes)... | ecosystem: Engineered > Bioreactor > Anaerobic >... | reverse complement strand
AATCGGATAGCTTTTTCACAAATGGAGTCTTATCTGCATAGTAATAATTCTCGGTTCGTATCTCTACAAAGCTCTGTATGCCTATGGGCAGCTTTTTCATTTATCTTTTCCTGCTTTGATTTTATTTTTAATAATTCTGTTAGTAATATCTCTCAGCTTAGAGCTTTTGTCCAGAATTTTTTATGCTCTTTTTAGAGGAAGAATCCCCTATTACTGGCATTCCTCTGTCATTCTTTGCAAATGCTGCCCTGAGCCTGCCGAAGAGGAAGGATCTCAAATAGGGTACAGCGAGATCCTTCGTCGTCCCGACAGAGTCGGGACTCCTCAGGATGACATAGCGGTGGGCCTGTCATTCTGAGCGCAGCGAAGAATCCCTTATAATAAACAGCGTGATTCTTAGATTCTTCGGGACCTCCTCCCTCACAATGACGAAAAAGAAAACACTCCTCAAGATGAGGTGGCAAGGTTAACCACAGTGCACACAGAGGTAAAAGTATTGCAAATAAACTCTTAATTCTCTGAATGCTCTCTGATGAAAGATTTGACCATTATGTCCTCCTCCATGGCTCTACTGGGATAGTAAAAATAATATTTAGTGAAAATTTTTTTAAAAAACAGTTGACGATTTGCAAGTATTTAAGTATTATATTAAATAATTAAAAACTTAAAATTTGTGAGGTGTTATAATGTCAAAGGCGGGAAAATTTTTTGCTTTGCTGCCATTATTTTTTTATGGGGCATTGCTTTTTATTCCATATCAAGTCCATTCGCAAGAAATCGAGAGGCGTGATTTTGACTCAATATGGGCTCATGTCAAATCCAATTCTCCTGCAATTAAAAGTGCATCTCTTGAATCAGAGGCTGCAACTGTTATGAAAGATAGATATAGCAGACACTGGTTACCAATGATTTATGGCGATGCAAAATTTTTCATAACAGATGATCCTGCTTTGAATTTTATGTCAGTTCTTTCTCAAAGGAAAATTGGCAATGAGGATTTTTCACCTGATAGGCTCAATCATCCAGGTAAAAACAGCTATAAGCAGGCTTCTGTGGGGGTGAACCTTCCTCTATACGAGGGTGGTGCTGGTTATTACACTGCAAAGAGCTTTGATTCTATTGCAAAGAGTAAAAGCTATGGCAGGGCTGTTATTGTTTTAAGTGAAAAAAGCAAAACAATGGCAGCCTATGGCAGACTTATAGCTCTTACAAAAGCTGCTAATGAACTGGCTGATTTAAAAAAGAGCGTTACTGGGATTTTGTCAGGTTATGAATCTGCTTTAAAAAATAATCCTGTTGAGTATTCTGGAATATTGGGCCTTAAGGCGCTTTCCAATCGTATTGATGCCATGATCACAGAAAACGATGCGAAGATAAAATATCTAAGAGATTATCTTCAAAATACCTCTGCAGGGAATTTGCCAGATCTATGGACAGCCTCAGATAGCGATGTCATCACTTTTGGAGGTCGCTATGTATCTGACAAAAACACAGCCATAAAAGAATCCTATCAGCTTAAGGCTTTAAAGGCCTATGCAGAAAGTTTAAAACATAAGGCAGAGGCACAAAAGAGCGTTTATCTCCCAAAGATTGGTTTATTTTCTGAGGCTAATGTATACAGCGGGAACAGGGCTACTGCTGACTCCTATAGTGCTGGATTTTATATTCAGATGAATATCCTATCTCCTGTTGAATATGGCTCTGTGCGGCAGGCTGAATTTGAAAGTGATGCTGCTTTTTTTAAACTAAAAAATGAAGCTATCAAAGAAAAAACTGATATCGAAAGATTAAGAAATTTTGAAGCAACTCTCAGAGAAAATATAAAAATTTTAAATGAGAGCCTCAAGATTATGGATGAACAGCTGAGGAATATAAAAAGGCTCTTTGCAAATGGCTCTGTAAAGGCATTTCAGCTTTCTGATGTCATAGCTGCCAAGGGTGATCTCCTTCAGAATTTGGCAAAGGCTGAAGAGGAATATGCAGAGGTAATATCTGGAATTTATTTTTATACAGCGAATATAGAGGAGGCCTCCAATGAATAATGAAATAAAAAAAGGATTTGCTGGCAATCTTGCAGAACGATTTATTAAGTCACGACTCACTGTAATTATTGCAGCAGCAAGTATTTTGCTTGGGATCTTTGCGGTTATTCTCACTCCCAAAGAAGAGGAACCGCAGATCTCTGTCCCAATGATTGACGTGGAGATATTTGCTCCGGGATATGAATCTCAGGAGGTGGAGCGTAAAGTCACTGAACCTGTTGAGCGAGCTGTATGGGGTCTGGATGGCGTGGAATACGTTTACTCTGTAAGTCGTCCCCATGGGAGCCTTGTGACTGTTCGCTTTAAGGTTGGAGAGCCACTGGAGCCATCTCTTGTCAAGGTCCACAACAAACTCATGGAAATTAAAGGTATGTTGCCAGAGGGAGTTTCTCAGCCAAGGGTTAAGTCCTATACTATAGATGATGTTCCCTTTTTGATTTTAACTTTCAGTTCGCAAAGTAGAGATGATTACTCGCTGAGAAGTCTTGTTGCTCCCCTTGCACGAGAGCTTTCCAGCACCCCTGATCTTTCTAATATAGAGATGCTTGGAGGAAGAAAGCGTTCACTTCGTGTTATTGTAAATCCAGATAAGCTTTCTGCAAATGGTGTTTCTTTGATTGAGATCGCCAGAGCTTTAAAAGTAAATGACGCAAGCTCCCCTGCTGGCAAAAACTGGGACAATAAGACTGTGATGGATGTTGAGGTTGGAGGAAGGCTGAAGGGGGTTGAAGATGTTGAAAATATTTCGATTGGCCTTAGGGCAGGAAGAGTTGTAAAGATAAAAGATGTAGCATCTGTCCAGGAAGGTCCTGAGGAAAGAACAAAGGTCTCTTATCTTCTTGAAAAGGATAAGGGAAGTGCCAATGCTGTATCAATTGTCTTTGCTAAAAGAAAAGGAACCAATGTTGTTGTATTAAGTCGAGAGTTAGTCGAAAGAGCGCGCATTTTTTCTGCTAATCTCCCTCAGGATATTAAACTTTCTGTTATGAGGGACTACGGATATACTGCTGGAGAAAAATCCAATGAGCTAATTGAGCATCTTTTAATTGCAACTTTATCTGTTGCAGCTCTTATAGCTATCTTTATGGGACTCCGCGCTTCCCTTGTTGTTTCAATTGCAATTCCTGTGACCCTTGCTCTTACTCTGGCTATTTATTACTTTATGGGATACACTCTCAACAGAGTAACCCTTTTTGCTTTGATTTTTTCAATTGGTATTCTTGTGGACGATGCCATTGTGGTTGTTGAAAATATTGAGCGCCATTTGCACTCAGACAAAAAATTGAGTCTTGTTAAGGCGACAATAAATGCAGTATCTGAGGTTGGTAATCCGACAATACTTGCAACCTTTACTGTAATAGCTGCTATATTGCCTATGGCCTTTGTCCGTGGACTTATGGGGCCATACATGAAGCCAATACCTGTTGGTGCTTCTCTTGCAATGCTCCTTTCCCTGCTTGTGGCTTTTATTGTAACGCCATGGGCAAGTGCCAAGCTTTTAAAAAAGGAAAGGCATGGCGATGACCATGGCCATAAAAAGAGTAAGCTTGATCAGATCTATATTAAGGTTGTAAGTTCTCTTGTGTCACGGAAACACTCTGCCTTTAAATTTGCCGGACTTACTGTGTTCTTGCTTATATTAGCCATGACTCTGTTTTTGTTCAAGGCTGTTAAAGTAAAGATGCTTCCCTTTGACAATAAGAATGAGTTTCAGATAACTCTTGATTATCCTCCAACTACCACTCTTGAACAGAGCAGTGAATGGTCAAAGGAGCTTGCCTCTATTTTGCTAAAAAATGAGAATGTTCTTAAAGTCCAGATCTTTGCAGGAGAACCGGCGCCTTTTTCTTTCTCCGGGATGGTAAAGCATACCTTTATGCGTAGAAGCGATTATATGAATGATCTTCAAGTATTGCTCACCAATAAGGATGAAAGAAAAAAATCAAGTCATGAGATTATAGAAGAGCTAAGACCTGTGATTGTTGATTTTGCAAAGAAGAAAAATGCTGTATCAAAGATTTTAGAAATTCCTCCTGGACCTCCAGTTATGGCTACTCTTGTTGCAGAGGTTTATGGCCCTGACAAAAATGTCAGACAGGCTGTTGCCAGGGAAATCTATGATGTATTTTCAAAAGAGTCCTCTGTAGTAGATCTTGATTATTCATGGCGACCAATGAGACCACGCCAGGTCTATGAATTCAATCAGTACCTTGCGGGGCTTTATGGGGTGAGTTCAACTCAGGCTGTGCTAACTGGTGGACTTGTATTCTCAGAAACTCCTGTGGTGTCCCTTGCTGATGTAGGCTGGCCAGAGGAGATCAACGTCAACCTCTCTGTGATGCAAAGTGTAAGATCTTCTAATAATCCCTTTGCAGGAGAGATGGTGCCAACTTTTGAAAGTGGCTTTGCATATATAAATCAGGTTATAAATAAGCCTGTTCAAAAAGAAACGGTTGCTTTATACAGAAAAAATTTAAAGCCTGTTGAATATGTTATGAGCGAACTATCTGGCAAGGATGAGGCTCCTGTTTATGGGATTCTTAAGCTTGCTCCAAAGATTAACTATCCAATACAAACAGCTGAGGTTCCGTGGAATACAACAAAGCCTGTGGTTAAGTGGGATGGCGAGTGGTTTATAACCTATGAGGTCTTTAGAGATCTTGGAATCTCATTTGCTGTTGTCCTTGTGCTTATATACATTCTCGTTGTTGGATGGTTCAGGAGCTATATCGTTCCGGTGGTAATTATGGCTCCAATCCCAATAAGCCTCATTGGCATACTTCCAGGTCATGCCATTGTGGGATCCTATTTTACTGCAACATCAATGATTGGATTTATTGCAGGTGCAGGTATTATTGTAAGAAATTCCATAATACTTGTGGATTTCATTGAACAGGAGATTAAACGAGGTGTTGCTCTGAGGGATGCTGTTATCAATGCTGGTGTAATAAGATTTAGACCAATGCTCTTAACTGCTGCTGCAGTGGTTGTTGGAAGCTTTGTTATGCTTTTTGATCCAATATTTCAGGGACTTGCTGTGAGCCTGATGTTTGGGGAGATTGCTGCAACGCTGCTTTCCCGTTTTGCAGTTCCTGCTTTATATTATTGGATTGCAGGAAGAAAGAGAGTAAAACAGATTTTATCTGAGGTTCAAGCTACAGCTACAGCCTCGTAATTTTTGAGTTTATTTAAAAATTCAGATTAGACTGCTTCGCCTTTATTTTGCAATGAATAAATTTTTCACTGCAAAGGCGGAAGCAGTCTTTTTTATAGTTAAAGCAGTGGCAAAGATCTTATACTTAAAAATTTTTAAATGCCTCGATCCCTTCTGCAATTATTAAAATTTTTGTGCTTGATCAATTAAAAAACAATATTCATCTTATTTTTTTAACAGTAATTATTCTTAAGTATAATTTTTAGTGTAAAATCAAGAAAATATGTCTCGCTTCAGACAAAATGGGGTAATAGAGTATTTTTTATTTTAAAAAAGTTAAGGAATAAATACTATTTTTTTAATTTAACAATTTAACATTTGAAGTGATTTGACTTTTTATCATTACAAATTATAAACCAGATAAAATTAAAGGTTAAAATTATGTCGCAGGAAAGTTTTTACTGTGTTGCTTATTGTTGTTGTAAAAGTTATAGATATAAAGATCTAAGCGATTACTTTATCCATAACCAGAAGGCTCTTTTTTATAAAGATGTTTTGCATCTTCAAAAAGAGAAAGGTGATATTTTTATTTTTAGCTACGGAGTGGTAATCTTCTGGAATATATCCCGCGATCAGAGTCTTCGCACGATGGATGATCTAAAACGCTTTGAAGATGGCAGCCATGAGATTCCTCTTGTTGATGAGTTTACTTTTTCTGAAAATTCTTCTGCTATGAAAATTCATGAGGATCACATTTTCCTTGAAAGTTCTGATGTTCTTGAAAAAATTGCAGTCTCTCACGGCATTGCTCAATCGCTTAAACTTTCTGAGCTTGAGGGCTACGCATGGGAGACAATAGAGGCTGTATCTCATATCCCGCGAAATATCGCCGACAGTGGGAAAACTAAACTCAGCAGAAAGGAACTGGCAAAGATTCGCGGCAAGCTCTTTCTTGTTGATATGGACATAAATTTGAATTATGATTTACTGGACACCCCTGAGTTCTTTTGGGAATATCCAGAGGTGGAGAATATATATCAAAAAACAGTAAAGTATCTTGATGTAAAGCCAAGAATAGAAATTCTTGATAAAAAGCTTGGGCTAATAAGAGAGCTTTTTAATATGCTTGCCGATGAGCAAAATCATAATCACTCAGCGGTTCTTGAATGGATTATAATCTGGCTCATCGCAATTGAGATCATTATATTTATAATCAAGGAGCTTTTAAAGTTTTAGAGTCATTGGATGGTGAAAGGGCATCTGTTGTGGCAGGGATTATTTTACGAAACCATTGAAAATTTTGCGTTGCTCTACATTTTAGCATATTATAAAAATTTTTATCCCGGTAAAAATATATACCACACCCCATTTGCAATGCAGATTTTGACAATATATTTGCTCTGTGTCCTGGTGAATTCATCCACTGATTGACAAGGCTTTCTGCCAGAGCAAGATAAGTATGATTTTTTATAATCTCTCCATTTGGAGTATAGCTAAAGGCTCCTTCAGAAGTATTTCGTGGATAAAGAGGTACTCCGGCATTATATCTTATACCAAAGGTTTCAGCAATATTTTCCGCAATATATGGATTTGTCACTCCTGCAAGCTTTGCTCTGTCTGCTGATTCATATTTTTCTCGATTGTATGGATTTTTATGTGAAAAGAAATTATTTTCCACCATTGACCTTGAATGATCCCATGCTGTCATCTCAAGCTCCTTAGAAAACTCCAGAGCTGGAAGGCCATTTTTAACTCTTGTTTCATTGGTTACAAAAAATATTGCAGCATGTGCCAGTGGATAGTCAATATTATCTGGGTCTATAATTTGTTGAAATAGCGGATTTTGCCTAAAGTTTGTATGATCTGTTTTTTCATAGTCTGAATATTTCCATTCAGCAAAACATAGACTATAGGATAAAATTAAAAAGAGAAATATTTTTAGTCTCATTTTACCATCTCTTCTATAATTTCTTTTACGCTTTTTACTTCTTTGATAAGAGCACTCACCTGGCCTGCACCTGCAGGGACAAGGCTAAAATCTGCGCTGTTCCATGCTCTATTTGCATTTGCAAGTTTAAATTCTTTTTTAATGTCAAAGGCTGGATCATTAAGTCTTTCTTTTAGTTGAGGTGTTATAATAGCCCTCATCATCATATTGTCAACAGGAAGGAGGGCTGTTTCTCCATCAGAGCAATTAACAATTTGCTTCTTCCATTCAGGATGTATGCCACTTTCATGAGTTGCCATGAACCTTGTGCCAATTTGAACTCCGCTGGCTCCCAGAGCAAAGGCTGCCTTGTATCCTCGCGAGTCAGCAATTCCTCCTGCAGCAACAACAGGCACTTTAACATTGTCTGCAATAAGTGGAACAAGCACCATGGTAGATGATTCAGAACCTGTTGATCTCAATCCCCCAGCCTCAGATCCTGCAGCAACAATTCCATCAGCACCAGCCTGCTCTGCTGAAATAGCATGTTTAAGTGAAAGCACAACATGAAGGCCTTTTATACCATTTGCATGGAGTTGAGGATAAATCTGACCTGGAAAACCTACAGATGTGGTAACTGTTTTTATTCCAGATTCTGCAAGTATTGGAATAATTTTTTCATTTAATGGATTTATTATCATTATATTTGCGCCAAAGGGCTTACTCGTTCTTTTTTTGACTTCAAGTATAAGCCTTTTTACTTCTTCTATATCATTCATAAATCCGAGGGCAAGCATCCCATATCCGCCAGCCTCACTAATGGCAGCAATGAGATCCGGAGTGTTAATTGCTCCTATTGGGCCCTGTATTATTGGATATTTGCTTCCAAGCATTTCAGATATGTTTGACATATAAGCCTCTTTAATTTTTTGATGATAAACAAAAAAACAAAGAGGCGATTAAAAATCAAGTTTAATTCTTGACTTAATTATAAAGTATGTTTTATGATTTTTTCATTCTCTTCAGAGCTAAACTTTTATGGAAAGCCAACAGGAAAGATTAAAAAATATCTGTAACTATATCGATACCATTGTCCGTAGCGATGTTACTGTTTTTTCTATACAGATGAAGGCCTTGAAGCAAAATATTGAACGCTCCCTTTTACGCAACAGGGAGATTACCCCTGAGATTGAATTTTTGATTAAGCATCTATGAATGTCCTGATACTTCGCATAATAAAAATTGCTGTGTTTTTTTTGGTTTATTACCTTGCCTCCAAGATTATCTATACCCGCCTTAAAAATTTTATAAAGTGTGAATCTATCTTTGATCCTGAGATTGTAGCAATCTCTGTAATTATAGCAGCTTTATTCACAGGAATTGCGTCCATGATTTTAAAGATTTTTTTAAAATAGTCAAAGTTCACTTGTTAAACTCTTCTTTTTTTATTATATTAATAAGTGAGGAGGTGTTTTATGGAAGTGCAAAATATTTCCGGAACAGATCTTGTGGTGAGCCATTTTTCAGCTGACAGACCTCAGCCAGTGGAAAGACAGGAGTCTCAACCTGCAGAGGAAAAACGAAGACCTCCGGAGGAAAATAAAGGCACAAAGATAGATACCCTTGCATAATCAGATGCCTTTATAACCACTTTCTGCAATAAAACGAGGCAACCTACCGGTGGATGAGCTTTGGTATATTATGTGGAGATTATTTTTCGCCCTGGTCAGTGCCACGTAAAAAAGACGTCTTTCCTCTTCAATATCGCTTCCTTTGTCTGGTATTATTTTGTCATTCACTCCTGCAATTATAACTATGTCAAATTCAAGTCCCTTAGATGAGTGCATTGTCATAAATTTAACGTTATCATTACATTTTACATTTTTCTCTATAAATTCTCCCTGGAAGTTGTTTCTATACAATACAGCAATCTCAGCAGAGCTTCCATAATCTGAAATTATCTTTTTTATAATGTCAATCTCCTCAAGGGCATTCTCGCATTTATGAAATGACACAACACCTCCCTTCCCTCTGTGAGATTTTATTTTTTTCTTTGTCTGATTTTTGTTGTGTCTGATAAACTTGTTTGAGATGGAAACTATTTCTTTTTTTGATCTGTAGTTTGTCACAAGCATAAAAATTTTTGCCTCTGGCAGGAATTTTTTTATGTTAATAAAATAAGACACATGAGCTCCCCTGAACTTATATATGGATTGAAAATCATCCCCTACCATAAAAAGATTTTTTCCTTTTTCAGGTAACATTATATTTATGAGCTCAAAGTTATTGTGAGAGGTATCCTGAAACTCATCTACAAATATATAGTTGAATCTATCAATTAACTCCTGCCTTATGGCTTGATTTTCCTTAAGAAGGGCTATTGTGTCATTTACCATGTCTTCAAATTCAATGAGATTATTTCTTTTTTTGTATTCAAGAATTTCAAATCTCAATAGGGAGATCTCATCAAAGAGGGATGTTTTTTTTAATCTCTCTGTCATGTAATCATTTAGATTGTCCAGGGAATCGGCAATCTGCAAAAGTGCATCAATAGGAATCCCTTTAAACTTTGCCTTTCTTTCCATTGCAAGATCTGTAGCAAGCTTATTCTTTTCATCTTCCTGTAAAAGTTTTGGGAAGCTTTCAAACCCCTTGAATCTCAGATATTCATCACTATATTGCCTGAGCGCAGAAAGACAAAAGGCATGAAATGTCCCAGAAAATCCGATGTTACATTTGCACCCCATTCTCTTTTCTACTCTTTCTCTAATTTCCTGAGCTGCTTTTCTGCTAAAGGTAAGCAGCAAAATCTTTTCCGGTGATGTAAGACCTGCATTTATGCAATTAACTATTTTTTCTATCATTGTTGTTGTCTTGCCAGTTCCTGCTCCTGCAATTACAAGGGAAATCCCTCTCTCTGCCTGAGCTGCTTTTTTTTGTTCACTGCTAATTTCCATAACTCACCTTTTTCTCTTTATTGCTTAAACGAATTTTATTTATGCTTTGATAAATTTTTCTTGTAAAAAGCGCAGCCTCTGTCTTTTTGAGATAAAGATTATAACTATCATAGAGGTTGTTTATGGGTTTTTTTGTTGCACAGGGGATGAAAGAGTATAAAGAAATTGCCTCAAAGAACAATGGCAAAGTGGCAATAATATTGCAGACCAGAAATGGTAAAAAATCCCCGGCTGTTGAGCTTGCAATACTTGCCTCTTCACCAAGGGAGTTTTCTATTAAAATGAATGAGCTTAAATACTTTGAAAAGGCCTTTAAGGAAAAGTTTGAAAAGCAAGATACCTTTACTTATTGCAGGTTCTTCCCTCTAAATGAAAAATTTGACTTTGTTGATGATGATTATATTGCTGTAGATGGACGAAATATTAAAATTAAAAAAGTTCCCTATTACACAGGGTTGCTGGATAAGTGATTGCTGTTAACCAATCCTTATACAGTATATCCCTGCAACTATTAGCAAGATGCCTGCGATTTTTAAGAAAGAAATGGGCTGCACCTTGTATCCTATAAGTCCAAAGTGATCAAGAATTAAAGAGGCAATCATCTGGCCTGCAAGTATTAAAGCTACCAGGGACAAAGCTCCAACCTTGTTTGCAATTACTATACACGATGCAACATAGAATGCACCAAGACATCCTCCAATCCATATCCACCATGGAGCTCCACTAAAGGCTGTCATTGGTGGCAAAGGGGTTCTTGTAACAAGGCCATAAATTATCAATGTAGCACTTCCTGCTAAAAAGGAAATTATAGAGGCGATAACAGGAGACCCGGTGTATATATTAAGCTTGGCATTTATCCCAGCCTGAGTGGGCACAGATGCTCCTGCAATTATTCCTATAAGTAAATACAACATTGTGTATTTCATTACCTTTCCTCTCTAAAATAGGAATCTCCAAGATTTGCTGGAGGAAGTCCAGATATTGATTTTCTTGCTGATACCACTATTAGTATTATAATAGTTACAAGATATGGAAGCATATCTATGAGATATTGTGATATATAAAAGCTATATTTTTGAAGTCTAAATCCAATTATGTCAAGCCCTCCAAAGAGAAATGCCCCCACAAGGACTCTGTAGGGATTCCACTTGCAAAAAATTACAAGTGCAACAGCAATCCATCCCCTTCCTGCAGTGACGTTTTCTTGCCATGAAGGGATATAAACAAGGGAAAGATAAGCGCCAGCAAGGCCGCAGAGGACTCCTCCTATTATGATGTGAATATATTTGTATAGAGAGACTTTGATTCCTGCAGCATCTGCTGCTGCTGTATTTTCTCCAACTGCCCGCAGGTTAAGGCCAATCTGGGTATTATATAGATACAGCCCTGCTAAAATTGTTGCAATATATCCTCCATATACTAAAATTCCTTGATTAAAAAAAACCTGCCCAAGAACTGGTATATGAGATAACAATGGCAGAGGGAAATCTGCAAAGGCAAGCTTAATATTATCAGGAACAACCTCCCCCATAAGATTTTTACCCATAAAGCTTGAAAAGCCTGTTCCGAAAATTGTGAGTGTAAGTCCTGTTACAACCTGATTTGCTCTGAGAGAAACAGTAAGGAGAGCATAAATCAGGGCAGCTATACCTCCTGCAATCATTGCACCTCCTAATGCTAACCATGGATTTTGTGTTATAAGTGCAACTTTAAATCCCACAACAGCGCCAATCAGCATCATTCCTTCAACCCCAAGATTGAGATTGCCTGCTTTTTCTGTTATCACCTCACCCAGTATTGCATATAAAAGAGGAGTGCCGGCAACAACTGCAGCTGTAAAAAAAGATGCATCCATAAATTAAGCCTCCGGGATATTTTGCTTTACAAAAGAAATTTTGTAACGAATAAAAAACTCGCTTCCAAGGACAAAGAATAAAATTGCCCCCTGCAAAATTTGTGCTGCCGATTGGGGAATCTGAAAAGCCATTTGAATAAAAGTCCCGCCCTGAATCATCGATGCAAAGAGTATGCAAACAATAGGTATAACAGGAGCTTTTAAATAAGAAAGCCAGCTTGTTATTATTGCAGTGTAACCCACACCGCGCGTAATTTCTACAGAGAGAGTTCTATTTACACCTGATGCCTCAATCATTCCAGAGAGTCCACATATGCTACCACTTGCAAATATAGTCAGTATTATAATTTTATTTACATTCATTCCTGCATATCTTCCAGTATTTTCACTTCCTCCAACTACCTCTATTTCATATCCTGGCTGAGTATATTTTATGAAAATATGAGAAAGAATAACTAAAATTATAGCAATCACCCATCCAGCGTGTAGCCCAAAAATATCAGGTAAAACTGCATTTTGAGAAAAATTCGGAATCTTTGGAAACCCAAGAGCAGCAGGATCCTTCCATGGGCCATATTGTAAGTAAGTTATAAATTTAAGAGCAATGTAGTTCATCATTAATGTAAATATGGTCTCGTTGGTTTTCCATCTGGCCTTAAAATATGCAGGTATTAAGCCCCATATCCCACCACTGATCATTGCAGTAAAAGCCATCAGGGGAAGTAATATTATAGCAGGCAATTGTGGAAAATTAAGAGCAATAAAGGCAGCACCCATTGCTCCCATCATAATCTGACCCTCTGCGCCAATATTCCAGAATTTAAGTCTAAAAGCAAGGGATATTCCAATGGATGTTATAATCAAAGGAACAGATTTTCGTAATGTCTCAAGTAATCTATATCCTGTGCCAAAGGCTCCATCCATCATTGAGATATACACAGATATTGGATTATGGCCAAGAATCATAATAAAAAAAGAAACAGTAACAAGAGCAAAAACTACAGCCAGAGTTCTGATTAAAGTTGCTTCTCTTTTTGAGCAGTCACTCCTTGCAGACATCTTTATCATTGCAACACCTCTGTGGCTTTTTCTCCAAGCATCATAAGCCCGATCTCCTCTTTTGTGGCATCTTCTGCATTTACAGTGCCTATTATTTTCCCTTCAAACATAACCATTATTCTATCGCAAAGAGAAAGCAGTATATTTAAATCTTCACCAACATATAAAATTCCTATTCCCTTTTCCTTTTGTCTATTGAGCTCATCGTAAATTAAATGGGCAGAGCCAATGTCAAGACCTCTTGTGGGATATGCAGTCACAAGGAAATCGGGATTTGAATCAATTTCTCTTCCAAGTAAAATCTTCTGGATATTGCCCCCAGATAGCTTATTTACTGGATGATAGATATCAGGTGTCTGGACATTGAGCATCTTTATAATGTGTTCAGCTCGTTTTTCACCTACAGCTCTATCAAGGAATATGCCCTTTTGCATATAGTAGTCTTTTAAAATTACGTTATCAACAATGCTCATAGTTGGCACAAGCCCCATGCCGAGCCTATCCTCTGGAATAAAGCTAATGCGAAGACCCTTTTCAAAAATTGCCCGGGGGGTGAGTCTTGCAATATTTTCTCCCTTAAAAATAATCTCCCCACGCTTTCTTCGTTCAATGCCTTGAATGGATTCACATAATTCCTTCTGGCCACTTCCCGCTATGCCTGCTATTCCAAGGATTTCTCCAGAATAAACCTTAAAAGACACATCATCTAATTTTTTAATACCCTCTCTATCTATGAGTGATAGATTCCTCACCTCAAGAACAACTTCCTGCGATTTAACAGGAGGCCTTTCTATAGAGAGAGTAACTTTTTTGCCCACCATCATGCTTGTAAGTTCCATAGGAGTTGTTTCTTTTGTGTTAACCGTGTCTATAACCCTGCCGTGGCGCAAAACGCAGACTCTGTCACTTATCTCCATTACCTCCTGGAGTTTATGAGTTATGAGTATAATTGAACATCCCTGTTCTTTCATTCTTATAAGAATGTCAAAGAGCCTTTCAGATTCCTGAGGTGTTAAAACAGCAGTAGGCTCATCAAGTATTAAAATATCAGCTCCTCTATAAAGGACCTTTAAAATTTCCACTGTCTGCTTTTCTCCAACAGACATGTCACGGACTAATTTTTCTGGATCTATTTTAAATCCATATTTTGAGCAAATATCATCGATTTTTTTTCTAATATTCTTTTTATTTAAAATAAAGGAATGTTCCTGACCTATTGCTATATTTTCCAGAGCTGTCATAACCTCTATGAGTTTGAAGTGCTGGTGTATCATCCCAATACCCGCAGCTATTGAATCTGCAGGAGAAGAAAGCCTTAACTTCTGCCCATGGACATAGATCTCACCTATGTCTGGACTATAGACTCCAGAAAGCATATTAACCAGAGTGCTTTTCCCTGCACCATTTTCACCAAGGAGTGCAAAGATCTCACCATATTTCACAGAAAATGAAATTTTATCATTGGCCTTAACATCTCCAAAGGATTTAGAGATATTGACCATTTTTACAGCTATTGAATCCTTAATAGCAATCCCCCTATAAAAATAAAATTATCGCTGCACCTTAAAAGATGCAAAGATGCAGCGATGCCTTTATAAATTTATCTAAACTTATTTACCCTTAATTGTTCCAACAACGCCTTCAACAAACCAGTTGCATGAAAGCTGTTCTTCATCGGACATTACAGCACCAGCAGGGACGCGGACTTTGCCCTTTTGATCTTTAATTGGACCAGAGAAAACATTAAATGTCCCAGCAAGGATCTTTTTCTTTATCTCCTCAACCTTTGCCTCTGCACCATCTGGAGCATTTTTTGTCAAAGGAGCAAGTCTAACTATGTCAGCATTCATGCCTTCCCAGTAGCTTTCTGGTTTCCATGTTCCTGCCATAACTTTTTTTACCTGATCAACATAGTATGGTCCCCAATTCCATATAGGAGCTGTCATGTATGCCTTTGGAGCCATCTTTGACATATCAGAGTTGTAACCTATGGAGAAAACACCTCTTTCCTCTGCAGCCTGCTGAGGACCAGCTGTATCTTGATGCTGAGCAATAACATCGCACTTTTCATCAAGCAAAGCCTTTGCAGCTTCTTTTTCCCTTGCAGGGTCATACCATGTATGAGTCCATCTCACATGAACCTCTGCCTTTGGATTAACAGAACGCACGCCCAGAGTAAAGGCATTTATTCCCCTTATAACCTCAGGAATTTCAAAGGCAGCGACATAGCCAATCTTGTTAGTTTTTGTCTTCATACCTGCAACTATACCGGAGAGGTATCTTGGCTGCTCAATCCGTCCAAAGTAGTTGCCCATATTTGGGCCCATCTTGTATCCAGAGCAATGGATAAATTTAACATTGGGATATTCTTTAGCAATCTCTTCAATGTAGTCCATATAGCCAAAGCTTGTTGCTGCAATAATAGTAGCTCCCTGATCAATCATGTTACGAACTACTTCTTTAACCTCTGCACCCTCTGGCACAGATTCTTTAAAGATTGTTCTGATGCCGGTTTCTTGCTCAACATACTTTCTGCCCTGTTCGTGAGCATAAGTCCAGCCACCATCACCAATTGGCCCTACATAAATAAAGCCCATTACAACCTCTTTGCCATCAGCTGACTTTGGAGATTTTTTCCCGCAGCTTGAGAAAGCTATGGCAAGAGAGAGAACCAAAGTAAAAATAATTGTAAGCTTTTTCATTGTCTCATCCTCTTTATTTTTTTTACGCTTTAATCTTTAAAGCGTATTTCATTCTGTGATATTTTTTCTATAATTGCAAGGGATTCAATTCTATAACCCAATCCTCTTAAAATAGAGCCACCATTTTGGAAGCCCTTTTCGATTATTATTCCAATGCCATCAACTTTTGCACCACATTGCTCAACAATTGAGATCAGTCCCCTTGTTGCACTTCCATGGGCAAGGAAGTCATCAATAATGAGAACCCTATCACCCTTTGATATAAGGCCATCGGATATAAAAATATTGTAGTCTTTATCTTTGGTAAAGGAGTGGACCCTTGCAGATAAAAAAGAGCCCATTGTAGAAGGCTTTGCCTTTTTGGCAAAAATTACAGGAATTTTCAGCTTAAGCCCTGTAAGAACAGCAGGAGCTATCCCTGAAGATTCAACAGTGACTATTTTGTTAAAACTCTTATCGCTAAAGCGATTGCAGAATTCAGAGGCGATCTCTTCCATAAGTATAGGATCTATTTTATGGTTTAAAAAAGAATCCACCTTTATTATGCTATCAGAAATGATAATACCTTCGTCTATGATACGTTTTTTTAGAATTTCCATAAAAACCCGAAGAATTTAATTATTATAAAAATTATTGAAAGCCTTTGCAATTTAAAGGATAAGATATTGACCAGAGTCTATAAAGTCAATTAAAAAGCATATATAATTTATATACATAAAGTGATTGATAAAAATGCAGTTATATTTTTAGTAGCAAAAAATTAGATCATCTATGGAATTATTCAAAAAAATAGCTATATTTCAGTAATAATTCTATATCTTTTATTGTGATAAATAAAGCGGGAAAGGTTATGAAACGAATAAGACAGGGGGAAGGTGTTATAGGAGTTTATCACCATAAAGGCGATAAGTTTATTCTTTATCCTCTTTTTCAATATGACACAGGTCCTCTTGAAATAAACCAAATACCAGATGCACAAGAGGCTGACATTGTCAGAGTGTGGTCTGAGAATGGGGATACCTTTGCCTCATTGTTTCATAAAAAAGAAACGCTTTTGTATAGATATTTTATGGAATTAAACTCCTTGAGAATAAACCCATTTTTTCCTCAGGAGGTCCTTGAGGAGGTAAAGGTAATACTTGAAAATCCAGGGATTGATGACTCACAACTTCTTGATTATACAGATCTGCCCTTTGTTACTATTGATAATGAAGGCTCAAGGGATCTTGACCAGGCAATATATGTAGAGGATTATGAATCTGGATTTAAAATTTATTATGCAATTGCAGATGCCTCTTACTATATCAAACCAGGCTCTGCTCTTTTTACAGAGGCTTTGCGGAGAGGTGCAAGCTATTATTTCCCAGATTACTCTGTTCCAATGCTTCCAAGGGAGCTTTCAGAAGGGATAATATCTTTGAACCCTATGGAGCCAAGGCGCTGTCTTATGTTTTTAATGGAGGTAGACCAAAAAGGTATTGTTGTAAAAACAGATATTTTTAGAGCAAAAATAATAAGTAGAGCAAAGCTTTCTTATCCAGAGGTGCAAAGATTTTATGATGGAGAGGAAACATCTTTTTTAGATGCACCTTTTTCTCAGTCCCTTTTTGCCTTAGAGAAAGTTGGCGCCCTACTTGCAGAGAGAGGAGATGACAGAGGAATAATCTCATACCAAAGACATGAAAATGAAATCCATATTTCAGAGGATGGCACATCCCTTGTTGTAAAAGGCAACTCACGGAACAATGCAAGCAGATGGAATGAGCAGATCTCTATTTTGTGCAATCTGGAGGGAGCAAAAATTTTGTCCGATGTTTTTAATTCCATGCACATACAGCCAATCTTTAGAGTTCATGATGCTCCAACTGAGGAAAGCCTCAAACACCTTGAGCTTGTGATAGCTGATTTTATAAAGATACACAACCTTGACGAGACTGTATTTTCCTGGAAAAGAGAAGAAAGCCTCTCTTCTTATTTAAAAAGGCTCCATGCCTCAGGAGAATCAAAGCGCATAATAGATGCCATTGAAAGACAAATCCTTATAAGCAATAATAAATCTTACTTTACAGACATGCCTGGAAGCCACTTTGCTCTTGGAGCAAAATTTTATGGTAGATTTTCTTCTCCAATGAGAGAGATAGTTGGAATATTTACTCACAAGGAACTAACTGAAAAGCTTGGGATGCAAAAACCTTTACCAGATGAAGAGGATATAGAATTAAGGAAGAAGGTAATCCTTGCCTCCAATAGAAGCAAGGATATTCAAAAAGAAATAGATAATTTTGTAAACTCCCTTGTGATAGAGTCTTTATTTAAAGAGGATTTGATGACATCAGCCTCTGCTCGGAGAGTTCACAAAGGGACAATCCTTGGAATGAAGGACTCTAAACTCTATGTTTTGCTTGATGATCCAGCCATTGAGATCAAAATATACATGGAGGATATAGAAAGGTTTTTTTGCCAAAAATTCATTTTTAAATCTTATGAAATGGTAGATGATGAAAATAATCCTTCCATAAGAATTAAAGCAGGATCCCTCATATCTTTTCGACTTCATTCCTTTGATAAAGATTACAAGTGGAGATTTACAGATTTTTCACTATAGCATAATCCCATTGTCTGCTTGAAATTATAGCGCTATATCAATAGTGACCAGAGCCTTTGTCATTGTGAGAATATTTTACTCCTATGTAATCCTGAAGAGCGCAGAGCTTTTTATTTTAAAAGAAGTTAAGGAATAAATACTGATATAAAATTTAATTTTTAGAGGCACATAAAAGTTTTTGGATTTATTCTCAAAATAATGCCTCTTATATTCAAAAAATATAGACAAAAGTTCTGCAAATGCTAAAACTTTACCCATAAATAGTTTAATTTGATTATAGATAGAAAAATTACTTCAAGATTAAATAAAGGTATATATGCAAGAAGGCTCTCTTTACATAATAGCATCCCCCATAGGAAATCCAGAGGATATGACAATCCGTTCTCTACACATTCTTCAAAATGTAATAGATATTGTTTACTGTGAAGACACAAGAGAAACAGGGAAAATATTATCCTTTCATAATATAAAAAAACCTCTCCGATCTTTACACATGCACTCCGATGAAAAAAAAATTATCGAACTCATAAATGAGATAAAATCTGGCAAAAACGTTGGTTACATGACAGACTCAGGAACTCCTTCACTTTCGGATCCTGGGAGCAAGGTAGTTGCAATTGCAAGATCCAGTGGCATAAATATTATACCTATTCCTGGTGTTTCAGCACTTGCAACACTTGTCTCTGTATCTGGCTTTCCAGAAAAACGCATACTCTTTGCAGGTTTTTTAAGTAAAAAGCCAGGCAAACGGCTAAAGGAGCTAAAATCTCTATCTGAAACAGAGGCAATTATCATTATATACGAATCTCCCCATAGAATTAAAAAAACCCTTTCTGACATAAAAACAGCATTCCCTGGTAGAGAAATTTGTATTGGTAGAGAAATGACAAAAAAATTTGAAGAATTCCTTTGCTTCAATAGCAAGGACATGGAAAGCATTCTTACTAATTTAACAGAAAAAGGTGAATTCTCCATAGCAATTTTAAATAAAGAAATCAAAGGCTGGGATGATGAAGAATGAAAGTAAAACTTTTATTCTTTTTTGTTTTATTAATTGACAACTAAATTATAATGATAATTTTTTATTTTCTCTGCAGGTGTTGCAATTTCATTACCTGCAATCAGAAATCACCACTCCACAAAAAAGGAGATAATTTTAAACAAAAGTGAGTGCTAAAATGTCACAAAAACTTGCCAAACTCATAGAAGAAGACAAAGAATATCTGTTTCAAAATTATGGAGACCGATTGCCCGTTGCCTTTATCAAAGGTGATGGTTCCTATCTTTATGATCAGGATAACAAAAAATATGTAGATTTACTTTCTGGCATAGCTGTCTCTTCTCTTGGTCATATGTTTCCTTCTTACCAGAAGGCATTACATATGCAGATTGACAGAATAATTCACTCATCAAACTGGTTTTTAAATCCAGAACAAATAGAAGCAGCTAAGCTTATATCAGAAACTGCATTCCCTGGCAAAACCCTTTTTGTAAATAGCGGGACAGAGGCCAATGAGGCTGCCATAAAGCTTGCAAGGAGACATGGTCTGAGCTTTCACAAAAAAAAATTTAATATAGTGACCTTTACAGGCTCTTTTCATGGAAGAACATTTGGTTCCATGTCCGCAACTGCTCAGTCAAAAATACACGATGGCTTTGGACCCCTTGTCCCTGGATTTATTTATGCGCCTTATAATGATAAAAAGGCTTTCCGGAAAATAATGAAAAACTCAAAATATATAGCTGCTGTAATGCTTGAACTCATTCAAGGAGAAGGTGGAATTAACGTTGCAGATCAGGACTTTGTCCGTGAGGTCTTCGATATATGCAATCACAATGGAGTGCTCACAATAATAGATGAAGTTCAAACCGGTATTGGAAGAACTGGTAAAGCCTTTGTCCACCAGCATTATTCCATAACCCCGGATATCTTGACACTTGCAAAGGGCCTTGCTGGCGGTGTCCCAATTGGTGCAATGCATGCAAAAAAATTCTTATCGGACTATTTACCAAAGGGAACTCACGGAACTACATTTGGTGGCAATCATCTTGCCTGTGCTGCTGCAATAGCTGTTTTAAAAGAAATTAAAAAGAAACAGTTCTCTGCTCATGTATGTGAGGCCTCTGAATATATTTTTGACAGACTCAAAAAAATAAAACAAAAAACTAATTATGTAAAAAACATCAGAGGCATGGGACTTCTTATAGGAATTGAGCTACCGGAGGAAGGCTACTCCATTGTCAGAGAGGCCCTTGAAAACTATCTTGTAATTAACTGCACAGCAGGCAATGTTATACGAATTATGCCTTCTCTAACCATTGACATGAAGGCGCTGGAAGAGGGAATGAATATTCTTGAAAAAATAATTTTAAAAAGAGGAGAGGTTTATGAAAATACCTCAGCTAAATAGTAATGACTTTTTAACACTTGCTGATTTCTCTAAAAAGGAAATATTTGATCTCTTTGAATTCTCTGCAAAACTGAAAAGGGATGTCAAAAAAGGAAAGTTTAGCAAAATTCTTGAAAATAAAACCCTTGCAATGATTTTTGAAAAAAACTCAACGCGCACAAGGGTTTCCTTTGAAACCGGGATGCTTCAGCTTGGAGGACATGCTTTATTTTTAAGCAGCAGTGAAATCCAACTTGGCAGAGGCGAAACCATTGCTGATACCGCAAGAGTTCTTTCAAGATACAACGACGGTATAATGATACGAACCTTTGGACATGACAAGGTAGAAGAGCTTGCAAAATGGGCAGATATCCCTGTTATCAATGGACTTTCGGATTCATTTCATCCCTGTCAGGCTCTTGCAGACTACTTTACAATCTATGAAAGGGAAAAAGATATTACCTCCATTAAACTCACATATATTGGCGACGGGAACAATGTTGCAAACTCCCTTTTAATTGGCGCAGCCATAATTGGATGCGAAATTGCCATAGCCTCTCCAAAGGGATTTGAGCCAGAGTACTCTATAGTAGAAAAGGCCTATAAGATTGCTACTCAATCCAATGCGAAGATAACCATAACCAATAATATTGATATGGCTGTTGATGGAGCTGACTATCTTTACACAGATGTATGGGTCAGCATGGGTCAGGAAAAGGACTCCCTCAAAAAACGAAAAGCCTTTGCAAAATACAGAATTGATAACAACCTCATAAAAAAGACTGGCAAAGATGCCAAGGTTCTTCATTGTCTCCCTGCACACAGAGGCGAAGAAATAACTGATGAGGTTATGGACGGACCTAACTCAATTGTATTTGACGAGGCAGAAAACAGACTTCACTGCCAGAAGGCAATTATGTGCGCCTTAATGGCCAGAAAATAATTTTTTAAGGAGAAATTATGAAAATCAAGAAAGTGGTTCTTGCTTATTCAGGTGGACTTGATACTTCTGTGATTTTAAAGTGGCTCAAAGAAACTTACAGGTGTGAGGTAATTGCATACTCTGCAAATATTGGCCAGGAAGAGGAACTTGATGGTCTTGAGGCAAAGGCCATCAAAACAGGAGCATCAAAATGCTATATTGAGGATCTCACTGAAGATTTTGTAAAAAATTATATATTTCAAGCTATTAAAGCCAATGCTATCTATGAGGATAGATATCTTCTTGGCACATCTCTGGCTCGGCCAGTAATAGCAAAAAAACAGGTGGAGATTGCAAGACTTGAAGGCGCTGATGCTCTTTGCCATGGAGCAACAGGCAAAGGAAATGATCAGGTGAGATTTGAGATGGCCTTTAAGGCTCTCGCTCCAGATCTAAAGATAATTGCCCCATGGAGGGAGTGGGAACTTGATTCACGTTCAAAGCTCTTTGACTACGCAGAAAAACATGGCATTGCGCTACCTGTTACAAAGGATAAACCCTATAGCATGGATCGTAACATACTCCACATATCTTATGAAGGAGGAATTCTGGAAGACCCATACAGAGAGCCAGATGAGGATATGTTTATTCTCACCAAATCCCCTGAGGCAGCACCTGATAAGCCTACATACATTGAGATAGAGTTTAAAAAAGGTGAGCCTGTGGCAATCAATGGCAAGAAGATGAAACCAGTTGCCCTTATGAAAACTTTAAATAAAATTGCAGGTGAAAATGGCATTGGAAGAATTGATATAGTAGAAAACAGACTTGTTGGAATTAAATCCCGTGGGGTATACGAAACACCTGCTGGCACTGTTTTAATGACAGCTCACAGAGATCTTGAGTCTATAACACTTGATAGAGATACTCAGCATTTTAAAGACAACCTTGCCAATGAATATGCAAGGCTTATTTATAATGGGCTATGGTTTACCAGAAAGCGTGAGGCTCTGGATGCTCTAATTAACAAAACTCAAGAATATGTAAGTGGAGTGGTAAAACTCAAGCTTTATAAGGGTAACTGCATAGTTGTTGGCCGTAAATCTGACTATACTCTCTATGAGCCAGATATTGCAACATTTGATGCGAGTGCTCTTTACGATCAAAAAGATGCCACTGGATTCCTTAACCTCTATGGATTGCCAATCAAAGTCGAAGCAACGCTTAGAAAAGATAAAAAATAAAAATAACCCACTCAGCCAGATTTCTTTCTGGCTGAGTCACTGCTATTAAATTTGACTTGCAATTATTTCCATTTCAGGATCACCTTAAACAATGCTTAAATTACGGAGAAATCTTTATGAAAAAGTTTATAGCTATAATTCCACTTATACTATTCCTATATTCCTGCAACACAGGGGGTGACACTGAAGGAAAAGAATTCTTTGCAAAACTCAACAGTCAGAAAATTACATCCCATGAGCTTAAAAGCGATATCTTAGAAAGCGAAATAGCAAGTGGTGAAATTATTTACGTCCCAGTATATTCCAGTATATATTTTAGAGATGATACCAAGGTATATAACCTCACAGTAACTCTGAGCATAAGAAACATAGATCCTATTAACGAAATATTTATCAGGGAAATCAATTACAATAACTCAAAAGGTGAAAATGTGAAAAAATTCTTAAAAATGCCTGTTAGAGTCAAGCCACTGGAAACACTGGATCTTGTAATTGCAGAGGATGATACCACTGGCGGGATTGGGGCAAACTTTATAGTTCAATGGATCTCAAAAACAAATGCTATCTCACCAATTGTAGAGGCTGTGATGATAAGCATCAGGCAGGGTGTTGGACTATCATTTACTGAAAATGGCAGAGTGATAAAAAAAATAAAGTAATTGATGAAAAGATTTAGATTCATCTCTGTAACCTTGCTTTTCATATTCACTGTGGAGTTATTGCCTGCAGATAAAATTCTCAAGATAGAACATTCTGGCCTTATTAATACTCAAGAGGAAACAGTTCGCTGCAAACTTCAAAATAAAGAAGGCTGCGAATTTAGTGAACAGAAGTGGCTTGAAGAAAAAGATGCGCTGATGGATCTTGATATATTTGCAGGAGTTGATCTTACAATAGAGAAATGCCCCGATGGCACAAACCTCAAATATTGCTATAAAGAACTACCCTATTTTATAATATTTCCTGCCATGAAAAGGACCGACCAGGATGGTCTTCTTATTGGGCCAGGTGTAACTTTTACAAATATAGCGGGTCTTGGCATAAGGGAAGAGCTATTGAGCAGATATACAGTAATTCCTGATTTTATGAAGGCAAAGGAATTTACAAGCTACACAAAGATCCCTGAATTAAAAAAATTGCCCTTATCGCTGGAGCTTACAATAAACTACTTTGAATCTTACAACTCTCTTAAAATCTATAACGAGCAGTCTCTTTATAATGAGTTAAACTCTTTTGTTAAAATAAACAAAACATTCAAGTTGATTGTTTCATCCTCAGCCTTTTTTGTAAAGCACGACAATGAGCACCCTTTTTTTACACCACCTCAGGTTGATGTCCCAATGTTTTATGGAAAAGGCAAATGGGATTATTTACCATCCTTAGGTGCAGGCTTTGCAATAGATACAAGGGAAAGAGAAATGAATCCCCACAGAGGTTTTTATAATGAATACAAGGCCTCTCTTTATGGTAAGCCTCTGGGAGGGGATAGTGATTTTAAGGAGTATGTTTTCGATTTCAGAGGATATATCCCTGCCGGGAAAAGCCATATCTTTCACGGGAATATCCTTGCACGCTACAGACCAGGGGATGTCCCTGGATATGAACTATATCATGCAGGAGGAGTAAACTCCCTGAGAGTTTATGAGCCTGACCCATCTATGGCAGCCCAGCATGAAGCTCTGTGGACCTTTGAATATAGATATGAACTGTTTACAAACAGACAAATTTCCTTATGGGGCTTCAATGGATACTATGGATTACAAATTGTAACTGGGATGGACAATTGCCTTCACTGGATGAAAAATGATAGCTTCAGGGAAGGAACATACTACAACTCTTTTTATGGAGGCATTCATATACTTGTCCCCTTTCTTGAGAGAATAAGAATAGAGATGGGACTGAGCGGCTTTGAAAATGACAGGTACTCCTTTAAATTTGGAGCCAACGCAGGTTGGTATGAAAAGTGCTATACCCAGAGAAGACGAGTTCGATAAAATCAAACATTTCTTGACGTAATAATTGAAATTTTATTTAATAGCTATAGCTGGTTTGTTAAAACTCCTTAAAATATATATAGCAAAAGGGATGCCCCATGAAAGAGCTTATTGGACAGATCAACTCCACTTACTGCAAAAGAACTCAGGATCTCTCCATGCAAAGAGATCTATGGATAAAACTTTCCAATCAGTTCCGTCCGGAAATATCTCAATATAGGACGACTCGGCCATCTGTGCTTATAGTTAGAGAAACAGGAGACCTTGGCCTTGCAGTACTATGGATAGTCCAGACAGCACTTGTTCGTCCAATAATCAAAGACATATCTCTTAACAGTCAGCTATCATCTAAACTTTCAGAGATGATTACAGGAATCAATAACAATTCAATAATTGCCCTTGCTCATTCAGAAGACCCAAAAAACCCTGTAACATTTACTGAAAGCGATTGCATCCTCTCTTTGAAAGGAGAAAAAAAATTCATCACAGCTGGCAAAAATGCTGACATAGTAATAGCCACTTCAAGAAAAGAAAAAGAGGAAAAAGTCAGCTCAATTATATTCATTTCCAGATCAGATATTGAAAATAATCTTGAGGATCTCAACCTGAAAATATTTAAAAGCGTTAATCATTCAAAGCTAAGACTTGATAATTTCAATACCTCAAGAGAATTCATTCCAGAAATAAAACCAGAACTTCTCAGAAGGAGTTTAAAGAGATGGGGCATAATAGAGAGAGCTTTAATCTGTGAGTCCTTTATATCTTTTCTTATCTATGTTAACAGACTCTTTGCCTCAAAAGAAATTTCTGTTGTTACAGATAACGAACTGAGCTCCATGCTGGAAATTCAATCTGCCTCTGCATCCAAGCAAATAAATGAAGCAGTATATGGAGAAAGAGTAGAAACGGTAAATCTAAACTTAGAGAGAATTTTAAATTCTGCAGAAAAATTCAAATCAAAATATATGGAAAACTACGACAGATTCATTGAGAGTGAACATCTGCGGCTGGCGGACCTCTCTCTATTTGATAGCCTCAGGTAATCTGTCTAAACTTAAAAAGGAGAAACTATGTTTGCCAGTGTTGAAGAAACAATCAAAAAGCTTGAGGAGCAGAAATATATAGCATCAAAGGAAATAGCCACAACTGTTTACCTTGCGCTAAAGCTTGAAAAGCCAGTTTTAGTAGAAGGCCCTGCTGGTGTAGGTAAAACTGAGCTTGCAAAATGTATTGCCTCAGCACTAAATATTGAGCTAATAAGAATGCAATGCTATGAAGGACTGGATGAATCCAAAGCCTTATATGAATGGGAATATGCAAAGCAGTTGCTTTATACTCAAATTCTAAAGGATAAATTATCAGAAATAATGGGTAGCGAAAGCTCTCTTTCTGGCGCGGTGAGCAAATTAACTGCAGCAGAGGATGTTTTCTTCTCAGAAAAATTTTTGATACCACGGCCAATTCTTAAGTCTATCACAAAAAATGAAAGATCTGTTTTGCTTATAGACGAGATTGATAAGTCCGACTCAGAGTTTGAGGCCTTTTTGCTTGAGGTTTTATCTGATTTCCAGGTAACCATACCAGAGATAGGGACCTTTAAAACCGATGTAAAACCCTTTGTAATACTTACATCAAACAGCGCCAGGGAAATGTCAGATGCCCTAAAGAGGCGATGTCTACATCTCTATATTGATTATCCAACAATAGAACTGGAAGAAAAAATAGTAGGTCTAAAGGTTCCGGAAAGTGGTGAGAGGTTAACACGCCAGGTGGTTGAAACAGTACACAGAATCAGAAAACTTCAGCTTAAAAAAGAACCAAGCATAAGTGAAACTCTGGATTGGGCAAAGGCTCTTGTGATCCTTGGATATGAAGATCTCGATCCAAAAATAGCAACAGAGACCTTAAATTTTATACTCAAATACGAAAAGGATATTGAGCTTGCAATGAAACACTCAAAGGATATTTTTTTGAATTAAATTTATGGAAAAGCAACCTTACATAAACCGCAAGCTTTTTGATTTTATCGAAGTTTTACGAGATGCTGATATTGTCATCTCAGCTGATGAGGTCTTATCCCTTTTTACCGCACTGCCAGAAATAGACATAGCAGACAAAGTCTCATTTCGTCAGGCACTAAAAACAACTCTTGTTAAAGACTATACAGATATTCCTGTGTTTGATAAATGTTTTAATGAGTTTTTTTCTGGTAGGGAAAAATTATTTGATAATATTGATGTAAGCGCAGTTGCATCTCTTATTGCCAATAGTAATCCTCACCTTATTGAGGAACTAAACGATCTCCTTGATCAATTCCTTGACAGCCTTGGGGATCTGGTTATGGAAAGAAGCTCTGAGGAACTTCTCAATATGTTCTTAGAGGAATTGCTCCCTTCCTCTTCTGGAGGAGCAGGTGGAATGAGCATATTTAAAAGCAACAATTCCATTGCCTCTTCATTTCAAAGTATGGCAGAAGAAGACGGACAGGAGAATTTACGCCAGGGAATTGATGAGCTTTTAAGAGGAATGTTATCTCTTAAAAAGACAAAAAGAAGCATAGGAAAAGAATTAAAAAACAGAGAAGACTACCTCCTCAACAGATACATCTACCAGCTTACACCGGATGAAATAAAAGAAATGAGAGAGCTTGTAAAAAGATTTGGTCAGAAGCTAAAAAATAGAATATCTCTTAGAAAAAAACGAGTAAAACACGGCGGTATAGATATAAAACGAACATTCAGGACAAACCTTCAATATGGCGGAGTTCCCTTTAAACTCTTTTATAAAAACAAGAAAATTGACAGGCCTCAATTGGTAATTATGTGTGATGTTTCCCGCTCTGTAAATCAATACTCAAGATTTATGCTACTTTTGACCTATAGCCTTCAGAGTCTTTTTTCAAAGGTAAGAACCTTTGCTTTTATAAGCAATATGGTAGAAATAACTGATCTCTTCAGGGAGATGGATCCAGAAAGAGCAATAAACTCCATGTTTTCTGATGAAAATTTCACCTATGGCTGGGGCAGTAATTATGGCAGATGTTTTAATCAGTTTGTTGCCGAATACAGCGATGCTCTTACACGCAAGACCTCTGTGCTTGTACTTGGAGACGCCAGAAACAATGATAACGACCCCGGAATTGAATCCTTCAAAAAAATAAAAGAAAGGTGCAGAAACCTATTCTGGCTTAATCCAGATAAAAAACATCTATGGGACTGGAGCGATAGCATAGCCTCTTTATATGGGGCATATTGCACTGAAATGAAAGAGGTTAATAATTTTCTTGATCTTTCAGAGTTTATTGACAAATTGTTTGTTGACATATAAAAAACTTTTTGCAAAACTATTCTTTGACACTTAATTTAAATTGAAATTTTTTATCATTTTAATAATATTATCTTGTTTTGAATAGTACTAAGATGGTATAATTGATAGTAAGAACTGGAGGAATTCTGTGAATATAGAATTCAAAGACTTAGGAGAGCACAAAATAATAAGCGTTACAGGTGAGGTTGATCTGTATAATGTTAGTGAGCTAAAAAAGGCCCTCTTTAGTGTAACAGATGGTCAGTATAAAAGCGTTGTAGTAGACATGAAAAACGTAAATTATATGGATAGTTCCGGAATAGGTGCTCTTGTTGCTGGTATGAAAAAGATGAAAGCTCACAATGGGAAATTTGCTCTTATGAACATCCACGATGATGTATTAAATATCCTTAAGCTTGCAACACTTGATAAATTCTTTACTATTTATGAATCAGAAAATGAATTGATATAGCTTAACTTACTCTTTTAAAACAAACCAGAGTCATATCGTCATGGGGAGGAGCGCTATCGCGAAATTTCTCTACACTATCAACTAACAAAAGAACAAAATCATTTGCATTGAGATGATTATTTTCCAATAAGAGCTTTCTCACTCTCTGAAGACCAAATTCCTCTTTTTCAGGATTACGCATTTCTGTTATACCATCAGTGTAAAGCACAACCATATCGCCAGGATTCAACTTAACCCTCGCCTGTTTATACTCAACATCCTCCATAATCCCTATTGGAACACCATCCAGGGAAGTCCTTGTGCATTCCCCAAGAGAGGCTCTATAACAAAAAAGAGGACCATGGCCTGCATTGGAAAAGGAAAGCTCTGCGGTTCTTCTGTCATAGATCATAAAAAATAAAGTGGCAAATTTATCAATTGCAAAATCAGCGCTTAAGGAGTCATTTATCGCGCGAACGACTCGTGCGCAATCAACATCCTTGCGCTTGATATAAGTTGTAAAAACAGTTCTAATCATCACCATTACAAGAGATGCTGGAACACCTTTACCAGAAACATCACTAATCAAGACACCAACACGATTCTCATCAATATCAATATAGTCAAAATAGTCCCCCCCCACTCCTTTTGCAGCCTTTGTATAGCCCTTAATTTGAATTCCTCCTTTATTATAAAATCCCATGGGATTTAATCCCTCCTGAATATCCCGAGCTATTTCAAGCTGCTCATTCATAATCCTTGTTTCAATTTCCTTTTCCTTGGCCTCTTTAATCATCTCTGTCATCAAATTAAATTCTTCGGCAAGCTGACCGAGTTCATCTGAGGTTTGTATCTCAATTCTGTAATCAAGATTTCCCTTACCTATTATAGATGCACCCTGACTGAGCTTTTTTATTGGTCGAATTATTATTGCAGATAAAATTATAGCACCAAGAACAGCCACTGCCAGAAATATAAAGAATATATAAATTATATAGCGCTTGATCTTATCTATTTCCTGACGAATTATATCATCACCCATCCCTATTATGACAACACCAACCTTTGTTTTGCCATCTTTGCGGCTATAAACAATCTTTGAAAAATCAAATATCTCAGAATTGCTTTCTTTATCCTTAAAAGAGACAATATCGATTGAATCAGGAATAGTTCTGGAATCCAGATTGCGGGCAACACCATCATTAAGCAATTCACGAAGAGGAATCTCTTTGTAATCACCACCTATTCTATTAAAGCCAAATACAACCTCATTTTTATTGTTCAAAACATAAACATACCTAAAAAAATTGATCTTCTTAAGCTCATCAACAGCATCAGATAAAGTTAAGTCATCATATCCAATAAGCTGCTGAGTTGTGTTACTAAGATGGACAACCTCTCTGTTTACAAAGTTAAAAATCTGCTCTCTTAAAATTGCACTCTCTCTATAAACAATAAAAAGCGCAATTGTAAGTATAATAGCACATACAAGCACAATTATTGCCAGTGAAAACTTTAATGTAATACCAAAGCGTATTTTTTTCTTTGGCTTCAGGAGGTTTTCACTAAATTTTTCTTCTCTGTTATCAGCCATATCTATTTACCTAAAAGGACCAGACACTTCCTTATGTTATTTTTAGCCTTTTCATGATTTGGATCTATAGCCAGAACCTTTCTCCACTCAGCTATAGCTCTTTTAAAATCGTTGTTTGAATAGTAATTAATCCCACTATAATAATATTGCCTCACCAGCTTTTCCTGTTCAGGTGTAAGTTTAGCTGTCCCAGCCTTTTCTGTTGATGAACCAATCCTCAGTTGAGCCTCAATCTTGTTTACACTGACCACAGCTTTAACATTATCAGGATCCTTTGATACAACCCAGCGGAGTTCAGCCAGAGCCTTTCTCATATTTTCTTCTCCGCCCTTTTTATAATATGCAATTCCTAAATTAAATCTCCGTTCAATCTCATTTATATCTACAGGTGAGAGGGATGCTGTTCCACTAAATCTTTCACCCTTTTCTGCCTTTGCAACTAAATTTTTTATATCAGGATAAGATGGATCTATTGACATTGCAAGCTGAAATTTTCTATAAGCCCCTCTATAATCCCTTTTTTTTAATAATTCCTCTCCATCAGAAACTAAACGATTAAGCATCACCTCTCTCTGATCTGGTTTTAGCTGCAATTCGCAGCGAAAATTATATTCATTTGCAATTTTATTTGCAGGGAAGAGTTGTAAAATCTGTTCCCATTTTTCCTTTGATTCTTTATATTTGCCAGAGTCATAGAGTTTACGACCAGATTCAATAAGGGAATTAACAAAGGCGAAATAAGATGAATTTTCATCCACAATCTCTTCTTCTACAAGCCTTTGAGCATCCTTTGCTCTCTGTATATATAAAGGAGCTAACTTATTTAGTGGATCCAGTGTAAGAGTCTTTTCAAAGGCAGAGATCGCATCCTGATATCTGGACTCTGCAAGAGCAATAAGGCCACTTTGGAAGCTCTCATCAATCAAACGCAATTTTTTATCCCTTTCTCTCTTTTCGAACTCCTTCTTCATTTCCGGAATAGAAGATAAACGCTGTTTTGTATCCTTGTAATCTGGAATAAGAGTAAGGACATTTTCAAAATCATCAACAGCATCATCAAACCTGGACTCCTTCAGATTCTTAATACCTGAAAGATAAAAATTTTCAGCCTCCTTTAATCTCTGTTCATAGCGCTTGCGCTCATTCAATTTATCATCTATTTTTTCAATGTAATCCTTAGCTGCTGAGTTCTCAGGATCAAGCTGCAAAACATTCATAAAGTCCTGCCGCGCCAGCTTCAATTCATTCTTTGAAAATAGATCAACCCCAGAGGCCATGTATTTCTTAATATTTTCATATCTTATGACGTTTTCTATTGCAAGTAGAGCTTGCCTCTTGCCCTCAATGGCCTCACTGTGCTCAGGAAAGAGTTTTAAAACAGCTTCCCAGTTTTCAAGAGCATCTTTATATCTTTCCTCTTCCATAGCCTTTTTCGCAAGGGCCACAAATCCAGAAATCTTTTCACGCAGTTCTATACTTGTCTTAAGACGTTTTTCCTCTGAGGTAATAACCTGCTCAAGGCGCTGCATATCCTCACGGAGCAATTGTAACTCAGAATCAAGGGAGTCAATTCTATAGGCAGTAATAAAACTTGAAAAGGCTACCTCTGCATAACTTTTACTTGTTAGTAAGTTTTTCAAAGCCTCATCATCTGATAAATTCTTTGAAATATTCTGGACAAGTTCCTTCTTGGCAAGCTTGTAATTATATTTAGCCCTCTCAAGCTCAAGATCCTTTTTTTGCTTCATCTCATAGAGAAACTCAACTTTTTTCTGGACATCAATATTATCTGGATCTATGTCCAGAATATTAAGCCAGAGAGCAACAGCCTTAGAAAAGTCCTTTTTCTTAAAGTACTCCTCAGCCTCCCTATCCATTTCTGCAACACTCTGTGTATACACATATCCAGAGCCCAGCACTATAAAAAAAGAAAATGCAGTTGCAAAAATTAATAATTTTCTAAAAAGACTCATCCCTACTTGCTCTCTTTAAATTTAAGACTTCCCAAAAGAAAAAAGTTTAACAAAATAACTAAAATTTTTTTGTATAAGATAATAAAATTTATTGATCAAAGCAATACCATATTTATACTTTGTATCACAGCTTAGTTCTTACGCGGGTGTAATTCAGTGGTAGAATGTCAGCTTCCCAAGCTGAACGTCGCCGGTTCGAGCCCGGTCACCCGCTCATCAAAATCATCTATAAAAAAGCTTCTTTACCCAGAAATCCAGCCTGGTGAAAAATTTTCTATACATTGCAGAAAAACATGCCACCATAAAAACAGAGGCAATAGCTACAGGATACTGCAGAAGTCGTTTTTTCAAAGCAAAATACAACCCATCATAAGGAGAGGTTTCTGCAGGCAATATCACAGAAAAACTTTTATAGGCAGCCTCACTCCATCGATATTTTTTTACTCCCCCTGAAATTGTAAAATATCTGCACTTTACGCCAATGGTAAAATCCCCATTGCTTAAACCTGATAGCTCAATTAGATCTCCTTTATGATTTACCTTTTCCGCAGGGACTATTTTTACCCTTCCTAAGGTGACAGAATATCCATCAACATTTTGCGAGGGAATATTTTTTGGCCTTAATATACATTTCACTGAAGATTTAGCTATTATAGAAGCAAAATCAAAGGGGACAAGTATATCCACCGTTGGAATAAAAAACACAGAAGGTCTCTTTGTCTTTATTTCACTATCAAGATCTATGTTCGCAATATTCTTGAGGTATTCCTGATCAGTTTTAATATCTCTGCCGACCATAAATGAATAGGTAGTAACCCTGCTGATCTGATTGGTTTTGCTTATAGAGGCAATATTAAAAAAGTAAATGCCCTCCTGCAAATCTTTGAACTCAATCTCAAAATCATTTATAAATGAAGAGGGCTTTACAGGACTATCCTTAGACAAGCTATAGACAAAGCCCTTGAGTCGTCTTGTGTCATTTACAGCCCAACGAAACACTGCATCCTTGGCAGTGGAATTCACATTTTCTGGATGAGTTGAAGAAATGACAACAGGAATAGAAAGAGGATTTGAGCTCACCATCAACTTATAGTGGACAGTTCTGCTCATATTACCTGCACCATCAATTGCCCTTATATGAAAATATGTAACTCCATCATCAAGTCCTGTGACCAAGGTGCTTGTGACATCATAGCGCAAGTTTTGAATGGAAGGATTTGTCTCTGGATTTCTGTCTATTAAGGTAGCATATCCTGCAATACCAGAGGGATCTGAAGGTTTTTTCCAGTAAATATTTGCTGCAGTCTCTCTGCTCCATGAATCTTCTTTATGAGTTGTTGAATAAACCTCAGGGGGATCAACTTGAATATCCGCTGAGTTTGCAGCCACATAATTCCCCTCATTCCAGAATATTAAGGGCCTTTTCCCGGAAGAAATTAAAAATGGATTTCTTCCTGATTTATTTTTTATAGAAAACTTTCTCTCTTCAAAAAACTCTCTGTTTTTCGTATCATATTTTCTGTAAAAGATTTGAGGCGATTTTTCGCGGAGATCATGCCAGGCTATTAAAAGATCATTCTCCACACCTGAGGTGATTGTTGGGGAATAACAGTTTGCATTTGTCTGTGACACCTTCAATGGAACCTCATCCCATCTCTTACCAAGGTTATAACCTCTCAGAAGCTTTACAGCCCAGTTTTTTTCAGAGTTATTTACATAAACAAGAAAAATAATATCATCAAATATCTCAATAGATGGAAACTGGCTACTCCCATTTCCAGAGGGAATCTTTTCGGGATCTTCCCAACTTTTGCCATAATTTTCTGATTTCACCATATAAAGGCTATCTGAATAATCCTCTTCCTTAACCTGGCATATCAAAATAGCATTATTCTTATAGAATTTCACATCAGGGAAAAAGGAACCCCTGACCTTTGACTTAAATGATGCCACAGACTCTGGCCTTAAAAAGACATCGCCATCTCTGATTGAATGAAATATTGTAAATAGATTTTCCGAATAGGCCATAAAAAATAGATGAAGCCTATCAAGCTCATCAAACCTTATAAAAGGCAATAGCGAACTTTTAAGTCCTGTATCCACTGCAATAGGCTTTGTCCATGTCCCTCCCAGATCCAGAGACTTTGAGGAGAATATGACCCCTTCGACGTTTTCATCTGACAAAACATTCCACACAACACAAATCTCCCCTTTTCTTGAGATAGCAACCTTAGGGGATGATTCTATTGAGCTGGTGAGATCACATATTGTCTGCTGAATAAAAGAATTGCCTCCATCAAAAGATAGAGAAATAAAAATATATTTTTTGCCTCCCTTTTCACCTTCATAAACCACTGCAACAAGATTGCCTCTTGCATCAGCAGATGGAGCAGAGTAAGAGCCTTTTATATCAGAGATTATCTTTGAATTTTCCCATCCTATTGGATCAGTTAAAGCCTGATCACTGGAAAAAAATATTACAATTCCAATTATAAATATAAAAGATAGAAGCAACCCTAAAATCACTATTATGATTTTTTTGATTCTTCTGCTCAGTGACGATATTAGCCTACTCAGGTTTTTCATAGCTCACTATTGGTAATAATTTGCTTCATAATTTAATTATCGAAATAATTTAAAAGTTTATCAAACCTTTTATTTATCAAAAATAATCCCTCTCTTTATTAAGGAATTTCTTAGGAGAATAGGTATATAAAAAATTTTAATTGCACCATTTTATGAAGATTGTATAATATGACACAAATTTCACTCTCTCAAAAAACTCAAGACAAAAAGGACTGAAGATGAATTTAAGCGATATCATAAAAAACGATAAAGATAGACTCTTCATAGTTGACACAGAATGCTTTATCATCTTTACAGGAAGCTCTCTTGATGATGACAAACCATTCATACGCCTCGGTACATGGGAGGATCTCCCTGTGGAAATAATTCCCCTCATAGAAAATATCATCATTACAGAGAAGATTCTTGGGAATCCTGCTGTGGAGCAATTCAACATCAATATTCGGGAAGTCTCTTCAAACAGATATATTGGCAGTGAATCGGTCCTGAAAAGATTTGTAGAATATCAAAGAAATTTTGGTCTTGATTTGACAAATGTTTCCCTTGTGAATGTAGAGAAAGATATACCAGAGCTTTCGGATAAAAAAAATCTATCGGACAAACATCAGTTCATAGGAGTATTTTATAATGATGGGAATGTAAAAATACTGCACCAGGGAGCAGACATTTTTGATTTAAAAAACATTTATGAAAACAATCTAAATATTGCCTCCATAATGGAAAAAATATCACAAAATAATAAAAACTCGCAACGATACAATGGAAAGGGGATTGTAGTAACAGATAAAAATCCTTTATTTTACTCAAAGGGATACTTTACAGCCTTTCAGTTTCCAAGAGATTGTTTTCACTACCTATCAAATCTGGAAATAGATCCAGCAAAAATCAGGGAAATCCTCCTACCAATGCAAAATATATTGCAGCTATCCCCTCTGCTAAAATTTAAAAACGAACGAAGCGGCAAAATTCGGCTCTTTTCCACTGATGAAGAAAAGATTGAATTGATAAAAAGGCTTTTCAAAAACGCAACTGTTCAATATCAAAAATTTACTGACATGAATTACAAAACAGGAGAGGGCATCACAATATCATCATATAACGGAACACCCAATATTGCCCTGAGTTTCAAAAGCGATAACTCTGAAAGAGAACTAATTATTCATTTTTTGAAATCTCCTTCAAGGATTAAAAATATTTTAAAAGAACAATCAGATGGAGTAATTATATCCTATACAGCATACGAGCAGTCAGCTCTTCTTTTTAAATCAGTACAAAAACCTATCATTATTTTAAATGATGGTAACCCAAACATAAAAAAAATTATAAATTCAGGATTTATTATACTCCATGACGGAATTCAATATGAATTTAAGAGCTATTCATCTGAAACTGAATTACTGAATTCCGTTGATCTCAAAGAGGAATTATTGGAATTATTAAAAAACAATAATGGTGATGAAATTAAAAAATCCTTTGAGTCAGAAATCAACAATTTAGACCCAATCTCAAAAATAAATTATATATCCCTTCTTAAAATGAAAGCAGATAGCACAAAAGATAGAAAACTCTATGGAGTATTAAAGTCTATCATACAGGAAAACTACATCTCCGTTGATAGATTATTCAATAAATTAGATCAAAACCTTTATGTGGAGCTATCGTTTATAAATAATTCAGCCTATGAGATCATCAGAAAAAATAACTCTTCTGCATCAGAGATATTCATAGATTATTATAACACTGAAAGCCTACAAAAAACCCTTTTAAACAAAGAACAAAAAACATTAGCTAATAGAATTCTTGCAGATAGAGAAAGGCTGATGAAGCTCATAGCTCTATTCTATGAGGATAAACAGGAACTATCATCATACGGGACTATGAAAAAAGAGCTTAAGCTACTGGAAAAGGCTATAAAAGATCGAAAAGAGGTCTATAATATAGAAATCTTTGATGAGGACAATTCTATAAAAGGTAAAAGAGTAAGAGTTAGAAAAAAAGACGAAAAATCCTCTCTTAGCCAATCTAAGGATGGAGAGAGCAAAAGCTTTAAAACCCTGGCATTTATTATTTTAATACTCATTATAATTGCCTTTGTCATTTTCAAATTGTTAACTTACAAACCAAAGTTTAATAATATTTTAAGCAGCAGTGATATTAAAGAAACAAAAAACGAAAACATAGTGCTCACAGTGAAACGCGTCACAGAGGAAGAAAAAGATCTTTTGAAAAAACATAATGCAACAATTACAGATTATGATATATTTAGATATGCCAATGATGTTGCCATAAAAAATGGCTATTCCAGTCTTTCCATGTCAACTATAAAGACAAAAAATCCAAACTGGATATACCCATCAAATGTATTCATCATGCTTGATGGAGAAAAGGTTATTGTGCAAAAGGGGGATACACTATGGGATCTATCCCATGCAAAACTTGAAAAGATGAATGCTGATTTTTTCAAGATAATCGAAGAAATTGAAAAAACCCCTGCGGGCACTGAAAAGGCTAAGGCCTTAATTACAGAGGCAGAAAAATATTCATATACATCTTTTCAAAAAAAGATCATTGAAAAATTAAGATCTAATAAATAAATTATGAAATCTAAAGATGACATTAACTACTATGTTGAACCTGTTGAAATTGAAATTTATCTGAAAAAAGCGGGGATTGTCAGAACAATAATTAAAGATCTTAAAATTGAGCTAATAGATGTAGAACCCCATAACGAAAAGAGTAAGGAGATCTTTGATTTTTTTAAATCAATAAATGAGCCAATAGATCTCATGGAGGTACAAAATAACTTTCCTCAATATATACGCAGTATATATGAATCCTATTATAAAAACATGGAGCTATACGAAAAACTAAGCATGCATTTTAAAAGTGGCCTTTCTGGAATAAATGAGGCATGGAGAAATGCACTCTACCTGACAGAGCTTCTCCATAAATATGAGCCTACAGTTGCATCAACAGAAATACTTGGCAACTTTACAACATACAATCTTAATTATATAATACGCAAGCTTAACTCTCTTGGGGAAAACTTTCTACTTGAAGATTCCACAGTTCGCTACCTGATTAAAAGACGAAATGAGGCCTATAAAGATAGGCCTCGAAATCGAGAATTTGAAAAATTAGTAGAGCTATGGGAATACAGTGTAAAACAAAGAAATTAATAAAACACCCAATAGATTATATCAAGAGCGATCAGCAGAAAAAAAATTATCATCCATATTATAAAAACTTTAGTTAGTAAGTCTCTCATTTTCCTCTCACTTGTTAACAGAGGAATTTTCAGCAGGTTTATCCTCTTTCTTTTCTCCTTGAGTTTCAATGGTTTTGACATCATCTTCAACTACATTGTTTTTCTTTGCAGAGCTTAAAGAGTCTATAACCTTCGCATCCCCCTGAACGCTCTCCAGCATAGATTTCCCATTAAACAACATATAATTATCATTGTGATGCTTGAGCAAACTCTCATAGTTAAGCCTCTGCCTGGCCTCCTCACCTGTATGATCTAATGAAGACAGAGTCTTTAAAGTTGCTGTTATGAGCTTAAAGTTATAATTATCAACATAGCCTCTTATTATTGGCTCTGCCTTATCGAACTCTCCATTGAGCAAATATCTTGCAACTCTCTGTTCCTTTCTAAATCTAACACTCCTTTCAACCTTACCTTCAAAGGGGATTTCCTTAATTACCTTCTCTTGCTGGCTTTTATCTGTTGAGGCATTAGCTGCCTGATTACCTTCAGCTGAAAATTCCTTTTCATAGTCCTCATAAGTTTTGTCCAATTCCTTAATAAAGTCCTGCTCATTTTTATCTACAAATCTCTTAAAAAACAATGAGCCATTTTCATTTTCTGACTTAAAAAGCTGGTTATAAATTTTAAATTTAATAGCATGAGGCTGACCTGTGTATATAGCTATAAAGCCATACCTTTTAGCACGCCTTGCCATATTAATAGCATCAACATATTTATAAAGTTTATATGAGTATAGTTTGGGGTGTGAGGCCTCTCCTACTGTATAATGAGTTCTTGCAAGAGTTCTATCTCTGTAACCCAATGTCAGGTATTGCCGTGCAGCAGCATCCTTTGATTTTATTATTTCAGGAGCTATGTTATCCAGTATATTTTTTGAATCCTCAAGATAATAGTCAGTCAAAATTTTTTCATAGAGTGCAACCATATCTTTCTGAGAATCATAAACACTATCAAAGGCTCTTTTATAATCACCCTGAAGATAGGCAATCTCCCCATTAAAATGCTTTTGATAAATATTAAAAAGCTCCTCTTTTTTGTCTGGAGCAAAATTTGTCACTCCATAATCTATAAATGCAATGAAATCACTATTTTCTTTTAAAATCCTCTCAACATAGGTCTGATCAATTGCACCATAAGAAAAGCTAAAAATAGTTGAAAAAACAAAGATAATTGCCATGAAAAAAATTTTCTTTCTCATATTTCTCCTCTGCTTAAGTTATCTTAAGGAGTTTTCAAATCCCATAAAAGACACAGGTATAAAAAAATGCTATATATAATTTATCGACTCCCTTAGTTTAAAACAAAAGAACTTTATTGTAAATCAAAATTTGACAAAAAAATCCCAGTAATTATTCCTAAATATAATTTTTAGTGTAAAATCAAGAAAATATTATCCCCGAAGCCAGAGGTTTCGGGGGTAATAGAGTAATTTTAGTTTAAAGGAAGTTAAAGAATAAATACTGAAAAAATCCTCAAAATTATACGAATTAATATTGACATGATTGCTTAAAATGCTACAATCAAGAAACGTATAAAACTTTATGTAAAAAATATATAAGGAGTCCGTAATGGATAGGGCAATCATTGATTTTATGCGAGAATACCATCTGCTGGTGAGGAATTTTATTGTGATTGCCAGCGTAATTGTCGGTTTTGTGTGTGTTTCTGGTTGTATCAGGTTTGGCATTGCAATTTACAGAAGAAAAAAAGGCATATATCCGCCTGCAACAAGCCAGATGGAACATTGATTTTGCAAAACCGCTTGAGTTACTCTTGCATTTTATAACAGGTCTCAAAATCGTCTTAGTGCTGCAAATTAGCTTTTTTGCTTTTATTGCATTCTCTGCAGAAACAGGAATCTATGAGATTCCTGTTTCTGATTATGTAACTGGCAGATTTAATCCAGAAAAACATCCCCTATTTGTTAATTTAAGTAATACAGATATACCAGTGGCACGTAAAAATCTCTACCTCAGAAAAGAAGCTGCACTTGCTCTTTCAAAAATGTTGCAGGACTTTAGAAAGGAATACCCAAAAATTAAAATTTATGTTGTCAGCGCAACAAGGAACTTTTATAGCCAGAAAAATATCTGGGAAGAAAAATGGAATGGCAAAAGAACTATCGCAGGTATTGAAAATATAAAAGCAATGAAAGGAGATATGGGAAAAGCAAAGGCAATCTTACAATTTTCTTCAATGCCTGGGACTTCCCGTCATCACTGGGGCACTGATATTGATATAAATTCACTCACCAATGAATACTATGAAAAGGGCGATGGTCTTATAATATATTCATGGCTTTCCAAAAATGCACAGAGGTATGGTTACTGCCAGCCATATACCTCAGGGAGGACTGGTGGCTACAGCGAGGAAAAATGGCACTGGAGTTATATACCTCTTGCAAAAAATTTTCTTAATGACTGGAATAAAATTTATAAAGAGACAGAGGGTTCTTTCCTTGAAGCAATCCCCTTTGATGGCAGTGTTTACATCAAGGAATTGGCTCCTCTTTACGTAAATAATATTAATCCTGAGTGCCAATGAAAGTAGCCTGTATTTATCTCTGTAATTATAAAGACAAGAATGATTACTATATATCCCTTATGCCATCGGGTATAATATCCATAGCTTCATATCTTGAATCAAAGGGATTTGATGTTGTCCTTGCAAATCTCTCAACCTATGGGGCAAAAAAAGGTGTAGATATAATACTGAAAGAAGATCCCGATGCAATTGCAATTTCAATTTTCTCTTACAACAGAGAGGAATCCTTTAAATTTATCAAAGAGATAAAAAAGCACAATGCAGATATAAAAATCATAGCCGGCGGACAGCACCCTACATTCTTATCAGAGGAACTTCTCAAGGAATACCCAGAGATCGATTATGTTGTTAAAGGTGAGGGTGAAATTGCTGTGGAAGAAATTTTACAGCAGCATAAAAAAATAACAGCAAAGATTATATCAAGGGAGCGAATAGCTAAACTTGATGAGCTTCCCTTTGTATCTGCTTTTTCTGGCAGGATGATTGGAGTCAATCCCAATGAGCAGTTTCAATTTATAATCACTTCAAGGGGCTGCCCATCTCATTGCACATACTGTTCCTCCCCTAACTTCTGGAAACAAAAGGTAACCTTTAGATCTGCCAAAAGCATCATTGATGAGCTTATGCTATTGAGAGATAAATATGGAGTGATTTACTTTTCTATCAGAGATGATAACTTTACTCTTAATAAAAAACGAGTTATTGAATTTACCGATCTTTTAAGGAAAAGTGAACTCAACATGATGTGGGATTGTCAGGCAAGAGTTGATACAATAGATTATGAAATGCTCATGGCAATGAAATCCTGTGGGCTTGAACACATCCAATTTGGAGTTGAATCAGGGTCAGAAAAAATTCTGAGGCTTTATGATAAATCTATAACTGCTGATATGATAAAAAAGGCTGCAGAGGCTACAAGGAGAGCTGGAATCTATCTATCCTTTTATTTAATGGTTGGTATGGATGAGGAATCCGAAGATGATATTGATCTAACAATAAAACTTTTACATGAAGCACTCCCTCATGATGCGGTTATATCACCTGTTGCATATTATCCAGGAACAGAGCTTTACAATATTTCACGCAAAAAAGGAAAAGTCTCTGATGAGATATGGTTAAAAGCAAAGCCTGAGGCGGTTTATCTTAAGGATCAAAAGATCACTTTACCTCAGATAAACAAGATAATGAAAGAGCTTGCAGTTGTAAGTAAAAGGGCAAGCTACACCTTAAAGGATTTCAAAAAAATGAAAGAGGCAGAAAATGGAGGTTTCTGGATCACCCATATAATGGAAGGGGATTACTATATTTCCAGGGGACACATATCAGAGGGTCAAAAGGCTTATAAAAATTTAATAAAAAAATATCCTCAAAATATCTGGGGATACCTACGACTGGGGGATCTCCTTACAAACATATATCCTCTGGAATCAATAAAATATCTTCATCAGGCAGCAGAGATCGCTCCAGCTTATTACTGGCCATGGTTTTTAATTGCAACAGTTCAACTCAATCTCAAAAGATATAAAGATGCCTACAGCTCCGCTCAAAAAGCTCTTAAGCTCAATCCCTATGATAATGATGTTTTATCCTTGATTAAAAAACTTTCTAAATTAAAATAGATCTCCGATTATGATAATACCTTAGATGATTGGTAATGCTATGACCATAGCTGAAAACTATAAAATAATAAAAGAAAAAGTAGCAGAGGCAGCTTTAAAGAGCAACAGAGACCCTCAAAGCATTAAAATTCTTGCAGTTTCAAAAACCTTTGATGCCTCTGTTGTTCAGGAGGCTATTGACAGTGGGATAACCCTCTTTGGAGAAAATAAAGTCCAGGAGGCTAAATCTAAGATTTTGCTACTTTCTGGTAATTTTGAATTTCATATGATTGGCCATCTTCAGAGCAACAAAGCAAGAGATGCTATAAAATTGTTTTCACTCATCCATTCAGTAGACAAAAAAAGCACTGCTGAAAAATTAGATGAGGAAGCAGGCAGGATAGGTAAAATTCAGGATATCCTCATTCAAATAAAGGCCTTTGATGAGCCATCTAAAAGCGGTATAAATCCAGAAGAGGCACTTGAGCTTGCAGAGCATATCGTGACACTTAAAAATCTCAGACTAAAGGGAGTTATGAACATTGGTCCATTGTCAGAGGATTTATCTGATGCAAGAAAATCCTTTGAAATGACAAGAAGAACTCTTGAAAAAATAAACTCAAGGCTTTCACTGTCTCTAAGTGAGTTATCCATGGGAATGTCAGGGGATTATCCAATTGCCATTGAAGAGGGGGCAACCATTGTGAGAATAGGATCTGCAATTTTTGGTAACAGGAGCTATATAAAATGAATGATAATATAAAAATCGGTATAATCGGCGCAGGTAATATGGGTGGAGCCATTGCGAGAGGACTTAGCAAAACCCTTAAAAGAGAGAATATCATCATCTGTGAAAAAAACAATGAAACAGCCCTGATGCTGTCCAGTGAATTAAAAATAAGACAAAAGGCAGATATAAAAGGCCTTTCAGAGGAGTCAGATGTTGTGATTATTGCTGTAAAGCCTGCAATTGTAGAAGAGGTTTTGCGAAGCCTAAAGGACTATAGTAAAATTATTATTTCAGTAGCAGCAGGAGTCACAATCCATAAAATAGAAGAAATTGTAGGGAATAAAAAAATAATTAGAGCAATGCCCAATACCCCTGCCATTTCTGGATGTGCCATGACAGTATTATCTCTTTCCAATTCAGTAACAGAAGACGAGTCACAAATTGCTCTCTCACTCTTTGAATCTCTTGGAAGAGTAATAATCCTTGATGAAAAATATATGAATGCAGTAACAGCAATATCAGGCAGTGGACCTGCGTATGTTTTTACATTTATACAGGCCATTGCTGATGCAGGAGTCAAACTCGGCCTGACACGAAATGATTCCCTTCTCCTTGCAGGTCAGACAATCTTCGGCTCAGCTAAAATGTTTCTTGACAAAATGGAAAACCCTATTAAACTGCGAGACAATGTCACCTCTCCTGGTGGGACTACAATTGCTGCTGTGCATACTCTTGAACGATCCGGATTTAGTGGGGTTGTGATGGATGCAATAGAAGAGGCATTTAAAAGAGCAAAGGAACTGGAAAAACTTACATGATACTGCCAACAAATTACCAGCTAAAGACCTTTCGCAATTACGCTCTTGCTGGAGTGTGTGCAGTATTTGTAGTGCTTGTTATCGCAAATATTTACACTTACTTTTTCACCAAAAAAATTTATATCAACAAAAAAGCCTACTATCTCAAGGATGGATTTCCAATATTTACCTCTGAGGAGGAGTATATTAACTTTGTATCATCATACCCTTATGATCCAGGAGTAGAGTTACAAATATATAAAGTAAAGGGAGGCGAAACACTCTGGAGCATAAAGCAGTGCTACGGAATATCAATTGACACCCTCCTTGCTGCAAATCCCTATCTTGAAAGTCTTGAACTTAAACCGGGTCAAAGAATAGTTATTCCTGCAAAAAATGGAGTATTGTTCCCTTTTGATGATTACTATGATGTCAATAACATGAAAAAACTCCTTGGTTCAAAGGAAAAGGCAAAGGGCAATTACAAACCAAAGATTTATAAGATATTTTCTCCAGATGATATGCGCCTTGCCTTTTTTGAAAATTGCAGACCTGTAATCGTAAATAAAAATATCGAAAGAATATATAAATATAAAATGGCTTTTGCAGATCCTGTTGATACTGGCTTTTTTACATCAATGTTTGGAGATAGAGTTGATCCAATCTATGGGGAAGGTCTTGAGTTTCACAATGGGGTTGATATTGCAACTCATGCAGGCACTCCAATAAAGGCGGTGCGTGATGGGATGGTATTTTTCAGCGGATGGAAGGATGGCTTTGGTTACACTATAATTGTCCAGCACGATGATGGATACACCACCTTTTATGCTCACTGCTCAAGAATGTTTGTCAAAGAGGGTCAATGGGTAAAACAGGGCGAGGTTATAGGAGCAGTGGGCTCCACTGGACGCTCCACAGGAAATCATCTCCATTACACAATTTACAGGCATGGAAAAACTCTTAACCCTATTAAATATCTCTGGTAGAAAATTATTTCTTTTACCACTTATATCCTCGTTGTTGATTATTTTATCTTTTCCTCATAGATTATGGCCTTACATAGTTTTTATATCTCTCATTCCATTATTTTTATCAATAATGAGATCAAAGGATTTCAAGGAAGCCTTTTCCCTTGGCGCTATATTTGGCTCTACCTTCTCAGCCTTTTGTGCAATTCCTCTCTACCACTCTCTTAAAGTATATAATCATGGAGCCATAGCATTTCTCTTGATAGCTATAGGGGTAATATTGCCCTATGGTGCCTTCTATGGGCTTTTTTCACTGGCAGCAAAATTCTGGTTTCATAATAAAAAATTTATCTTAGCAGCGGTCCTGTGGGTAATTATTGATTATCTCAAAGAGATTCTACCATTATTTATACCCTATGGTTTTTTGGCAGATACCCTTGCTATGACACCATTCATTCAACTGGCTGATATATCAGGGGTTTATGGAGTAACTTTTATTATTCTTTATATAAATATTCTACTGACAAATTTCATAATTACTAAAAGAAGGCAACCACTCATTACAGCAGTGATTATAATGATTATATCAACTCTATATGGTATTTATATGGGCGATTATTATCGCAATATAGAAAATAGAGCTCCTCACATAAAAGCTTTTATAGTTCAGGGAAACACAGACTCCGTTGAAAGATGGAATGAGCTTACAAGTTTTGCACGATATCAAAAGTATATAAATCTTTCACAAAGGGGGGCAGATACAGATCTGCTTTTATGGCCAGAGACTGTTCTTAACTCATCTGACAGAGTTAACTTTGATATTATGGAAAGAGCATCATCGCTACTAAAAAGTAACGCTCTTTTTGTTACAGGGGGTGTAAGGCGCAATTCTAAGGATGAAAACTTTAATTCAATTTTTCTTCTCAAAGCAAGGGAGCTGAAATTCATATATGATAAAAAGATACTATTCCCATATTCAGAAACTCCTCTCTTTGGTTTTACTGCTGGAGCTTTTTACAACTCACCAGATCGCTTTGTTAAAGGCAAAACTCCATCCTCTTCAGCCATAGATGGGATAGTGTATGCTTTTTCTATCTGCTTTGAAAATTTATATCCCTCTGAGATAAGACAGAGGATGAAATTTTCGGATATACTTATCACAGTTGCAAACGATTCATGGTTTGGAGAAACAGAGGAACCCTATATGCAGGTCTATTCCACAATATCACGAGCTGTGGAAAACCGTAGATCAATAATAAGAGCTGCAAACACAGGCATTTCTCTATGTGTAGCTCCCTCTGGTGATATTTTAACACAAAGTGAACTAAATCAAGAGGCAACACTCTCTGCAGCTCTTCCCCTTATAAAAAATAAAGGACTCTTTTCAAGAACAGGCAATATTATAATAATACTTTTCTCTCTGATTATCATTGCAGATTTAATAAAAAGAGAATTTTTAAAAACTACTTAAGATTATAATTTTTGAGCATCTCTTCTGTGGCCTTACTGATATTTTCTCTCCGCCTCACAGCTTCTGCATCTTCTCCGTAAATTCTATCTTGCAATTCCTTTATACTCTTTTCCTTTTCTTGAGCAGAGAGTTTATCATTACTTTCAATTTTGCTCAGCTCAGCCTTATAGTCATCATCTCTCTTTTTTTCAGCCTCAAGTTCTCTGTCAACCTCCTCAAGTCTATTTACAACATCCGGTGGGAAAATGTTCTTTCTGATCTCATCTACCTTTTTTGCTTTCATCTCTTCAGACATCTCTGATAGATCCTTTTCATAAATAGAAAGAGTCTCTGTGTAGGCAACATAGGGTTTGCGAGACTTTTCAACCTCAGCAGCATCATTCCCCCACATATCTTCATTGAGTTTTTTTAGTAGTTTTTCCTTTTCAGCACCATATATATTTGGATCATTGATTATTGCACTGCGTCTCACAGGGTATTCTTGCATTTTCATCATTGCACCAAAGAGCAATTCAGCATCCTTTTGCCCAAAAATTTCAATCTGCATTTTTTTAAGCTTCCTAAGCATAGCAAGATAGTCCTCTGGGCTTGTAAGCTCACCTGCCCTATTTATCTCATCTGCAGCAAGATTTTCATATTCAATAAATTTTTTGTATAGATCCATGAGTTTAATGACATCATTTATGTCCATCATGGATTCGAGATATCTCTGCACAGCCTCAAAATGCTCCTCAAGGGACATATCCTTAAATTTGCTTTGCAAAAATTTAAAAAACTTTAATGTATGCTTATTAATCAAATCTCCCTTGAAAATATCTTCCTTTTTTAATGAGTCAAAATTAACCCTGCTTACATAGTCCTTAACATCCCTATAGGAAATCTTATCAGGGGATGGGGCAATATATTCATCTCCCTGAACTATGGAATCTTTGGCAACATTGAGTATAATTGAAATCGCAATAAAGATAACTACAATAATCAACAATCGCCGAGGTGTTATTTTAGATGCAAAATTCATATCTCACCATGTTAAATTTAAAATTTCACAAAAAAGACCGTGACAGCATACACTGCACGGTCTTTATAAAAATGATTCAATGTCTGTTAATAGCCTTTTGCCTTTAAATCACTTACAAGATTTACATAGAAACCAGGGGCATCAAATCCAGGGGTAATTCCAAAAAACTGGTTAACTATATTTAAGTGATCAACTCCACCACACCATACAGCGCCAGAGATAACTCCTCTGAAGGTTCCCCATTTAGCTGAGTTTACAGCTACAAGACCGTCATTGTCTCCTTCATAGTAGAGAGCTATTAGCCATGGTACTCCAAGAACAAGGCTATTTGAGAAGAACTTAATCTTAGATGTAGTACTTTGGTAGTAAAGGCCAGAAACATTTGGACAATTAGGATTAAATACATTATTCATATATGGCCTTGTAACCTGTATACCATTTTGCAATGAATTAGGATTCTTGTCACCAAAAACAAATGTATAAACTATATCTAAAGCATCTCCCACCAGAGACCAGCCCTGATTTGGGACAATCTTAAAAATAAAATCAGCAACTGAGCTTCCTCTGTGAGGACCTGAGAGGCTTGTATAAGAAGCTACCTTGGAAGCAAGGCCAAGATTGCTTATTGCATATCTTGTATATAATGTTCCATGGGAATGACCAATTATATTTGCCTTGGACTTGCCGGTAACAGCAAGAATTTGCAGAAATTGTTTTTTAAAAGAAGCAGCTTTATTCTCTGTGGAATCCATTCCATTTACAGAAGTAATATATACATCTGCTCCCTCATCTTCCAGAGCATCTTCAATTCCCCACCAGTAGTCTACGATATTGACAATTTTTGCCTGTGCTCCCATACCATGGGCAAGGACAATTGGATATTTCGTATTGCACTTTGGAGAGCTACCTGATGCAAAGGCTATTACAGGTATTGATAACAGAAGTGAAGTTAAAGCTACTATAATTTTTTTCATAGATCCCCCTTATATCTTTTTGTTACTAACACTGTTCGCAGAATGTTAATACCATTCATATAATGAAAACAATATAAGTGAGCCTTTGAAAAAGGTCAAGAAAAAACCGTCCGCATGGTATATTTTTTAAATTTTTTAAAAAATTTATAGTTTTTATTAAAAATACTGCACTATTCTGAAGCTATAATAAGGGCTTCTGGCAGTAGGGCACCTTCTAAATCTGAATTCTCTTCCCCTTTGAATGCCTTCACTTAAAATAGAGCCACCTCTGAGAACTTTGTAGACCTCACCAAAATCCCTGTTTGTTACAGAGGGCTCATAGGCCTTATACCAATCGTAAACCCATTCCCAACATATTCCACTTTGATAGGGATTATTTTGAAGCCTCTGCTCAAGCAATTCTATGAAATCGTTTGAATCTTTCACCTCCAAGATAGGCTCAGCCGTTCTTTCCATCATGGAGGTTAGTCCAATTGAAAAGGCAAAGGCCTCCCACTGATATTCCGATGGCAACTCTGTTTTTATACCGGACTTGGCACTTAACCATTTAGCATATTCGCTTGCATCATTCCAGCTTATCTGTATGACAGGAAATTTATCTTTGCATTCATAGTAAAAAAAGTCCCTTGAATCTCCAAAGGGCTTCTTCCATGAAACTCCTGCTTTCTTTTTCCATCCACCTTCCCATATCCATCCCCAGCCTTCTTTTTCAGCCTCTGTTACATAGCATGTGTCTTCAATAAAAACCTCAAATTGCTTCACAGTGACAAGCTTTTTTGATATAAAAAAACTCAATAATTTAACTCTATGCTGAGGTGTGCAAGCCTCAAGATATTCCCTTTTAATCCTGGGTGACTTAGCTGCTGCTAAAATATTCTCAACATTTTCCAGAGGGATGCCAACAACAAATTCATCTGAATTAACATGCAAAAAATCAATGTCTTCCATAAAAATCAATCCATAAGATCAAGCAGAGTATAAGAGTCTTTACCATCCTCAGGGAATGTAGCAGGAATAAAGGAGAGTAGCAATTTAAAATCAGCAGTATTAAATCTGGATGTTATGCTATTTTTTATAACAGAACAAAGAGTAATTGCAAACTTTTTGTCCTTTCCCGGCAAAACAATTATAAAACGACCTCTGTCGATCCTTACAAAAAAATCAGATGGGGATAATCGTTCTTTTATAAAAGCAGGAATTTCCTCAAGAAGCTTCTTTGTTTCTACTTTTCCAAAGCGCTCATAGAACCTTCTATAGTTTTTGATACTAATGGAAGCTATAGTAAGTGGAATAGTTGACTCTCTGGCTTTTTTTAGTTCAAATTCAAGCCTATTGAAAAACTCACCGAAGAGATCCTGGTAAATTCTACTTTCTGGCAAAGTTTCATCAATGTTGTGAAGATAGGGAATTAAAAACTTAACAATCCGCTGGAGCCTTATATCAACATCTTTAATCTCCACTGCTGGATTTATTTTGAATATATTTACAAAGCCCAGTAAATCATCATTCATTATAAATGGATAAGCAAGAAAAATTTCCATTTTCTCCATGCGATTTTTCCCAAAGGTCTCCGCAATCACTGATGATTCAAAAAAATCTTCCAATATAACAGATTTTTTTTTGTTAGCCAAAAAAATAGCAAAGCGATTATCTCGTTTTATAATAAAGCCACTGTCTTTCAAATCCAGCGAATTCACCTCATCGCAAAAAAATGGATAAAAATCACCTGTAACTCTATCTTTTAAAAAGACACCATAAGACTCCAATCCAAGGGAATAAAAATTTTTTTTGAGCTTTAATTTTAGATCATCTATTCCCTTAACTTCCAGAATCTCATTTTGAAAATATTCTACATCAAACAAAATTTCCTTTTCAATTCTTAAGGCCAAAAGCTCTGTATTTATCTGCTCCTCTGTGCCTTTTGATAAAAGAGCAATGGACACAGCATCTGAAAGGGACTGCAAAAAATCAATCTCCTGAGGTGTAAAGGTCTCATCGTCAATCTTCTCTCCTATTAAAATAGCACCAATTAGATCATCATTGTGAATAACAGGAACAAGAAGACGGCCATTTACAGAGGTAAATCTATAATAATCTTCTCTCAAATTCACATCATCCTTCAGGTCCTCAACATCAAGAACTCCTCTGTAGCTATTTAAAATTTCAAGTATTCCGCTGCTTACCTCCCAGAGAATCTCTTCCTCTGGAATTTTAATACCATTTGATTGAGTTATTTTCCATTTTGACGGATCTTTTTCAGAGGCTCTCAAAATTGAGACAGAGGAAACCCCCAATTGGCCCATAATCGAAAAAATAAGTGAATTATAAATATCCTCAATTGTTCCAGCCTGAAGAAACTCCTTAAGTATTTCATATAAAACAGCATAGTCATTAAATTCAGTCAAAGAGATATCTCTATCATAATCATCTTTACTATCAAGTGATTCAATATCAAGTGATTCAATAATCTCATTGCTATCATGAATAGCTTCAGCAAAGAGCTCAGCCGATTTCTCTTCAAAGTTCTGTTGAATTTTTTCTATAGTTGGAGGAGTTGCTTCTTCTATCTCTTCAGATTCCATAAGTATACTGCCTTTAATCTCAGAGTCTACAGTCTCATCATCTGCAAACCTTATACGTGGACCTTTTGTTGTCTCTTTAACTTTTTCGAGTTGATCCAATTCAAAAGCAGTTTCTGTGTTCTTCTGTTTATCTTCATTAAAAGAATCTATCTCTTCAAAGGCAATCTTCTGTGAGGCCTCAATCTGACCTGGCATAAACTCTGTCTCTGCAGGCCCTATTATTTTGTCTATAAGTGTTTCCTTCCCTGATTCATTAAGCTCTTTTTTATATTTGAGCGCTCTCTCAAGAAGACCCATATTACATACCCAGCTCTTTTAAAATTTTTACATAAAGATCAAAATACTCTGACTCTGCAAATTTGCGGATTGACTCCTCTGGTAATTTTTCCATAAGACCATCAAGATAGGAAAGCAATCGAAGGAGTTCCTTTTTCTTTGCAGGATAATCAGATACTACCTTCTCAAGCTCTTCTTTATCCTCAAGAATAATTATCCTGTCAGTTATATCTGCTATTTCTTCAACAAATTCTGCTCTATCTTCAACTGCCTCTTCGACAACCCTTTCCTCTATCTCTTTAATTTCAGAAAGTTCTTTGGTTATATCAGTTATTATATCCTCTGGGGATTCCTGATTTTCATCCAGCTCACCAGCTTCAACATCTACCTCAGGGGCAATTAAGTCATCCTCTCTAAAACCCTCTTTTTCAATCTCTTCTTCCAGGAGTTGTTTTATATCTTCAATGTCCTCCTCAAAAACTATAGCCTGCTCAGAAGATATATCCTCTTCAATGGACTTCATCTCCTCCTCGGATAGGCTATCTGCATATGGCAGAAAATAGCTCACATTCTTTTGAGACAAAAAGCCCTTATCAAAAAAACTGAGGTCAGGTGTCAAAAATTCCAGTTCAAGCTCTGTATCAGCATCTTTGTAATAATCTGCAAAGAGCTTTTCGTTTATAAACTCCAGTTCATCAGGAGCAAGACCCAGGATCTCCTGAATCTCACTGCTACTTAGAATATCCATTGTCTTAAGATAATCATCTATCTCCTGAATATAAACAGTGAAGTCATCCCGTACAATAGCATTGTCTATAAAATCTAAATCGTAGTCCGCAAAAAATTGCTCTTCCCTGAGCAGAAGTTCAATGCTATCGGGATTATAGATTTGAGTATTGTCGAGTTCATAGCTAAAAAGTTCATGAGATCCCACATCTTCCACAACAACTATATTTCCCTCAGAAATGTCAACCATTGATACAAGGCTTGCGGTGAGGGGATCTTTTCTATATGTTGTAACTACTTCATCCTTTCCACCTTGCACAAAGTCATCAATAAAAATAGCTCTATCTTTTTTCCTGAAATTATAAGCCGGAGGCAGGGGATCTTCAACATGATGAGATGTTGTTTTTAAATCATCAAAACTATCTCTAATATTTTTTTCATCAAGCCTTTGCTTCAGTTCAATTTCATCGGAGAGATCTTTTTCTTCTGAATAATCAGATAGATCTACCTCAAGAATCTCTTCATCGGCAAAAACATAGGTCTCTTCTTCCTCAACTGCAGATTCCTCCACATCCCTCTCAATAGTTCTTTCTTCAACAGAGCTTTTTTCAATCTCAGAAAAAGATTCTACAGATTCAAGATTACTTTCTTCTACATTTTCCGGAACTGGATTTTCTATCTCTTCAGGCTTTTCCCGGGTATTTTCCTCATCAAAAAGATTGTTCTCATCAAAGGCAACAAAGACATCCTCATCCTGCATGCTCAGATCATCAGCTTTTTTTACTCCTTCATCCACATCTGTAGATTTTGCTTCAGGTTCCTGGGGAATAATGGATTTTGCCTCAGATTCTGGGATTTCTATAGGTTTCAGTTCAAAACTTTCAAGTCCCTCAATGAGATCATCCTCAGTAAGGAAAACAATGTTTTCACTGGCAATTTTTTCGGCCTCTTTAAGATCAATTTTGCCTATAATACTCAAATCAAAATCATCGGGCAAGCGACCCTTTAATTTTTGTTCAAGCTTTTCTGAGATATGTTCTTTCGTTTTTGTCTTTTCCTCTGGCATTTAATCAACCATCAATAGTCATCTAATAAAGTGCACCATTTTAAATAAAATATATGATGAAACAATTACTTCTATCAATTAATTATCGGAAATTTTATTGCAAGAAAATAAAAAAAGGGAGTCAAAAAAGCTCCCTTTTTTTATTTTCTATATTCAGAGTAAATTATCTCTTAGCAACTTTAAGGCGCACTTTTAATTTATCTCGCTCAAGCTTCAGGATAAATTTCTCCTCAGAAAACTTAGGCATCTGATTCATCTGAGAATCCAGTTCTTTCATCTTTGCCTCAAGATCCTGGGCATTGAGATCGCTCTTTTTGAAAGCTCTTTCAGCAAGAACTATCAATTTATTATCCTTAATCTCAACTATCCCGCCCTCTATAACAAGATAATCAACACTCTTTGGATTATTCAACCTGATCTCACCAATTCCAAGCTTTGAGATCAATGGTGAGTGTCCATAGAGAAAACCCATCTCACCATCATAGGCCTGAACAACAGCAAATCCCACTTGACCCTCATATATAAGCCTTTCAGGAGTTAATATGCTGCAATCTATTAATCTTTCCATTGCTTATTTTCCTGTAAGTTTTTTAGCTTTCTCTACAGCTTCTTCTATTGTGCCAACCATGTAGAAAGCTTGCTCTGGAAGATCGTCATACTCTCCATTTATAACAGCTTTAAAGCTTTTAACAGTGTCTTCCAGTTTTACATATTTGCCCTGCATACCTGTAAACTGCTCAGCAACAAAGAATGGCTGTGAGAGGAACCTTTCAATCTTTCTTGCCCTTTGAACAAGAAGTTTGTCATCCTCTGAAAGCTCGTCCATACCAAGAATAGCAATGATATCCTGAAGGTCTTTATATCTCTGAAGAATTCTCTTAACCTCCATCGCAACAGAGTAATGCTCCTCACCAACATATTCTGGTGCAAGAAGTCGCGATGATGATTCAAGTGGGTCAACCGCTGGATATATTCCCTTCTCTGCTATCTGCCTTGAAAGAACTGTCTGAGCATCAAGGTGGATAAATGCTGTAGCAGGAGCAGGGTCTGTAAGGTCGTCAGCAGGAACATAAATAGCCTGAACTGATGTAATAGAACCATTTTTGGTTGAAGTAATTCTCTCCTGCAATTTACCCATCTCTGTAGCAAGAGTTGGTTGATAACCTACAGCTGAAGGCATACGTCCAAGGAGAGCAGAAACTTCAGAACCAGCCTGAGAGAATCGGAATATATTGTCGATGAAGAGAAGAACATCACTTCCAGACATATCCCTGAAATATTCACACATAGTAAGAGCAGAAAGTGCAACCCTGAGTCTTGCTCCAGGTGGCTCGTTCATCTGACCATAGCAAAGACATGCCTTGTTAATAACTCCAGACTCTGTCATTTCAAGCCAGAGGTCATTCCCTTCCCTTGTTCTCTCACCAACACCAGCAAATACTGAGTATCCACCATGTTGCTGAGCAACGTTGTTGATGAGTTCCATAATAATAACTGTTTTACCAACTCCTGCACCACCAAAAAGTCCTGTTTTACCTCCCTTGATGTATGGAGCAAGAAGGTCTATAACCTTAATTCCAGTTTCAAACTGCTCTGTCTTTGGCTCAAGGTTTTCAAACTTTGGAGGCTCTTGATGTATGGGTCTGAATTCCTTTGCATTTGCAGGACCTTTCTTATCAACTGGTTCGCCCAAAAGGTTAAAAACCCTTCCAAGAGTTTCTGGTCCAACAGGAACAGAAATCGGCGCACCTGTGTCTACAATTTTATCTCCACGCTTTATACCATCTGTAGAGGCAAGCGCAACTGCCCTGACCTTATTGCCACCAAGATGTTGCTGCACTTCACTTACGAGCTTAATCTTTTGTCCCATAACCTCAGTTTCTATGATAAGCGCGTTGTAAATTGCAGGCAACTGTCCTTCAGGAAATTCAGCATCAAGGGTCGATCCTATAACCTGTATTACTTTCCCGATATTTTGACTCATAAAACGACTCCTTAAATTACGTAAATTTCTATCAACCTTATATTATTCGAGAGCAGCTGCTCCCCCTACAATTTCAGAAATCTCAGTAGTAATCTTATCCTGTCTTGCTCTGTTATAAGAAATTGTGAGCTCCCTAATCATCTCCTTAGCTGCATCAGTTGCATTCTTCATTGCAACACGCCTTGCGAATTGCTCTGAATAAGATGATTCGAGAAAACAGGTGAATATCTTAACCTTAAGATAAAGAGGCAATATATAAGAAAATATCTCTGCTGGATTAGGCTCAAAGATATAATCCATATTTGCTGGAGGTAGAAAATCCTGATCTATCTCTACCTCTGGTGTAATTGGAAATAGCTTTATAATCTCTGGCTTTTGAGTGGCTGAACTGAAAACCTTTGTATAAGACACATAGATCTCATGGAATTCGCCACTGAGAAAGAGCTTTGCCAGCTCATCGCCAAGCCTTGCAGCCTCATCAAAATTAAACTTATCCTCAGGATTTAAAGCTGATTTGAACATTGGCTGCTTAGTAAAATTATAAAAAGCAGTAGCCTTTTTCCCAATTACATACAGCAGAACATCTTTACCTTCAGACTCAAGCTGCTCCTTAAATGAGAGTGTCTTTTCAATAACTCTGACATTGTAGCTGCCACAGAGTCCTCTGTTTCCAGCAATCTGCAGAATAAGACATCTCGAAGGCTGAGCAACTTCCCTGAAAAGGGGATGGTTCATGGTAGCAAAGCCCGCATTCATGAGATTTTTAATTATCTCATTTACCTTAAGTTCATAAGGCTTGGACTGATTCAGTCGCTCCTGGAGCTTCTTCATTTTAGATGTAGCTACCATTTCCATCGTGCCAGTAATCTTTTTAGTATTACCGACCGATTTTATTCTTCGTTTGATATCTCTTGCACTAGCCACAGTTCAATCCTCAACTTTTATTTTAATGAATCGAGATACTTATCTACAAACTCTGCTGTAACCTTTGTTAATTCATCAACACTCTTTAATTCGCCTGTGTCATGCATCTCTTTTAGTATATTGCTATGAGAATCTCTCAGATACTTGAGATATTTCTCCTCAAAATCTCTTACTTTATCTACAGGCACTTTATCAACCAGACCCTGAGTTCCTGCAAATATAATAGCGACCTGTTCAGCAACATCCATTGGAGCATACTGACCCTGCTTGAGTATTTCAACAAGTCTCATACCACGATCAAGCTGCTTCTGAGTTGCTGGGTCAAGTTCTGTTCCCATCTGAGCAAAGGCCTCAAGTTCACGGAACTGAGCAAGGTCAAGACGGAGAGAACCTGCATATTTTTTCATCGCTTTAATCTGCGCATTACCACCAACTCGAGATACAGATATACCTACGTCAACAGCTGGCCTAACACCAGATGCGAAGAGGTTTGGCAACAGATAAATCTGTCCATCTGTAATCGAAATAACGTTTGTTGGAATATAAGCAGAAACCTCACCAGCCTGAGTCTCAATAATTGGAAGTGCTGTAAGGCTTCCTCCACCCATCTCATCTGAAAGCTTAGCTGCCCTTTCAAGAAGTCTTGAGTGACAATAGAAAATGTCACCAGGATAAGCTTCCCTTCCAGGAGGCCTTCTGAGAAGCAGTGAAAGTTCTCGATATGCATTTGCCTGTTTAGAAAGGTCATCATACACGCAAAGAGTAGCGCCTTTCTTCTCATACATAAAGTATTCAGCCATTGCACAACCAGCATAAGGAGCAATGTACTGAACTGGCGCAGGTGCGGATGCAGGTGCTGATACAACTATTGTATAATCCATTGCACCATACTGTTGGAGCTTTTCAACAACTGCAGCAACAGTTGAACCTTTCTGACCAATAGCGACATAGACGCAAATTACGCCTTTGCCCTTCTGGTTAATAATTGTATCAACAGCTATAGCTGTTTTACCAGTCTTTCTGTCACCAATAATAAGCTCCCTTTGTCCTCTTCCTATTGGTGTCATAGAGTCTATCGCTTTGATACCTGTCTGGAGAGGTTCTTTTACAGGTTGCCTGTCAGCTATACCTGGGGCAACAAACTCCAAGGGACGATACTTTGTGAAATTGATAGGACCTTTTCCGTCAAGAGGCTCTCCAAGAGGAGTAACAACACGGCCAAGCAATTCCTCTCCAACTGGAACTGCAAGTACCCTGTTAAGTCTCTTTACAGAATCCCCTTCTTGAATTGCGAGATAATCACCAAGAATAGCACAACCAATTGAGTCCTCCTCAAGGTTTAGTACCATTCCCTGAACTCCATTCTCGAACTCAAGCATCTCACCCGCCATTGCATTTGTAAGACCATGAATTCTGGCGATACCGTCACCAACCTGTATAACAGTACCCACCTCACTGACATCGAGTTCAGATTTATATCCCTCAATCTCCTTTTTAATTATTGACTTAATTTCTTCCGTTTTAATCTTCATAAGCCATTTCACTCCTGACTTTACTATTTAATAGATTTCGTCTTATATTCTTCAATCCCTTTGCTAAAGATCCATCTATAACAAGGTCGCCAATTTTAATAATGATACCACCCAATATCGATTCATCTACCTGTTCAGTTATAATTATCTCTTTATTAAGTTTCTTTCCAACTTCAAGCTTGATCTTATCCAGCAAAGTAGCGTTGAGATTTGATTGAGTTATAACTGTAATTCTCTGTCTATTATTAGCTATATCATTCAATTCCACAAAGGCTTTGTAGATTTCGTGAATTAATGTCTGCCGACTGTTATCAATTAATAATTTTAACAAATTCACAACATATTCAGATATTTTACCGGCAAAGACTTTATCAATAAACCCCTTCTTGATATCTTTTGCAATACCAGGGGTATTAAGATAGTTTCTGAATATCTCATCCTCTTTGATTAATTCAGAAAGAGCCTTTAACTCCTCCTCAATCTGAGGAAGGATATTCTTATCTTTTGCTATATCAAATATAGAACTAGCATAAACTCGAGCAATATCATTAGCAGCCACTTTGATTACCTTTCTCTTTCTTTTTTTTAGTTAGAACAGTTCAGATTACTGAACTGTTCTAACTTTATTAAGAGTCTCTTCTACAAGAGCTTTCTGATCATCAGGATTAAGGTTCTTATTGATTATCTTTGCAGCTATTTCTGTAGAGAGATTTACTATCTCAGCCTTCAGATCAGCCAAAGCTCTGTCCTTAGCAAGATCGATCTCTCTCTTAGCCCTGTCTGACAAGTCCTTAGCATCAGCAGTTGCTTTTTCAAGGATCTCATTTCTGAGCTTCTCAGCCTCAGCTCTGCTATCAGCAACGATTTTTGCAGCTTCATTTTTTGCATTATCCATCATTGCTTTGTGCTGAGCTAAAAGCTTCTCTGCTTCCTGCCTTGCTCTGTCAGCATTTTCAATATCGCTGCGCACCTTTTCAGCCCTGGCATCAAGCGCTTCTACAACGGGTCTCCAGGCTGTCTTCCATAGGATCAACAACAACACTACAAATGTTATTATTGTCCAGAGAAGCAGACCCGGTTCAACCCTCAGCAAACCCTTTTCAAGTATTTCCAGCATAATAATCTACCGAAAATTACTTAGCTGCTTCAGTAGCTGGAGCTTCTGGAGCTTTAGCAGCACCAGGAACTTCTTTTGGCGCCTGTGTTGCGAGCATGAAAGTTACAACAAGAGCAAAGAATGTGAAACCTTCGATAAGAGCAGCAGCAATAATCATCGCTGTTCTAAGGTCACCGCTCACTTCTGGCTGACGAGCCATACCTTCAAGAGCTCCAGATGCAAGCTTACCGATACCAAGAGCTGCACCAACAACAACAAGACCTGCTCCCAAACCTGCCGCAAGATACGACATTCCCAAATATTCCATTAAATTCCTCCTGAAATTTTTGTGTTTTTGTTAAGCATTATTAATTGTAAACTACTTAACCCTTCTATTTCAACCTGTAATACAGGTTTTAATGAGCATGCATCGACGATCCTATGAACATCGCTGATAGAGCTGTAAATATATAAGCCTGAATGAATGCTACCAACAATTCAAGCAGATATATGATCAACGATAAGGAAACGGATCCGACACCAACCAGATAACTCTGGAACATCATAACAAGATACAAAAAGATAACTATTACTATATGGCCTGCAGTCATATTTGCAAAAAGTCGGACTGTGAGAGCAAAGGGCTTAATAATAAGACCCATTACTTCAATTGGCCACAATAGAAAATACATCAAAAATGGTATGCCATGAGGAACTATACCAGAGAAAATCCATAAAGGACCCTGCTTAATTGTCCCAACAGCAATCATACCAAAAAGAGTAAACAAAGCAAGACCAGCTGTTACTGCCAGATTCCCTGTAGAAGTGGCAAGCATTGGAACCAGCCCCAGATAGTTTGCAAACATTATAAAGAAAAATACTGAGCAAAAATAAGGCATAGCCTTCTTTGCGTAATCGTGCTCAAAGTTAGGTTCAACAATTTCATCGTGAACAAAACCTATGAGAGCTTCCCACATATTGACCCATCTAGACTTAGAACCCATTGGTGAATTCTTAATCTTACGGGCAAGAGGTATAAATACCAACGCACACAAAACAAGCGCCAGCCACAGCATCAATACCCACTTTGTGATTCGCAAATCAAATATCCCAAAAAATTTAACAGGAGTAGCCGTAATAATCTCAACAGCATGACCATGCATACATTCTGTTATAGGCTTTTCCGCAGGGATATGAAAACCAAGGAGAGTATTGAGCTTAAAAATGAGATTTCCGAAATAATCGAAAAAACCATGAGGAGTAACATGATAAACAAAGGGTTGATCTGTTACGTGACTAATTACTATATCATACATCGACTCTTCTGCACAAGCTGCACTTTCTGCATGCGATGTAACTATAGTATTTATAATTTGATGAACAAAATGAACCATAAGGATACAACCTCATTTTTGTATATATATTTTAATCACAAAAAATACAGTCACACCATAAAATCTAAAATTTCTTATTTTTTAAGATAACAAAACATACTGCTTCCGACAAGTTTGAGTTACTATTTTCTCTCTATTATAAAATATTTATTTCTTTATTTTTTATATTTATTTTATTTATTTCTATTAACACACACCGAACAAACTGTATCCATTAATTCTGCCAAAAGATAATCATATGCTTTTATTTTGTAAATCTTTTTTTTAATTATATTTTGATTATTTCCATTTTTTTTTCAAATTAAGCCCAAAGAGTGCAAAGACATTCTTTGTCAGCACCATTATAGTTTAATGCCAGTTCCACTTTTTTCTTTTCTTCTCTTCGTATTTTTGATCTTTGGTCTCTTCAATTTTTAAGTCTTTCATTAAATGATAAAAGCCCACAGCCATGCCAATAGCTGTGCATATAGCAAGAAATAATGGCGATTTGTTAAATTTTTTATCAAGCCAATTGCCACCAAGAACAAACAATAGAATGGTTATTGCTAATTGGATGCCAATTGTTATATGGGCAAATAAAACCTGTCCTGAACTTCTCTTTTGCTTCACCATCACTCCATGCTAAAAAAGTATTAAGACTATAATCATCATATTTATTTTTTTTGCAATAAATATTTATATTTTTATATGACTCTTTTAAATTTTCTTAAATATGCCACTTGAAATTCCGATCTCTTAAACAGGTGCACCTTGATGCCCACTGTTTTTCTAAGGAGTGAATAATGCTGAGTATTTCTGTTAACCTGATTCTTAACGGTGATGAATATATTGCCAATTGCCCTGAGCTTGACATAAATTGCTATGGTTCAAATAAAAATGAAGCCATCCGCAGACTTAAAAATGTAATTCAATTTTATATTACCTCTGCAAAAGAGCTTGGACTGGAGCTTACAGAGATAAAAGAGATAAACATAGAAGGATGTGATAAAATTTACACATCAAACTTAGTCATACCAAAGACAGATAAGATCAATTAAAAAAATCAATAAACAGTAAAATTACTTCTGGAAAGGAGCTCTTCTTCCAATTTAATCTTAAGGCTTAAGAGCTCCTTCTGTGACGGAGTTTCTTTTGAGGTTTCTTTGTATTTTTCTTTTATATAGCTGTATTTATATAAACCTGATATAAAGCTAAACCTGCGACAGTTCCAGCTCTGGATAAAACTCTCCATCAATAGGAAGTTATCCTTCTGTGCAAGGCCTGATATAATCCTTTCCTGAAAAATCTTTCTTGCCTCTTCCCTCTTATCAAGAAGGGAATATTGTGCAACAGTGTTATCATTTTTTAAAAAAGCAAAAAGAGACAGGAGTTCATCAAAGTCCCCTGTTGTAAAGGTATCCCCATCCAAAGAAAAGAGAACCTCATTTTTATTATTAAAATAAGCTCTATCTATCAAAGAGATTGCTTCCTTAAATTCTGGGAGATTTTCAGAAAAAAGATAGTTCCCATATTCAGCTTCAACAGAAGATTTAAATCTCTCAAGAAGTGTTTTACTTTTAATTCTCTTTATAATATCACTATATTTTAGATCATAGGAGGCATATCTCTTCACAATGAATATGGAATTATTTAATATTACAGGAAAAGCAATAAACTCCCCATCTTTTATGGTTCTTAAGAAATTGAGCAAGGACGAATCAATGGCAGACATGGGATATATGTCCCTATATATCTTATCTTCAGAGTATTTCTCTGCCAGAGATTGAAAATCTTTTCCTTCCTTAAGTTGAGCTATTATAAAGAGCGCAAGGGCGATTTTATCTTCTATTATCTTTTCCTTTGCCTTAGGCTCTACCTCTGGTATATTAAGCCTTATAAAGGCAAGATCAAAAGCCTGTTCACGGTATTCACTTTTAATCAATCTGTAATTTATATAGGAGGATGACAGATAGCTCCAGTACAAAACCCTCTCTATTCTTTTAAAATACTCTGACTCACAAAAACCATCCTTTTGTGCCATATCACAAAGTATTGACTCAAGAGCCATTTTCTTAAAAAGAGCAATACTGTCCTCATCTTTAACTGGCAGTTCTAAAGTCCTGCAATCACACCACTGCTTGAACTCACCAAAAGTAACACTCCTGCCAAAAAAAGAAAAGAGCTTCTTTTTATTGCTATTGCAATAGCAACACAAGGCAATTGAAAAGATCAAAAGCAATGTTGCAAAGTATTTCAATCTCATTGTTTATCTTTAAGATCCATGCAGATCTGTGCATAGGCTGAATGATTATGTATGGACTCCATATTTTCTGATTCCACAGAAAACCACAATATTCCCTTCATTTTCATCAATTTTTCTGCTGCATTGCGCACCATATCCTCAACAAATACAGGATTTTCATAAGACTTCTCGGTAATATATTTTTCATCCTCTCTTTTTAAAATTGCAAATATATCAGAGCTGGCTGAAGTCTCTGCAACCTCTATTACGTCTTCAATCCAGATCTTTCCCTTTGCCTTAACCTGCACAGTAAAAAAGGATCTCTGATTATGCGCACCAAAGCTACTGATCTCCTTTGAGCATGGACAAAGGGACAAAACAGGAACCTTTACCTCAAGCATATAATAATCTGCATCAGAATTAGCCACAAGGCGGCAGGTGTATTCCATCTTTGCTTCCTCTCCAGAAACGGGAGCAGCCTTTGTTATAAAGTAAGGAAACTCAATCTCAAAGTGAGCTGTTTCAGCATCAAGCTCTCTTTTCATCTCATCCAATATCTCCCCTATCTTTAAAGTGCTTATTCCCTCTCTATAACGGTTAAGTATTTCTATAAATCTACTCATATGAGTTCCTCTAAAATGATGAGGAAGGTTTACATACATATTCACCTTTGCCACAGTATGCTGCCTACCCTCTCTCCTATCAAGGACAACAACTGGATATCTTATATCCTTTACTCCAACCTTGTTTATGGGAAGGTTGCGAAAATCAGGTTCTGATTGAATATCTCTTAAATCTTTTTTATCCATGAAAATTTTCCTGAAACTTAACGATCTTTTACAGGTAATCTAAAAATCAGGCAGTAAGAATAACAGGTCCCTTTTTGGTCACTGCAATGGTATGCTCAAACTGTGCTGCCATAGCACCATCACATGTCACAGATGTCCAGCCATCTTCAAGAATCTTAAGCTCTCCAGAGCCATTGGTAACAATAGGCTCAACAGCCATAACCATTCCATCTCTTATCTCCTCCCCTGTTCCTCTATTGCCATAGTTTGGAACAACGGGGGGTTCGTGTAGAGCAAAACCTACTCCGTGGCCTGTGAAATTCCTTACCACAGAGAAACCCTCTTTTTTAACGAAATTTTCTATAGCATAGCCGATATCGCCAATAGTCTTTCCTGGATAAATTTCATTTATGCCAACAAAAAGCGCCTTATAAGCAATCTCAGCCAATTTTTCCCCGATGGGGGAAACATCTCCAACACAGATGGTAATACATGAATCTGCAAAATACCCATTTAGGACAGTTCCTGTATCTATCTTTACTATATCTCCATTTTTGATAAAGATCTTTTTTGAAGGGACACCGTGAGAGGCAACTTCGTTTATAGATATGCAGGAAGCATAAGTATACCCCCTTACAGTCTTAAAAGCAGCTCTTGCCTTTTTTTTTAAAATGTAATCATCAATAAAGGAATCCAATTCCCATGTAGACAAACCAATTAGATCCATTTTTTTTATGGAGTCAAAAAGGGAACTTATTATTATGCCGCAATCCCTTATACGCCTGATGTCATTTTCATCCTTTAATTTTACAATCTTATTCATCCAATGTCCCAGCTTCGGTTAATAGAGACTCCTGCTCTGAAACTACCGCCCTGGCAGGAGATTTACTTTGCTTTTGTTCCTGTTTCCCCTCAGCCTTTGAAGCATCCTTGGGTTTTTCTTCTTGAGTTGAAGAAATTATACCTGCTTCTTTTTTTATCCTTTCTTCAATTTCTTTGCAAAGAACCTCATTATCCCTAAGATACTTCTTTGCATTTTCTCTTCCCTGACCTATGCGCTCATCCCTGTAGGAATACCATGTTCCTGATTTATTAATAATATCATATTTTACTGCAAGGTCAAGAATTCCTCCTTCCTTTGATATTCCTGTATCATACATAATATCAAACTCAGCCTGTCTAAAAGGAGGAGCAACTTTATTTTTCACAACCTTTACTCTCACTCTATTGCCAATGGAATCCTCACCATTTTTAAGAGTCTCCACTCTCCTTATATCAAGCCTCACAGAAGAATAGAACTTCAGTGCGTTTCCACCTGTGGTAGTCTCTGGTGAGCCAAACATAACCCCTATCTTCATTCTTATCTGATTTATAAAGATCACACAGGTATTTGACTTTGCAATAATAGCGGTGAGCTTACGGAGAGCCTGACTCATAAGACGAGCCTGCAATCCCATGTGAGCATCGCCCATATCTCCATCAATCTCTGCCTTTGGCACAAGTGCTGCAACTGAGTCTATTACTATTACATCAATAGCTCCAGATCGCACCAGAGATTCACATATCTCCAGAGCCTCCTCACCAGTATCAGGTTGAGATACAAGCAAATCATTGATATTAACCCCAAGCTTGGCGGCATATTGTGGATCAAGGGCGTGTTCTGCATCTATGAATGCCGCAACTCCCCCTTGTTTTTGAGCCTCTGCTATTATATGCAGAGTCAATGTAGTTTTACCTGATGACTCAGGTCCATATATTTCTACTATTCTACCCCTTGGAACGCCTCCTACACCTAAAGCTATATCCAGTTCCAGAGAGCCAGTAGATATGGCTGAGATCTCACCTTTTGAAGGGTTGTCTCCCAGTCGCATGATTGAACCTTTGCCGAACTGCTTTTCTATCTGCAACATTGCAGCATCTATTGCCTGATTCTTTGCATTTAATTCCTTCTGAACAGCCATTTCAACCTCGTTGTTATAAAATTGTATGCTTAAATTCTGAACTACCTAATATACGGACAGGTTGCCTTCTGATATAAAAAATTCAATTACGAAAATTAAAAAAAATTTGCAATAACTATTCACATTTTAAATATAAAGTCTCTGGAGATTTTAATATAAACAAAAATATACTAAACAAAGATCTGTCAAGTTATTATTGAAATAAAACAAAAGAGTCAAAAAAAAGCCCCCTATAAGGGAGCTTTATAAAATTGACAGAGTTATTCTGTCAGAGTCCTGCAAAGCATTTTTCAACATGCTTACTGTCGGGAGATTTAGAGAAAATGCTTACAACAACTGTTATAATAACAGAAACAGGTAAAGCTATTACTATTGGATCTACAAACTGCAGTGTAGATTGACCAGCAAGAGTAGGAACACCAAATAGTGCTTTGCATATTCCCAAAGGAGCAGCCTCCTTTGTATGAACAAAGATTATCCAGAAAGATGCAGCCAAAAGCCCGGAAAAAAATCCAGCCAGAGCTCCAGTTTTTGTTATTCTCTTAAAAAATAGCCCACCAAAATAAAGAGGCAAAAATGTAGCTGCGCAGAGTCCAAAAAATATAGATGTTCCTATGGCAATAATTGCTGAACCCTGTTCAAAAAATCTTGGCAAGAAATAAGCAAGAAATGTGCTTATTATAATAGCCACCCCCATAGCAAGCTTTGTTGTTAAAACTGTGCTTCTGGTTTTAATATTTATTCCCTGCTCTAAAAAATCCCTACCAAAGGCGGATCCCATTGTATGAAACTGCGCACTTAAAGTTGACATAGCAGCAGCAAGCATCGTTACCATAAACAGAGCTGTAAACCACTGAGGCATAGCTGTATTAATAAAAAGTGGTATTATATTATCCACCTTTTTCTCAACTGCAAGAATTGAAATTTTCCCAAAGGCAGGGTGATTAAAAAAATATACATTAGAGAGAGCTCCAACAACAAAGGCAACCCCAGTCATCATGAGAATAAAAACCCCTCCAATAAGAACACCTCTATTGAGTTCCCTATCACTTTTTACAGTCATAAAACGAACTGCAAGCTGAGGCTGAGCAAGAACTCCTATACCAACGCCAAGCACTATTGTTGAAACAAGCTGCCACCAGAAAACAGAACCAGTCTCTGGCATGGATGTCCAGCCTGTGTGTCCCATCTTACCCCATATCTTTACTGCCTCTGGTGCAAGATTTGTAAGAGCCCTGTGAGAGTCAATTACTCCTCCCAGTATATAATAAGTTGCAACAAGAAGTATAAACATGCCAACAAACATTATCACACCCTGAAAGGCATCAGTGTACAAAACTCCCTTAAGACCTCCCATTATTACATAAATAGCCACTATTGTTACAAAAGAAAATAGAGCAGCCTCATAGGATATGCTTAGAGTTTGTGATATAAACTGAGCCCCTCCAAGTATTACAGATCCAGCATAAAGAGGCATTGCTATAAAAATCATAAGCCCGGAGGCAGACTGAAGCAGCCTTGAATCAAATCTCTTTCCTATGAGCTCTGGAAAGGTATGAGCATCAAGGTTGTGACCCATTTTTCTTGTTCTTTTGCCAAATATAACAAAGGCTATAAATATACCAATAGCGATATTAAGAAATGTAAGCCACAGAATTCCCATGCCAAAAACAGCTGCTGCACCACCAAATCCAATAATAGCAGATGTGCTTATAAAAGTAGAACCATAAGATACCGCCATCACAAAGGGATGAGTTTTACGACCTGCAAGGAGAAAGTCAGTTGCATTGGATGTATTTCTCCAGCCAAGGTATCCAAGAAATGCAGTGATTATGAGATAGATTAAGGTAACAATAGTAATCAATAGAATATTCATCAGAACAATCCCCCCTCATTTTCAGGATCTCTTTTTTCCCATTCAATTTCTTCACTTACTTCTTTTTCCACTTCTGAATCAGAAGGGATATTCCAATTCTTAAGACCATAAACAACGCATAAAGCCCCAGCAATGATTGACATCACATAGGCTAAAAAAACGCCCAAGCTTCCTAAACCAAGCATAAAAACACCTCTTTTTTGACTGATTAGTCGGCGACTATATAGTCGGATAGATTTTTATGTCAAGAAAAATTAAAAAATGAGGATTATTTTCTGCAAATAATTAGAAAAATGGTAAACTTTCTTTTGATGCCAGATTGAATTTCCTTTTCAATCTCCACAGCAGTAAGATCTCTAAGATATTTAAATCCGCACTTTTTAAGGAGAGAAATCAATTCACTTCTATCAAATCCATTATGGTAGACCCCACTATTGTCTTCATGAAAAAGTCCATCATCACTATCTAAATCTGCAAGGCACAAATATCCATTCTCCGCAAGCAATTCACCAAATTTTAAAAAAAGCTCTTCCAGATTATTTATATGGTGCAATGTCATACTGGAGAAAATCAGATCATAATTGCCAGATATAACAGAGAGCTCACCCTCCGGCAAATAAAGAGTTGATATGTTATCCAAATCCGAAGCACGAATCTTTGACTGAAGAACTTCCAGCATACCCATGGATGAGTCTGCACAAACAATCTCACGAACAAGAGGCTGAATCTTTAATGAAACAAGACCTGTTCCACATCCAAAATCAAGAGCTCTCATATTTTTATCAATTGGAACATTATCTTTTATAGCGCAAAAAACTCCGTCAGCAAGCCTCTGTCTGCGCTCATTGCTATCCCATGTTTTTGCTGCCTGATCAAAATTCCTTTTTTTTTCATTCATAATTGACTATCCTGTTAAATTTTTATTTATTAATTGATGATGAACAAAATTTCAAAAAAATACCTCATAGCTGCGCTGTGCATAATTATTGCTCTGGCAATAATTATTATAAAAAATTATCACAACCAGAGAGATCCCAATGCAATTTATGCAAAAATGGCAAAGGATGCTGGCGTTGTCAAAAAAAATATCTCTGTGGATGGCTATAATATTTCCTATTATGAAAGAATAAATAGATGTGAGAGAACTCTTATGCTGCTTCATGGAATTTCAGGGAACAAAAACGATTTTTTAAAAATGGCATCCTATATTCCACAAAACATTAACATAATACTACCAGATCTTGCTGGTCATGGAGAAAACGAAAAATTGCCCACAATTGACTATGGCATATCCGCTCAGGCAAAGCTAATAAACAAATTCCTCTCTCAAAAAGGCATTGACTCCATCATAATAGGAGGGAACTCCATGGGAGGCCATATAGCCCTTTCCTTTGCCCTGAGATTCCCGGAAAAGACAAAAAAACTCATACTGATAAACTCTGCAGGAATATCAGTAAAGGGAAATCATGCCTATAGTGGATATAATAAAAAAATAGAATCAAAAGCAGAGATGATCGAGGCCTTAAAATATGGTTATTATTCACCACCCATATCAACAGATAGAGAAATTGAAATGATGATTAGTGACTTTAACCGCAACAGAGAATTTATATTTAACTCTGTTATTCCTGCCATAAAAAATGACACTGATTATGATCTTTTGCCAAAAATAAATGAATTAAAGATGCCTGTTTTAATTTTATGGGGAAGATATGACAGAGTAATTACACTTGATGTAGCCAGAGTATTTAAAGAAAAACTACAAAACTCATATTTAGTAACAATCAACAATAGTGCGCACTGCCCTCAAAATGAATCACCAGAAGAAATATCCATCCAAATATTATCTTTTATAAATGATGACTATAAATGATGACCTATGAAATAAAAAATAATTAAAGTAGCAAATAAGAATTTTGTATATAGTATGTTTACTCATGAACTTGAACCTGAACTTTTTTCATGAGATAAATCAAAAAATAGCAGCTAAATTTTTTGAAAAACTTGACACAGATAGTTAAATAAACATTATTTTTAATATTAAAAAATAAATTATGTGAATATATGATACTCAGGATAATTGTAATAATTTTTTTGCTTTCCCCTTCAATTGCCCTAAGCTCCTCAAACTTTGTAGAACTCAAAGACGGTGGGAGCAAAATTGACATAACAAACTATATATCTTATCTTGAGGATAAATCAAACGATCTAAGCCCGGATGATTTACTAAAATCTGATATCCAACTGCAATTTCAAAGACCAAAAAAAAATAAAATAAACTATGGTTTTACAACAAGCACCTACTGGCTACGCTTTTCTGTTAAAGACTTATCAAGTTCAGATAAGTGGTTTTTGATTCTTGACTACCCTATGATTGAAAATATAAAGGTATATAAACAACAAAATAATTCACTGGAACTTATAGGAGAGGTCTCTCACAGCAAAATCTTTCCCCCTGTGGAAATATCTTATCCAGGCAGAATCTTTAGCATAAATCCAATCAAAAACCAGAAGGAGGAATACTATGTGCAATTAAAAACAAGAACCACCATGCGCTTTCCTCTTGCAATATGCAGTTTAAATTACCTGAATAAAAGTCTAACTGCAAGAGTGCTTTTAAATGGAATTTATTTGGGCATAATATTTGTTATGTTTCTATTTAATATTTTTTTCTATGGAACCATAAGACATTACAGCAGCGTTTTTGCTTCCCTGTATATAATATCCTTTGGACTGTTTGTTTCTCTACAAAACGGAACTTTCTGGATGATTGCCCCATGGTTTCCTGTAAAACATCTACTTGCCACTTACATAACTTCTGGACTCTTTGTTTATATCTTTTCCACATTATTTGCTATATACTTTTTAAAAACTTCTGAAAATCTTCCAACAATAGATAAAGTTTTAAAAATAATTATAGCTTTATGCCTTTCATTTATAGCCTCTTTACCCTTCAGTAGTATGTCTTTGATGATTAAAATCTTCTCTGGATTTGGCATAATATGGTCATTTGCAAATTTCATAGCTGGAATATCTTCACTATTGCATGGCTATCGCTCTGCCAGATTTTTTATCGCAGGATGGGCCTTCTTTTTTCTATCAGTCACAGTTTTTGCCATAAGGGGATTTGGACTATTCCCAAGCAATACACTTACTCTTTATTCAATAGAGATTGGTTCCATACTGGTAATTTTCTTTTTATCAATTGCTATTTCAGATCAATACTATATAATTCAAAAAGAACACCGTAAAGCACAAAATATCATTATCGAAAAAGAAAAAGAACTCTCTCAGGTTCAAAAATCCCTAATTGAAAACTTAAATCAGATTAGCGCCTTTAAAGATGACCTGATTAAAACAACATCAAGCCAATTAAAAACACCCCTATCCAGCATAATTGGCATTACAGAATCACTTCTTGTGGACAAAGACATATCCTTAAGCAACAAGGTAACCTATAACCTCAAACTAATACTTGTAAGCACCAAGAGATTATCAAGAATTATACAAAATTTTATAGATTACACTCAGCTTAAAAATGAAGAAACTCAATTAAATCTGTCCCCTGTGGACATAAAACCCATTGTCGATATTTTAATAGATGTAATAAATAAACTACAGAATTCATCTTCAGTGGAAATAATTAATAAAATTCCAGAGAACTTCCCTTTTGTTATTGCAGACAAAGATAGATTAACTCAAGCTATTTTTAATCTCCTTTACAATATAAGTAAACTAAACCCTGAAATTAAAATTAAGATAAAGTCAAAAATTGATTCACAGGATCTCACAAAGGCATGTTTTATTATACAGGAAGAGAGAGAGGGAACTCTTAATTATATTATTGACTCACTTATAGAAACAGAGTCTCCAATGATAAAATCGGTCTATAATGGATCTTCCCTCAGTGGAATAGAACTAATCATAGCAAAACAGATAATTGAGCTACATGGAAGCAAAATACTTATAGAAACAAAGAAAGACCAAGGGACAATTATAACCTTTAAGCTAAGTATTGCAAAGGCCTCAAGTATCAATTCCACTGTCCCAAAATTCACTGCTTTTGAATATCCTGAATTTGAAATACAGAGAGAAGAACACAAAAAAGCAGAAACAATTCATCAAGAAAAGGAGTCCAGGAAAAATATTGTACTTGCAGATAACGACCAAATTTTGCTTAAGGCTATAGAAAATAACCTAACTATTGAGGGCTATAATGTAATTATAGCCAATGATGGCCAACAAGTTATTGATATTATTGAATCGGCTGTTCCTGTTGATGCTGTAATAATTGATGCCCTGTTACCCAGAATTAACTCTCTGGAGGTAATAAGCAAAATACGGAAAAAATTCTCTATTGCAGAATTGCCAATAATAGTTATATCTTCATTAGGAGAGCCTGAAAACACAATGGCCAGTTTTGAGTCAGGGGCAAACGATTATCTGAACAAACCCTTTTATATCTATGAAATTGTATCGCGACTAAAAACACAACTACAACTAAAGGATGCTGTAAACAGTATTAAGAGAGTTTCCCAGATTGAGAGAGAGCTTGATATTGCCAGAGAGATACAACAGTCCCTGATACCTCAAGATGCTCCTAAATCAGATAAATTTGAAATAGCACACCTTTATATACCAATGGACAAAGTTGGTGGCGATTACTATGATTTTGCTACATTAGATGAAGACAGGATAGGTATTTTTATTGGAGACGTTTTAGGCCATGGGATGCCTGCTGCTTTAATAGCCTCAATGCTTAAATCTATATTTAACATTAGTCATCAATTTATAAACAACCCTGTATTATTTTTAAAAAATATAAATACAGCCTTAAATAAAAATCTATATGACAGATTTTTAACTGCAATGTGTATATATATAGATTTTGAATTAAAGCTACTTAAGGTAGCCCGAGCTGGTCATGAGCCTCTATTCATACACAGGCGCTGTGATGATATTATCCACGAATTTATGCCAAAAGGTAAACTCATTGGTTTTTCAACAGAGCCCAATTATGAATTGAAGGAAATCTCACTTAAAAGTGGTGATCGTATAATTCTCTATACAGATGGTATATCTGATTTTTTTGACAAAGATAATCCTGGTGAAAAGAAAAATTTTAAAAATCTTATAAAAAAATATAAAGACCAATCAGCGAAGGAGTTTATATCGAAAACTGTAGAAGAACTTAAAACACTTTCATCAGGTCAAAATGACTTTGGCGATGATATTACCTTAGTTGCCATTGATATAAAATAAGCTACTTCAGAGATAAAAGGCAAATTAAGAGCAACAACAAACCAAATAAAACCCTCATAAACAAAGTCCTTAAAAATAAAACTATTATAAATTTAACTCTTAGTAAAAAAATAGCATAAAAATAAAACAAAATAACAAAATTTGTATTATTTTTCTTATAAATTATAAAAAAATTTTTCAATTTCTAAAAAAATTGTATATTTTTTTAAAATGTTTAGTTATATTATACTCAATAATATGCAAAGATTAATGGTAAAATCAAAATCATACATTTTAAATTAAGAACCTAAAAGGTTTTAATCAAATTAAAATCAAAAAATATATGGGGGGAAATATAAAATGAATCTTAAGGCTGGACTACCTTCAGGAACAGGTGTAGTAACAGATGATGTAAAAAAGACTGTAGATGAGATTATTGCCCATGTTGGTAAGGACATTAAATTTGGAATGACCCTTGCTCTTGGCAAACCAATACTTCTCATTAACGAGTTATACAAGAGAGCCAAGGAGGATCCAGAAATTAAACTGGATATAGTAACTGCCCTTGCTCTGGAAAAACCGAGAGGTCATTCAGAACTGGAAAAACGCTTTCTTAGACCCCTTGCAGACAGAATCTTTGAGGGGACTCCAGAATTTGATTATATGCTGGATTTCAGAGCTGGCAAATTGCCAAAAAACGTTGCTGTTTATGAATTCTTCAACAAGGCTGGCGGATATCTCCATACCCCTGAGGCTCAACAAAACCATCTCTGCTCAAACTACACTCATGTTGTAAGGGATGCTATAAACTTTGGAATTAACGTTTTAGGTCTTCTTGTTGGATGCAGAGAGATTAATGGAAAAATGATGTATTCCCTTGGTTGCAACACTGATATTACAATCGGTGCAATGGCTGAGCTTAAAAAGAAACGAGCAAAAGGTGAAAAGGTTGCTGTAGTTGCTGAGGTAAACAAGAACATGCCTTTTATGTATGGAGACGCCATATTTGACGGAAGTGAAGTGGATATACTCCTTACAGGTCCACAATATGACTACCCTCTCTTTGGACCTCCAAAGGATGCTGTTCCTCTCCGTGACCACATGATAGGATTGCACGTAAGCACCCTCATAAAAGACGGAGGCACCATACAGGTGGGAATAGGTTCCCTTGGTGATGCCATTGTTTCTGGGCTTGTTATGCGAAATGACCATCATGATATTTATCAGGAGATTCTTGAAAAAGCTGGCATTACAAAGCGATACGAAAAGCTCATAAAAGAATATGGCGATACCGGACACTTTAATAAAGGACTATATGGCTCCTCTGAGATGTTCGTTGATGCCTTTATGCAGATGTACAAAAAGGGCATACTAAAGCGAAAGGTATTTGATAGCATTCCTTTGATGAAACTCATCAATGCTGAAAAGCTTGATCCAGAGAATATACCTTCTAATATCATAGAAATGCTCCTTGATATGAAGGCAATACACTATAAACTAAATGAAGAAGATTTTAAATTCCTCTGTGACTTTGGAATCTTGAAAGCAGGCCTTAGTTTCAATGGAGATCACATTGATGATAACGGAACAAAATATTCATGTGACCTAAGCGATTCAAAAAATCTTTCAGAAATTAAAAAGCTCCTGGGCAAAAAGCTCCATGGTGGAAAGGTTATACTGGGAGCATTTTTTATAGGACCACGCGCTTTCTATAATGCTCTCAACGAGATGAGCGAAGAAGAGAGATCACAATTTGGCATGTCCGGAGTAGAAAAGGTAAACCAACTCTATGGTGGAGAAGAGCTTAGAGCCTTACAGAGAAAAGACGGCCGATTTGTCAATGCTGGAATGATTGCAAACGTATTTGGTGCAGTTGCCTCTGATCAACTGGAAGATGGAAGAGTCATAAGCGGGATTGGTGGACAGTATAACTTTGTATCAATGGCACACGCTCTGCCTGATGGACGACTTATTATGATGATAAGAAGCACAAGGGGAACAGGAAAAACCTTGAAATCCAATATCGTGTTTAAATATGGACACTGCTCAATTCCAAAGCACCTTAGAGATATTATTGTAACTGAATATGGAATTGCAGATCTCCGTGGCAAACCAGACAAAGATGTTATAATGGAAATGATAAAAGTCGCAGATTCAAGATTCCAGGATGAACTCTTGAAGCAGGCAAAAGCTGCTGGAAAGGTTCCTGCTCATTATGAGATACCTCCAGAATACAGGAATAACTATCCTGAGAAATATGAATCTCTACTTAAGCCATACCAGGCTCAAGGCTACTTCCAACCATTCCCATTTGGAACAGATCTTACAGAAAACGAAATTGCACTTGGTGGATCTTTAAAGGCTATGAAGGCCCTTGCTACAGGTCATCCTCTAAAACTTGTAAGTGGACTATTCCTCGAGCTCTTCAGGCCTATTCCAAAGCAAGCAGCAAAATATCTGGAAATGATGGAACTTGCAAAGCCCTCGTCTGTTAAAGAGCGCATACTCAGGAAAATGGTAGTATTTGCCCTTAGAAACCACAAAAAACTTTGACACAGCCAGAAATAGCTGGCCCTCCGGGGTCAGCTATTTTACCAAAATCTTATTCACTACTTTTGAGATCCTTAATCATCTCAACCATGATGGCAACATGACTTGCAAGAAGTTCTACTGCTTTAACTGGATCATTAAGTCCTTTAAGTGCAAAATAATACTCAGCTATACTTTTACGTAAAGAGCGATCTAACTCTATAACCCTGTTGTATTGTGGTTGCATATTCGGTGGCATAAATTTCTCTCTTTTTTTTTGTTTAGATAACTCTTTTAAAAATATAATGTCAATATATAATTTAAGAATCAAAGATAACTTGACAAATAAATTCCATAAAAAAGCTTTTATTTAAAAATTTTTTGGGGTTTGTGAAATTGAAAATCAAAATAGAATCTCTTGGATGCAGGCTCAACCAGTCTGAAATTGAATCTATATCCACAACCTTGCAGAATATGGGCCACTCAATAGTCTTTGAGGGAGATGCTGATATTTATATTATAAACTCATGCGCTGTGACCCTCAGAAGCGAAAGAAAGACGCGCCAGCTCATATATAGAGCCATGGACCAGATAGAAAAAAATTCAGGCAAAGGACAAATAATAGTCACAGGATGTGCCACTGATTCCGTAAAACAAATTAATGATATAATATATGTTCCCAATGATCATAAATACCTCATACCTGATATAATCACCAAAAGAACTAAAATTTCGGCTTCTGCTCCTGCAAGATTTAATTTTGAAGCTGCTGTTAAATCTTCTATTAACAGAATCAACCTCAAGATTCAGGATGGATGCGATAACTTCTGCTCTTACTGCATTATTCCATACACAAGAGGAAAGCCCCAAAGCAGATCAGACTGTGATATATTGGATGAGTTTAAAACTCTACTTGATAATGGATACAAAGAAATAATTCTAACAGGGGTAAACATTGGCAAATACAATTATGAAGGATGCACCTTAGGCCATCTCACAGAAAAGATCTTAAATCTCAATGGCAATTTCAGGCTTCATCTTACTTCTCTTGATCCTGAATGCGCAGATGATAGACTAATATCTCTCTTTGGCCATGAAAAAATGGTAAAGCACCTTCACCTGTCTCTTCAAAGCGGAAGTGACTCAGTCCTTAAAAGAATGAACCGACCCTATGATAGAAATCTTTATATCTCTGTCACTGAAAAGCTAAAGAAAATTGTGCCTGACTTCAACTTCACAACTGACTTAATTGTTGGTTTCCCAGGTGAGAGTGATGAGGAGTTTGCAGATTCCATTTCTCTTATACAAGAAGTTGGATTTTCTCATATACACACCTTCAGGTATTCGCCAAGGCCTGGAACAGCAGCAGCCTCTTTCCCTGACTCAATTGCAGAGAACATAAAGAGTGAACGTAGCAAAAAAATCATAAATATTTACATGAAACAAAAAGAGCATTTTTATAAAAGATTTTGTGGAAGAGATGGAATCCTCCTTAGTGAAAAATTCAACGGAAAAGCTACAACTGGCTTTACAGAATATTATATCCCTGTAGAGATCGAAGGGTATCTTAAGAAAAATGAATTTTATAAAATAAAAATCACTGCATGTGAAAAATATAAACTCACGGCCCGTGTCTATGAAGATTAAAAGAATTATAAAAGCTCTCTCTGTTTTAATTATATCTTTAATTGCTTATACCTCTTTAAGTGCAGAGACTCTGGATAATGATAATAATTATGATGCCATATTTCTTAACAATGAAAAGGAAAAATTTATTATTCAAAATGGAGACCTACCTGTAAATGAAATAGTAATTCATGGAATAAAAAAAACATCCCCCTCTGTGATCCTCTCTCGAATAACGATAAAAAATGGAGATCCCCTATCTGCTTTTAATCCCTATGATGCAGTTAATAATTTAAAAAAAACAAATCTATTCAGCGATATTACAATCTCCTATAATCGAAATGGCGATTCTGTTGATATTATCATTTCCCTTAAAGAAAAGTGGACCTTAATTCCAATCCCAATGTATTCCAGTAACAAACATGGAACATCCTATGGATTATATCTTATGGAGACCAACTTTCTTGGCTATGGTAAAACAATCTTCACCGGTGGGATCTACTCCCCAGAGAGCAAAAAGCTCATTATTGGATATATTGATCAATCTATACTTAACTCAAACTTTAGAGGAGCCATATTTCTAAGCCATAAAGATGAGATATATCAAAAGGGTGATTCAGACTATAATATATTCAGCAAGTATAAGGCATCAAAAACCCTCTTAAGAGTAGATGGGGGCTACAGCTTCACTGATACCATAAAAATTTTTGCAACCACTGGTTTATGGAAAACAAATCTCGATTACTCTTATAATGAAGGGCTAAATGTTCCTGAAGGTATGAGTAATTATCTTACAGGAATAATTGCTAAATACGAAAATACATATCACAATGAATATCTATATTTTGGAACTAAATTAGAAGTAAAGACAATAGGCTATATTCCAATGAACAGCAATTCTGACTATTTCAATGTTAGCTCCTACAAGGCAGAATACAATCATAAAGTTAGCCAACAGTCAAGGCTTAGCTTTTTCTCATCGGGTGAATATGGCAACAAACCATTGGTCTTTGAAGAGGTCATAGGAGGAAAGAACGGAGCACGAACTCTTCCTGCAGATATTCTCTGTGCAGATGATTTTATAAACTGGACACTATCTTTTGAGCAAACAGTTCTTAAATTCAAATGGGGAGTTGTAACTGCCCTTGCTTTTTTTGAAGAGGGATTTTACAAAAATGATTACGAAACATCGCACTACTATGGACCAGGGATAGGCACTCTTGTCTATCTCAAAAATATCGCCCTTCCAGCCATGGGTTTTAATATTGCAAAAAATCTCCACAGTGGATATAACGAATTCAGCGTAAATATTGGGATGAGCTTTTAGCTTAAATAACTCCTTCTCTTCTAAAATCTTCAATATCCTCCTGGCTATATCCAAGGGACAGTAAAATATCCTCACTATGCTCTCCAACTGCCGGGAATGTCATATTTATGTTACAGGGGCTATCGCTGAGCTTTACAGGATTTCCTGTTATAAATATATCTTTGCCACTTCCCATAAAGTCAAGGCTTTTAATAATCATCTCCCGAGCTGCAACCTGCTCTTGCTGAGGAACCTCATCAAGGCGAAGCACTGGCGTAAAGCAAATATCATCCCTTTCAAAAAAGGCAACCCACTCATCCCTTGTTTTCTCCAGAAATATACTACTAAGCTCTTCAATAACATAATCCTGTTTTTCCGGAATATATTGTAAAGGAATGAGATCCTCTCTCTTTAGTTTTGAACAAAATCCATGCCAGAATTTTTGCTCAATTGCTCCAAGACTCACGTAAGAGCCATCCTTGCATTTATATATATTATACATTGCAAAACCGCCTGTCAAAAACTCCCTCCCGGGCAAAGGAAGTTTATCATTACCACTCCATTCCCCAAATGTATAGGCAAGGAGACTTAAAGCACCATCCATCATTGAAATATCGCAAAGCTGCCCCTTCCCTGTCCTGGTTCTATTAAAAAGTGCAAGCAAAATTGCTATTACAGCATAAAGGCTTCCACCTGCAACATCTGCAATCTGGACAGAGGACATAACTGGTTCTCCATTTCTTGTTGCTGTAAGGGCTGTAACACCAGAAAGACTAAGATAGTTAATATCATGACCTGCCTTTTCCCTCCATGGGCCAGTGAGACCATAGCCTGTTATTGCACAGTAAACAAGACCTGCATTTATTTTTTTTAAATCCTCATATCCAAGGCCAAGTTTGTCCATAACCCCAGGCCTGAACTGCTCCACAAGAACATCTGACTCTGAGACTAACTTAGAAAAAATTTCTCTTGCCTTTTCATTTTTAAGGTTAAGAGTTATGCTCTTTTTATTCCTGTTTACAGATGCAAATCTTGTGCCATAGCCACTGACAAAGGGCGGTAAAGCTCTCCCAAGCTCTCCTCCAGGTTCTTCAACTTTTATCACTGTTGCTCCAAAGTCAGCAAGAAGCTGTGTAGCAAAAGGTCCAGGCAGATAACGAGTCAAATCAAGTATTTTTATACCTTCAAGAGGAGCACTCATAAAATCTCCAGAAAAATATTTTTTCATAAAAATCTATATTCAATCAATGTTAATTCCTTAATCTTTATATGGAATAAAAGAATTTCTTCCTTAAATTTTTTATACAAAAAAATGCTTATGCTCAGGCCAAGAGTTTTTATAAATTTATTACTTTATACCAAGAAGTATTTTTAAAGATTCTTACTGATTTAATAAAATTACAAAGTGCACTGCCATCAGTCAAGGATAAAAGCAAAATATAAAATGCAATTTATTATAGACAGAAAACCATAGGACTTTAAAAAAAGCAAAAATCAAACTTTAAGAGGTATATATGGCCTTAATAACTATTGATAACTCAAAATGCAAACAGGATAAAATATGTGTTATGGAATGCCCAATGCAGATTATAACCATGAAGGAAGGGGAATTCCCTGAAGTATCCCCAAAGGCTGAGTCAATCTGCATAAACTGTGGACACTGTGTTGCAGTATGCCCAACAGGAGCTCTAAGCCTTACAACAATGAAAGCTGAAGACTGCGATCCCATTGATAAAAACTGGAATCCTGGAGTGAATGTAATTGAAAATTACTTCAAAGCCAGAAGATCTGTTAGAAGATTTCGCAAGGATAATGTTGAAAGAGAAAAACTCGAAAAGCTCATGGAGATAACAGCCTTTGCCCCATCAGGTCACAACTCAAGACCTGTTGAATGGATTATATATACAGAAAGGGAAAAAATCAAATCCTTAGTATCACTTGTAATTCAGTGGATGAAGTCAATGGAGGAATCTTCCCCTGAAATTGCAAAATCCATGCACTTTGACATGATAACTAAAGCCTGGGACTTTGGAATTGATGTAATTACTCATAACTGCCCTGTATTGGCAATTGCCCATGGAAAGAAGTCAAATCCCAATACTGCAGCAGCCTGTTCCATAGCGTTAGCTCATATGGAACTCATTGCTCCATCTCTGGGACTTGGTGCCTGCTGGGGAGGTTTTTTCACATGGTGTGCCATGACCTATGGTCCTCTCAAAGAAGCTTTAGCTATGCCAGAAGGTAACATTATCCAGGGCACTATGCTTTTGGGATATCCGCTATTTAAATACAGCAGAATACCTAAAAGAAGTATCACTATAGACTGGAGATAAAAATAACTTAAATAGAAGGGGGTAATCAACCTCCTTCTATTTAAGATCTACTATCTTTACCATACATTATAAAAATGAGCGTCCCGAGCATACCAAAACAACCTGCAGTAATAAAATTCACCTCTGGAGACTTAAGCCATAACCAAGCACTTGACAAAGCAGCCATTGAAACAAAAATATCTCGTAATAAATAATAAGTTCCATATACAGAAGCCTTAGCCCCTTCAGGAGCAAGTTTAACTATTAGAGCCTTTCTTGTTGGTTCACCAAATTCTTTTAAACCTCTGATTACAAAAGCAAAAATAAGCATTGGCATTGTGTGAGACAACATAAGAGCAAATGGGAACAAGGTAAAAAAGCCAAAGGTAATTGCAACTATATTTTTATTCGCTACTCTTTCTGAAAGCCATGCAACTGGTATATATATTAATATTGCAACAACCATCTCTACCACTGTAAGAAAACTAAAATCCATTGCCGAAAATTTATTAACATCCATAACCCATACAACAACAAAGGCATATGGTATCTGTTCTGCAAATCTCACAAAAATATCACTCAATAAAAGCCATCGAAGCTCAGGAGACATTTTTTTAAAGGATTCACCAATACGCAAAGGTTGATAAGGTTCCTGTTTCTGCTCTATATATTTCCATATAAACCACAGTGCAATAATACCAAAAACAAAGGCCACTGCAAATGCCAGTCGAGCACCTTTTTCTATGCCATAAAAAGAAATCAAAATTCCTCCAAGCACAGGTCCAATGGCCATTGGGATTCTTCGAACAAGGGAGTGCATTGTAACACCCATGGTTTGCTTTTCAAATCTCACAGTTGCTGATACAAGTGAAAGAATTGCCGGCAAAGATAGAGCTGTCCATGAAATAAAAAAAACTGCACCAAAAATAACAGCTTCCCAAAAAGGAAATACTATTACCACCAAATATCCAACCATAGATAATATTGTAAAAATAATTAAAGCATTTTTATATCCAATTCGATCAGAAATAAATCCACCAATAAATGAATAAATTGCACTGAGAAAATTATCCATTGCATTTAAAAAACCAACAACATAAGCAGACCCCCCGATGGCCATTATATATACAGGCAAAAAACGCTCTCCCATTTTTTCCCCAAGGCCAAGGAGAATCACCATAAAAAGCATTGTTACCATACTCCTATTAAGGCCAAAAAAATCTGCAATTTCATTCTTTGATTTATTCATTTTTCTCCTCCACAACTATTTCATTAACAAGCTCTTTTAAATATTTTTTTACATTCTGCAACTCATCTAATCCCTTTTGAGTTGCCCTATAGTATTTTCTTATTTTCCCAGAAACGTTCTCCTGGAAACTCTCCAAAAATCCTTCCTTTTCAAGACTATGTAGTATTGGATACAATGTTCCAGGGCTTAACTTATACCCATGGCGGCTTAACTCTTCAATCATAGCACTGCCATAAACAGATTCCTCCACAGCATGATGCAAAATATGCAAGCATATGAATCCCTGAAACAATCTTTTTCTTATGTAATCGCTCATAATATTTCCCCAAAAAAATTAAGGCAACTTAATTACTAATTTCGATTTTGTCAATCATTATCGATTTTAGTAAAAAAAAGTTAAAAAATTTTTCTTGCCGCAAAAAGCCATTTTTATTTTTATTGTACTAGCCTGGGGTGCTCGTGATTGTCTCGCAGAGTTTTGAGCCTAAGAAAAAAAAGGGATCTCAATATCTGCTCTAAATAGTCATGCTCAGTTTCTGAGAAGGCTTGATATAGCGTGAGGGAACCCACCTGGTTTACCAGGTTCAAAACCCTTGACTTAACGGCACATCCGGGTGTATTTAATCTATAGAAAGCAATGTTTTGAGATTTTTAACGCTTTCTGGCAAACCCATTACATAAAGCTTATCATCCAACTGCAATTGAAAGCTTGTGTGATATATATAACGCTCTGTATTATTTCTCAATACAGCCAATATTATTACATCATCAGGAAAAGGATAAGTACCTGGCTTATAGCTTAAAAAATTTCTATTGGTAACAGGAACTATTGCAGCTATACTTTCTTCTTTATAGGAAAATAAGCCTTTAAGTTTTGAAAGAAACCCTTCTACTGACAAATTCTCCTCTTTTCTATTTCTTGCCACAAATGCTAATTTTATATCTTTATAATCCATCATCTCTGCTAATTCTACACTTGCCTTTTCATTAAGGATTGTATATAAATTCTCTATGCCAAAATTCTCCTTTAGAAAAGAACAGAATAAAACATTTATTTCATTATTTTCAGAAGTAGCAAGAGCAGATGTATAGTTATCCATAAGAATTGAACTATATGTGACAGGTTCAAGCCCATTACCCTCACTGCAAGGGAATCCCTTTTGTTCAGCAAGCTTACAATTTTTTTTGTTAGAGTCTATAAAAATCACATCTGTTTTATCATCTCTCCATTTCTCTGCTATAGCAAGAGAAATATTATTCACTCCAAGTATAATGATATTTCCATCACCTTTTTTTACTATTTTTAATTTTTCTGCAACCCAGGTTGCAGACATACCCTGTAATAAAACAGTTACAGAGATAAGCATAAATACCAATGTTTCTATCGCATGAGCATTTTCAACCCCTGCGGCAGATAGCTTAATTCCTGCTATTGATGCAATAGAGAGAGCCACTATTCCTCTAGGACCAAGCCAAGATATGAAGATTTTTTCTCTAAATGTAAAAGTACTTTTGGCAGTACTTAAAAATATTATAATAAATCTTGAAAGAATAATTAAACCTATTATAATAGAACCGTCTACCAAATATGTAGTAACATTTTTGAGGTTAAAATTGGCTGCAAGCAACACAAATAAGATTGATATAAAAATTCTTGTAATCTGTTCTATAAAATTAAAAATATTATCTCTATACTTAAAATCAATTGTACTGAGTATCAGCCCAACAATTACAACTGTTAAAAGACCAGATTCTGGCTGCAAAATTTCAGATGCAATATAAGAAATAAATACAACAGCAAGAACCAAGAAGCCATTGTTGGCTGGAGTTAAAATTTTTGTTTTATTAATAAAAAGGCGTATAAAAAGACCAAATAAAACGCCAGAGACTACTCCTATAAAAAGAGATCTTATGAATCCTAAAATAGAATGACTTAATTCATTGCTGGTAAGGACAAACTGCAAAACTATAATTGTGAGAATTGCTCCAACAGCATCTATAAGAACAGACTCGCCGTTTAAAAAATTTTTCACCTTACTATCAAGAGGGATATAACGTATAATAGGCTTTATTACAGTTGGACCAGTCACAATAATAATTGAGCTGAAAACAATCGAAACCTCCCATGGAAGCCCTACAATAAATCTAGCAGCAAAAAATCCCACACAGATCATTACAATTATGCTTAATGATATATCTTTAAATAACGGCATCCATAGGGAGCGAACATGCCTCATATTAAGAGACATGCCACCTTCAAAAAGTATAATGATAACAAAGATTGCAATCATTATATTCAACCCTTGCCCAAGGGCAGAGGGATTTATTATATCTAAAAAATTTGGGCTAAAAAGTATCCCCATAAAAAAGAACAATAAAATTCCTGGTATTTTAAATTTATCAGAAAAAGCAATACCAATAGCACCAAATATTATACTAAAAATAATAGTCTGGACAGCAATGCCTTCAAACATTTAGGTACCTCCATAAAAAAATGAAGTAACTACTCAGCTATCTGCAATTAAATTCGAGAAACACCTGTTTCCCTTTAAGAACCTTTTCCAGAGCATCAATAACACTGAAGTCCTGCTTCTTGACAGTTGAAATGAAACTCCTGATTATACAGAATTGCTCTGCACCACTAAAGGTCCTGAATAATCCTGATACCTTCTGCTGAAACTTCATCATGCGAATATCTCTTTCCGCAAGATTATTATCAAACGGTATAGTAAAGTCATACATAAACGATAGCGTTTCTTTTCTGTGATCACGCAGTCGTTCTAAAAGGCTTAACACCTTGCCCTTCTTTTCTCTTCCGCGCTTTTTGATTTTCTCTGACAGTGGAGGCGGATTTGCCTTGAATCCCTCGCTCACTATTCGGTTATATTTTCTCTCATACCTTTTAAGCTGTTCCAAATCGACTGCTTTACCCTTTTTTCTGCGCTCCTCGCTATCGTTTTTTACTTCACAGAGAAATCCTATCATCTTTTGAGCCCATGATTGCCCGTAGTGCTCATAAACAAAGGTCAATTCCCTCAAATGATGAGCATTACACAGGACATGATCACACTCATACTTGAAATATGGTGACCAGTGATCATGTACCGCCCGGCCCTTAAATGCCGGTAATATGCCCATTGCGTCACATGCCGCAGCCCCTCTTTTTTTATGCACTATATATGACGTCAAAAGGGGTGTGCTAGCGCTATGAATCCAGTGAAGCAACCGTCAGCTTTATCGTCTTATCCGGAGTGTCTGTCATTTCAAGAGTTTTCCCCTCATGCCCTTTTTGCCCGCCGCTTTTCTTGCCTGTTTTTCTCCGAAGGCTTTTTGTCCTTTTCTTTTTCTTGAGCCCATCGCTTGATGGCGGCTTGTTGCTGTTATGGCTATTTTTCTTGAGCTGGGCTTCAAGTTTTTCTATTCTGTCAAATAATTGAAGAATTAAAGCAACTACAGCATCTTTGCCCTGAGATCATATATCTTTTCGATTTCTTCCCGTTTCATAGAGACATAATCTATACTATGCCTCTAAAATTAATAGCAAAATTTCATTCCCCTTGAATTTTTTTTACCTGAGTAGTTACAAAATGGATTTAATTTCATTCAATTTCCTTCCTTTAACCTTTCTTGCATTGTCTTAATTATCTCTTCATCGCTCTTTTTCTTGGTGAGCACTATTCTATATTTTATATCAAAGGTTGTGGGCTCTACTACTTTTTTTGGAAATATAAAATTCCAGCGCATTATATCATCATTAAGAAGAGCATCAATCTCTTTAAAATAAGTTGGTCTTTGAGATCTTATTTTCATTATCCTTCCAGAATCAGGGTAAAGCCACACAGAGACAACTCCATATCTAACCTCATCAATTATGGAGAGTTTATCTATCTCACCTATAATATATTTATCCCCACCTTCATCTGGAACACGGACTATAGTTTCCTCGTTTTTGCATTGAACAACCTTATACTCATCAGCTGTAATTAAGACCCTAAAAAGCTCACCACTTTTTTTATCTGAATGCAAAAATTCCTCATTTTCCTTTTGTACTTTTGCGGCAAAATCATCCAATCCTTTTGATGGAGTGACACTCTGGCAGCTTAAAAAAGCAATTATAGATAAAAAAGAAATAGCATGAATTATTAAACGAATTGACTTCATATTTCCCCTTAAGTTAATTGGATTAAATTATTTATAAAAAATTTTACTAATATTTAAAGTATGATTTTAGTTATAAAAGTCAAGGAAGATTTATTTAAAAGAGCAACTAACCATCGGAGATAAAAAAAGAAAACATGAAGCGAGTTATTATAATAGCACTTGTCATAATATCTGGAGTCTCCTCCTGCAGAAGTGACTATCCAGGCTTTAATAAAATCTTGCTCTCTGTTGCTCCTCATATAAATCAAGGCAATAAAGATTTCAATTTGCTTATTGATAAAATTCCAACAACAGAGTCCTCTCCATACACACTTGAGATAGCAATATACAAATTTTCTTCAGGGAAAGAAACTCTATCAATAGATGAAGCAGATACAGTAACAAGTTATAGCGATAAAATGAAAATTTCTCTTTTGCTAAAAATCACAAAAAATGATAAATTAATTGATTCTAAATTCATAGAGCTCAGTGGTGACTCAATAGAAAACATGTCTATTGAAATCACCAGAAGAATTAAAAATCTGCAATGGAATTTTTAGATTTCTCTTTTAATCTTTTTTTCTGAGCTTTTAAATATCTCATCTGGATTAATCTTATTCTTTTCATATTCTGCCTTTATAACATCGCCAGCAGAGGTGCGAAGATCATTGGCTATTGTGCATCTTCCCTCAAGAAGAACACCATTTTGAATTATAAGCTCAGGAGTTCTTATATCTCCATAAACTTTTGCCGTTGGCATAAGAAGAACTCTGCTTGTAGCATTTATATTACCCATAATGAGGCCTTCAACTATTACAGAGACTGCTTCAATATTAGTCTTTACCTTGCCATCAACACCTATATAAAGCTGATCTGCCTTGAGATTCTTCCCTTCAAAACATCCATCTATACGCAAAGAGCCATTGATTATAAAGGAACCACAAAAATATGATTTCTCTCCTATTACGTTATTTGAAAGGTCTCCTGCTCCTTTAACAATTGCCATCTCCAATTCTCCTTATGTCAATCTTTGTAAGTTAAGCACAATAAAATATAAAAACAAGAGCTAAATAATGTCAACATCAATTCACTGCTCTTTTTTTAATTATATCCCCTCAGCATAGACATGATAGAAATTGCACAAAAAACAATAGGTGCGGCTATATTAAAAAAAATTCCATAACTCAGATTATATGGGGCATGAGAAAATCCATGGGAAAAAATTAAATATATCATATAAAACATATAGCACAGAGATATAACAACAACAGCAAGGTATAGGAAAGTGAATTTTTTAAAAATCAGAACCCACATCAACGCCACAATTAAAATCATATATACAGCCAGTGGATTGTTAATTGAAAACCAGGCTTCAAAAATATAATATTTACCAACTGGCAGAATAACAGCTAAAAATGCTGTAAGGGTATTTATTACAATAAGCTTATCGTAAAAATCAAGATCCTGAAACCACTGCAATATCATTTTAAGAAGAGAACCTATAAAAGATCCAATTGAAAATAAAATATCACTTAGCCAATTCATATAAACCACCTAAAAAGTTTTCAATAAAAGTTTATTAAAGACATAAAATCTCTCACAGCCTCAGAAAAACCCCATGGCCCAATTTGCTCTGTGAAAATAAAATTTTTATATGTATCCATATAAGTTCCATCACTCCTGCGAACGACATAGGCCTTTTTAACAGCAAGCAACATGGGCACATCATTGTGACTGTCACCAGCTGCAGCAGTTAGTGGAAATTCCACACAATTACAGTAAAACTCCTCTATTTTTTTTACTGCAAATCCCTTGTCTATTCCTTTTTTAAGAATATGATTAAAACGAGCGCCACTGGTAATTACAAGATCATAGCTTGCAAGCAAGAGATTTATCTCATCAAAAACATCATGAGGCAGTTTGCCTCCACAAGAAGTTACAAAGGGAACAGAGGTTTTTCTTTCCTTTGCAAGAGATGCCCTCTTGGAGGAAAGTCCCGTAAGCCTTGCAATCTCTGCCACAGATAAAGTCTTTAAGGGAAAGATCTTCTCACCAGAAAACCTTTCTATTAGAGGGATTACCTCATCCATGAGATCTGTAATATCAGAAAAAAGTTCAAAAGAAAAACCATCCCTTTGAGGATAGGCAATGCCAGCACCATTTTCAAATCCAAAGGGGAAATATAAATCAAGCTCACCACAAAGCTCTGTCATCTCATCAAAGGTCTTGCTTGATATAAGACAAAGAGGAATGCCTCTCTCTTTTAAAAGATTTATTCCAGAAAGAGCTTTCTCATAACTATAATTATCATCAAGAAGAGTCCCATCAACATCAGAGAAAAAAATCGCTTTCATAATTTTACTCATACTTCTTCTTAACAAGGAGAAACTCCACACGCCTGTTTCTTCTTCTGTTTTCGTCATTGGTATTTGGATAAAAGGGCATAGTCTCTCCCATCCCTATAAACTTAAGCCTTTCGGGATTTGTTCCTTTTTTAACAAGATAATCTCTCACAGCCTTTGCCCTCTTTTCTGATAGGCTTAGATTATATTCCTCTGCACCCACATCATCTGTGTGCCCTTCGATTATAATCTCATAGGAGTTGTATTTTTCCAGTATTTGATAAACCCTATCGAGTATCTGAATGCCTCTCTTTTTCAAAAGAGCACTGTCAAAGGCAAATTCAATATTGCTAATCCTCATCTTCAATCCACGCTCTGTAACCATAACAAGAACATCCACTGAAATTTTATCAAAGGCTGTCTCTGAAACATTCCCAGCCATATCCTTGCAGGTAATCCTTGCCTGGTAATCAGAAGCAGACTCCACAAGCTCACCATTATCTCCAAGGCCATCCCAGTTAAGAGTTTCAGGAGGAGTTCCAGAACCCGCCATCTTTTTAAACAAAACACCTGTTTCACTATAAATTGCAATTTCCCATGAGGAAATGTTAAATTCTTCTTTTGAAGTTATTCTAAAGGTGAGATAATCATTCTCACCATCGCCATCTGGTGAAAAGAGATCTGGCTCATGGGAAATCTTCACAACAGGGGGAGTTGAATCAACAATAATCTTTTTTGGAAAGGAAGAAGGGGCATTACCACTTACATAAGTAACTATAAGCTTATAAAAGTAAACCCCATCATCTAAGGTCTTGCCCTTTTGATCTGTGCAATCCCAATCAATAAATCCAGGAATTTCTTGACCAGTAATAACTCTCAAAGGCTTATCTTCATCACTGTAGATCAAAAGCTCCCACTTTTCTATGCCTTTTCGCGATGAGACTTCTGGGAAAAACCTTATGCTACTTTTACCACTTTTGTAAGAAAAGTAAAACGACTCACCCCTGACATCAACAGTCTCCATAGCAGTTGTAAGTATTATCTCCTGTATCTCTGCTCTGGTTGCATTGCCAGCTTTATCTGTGGAGGTAATTGTATAATAATACAATCCATCGGGCAAGAGATTGCCATTAAGATCACTTCCGTCCCATTCAAATTTTTTTGGGACATCTCTTCCCTGCCATTGACGAGAAAAAACAGTTTTCCCTGAAATATCTTTTATCTCACCTATCCATATATCCTCTTCGGAGGTTATAATATCCTGATGAATAATGAGAGTGTCTTTTTTCCTATCACCATTTGGAGAAAATATAAGAGAATCTACTTTTACAGAAACAGATGGAGCCGTATTGTCAATATAAACATATCCAGATTTAACAGGAGAAATATTGTCCTTTGAGTCCCAGGCAAAAAAATAAAATTTATACTCACCATCTGGGAGCTTCTTGCCAGATCTATCTGAACCATCCCATAAAATCCTTTCTGGAACAACAAGAGACTCCTTTTTACTTATAAAACGAGTAATAAAGGTCTTTAAGGTAAGCTCACTTTCCATGTCCCTTTCTGTGATACTGTATTCTCTCACTACATTATCATTTCCATCTACAATCTGCAATTTCCATCCAGCTATAGAGCTTCCATCAGAAACCTCTGTCTTGAAAATAAGATAGTCATTAACCCCATCATAATTTGGAGATATATAAAAAATATCTGGTTCTATGGATGTTACAGGAGGATTGTGATCCTCACCCTCCAGTCTAAAGCTCAGGCCAAGGAAATGATCATAACCTAAATCTGAATGAACTAATGAATAGTTTATGACACCAGAAAAAAAGCTCTTATCAATTTTATATCCCGCACCAAGAGAATAACTCAAGAGATAATAGCTATTGGGATATGCAATGCCACAGCGTAAATAATAAGTGTTTAAGATCAAAGCCTCAATGCCGGTGGAATAAGAAAAATTAGCCTCATGCATAAAATAGCTGGCATCCTGCGCAAGAGAGAGCTCCCACTGAGAATCTCTATAAAATACAAATTCGATCCCACCCTTTAAAGAATTATAAGAAAGCTCATCAGAGGAGGAAAAGCCAAGATTAGCAGAAATACCAGCAGAAAAATCATAAAGCCCAAAACCTCCGCCAAAGGACCTGCTGCCAAAAAAGTAAAGAAAACCAGGTCTTAAAGAACCATAATAAAAATTATCCCCTGCATCCATAGAGGAGATATCCAGAGCAATACCAGAAGTAAGTCTGGAGTTAATCTCCTTTCCAAATCCAGCAGAAAAATAGTAGCCAGAAATTTTATTCAAATCAGAATCCTTTGAAAAATAAGAAAAACTCATAGCCAAAACGCCATAGCTAAAGGGAATAGCACTCATAAGGGATGGCAGGATAAAAGTGTTATCAAGAGAGCCATAATTGGCAGAAAAAAACAAAGAATCAGTTAATGCCACAGAAGCAGGATTAAGCAAAAAAGCATCAGCCCTGGGAGAGGCAACCCCTGTGTTAGATTTACCAATTATAGAAGTTGAGCTTGAAATAAAAAAAGGGCTCTCAAGAGTTGCAGATCCAGCAATAGGAATGATTAAAAAAAATATTATTACAAAAAATTTGCATAATCTCATGAATAAACCTTTCTGTTAAAAAACTCTCTTAAATAAACAATACAAAGACAAATAAAAGTCTCATCTGGCAATAGAATTGTCAAGCATTGATAGATTTTTACAATAAATTAGGGCAAAAATACTAAAAATTTTATAATAAAAAAAATATATATATTTGTAGCAATATATAAATAGTAAAAATTTTTTAGAAAATTTTTTTAAAAAAATTTAATTTATTTTGTAACTTACTTGACAATTGGTTTACCAATAATTATATAGTTAACCAATAAATGTGTTTGTTGGAAACAAAATACCAAAATTTAAGGAGAACAAATATGGAAAGCTTTATTTTAATCACAGGTTTACTACTCTTTTCTGGCACAACAACTTATGATCTGCACCACAAGGCAATGGATGCACAAAAAGTAAGCAACTCAAATACTACAGTGCAGGTAGAAAAGGGCTTTTTCTCAGAAGATAAGAGAAAATAAAAAAACATAAAAATTATCTTAAAACAAACATTTATGAGTATACAGCAAGGGGAAACCCTTGCTGTATTATTTAAAGGGCTATTCCCATTCTATAGTTGAAGGGGGCTTTGAAGATATATCATAGACAACTCTGTTTACGCCCTTAACCTCATTTATTATTCTGTTGGAAATTCTCCTGAGCAAATCCTCTGGCAAATAAGCCCAATCTGCTGTCATTGCATCAACAGAGGTAACAGCACGAACAGCAACGACGTTCTCATAGGTGCGCTTGTCACCCATAACTCCTACGGATTTTACTGGCAAAAATACACCAAAAACCTGCCAGAGATTTCTGTAAAGCCCCGCATCCTTTACTTCCTGAACAATAATATCATCTGCATGCTGCAAAATCTTTATTCTTTCTTTTGTAACCTCTCCTATAATCCTTATGGCAAGGCCAGGACCAGGGAAAGGATGCCTGTAAATGAGTTCCTCTGGCATTCCAAGCTTTACGCCAAGCTCTCTTACCTCATCCTTAAAAAGTTCCTTTAAAGGCTCAATAACCTTACCGCTTTTTATAAGCTTTATGACTTCAGGGACACGGTTGTGATGACTCTTAATTGTATCAGAAGGTCCCTTTGTTGAAACAGACTCTATTACATCAGGATAAAGAGTCCCCTGGGCCAGAAAATCAAATCTACCAATTTTTTGAGCCTCTTCCATGAATACATCTATAAATTCCTTACCAATAATTCTTCTCTTCTGTTCAGGATCCTCCACACCTTTAAGTCTGGCAAGAAATCTCTCTGAGGCATCAACATATATGAGGTTGAGATTCATGTACTTTTTAAATCTCTCAACAACCTGCTTTTCCTCATCCTTGCGCAACAGGCCATTATTAACGAATACACAATAAAGCCTATCGCCTATTGCCTTCTGAAGAAGCACAGCAGTTACAGAAGAATCCACACCACCTGAAAGGCCAAGGAGAACTGTTCCATTGCCAACCTCTTTTGCAATAGCATCAACTGATGAGTCAATAAAAGACTCCATGGTCCATGTTGGCTTTAAATTACATATATCAAAAACAAAATTTTCCAGGACCTTTAATCCATTTGTTGTATGGTAAACCTCTGGATGAAATTGAACGCCATAGACATTGACATTATGGTTTTCTATTGCTGCAATCTCAGCATTATCTGAAGAGGCTGTCACAACAAAGCCCTCAGGCATTTGCAAAACCTTGTCTCCATGACTCATCCAGACCTGTTCCTTTTGCCCAAGTCCCTTAAGTAGCCTTGAATTGGAGTTTACACTGATAAAGGCTCTTCCATACTCCCTTGATGTTGCTCCGCCGCTTTCTCCGCCAAAGGCATTTACAACCACATAAAGGCCATAACATATACCAAGGACTGGAACTCCAAGGTTAAAGATCTCCTTAGAAATTTTAGGAGCATCTTCCTCATAAAAAGAAGAAGGTCCACCTGAAAGTATAACAGCTGATGGATTTTCTCTCTTTATATCCTCCATGGGAGTGTGATATGGAATAATCTCTGTATAAACCTTAAGCTCTCTTATACGCCTTGCAATGAGCTGTGTATACTGAGAACCAAAATCAAGAACCAGAACTCTCTCTGAAGGAACGCTCAGATTATGTTCAATCATTTTTACCCTCTAATTTTTTTATATAAGCCGCAAGACCTGTCTCTGCTATTATTTTGTTTTTCTCCTCAATCTTTTCTGCAACCTTTTTTCTATAAGCTCTGAGCTTTTCTGCAATTGTCTCATCAGATGTAGAGAGAATACTCAAAGCAAAAAGTGCAGCATTAACACCTCCAGACCTTCCAGCAGCCATAGTTGCCACAGGAACACCTGATGGCATCTGTAAAATAGAAAGTATAGAGTCAAGGCCTCCTGCGATATTTGTTTCAATTGGAATACCTATAACAGGCAAGGTTGTATGAGAGGCAACAACTCCCGGGAGATGTGCAGCTCCCCCTGCAATTGCTATAATAACCTTAATCCCTCTCTCTGAGGCACTTTTTACCCATTCAAGAGTCTTTTCTGGACTTCTATGAGCAGATGAAACAATCACTTCATAAGCCACCTCAAAGCTATCAAGAGTCTCAAAACACTCCTTTACCTTTGGTAAATCTGAATCGCTGCCAAGAATTATACCTATTAAAGGCATTTTATTACCTCTTTTAAAAAAATTTAAAATGCAACATTTTGAAAAGAGTTACAAAATAAAATCATAAAAATATGTCAATTATTTAAAAGAGTTATGCTCTAAAATAATAAAATATTTGTTGCTTGACTATCCATAATGATTTTATATATTTTATTTTAATAATAAAATTCAAGGAGAAAGTAATGAAATCCTTAAAAAAACTAACATTAGTTTTTGCTTTTATCTTAGCTTCAACCTTTGCCTTTGCAGAGGAATCAAACATTAATTTTAAAGTTGGCGCCCAGTTCCCTGATGCTCCTGATAAAACAGGATTTGATTCTGCAATATCCTTTAACTTTGGAGCAGATAAATACTTCACAATAGGCGTAGAGGCTGGTTTTGGCTGGGTAAAATGGAAAGACAGCGGAGCTGCCACAGAAATTGATGGAGTTCCTCTTCAGGAAGTGGATAAAACAAATCTCTACAGCTTCCCACTTCTTGCTGTAGCAACTATAAGGCTTGCAGATATGAAGGAGCAATATGGATTTATGCCCTATGTAACAGGAGGCGCTGGATACTCATGGACTATCTTTGATAATCCAGATCTACCAGATGAATTTGACAAAACATTTTCTGGATTTACATGGCAGGTTGTTGGAGGAGTGTCTTTTTTACTTGGTTCTGGGTCAAACATGATGTTTATAGTAGAGGCTGGCTGGAGAAGTGCTGAGGTTGATAACAAGGACAATTTGCAGCTTGATATGTCCGGTCCAATTGTCAGAGCAGGTGTAAGCTTCCCTCTTGAGCTTTCTTCTTATTAAGATTAACAATAAACTCCCAAAAAAAAATCCCGCCTCTGGAGGCGGGATTTTTGTATTCCCTATCTTGCGGCTATTTTTAAGGTAAAACGCCCTGCTTATGGCTTACCTCAAAAGTTGTAAAACTGACTGAGTCTTTGCATTAGCCTGAGCCAGCATCGCAGTACCACTCTGCACAAGGACCTGATCCTTTGTCAGATTTACCATAGATTCAGCCATATCAGCATCTCTGATCCGGCTTTCTGAGGCCTGTATATTTTCATAAGCAGTCATTAGACCTTTTGCAGCATATTCAAGTCTGTTATAGTAAGCACCAAGATCTGCTCTTTGCTTGGAGATCTTGTGAAGTGCCTCATCAATAACACCAATTGTCCTGTTTGCGCTGTCAGCTGTAGCCAGATCAGCTATAAAGGCGCCTGTTTTCTCTCTCAATCCAAGACCCTGTGCGGTCATTGTCCCAATATACACTCTCTCCCTCTGGTGCATATTAGCTCCCATGTGAAACCACATGCTGGCCTTTGCATTGGTCTTGGCAAAGTCTCCCTGAAGCAATTTAAACTTGTTAAATTCAGCCTGAGAAGCTATTCTGTCAACTTCATCTACCAGAGCAGAAACCTCAACCTGAATGAGCTGTCTGTCCTGATCTGTATAGATACCGTTAGAAGCCTGAACAGCAAGAACTCTAATCCTTTGCAGAATCTCTGTGGTCTGGTTGAGATAGCCTTCTGTAGTCTGAACAAAAGACATGCCGTCTTCTGTATTTCTCTCTGCCTGTCTGAGGCCATTTATCTGAGCTCTCATCTTTTCAGATACAGCAAGACCAGAGGCATCATCACCAGCCTTGTTGATCCTCATACCAGAGGAAAGAGTCTCCATTGACTTCTCAACATCCCAGTGCTTGAACTTAACAACCTTATTGGCGTTAATTGCACTCATATTGTGATTGATAATCATATTAAACACTCCTTTGTTTGTTTTCGTTTCCGCTTCTCCTACAAAGCAGAAACACCCTGATCTCCCTATCAGGGTTTTAATACCAGGTTATATAAATAGGGAATACAGCCACCTTTTTAACAGCGACCATGAATATCAGGAAAGGGCTAATATCCATGCTCGCTGTTAATACTTTTCAGTTTTCAAAGATCTAAAGAAACGGGTTTGGCAGGCTCTCCCAAGCCTGCCAAGGAATGAAACCAATTATAAAACTACCTGAGCAATTGTAATACTCCCTGAGATTTTGCATTAGCCTGAGCCAGCATCGCAGTTCCACTTTGAACAAGAATTTGATTCTTTGTAAAGTTAACCATTGTTTCTGCCATATCAGCATCTCTGATTCGGCTTTCAGATGCCTGAATATTTTCATAAGCAGTCATAAGCCCCTTAGCTGCATGTTCCATTCTGTTGTAATATGCTCCAAGGTCTGCTCTCTGCTTTGAAAGGATATGAAGAGCATTGTCAAGAACGCCTATGTTCCTGTTAGCTTCAGATGCAGTTGAAAGAGTCATAGGGTTGCCTATCATATTCTTAAGACCAAGAGCCTTAGCAGTCATTGTCTGAATGTAAAGCCTTTCCCTCTGATGCATATTAGCACCCATATGTATCCACATAGATGCAGTTGTGCTCACTCTTCCAAAATCCCCCTGCAGGAGTTTCATCTTGTTGAACTCTGCCTGAGAAGCAAGCCTGTCCACCTCATCAACCAGCTGAGAAATCTCAACCTGAATGAGCTGTCTATCTTCAAGAGTGTAAATACCGTTAGATGATTGAATAGCAAGAACTCTCATTCTCTGAACGATATTTGTAACTTCTTCAAGATAGCCCTCTGCTGTCTGAATGAGAGACATACCATCCTCTGTATTTCTCTCTGCCTGCCTGAGACCATTAACCTGAGATCTCATCTTTTCAGAAACAGCAAGACCAGAAGCATCATCACCAGCTCTGTTTATCCTCATACCTGAGGAAAGAGCTTCCATGTTCTTGTCTACATTCCAATGTTGAAATTTTAATACCCTATTGGTATTAATAGCGGACATATTGTGGTTAATTATCATAAGATTCCTCCCTGAATCGTTTAATCTTAATCTGGCTTCCTTGCCCTGATTGTCAGATTCTACTCCCTGACGTTTCAATAGTCGGGATCTTTGAGGATTAAATTGAAGTCAAATATAGTAGATTATATGTATTTATATCTATTTATAGTCATTTATATTAAAATATAATATTAAAATACCTATTTTTCTCATAATAATGCATATTTTCCCTTATTTTTACTTTTCGGGAATTATTTTTCTATGGCTTAGGAAAATTTTTAAAATTTCTCTTTTTATTATAAAAATTTTGCTACTTTCTTTTAGTTGTCTAAGTAATACTGACTACTTCAAGTTTGAAGTGCTTGGATGTTCAAGAGAGCTCAGATTAAAAAATAAAGAAAAAGTATTTTTAGATTTTGGATGGTTTTTGATTAAAAGTTAGGAAGATTAAAAAATCTTCCCAACTTTTTTTTCGTTATCCCAGAAAGGAGATATAGTGAGCAAGGTTTCTATAACTCCTGGCAATTCCTGAAGAGTATAATCAATATCCTCTTCAGTTGTATACCTGCTGAGGCTAAACCTCACAGATCCATGTATCTTAGAAAAAGGTATATTCATTGCCCTTAAAACATGGGAAGGCTCAAGAGAGCCACTGGAGCAGGCAGATCCTGTGGAAACACAAATCCCCTTTCGATCAAGGTAAAGCAATATGGACTCACCCTCAATAAACTCAAAGGAGGCATTCAGCGTGTTTGGAGTTCTTTTCTCTATTGCTCCGTTTATGCTTGCTGTTTTTATTTTCTCCAGAATTCCCTTTTGCAATTTATCCCTCAGAGCTGCTACTTTTGGCATATCCTTAAGGTGAAGGAGTGCAAGCTCTGCAGCCTTTCCCATTCCAACAACCCCAGAAACATTCTCTGTCCCAGGACGCCTTCCCTTTTCCTGATGGCCTCCATAAATAAGCGGTCTCATGCGTGTGCCTTTGCGGACATACAAAGCGCCCACGCCCTTTGGGCCATGAAATTTATGGGCAGATATTGAATAAAGATCACAGTTTATTTTATTTACATCCACAGGAATTTTTCCTGCAGCCTGAACTCCGTCAACATGAAAGGGTATTCCTCTCTCCTTTAAAAAAGCACCAATCTCCTCAACAGGATTTATAACCCCTGTTTCGTTATTTGCATGCATAATAGAAACAATTGCAGTATCCTCTGTTACTGAATTTTTAAGAAACTCAACATCAACAACTCCATCACTCCCAACAGGGACAAAGGTAACTCTATAGCCCTCTTTTTCCAGCTGTTTGCAAAGATTGAGCACTGCTGGATGCTCTGTTGTGGATGTTATAACATGCTTCTTTTCTTTGTAGTAACCAAGAATTCCTCTTATGGCAATATTATCGCTTTCTGTGGCAGTGCCTGTAAAGGTTATTTCAAAATCATTATCTGCACCAAGAAGCCTTGCAACCTGCTCTCTAGCCCTGAGCATATCCTTTGCAACAAGCCCTCCAAAGGAATGCATGCTTGAAGGATTGCCATACCTATCTTTAAAAAAGGGCAGCATTGCATCCAGAACCTCAGGGGCAACCATTGTTGTTGCGTTATTATCAAGATATACCACTCTTTCCATGTTTCCTCCTTATGCAAGTTTTATATTAAGCTTAGGGGAAACATTCTTCCTCAGCTCTTCCTGAACAAAGTTTTCCAGAGTCACCTGCGCAGTCATGCATGTTGAGCATGCTCCTCTTAATCTAACAAAGACATCATCTCCATTTATATCAATAAGCTCAATATCACCACCATCTCTCTTTAAGGCAGGTCGCACCACTGCATTTATGGTTTCCTCTATCTTTCTTATCTTCTGGAGATTTGTCATAGGCTCATCACAGCAGGATGGAGTAACGCTACAACGTGATTTTTCCTCTTCTATTATATCTTCAATCCTTGGAATACATGTTCCGCACACTGTCCCTGCTCCTGTAAGCTGCATCATATCCTCAAGATTTGTAACTCCCTTTTCATGGACAGCCTTTCGTATATCCTCATCTGTTACATTCATGCAATGGCATATAATCTCCCCATGGGGCTCATCCTCTATTGGAGGCTTTTCCCCTCTGTAATCTGCTATTGCATTTATTAAAGCCTCTCTACCCATAACAGAGCAGTGTATTTTTTGCTCAGGAAGACCTCCAAGATACTCAACAATATCCTGATTTGTAATTTTCTCTGCCTCCTCAACAGTCTTGCCCTTTATCATCTCTGTAAGAGCAGAGGATGAGGCAATGGCACTTCCACATCCAAAAGTTTCAAACTTGGCATCTGTGATTATGCCATTTTCCACTTTTATATATAAAGTGAGAGCATCGCCACAGACAACACTTCCCACATGACCAACACCGTCAGCATCTTCTATTTTACCAACGTTCTTTGGATTTGTATAAAGCTCTTTTACCTTTTCTGTGTATTCCCACATAAAAAACCTCTATGGTAAATTTAATTAACTCATAAAAAGCCTATAGCTTCCTATATCTATTTAATAGACCTCTGATGTCAAGATATTGTTACCTGACAAAAACAAAAATTTAAATTTGACATGAAATTTTAGCTTATGAAGGCATAGTTGAGATTTCTGCCCAAATCCCCATTTCTATGGGAAAAAAACTCATGGGAAAGCATTTTATTACACATATAGCAATTAAAGATATTTGTTATTCCCTCTCTTTTTAAAGATCTCTCTATACTTTGCCATAGATTTAAAAAAAGCCTTCCATTAAACTCAATGAAATCCTCAGGAAATTTTGAAGCAACATCCTCTTTTACCTCATAAGATTGAGGGCCAATAGAGGGCAAAATAAAGGCAGATATATTTTCTGGATTACAGCCATAATACTCTATCATATCTCTCACACACCTGCCAGATATGTTAAGATAAGTTCCTTTCCAGCCAGAGTGCACAGCACCGAGAATTTTCTCTTTGTGATCGTATATAAAAACTGGCACACAATCTGCTGTTCTAATAACAAGACATATATCAGGGATTGCAGTAATAAAACCATCGGCCTCTGCAACAGCAGGGCTATCACTGGAGGGCTTTGCAACTACGTGTATAATGGAATCACCATGGACCTGTTCCAGCATCAATATTGAAGCACTATCAATGCCTGTGAGTTCTTTTAGCAAAGACTTTTCCTTAAACCTAACTTTATCTTTATTGCCATAGTCAAAATTGTTAATCCTGCGACCTGCAACTCCTAAATTTAATCCAGGTGGAGCAGGTCTTAGAGAAAAATTCCCTTTTTCACTTTTAATCAATGTATACATATTTTTATCCAGTAAATTTCAGCAGTTAGTTAGCAAAAGTCTTTAATTTAAGCTATATCCCCTTATTCAACAGAGCTATAAATAATCTGGCTAACTTTTTCATGTGCTCCACTCCCTCTTCTCTTGTTCTTCCAGGGTATTTGCCAAAGGTAAAAACAATTCCATTTAAAACAGAAAAGATAAGATGAGTCACAGGCCTTATATTCTTTACATCTATTTCTTTTAATAGTATAGAATCAAATATTGAAAAGAGTTCCCTTGAAATTTCTTTTAGCTGTTCAATGGACTCTTCAGTCTTAAATTTTCCATCCATTATGCAGTGCTGCACTATTCTCATATAATCATAGTTATCTATCATCTCTTCCATATATCGCACTGCTATTTTATCAAGGGTATCATCTCCTGAATTGATCATCTCCCTCATGATATCCACAGCTCTCTGAAAGCCCCTTAGAGATACTGCTACATAGAGGCTCTCTTTATCAGGGAAATAGGTATAAATAGCCCCTGGGGATATACCCACCTCACGAGCAAGCTCTCTCATGTTTACATCATCAAAGGTCTTCTGAGAAAAAACCTTTTCCGCAACATCAAGTATGAGATTGCGCTTTTGAATGCGCTCCTGCTCTTTTATATCTGTAAATTTTGTTGGTTCTGTCATATTCCTTCAAAAACACCCAATTTTAATTCTTATGTCAAAAATATTCTCAAAGCTTTATAGTAAAATTTAGCCCCACTTTGCAAGAGAAAAATATTTTTGAAAAATTTAATTTAAAATTTTGAATAATATTTGACTTTTTAAACTTTATTTATTATATTAAACATTGTTTAGAGAATAATACTTTGTTCAGGATACAGCCATGAAAATACATAAAATAAAGGGATATATAAATTCTGTATTCATAGCTGAATACGACCATGGGCTTCTCCTTATGGATGGGGGATCCCCTGCTGATGTGGAACTCATAGAAAATTTTTGCAAAGACACTTTAAAAAGGGATGTAAGGGATATTAAGCTTTCTGTTGTTTCACACATGCATCCAGATCACTCAGGAGCAGCTCCTATTTTACGAAAAAAATATGGCATAAAAATTGCTGCTTTTCACAATATTGATAGATGGTATTGTGGCCCCTCTGGATGGCTTCAACATAAGCTGGATTGCTTTATGGCACAAATTGTAGCCTGGCGAAACAAAACAAAGATCCGTAAGGTTTTTAGTAAAAGAATAACATCACCTGATTTTCTGTTGCAAGATGGTCAAGCTCTACCATTTTTTTCAGAGTGGACTGTTATCTATACACCTGGCCATACAAGTCACGACATTGCCCTCTTTCATAAAGAAAAAAGAATTCTATACTGCGGTGACAGCATAATACACATAAAGAATAAGTTTTATCTGCCTCTGCCTGTAATATTTAGAAAGAAAATGAAAAAATCATACCAAAAGCTTGGCTCTTTGAAGGCAACTACCATATTACTACCCCATGGCAGCGATATTAAAACTAATAATAGCCAGGAGATTTTTTCTTATATGGAAAAACTTCTTGAGGAACCTCCAAACCGTATACGCAGAAGAGTTCATATATTTTCTGTGTGGTCTCCAGATATATGGAAACCATCTATAAAAAAATTCCTTTTTACATAAATTTCAATATCAATGGAAATTGTCCATTGTAAAATCAAAGTCACAGAAGAGATAGATCATATCTTTTCCTTGCCATAAATCCAGAAACCTTTCTATACCCTGCAGCCTTTAACATTGCAATAGCTATGTCGTATCCTCTGCAAACCTCATCAGGGGAGTGAGAATCAGATCCTAAAGTTACAGGGACATTTTCCTTAAAAAGAATATCTACAATCTCTTTCGATGGATAGATCTCCTTCACTGGTTTATAAAGCCCTGAGGTGTTTATCTCTGCAACAATTCCTTTCTCTGCCATCTTTTTGGCAATTGTGGTAATTCTACTGGTAAAATCGCTCTTAGCTCTATGACCAAATTTTTTTATAAGATCGAAATGCCCTATAATATCAACAAGATTGGATTCCACAAGGGACTCAAGCACTGAGTAGTAATCAGAATATATATCATCAATTGGCCGCTCATTGAACCTCTCAATATTATCTGGATTATCAAATCCCCAGTCTTTTATGTAATGAACAGATCCTATTACAAAATCAATTCTCTCATCAAAAAAATATCTGTTATCAAAGGTATCAAAGATAGGGTAATCCACCTCAAAGCCTACCCTTACAGCAATTTTATCTCTATAAAGCTCCTTAAGCCTCACTGCCTCATTTATATAGCTTTCTGTCTCCTCTGGGTTCATGGAAATACCATCTCTCAGATGTAAAGGCACAGGAGCGTGATCAGAAAAACCAAATTCCTGCAAAGATTTGTTTATTGCTGATGAGACATAATCTTCCATTGTGCCACTGGCATGGCCACAGAGATTTGTGTGATTGTGATAATTTACCATTTTTAATATCCGTGTCTGTAGTAATAGTAAGAAATATCATTCAGGGATAGGTATTCTTTATTGTCGATTTTATCTCTTCTTATAAAAAATTTATCCAGCCTTTCATCCCCATCGGGGTTTATTACAGCAAGAATATTCCACAGCAAAGGGACCCTTGCACCTCCCTGTTTGCTTTTATCAATGGAGGATTCTATGACTTTGGTATCCATTATATGTTCAAGCTCTATGGAGATAAAACGATCATTATCTTTTAGGGAGTCACTCTGCATATCAGAATGAGTTAGATACAAAACAAGTGTCCTTACCTTTTTTATAAAAAGAGCAGCCAGTTCTATGTTTCCTGTTTCTATATATCGTGGTCGAAGCAAAATCTTTTCCACTTTCAAAAAATCATTTTTGTAAGGATAAAAGGAAAGCAAAAAACGAACTCTATCTGGAGTCATTATAAGTGATGAATTCCCAGGATATCCAAGGGCAGGATATATTATATCAATGGAATAATCGCCATTTTTGAACTTTACTGTTTTGTAAAGCTCATCCTGTTTCTGAGACAAAAGAGAATCGATATCAGAGACAAGTTCAGTATCCACATCTGAAACTTCATGGTCAAAACCGTGCTTTGACAAACCGCTTATATTATAATACTCTCTGATATCAAACATAACGTCCTCTTTTAATTATTAAAGCCCATAATCTCACTTATAAGAGACCAGGCCTCTTTTCGCTTATTGTCATATTTCATCAATGAGGAATTACTACCTGTCTTTACATAGTCAACAAGATTATTTCCCTCATCCATGAGCAACTCATAGCACTTTATAAGCTTTTCCACAAAATAGTGTTCGTTTTCTGGGATATCTCCGGATTCCATCATCTTTCTAAGATACTCCTTTTGAACCCCAGCCTGAGCCACAACTGAGTTTACAAAGATTACAGTTTGTTCTTTTTCATAAACCTTCTTTGTATAGGAATCTGCAATAACTCCTATGGAAAGATAGGAAAGATAAAGATTTGATGCAGTAGATGCTCCTATGGCCTGCAACTGCATGTCACTTGCAAAGGCTGCAAATGAGAAAAAAATAAAAAACAGGAAAGCTGCTGCTCTTTTTTTCATTGAGACCTCCTTTTATTATTATGCCTTCCCGGCAGAGCCGAGGACATTTATATTCTTATGTTTGTAAAGCTCTTTAAGCGCATCCCTTGCAGGTCCAAGATATTTTCTTGGATCAAACTCAGAAGGATTTTCGTACAACACCTTTCTTATTGCAGCAGTCATTGCAAGCCTTCCATCTGAATCTATATTTATTTTGCAAACCGCAGACTTTGCTGCCTCGCGAAGTTGACTTTCTGGTATGCCTACAGCATCATCCATCTTCCCACCATATTTATTTATCTCAGTAACAAGCTCCGGTGGAACTGATGAGGAACCATGGAGAACAATAGGGAATCCTGGAATTCTCTTTTCAATCTCGTGCAGTATATCAAGTCTTATCTTCGGTTCTGTCCCTGGCTTGAATTTATATGCTCCATGGGAAGTGCCTATTGCTATTGCAAGGGAATCTACACCTGTGCGGCTCACAAAATCTTCAACCTCATCAGGTCTTGTAAAAACATGTTCCTCCGCATGGACATCATCTTCAACACCAGCTAAAACCCCAAGCTCTCCCTCTACAGTTACATCGTGTTTATGAGCATAGGCCACTACCTTTTTTGTAAGCTTTACATTTTCCTCATAGGAAAGATGAGAGCCATCTATCATAACAGAGGAAAAACCTGTATCAATACAACTTTTGCACAACTCATAGGAGTCCCCATGGTCAAGGTGAAGAACAATTGGAATTTTTTTCCCAAGATCCTTTGCATATTGCACAGCTCCCTCTGCCATATAACGAAGCAAAGTCTGATTTGCATATTTGCGCGCACCTGCAGATACCTGCAATATTACAGGAGAGCTTGTCTCAACACAGGCCATTATGATTGCCTGTAGTTGCTCCATATTATTAAAATTATAAGCTGGTATTGCATATCCACCTTTAACTGCCTTCTTAAAAAGATTTCTTGTGTTGACAAGTCCTAAATCCTTATAGTTTATCATTGCTGTCCTCCATAAAAATGTCTGCCTGTTTTTTGAGTAACATTCTTTCTTTTAATTACTTAGCAGATTTTTAAAATAAAAACGAGTTGGTATTTTAATTTTAAAACAAACCCCTGTCAATAATTTTTAAATCTTTTCACTCATATATCCTATCCCAAAAAACTTAAGAATAGATATTATAATTATAATGCTTTCTAAGCATCTGACAAAATTTTTTATAACAACTCTTCAATTTTTTGAAAAAATTTATCTTGCCAATATGTAAGCCAGAAATATTTTGAGACATAACTCTCAGGATAATTTAACATGAAAAGTCAATTCAAAGCAAAAATTGCACTTTTAGTTGCAATGATAATATGGTCAACATCCTTTGTTGCTCTTAAGATATCCTTTCGTTCCTATGATCCAATGTTTGTAATATGGGCAAGGCAGATAATTGCAGCAACAGCCTTTCTCTTTGTTATAAAAAAATTGTGGAAAAGCTGCACCTACCAGAAAGGAGATCTTAAACTGCTTTTACTTATGTCTCTTTTTGAACCATGCCTTTACTTCATCTTTGAAGCGATGGCCCTTGTAAATACAAGTGCCTCACAGGCTGGTATGCTTACCTCTATGCTCCCTTTGCTTGTTGCAATTGCTGCTTTTTTTGTTCTTAAAGAAAAAACAACATCTCTCACATGGATTGGCTTTGTTACTGCAATTACAGGAGCTGTTATTTTAAGCGGATTTAGCACTGCCACAGAAGAAGCGCCAAACCCCATGCTTGGAAACTTTCTTGAATTCATGGCAATGGTCTGCGCCACAGGGTACACTATTACATTAAAAAAATTAAGTTCAAGATATAATCCCTTTTTCCTTACAGCCATTCAATGCTTTGTTGGAACCTTTTTCTTTTTCCCTCTCATCTTTATTGGTAGCAAAGGATTTCCAGGAAGTTTTGAACCCTTCCCTGCCCTTTCAATAATATATCTTGGGCTTATAGTTACAATAGGTGCTTATGGCCTATATAGCCTTGGGATCAGCAAGGTAAAGGCTTCAACTGCTGCTGCCTTTGTAAATCTCATACCTGTATTTACACTTTTCTGGGGCTGGTTACTTCTCAATGAAACAATGAACGCCTTTCAATACATGGGATGTGGCCTTGTTTTTATTGGAGTATATATAAGTCAAAAGGGTTAATCTACCAAAGGAGTGTTTTTCATGGAAAGTAATAAATCTTTACAAAGAGTTGCTCTCATAGCTGCTATTATAAGCGGATTTATAACCCCCTTTATGGTTTCATCAACAAATATAGTTTTACCTGCCATGGCAAGGGACTTTGAATTAAACGCTGTAGAAACTGGATGGGTTGTCACTTCATATATTCTCTCTTCTGCTATATTTCTTGTTCCCTTTGGAAGGCTTTCTGATATAGTTGGAAGAAAAAAAATATTTACCATAGGAATATTTCTATTTAGCATTTTTACTCTGGCAATTGCCTCAATACCAACCAATTCCTCAATCCTCCTAACGTTGCGATTTCTTCAGGGAATGGGTAGCGCCATGATATTTGGCACAGGTATGACGATCATAATATCAGTTTTCCCTCCAGAGGAAAGAGGAAAGGTTCTTGGTATAAATGTATCATCTGTCTATCTTGGCCTTGCCATTGGTCCCTTTGCTGGAGGAATTCTTTCTCAGCATTTTACATGGAGGAGCATTTTCTTTATCACTGCAATTCTAAGCTTTATGCTCACAGTATTTGTTTTCTCTAAGCTAAAAGGAGAATGGGCAGATGCAAAGGGCGAGGATTTTGATTTTATTGGTTCTATTTTATATGGGATATCCCTGCTTGCTCTTATGCGTGGTTTTTCCATGATTCCAACCCTTTTTGGATTTTTTCTCATAGTAACTGGCATTATACTATTTGTAGCCTTTGCCTTATACGAGCTAAGACAAACACATCCTGTGCTCAATTTCAAAATATTCAGAGATAACCTCACATATAGCCTTGCAACTACATCGGCTCTAATAAACTATAGTGCCACATTTGGAGTAAGCTTTCTCTTAAGCCTATACCTTCAGACAGTTAAAGCCATGAGCCCTCTTCAGGCCGGCACAATTATGCTCATTCAGCCAATTTTTCAAACTATTCTTTCTCCTTTTACTGGCAGGCTTGCGGATAAAAGAGAACCTCAAAGCATTGCATCCTTTGGCATGGCCCTTACTGCTTTTGGATTATTTCTTTTTATATTCCTCAATAGGGATACCTCAATTGCTTTTATAATCGCTACCCTTGCACTGCTTGGCACAGGATTTGCATTTTTTTCATCTCCCAATACAACAGCTGCAATGAACTCAGTAGAAAAGAAATACTATGGCGTTGCCAGTAGCTTTCTTGGGACAATGAGACTTCTGGGTCAGATGTTTAGCATGGCTATTGCAATGACTGTATTTTCTTTAATTATGCACCAGAAAAAGATTTCTCCTGAATATAGCGATCTATTTTTAAAAAGCTCAAAAACTATATTTATTATATTTGCTATCCTTTGCTTTTTTGGTGTTTTTTTAAAAACAGGTAAATATAAAAATAATGCCAAAAAATAAAAAATTTTTTTATTTTTTTTAAAATTTTGTTGACCAAAAAACATATATGTTTTAGAAATGTCTCATCAAGGAAAGAAACATTTCCTCGGTGGTTATAGAGAGAGGGTCACACCTGTTCCCATTCCGAACACAGAAGTTAAGCCTCTCATCGCCGATGGTACTGCATGGGTAGCTGTGTGGGAGAGCAGGACGCTGCCGGGGTTAAATAAAATAAAAAAAAGACACTTAAGTGTCTTTTTTTTATTCCCTATTTTCTAAGAAATTTTAGTGAGAGCATTCATGTCCATGGGAACTGCAGCCTTCCCCTGAATCCCTCAGCTCACCTGCAAGATATTTCACTGCCACATCCTTAACATCGCCAGAGCATCCTCTTACAACCTCAATTCCATGACTTTTCAGCAGATTTAAGGCACTTTCTCCCATATTGCCTGCAAGCATTACTTTTACTCCCATATCAGACAAAACCTTTGCTATATCAGATTTACATCCGCATCCCTTTGGAGACTTTAATACATCTGTAGATACTATCTCATTATTTCCACTAACAGTATAAATTGTATAGTAATCACAATGCCCAAAGTGATCGTCTATTTGCCTATTTGCTGTTGGTAATGCTATTTTCATATTTTTTATCTCCTAAAAAATAAAATTATAAATCCATTAACGCTTCTCAACATTAAGTGAGATTTTACCGACTCCTGCCTCCTTTGCCATATCCATTATCTCTATGATGAGAAAATACTTTATATCCTTATCAGCTTTTATAACAAGTGGTGCCTCTGGATTTTTTTTAACATAATCACTTAGCTCATTTTTTAAAGAGGCAACATCCACTATTTTGTTATTAAAATAGATTTCTTGCTCGTTTTTTATTGTTACGTTAAATTGCTCAACAGTGCCCTGCTCTCCATACTTTGACTTTGGCAGACTCACAGTTATACTGGACTGAATAATGATTGGAGTTGTAATCATAAATATTATAAGAAGAACAAGGACAACATCTGTAAAAGGAGTTATGTTTATCTCTGATTTTATTGCAGAACTTTTATAACCTTTTATCTTCATCTGCTACCTGTGTTTTATACAATCATATAATTCAGAAGCGCACAACTCCATCTCACGCACAATGCGATCAATTCTTGTGATAAAATAATTAAAGGCTACAACAGAGGGTATTGCCACAAGAAGCCCTGTTGCTGTTGCTATGAGAGCCTCAGAGACTCCAACAATAACTGTATTCATTCCTCCCTGACCCATTGTTGCTATATCGTGAAAGGCTCGCATAATTCCTATTACTGTTCCAAAAAGTCCTATATACACAGCTGTGTTTCCTATGGTCCCAACAATGCCTGTATACTCCTCAAGCTTTATTGTCTCCTCTGCAACAGCTCTCTCCATAGCGCTTTCCACTGCCATCTCACCCTTACCCTGTTGCAAAAGCCCTGCAAGGAGCACTGAACAGTAGGGGTTGCTTTCTTTTTGGCAGAGTTCTATAGCACCATTTATATCTCCCTCAATAACCTTTGACTTTACTGAATCCAGTAAGGCAAATCTGTTGATCTTTTTTAATTTTCTAAATATGAAAAGCTTTTGTAAAATTACAGCCACTGTAAGGATAGAGCAAAATATTAGAACATACATTACTCCTCCCCCTGAGTTTAAAATGGAAATAATACTCTTACCTTCAAACATAAATTGTTCCTATTTTTTTATAAATTTTCAGTAATAATTCCTGACGATATTTTTTACTGTAATAAATACTATTTTAAATGTCTGCATTTTATTCCTTATAAGGATTAGGAAATTAATATTAATAATTTTGACAAATTTTATTTAATAATGATACAAAAATATACAAGCACAAAAATTCCAAGAATTATTCTATAATAGCCAAAAAGCTTAAAATCATGCTTTCTTATATAGTTCATAAAAAATGCTATCACAGCCAGAGCCACAACAAAAGATACAACAAAGCCCAGGGCAAGAACTAAAGACTGATGTGCAGTCATATAAACTCCATGCTTTAAAAAAGAATAACCTGAGGCTGCTACCATTGTTGGGATTGCAAGGAAAAAAGAAAACTCAGCAGCAACAGACCTTGAGGCTCCAAGAAGCATTGCTCCTATAATTGTTGCAGCAGATCGTGATGTTCCAGGTATTATAGCAAGACACTGGATAAATCCTATCAAAATTGCAAGGCGATATGTAAGCTCATGAACTGAATTTATCTTTATATTGTGAACCTTTCTTTCTACTATTATCAAAAAAACACCCCAGATAATAAGAGAAAAAGCCACAACCTCTGGCTTAAATAAATGCTCTTCCATAAAATCAGCAGTTACATATCCTATTGCAAGGGCTGGTAAAACTCCTGCAACAGCCTTAAACCATAGATTCCATACCTGCAACTTTTCCTCTTTACTCCTTTTATAAAAAAAAGGAAAAAACTTTTTCCTGAAATAGACCACTACAGATAAGATTGCCCCCAATTGTATGACAACATCAAACATAATGGCAAATTTGCCTGTAAAGCTCAAAAATTCGTTTAAAATTATAAGGTGCCCAGTGGAGGAAATTGGCAAAAACTCCGTAATGCCCTCTGTTATCCCAAGTATTATTGCCACTAAAAAATCACTCATAATAGCTCCATAGTATTAAAAAATATGGACAACATAAAATCTGCCGGGATTTTATTTGTCAATTAAGTAATAAATTCTTTAAAGCTGCTATTTGTAAAGGCTTTCTGTTATAAAAACCGAGGAATATCTTTTAGTGTAAAATCAAGAAAATATTATTATTTTAAAAGAAGTTAAGGAATAAATATTGATTCAAAATAAAAAACAAGTTGATTTGCAAAAACTATTACACTATTTTTTTAAAATGGAGACTTAAACTTTAGAGAGATTCTATGCAAACAAGAGAATTAATAAATGGCGAAAAAGGCTTAATGCTTAAAAATTTCATTAAGCTACTGTTTCCATCTACAGCTATACTTTTTATATTTATAGTTACCATTTTTTTCTTTTTTATACCTCATTTTAGAAATCTTCACATTCAGCATAAATCAAACTCTTGCAAATACCTTGTCCAGATTGTTATAGATTATCTCACCTCCCTTAACTCTGAAGTGATTGAGGGCAAGGTTACCTTACAGGAAGCTCAAAGAAGAGCAACCACAAGAATAAGAAATCTTCGCTTTGGAAACATCAGTAAAGACTATTTCTGGATTATAAAAGATGACGGCAGAATTTTAATGCATCCCTTCAGAGTTGATATAGAAAATAAAGATCCCTCTGCTATTACAGGTCCAGATGGTCAGATACTTGCAAAGCTTATGGCAGAGATGACAGAAATCGCAAAAGATAATCCAGAGGGAGGAACAATATCTTACATCTGGAATAGGAGAGATGAAATAAACAAAGTAGGTCCTAAAATTGCCTATGTTAAGCTCTTCAAGCCATGGGGATGGGTTATAGGCACAGGGATATATATAGACGAGGCAGAGATGGAAATTGCCTCATGGAAAAATTATTTTGCTATTATCTCTCTCCTTGTAGGAATTTTATCTGCCTTAATATCACTTATTATATCCCATAATGCTTATGTTCTTAGAAAAAAAGAAAAGCTCTCTCAGGAACTTCTAATTGAAAGTGAAAAAAATCTCCGAATCAGAGAAGAGCTATTCCGCAGCATCTTTGAAAAAAGCCCTCATGCAATAGTAATAACAGATGAACAAAGCAAAGAAATAATCACCGCAAATAATGCCTTCTGGTCTATGACTGGCTATTCCCCTGATGATTTTATCGGATATCAGGAAATACATATTATTAGCGATGAAGAAGCACGGGCTGTTGAAGAAAATATAAAATACTTTAAAGTAGCTGAAAAAATTACCTCTATTATTTTAACAAAGAATAACGGTAAAAGAGACATTTTTTATTCTGTTGTTCCTATAAACTATCAAGGGAGAAGTTCTCTGCTAAAAATGATAGTTGATGTAACAGAAGAAAGGACTCTGGAAGAACAACTACGCCATTCACAAAAGATGGAGGTTATTGGAAAACTAACTGGCGGTCTTGTCCATGACTTCAATAACCTGCTCTCTGTTATAACTGGAACTGCAGGAATTATGCATATCAGATGCAAAGATCCTGAAGAGGCAAAACATATTCAGCGTATCATTGATACTGCAGAAAAAGGAGCAAGCTTAATCAAAAAGCTCTTAATATTTTCCAGAAAAGATAATGCTGTTTTAAAAATCTTTGACATACACAATACAATAAAATCAACAGCTGAGATACTCTCTCATACTTTGAGCAAAAACATAAAAATAACTCTAAAACTAAATTCTCCCAAAACAATGATAAAAGGAGATCCAGCTTTAATTGAAAACTGCCTACTCAATATTGGGATCAATGCAAGAGATGCAATGCCAGAGGGAGGGGAAATAACCTTTGCAACTAAAACTATCCTGCTTCCAGAAAACGCAATAAAGACTCTAAGAAATTCCAGGAATGAAGAATATATTCAAATAAGCATATCAGATACTGGCTCTGGAATAGCTCCTGAAAATCTCTCAAAAATATTTGAACCATTCTTTACAACAAAACCTCCGGGCCAGGGCACAGGCCTGGGACTGGCAGCTGTCTACGACATAATAAAAAAACACAATGGCACAATTGAGGTGGAAAGCAAAACAGGATATGGAACCGTATTTCACATATACCTACCTTTTATTCATGAAGAGGAGGAATAATCATATATCAGAGACATTTTTTCTTATCAAGAATATCTCTAATTTTTTTTGTAAAATCATCAATTGTAACAGGCTTTGATAAAAAGTTAAGCCCTTCCTCCAGGATTCCATGATGAGATATAATCTCCATTGGATAACCAGATACAAAAAGCACATCCACATCCGGTATAATTTTTGCTATTTCATTGTAAAGCTCCTTCCCATTCATGCCAGGCATTACAACATCAGTTATAACTAAATCAATTTTTTCTCTGCAAGATGATGCAATCTTTAAAGCCTCATCCCCTGTTGCAGCATCAAAAACCTTATATCCCTTCTGCCTGAGCATTACAGAGGTCATTTTGCGAACCTGCTCCTGATCCTCAACAACAAGAATTGTTTCTGTCCCATAGTTATTTATATCATAAAGTAAACATTCACCAGAATTAACTTTTTTTGCAGAGATAGGGAAATAAATATGAAAACTCGTCCCTTTACCTTTTTCGCTATAAAGCCATATACTCCCTGCATGCTGCTTTACTATTCCATAAACAGTTGCAAGCCCAAGACCTGTTCCCATGCCTTTTTCTTTAGTTGTAAAAAATGGTTCAAAGATCTTGCTCTGGATATCCTTATCCATGCCAACACCTGTATCGCTTATTTCAAGCATTACATATCTTCCAGGGAAAACACCTTCATGAGAATTGGCATAAGATGAGTCAAGCATTTTGTTTTCTGTCCTTATTATCAACTTTCCACCATCTGGCATTGCGTCCTGGCCATTAAGGGCAAGATTTAAAATAACCTGTTCTATCTGACCTGTATCTGCCTCAATAGTCTCTATACCCTCAGAAAGATGAAGTTCTATTTGTATATTCTCCCTGATTGTTCTCCTTAGCATCTTTTCAAAATTCTCTATAACTGAATTTATATTTATTGGCTTTAATTCAAGTGTCTGCTTTCTTGCAAAGGCCAGAAGCTGTTTGGTAAGCTCTCCCGCTCTTTTGGAAGCCTTTATAACCTCATCTATCATTTCATCTGAGCTTTTCAAGTTCTCAATTTCAAGGTCTATCTTATCAAGAAAATCCATCATGCTGGATATGACATTTCCAAAAAAGGATTCTCTTCTACCTGTAGAACTCTCTCCATCTTTCCATAAATTATCAAGGGTCTGAGCGATCTCGCCCTTTTTATTTGCAAGGGAGGCTGCAAGATTCTTAAGCTTAATCTGCACCATCTGAGAATAGCCAAGAATAGCTGCAAGCATGTTATTAAAGTCATGGGCAACCCCTCCTGCGAGCTGACCTATGGACTCTAACTTCCGAGCCTGTTGAAGTTGATCTTCTAATTTTTTTCTCTCTGCCTCAGCTTCTCTCAAATCAGTTATATCCATAAGAGATGCTATGCTGTATGGAGAATCTGGAATCATTGTGACACTGTTTATAATATTCCGCACCTCTCCATTGCGGCGAATAAACTTAAACTCATACTTCCGTGGAGCAGAAGAAGCATCATCTCTTCTTGCCTGATGATATTTCTTCATTTTTTCAAGGTCATCTTTGTCCACAAACTGAGTCCAGCTAAGCTTGCCCTCATTTTCTTCAATTGAATAACCAGAAAGCAAAGCCCATTCTGTATTTGCCTTTACAATTGTTGTATCAGGTGCAATTATAATTGATGGAAGGCCTGTATTTTCAAAGACAGCCTTATACCAGGTCTCTGTTTGTTTCTTTTCTGTAATGTCCTGCAAAAAGGCCAGGCTCATCTTTGTCCCTGGAAGCATATTTATATTCAAGGCTATATCTTTGACATTGCCAGAGGCATCCTTAAGCTTAAACTCATATTCACCTGGAGCCAAAGTGGGATCAATTCTTCTTTTAATATGGAAATTAATCATCCTTTCAAGCTCATCGTTAAGTGCAACAATTATGTCCCATTTTCTCTTTCCCTCAAGCTCATATCTTGAGTATCCAGAAAGATTCTCAAAGGCCTTATTGCATAACAAAATAGTTCTATCCTCATCAATAAGGAGCATAGGAAAACGTGCGCTTTCAAAAAAATCCCTATAGATGCTCTCTGGTAATTGTTTTTCTATTTCTGCCATGATTTTCTCTCAAAAAGCTTATTTATATTATATCACCCACTCTCCAACAGATGGGGAAGTGGGCAATTCACAATTTTCTAATATAATATAATATCAAAAAACCAAAAGGCAAATAATTTTTATAAAAAAGGCCCTGTCTATACCACAGAGCCTTTCAATAGAAAATAAATAACCCAAGTCTTAGCTACAATGTAATCTCTGCACCTCCATAAAAACTTCTACCTTTTGTGTTATACCCATAGGTCTCCATGTAATCCTCATCTGTAAGGTTTTCTCCCTTAAAGGTAAAGGTAACTGTGTCATTTAAAGAATATCTTATATTAAGATCAAATTTATGATAGGATGCAAGAGTCACAATAGATTGACTCCATGTTGCAGGATCGTAATACACATCCTTTCTTTCATCCGAATATATATAAGAGGCTGTAATATCAAGCCCCTCGAGAGGAATCACTGTAACAGAGGCTGCGTGTTTATGAGCCGGTCTCTTTAATGTGGCACTTGAATCATTTGTTTCATCATATTTAATATATGTGTAACTGTAGTTGGCTCTTAAAAAAGAGAGTATTTTAATTCCAGAAGAAAGTTCCACTCCACTATTTTTTACCTTACCTTCAAGGTTATCATATTTAGAGGAGATCCATATAATCTTATCCTTATACTCCTGGACAAAATAGGTCAGATCAAAGAAAAAGGCTCCACCAAACAGTTCTTGATAAATACCCCCATCATAAACAAAGCTTTTTTCAGGATTCAAATTCTTATTCCCTCCCCACTGACCATAAAGCTCAAAAAGCGATGGAGCTCTGAAACCTGTTCCTGTTGAGCCATGGAATTTTGTCCCTGTTACTGGAATAATTAAAGAAGCAGAGCTATCCCATGTCCAGTGCTGCCCAAATACGTCATTATCATCAAGCCTTGCCCCTGCATTTATATTTAATATATCAAAGAGAGTGAGAGAATCGTGAACAAAAAAGCTCCTTGTAAAAATAGATTTATCATTAAATATTGAAATGCTATTGGCACTTGACCAGTCATCATAATAAGCAGAAGTACTTCTGCCTTTATCATTTACCAGATCAAATCCAACTGTAAGGACATTTATATCAAAAAGATTAAACTTATTAGAAAAATCAAGTCTATAGTTAGAGCCATTATATGTATATACTGAATTTTCAGTTGTATCTATAGAATCAGCTGGATCTATATTTTCCCTCACAAAGGACATGCAAGATGCTCCAAGCTTATAATTCCACCACTTAAAGAGTGAATGAGAAAACTCCCCTCTGGATGTAAAAAGCTTACTTGTATATATATTATTTGGATCATCCTCAAAAGAACCATCGTCGCTATCAAGCTTTGAATCTGTATAATTCATAGAAAAAAGAATTGAAGCCTTATCTGAAAGCTTTGACTCCATCTTGCCTGAGGCTGTTATATTTTCAAAGCTGTCACTGTCAAAATCAGAGGTTCCTCTCTTCTTGGCACTTGAGATGCCATCTGTTTTATAATGAGAGCCAGAAAAATAAAAACTGCTTGTTCCATTATAATCACTTACTGAAACAGATTCAGCAAAGCTTTTATTAGAGCCAATCTCTCCTTTTATAACAACCTTTCTATCTTTCCCTTTCTTTGTTATGATATTTATCACACCCCCTGAGGCCTCTGCTCCGTAGATACTGCTCATTGCTCCTTTTACAATCTCAATCCTCTCTATGTCAGAGGTCATGATGCTTGAAATATCATACATATTACCAATCGACATTGGATCGCTTATCTTTACACCATCGATCATTATTAAGACATTTCCACTTTTTGAACCTCTTATATACACATAAGAAAGACTTCCCTCTGTACCATATCTTGTCACAGTAACCCCTGCCACTGTCTCTAAAACATCAGCGAGAGTCTTTTTACCACTCCTTTTAATCTCATCCTCTGTTACAACTGTAATTGCTTTGCCCTCTTTTGAAACTGAAGATTCATACCTTGTTGCAGTTACAACAATAGGGTCATTGGTAAATACATCTTCAGCAAAAGAAAACGTAGCGTTAAGACACAAAAAAGCTATCATAAATAATGATATTTTAATCTTCATATATTCTCCTCTTAAAATTAATGGTGATAAGTTTTTAATAAAATTTGTTTCTAAACAGACCTTTGCCCTCTTTTTAAAATCATCAAGAGTCTTAAGAACAAAGGCTTGCAAAGCCAATATAGATGAATTAGCTCAAATAAGATAAATTCAGTAGAAGAAAATATGATGCAGGATTATAAATCGTAGCATTTTAAACCTCCCCTTCCTCGAAAGTAATAGCGGTTTCAGGTTTAATCAAAGATCTGGCTTACATCATAATGATGATCACAGTTGCGGGACAGCCAGGGATTTGCACCCTGTTCCATGAATAAACCTGTTTTTTCTATTAAAAAAAGACTCTCTTTTTATTCAAGCAAAATTTATTGCAGTTTTAAAACAAAAACTACATCTTGCAAAACCTTAACTGATGATGAAAGGGATATCTGATTTTCAGCAAAAAAAATCCATCTCCGTGCTGCATTTACAGCTGCTCTGTCAAGGATTCCGTATCCAGAGCTTCTGAAAACCTCTACGCGTCCGCACCTGCCATCTGGCAAAACTTCTATTAAGAGAGAAACTCTTCCTTCATATCCCATCATGCGCGCAATGGCTGGATATTGTGGGGGGCTATTTTTATAGGCTGCATTGACAAGAGCTCCAACAACACCCGCAAGGCCAGATGAATCCGCTTCATCGCCTTTTCCCTTTGAGTTGGAATTACCGCGGTGTCCATCAAAATCTCCTCTACCTTTGACTGAATACCCCGAATGATCCATAGAAGCTGAAAAGCCCCTGTCAAAGGCGAGATAGAGCCTGACGTTATGATCTTTTGAGATAAAAAAACCTGCCTCATTATAAAAATATAAAAGGCAGAAAAAAAATAAATGTAAAAGGATTGAAACCAGTAAACTTTTTCTAAAATTCACCTTTCACCTGTTGAGAAAAAATAATCTCTTTGAAATTTCTCTATCAAGACGGAATATATCCTCAAAATGTCCGGAAAGCTCTGTGTCCCTGTCAAAATTATTTTTAATTTTCTTTACCATATCTCTCAATAATAACAGATCAGCTCTTCTCTTTATATGGCCGTCTCTTATAAGTTCCAGGAGCTCATCAAACTCATATCTTCGTAGCTTAACTCTAAAGAAAAAATCAACCCCATATATCTGTATTAATTTTTCTGGTGGCAATTTTTTTGTGTCATTTGAAAAAGATTCAAATTGAGGTTGATCAACTGCTCTTCTGCTTCGGGTGGAAAATTCTACTTTATTATCCAGGGGTTCACTTTCTTTCTCTTCCACAATGGTTCCAGAGGAAAACAACTCTTTCAATTTTGCCTCTCTCCAGTTATATGTAAATTCCTCTGGATACCTATTCATGAGGTTTTCGTATTCATTGAGCATAATAGCAATATTGGCTAATCTACCTATATTTGTATTTGAAACACTTCCTAAATTTCCAATAATGTCATGGTATATCTGCTGATAAATTTTATTGCTATGATTCTCCTTATTGTATACATCTGTAAGTCTTTTCTGATAAAGCCTCTTGAGGTTTGAAACAACATCTATCTCTGCAACTACATATCCCTCAAGCTTTTGAATATTTTTAGCAGGATTATCCCTGACTATTGTTATAATAAAGAGCCTATGAACTTCACTTAAAACTATAAGCGCCTGCTTTACCTCTGACTCACTATACCCTTCAGCAGAGACAAAATCCCTTATGAACTGATCTGATAAAGGAATAATTGAATCATCTCCATTAAAATTCACTTTTCTAATGCTATCATACAACTTATCAAGTAGAACTCTATCTATCATCTAACACACTCTCTGAGTTTTTGATATATACTCATATAATTCTGTCAAAGAAATTCTTTCCTTACGGAAAAAAGGATCATCTACCTCTTTTACAAATATAATATTTATGGAAGCAATTGTCCTATTTACTGCATCAAGATTTAACATAAATCCAGAATCCATTGTTTTTATCTCTGTAAAATTCTTTGGACAAAAATCAACTCTTCCATCGTAAAAAATAGGATAGCCATGGGTTCTGCAAATAATTGGTCTACTTTTGTATATTGAGCATTGCCCATTATACAAAAAAACGCATTTATCTTTAGTAAAATTCTCTGGCAAAGAGAGGTTCTCACTTACAGCGCTTTTATAAATAACATAAGCCTCAACAGGAAAGACTGATGTTAATATGCAGCACTCATCACAGCCCTTTTTACATTTAATCTCCTTAGAAAAGGCTGCAAGAATCTTTTTCTCATATTCATCGATGTTCACTATAAGTTTACTATAAAGCTCAAGGGATTTCATAAAAACTCCCCCTTCAAAAAGTTAAAAAAATTATTCAATTGTCTTGACCTGCCTTATTTATATGCTATACATAATAGCCAAAGGATCTAACTAAGGGATTATTTACAAGAAAAATACATTGTGAGAAAAAATGAAAAAATTTTTGCTTATAATTCTATGCTGCTTTCTAATTATAATAGAAAATTATAAAAATGCATCTTCCCTATCTTATAAAAGACATGATTTAATTATAAAAAAAGCCATATCTATGCTTAAAAATTTAGAAAAGGACAAAAGCTGGACAATCGCTGGTTACTCCAACTGGAAAAATAAAATTCTGCTCAAGGAATATGGCAACAGAGGGAAAAACATACTGATAATTGGGGGCATTCATGGTGATGAGCCTGCAAGCGTAACCTCCGCAATTTATCTTGCAAAGTATCTGGAAAAAAATTCAGCCTCAATAAAAAACAGAGTTATCATTGTGCCATGCCTTAACCCTGACGGACTCAGAGTTGGCAGAAGAACCAATGGCCATAAAGTTGATATAAACAGAAATTTCCCTTCCTCTACATGGGAATTTGAATATAAAAAATATTACAACAATCCTGGTCCTCTCCCTGCCTCAGAGCCAGAAACTATAATTGCCATTGAACTCATGGATAAATATCAACCTGTTATGATAATACAGCTCCATCAACCCTTTGCAAGCCTTTATCCAGATAACCGTGTCCCTGAGGATTTAATAAAAAAAATCTCTGAAATCTCAGGCCTGCCAATATCTTATGATATAGGATATAAAACCCCAGGCTCTCTTGGTAGTTTTAAATCCCAGCAGGAATACCCCATAATGGGCATAACATACGAACTTGGCAGAATAGACAGAGAGCCTGATTATAAAAAGGTAATCATGTCTTTACTTGAGGCTATTAATTATGAATATTGAATCTCAACCTAATACACCCGCCTCTTGTTTCTGATGAGATGCAAATTTACAAATCACCTCAAAACATCGGAACTTCCAGAGACTTTGCATTTACAGCCTTAAGCAATAAATCTGAAGCTGCATTTTTATTAAACTCCTCCAAAGGCTTATCGTTTTCATCATATATAGCATAGGGAGAAGTATTTAGATCCATATTATTCCTATATAAGATTTTATATCCATTTCCCATTATTGCATAGCCATTCCTCTTAAAGCTTACAAGTATCCCAAGAGAGGATATTGCATAATCCTTTTCTGGAGAATAGCGAATCAAAGATTTCCCTGTTGTAAAGTATCTATAGTCAACATTTATTCCAATGAGATCAAAAACTGTAGGCAAAAAATCCTGATGAGATGTGTATTTATATTTTATATCAGAGCTTTTGGGGTTTGGATAATAGATCAAAGCAGCAGGGCCTATCTGTATATCGTTTAGTCCCCAGGTATGGCCAAAGCTGCCATGCTCCCAGAATTCCTCTCCATGATCTCCTGCAATTACAACTATTGTATTTTTAAGCCTGCTCATTGTTTCCATTTCTGTAAGGAGATTTTTAAGCAAAAAATCAGCATAATACACAGAGTTTTTGTATCTATTCATAAGCTCTTCTTTATTTTTTCTAAAACCAGCTTGAGGCCCACTTATAATTTTAAAATCAGCTCTAAAATCAGGAGTGTATTTCTTAAACTCAGGTGGATAATAATAATTAAAGTGAGTTACATTTACCAGTATATAATCAAATCTCTTTATGCCAGTATTGTCTTTTTTCAACTCCTCTGCATAATGCTCAAGTAACCACTTATCCCGAGGAGCATAATCATCTTCCCAGGAACCTGCTGCACGGACAAATTTGTGCTCTGTGCGCACAAGTATATCTTCGTATATATGCTCATAATTACGTGGAGAGTTATAATACACTGATTGCCTGTAGCCTGCCTTTTTTAAAACCTCCAATGCCATATTTGGGAGCTTATTTTGCCTCAGTGGCTCAAAGTAATAAGGTGCAAGGCCTGTGAGCATTCCATATAAACTTCCGGGAGTATTGTTCCCTGTGCTATAATGTTTTTTTAAGATAAAAGCCTTTTCTGATGCGAACTTATAAAGGAAAGGCATATTTTCAGGATTGAGCATATCTCTCCTCAATCCCTCTATATTAATGAAAAGAATATTGTATGGATGCTTTACGGAAATCTCTCCAGAAAGAATCTTTCTACCATAAGAGCTCATCCTCTTAAGCTGCTCAAGCTCCTTATTTTCATCTAAAAAAATTCTATCAGCAAAAAGAGCCGGGAAAGCATTTCCCTTCTTCCCATCTTCATCTACCTTAACGAGATCCTCAGGAAAGCCAGTAAGGGATTGCCATGGAATCTTATGCTTCATGGTGTTCATCTTCCAGTCAGAATCTGCCATACCAACAAGCTTAAAATGCGCAGTTACAAGGACAACAGCAATGACAAGGACCAATATCCCAAAATATAAATGCGAAAAAGGCCGACCAGAGAGAAGTCTATTTAAAAAAATGTATGTAAGGGAATATAAAAGCAAATAAAGAGCAATAACAAAAAAAACCTGTACAACTGTAGCTGTAAAATTGCCCATCTCTCCACCCTGCCAGCCTCTTAGAGCCATAACCAGCCCTTCCATGCCAAGCTGCTTTCCATAAACAGCTACAGACATATTGTTAATAACAAAAACCATTGTCACTATTAAATTTGACAGTAAATAGGCCATTGCACTTCTATATCTAAAGTAGATAAAAAAAGCTTTGAATATAAAAAAGAAGAGCGCATTAAGAAAAACTATTGAAAAAAAGATATATACCCCAAGAAGAAAAAGCTCAATGTCAAAAGAACCACTGTATCTATCTATAAGCAAATAAAAAGTAAAAGCCAGCGACCATAAAATTAAATTGGCAAAACCTGCAATATTGACATGAAAAAATCTCTTAAGACTAAATCCCATATATAACTCCTTTGAATCTACAAAGGGGAATAGAGCCTATTTATTTCAAATATTTTTTTAAGATTCCCAAATATTTCTTCGGTTATCTTTAAAAGTAATAAAATTCTACCACTAAAAGTTTACTCTAAAGTTGTAATTGTTTCTTGACTTTCTTAGCTATTTTTACTTTATACTTTATAAAAGTTTAAATATCTTCAAAAATATCTTAAAAAGCTTAAGGAGCTCTCCATGTTAAGAAAAACCTCTTCTTTCTATTCTTTAATTTTGACTTTATCTTTGCTTTTGCTCTTTCTCTCATCATCCCCTGAAAATCTTCAGCTATCTGCCAGGACCACAAAAAGTGAAATACTAAAGCGATATAAACAAGATAAAGAAGCTGTTCTCCGTAGTCCGGAAGAGATGAAAGCAATGATGAAAACAGTTGTGGATGATATAAAGAAACGAAACCTCAAATTTACTGTTGAACTTAACGAGATGATGAAATACCAAATCTCTCAAATAGCAGGAACAAAGCCTCCAGCAGAAGATGAGCTGAAAAAGAAAGAGGAAGAGAGACGCAAAAAAGAAGAACTGGAACGCCAGCAAAGAGAAAAAAAGCGACAGGAAGAATTAAGACGCCAGGAGGAGCAACGCAAAAAGAGAGAAGAGGAAATAGAGCGTGAGCAGAATCAAAAAAAACAGGAAGAAATGAGAAGACAGGAAGAGGAGAGGCGTAAACAGGAAGAAAAGAAACGTCAGGATGAAATGAAAAAAGAAGAAATGATGGATCGAAATATTCCTGCTGAAATAACACCATCCATAGATTTAGTTGCATTTAACTGGAGAGACTCAGGGCTACTTTCCAAGGTCCAATATCAGGGTATATGCGGAAGCTGCTGGGCCTTTACCTCAGCTGCAGTTTATGAAGCAAACTACAAGATGAAAAATAATAAAATACTGGATATATCAGAACAATTCTTTCTGGACTGCGCCAAAGATAAATATGGAAATGATGCCGGAAGCTGTGACGGAGGATGGTATGGAGGAGTCTTTGACTATCTCATGCAAAATGGAGCTTTCCTTGAAAGCGACATGCCATACAAAGGTAAAGAAGGCTTTTGCGCTGTTCAGAAAAAATCCAATTACAAAATAATTAAATGGGGCTACATCAGAAGAGATGCAGGAATCCCTTCTGTCCAGGAAATGAAAGAGGCTATTGCAAAATATGGAGCAATTGCAGCAACAGTGAAAGTAACTCCTGCCTTTCAGGCCTACAAAAGCGGAATATTTGATGAACACGCAAAGGTTTCAGGGCCAAATGATGTCAATCATGCAATTACAATAGTTGGCTGGGACGACAACAAAAAGGCTTACCTTGTTAAAAATTCATGGGGGCCTGCATGGGGTGAAGGAGGATATATATGGGTTGAATATGGCTGTAACAATATAGGATATGGTGCAGCATGGGTAGTGGTAGTCTCTGAATAAAGGATGGTTATATGAAAAAATTTTTTCTTTTGCTAAGTGTTTTTATATTTTCTTGCGCCTCATCTCCTTCTATCTTTCTTTCTGAGGGGGAATCTGTTATTAAAGCAAAGCCAGGAAAAACATTTTCTGTAAAACTTACCTCTCAACTTTCAACTGGTTACAGTTGGAAGATAACAGAAATTCCACAAGACATGGCTGTGATTAAGGAAATTATACGCACAGAAGAAAGTGAAAAGACAGGAGGCTTTGATATTCAGGAATTTGTATTTAAAAGCAATAAATCAGGGGGGATAATTGTTTTTAAATATGGTGAGCACTGGAAACAAAATCCATCCTATATAAAGACAGCAAGAATTTTAGTGCAGGTTGAGTAAACCTGCTCTAAAATTCTCTTTATTAATTTCTCTCTGTTGATAGAGTGCAAAATTATTATAAAAATTTTCTTGTGGACTTGATTTTCCTTCCATGAAAATTTCTACTTGATATGTTTAATATTCATATTTAAATTGAATTCAAGAGGATAAATCTTGAAACAATGATAGAAAATACAGTAATAAAAATAGGCAGATGGGCCATTGACATCCGCAATGGGGTTAAAGATTTTTCTTTGTTTATAAAATCTATTGTTACCTCTTTTAAATCTTTACGATATATAAGATTTCGATCTCTCTATACAATCATAATAAATCAGACAAGGTTTACTGGAGTTGATGCTCTCTCCATAGTTATAATAATAGCCCTTTTACTTGGGGCAACTGTAATAATCCAGGCCTTAACATCTTTGCCAAAATTTGGAGTTGAAGGATTTCTCGGCAATCTCCTTGTTATAATAATTGCAAGGGAGTTGGGACCTCTTGCAACAACTCTAATAGTAATAGCCAGATCAGGTTCTGCAATTGCCACTGAAATTTCTGTTCAAAAATGGTCAAAGGAAATACTTGCCATGGAGCTTATGGGTATTGACACAAAGCTCTTCATTGTATTCCCGAGGATCATTGCATCAATACTTTCCATTATGGGGCTTATTATAATATTCGATGTAGTTGCCTTCATTGGCGGTTATCTAATAGCTCTTACAGTAATTTACATACCAATGGATACCTTTGGACAGACACTTATTGACTCTTTTACTTTTAAGGATATCACTGCAGCTTTAGCCAAAAGCATTCTCTTTGGCATAGCAGTTCCATTAATTTGCTGTTACTATGGATTTAAGCCTAACTCTAAATTTGAAATTCCTATTTTTGTATCTAAGGCTGTAATCAGAACTTTATTTGTTGCTATTATAGTTAATATTGCAATATCTACCATATTTTATCTTATATGAGGCTATGTTGGAAGAATTAATTCTTGAGGTAAAAAACGTAAAGTATACACGTGATGGAGTCACTTTACTGAACAATATCTCCTTTTCACTAAAAAAAGGGGAAGCTATGGTAATTTTTGGGACAGAGGATTCTGGTATATCCCATCTATTTGATGTTATAATCAGAGGGGATGTTTCTTTTGAGGGAGATGTTTTATACAAAGGCAGTAGCATAAAGGAACTGGATTACTTTAGCTTGATGGAATACAAAGAAGAAATAGGATATCTCCATGGTGATTATGGGCTTATCAGCAATTTATCTGTAGAACAAAACATCTCTCTGCCGCTGGAATATCACTCATCCCTTTCGGGAGCAGAGATTAAAAACTATGTAAATAAGCTGATATTTGATTTAAACTTAGACCACTGTAAAAAGCTGCGACCATTTCAACTGAGCAGATCAGAAATTCTTAAAACAGCCTTTGCTCGCTCCATTGCCAATGAACCAGATCTACTCTATCTTGAGCATGCCTTTGAAAATCAATGCTATCTCAACATAATCACAATCTTTGATATTTTAAAAAAGAGAATTGCAAGAAAAGATAAGTCTCTCATAATAGTTACATACAGGCCAGAAAATTTTATTGATATTGCCAATAGATTCATTATGTTTTTTAATGGCAGAATTGTATTTGAAGGATCAAAGGATGAATTTTTATATTCCCAGAATCCTTATTTGATACAATATAAGACAAATAATCCTGAAGGTCCTATGGTGATTTTATGAAAAAATTTACTCTTAAAAATCCAAACGAATTCAGAGTGGGTTTATTTATTTTAATACCTGTAATTATACTTATTCTCTTTATCATACTTAAATTAGGTTATTCCTTATCTGGTTCTACTATTGATGTTTATCTTAAAATTGACAACATATCTGCAATAAAAAAAGGAACAGCTATAAAACTCAAGGGGTATGACATTGGTAGAGTTGTTGAGCTTAAACCAGTATATAAGCCATCTCTCCACTTCCTTGCGACCATGAGGATAAAAAAAGACATTGAACTATATGAAAACTGCACTGCCCTTATATTAAATCAAAATATTATTGGTGACACTGTAATAGAAATACGCAACCCTGACATAAAAGGTGCTCCCTTACTTGATGGAGATGTAATAGAAGGCCTTGAATACGTAAACCTTGAGGCGATTCTAACTGACGTCCATAAACTTCTCAACACTGTTACAGAGACCGTTGTTGTAATGAAAGACCTCTCCTTAGGCAGTAGAGAAAATATCTTAGAATTACTTTCTGATCTAAGAACAAGCGTGGCAGGGGTAAATTCGATTCTTGCAGATTCTCAAAAAGATATTCCTGCTATATTGCAGTCCCTGAGGAACACAGCAGCCTTAGCTCAAGAAATTGCCAAGGAATTTAAAGAAAGACCTATCGGATTTATGCTAAAAGGCAAAAAAGAAGAGGAGGAGAAATAATAGTAAAAGAAAGATCAAGCTTAACTGATAATAAGTTCATAAAATTTTTAAAGCAAATCTTCTTCTGATAAAATCTTTATTCCATTTTCTTTAAGCAGCTGAGCTGTTATGCCATACCCTTCAATGACTTTCCCAGAAAAGCTTCCATCATAAATCTGCCCGCAACCACAGGAAGGGCTCCTCTGCTTTAATATGGCTTCTGTGATATTATACAATTTAGCAATTTTAAAAACCTCAAAAGCTCCTGTTTTAAAATATTCTGTTACGATCTTACCAGATTTTGTTATAACCTCATCTCCATGTATTTCAGAAGATTCTCTGGGAGTTGGCAACCCTCCTAATTGTTCAGGACAAATTGGTATGAGAATTTCTTGCTCTAAAAGAGAAAGAACTTTCTCATTTGACACAATTTGTCCATCATATCTACATTTAATTCCCAGTAAACAGGCGCTGCAAAGTTTCATGATTTAAATTTGCAAAACCTCATAGTAATCTACTCAATATTTACTGTCTCCCTTACTCTGTATGGTGGCAGCTTTTGCGATTCATGGTAAATCCTTATCATTATCTCTGCTATTATACCCATCTGTATAAAAAGCACCCCAAGAATAATTAGCATAACGGTCATAAGCAAGAGAGGATTTCTAATCATATTATGGTGGAGAAGAATCTTCATTGCAACAACTGCTGCACCACTTAAAAATCCCAACAAGAGTAAAAAGATCCCGGTGCCCCCAAAAATATAAATTGGCTTTGTAGAATAACTTCCCATAAATTTAACTGTTATTAAATCAAGTAAGACCTTAAAAGTTCTCTTTATTCCATATTTTGATTTTCCAAACTGCCTTGCATGATGTCCCACAGGAACCTCTGTAATCCTTGCACCAATCCATGAGGCATGTACAGGGATAAATCTGTGCATTTCACCATAGAGATTTACCTGACGCAAAACCTCCCCTCTATAGGCCTTAAGAGAACAACCAAGATCATGAAGAGGAACTCCTGTAACACGCGCTATAAGCCAATTTGCTATTTTAGAAGGTATTTTTCTTGAGATCAATTTATCCTGTCGATTTGCTCTCCAACCACTTACAACATCATACCCTTCATCTATTTTTTCCAGGAGCTTGCCTATATCCTCTGGCTCATTCTGCAGATCTGAATCCATAAAGACAATGACTTCACCCTTTGAATAATCAATTCCAGCAGCCATAGCAGCAGTCTGACCAAAATTTCTACGAAAGCGAACAAGCCTTACATTTTTATCAGAAGAGGCAATCTCTTTAAGAATATCATAGGAAGAGTCGCTACTTCCATCATCAACAAAGATTATTTCATAAGTCTTTTTAAGCTTTTTTACTGCATCAGAAACAGCCTTATATTGAAGAGTAAGAGACTCTTCTTCGTTAAACACAGGAAGAATAACAGATAAATAGGGATTAGCAGAAGTCGATTTTTTTGTTTTTACAGCAGCCATGAAAATCTCCAATTATTTTTTTAGACTAATTAACATCATCAATAATGGCTTTTTTTTTCAAGTCAATATTAAATAATTTTTTTATTTTACGCATAAATTACAACCTGAGGCATAAAACATTATATTTATGCAAAATCTTTGAAGGCATCCATGACATTTTAGCCTCCCTTAACGTTTTTATGCCAAGATCTTCACATCTGTTGATATAAGTTGCCTGAGCAAACTCATTTTTTACAAACTCCCTGAGAGCACAGATATAAAGGCCATGAATATTCATATCCCCTTTGCCAGAAATTACAAATCCCATTTTACCACATAACTCACCTAAGATAAATGCTTTTATCTTACCTCCAATTTTTATAATACCACCTTTTAATTCTAAGTCTCTATAATTTTTAAGAAGATAGGCAGTCTCATTGGCATCAGCATCATAGCCTTTTTGAATACGCCATAATTCCAATAATTCAAGACACTCGGGAATATCAATCTCAGAAAGAGGAGCATAGCTATGATCCGGGAAATGCCGCTGGAAGGAATGGATTTTCTTTCTGAAATGTTTATAGCTGGAGCCCCTCATTGACACAAAATTGTTTTTATCGTAAATATAGTCTGAGTAATCTCTATTATAATTAACTCTATACGAGTAACCCGGAACTGATTCTATGAGAGGAAGAAATCTTTCATCTACATGGGATATATATAGCTCAAGCCCTCTCTCATGAAACCAATTGTAGAAAAAATCAATAATATCTTTTATCTTATCTTCAATATAGCCAACAGGCATAAGCAGAGATGGCGTAAACTCACCACCAGTGCATATTATACATGCAACATCATTAAAGTAGGTTAGCTTTAATGAATAATGCTGAGCCCACATAAAAAGGGAGCTAAAGGTAAAATCCGAAATTTCTGGCGATGCCATAATAAAATTCTTTATATAGCGCTGTCTCTCAGGTAATGAGAAATCTCTCAACTCTATTTGCTTCATATAAAATTATTGGATCTCCCTCCTTGTTGCAACTGCATACATCACAAAATAAATTACAGCAAGAAAGATCATAGATATTGCAATTAAAAGCATTCCTGGGCGCATTCCAAGCAACATAGCACCTGCAAATATAATAGGTCCAACTGCAAGACCTATGTTAGTCATGAATTCATTTACAGCAAGAGCTTTTTCAACTCCATATTCACTAACCTCTTTTATCTTATCTGTATAGAAAATATAGACAGCTCCATTGCCATATCCCTCGCTTATGCCCATTATAAATATTGTAATAATTGCTCCAACAATATTGCCAGTAAAAGCAAATACAAGCAAACTAAATGACCACATAAAAATGCTTGAAATCATGGTCCACTTTAATCCGATTCTTTTAACAGCAAAATCATAAAGCAACGGTCCAATATAAAACATAGCCATACCATTTAAAATAAAGGAACGACCAACATCTGTTGTAGAAAAGCCTGCGCCCTCTGCAATAATAAGAAAAGTATATTGCAAAAACATATAAGCCACAGCATTTGGCACACATATAAAGAGGAAAAAGCCCCAAACCATTGGCCTTGATAAAAACTCAACAATAGTCATACTTCTCTTTCCAGAGGTTGTATCCTTGAAAGATTTAACAACATCATCTTTTTCATTTTTTTCAATGACAAATAGTATAAACATAATAACCATAGGCACAATTAAAGCTGAAGCAAAGAAAACCGCACTATAAGAAATATGATCTGCAATCTGACCACCAATAACTACACCAACATTAATCCCCACAACAGCTCCGGCAATTAAATTCGAAAAGGCAAAACCCCTCTTATCTTGATTATCCTCAGTGTTGATAAAACCCCTTGCAGCCATTTGAAGCAAACCACGACCTATTCCTGTAAAAAACATCATTAATGTAAACATTATAAAAGTATTAGCCAATCCCGTTAAGAAAAGACCTGCTGCAGCAAGGAGCAAACCCACGACAAAGGTTTTTCTCCACTTAAGCTTTGGCATAATAATGCTGGCAAGTATAGTTCCTATTACAATTCCAAATGTTGAAAGTGTAATAGGAAAAGCCCCGGCCATTTCTGCACTCATACCCATAAATTCTTTACCTTCCAAAAGTTTTATTGCATAGACAGGAATAAAACCCAGAGGAAGGCTAAAGGTAAACTCATACAAAAAACCCAGAAATCGAGAAAAGCTCACCCTATCATAAGCAGCAGAGCTATTCTTAAGATGTCTCTTTCTGCTCCACAGAACATTTGTCAGGAGTGATATTTCTATGAATATCATCAAGACAATAATAATGGCAGTAATTACTTCTATTATAACATTTCTACGAACAGCTCGATTTTCTACATTAAAGGCATAAAAATTTTTTCCAATTTCAATCACAGCAGTTATAGCACCAGATGAATCCTTAATTGGTCCTATTGCATATATCCAATCACCTGTTGAATCTGAATACTTCTCAACGTAGATCTCCCCGGTCTTTAATGACTCAAGATATAAATTATCCTCCTCGCTTTTCAGCCAATCATATGTCTGAAAAGGACTGTAGGAGTCGTTTTGAGTCATAATCGTAGCGAGCTCACCTCCATAATTTTTATAGATGATAAAATAGCATTCTGAGTTTTCATTTGTATCATATCCTCCAAAAACTTTTATCATTTTTGAACGGAACTCTTTATAGTCATTATTATAATAATCCGACTGTTTGTTTATAAGCTTGCTTATGACATCACCATTTAACGTATTACACAACACCTGAGCAAGTCCTTTAATCTTACTCTCTGTTTCATTCATATAGCGCTTATCAAAATTTGGCATCAAAACATTTATGGCAATGATCATAGTTATAATCATAATCACAATTATGCCTGTAATGTTGACAAAATTACGAGGCAAAGTCCTTTTTAGTCCATAGATATAAAAATCCCTGATAACAATAAACAGTGAAAGTATGGAAAAAATAACCAAAAGAAAAATGAAAAGATTTTCCAAAACTATCCATTTCCCAAAGCGTGCAGTCTTTTCAGCAGATAAAATTTTACCCTCTAAATCTGCAGTTACTATATAATTTAGATTGGTAAAACAGATATTCCCTGAAGAGATTTTAAATCTATAAAACATCTCATATTGACCATCACATAGCTTTGAAACATCCTCAGCTTTTAAAATAATATTGCTACCCTTATCCTTAAAAAGGGTTATCTGTGACTGCATTATATCAAGCATATAAACTAAACCTTCCTTAGAGAGCTGCACCCATCCTGGAATAGATAGTTCACTTATTCTCCTTCCCTTTTCAAAGGTCCCAAGACTGTCCCCGCTGAAGAGCAAAGATTTAAACCCATCTCTAACTCTGTAGAGATTTCCCTGCTTTGTTATATATGCATAATTCTTTGCATCAATAACATCAATAGAAGCTATCATAGATAAAGCCTCTGGCATTTTAAAAAGAAGGCTTTCTGATATTTCTGTTTCTGGATTATCAACTCTGTATTTATAGTATAAAACCTTATCTCCATCAAATCTTATCCAGCTTAAAGTCCCATCATGGAACTTAAGCTCTGCAATAGTCCAGTTAATAGCAAGGCGACTTTCTGGCTTTTCATGTTCCACAGTATAAATCAGCTTTTTCTCTCTGCCAGAGGGATTGTATTTAGCAATATACTCTTTAACTGTAAAAAGACCTTTGGTGTCCTGAACATAGCAATGGACATAAAGATTTCCATAATCATCTGCCGCAATATCCTGAATACAAACAGGTCCCATCCCTTTTTCTGACTCTGAGTTGATAATATAAAGAACCTCACCTCTGCTACTTATTTTAATTATCCGCTGTTTTCCATTATCAACAACATATTTTTCGCGAGAGTTTGTCTCTATAAACCTGTAGGGAGAGACAAACTCAAGATAACTTCCAAAGGGATTGCTTTTTAGTCTCTCCGGATTTGAGGCTATATAATATACAACAAAAAGCAACAGCAAAGAAAAAAACCAGAATCTCTTCGGCATAAATCTACTCCTTTGTATCAAATACTATCATGCGTCCTGATGTGATATTCTCTTCAATAGCTTTCTTACTCATTTCCAGATACATGCCTGCAGCCTGATCTGTTTTATCTGACTCAAGAACTTCTTGGAACCAATCAACAGCATAAGAAAAATTTCCTTTATGATAGGCCTTTATAGCTGATTCAAAGGCCTCTTTTGTTCTCATTCTCTTAAGCTTAATCTCTTCATCAAGGGAATCCAGAATTTCAAAAATACCCACTGGCTCATCTTTACCCTTCACCTGAATATTTCCCAAAAATCTGTAGCTATACTTTTCTGGATTTTTAAGAGAATTCAAAGTGCTTTTACTAATAAGAATGCCTGTTCCATAGCGTTTTGTAAGAGACTCAATCCTTGAGGCAATATTTACACTATCAGAGATAACAGTAGAAGACATTCTTTCTTCCTCGCCAACTATGCCAAGCATAACAGGACCTGTGAAAATGCCTATGCCTATGGATATTGGTTCACGTCCAATCATTATCTTAGTTTCTGGATTAAGGCATGTTTTCCTATACATAGCAATTGCGGCATCAACAGCATCATCTGCATCTGGGAATAAAGCCATTATTGCATCCCCTATATATTTATCTATAAAACCATTATGCAGCCTTATCTCTGGGCCTGTTAGTGAAAGAAATTTATTAACAAACTGAAAATTTTCTTTTGGGGTAAAGGATTCACTATGAGAGGTAAAAGAACGAATATCTGAAAACATAATAGTCATAAAACCCTGCGAATGAACCCCGAGCTTTAATTCTGTAATGTCCTTAATGTTGAGATATTCCATAAACTGATATGGCATAAACTTAAAATAGATTTGATTAATTGCAGATATTTTATTTACATAATTCCTTATGGAACTGGCCATGTTATTAAATCCTTCGCCCAACTCCTGCACCTCGTCTCGAGTGCGTATTACAACACGGGTATCCCATGAGCCAGCAGCAATCTCATGGACACCTTTTCTCAGTTTTCTAATTGCAGCTATCATAAAAAATGAGAGAACGATTATAACAATTGTAATAACCATAACAGAAATAAACATTACCTTAACTATCTTAAAAAAGAAAAGTTTTTCATAATACTTATAATTGTATAGATCTGCACCAATCTCTACAAGAGCAACAATATCTCCCTTTGAATTTCGCAACGGAGCATTTCCAAAAAGCCACATTCCTTCCTGATCCTCAGAAAAATCAGTAACAATCTTTCCAGCCATGACATCATCCACATATCCAGCCTCTGGATTATACTCATAGGGCCAGTAAACCTGTGTTGAATCATCATAATCTATCATCATATACTGCCATTTTCCAATCCTTCTGTGAATAAGGACATAAAAAGGTGCACTCCAATCCTCTCTATTATAATTCAATGCAGCATGAAGGCTTTCTCGAAGCTTCATATAACTTTCACTCATGTAATCATGGGGGTCCTTAATGGATTCCACAATATCCCCATCAATCTTCTGTGGAACAAGATTAAGCAAGGTATTAAGCCTGTTGACCAGTTCAACTTTTATTCGATTTGAAAAATCTCTCTGAATATACCAACTTGTAAAAAGCATAACAGCTATAACAATTGGAACATAAGCTCCAATTTGCTTCAATATTAGCGGTATACTGTAATTTAATATGTATTTATATATCTGAAATAACATTATCAAAAAAGTTATGCAAGCTACAATAACAGAAAGTAACCATAAAAGACGAAAAGCTAAATCCCTATTATTAATCTTGAGATCTTTATCATATACTTTATATGAGTTAGACTCTTTATAGATTAACGAACCGCCAAATATTTCAATGACAGAGCCATCATCAAAAGCCTTCATGTTTTTTATGCGATCCTCAAAGGGCTCCATTGATAAATTCTGCAAGTCCTTTGGGCTTATCCATTTTGATAGCTTATTATTTGCATCTATTTTATATAGAGTTCTCTTTTCAAGATCAGTAAAAGCTATCATACCATCCTTAACAAAGGATACATGACCAGGCACAGATTTTTCACCAGAGGGCTCCCACTTCCCATCATAAATAAGAGAGCTCTTACCATCAGCAGAAAGTCTGAAAATCTCCCCTTTCTTTGTGAGATAGACAAAGCCATAATTTGCATCAAAGTCTATAGACTTAACAGGAAATCCAGAAAGGTGGCCAAGGAGAATAGTTTCTTTTTGAACAACACCACTTTCTTTGTGAATTCTGAGGCGTTCAATACCATCAGGATATATATAAAAAACGCAGATCTCATTATTTATTTCATGAATATTGAAAAGACGTCCCCATCGCACAGGAGCATCACTCTGATCATAAATTTTCTGGAAAATGACACGGTTAAATCTGCCATCAGGATAAAACCTCAAAATTTCCTCTTTCTCAACAGAATACCTATTAAGAGAATTTACAATATTTATGATATAAATAAAGCCATCACTGCCCTTATGCACCCAGGAGGCATAAAAAAAATTATTTAGCTCCCTTGAACCACCATTTAAAATAGAACTTACTGTTTTGTCTTTATCAAAAACAATGACCCTGGTTTTTGAATTATCTATTACATAAAAATTGCCCTCTTTATCCTTTGTTGCAAAAAAGGGATACTTCAGTTCCTGAGAAAAAGATAAGCTAAAATTTTTATAGTCGAATTTTGAATAAACAAAAGAAATCGAAAGAATAAAAAGGCATAAAGGTAAAAATCTAAAAAAGATCTGTGGCTTAAATTTCACAATATCATCCCTGCTTTTTATATCATCGAAAGAGTTATTAAAATTGAACTAAATATAATAAAAAAAGTATAATTTACCAAAAAATTTTTCTTTTATATAAAAAATATACTTTAAGAAACCGTCCAGAAAGTTTTTATTATAAGCTTTAATTCTTGACAAAAAAAAATAATAATACTTTTTTTATATAAATATATACAAAAATAAAAATACTTAAGCCGGTTAATAACATGAACCACAGGATAGCAAAGTCTAAAAGTAAAGTGGTGAGATCTCACTTAACAAAAAAAATCAGCCTTCTTGAGCAAATAACCAATGCAAATAATCGCCGTGTAATAGCTACATTTTTTAGCATATTCACTCTGGCCAATATTGCCACAACAATAATAAAGCTTACTGGGAAGGGCTCTGAATATCTCACATGGAATGCTCTGTTCATGGAGATAATACTTTGCTCTTTTGTTTTATTTTTAACATGGCTACTAATACAGCGCCTTAGTTTTAGAATAACAGGATATATTACAATTACAGGGGTTACTCTGGCTCTCTGGATTTTTCAATATATAATCTCTGGAGCAAGCGAGCTCTTTGCTGTTCACTACATTATACTTGCTCTTGCTGTTTTCTATTTCGATAAAATTCTTTCTATCTATAGCCTTTTTGTCATTGCTCTGTCTCAAAGCCTTCTTTTTATATTAAAGCCAGAGCTATTGCCACAGGGAGCAACAAGTAATATATACATACGTTATCTGATCTATATCTGGGTCTCTATAGGGACATACTTTGGAGCTATAGCCACAAGGGATCTCTTCTCTCTGGCCAGAAAAAATCAAAAAACAGCAGAGCAATCCCTCAAGGAAATCAAAAATATCATGGAATCAGTAAAGGAAAGTATAACAATTCTTGAGGAAGAGCATATCACTCAGACAGAGATATCCCTTGACCTAAATAGCATATCACAGCATCAGGCAGCTTCCCTTGAGGAAATCTCTGGTTCCATTGAGGAATTGGCTGCCAACTCAGAATCCATAAGCAACACAGCAAGCTCCCTTCTTACAGAAACAGATAATATAAACGAAATAGTGCAGGAGCTAAAAATAAAAAGTCAAGAGGCTGTCAGGGGCTCTGGTAGCATAAACTCGCTCCTTGCAGCAATAACTGCAACCTCAGATGAAACTGCTGATATAATAGATCATGCTACAAAGCAATTTAACATGCTCAATGATAAAAGCGCAGAGATGGAAAGTTTTATTCAGCTGATAAACGACATTGCAGATAGAGTAAACCTCTTATCCCTTAATGCCTCTATTGAAGCTGCAAGGGCTGGCGACCATGGAAGAGGCTTTGCTGTTGTTGCTGATGAAATATCGAAACTCGCGGAGCAGACAACTGAAAATGCAAAATCAATTGAGAAAATAATCCATGATGCAAAAAGAATCACAACAGAAAGCACCTCCATAATAGCCAGATCCTCTGGAAAAATAATGGAACTAAACGGATCAATAAAAGAGATCGAGAAAAGCATGGCAGAAATACACAGGCTGATAGACGAGACAGATAGAGCTGTCATAAACATATACTCACTCTATGAAAAACTACATCAATCGAGCAAAGATATAGATCAATGGACAGAAGAACAAAAAATTGCAACAAACGAATGTAGCAAAACTATTTCAGATATCACCTTCACAGCATCGGAGCTTGTAAATATGTCAACAAAGCTATCTATCTCATCTTCAAAAACAGAAGGCATAATCAATAAACTTAAGGAACTCTCTGCAAGGGGATAAGAGTAAAATTATTTAAAAACACCAGAACTCTAAGAAAAAATATACTTGTAGTTTTAAGCCCTTATTCTTTTCTTGCTATTAAAGAATTATGAAAAGCAGGAGTTAATATGGAACTTGGTATTATTGGTTTGCCACAGTCAGGCAAAAAGAGCTTATATGAGCTTCTCACAGGCGCAAAGGCATCTGAATCAGGAGACAAGATTATAGCTGGCGTAGCAAATATAAGAGATGAAAGATTTGACAGACTTGTTCGCATGTATGCACCCAAAAAGGAAGTGCCTGCAAAAATAAATATACAGCTATTTCCCAAAATAGAGAGCGATTCTATAAAAGAAGGAAAGATATTTACAGACATATCAAAAATGGATGCTCTCTGCCATGTTGTTCGTGCCTTTAAAGATGATTCAATATATCATGCTCTTGGCTCAGTTGACCCCATAAGAGATATATCTATGATAAACAGTGAACTCGTAATGCATGATTTAATCTTTATAGAAAAACGCTTTGAAAGAATTGAGGCAGCAAAAAAACGAAAGCCAGATCCAAGGCTTGATGCTGAAGAAAAGCTCCTTTCAAGAATGCAGGCTCATCTTGAACAGGAAAAACACCTTCGCACATTCAGCCTTTCCGATGAGGATAAAAAACTTATATCCGGTTATCCCTTTATCACTGCTAAAAAAATGCTCATTGTCCTTAACGTAGGAGACAAAGACATAAAAGACACCTCTCTGGTGAGCAAGGTAAAGACAAGCCTTAAAGAACTGGATATTGAAGTGATGCAAGTCTCTGCCAAGCTGGAAGCTGAGATACTTAGCCTTGACAGTGATGAAGAAAAACTTGAATTCATGGAAGATGCTGGCATTGAAGAACCAGCTCTTAATATTCTTTCAGACCTTGCAATGAAAACATTAGGTCTTATCTCTTTTTTTACTGTTGGCAAAGATGAGGTGCGTCAGTGGCAGATTAAGAAAGGGTCATCTGCTCCTGAGGCTGCAGGTGAAATTCACTCAGATATTCAACGAGGATTTATAAGAGCAGAGGTTATGAAGTATAAGGATCTCATTGAATATGGCAATGAGGAGGAACTCAAAAAAGCAGGAAAATTTTATGTAATGGGCAAAGACTATATTGTGGAAGATGGGGATATTATAAATTTTAGATTTAATGTTTAGATTAAAAATTTTTAATTTTTTTTAATTATGGCATAAATTTTTCATTGACACAAAGTGCAATAAATTGTTTATTGTTCATCGTTCTGATTGTAAAAAATCAAAGGGGTTTTAGCTCAGTTGGTTAGAGTACCTGCCTGTCACGCAGGGGGCCGCGGGTTCAAGTCCCGTAAACCCCGAATAAAAAAAGATGCCAGAAGGCATCTTTTTTTATTACTAAATTTCCCAGAAAAACTCAATTAAAAACTACAAAAATTTTTCACCAATAGCAGCCTCATTATATTTAATATCTTTTATTTCTAATTTTAGCCATGTCCAATCTTCCTTTTCAAGTTTCCATGTTGCTGTCATTTTAGATGGCACTTTTATTCCTTCAAAAAATTTATAATCTTCTACCAATAGAACCCATTGATATTTTTTGGAAAGAGGCTCATTACCCATAAATCTCATAGCCGTGAACTTAACAAAATCACCTTCTGCGTTAAAATAAAAAGTCCCACTTGCTCTATTGCCTTTATAGTTCATTGTGGCAATTGCACTGTTATTATCAACCTCCTGCCATTTAATATACGGGCTTAAAGCCAGAGAAGGGAGCCAGACCATTTCTCCTATATATCGCTGAAGAGTTCCCTCATCCAGTTTTTCACCTCTTTCATCAACGATCTTGATTAAAGAGTTTAATTTGATTAACATCTCACCTTTACCATCTTCAAACCTATCTCTGCCTAGGAAACTTACAAAGCTGTTCATTTTTACATCTACAGACCAGATGAATCCTGGCAAATCAATTGCTGTATATTGAATAGCTTTTGCACTAAACCATTTTTTCTGTTCTGGCTTTATCTTCATCTCAGCTTCCTGAAGAATTCTGCCTATCATAATATATGGCTTTCCAACTATCCCTGAGCTATAAAGCCATCTTTTGACAGGTCCGGGCAAATTTTTAATGTCTTGCTGTGAAACTACTTTGTTATCTAAAGTCTTTACCTGACTTATCAATCTGATTGTTTCCTGTTGAACAAGATTTTGAAAATTAAAATAGCCATAAGAAATAGGTTCCGTCCCATAAAGTGTGTAAAAGGTGCTTGAAAAAATAGGCATTGGCTCCTACCAGAAAGAAAGAAATTTAGCAAAAATATTTATTACAGGAGGAGCACAATGCCACAAGCAAAATATAATC
>Ga0208695_1000076_pt1 | contig 136872 bp, 121 predicted proteins | sample AD_UKC111_MetaG_FD_184449 | JGI IMG/M metagenome (GOLD analysis project Ga0208695, IMG submission 184449) | Active sludge microbial communities of municipal wastewater-treating anaerobic digesters from Hong Kong - AD_UKC111_MetaG (SPAdes)... | ecosystem: Engineered > Bioreactor > Anaerobic >... | reverse complement strand
TTCTTTGTCGAAAGCGGATCGAGTGCAGAAGTTGCCTCATCACCGAGAATATATTCAGGTTCTATTGCCAGTCCCCGGGCAAGACAAAGCCGTTGCTGCTGCCCTATCGATAATTTTGTCGCTGAAGTCCTTACCCTTCCCCTGACTTCGTCCCAAAGGCCGACATACTGAAGATACTGGACTACAGTCTGGCTGATGGCTTTTCTCCTTTTGAGCCCATGGATACGTGGTCCGTATGCAACGTTGTCGAATATCGACATGGGAAGCGGACACGGCCTTTGGGCAAGAAGCCCCATTTTTCTTCTGGTATCGTTGACATTTACATTTTTGTCATAAATATTTTCTCCGTCAACCATTACCCGGCCCGTTATTTTTACTTCCGGTGTCTCATCATGCATCCTGTTCAGGGCCTTAAGCAGTGTGGTCTTTCCACATCCTGAAGGCCCTATGATGCAGGTTATCTTTTTTTCAGGGATACTTATGTTTATATCCTTAAGAATATGAAGGTCCTCAATAAAAACGTTAAGATTTTCAATTTTCAGGGACCGCTCGTGAAAACCGCTGGTCATTTTAATCCCATTATTTACAATCCTTAGCCTTCCTGTAACAGACTTGCCTGAGTGTGTATGGACTGAATTCATATCTTGTTTTTTGAGTACCTTGAACTTATATACCGTGATGCTAAACTTAGTATCAGAACAATAACAGTTAAAATTATAGCTGATGCATAACCTCGGTTCTGTACTTCCTCAACAGGACTGCCAAGCTGAAAAAATATTGACAGGGGGAGGCTTGCGGCAGGTTGTGAGGGGGAAACCGGAATATTGTCAGTATACCCTGCAGTAAACAGGACTGTTGCAGCATCTCCAATACCCCTTCCTGTTGCAAGAAGTATTGAAGTTATAAGTCCGGGCATTAACTGCCGCAGAATCACCTTAATCATTTCATATCTTGTTGCTCCAAGTGAAAGCAGTGCATCCGGAAGTTCCCTCGAAAGGAGTATTGTCACTTCATCCAGAGATCTCATCATGACAGGCATTATCAGCATCGACACTGCAATTATGCCTCCCAGAAGGGATGCTTTCATCCCCAGATAAACCATCAGGGCAAAACCGAATGCTCCGTAAACAATTGAAGGAACGCCGAACAGAATATCCATGGAAAACCTTATCAATTCTGCAAACTTCGATTTTTTATTAAGATAAAAGTTGATAAACATTACTAGTGGAACACTGATCAACAGGCTTATAAAGACCGATCCCATGATTATATAAAATGATCCGACAATCGCATTAAGAACACCTCCTTCCTTTCCAAGATAAAAACCTCCTCCAGGCAGTTTGGTTATCATATCAAAGTTAAGCGAAGGAAGTCCTTTATAAAAGATCGTACCAAGAATGAACAGCAGTACACCCAGTACGATAAGTGCCGCTGTTATCATTATTATCTTAAAGATTCTTTCCTCGAGGTACTTCATTTCAGCCTGAATGTCAATTATGTAAACTGGTATCTTTTTTCAATCTGCTTCAATGTGATCCGTGAAACCATATTAAATACAATAACAATAATGAAGAGAAGAAACGCTGCAAACATTAGTGCCGATTCATATCCCGGCATTGAGAGCATTTCACCGTAGTTATTGGCAATAAGGGCCGGTAACGGATAACAGGCATCAAAGAATGACCCTGGTATCTCGGGAATATTTCCACAAACCATCAGAACTGCCATTGTTTCACCGAAAGCCCTCGAAAGAGCGAGAACTGTTGCTGCAATTATGCCTGAAAATGACCTTCTCAGAATAACTTTTTTTATAGTCTGCCATTTTGTGGCTCCAAGGGCAAGAGAAGCATCAGTCATCTCGGCTGGTATAGACCTGAACAGCTCGACCATTATGCTTATTAACAGAGGAATTATCATGACCGCGAGGACTATCCCTCCCGCAAGAACAGTATAACCTGTTGAAAAATCGACAAACCTCGGAGCTATTTTTTCTGAGATCAATGGAACGATGGCAAGTGTTCCCCAGAGTCCGTAAATGACTGGCGGTATACCCGAAAGAAGGTCGACAACCGGTTCAAAGAATCTTTTAACTCCCTTTGATGCGTATGAGTGCAGGAAAATGCTGATAAGGACAGAAAGGGGAAGGGCAATCAATATAGCTATCAGCGATACGTACAAAGTGCTGAGAATGAAAGGTAAAAATCCGAAATCACCTTTGAACGGCTTCCAGCTTGAAGAAGAAAGCAGGGTCCAGAGATTCTTTTCCCTGATGACAGGCAATGCCTTGAAAAAGAGGGAAAATCCGATTATAAGCAGAAAAAGGATTGCAAAAACCGCAATCCCAACCATAAAATACCTGGCAAATCTGTCCTTAATCTTCCTGACCTTTCGCATTTGAACTTACTTCAGTTTCTCAATTTCCTTATTTATACTTTCTTTTGAGAGTGATATATATCCTGCCTCGTTCACGAATTTCTGTCCGTCGGTCAGGATCCATAAAAGGAACTTCTTCACCACTTCCTTCTGTGGTTTACCGTTAGTGACCAGATAAAGCTCACGTGCAGGGGGTGACGGGAATTTCCCGGTAGCAATTGCTTCGATAAGCTTATCCATTGTATCATAAAAATTCTCATCCGTAGTTATCTTTCCGTCTCCGTTAATATCGAGCGGGACAACTCTCAAACCTGCGATCTGTTTTTTGGTCTTACTGTCGTAGGCATACCCTATATTATTAAAACCAATCCCCAGAGGATCTTTTTTTACAGCAAGTGCAAGACCCGGATCTCCATAGACACCGCTTCCGAGAAGGTCTTCCTGTTTCTTGCCGTAATATTTCGCCCACACCTCGGCTGCACCGCAGGCATCGGACCTTGTATAAACATGTATAGGGATGGAACCCTTTGAACCGAAAGCCTGCGCCCAGGTCTTATACATCCCCGTGATCCAGATATTATTACCGGCTTCTCGTTTAAGGCCTTTTGACATTATTGCGTCGAGTGCAGGATTTGAGGCATTGACAACGGCAACTACTGCATCTTTTGTAACTGCCACCGGGTAAGCGCCTTTTTTGATTTCTTCAGGATAGATTTCTCTTGAGACCATTCCCATGTCAACCATATTGGTGAGAGCATCTGTAATGCCCTTTCCGGCTCCTCCGGCCGAAATGTCAATCCTGACGCCGGGATTTAACTTCCTGAATTCTTCAGCCCATTTTACGGCCATCGGATAGAGTGCCCATGCACCTGATAGCGATATGGTACCTTTGATCTGTTCCTGTGCAATTACATTAAAACCGAAAAGGTTAAACAGGAAAGTAACAATAAGAACGCCGATTGAAATCTTTTTGTTTTTCATTATTCTGTCATCATTTGAAATTAAGACCCAGAAGCTGTGGTTTGAATGTCAGTCCTAGATATATCCATGTCAGGTTGTATTCGCTGTTGCCGCTTTTCTTAACAATCTGAAAACTTTCGGTCGGCAGCATGTAAGAAATTCCCAGATCTACTTTAGTAATCGAATTTGGTTTCCAGGTAATCAGAAAATCATTTTCAAATCCCAGATACTTATCAATCTTCTTATCATTTGAGTAGTAATTGCGTTGAAGATGAAATGTATGGAAATCAGCCCTTAAGTCAAATTTTGCGGAAAGCGGACGCGTAAGGAAAAGATATGGATTCACAAGACCTGCACCACTCACATCACCGGGGAATTTGGTAATGAGGTCCATAGAGCCGTTGAACCTGTGGGCGGTTCCATAGAGCGGAACGAATGAGTGGTCGGTAGGTGATGGGGATCCATTCCCCGTTCCGCTGAATATTTCAGCTCCAAAACGCGCCACAAGACCTTTCGAAGCAGTATAACGTAATTCAGGCTGCAGATAAAATGCAGAAAGATCTTTTCCCGTTGGATTTTTACCTCCCTGATACCATGCAGCAAGAGTTGAATATATTCTGCCGTAGTCAACTTCAATTCTTCCGCCCAACGTGTACCTGAAGTTCATCTTTTCAGGATCTGAAGCCTTCTGAAATGCATCTGTACTGTTCAATGCCGTTAGTGTCAGCAGATTGCTGGGTTTGTACCGGAGGTAGTTGACCGCCAGGAACTTATAATTGGTAAATCCCGATGGTGAATAATCTGTACCAAAATACTTGTCGGATGACTGATTGAAGGCAAGGGCAAGTTCTGAAGTAACTTTCCCTGTGTTCAGCCTGAAATTTACTGCATCGTGAACTGCTGCATTTATCCTCCAGTCATTTTCAGAAAATAATCTCTGGTTGTCATACACCAGACGCTGACGTCCAATCCTTACAGAGAACTTATTTGTGATTATCGGTTCAACCCAACCTTCAAAAATCTGCAACGTTGCAGCTGTTGAACGAGGATCCTGCTGACCCCAGACCCTGAGATCCTGAACCGAAAACTGCATTACAAACCTGTTGTCGAAAACATAGTTAGCGCTGATCCTGAACCTCTGGCCGACGAAAAAAGCAGCTGTGGAGGTGTCATTTCTAAGCTGCTGGTATCCGTTCCTGTATTCTGCCCTTGGCCTGAATTCTGCATCTATCCTGAGTTTTTTATCAGATAAAGCTGCCTGCTGCTTTATTGCAAACTCAGCTCTTAGTGAATCCGCGATTTCCTGTTTAACATATTTTTGCTCCACCAGAACATTCAGAATATCATTGGCTGACTGGGACATTGAAATCAATGGCAATACTGCAAATACCAGGGATAAAAAACTATACTTCATAATGTCTACCGATTATGTGAACAAAAGTATCAGATATCTGATCTCATGTTATAGGTAATATCACCGAATCCGAATAAGTATAAAAGCGTAACTTCTGTCACCCGATAAAAGTGAATTTCAAGAAACTACTGCAAAACGTTGAATATAAAATCTAAAGATGATTTCTGTGCATTCCCTGAATGCCATGGATCCGTTATCGACTATGATTTCAGGATGAGCCGGTGGAAAATACGGAGCAGAAATACCGGTAAAATCCCTGATCTCGCCACTCATGGCCTTTGCATACTGTCCCTTGGTATCGCGCTGAATGCAGACCTCAAGCTCTGTGGATACATATACTTCAATGAAATTCCTGCACATATTTCTTACCTCATCCCTTATTTCCGAATAAGGTGAGATAAGGGATACTATCACTACTTTCCCCTCCCGCTCCAGTATGGAGGCCAGATACCCGACATAGAGATTGTGTTTCTTTCTTGATTCTTCATCATAATTCCTGACATTCAGCTTTTTTCTGATTTCATCACCGTCGAGCAAGACCGGATTGATCCCCGATTCGTTGAAAAGTTCATTTAAGCAACCTGCGATTGTTGTCTTTCCGGCGCCGCTGAGCCCCGTCAGCCATATTACTGCTGGTTCGGGCGATAATCGGGAATTTTTGCTTTTCAATGTTGCAACTGATTTAAGAGGGTTTGGCTCTTTATGAAATCTTTTCCGCAAATACCTCAGGCGGATCGTAATTCCATCTGCTTATGTAACCGGCCCATCTTTCACCTATACGTTCAATGGTGCGGGGATCAAAAATATGCCTGAAGTTTTTGTAATCCTTTTCAGATTCAATTTGTGCCCGGAGATCGCCTGCTGTCTTTTCAAAATCCGGGATATTCAGCTGCGAATATATCTTCTGAATCGTTGCGAACGGATCGTCTTTCAGTTCTTCGTAAGATACCTCGCAAAGATTGCCTGACGGTATAAGATTTCTGTCTTTTTCGTATTGTCCCATAAGATATTCAAAATGACCGAATACTATCTCATCAAGTTCCTCATCGCTGATAAGCTGAACGCTGTAAAAGCCCAGGATGGCCCTTTTCCACATATTTCTTATTGAATAGAACAAAACATACGGATTGCGGTAAATAAAAATGAACTTGGCCTGAGGAAACATCTGAAGAAGATAAGCTATACGCTCAGTGTTCGGAGGATTTTTCAGAACAAGCTGCTTTCCCTTATTCCTGAAAGTGATGAATTTCACTGCTGACATGTATTCTTTCTTCCATCCTTTAAGGTATTCCTCATTTGAAAACTGCTGTGATCCGTTAAGCCATTCCTTCCATCTCTTGGGGAATATAAGGCCCCAGTAGGCTGAGTAAGCCGATCCCTTGTTAATAAGATAATCATCCTCCTCATCAGCCTCTGAAAGAGGAAGGACAGTGTCGTGAAAAAAGGGATTCCTGATTTTGAAAAAATCTATAACCGCCTGAAGCACTGATTGCATCCATTTGCCCATTAGCATGCTCGTATTAGGGAACAGTGCATCATAATAATTCAGAAATCCGAAACGATTGTCACTGGCCATAAGCTTCTGAAGCAAAGTGGTCCCGCTTCTGTAATGGCCAAGAATGAATATGGGATCTTTCGTCACCTGCGTATTCCTGATTTTTTCCCTGAATAATATAAGCTGCAGTAATGCAAAAGGAAGAGTCGGGATGATCTGAAGATAGTATACCGGTAGCATGAGGAACCCATTAGGCGAAATGCCTCCGCCCGAGCATGCCCTTCTTGTGAATTCGAACAAGGCAAAATTGACGATCCGGTGATTTTTAACCATCGGTAGCCATGCTAAACCAATCTGGAGAACCTGGCGTTTGAATACGGGAAATCTACTCCCATTGCGAAAAAGACAAACAGGCCCGATACCAGGGCCGAAACGAGTGATCCGGTGCTAAATCCCGGATTTAAAACAGGCGGATCGACATGAACTGTTGTCATGACAATGCCTGCCACCAGTGAAATGATTGCAGTCCACTGATAAAGGTGCAACCCCAGAAACACAGGAGTCTGAACTTCGCCCCTAAGGCTCTCCTCAACGAACCGGCCCAGGCTTGTCAGGATAAGATACAATCCTATTAAAAGCTCGATGGGGCATCCCCTGAACCAGAGCGTAAGGAGCAGTATGCCGACAATTGTAAGCCACAGAATGGCATAAAGCTGGGTTGGATGAACCAGTTCGCCCTTAAGCCCTGAAATATTGCACACCCTCGAACGGGGATGAAAATAGCGGATCCCGATTGCCGGATCTTCTGTCCTTCTGCCATGACAGCATCCGTTAACAAGACAGCGCAGCCGGCCGATTCCCTGTATCCATGGCATCACAACGGCTCCCACCCCGATTACTGCCCATACATCTGATCCGACCGCCCAGACGGCCAATCCGCCGAAAACAATTCCAAATAGTCCGCCATAGTAGCCGAAAGGCCTTTTCAATTTTGAGGACCCTTCGATGACCTGTGCCCACAGGCCGGCACAGGTATTTACAATGAGCGTGAAAAGCAGGATGGGCAGTGCATATTCCTTCCCTGTAAGTGTCACAGCCAGAAGTATCCCGGCAAAAGTACCGATGCCTACATAAAACCCGTGGTTTATCACCCTTATTTTCCCGAATATCCATTCTTTCCATGAATTGGCGATTTTCTCTGCCATTTTTCTCAGGAAATTCCATATTCCCATGCGGCTGGAAGATAAGATGAAGACAATTATCGAACTTATCAGGTTCAGCAGGGCCGATCGGCAGTTAGATAGCTGTATCACAATCAGGGAAAAGATAATTATAAACAATACAGCGGTCATTTTTCCGGAATGCCTGAATAATGCCGTTGCTGAAACGAATAACAGACTTACTGGCAGTGCAATTATCTGTAGTGTCTCTTCCGGAAAATACTGTGCCCCGGTCTCAGGCGACAAAAAGGCGGCAAATGCAGTTATACCGGTTGCAAAAAAGCTGGTCACTTCCCATTCTCTTAAAATGTCCTTCCTTTTAAGAAAGAACGGAGTCAGTACAAAGAAAATGATACTTAAAGCTGTAAGATGCTGATTTTCAAGAGCCGGAAGTATGCTGAGGGGTTTCCCGGCCAGCGGGGCCACATCTTTGTAAAGCTTAAGGATCAGGAAGTTGCTCCCGATCCAGAAAATCACCACCCATATCACAGAGGCCAGTCTGTCCCTCAGATCCGGAACCTCCTTAAGGTTTTCAGGATAATCAAGAACAGTCCTTATTGACTGACCGGGGAACCGCTTTTTAAGATTGTCTGCTTCGTACCCCAGTACAAGTGAGATCATCCCCAGGATTGTCAAAGGAGTAACAAGCCAGATGCCGCTGGCAGAACCGGAATAAGTGAAGAAGCCAGTCATCAGCAGTCCGAACCCCCAGTAAACAGGGTGTCTGAACAGCCTGTAAGGTCCGCGGGTGACAAATACGGGTGGAGGATAAGCATTCATTGGCAGTCCCCCGCCATGGATTTTCAAGACAATCATTGCCCATACCATCAATGAACCGCCTGTGATCATAAGAATCCCTCCCGCAACTTCTGATTTGATTGCCGGAAGAGTTATTGCATCTCCGGTATGTTTAGCCCACATCCACAAGAGCCATGGGAATATCAGCAAAAAAAACACTGCATAGAGTATTTTACCGGTAATGGAATTCTTGTTTTTCATTTCCTGATCCTCATTTTATTATAATAAATAAACAGTGCCATTATCAAAAAACCGATTCCGTACAGGATGCTGTAAAATCGTGCAGGAATTGCAGAAAAATCAGTGAAGGCAGCAATTATTGCGGATTGGGAGGGAAAGTATGCAGGCAGATAACGGATTATGATATTGTTATGGGCCTCAGCATAGTACATGGGATTCTGGAGCCAGCCGGCATCGATATTGGCAAGCATGACTATGAAAAAGATTCCTTCAAGCTTACCCCTGATAAGGCTTCCGGTTGCAAGTCCGTAGCACCCGTAGACAAATCCTATGAGGATAAGACCGGCAATAAAAGCCATAAAATGGCTGATAGACAGAAACCGGCTCACAAGGAGGGCGACATAAAGCGCTATGGAAATTATGAGAACTGAAAGGGCAAGAAGGTTTGACAGCAGGATCTCGAATGGACTGTACCCGCATATAACAAGTCTCCGGTTCACCCCGATTTCTATTTGTACAAGGTTCAGTGCAAGCAGTGATGACAGGAACCCGGAGGAGGTAACAGAAAAAAATACCAGGGCGATATCCTTCAGGGGCCTGTTAATGAATATCATATTGCCGAGTGATGCAAGCCTGAAGGGGATGATTCGTACCGGAGCAGTCAGTTCGACAATGGTGAGAAATACTATCGGTATTATTAGCAGTGCTATAATTACGATCCTTCGGCGAAAAACCATTTTCAGGATCATCATGATGCCGGTTATGATTCTGTGAAGGTTCATGTCAGCCTCCCCTGTACGAGATTAAATACTTTGTCAAATCTTTCCTTTTCAGTAATCAGGTGGGCAACGACAAGAATTGAACAACCTGCTTTCTTAAGCTTACCCGTATATTCCCAGAAATGCACGTAGGTATCCCAGTCAAATCCATTATAGGGCTCATCCAGAACCAGAAGATCGGGCTGAGGCAATAATGCCAGGGAAAGATTGAGCTTTTGCATTGTTCCTCCGCTCAATTCGTATACCTTTTCATTCCGGAACTTTCTGAAATTGAAAAAATCCATTAAATCATTGCTCCGGCTGGCCAGGGTTACCCTGTCAATTCTGTAGGCTGCGGCAAAATAGCTGAAGTGTTCATCGACGGTCAGATGTGAAAAAAGCAGTGTTTGCTGCGGACAATACCCTAAACGCCCGGTTAACGAAACACTTCCCCTGTCAGGTTTCCATTCTCCCACAATTACTTTAAGCAAGGTAGTTTTCCCGGAACCATTTTCCCCGACAATACCGTAAAGCATATTTTGATCCATTTCAAATGAAACATCTCTCAGAACACTGTTCCTTCCAAACTTCTTCGAAATGTTTTCCACCGTCAACAATACCATTGCCTTCAGGTTATGAAGTTGACAAATTCATGTATTGACATCCCCGCCGCGACGACGTTACCATTCATCCTGAGTTCACTTCTGCTGAGCCATTTGTTTCCTCCAGCCGTCAGAAACCTGAAAGGTATCACCTTGTGCAGTATGGGAACAAAACGGATTGTCCTGGCCACAACCGACAGTATCTTCATCCCCGATTCCAGAGTAGCTCCCTTGTCCATTGTAAGCTCCAGATTCATGCCTGGAATCCTTATAAAGTCATTTTCAACAAGACAGCCTCCTTTCCGTTCACCATTCAACCACAACCAGTTCTTCATTTCATCTTTGCCAAGTGAGAGCCACACCAGACTATATTCATCCGATACAAACCGCCCCCAAAGCAGTCCGTTCATATGTACTTTCCATGGAGGAACAGTCATTATTATCTGTTCAGCATAGCCGCTGCCTGTCAGAGTGCGGTCAGGGAGCCTGATTGTGACGGCTGATGCAGGCTGACAGCAGATCCAGTCGAGAAAGCCCTCTGCTGATTCAAATATCCGTAAACGTATCTTCTCCGCTCTGGCATTCCATATTCCGGTAATGGACTCTGACCCGTCATCGAAAGCAATCTCATGGTTCAGCAGCCGGGGAGTGGGGACATCTCTGAACCTCGATTTCAGAGTCACTCCCGAAACAGGGTTGTAATCCAGCCAGCTTGTATAATCCGCCGACCAGCGATAAAGGCTAAGCTTTGCGGAATAAAAAATCATCGCCTCTCCATCTTCGCCTGTAAAGTCGAGATACCATTTGTTCAGATGGAACTTACCAGCCTGCTCATTTGCCGAAGTATCTCCTGACATTTCCATATTCAGGATTTTAAATCTGGGCGCGAAATCCGCAGTGCCGTCCAGTATAAATCAAAAGGATAACTTACTAAAGTTACGAAATAAATCAAAGCAAATCTTTTTTTCACCAATCCGACATTTTGCTGATCTTTGCATTATTATCACGAGATAATTACTGGTTTTTTGGCATCCGGAAAGTCAGAAATGACATATTTATGGAGAACGGAATCATTATCCCTGATGAACTTCGCTTCGCAATTACCAGAAAATGTTCGGGAAAATGCAGGCATTGCTACAACCGTTCGGGAAAGGGCAATGACCTGTTATCGGGCAGTGATTTTATAAAGATTCTTAATGAAGTTTACACCCTTAATCCAGATTTGGATAGAATTACTATTACAGGCGGAGAACCGATGAATGAACCTGAAAAGGTTCTTGAAATTTCAGAGTTCTGCCATACTCTGGGTATAAGGGTGAGACTAGTCACAAGAGGATGGGAGCTTGATGAAGAAATTTGCAGGAAACTCAAAAATGCCGGAGTTACAAGGATACAAATCGGTCTTGATTCTTCCGGGAAATTAGGTTATGAGGATGAATCACGAACGAAATGGGACACCCTTCACAGTTGGCTTCGCTGCGATACTGACGGATTTGTGAAGACAGTCGAAGCAATAAAGCTGTCAATACACTGCGGAATTGATACTTCAATCCGTTTTTCCCTTTGCCGTTCCAACCTGAACGATGTTTTAAACACTTACAGGTTTGTTTCCGGTCTTGGAGCATCAAAATTCAAATTCAGAGTTTTGTTTCCAGACGGAAGAGCAAAGAACAGGCTTATAGCAGAACTCATTACTGCAGAAGAAATGGCTGAAGCACAATTTCAGCTTATACAAGCCTCCAAAACCGTTAAAACCCTTATTGAAGTCACCCAGCCATGCCTTTACCCCCTTCCCGGGCTACATGATTTGTCGAGGACCAATCATGAATTCAATGCATATCGTGAAGCCTGCCCTTGCGGGACCAGGGCAGCCTATATCGATTCGAACGGAGATGTCAAATATTGCCTTTTTGATGAAGATGCTCTTGGCAATGTTGCCGGCACTTCCTTACCGGATGTCTGGAATTCAGAACCGGCCGGCAAGGCACGGGAAAGACGCTGCCCTCTTGACTTGTCGGGATATAACTGTTCTGCATTTAAAATACTGTATTCACAGTTTAATGACTATTCTCTGTTTATGGGAAATTATGCAAAGGCCGTCAAACAGAAAATTTCATCGGGAATTTAAAATCAGAAAAACTACATTTGAGATGAATAAATTATCAGCACGGGCCATAAGATATAATGAGAATGAACACCCTGTGTTTCAATTAAATCAGGTTTCAATATGATACTTTCAAAGAAGACCAGATACGCAATAGTAGCACTGTCAAGGCTTGCAAAAGAATATGGTAATGGCCCAATCCAGATAAGAGATATTTCCTCCATTGAGAAAATCCCCCAGAGCTTTCTTGAGAATATTCTCCTTGACCTCAGAAAGATGGGAATACTCGGAAGCCAGCTTGGAAAATCAGGCGGATATTATCTTCTCAGGAAGCCCGAGGAAGTAAACCTTGCCGATATCATCGATCATTTTGAAGGAACTCTTTCTCTCCTTTACTGTGTTTCTGAAAAATCGTACAGGCCATGCGAGTTCTGCAAGGACGAGTCGACCTGCCAGATCAGAAAAGTTTTCAGTGAGATCCATGAAAAAACTTACAGCATTTTAAAAAATGCCACCCTGCAGTCATTGCTACAGCATTAAAACTCAGTTAAAATTCAGTAAATCATCTTTCATTTCCAATTAAGTTGATAGATTCGCTGAACAATTCAACATAAACAATGTTTCTCCGTTTATGAGAAAGCTTTTCGGCATAATGTTTTCCGTAATGCTGCTGGTACCCGGAATAAAGATCAGCCTCGACAGACATTTTTGCTGCGGAAAACTGGCTGATGTAAAAATATCAATTTCAGGGAAGCCGGCAACATGCGGAATGGAGGAAGATAACCATCCCTTTCCCGGATCACAAGCCTTCATATCTAAATGCTGCGAAGACCGGGTCACAATATTGAATCTCGATTACAGATACTATCCTGAAACTCCTTTTTATAAGAACATTAAAATAACCAGGGATATTCCTGCTGTGGTTTTCACCCCCATGATTTCAGACAGCAGGACCGGGATCGAATATCAACGAAAAGTCTTACCCCCAGGCAGATACCTGCCCCTCGGGCCCGGACAGGCGGAAATCTGCCTGTTCCGAATCTGATTTTGTTTTATCCCAACTAACTGAACATCTTTTAAATACCTGTTGAAGGTATCGTTTTTCAATGAGTTCAGGACACACCTGTTTACTTTCTCAATCAATAACATTAAAATTCATAAGTATGAAATCATTAAGACTTTTTTTCGCAGTATTGTTTGCTGCAAGTCTGAATCTGCAGGCAAACACAGGAAATCAAAATTTCTCACCGGCCACTGTTCAGTCAGCAAAAACCGAGACTTTTAAGGTGTGGGGCAAATGTGAAATGTGCAAGGCACGGATCGAAAAGGCTGCCAGGGCAGAAGGAGCGGCAAATGCAGACTGGGATATTAAAACCCGGATGCTTACCGTAACATACGATCCGGCTAAAACAGGCAAGGATGCTCTCTGCAAAAAGCTGGCTGCAGTGGGACATGATACCGAAAAGTACAGGGCTCCTGACGATGTTTATGCTAAACTGCCTTCATGCTGCCATTACGAAAGAGCAAATAAACAGTAATCATTTCTCATGTTTAACCGCCTTGTCAAATATTTCCTTGAGAACAGGCTGATAACCTTCATCCTGCTTTTTGCATTTATTGTGACTGGACTGGCGACAATGCCATTTAACCTGAAGAATTCAATTCTTCCCCGTGATCCGGTTCCTGTTGATGCTATTCCCGACATAGGCGAAAATCAGCAGATTGTCGCCACTGAATGGATGGGACGTTCACCAAAAGATATGCAGGATCAGGTTACCTTCCCGCTCACATCTGCCCTGCTTGGCGTTCCCGGGGTAAAAACCATCAGAAGCACATCGATGTTCGGGATGTCATTTATCTATGTAATCTTTAAGGACAATGTGGAATTTTACTGGAGCCGCTCGCGTATCCTGGAAAAGCTGAATTCCCTGCCGTCCGGGACATTGCCGGAAGGAGTCCAGCCCACCCTGGGACCGGATGCAACTGCACTCGGACAAATATTCTGGTACACCCTCGAGGGAAGGGATCCAAAAACAGGTAAACCTTCCGGAGGATGGGATCCCCAGGAGCTCAGGACAATACAGGATTTCTATGTAAAGTATAGTCTCGCATCTGCCGAAGGAGTCTCTGAAGTTGCATCGGCAGGTGGTTTTACAAAGGAGTACCAGGTCGACATTGATCCCGAAGCGCTTAAGGCATATGACGTCACAGTAATGGATGTCATGAATGCTGTCAGAAAAAGCAATCTTGACATTGGAGCTGAAACCATTGAACTGAACAGTGTCGAATATTTAATCCGCGGACTGGGTTATGTAAAAAGTCTTGAGGACCTTGAAGAATCCGTAGTTTCAGTGAGGAACAGTGTTCCTGTGAAAATTAAAAATGTTGCAAATGTTACATTTGGCCCCGGTACGAGAAGGGGCGGCCTTGACAAAGCAGGATCGGAAGCCGTGGGAGCAGTTGTGGTTGCCAGATTTGGCTCAAATCCGATGGAGGTCATTAAAAATGTAAAAGACAAAATCACGGAGATCGAACCGGGGCTTCCGCAAAAAATACTCCCCGACGGCACAGTTTCAAAAGTGACTATTGTGCCATTCTATGACAGGACCGGATTAATCAGAGAAACCATCGGCACTCTCGAATCGGCATTATCCCATGAAATTCTAATCAGCATTATAGTTATTATAATACTTGTACTGAATCTCAGGGCATCTCTGATTGTGGCGGGGCTCCTTCCGATTGGTGTTCTGATCACATTCATCCTGATGAGGTTCTTCGGGGTGGAAGCCAACATAGTTGCACTTTCAGGTATCGCCATTGCTATAGGGGTGATGGTCGATATCGGCATTGTCGATGTGGAAAACATCCTGCGGCATCTTGAGATGCCTGAAAATCATGGAATCAGAGGGAAAAGGCTTTTGAATGTAATTTATCGGGCAACTACCGAGGTAAGGGCTGCTGTTGTGACCGCAATCGCAACAACCATTGTCAGCTTCCTTCCTGTCTTTGCGATGCAGGCTCAGGAGGGGAAACTTTTCCATCCTCTTGCCTTCACCAAGACATTTGCACTTATAGCTGCTTTTATTCTCGGGATAGTGGCTTTACCTACTCTTGTTCATGTCTTCTTCAATATCAGCTTCGACACAAAACGAATAAGAAAGATCTTCAACGGCATCCTGATAGCAGCAGGCTTTCTGCTCAATATTTTACTACATAGCTGGACAGCGATTATTCTTGTTGCTGTCGGGATAAATAATCTGCTCGCATACAAATGGCCTGATGAAAGAAAAAAATACCCCGATTACATAAATACGGCGATTGCTGTACTCTTTGCCACCTGGCATCTCTCAGTGGCATGGCTTCCCCTCGGTGCGCATAACAGTGAGTTTGCCAGTTTTTTGTTCGTTGCCGGGATCATCGCTGTAATACTGCTGGCCCTGATGTCGATGGTCCGCTATTATGAGAATATAATGCGCTGGGCCCTGGCACACAAAAGGGAATTTCTACTGATCCCTGCATTCACGATTATATTCGGACTTCTTATCTGGCAGGGCTTTGACAGGATCTGTGGATTATTTGCCACCGGAGCTGAAAAAGCCGGGTGGAAGACTATAAGGAAGACATCATTCTGGCAGGACGCCTCGGAAGCTTTTCCGGGAACCGGAAAAGAATTCATGCCCTCTCTGAATGAGGGTTCTTTCCTGCTGATGCCCTCAACAATGCCTCATACAGGCATTGAGAAGAATCTTGAATACATAGAAATCCTTGATAAAAGAGTTTCCTCCATTCCCGAAGTTGAGGTAACTGTCGGAAAATGGGGACGAGTAAATTCGGCCCTTGATCCTGCACCTGTGCAGATGTTTGAAAATACGATCAACTACAGACCTGAATATATTCTTGATGATAATGGCCACAGGGTTAGGTTTAAAACTGACAGGAACGGCAACTTCGTCCTGAAGGATAATTCAGTTTACAATCCCGGAAAGGATAGTTTCAGGGTGATCCCGGCCGACAGTCTGATACCTGATAAACATGGAGATTATTTCAGGCAATGGCGACCGGAGATAAGAAAGCCTGATGATATTTGGAATGAAATTGTAAAAGCGACGGATATCCCGGGCCTTACATCCGCTCCTAAGCTTCAGCCGATTGAAACAAGGCTGGTAATGTTGTCGACCGGAATGCGAGCTCCCATGGGACTTAAGGTTTATGGGCCAGACCTTGAATCGATTGAAAAGGCAGGACCGGAATTCGAAAAGGCCCTGAAAGATGTGCCCTCAGTAAAATCATCATCTGTTTTCTACGACCGGGCAGCAGGCGCTCCATATCTCGAAATAAAATTGAACAGGGAAGCAATGGCAAGATACGGGTTGACCGTCGCCGATGTACAGGAAATACTTCAGGTTGCCGTCGGCGGAATGGCATTATCCACATCGGTTGAGGGGCGTGAGAGATTTCCCATTCGTGTAAGATATGCCAGGGAACTTAGGGATAATCCGGAAGATATTAAAAAAATCCTTATACCGGCGATGAAAGGAGTCCGGGTCCCGCTGGGCGAAATTGCTGAAATCGGATATGCAAAGGGCGCCCAGATGATAAGAAGCGAGGATACATTCCTTGTCGGGTATGTGATCTTTGATAAAGTCGATGGAAAAGCTGAGGTGGATGTCGTAACTGATGCAGAAAAGATCCTGAAGAACAAAATCGAATCGGGAGAGATAACTTTGCCTGCCGGCGTAACATATAAATTTACAGGCAATTACGAAAATCAGTTAAGGGCAGCTAAACAGCTGGCGCTGGTTATCCCCATAAGTCTTCTGGTAATCCTGCTCTTGCTTTATTTTCAGTTCAGGACTATTACAGCCTCTTTAATTCATTTCTCCGGAGTATTTGTAGCTTTTTCGGGGGGATTTATAATGCTGTGGCTTTACGGCCAACAGTGGTTCATGGATTTTACAATTGCAGGATTAAATTTCAGAGATCTGTTCCAGATGCATACGGTAAACCTGAGCGTGGCAGTCTGGGTTGGGTTCATTGCTTTGTTCGGGATCGCAACGAATGACGGAGTGTTAATGGGAACTTATATCCATCAGGTGTTTGAAGAAAAGAAGCCTTCTACTGTAAATGACGTTAGAGAAGCTGTGGTCATTGCAGGCAAAAAACGGGTCAGGCCGGCAATGATGACAACAGCTGTAACTGTCATCGCCCTTCTGCCAGTCTTATCTTCGACCGGAAAAGGAGCTGATTTAATGGTCCCAATGGCAATACCGACATTCGGAGGAATGGTAATCCAGGTAATGACAATTTTCGTCGTGCCTCTGTTGCAGTCAGTATGGAGGGAAAGTGAAGCAAGGAAATCGTCAACAGTAATCCCTGAAAATTCAGATAATCAGAATGAAAATGAAATTAAAAACCTATAGGATATTATTACCGGCACTGACTATGGCAGCCTGGTTTACTGGTCATTCAGGAGCTCAGGAACTTAATGATTCTCTGTATAAATACCTTCAGATAGCAGCTTCAGCAAATCCTGCCGTAAACCAGAAATTTTATGAATACAGGGCGGCATTGCAAAAAATACCCCAGGCAGGAAGTATTCCTGATCCTGAGCTTAGCGCCGGAATTTTCATGAAACCAATGGAACTTTTAAGCGGAAACCAGGCGGCCGACTTCAGGCTGATGCAGATGTTCCCGTGGTTTGGTGTTCTGAAATCTGCAAAGGATGAAATGAGTCTTATGGCCTTGTCCGCTTATGAATCATTCAGGGATACAAAACTGCAGGTATTCTATGATGTCCAGCTTACCTGGTACGCATTGTACAAAATCAGGAAGAATATTTCCATTACCGAAAAAAACGTTGAGATCCTGAAAACCATTGAAAAACTTGCACTTGTGAGTTACCGGAGTGCTCCTGCTTCAGCTTCAGGCAGCCTTCCGTTAAGTCCTTCATCAATGGGGCTGCTTTCAGGGGATGCTGCAATGGAATCTGCTTCAGGTATGCAAACCATGGGGAATAATCAGGTTTCTCAATCCAGGGTAAACCCAATGCAGCCATCAGGGAATATGCAGCAATCTTCAATGGGATCTGATCCGGGGCAACCACGACTGACTGATCTGTACCAGCTCCGGATCGAATCAGCTGAACTTCAAAACCTGATCGAAGGTCTGAAGGACCAGGACCGGACGCTTATCGCAAGATTCAACAGTTATCTTAACAGACACCCTGAGAGTCCTGTTTTTACACCTGAATCCCTGAGCCCTGATACTCTTGACATTGGATTATTCTCTGTCTCCGACAACATTCTGGAAAGAAATCCAATGCTTGCCATGATTGATTATGAAGCCAGGTCTGTTGATGCCAGAAAGAAAATGATTAAGGGAATGGGGTTCCCGATGTTGGGCCTTGGGCTTGATTATTCCATAATTGGAAAATCAGGAATGTCAGTTTCTGATATGAACGGGAAGGACATGGTGATGCCAATGATTTCAGTGACACTGCCAATATACAGGAAGAAATATAATGCCATGTCAGCTGAAGCGGATTTTTTAAAATCTGCTTCATTGAATAAGTATGCATCAACTGCCAGCAATCTTCAGACAGAATATTACTCGGCCCTTCAACAGTTTCAGGATGCCAAAAGGAGGGTTAAGCTTTATAATTACCAGTCACAGCTGGCCTCCTTATCTCTTGACATAACCATAAGGAGTTTTTCAGCATCCGCAGCTTCGCTTACAGATCTGTTAAGAATCAGGCAACAGACTTATGATAATGAAATCAGGGAATCGGAAGCGCAGGCTGACCTGAATAGTGCGGTTGCCCTGCTGAAACGTTTAATGGCATTCCCGGAATTAAAAGAAGAACAGAAGCAATGAATAAAAAAAACTTCCTTTCAAACAGATACCTGAACTATGGTCTGATATTTATCGTTGGGCTGTTACTGGGGTGGCTTTTATTTCATCCACGGCATAAACACGAAACTGAAAACGAAATAAAAAAGGAGGTTTCGCATGAAACTATCTGGACGTGCTCGATGCATCCGAATATCCGAATGACAGAACCCGGGGTGTGTCCTATATGCGGAATGGATCTGATACCCCTTGTTCAGGGTGGAACCTCTTCCCCTGATCCGGACGCAATTCATCTGACTCATGAAGCAGCGCAGCTTGCCAATGTTATGACTTCTGCTGTCTCAAGACAAAGACCAGTCAAAGAAGTGAGGTTATATGGCAAGGTTGAAGCAGATGAGCGTAAGCTTCAAAGCCAGGTCGCCCATATCTCCGGCCGTATTGAAAGCCTGAATGTGAATTTTACAGGTGAAATCATTTCGGAAGGACAACTTCTTGGCGCTATCTATTCTCCCGGGCTAGTAACCGCACAGCAGGAGCTCCTGGAGGCAGCAGGAATGAAGGATAGCCAGCCTTTAATATATGAAGCGGCAAAGGGAAAATTACGCCAGTGGAAACTTTCTGAAAAACAGATCTCCGACATTGAATCATCAGGAGAAGTTCAGAACAATATCGGCATTTATTCAAACACCAGAGGCGTAATCATTGACAGAAGGGTAAACAAGGGAGACTATGTATCACAGGGAGCTGTACTTTTCGAAGTTGCAGATCTATCTACTGTGTGGATATTGTTTGAGGCTTATGAAAGTGACCTTGCCTTCTTAAGAAAAGGAGGGCAGGTTTCCTTTACCCTTCAGGCATTTCCGGGGGAGAATTTTACCGGCAAAATAGTATTTATTGACCCCGTGATCGATCCCGTAACAAGGGTTACAAAGGTAAGGGTGGAAGCAGGTAACCGGTCAGGCATGTTAAAGCCGGGGATGTTTGCAACCGGAATTGTCAAAGCCATGCCCGAGGGACCCGGGGATAACATTGTGGTTCCTCGTTCTGCTGTATTATGGACCGGTAAAAGATCGATAGTATATGTCAAATTGAATGATTCCACTGAACCTGTTTTTAAAATGCGTGAAGTGGAACTTGGGCCTCTTGTGGGTGATGGTTATATCGTTAAGGAGGGCCTGAAGGAAGGAGAAGAAATAGTGACAAACGGTACTTTCAGCATAGATGCTGCTGCACAACTGCAGGGTTTACCAAGTATGATGAACAAGGACGGGAGCCATCAATAAGAAACTTGCCGATCTGCTGTCCGGAAATTATTTAGGGGATCCATCCGTCACAGACTTCACAGGCAATCTGCCTGACCATTTTGAAAAGTGGAGGGAAAATTCAGAGATTATATCCCTGAATCCCCGGTAATCCTTCTGATTTAAATTCCGTGGTTATTCCTTCAGTTCCTTCAGGAGCTCTTTTGCATTTTCATACAAGGGCTTATGTTTCCTGCGCCATATCAGATATCCTATAAATCCGGAAACAAGAATAAGCGGGATATAAAATGCCTGAAGAATCAGTATCCTGTTAAGTGGCGACAGTGAGGTAAGCCTGTGGAACAATGAGATTGAAAAACCGGCGTCAATGAGCAATATGGAAGGAAGGACGAAAAAAAACTGACTTAAACTAAATCTGTACCTGTGTGCCGCGCGTGCAAGCATCTCCAATGATGACACTGAATAATCAACCTTGCTGAAATCCCGGATTTTATGTTTAAAGAGGACGGCGAAAATTATGAATGCGCTTACATAGCAAAACCCGGAAATTCTGTCATGCAATTTGAGATCCGGATCGGGATTTAGAATCATTAAACCGCTATATACGATAATCATGACAATATAGAGCCATTTCAGATTTCTCATCTTCTTGGCAAGACTGTCATCTTCCTTCCTGAGTCTTATGACCAGAGCATTGAGATTGTTGAAGTTATCATTCTCAGAAGCAAATCCGTCTGAAGCCGGGTTGTGCATTTCAGTTTTCATATGTATCTCCTTTCATTCTTTCCTTTAAAGTCTCCTTGATCCTGTGAATTTTAACCCTTGCGTTTGATTCAGTAATACCAATAATTTCTGCTATTTCCCTTGTTGAAAGATCATCAAGTACAAGTCCCATAATCGCCTTGTCGATAATTCCCAGGTTATTCAGATGAATTTTAAGATCCTGAATTTGTTGTTCCTTTAATAAGTGGTTATCCTCCTCTTCAATAAGGAGATTTTTAACGTTTGGCGTTTCAATGTCGATGTTCAGTTTCATCTGCTTATAGCTTTTACCTGCAAAATCAAGGGATGTATTTACCGCAATCCTGTAAATCCAGGTTCCTATTGAAGCTTCACCCCTGAATGACTCCAGGCTTTTCCATATATTTATCAGGATTTCCTGATACATATCTTTCTGGTCTTCTGCAGACGGAGCAAAATACCTGCAGATTCGTTTAAGCCTGTCTTTGTTTTCGGAAATTATCTTCCTGAACTTTTCTTCCTTGTTATCCATTTAGGATCTGTTTTCGTTAAATTAGTCGGAGGAGTATGTTATTTGTTACAGAAAAGTAAAGGTCTTTTTAATGAAAACCAATATTAACTGATTCAAAAGTACTGGCTAAAAGACTTATCAGTGAAGAACATGGTAAATTACCACTGAAAAATGCATTTATGCAGAATAAGGGTTTGCATTTTCATCTTTCAACAAATAAATTTATCACCTTTGAAAATCACTAATAATAACACCAACATGAAAAATCTTCTTCTTGGTCTGGCAGGAATAATAGCTCTGAGTGCCTGTACCGGTGGTTCGGTAAAGGAAGCCGGAAACAGCTGTTGCAATTGCAACAAGGATTCGATGATTGTCGTGATGCGTTTTGAACGTAAGGTAAAACCTGAATTTGTATCATTCTTCAAACAATCTTTCGATGCATGTAAGGCCGAGGTTCTGGCAAAAGAACCCGGGTGCCTCGATTATTCCCTGTTCCAGTCGTACCACGACAGTACCCTCTTTTGCCTGACCGAAGCCTGGAGGACAAAAGGGGACCATAATGCCCATATGCAGCTCGAGCATACAAAGAAACACATTGCCGAAATAAGGGGAATAAACGATACGACTTTCAGGTCCGGAACAAATTATACATACTGGATCTGCCCCGGAGCAAATGAAAAGAAATAAAGATTGAAGGCGTATATGCAGTCCTATTCAATCCTTATGTTATAAGCCCCTTTGGTGATCATTTTAAAACCGGCAGGCAGGTTTAGCACCTCAACGTATCCGTTGTTCAGCCTGCCAGTTTCAGCTCTGGTCCTTTTCAGATAGTAATTGTCGTTTTCATTCCTTACAAATCCGAGGATGTAGCTGCTCCCTTCAGATCTGAGAACTGACTCCTCAGGAACGGCATTTACGGTATCATTCTTGGTTATGATTGCCGCTTCGATGAAGGCGTTATTTACAAAGAGCGAGCCATTTGGCTCATCAATACCTGCAAAGCAGGTAATGGTTTTGGTCAGTTCATCCACATTCTTGCCAATTGATTTCAGCCTTGCAGGAAATATTTTACCCGTATCTCCCAGCAAATTGAACCGTATTGCCTGGTTTTCCTTCAGACTGCCAAAATCTTTTTCAAAAACAGCCAGCTTCAGGCGGAATTTTCCGGGATCAAAAACATCAGCAAGAGTTGTCTGCAGGTCTGCATATTGGCCAATTGATACATTAACCTGTGTTATAAAACCATTTAAAGGTGACCTTAGGGAAAAGGACTCATAGAAATCGCCGTTTTCGATTTTAGTGTCGTCAAGGCCCAGGGTCCTGATTTTCATCTTCAGTGCCGAGAATTTTGCATTAGAAGCTTTGAATTCGCTTTCAGCCTGTATGAGCTCCTTCTCGGTTCCTATCTTTTCTTCATACAATGATTTTATCCTTTCATATTCCGATTTTAGCCGCTTTAACTGGCTTGCTGTCTCGGCGAGGTCTCTCTGAAGTTCAATGAATTCATTTCCCGAAAGCTCAAAAAGCTCCTGTCCCTGATAAACCCTCTGTCCGCCGGAACAGCTGATCTTTTTAACCAGGCCCTGGACAGGGGTACTGATCCTTGCGCTGCCAGACGGCTCTGCAACAATGCTCCCGTTGCATCTGACAACATTTTCAAAGATCATTTTCACTGGTTCTCCTATCTCTAAATTCCCGGTTCTGAATTGATCTTCCGTAACCGTTATCAGATCCTCTGTGGATGCGGCTCTTTGCTCTTCCTTCTGCTTATGGCTGCATGAGGCAGATAAAATCCCTGCAAAAACTATAATAATGATTGATTTGGTTTTCATGTTCCGGGCCAGTTAGTTTGTTAGGTATATCTGATCTAGAATATTAATATTATACTGAAGCACATCGTCAAGATAACTCGTTCTGATCTGAACAGCATTTTCGAAACTGCTGGTGAATCTGAAAAGATCGATCTCCCCTTTCTGATAGCTGATTAAAGCTGTCCTTATAATCTCCTCATACAATGTTTTACCGGAGGAATTATAATAATCAATCCTTTCAGAAAGTCTTTTTACCTCCTTTTTATAATTGTCAATTTTGGTTTTGAGGGAACTTATTTCATAATCAGTGAGCAACTGACGGGCATCCAGGGATATCCTTGATGATTTGATCCTTGATTTCTGGCTGCCGAAGAAGATCGGCACTGATACTCCAACCTGAAAACCATTGTAGTTCTTTGAGTTCTCATAATCATTTGTTCCCGTAAAATAACTTAATGAAAAATCAGGAAGCATCTTGTTCTTTTCAATCGTGAGCAACGCCTCACTGTAAGAGTTCTGCAACTTAAGAAGCCTTACCCCCGGATATGAATCAATATCCTTTTCTTCAGCGACAAGTATTTCTGTTTCGTCGGCGATGAAAAAATCATCTCCATAATTCATCAGTGCCCTGAGTTTCTGGTATTGTGCCTGAATATTGTAACCTGTGCCGTCAAGATCCAGCTTTACCTGTTGTTTCCGTGCCTTAATGTTCAGAAGGTCGAGGTGACTGTAATCTCCCTTGCTGTATCTCGATTCTGCATTCCGTATCAAGTCAGTGTAAAGGCTGTCAATACTTTTGTAAAGAGCTTCCTTTGCCTTGAGATTCTGGATCGTATAATAACAATAAGATATTTCCTTTTTGAGGTTTTGTATCCGTGATTCAAGCTCCAGTTCGGCCCTCGACACATCAATTTTCCTTGCCTTCATCTCAGCTGAATATAATGAAGGGAAGCTGATGTCCTGTGCCACCCCCCAGACCTTGAGAGGATAACCGTTGGGAGCTATATTGTTCTCATCATAGCCATATGAAATGGAAGTCTTATCCGGATTGAAGGCTGCAGGTTTAAGGGCAATGCTTTCCTTTACCCTCAGGGAGTATGCATTTATTTCCTTATTGCCGGCGATTGCAATGTTGATTATTTCATCCAGTTTCATCTTCCTGGTCTGTGCAGTTGATGTCAACGCCGGCAGAAGGATCAGAAGTGCTATCATTGCAGTCTTTGAACGGATCACTCTGAATGGAAAGAACCTGAATCCCTTAACATTGTTGAAGATTTCGTAAAGCAGCGGGAGGGCTATCATGGTAAGCATTGTTGAAGTGACCAGTCCGCCTATAACAACTGTTGCCAGGGGCCGCTGGACCTCGGCACCGGCGCCCGTTGAAACCGCCATAGGAAGAAACCCCATTGCTGCCGCTCCTGCAGTGAGAAGCACAGGCCGCAACCTGTCTTTTGTTCCCCGCAGGATGAGTTCATGCATGTCTTTGATCCCCTGATGCTGAAGCTCCTTCAGGTGTTCTATCAGGACAATGCCATTAAGTACCGCTATGCCAAAAAGAGCTATAAATCCGACGCCTGCGGAAACACTGAACGGCATGCCCCTTATCCATAACAATATAACGCCACCTACCGTTGCAAGAGGTATGGCTGTAAAAATCATAAGCGCATCCTTGAATGATTTGAATGCAAAATGCAGGAATATGAAAATCAGCAGCAATGCAACCGGAACAGCCACCATGAGCCTTCGTGTTGCATTCTGAAGGTTTTCAAACTGCCCTCCGTAAGAAATGTAGTTGCCCGATTCAAGAGTAATATTTTTATCAATTGCAGCCTGGATATCATTAACAACCGATTGAAGGTCGCGGTTGCGAACATTGACGCTCACAACCACTCTTCTGTGTGTGTTTTCTCTTGATATCTTTGCGGGCCCTTCTCCGTACCTGATATCCGCAATCTCCTCCAGGGGAATTTGTTTTCCGTTAGCCAGTGGCACATACAGTTGCCTGATGTCATCGATATCCTTTCTGTTTTGTTTCTGCAAACGGACCACCATATCAAACCTTTTCTCTCCTTCAAAAACAGTACCGGCCATTTCGCCGCCGAAAGCTGTTGACAGATAACTGTTAAGTTCCTTTATGTTAAGTCCGTAGTAAGCTATTTTTTCACGGTTATATGCCACCCTTATCTGTGGGAGCCCTGCGGTTTTTTCCAGGATGACATCGCCTGCACCGGGAATATCTGATATAAGGTTTTTGATTTCAATTGCTTTCTGACTGATATAATCCAGGTCCTCACCGAAAATTTTAATGGCTATATCGGATCTCACCCCTGTTATAAGTTCATTGAACCTCATCTCGATGGGCTGCGTGAATTCATAATCAAGACCCGGTATCACCGACAACGCTTCCTTGAATTTCCCTGCCAGTTCTTCCTTGCCGGAAGCATTCACCCATTCATCTCTGGGTTTAAGCTTTATTATCATGTCTATTTCTTCCATCGACATGGGATCGGTGGGAACCTCGGCTGCACCAATGCGGCTTACAACCTGATCGACTTCACTGAACTTCGACATGAGAATATTCTCCATCTTAGTTGTCATCTCAATTGTCTTCGACAACGAGGTCCCTGTTTTTAATACAGGTTGAATCACGAAATCCCCTTCATCGAGTGTAGGCACAAATTCGCCGCCTATCCTGGTAAACAGAAAGAATGTCAGAAGCAGCGAGAAAACAGCCGCTCCGAGGACTATCCGCTTGTGCGCGCACGACCACCGTATAACAGGCTCGTATGAACGGTGAACTATTTTCATTATCCATTGCGAGATGCCTCCGGGTTTTTTCTTGCCTGCCTTAAGAAAGAGGCTTGCTGCAACAGGAAGCCAGGTAAGCCCGAAAATCATTGCCCCAAGTATTGCAAATGAAAATGCAATGGCCATCGGACGGAACATTTTGCCTTCAACACCGCTCAGAGAGAGGATTGGAATAAATACTATCAGAATAATTATCTGTCCGAAAATTGCAGAATTCATCATCTTTGACGAGCCCTCGAAGGCAATTCCGTCAAGAAGTGATTGTCTTTCTTCTCCTGATACTCTGTTAAGGTCATCACCCCTGGTCATAATCCTCAAGGCAATATATTCGATAATAATTACTGCACCGTCAATGATTATCCCGAAGTCGAGAGCTCCCAGGCTCATCAGGTTGGCATCTATGCCAAATATGTACATCATCGATATTGTAAAGAGCAACGCCAGTGGTATCATCGAGGCGATGACCCCTGCCGAACGGATATTGCCAAGAATAAGGAATACTATCAGGAAGACTATCAGCGCCCCGAATATCAGGTTTTCAGCTACTGTCGTTGAGGTTTTGGCAATAAGCTCCCCCCTTTCCAGAACAGGATTGATAAATATCCCTTCAGGAAGATTCTTCTGTATCTCCGCCACCCGGGCCTTTACTTCATTAATAACTTCCTTTGAATTTGCATTTTTAAGCATCATGACCTGGCCCAGGACCGTTTCTCCTTTCCCGTTGGCAGTAATTGCGCCAAAACGGTTTGCATATCCGTAACGGACTTCTGAAATGTCCTTTACAAGAATCGGAACGCCGTTATTATCCGAAACAACAATGTTCCCGATATCCGAGAGTGATTTTACCTGCCCGTCGCCCCTTATAAAATAACTTTGATTTGTTTTCTCAATGTAAGCTCCGCCTGAGATGCTGTTGTTTGAAGAAATGGCGTTAAATACATCCATCAGTGTAAGGTTGACCCCCTTTAGCCTTACGGGGTCGATGGCCACTTCATATTGCTTCAGATAGCCGCCCCAACTGTTTATTTCAACCACACCGTTTATGCCTGAAAGCCGCCGCCTTACTATCCAGTCCTGGATGGTCCTGAGGTCCATCGGCGTGTAGAGGTCTTCATAACCCGGTTTGACATCAAGGGTGTACTGATATATTTCCCCCAGGCCCGTGGTTATGGGGCCCATCTCGGGCATCCCAAAACCTTCGGGAATCCTGGCCGAAGCACTCTTGATCTTTTCAGCAATAAGCTGCCGCGGGAGATAAGTTCCGATATTGTCCCTGAAGACTATTGTGACAACCGACAGGCCAAACTTTGAAACTGATCTGATTTCCCTGACCGCAGGAAGATTTGCCATCTCCATCTCAACCGGGGCAGTAATAAACTGCTCAATCTCCTGTGTTGACAGATTTCCTGACGTTGTTATGACCTGTACCTGGTTATTGGTTATATCAGGTACTGCCCCTACAGGGATATTCAGAACTGCATATATTCCAAAAGCTGCAATTGTTAATGTGAAAAGAATAACAATCAGCTTGTTCTTCAGACTGAACTCCAGAATTTTATCCAGCATGGCAGAAAGGTTTTACCAGGTCTTTACCGTGTTTCTACGAAAGGTTGTGAATAATATATCAAATTTAGCAAATGGTTGTTACTAAACTAATTTCCATCAAATAAAAATCAGGGTGTTATGGGATATTAATTTTTAATCCCGAAGGTGAAAAAACTTTTACCATGGAGATGCCGGAAAATGAAACCGGACGACTTGCGAACAGCATTCTTTGACAAAGGGAGTCCCGTCAGTCTGTATTTTATTACCCCAGAATCCGGATTTCTGAAGTCAGTTCCATTGCTTTCCTGTAAGAAGCACTAACTCCGCAATATTTCTCTGACGAAAGATCAATTGCCTTCTGAAGTTTGTCAACCGGAAGGTTTTTCCCCCTGAATTCATAAATGATGTGCATTTTGAAAAAATGCCGGGGCTGTTCCTCCGTCAGGTCTCCTTCAACGACAACATTCAGCCCTTCAATATCGACCCGCATCTTTTTAAGGATGGCCACTATATCCATGCCTGTGCAGCCGCCAAGGGCCGAAAGCATAAGAAGCTTCGGCCTCGGGCCACGGTCGTTGCCACCAAAGGCAGATTCGGCATCAACTATAATTTTATGCCCATTTACCCGGGTCTCAAAGGCCATATTCCCGAGCCACGTTGTGGAAACTGATTCCTTCTTTGCCATTTATTTTCCGGAATTTTAGATTTTTTCTGTTTCCACAACCTTTGCCAGGACATCTGCATATGGCATCAGAAGATACCTGCCACCCTCGAATTCAATTTCGGTTCCTGCAAACGGCTTATATACAACAACATCCCCTGGCCTGATTTCTGCGTTTTCTATGGCACTCATCCATACAACAGGGGCCGATTGTGATTTTTCTTTAGCAATGTCAGGGATTATAATGCCTGATGAAGTGCGTTGTTCATTTTTTGAATCGTTGATACCGAGCACTACAAGCTGGTTTATTGGCTGTAATTCTTTCATAATTGTATGTTTTAATGTAAAGTTTATTGCATTTCAAGAAGTTCTTTCAGGCGTGACTGATTGAATCCCACCACAATCTGCCCGTTGATATCAGTCTGCGGAACACCCTGCTGCCCGGAACGGCGGACAAGAGCTTCAGCCGCATTCGGGTCACGCGAAACATCTACATCGGTAAACTGAATATTGTTTTTCCTGAGCCATGCCTTAAGCGTGTTGCACCACGAACATGCCGGAGTGGAATATACAGTCACATTTTTAGCAGGCTTCTTACCCGTGGCTTCCTCCGACCTGTAAAGATTGTTGTGTGTCAGGGCTTTATAATAGCTGCTTTCATGGCACCCCTTTATGATATTTGTAAGCCTTCCGCCAGCAAAGACAAGAAGGGAAGGGACGCTTTCAACACCATAAAGCTTATGGATATCCCGTACAACATTCACATCGGCAGAAAAGAATTTTGCTTTTTCTGTCTCACCTGCAGCTTTAGTTACATTTCTGAAGGCACATGAGCTTTGTTCACTTCCTTCCCTGTAAAGAAGAAGAAAAGATTTTTCAGCATCCGATATTTTGGATATAAATTCTATATAAGATAATACGCTTTCCATTTATGCAACTTTTTGAATCTGACTCTTTAAAAAATCCTTTGTTTTTACACCCACAAAGCGGTTTACTTCTTTTCCGTTCTTAAAGAGAACCATTGTAGGAATATTCCTGATATTATGCTTCCGTGCAAGTCCACGGTTTTGTTCCACATCGACCTTGCCGACATAGGCATTCCCGTTCAGATCGCCTGCCAGGTCATTAAGAACAGGAGCCATCATCCTGCAGGGCATGCACCAGTCGGCCCGGAAATCAACCAGAACAACCTTGTTCTTTGTCTGATGATCAAAATTTTTATCAGTAAGCTTAATAATGTCATCATTGTCCTCGATGACGGGAATATTTTTCATTTTTGACCTTGCAACAAGATACAAAACCGCAAATGCAAGGATCAAGACTCCGGTAACAGTCATTACTGTATTCATATTATATTTCTGCCGGTTGTTTTTGTTTTACTTTTAAATCGTTTATATATGCTGCGGCGGCAAGTGCTGCAATGGTGCCGTCTCCGACTGCTGTTGTAACCTGCCTGTACTTTTTTGCAGTGCTGTCACCCGCAGCAAAAACTCCTTCAATATTTGTCGACATATTGCTGTCAACAATTATTTCCCCCCACTGGTTTAAGCGTACAAGTCCTTCCAGAAATTCCGTGTTTGGAACATAACCTATGAAGATAAATGCACCGTCGATATTGAAATTGGTTGTCTCTCCGGTTTTAAGGTTCTTTATATCAACGCTCTCAATCTTTTCATTTCCATTGAAGCCCGTCACGGCCGACTCCATCAGAAAGCCGATCTTCGGGTTTTTGCGCGCTTCCTCAACAGCATGCTCAAATGCCTGGAAATGGTCAAACTGATGTACAACTGTCACTCTGCTTGCGTATTTTGTTAGAGAAACAGCTTCTTCAAGCGCGGAGTTTCCCCCTCCCACAACAATTATCTCCTTCCCTGTAAAAAAGTCACCGTCACATGTTGCACAGTAAGAAATTCCTCTGCCCTTGAATTCATCCTCCCCCCTTACTCCAAGTGTTCTTGATCTGCCTCCCGGAGAAAGGATAATGGCATCGGCTGTATAAACAGTCCCATCAGTAAGCATAACTCTTTTCAAAGGATCATTAAGTTCAAGCCTTTTTATCGATATGTTCGACCTGATATCGCAGCCAAAGTTCTTTGCCTGTTTCCTCATTATGCCTGAAAGCTGATAGCCGCTTATGCTTTCCACACCGGGATAATTGGCAATTTCATGCGTAATGACCATCTGTCCGCCCACCGTGCCTTCATTCAGGATCAATGTCCTTATCCTTGCCCTGGAAAGATATATACCGGCAGTAAGTCCTGCAGGCCCGGCGCCAATGACTATAGCATCATAATGATTAACACCATTCATAATTATGCATTTACAGTTGTGGAAAACTCCCTGTCGAGAATTGCCGTGACCTGCTCCTTTGTCTGGATACTTGAAGTGGCTTTAACAACTTTGCCGTCTTTATAATAAATAGTGAAAGGAATTCCCATAAAACCGCGAACCTCAGGGAGGGATCTGATAATATGAGCTTCCGGATTGTCAAACTCCATATCATAGAACTTTACATGCTTGTATTCATCTTCAAGGTCTTCGGCAATTCCGTAAACCGGGATACACATCGGACCCATGCGGCCGCAGATCACCATTACATTTTCATTTTCACTGACAGCCTTCTTCAGATCGGCTGCTGATTCGAGATGCTTAAGATTTGTGTATAACATGACTTTTGGTTTTAAAATTTCTGCGGCAAAAGTAACCTGCCTCTGCAGAACGATAAAGAAAATGACACCCGGCGAAGACAACCTGCCGGTTGAATCACATCAACTTTTTTATTGATTTAGATTAACTTTGAGCCATTCTCTCTTTATTCTTAATATTTTTCGGGCATGAAGACTATTTTTGAGACTGACAGCGGCTTTATATGCGACATCCAGGCTCCCTGTTTCAGGAACCTGGCCCCGGAAGAGGCAGAATTCATAAGGGAAGGAAAGACCCAGGTGCTTTTCAGGAAGGGAGATAACCTGACCAAGCAGGGGGCATTTACCTCATATGTGTTGTTTCTTATAAATGGCATGGCAAAACAATATCTTGAAGGCGACAGCACAAAGACATTTAACCTGAGGATAATAATGCCCGGCGAATTCCTTGGATTGTCGGCGGTGTTCCATGAAAACCTGTTTGGTTATTCTTCCGTTGCACTTACCGACTGTCAGGCATATCTTATCGAGAAGGAAGCAATTGCAAAGGTCATAAAACAGAACGGACAGTTTGGTTTCAGCCTGATAAAAAGGTATTGTGAACAAAATAACAACCTCCTCACTATTGTCCGTAACCTCAGCTATAAACAAATGAACGGCAGGCTGGCCGATGCATTATTATATCTTGATTCCTTTAAATCCGGAACCCCCGAAATTTTCCAGCTTCTTTCGAGAAAGGATCTGGCAGATTTCTGCGGGATATCGACTGAAAGCACTGTAAAAATCCTTAAGACATTTGAAAAAGACGGCATTATTAAGCTACACGAAAAAGATATAATTCTTAACAATCATGATTCCCTGGTTGAGATCAGCCGGAGAGGCTGATTAATTAACCATTCAAATATTATTGTTTTATTATTAAACGGCCGGAAAAGCAGTTACACAACTTCTTGGTGATACCCAATGGGGAAATACTGATTATATGATAATAGATTTCCCTCCGGGAACAAGCGACATACAGCTTACAACAGTTCAGAAACTGAATCTTACAGGTGCGTTAATCGTCACCACCCCGCAGGAATTATCCCTTAATGATGCCCGTAAGGCAGGCTCAATGTTTTTGAATCCCGATCTTAATGTTCCGGTACTTGGCGTAATTGAAAACATGTCGTGGTTTAGTCCGGCTAACCACCCCGACGAAGTATATTATGTTTTTGGCAAAGGAGGCGGATTGAAACTTGCAAATGAACTAAACACATCTCTCCTTGGGCAGATTCCACTGGTAATGGAAGTTGGTGAGTCTGCTGAAAAAGGACTTCCTGTTTTCAGCCAGGGTAACAAATCGGTGATAAAAGCTTTCGAACAGATCGCAGAGACCATAATTTCAGGTAAGAACAACTTAACAAATCAGAATAAAAATTCTTTTCAGATTTAACAAGAAAAACAACAACCAGATAGAGATCTGATCATAAGGTAAATATATCGCCTGTACGGACCTGCCTCATCCTGAAATGGTTGTAGAAATATGACATTGCAGGTAAAGTTGTGCAGTGCGCCGGGAGTATAATTCTGACGTTGTTTTCTTTCAGATAATTTACGGTTTCCTCCAATTGAGGATTTATATCTTTCAGATGAAATCCTCCCATTATTCCGTAAATTGCTTTGGCAGAAGTTGTTTTTCTGGCATGCTCAAGTGTGTTTACAATGCCTGAATGACCGCATCCGGTAACAACAAAAAGTCCTTCCGGCAAAATAAGTGCAAGAGCACTGTCATCCTTAACAAAATCAGGAGATCCGTCATTAAAGACAAATGTAGTCGTCTTTGATTCAAATCCGGTGTCCCTTGGAATTTCTCCAAGAAAATATACCAGGTCAGAAATCTTGTAAGAACTGTCAGATGTTATCAGTTCATGAGAGATTGCAAGCTGATCCCTTGTCCTGTTAAGGCCTATGTACCGGTGATCTTTCTTACTGAACCTGGTTTCAAAACATCCTGAATGGCACAAAAGTCTGTATCCTGAAAGAAAGGCCAGTCCGTTGCCATGGTCAAAATGCCCGTGGCTGAGTACTATAAGATCGACATTGTTTCCCAGGTTGATGTTCATCCTTGCGGCATTTGCCAGGAACAAATCACTCTGTCCCGTATCGAAAAGTATGCATTGCCCGTCATATTCAATCAGGTATGATAATCCATGCTCAGCCATGGTGTACGGCCCTGCACAATTGTCTGTCAGTACTGATATTTTGGGTCGCAGATTCATGATTATTTAGTGTTTTATAAGGAATCAGGAATATACATAAATTGAGTTCAGATCATTTCTGAAACTTTCTGAGCAACCCGGCAGGCAAAATAACCTGCCATCCCTGCAGCACAACACCGGCCAGGGCAAGAACACTCCTTCCTGTGAATTCCATTCTGTTCATAATCTGCTGGTTACAACCCCAGTTTCTTTTCAGCCTGCTCATTAACAGAGCTTTTCACACAGTCTATCGAAGGAAGATATGGCTTTATGTCAAGCACAGGGGTACCATCAAAGGCATCTATACCCGAAACGTGCAATTTCCCGTTCTCTGTTTTTTCAAGCCTGACTGTGGCAATGCCAATTGGATTTGGTCTGTTTGGACTTCGCGTGGCAAAAAGTCCGAATGTAAGATCAGGGTCAGATGCAGGTGGCCTGGCTATAAGATTCCAGTTGTATGCCTTGTCAAAATGATAAATCACTATTATGTATTCAAACAGTTCAAGTGATTTCAGGGCGCCTTGATATTCATTAAATATCTCTATTGTCCCCTTACCGTCAGGCTTAAGTATGCCCTGACGAGGAGCTCCGGTTCTCTCTGAATAACCTGAATGAAAAACTCCAACAGGTTTATAAACAATCTGTTGATCTGTTTTACCCTGTCCCATTAGAGGTACTGCTAAAAGTCCTGTTAATGTAATGAGAAGAATCCTGTTTGAATGGTATCTCATGGCATAAAGGTTAATTACCAGTTGTTTATTGCTCTTGCCACCAAATTTCGGAAGGAAATAAATTCACTTCGGTTTATTTGACGATTATAGCAAATTTACTGATATTATGAACCTACGTCCATATTTTCGCTTTTTTTTTCACCTTAGTTTTGTTTTGGTCTGCCCGGAAGATAATTTAATGAATGTGTTTTTTCATGGAACAATTCACTTGGAAGACAATATTTATTGATTTATATTCGCTGGAACTTAAATCACATACCCTTGAAAAACCTGCGTTCAGATTTATACAGGTATTTTTTACTCCTTCTCTTTCTCGGATTTTTCGCGAGCACTAATTTTTTCGATCATACGCATATTTCGGATGGCAATATCATTGTACATTCCCATCCTTTCAAACACGACAGGAACGGCAATCCTGTCCATAGCCATAAGGATACTGATTATATTCTGATATACCTGCTTCAGAATTATCTGGCCCTCACTCCACTTATTCTGGTTTTATCAGAATTGATCGCTGTACTTTTAAATAGGCTCACTAAGGGCGATGAAAGAAAAAAGGTCCAGAAAGACCTTGCCTTTCACTTTTTACACCGAGGTCCTCCTTCTCTTCTTGTTGTAAAGTAAATTCCCCAAATATTCATTTTTTTACCAAACATCTGGTCAGGTGCCGGATGTATCTGAATTTGTCATATTACATTTCCATATTGATGAACAAAATTGCATTAATATTTTGCTTGATTATTGTAACATCATGCCACAACTCCGTAAAAGTCGATCCTGAATCACGAAGAGGGACCCGGAAGGAAACAGGACATTACAGGAATCGAAACCGTAAAGGGCATGAACAGTCTGAATCTGCTGGCATTATTTCAAGAGGCGACACAATTTTCATCCCTTTGAACTCCCCGGTAAAGTCGAGGCTTAAATTAACATCTATTGAATACACAGATTATGATGATCAATTTACGACGACAGGGGTTGTAAGGCCACTCTCGGGGCATAGGGCCGATATTACATCGCCTTTTGAAGGCCGGATTGTCAGATCTTTTGTCAGGCTGGGCCAGAAAGTGAATACCGGAACGCCTTTATTTGAAGTGAGCTCATCTGAATATCTTGAATACGTTAGAGTTTTTCTTCAGTCACGGAACGAAAGGAATCTGGCAGAAAAGAATGCCTTACGCAAGAAGGAGCTTTTCGATTCGGGTGTAAGTTCACGAAAAGAACTTGATGAATCACAACTTGCATTTAGCCTGGCTGACAAAGAATTCAAAAAAGCTGAGGCTATGCTTAAGATTCTGAATCTAGATCCGGAAAAGGCAGATCTCGCTCAACCACTGATAATCAGATCGCCTTTGTCAGGAGAAGTGGTGCGGGCAGAGATCACTGTCGGCCAATATCTTAAAACTGACTCCGAACCGGTTATGACTGTCGCAGATATTGATAACATATGGGTTGTAGCAAATATAAAGGGAAAAGATCTTGCTTCAATAAGCATGGACGACAGGGTGGAGGTCTATCCGGAGATCCTTCCCGATGCTCCTGTCCCAGGAATTGTTGAGTATATAGGAAACATCATGAATCCTGAGACCAGATCGGTCGAAGTATTTATCCGGTGCAGGAATTCTGATCATAGCCTGAAATGCGGAATGTTTGTCACGGTAAAATTTTCTCACAGGATGCCAGGCACAATTGTCATTCCTGCCGATGCAGTATTGCAGGATAATATTAAAAGTTATCTGTTTGTGCAGGCTGGCCCTGATATTTTCATAAGGAGAGAGGTCAGAGTAACATCTGCACCCGGGAAGCAGCTTATTGTGCGTTCAGGCCTTAAAAGCGGGGATGTTATCGTATCTGAAGGAAGTATTTATCTGCGCTAAGAGGGAAATCAATGGAAAAAATATTCAGGATCTTTATAAAAAGACGTCTGCTTATCACTACCTGTTTCGTCCTGGTAGCTGCAATGGGGATCTACTCCTGGTTAAAACTACCTGTCGATGCATATCCCGATATAGCTGATGTAACAGTACAGGTTGTAACCCAGGTACCCGGGCTGGCAGCTGAAGAAATTGAACAGCAGATAACTGTTCCCCTTGAGCGGGAACTGAATGGTCTGCCAGGATTGGTAACAATGAGAAGCAAGAATCTTTTCGGGATCTCATCCATTCTGCTGGTGTTTAAGGATGGAACGGACGACTACTGGGCAAGACAGAGAGTGGAAGAACGAATTATGGGAATTGGGCTTCCTTTCGGCGCCCAGCCGGAACTTAATCCCTTGACTTCCCCGACTGGTGAAGTCTGCCGCTATATTATAGAAAGTCCCAATCATACTCTCAGGGAACTTACTGACCTGCAGAAATGGGTTATAATACCACGTCTGAAGCAGGTAATGGGTGTGGCTGATGTTCAGAATTTCGGGGGTATAACGACCCAATATCAGATCGAAATAGATCCAGGTAAACTTGAGAAGTATAATTTATCCCTTCGGGATGTTGTCGAAAGCATCAATAAGAATAATGCCAATGCAGGCGGAAGTATGATTGACAGAGGGGAGCTTACCTATATAATCAGAGGGGTCGGTCTGATAAAAGACCTGGATGACCTTGGAAAAATAGTTGTAAAATCAGAAGACGGAATACCTGTATATCTTAATGATCTGGGCACATTGAAATACGGTAATTTCGAACGTAAGGGAGTTTTCGGCTATTCCGACAGGAAACGGGATCTTTCTGAAAGCGTTCAGGGCATAGTTCAATTGCTGCGCTACGAAAATCCTTCGGAAGTACTTAAGGAAGTCCATAAAGCCATAAATGAACTCAACAAAGAGATCCTGCCTGATGGAGTAAACATTCATATTTTTCTTGACCGAACTAATCTTGTAGATGCTACTCTTAATACTGTTTCACACACACTTTTGTTCGGGGTTGTTCTTGTTATTGCCGTACTGATTGTTTTTTTGGGAAGCTGGAGAAGTGCAATTGTTATTGCAATAACAATTCCCCTTTCTCTCTTAATTGCTTTCATCTTAATGTATTTTACAAAAATCCAGGTAAACCTGCTTTCATTGGGAGCTATTGATTTCGGTATAATAGTCGAGGGGTCTGTTGTAATGCTTGAAACAGTACTGCGTAAGAGAGAAGAGAATATTTTTGAAGAACTTCAAACTGAGAACATTGTAAAAAGGTGTGCCGAAATGGGAAAACCCATTTTCTTTTCAATGCTTATTATTATTATGGCTTATCTTCCTCTTTTTACTTTCGAGAGGATCGAGAAGAAAATGTTCTCCCCAATGGCATACACCGTGGGATTTGCAATACTGGGAGCATTGGCAGTCTCAATGATGCTCATTCCTGGTCTTTCTTTCCAGGTTTACAGGAAACCTCAAAAGGTATATATCAATAAATGGCTTGAAAAATTAACAGAATTATACCGCATTTTTATTATTAAGCTTTTAAACAGGCCCCGGAAAGTCTTTGCCCCTCTTTCAGTGATACTTGCCGCAACAGTATTCCTGTCAGCATTAGTAGGAAAGGACTTTCTCCCTGCGCTCGATGAGGGTTCTCTCTGGCTTCAGGTTCAGATGCCACCGGGAATAACGCTCGAAAAAGCAAAGACAATGGCCGATACATTAAGGAACCATATCCTGAAATATGAAGAGGTAAAATATGTAATGACACAGGTCGGAAGAGATGATGAAGGGACTGATCCGTTTTCTACTTCACATGCTGAGTGCAGTGTCGGTCTTATCCCTTATAAAGAATGGAAAAGAGGAAAACGCAAAAAGGACCTAATAGAAGAACTTTCAGCCGATCTTGGTAAGCTTCCCGGATATTCAGTTGGCTTTTCCCAGCCCATAATTGACATGGTCATGGACCAGATCGCCGGATCTCACAGCGATATTGCAATCAAAATATTTGGAGAGGATCAGACCGAAGCAAGAAGAATTGCCGAGGAAGTTGTTAAAACGGTCAAAGCAATCAAAGGAGCGGGCGATGTCGGTATCGAGCAGGAACCGCCTCTTCCTCAGCTTCAGATTGAGGCCATACGCGACAGGGTTGCCCTTTACGGGCTAAATGTGTCGGATGTGGCAGAGATAATCGAAGTCGCTATAGGCGGCAAAGCTATTTCGCAGGTATTCGTCGGCAACAGGGTTTACGATGTTATATGCAGATACAATGAACAGGCAAGGGAGACACCTGAAAAGATTGGCTCATTATTGCTTACATCTCCCTCGGGTTCAAAAATACAATTATCACAGATAACTGAAATAAAAACAAATACGGGGCCTTCTATAATAAACCGTGAAGAAAACAGTCGCTTTGTTACTGTGAGAATCAATATGAGAGGAAGGGATATGACTTCATTTCTTAAAGAAGCAAACCGCGCAATAGAAAAGAATATAACATATAATCATAACTTATTTCAGCTTAAGTGGAGCGGACAATTTGACAGTCAGAAAAGAGCTTTTTCCAGGCTTCTGCTGATTGTCCCTCTTTCTCTTGCACTTATATTCCTCCTCCTGTTCTGGAGCTTTGGAAATTTCAGGCAGGCATGGCTTCAGATGGCTATGCTGCCATTTTCGGTATTCGGAGGTATGGTGGCCCTGTATATATCCGGAATGACATTCAATGTTTCATCCGCTGTCGGATTCATCGCCCTTTTCGGTGTTTTCACCATGAATGGTGTGCTTATGATATCTCATATTAACAATCTGAGAAATAGAGGTGAAACTCTTAAATATGCTGTTATAAAAGGAGCTTCACATCGTTTCAGACAGATTATTATGACTTCAACGGTGGCTATCCTCGGACTTGTGCCGGCTTCCCTCTCAACAAATATCGGATCTGATGTTCAAAGGCCGCTGGCAACAGTGATAGTTTACGGACTTGCATTTGGAACAATTATTACCCTTGCGGTCCTTCCTGCCCTTTATTATATGCTGGAGAAAAAAATCTCCGGTTTGCAATCATCTCAAAAAGTCTGAAACCTGAATGAAAACAATAAATAAAATTTTAATTTTTTACCTGTTGTCCGGAATTTATTTTATTGATCGAATCAATGCACAGGTTATCAATGAAAATGTGGTTGATACTTTGTCTCTTTCCGGATTCCTGAAAGGTGTCATAAAAGGAAATCTGGGCTATATTGCCGAGAAGTTCAACGTAGATATTGCAGAGGCTGAGCTTAATGCAGCAAAGATCTTCCCTGATCCTGATCTTTCACTGTCTTATTCTAATAATGAAGAAAGAAGACTCAAAATGGGACAATCGATGGAAGCAGGAATCAACTATCAGATAAATACCGGGAATAAAAGAAAAGCCGGAATAAACCTTGCCAGATCACAGTATGAATTTTCGGAGCTTTTTCTTGAATCATATTTTCAGAACCTGAGAGCAGATGCTGCTTTATGCTATTTTGCAGGAGTAAAGAGCCGGGAGAAATATCTTCTGATGGTGAACATGCAAAAGCAGGTTCAGGAGCTTGCATATGCTGATAGCATAAGGAATGCCGCCGGGGAATTATCAAACCTCGACGCCCTGCAATCTTCACTCGAGGCAAGGTCAGTAAAGGCTGAAGTATTTAAGTTTTATGCCGATATGAAGAATACTCTTCTAAACCTTATGGTGCTTCAGGGCATGAAACTGACAGATTCTCTTATTATTCCGTCCGATAAAATGACCTTTGCAATACGAGATTTCAACCTTCCCGAACTTCTGAAAAGCGCCATAGAAAATAGAGCAGATCTGTTGGCTGCCATAAAAAACCGGGAGATATCGGAAAACAACCTTAAACTATTAAGGGCCCAGAGATCATTTGAATTTAACCTTAATGCAGGATATTCGTATAACACAATTGTAAGAAATGAAATTGCACCTGCTCCGGCTTATAATGGACTTACAGCCGGGATATCCGTCCCTCTGAAATTCTCAGATCTGAATAAAGGACCTGTCAATGCTGCCGAACTTAATGTCAGGAAAAATATGGCTATAATTGATGAATACGAATTACAGGTAAGAGCTGCAGTTATACGCTCATTTAACAACTACAACGCTCTTGGGCAAAAAGCCGGCCATCTCAATTCCGGACTGATAGAGGATGCCGAAAAAATTCTTAACGGCAGAATACTTTCCTATCAGAGAGGAGAAACTGACCTGATTGGAGTCATTAATGCCCAGCGAACCTATATCGGTTTGCAGCTTGATTATATCGACGCACTTTACGATTTTACTTCATCGCTTATCGAACTCGAGAGAGCCGCAGGCATTTGGGATATTTCACGGTAATCAGGGGAACAATTCTCCTGCGCCATGTTTCCGGAAAAACACTTGCTTTTTGAACGCATGTTCATTATCTTTACGAAAAACCAACGTCATGAAAGCTTCCCTGCTCATCAAGTTTTTTCTTGTCCTGCCTCTTATCCTGCTGGCCGATTATGTTCTGATGGCAATTCTGGGGTGCACAACCTGTCTTTTCGGTTTTGGCAATGAATTTTACTGCGGCCCCTTTTGCCTGATAGGGAAAATTATCTTAGCTTTATCCGCTTTGTTTTTCGGGTATCTTATTTACCCGGAAATCAGGAATCTGATAAAATCATCACGAAATGTCAAGGCCCCGGAAAACACGCAGGATAAATAATCCGCCTAAGATGAAGGGATTCCGTCCTTTTGGAATGCCTGCGTGCATACGGGAATCGGTTAGCCTGAAATTTGAAGAATATGAGAGTATAAGGCTCGTAAACTACGAAATGCTGCCACAGGAAGTGGCCGCCAAACAAATGAACGTATCGAGGCCGACTTTTACCAGGATCTATAATAACGCCCTTAATATGGTTGCCAAAGCTTTTGCTGAAGGTAAAGCCATCGAAATTGAGGGAGGCAATTACCGGCTTGAAGACAACTGGTACCGCTGCAAAAAATGCTACAAGCTGATCAGGGGAATCGAAAATCACACAAAATGCAAGGATTGCACAGCTTATGGGGAAAGCGAACTGGTTAAACTGAATTAACATCAAAATCATTCTATCATCACAACAATAAACAGCACAAGCTGGCCGGAAGAATGATTACACCTCATTTTTGAACACTGAAAAAAACACCCCGCAATTTTCACTGCGGGGTGCTACATTTTAATGTATTCTCAACCTACTTACGTCCTGCCCTGACACCGCTTCTCGCTCTCATTGCACTCTGCCGGGAAGCATTAATTCCCGAGGCGCAGTTTTTTGTCGCTGAACGAAACTGTGATTTGTTCATCTTCTTCACCATTGAGCCCTGGCCGGACTGATTCTGAGCACTCAACTGTGAGCGATCATGTATCCTTAACTGATCTCTTTTCTGAATCTTATCTCCGGTCCCGGTCTGGTCGTGGATCTGAAGCTGGTCTCTTTTACGCGTCCTTAGCTGATCAGCTGTCTGATCTGTGGTCTGAGCAAATAATCCTGCACTGAATAGCAGCGCAACTCCTGCTAAAATAATCGTCCTTTTCATTACTTATAAATTTTGGTTATTAATATTCAACAGAACAAATCTAAGCCCGTGAAAATGAATTTATAATGAAGTTTCAGGGAAGAAAGGGGAAAAAATAAAATTTCGTCAGAAGATCCTGAAAAAACAGCTCATTGTAAAGACAAACCCCCTGGTCCCGGGGAAATATTGATCTGAATAGGCCGGCAGAAGATAACCTGGTTCTGCTTCAATCGTCATGAAATTTGTATTAAAAGATACCGGCAGCCCGAATTCAATTTCAATCAGGTCAAAATTCTTTTTGAATGATAATGTTGTCGTCGGAATAGTTGTGGTTGTCTCTACAGTGGTTGTTGTTGAAACACCAGCCCCGGCCTGAGATCCTTGTCCTGAATCCGATGATGAACCATGCCCGTTACCTCCTCCTGAGCCATAACCTGAACCGTTGCCGGCAGATGAGGTTACCGAACCACCGCTTCCCGATGACCATGGTGTAACATATTGCTGAACTGTGGCTATCTCCGACGTTCCATTTATTATTTCCGATGTCAGAAGTGTCCCGAAAAGAAGATTTATATACGGATCAAATGAAATATTCATCTTTTTATTGAAAAAATAAGGGGTTTCAAAATACCTTGAATTATTTATCTGTAAGTACCCCTGTGGATCTTTTGAAATTATGCTTCCGTAAGAAATTTTTGTATAGAGTAGCTTCCAGTCGATGCCGAGCGTAACATCACCATAATTAAAACTGTGGAAAAGTGTATCGGATAACCTTTTATCAACCTGGTACCTGTAAAAACCCGCCGATATATCAAACCAGGAATTAAAAACATGACTAAAACTAAGTCCCCCGATATAAAAGGAAGCAAGCGGTTCGAACTTTGGAAGATTTACGGCCGACACTGAAGCAAATAATTTGTTGTGAAAGCCATAAGTAATATTGCCGTAACCATATGGCTGATCCTGTGAAATTGTTGACCCAAGATATACCATATTGCTGCCATATCCGGCGCCTGCATATAGAGAATGCCTGTCGGTTTCTGATAATGGTTTTATTGTATCCGTCCTGGTATTTGGCGAAACGTTTTTATTTTGAGCCAGTATCCCTGATGGAATTATAAGCATAATCAGGAATAAGGAAATTTTCTGAGATATATTTAACTTCCTGTACATAGCTTTGTTTCAACTATCTTCCTCCTTTGCGCCCTGCACCACCCGGTTTGCCAACACCTTTTGGAATTCCGCCCCCCGAGGGCCTCACAATCACAGGGGGGCGTGCCCCTGAACTCCTTGTCATATCCGGACGTCCATTCCTTACCTGTTTCGAAACCATATAGGTGTTACCGTTACCCACGGCACTTTTTTTCTTTTCTTCCATTATGGTTTTTTTCTCTGCATTCTTATCAATAAGGGTATCTGCCGGCAATGATGCTGACTGTGCCAGCCCCCTGAGGGTCAGAAGCAGCATGAAAAAGAAAAGCATATATTTTTTGTAACTTTTATTCATTGCCTTAAAGCTGTTTAGTCCATGCCCGACAAAATAAACTGTATGTTCTGAGGTCAAAAATATTTTTCGATTATGAAGAAAGGGTGAAGAAAATTCAATGAATAAAATTGAATCCTGCCATAAATCTTCATAAATCCTTCATTTTGACCATTATATTTTTGCCATACAATCTACTAATTCACTTAAACGATAAAAGATGAAAAGGACAATGTTAATGACTACAGTTGCACTTTTAATAAGTGCGGGTTTATCAGCCCAGAATGCAATCCAGACTCAGACTCAAAACCAGGCTCAGAATCAGGCTGAGAAACAGTCCAGGTCGGCTGCCACAATACAGACACAGACCCGGGACCAGTATCAGAACTACGGCCAGATGACAAGCGGGCAGAAACAAGCCGGGAATGCTGAAAGGAAAGCTCTCAGGAATCAGCAGAAAGAGCTTAAAAGGCAGCAGAAGGAGCTGAAAAAGCAGCAGGCATCGATGAACAAGGAACAGTACAAGGATCAGAACAGGACTTCCGTCAGAAACAAAGGTGCACGTACTGCCACCCCGATGAGAAATGCTGCAAAAGTCTCGAGAAGCTCAGGCCCGGGCAGGAAGTAAAAAGCTGAGAAGAAATCCTTATAACCGCAAAGTCAGCATAGAAAGACCAACTAAAGGTCCTGCAAGATCTTAATTAACTGCGGTAATTTGATCCCAGTCAAAGCTGATAACATTGGAAGGCTTCCCCAATGCTTCCTCATAGAACTGGTTTACCCTATACCCCTGGCCCTGGGCCAGCGGGTATACCTTCATGTATACCATTCCATGCGGAACATCCCTGTCATAAGGGTAAAGGTCAAATTTCAACCTTCCAAAAACAGCTACCTTATCAGGGGGGTTATTGTAGCGGGTATAGTCAGCCAGATATCCTTTGCCAAAAACAACAAAGTTATCCTTTGATACCTCAGGCTTATCACTGATATATGCTATAAACTGATTTAAGTATGCACCTGGAGGGATTATTGTATCTCCGTTCAGCTTAAGACGGATATTCAGTTCATCATAATATGCATCAAAACTTACACTGTCAAGTGTCAGGTTATATACAGGCACTTCAAAAATGCCAAGATTGATATATGTGGGACTGAAGCCTCCTACATGATCAAAAAAAGGAGGATCCCATTCTTTAATATATTTGTCTTTATTAAGAAAGATACGGTACCTGCCATAAGGTATATCTTCAAAGAGATATCCACCCATATTGTCGGTCGTGTCGGTTGCCACGATGCCATTAGAATTCAGAAGAGACACTATTATCCCCGACCTGTCAGGCAATTGCTTCTGGAACTGATCATAAATCATCATCTGGCCTGTAATGCGCCCGGTGATCAGTTCATCCTCCTTACTGCAGGAAGAAAACAGAATACCAAGAAAAGAGATAAAGATGAAAAATCTCAACATGATTTTGTTATGGCATAATGAAACTCACAACATTTGTGGATCTTGTTTTGTCAAGCGTTGAATATTGCCTTCTGCCAAGATAAGTGTCAAGGTAACCATTTGCTTCACCCTTATTGCAGGGGTAGCCTTTTACATATACCTTGTCGCCGCTCTTAAAAGGAAAGTCATCGCGGTTCATATAACGGAGTATTTCCGGATCGATGTAGAATGACCATGAGTCTCCGTTGTACTGCCCGCTCCAGGTAAAATCGACAAGCTTATAACTGTCCCACGATACATCATCGCTTGTATCCATGCACAGCATGAACTCCAACCCGAATTTATCCGCATACTGGCGTGTTACGTCCGTATCAAAGCAAATCCATTGCCTTTCGGGATAATATCTGGGGCGCACGCCTATATAACATTTCCTCAGATTGGGCAGCTTAAGGGGAGAAGGCAGTCTATACATCTGGACGATGTAGGCCGTCACTGTATCATTTCCAAAAACCTGGATATTGTACTGCCTCATTGTTCCATATCCTTCCTTACTGTATTCAACATAATAGGTACCATTGCCCACTCCTTTGATCTGGAAGTATCCGTTTGCGTCGGTATAAGCAGATGAACTCCCATAGGGACCATAAGCCGTTACAAGAAATCCTTCATCTGTCTCAGGATATCCTGTATACACTGTACCTTTAATTACACTGTTTGTTGTAAGAGGAACAGGCTCCTTTTCACAGGCGGAAGCCAGTAACAGAACCAGGAATAAAACCGGAAAAACACCTTTATTCCGGATTGACAAATGTAAACTCTTCCGATTCATCACCGATATTGGGATAAACCGTTTTATACGTATCATAATCAAAATATGAGTCAATTGCAGCAACTATCCTGTCACCGAATTCCGTCACAGCTGTTTTTCTGTTGAGTATGCATGCCCGGCAATATATCTTTTCCCCTTTGCCAAAAGTTATCTGGCTGAAATTTATACTGCCTGTATAATAGCCTGATTTCTTCCGGAGATAGACAAAGATGGTTTGTCTGGCCCGGTCGGTGGGTGAACCTTGTTTGTCTGACAAATAAAGAAGCATGTTCATTCGTTCCGGTTCTGGTGCAAAAAACCTGAATACGGCACGGAGAGAGTCGTTTTCAACCTTCAGATCAGAGATTTCAGTCACGGGGATCTGATAGATGAAAAAAGCGGAGCTGTTCAGGCCGGAGGAAAAACTCAGCCCAAGGGTTGTTGGTTTCCCCCCAAGATGTTTTATGCCTTCCTGTATAAGAGTGCCAAAACCTTCTTTCCGGAATTTCAGCCGGTAAGTTCCGGCAGGAAGATTTTTAAATTCAAAGCGCCCTTTAACGTCTGTGAATGTTACATAACCTTTAAGTCCTCTGGCCTCAACAAGAACACCGCTTCGATCAGGCAACCTGTCTGCAAATTCATCAAAAGTATAAACGTATCCTGTCAGACTTCCTTCAAGATCAGGGATAAGAGCCTCTTTAGTGCAGGAACAGAATAAACACGAGGCCAGAAAACCAATTAGAAATATCCTTTTCAATACTTATTCCCATAAAATCCGAATTCCGAAATTGCTTTACTGACACTTCAGGTTTGTTCTTTCAGCCTTGGCGGGTCCTGCAAACGGACCAAACATGGCATTCTTAAACGAAGCACATGCTTCAGCAGTCTGTCCTTTGCCTGACTGTGCGAGCCCAAGCTGGAAATAATATTTGGCTTTTGCCGTTGCGTCCCCGGTCTCAAGGGCCAGGCCTTTCTTTGCATATTCTGCACCCAGGTCGAAGTTTTTCTGCTTGTTGTAGACATCTGCAAAATAATAAAACAGGTCCTGATCGTCGCCATATTTTGCAGCTTTGTTCAATGCCTCAAGGGCTTCATCGAGGTTGCCGGCCTGGTTTGCCTGCGACCCTGCTGCACGGAAATATTCGAGTGCCATTGTTGATGCCTGTTTTACCTTATCGGCTTCCTTCACTGTATCAAGTTTTGAAATAAATAAATTTATTGATTCTTCAAAAGCGGCAGGATTGTTCTGACTTCTGTATATGAGCGCCTTGTTATATATTGCAGCAGTGTAGTCGGGATTCAGAACGAGCAGTGAATCAAATGATTTAAGTGAATTATCATAATCCTTTGCAGTAAAAAGTTCGGTCCCTTTATTATAATATCCCGCGACCATCAGTTTTATTGAGTTTTCCTTGTTCGCTTTGTTGTTGTATTTCTCTGATGCGGCAAGAGCTTTTTTTGCAGCCTGGATAACCTCCTGTGCAGGCTTTTTTGCAGTCAAAGCGTTTGAGGCTGCCTTGACATACAATCCGGGAAGTACCTGTATTGCTTTCTGCCTGAGGTCAGCCGCAGCCTCACCTACCTGATCCGACAGGGTAACAACATTTTCAAATGCTGCTATGGCTGCCGGAACATCAGTCTGCATGGTTTTGGCACCTGCATTGTAAGAATTAATTACATCATTTCGGGTTGGCTGTCCATTAAGACCCAGGTAAAAAAGGGCAAGGACCATTAAAATTCCTGTCAGTTTTTTCATTTGATAATAGTCTTTTTCACTGTTTTGTAGATTCGATATTTTTGAAGTGTTGTAAATGTAAAAATTTTTTTGAATTCTCAAAAAAATGTTAAGATTAACAACAGGAACAGCTTCCCTTGCGGGCTTTTTCAGACAAAATCAAAAGCCGGTATAAACCTGACTTTTTGACAGAAAGCAAAATTAACCGTTTATTTCATCAAGTATTATCCGGATGTCGTCCTGGCATTGCCCGCACCCGGTACCTGCAAGAGTTGCCTCACCGACTTCCTCAACAGTCTTCAGCCCTTTTTCCCTGATGGCCTTTACAATTTCACTTTTGTGAATTTCGTTGCAAGTGCAAATCAACATGTCTTCCGCCATAGCCTGTATATTGTCTTAGTTCCGGTTTTGTCCCGTGTAATGTCTGAAGGTAATTTCGATACTCGTTCCTTTGTTGACCTCGCTTTTTATTATCATTTCAGCATTGTGAATTTCCATTATCTTCGACACGAGTGAAAGGCCAATGCCAAATCCTCCGATAAATTTGACGTTTGAAGCCCTGCTGAACGGCCTGTAGATATCATTGATCTCAACCTGTGGAATGCCAATGCCCTTATCTTCAAAAGTTAAATTTATAAAATCTTCGGTGATCAGAAAACCCACAGTAATTTCTTCGGCCGAAAATTTGCATGCATTGTCAAGAAGGTTATTGAATGCCAGTGTCAGAAGACCTTCGTTCCCGTTTATGAAGAGGTCATTCTCATTTTCGGGATATTCAATTTTCGGTACGATCTTACGGCCGGGATATTTGTTCTTTATCTGAAAGATAGAATTAAAAACAACCTCATCGATCCTTACCCTTGAAAGTGCCATTGGCTGGTCCCTTTTAAGCTGCGCAAGTTCAAGGAGATTATTAAGAAGTGTGTTCAGTTTTTTCAGATCCGATTCAATTTCTGTAAGATGTTTTACATATTCTTCGTTACTGCGATTCTGACTGAGAACATAATCACATTCACTTATCATCACCGACAGCGGTGTGCGGAGCTCATGTGACGCATTTGAAACAAAGTCCTCCTGGTTCCTGAACGCAATTTCAAGATCCGAAAGCAAATCATTGAAAGTGATCGCGAGCTGGGCAATCTCGTCTTTTTTGTCTCCTTCGTCAAGACGCGTATTAAGCTTAAGCGAATTAATCTCCTTTACACTTTTTATTATCCTTGAGATGGGCTTCATAGCCCGTGTGGCGAACAAATACGACATAAGCACCGAAAGCAATATGCTGAAGAGGATACTCCAGAAAAGGAATTTACGGAGCTCCGCCAGACTATCAATCCTCGATCGGTCATATGCCATGGCATAAACATAAAACGACCTGTTTTTAGACAGATGGCTGAAACAAACACCGTCTTTGCCTTTGACCGAGAAAAAATTAACATAATTTCTGGCAACCTCAGAAAGGGTTTCCCTGTCGGCCAGAAAATCTATGTCGTTTTCATACACAATGTTGAAGGCCGAATCGGTTATTGCAAGTTCTTCCTGGAAGCGTGAGATGGTCGACTGCTGTATTTTTTTCATCAGTGATGAGTCGACTTCGGCGACATCTATAAGAATTGTCACACTGCTTTTTGCATTATTGTAAAGGTTCTCCCTGAATTTTGTGAGCTGGCTCGAATAGGAGAAATAATACACCAGAGCTGAAAAGAAAAGAAGGATACCTGCCACAATAAGCGTGAACTGAAAGGATAATCTGATCTTGATGTTCATTTCTAAAGTACCTTTCTGTCGCTGCAATAAAATCCAAAACCAAATTTCGTATGGATCAGTTTGGGTTCAAAATCCTTATCAATCTTTTTCCGGAGATAGTTTACATACACGTCGATTATGTTTGTATTAGGATCGAAATCAATGCCCCAGACTTGTTCGATAATAAAATCCCTTGTAAGAAGCTTATCTCTGTTCTTAAGAAAGGTTTCAAGCAGAAGGGATTCCTTGGCTGTAAGATCTATTTTCTTGTTCCCGCGTGTTACGACCTTGGTTTTAAGGTCCATTTCAAGGTCGGCAATTTTCAGTTTTTTGGGAAGTGCCGTATCAGACTCGGAGCGGCGGAGGAACACGTTCACACGTGCAAGCAGTTCCCTGAAATCGAATGGCTTGACCACATAATCATCTGCTCCCGCATCAAATCCTGCGATTTTATTGTCAGGCGTGCCGAAGGCTGTAAGCATTATTATAGGAGTCGCGGTATTTGTTTTACGGATCTCCCGGCATAATTCATACCCGTTTATCAGGGGCAGGTTAATATCGAGGATTATAAGATTATAGATTTTTTGCTCAGCCATCTGTTTGCCGATATATCCGTCATAGGCCGTATCTACATTAAATCCATATTCCTCAAGATGCATCTTAAGAATATCTGCAAGCCTCTGTTCATCCTCAACTATCAGAATATTAATGTTCCCCATTTTCTGAGATAAAATCATGCAAATTTATACCAAGGCTACCTTAAAAGCATCATCTTATGAGTTTCTAATAAACTTCTAATTACTTTTTAATATGTTACATTACAATTCATTCATATTTTTATGCATCCGTCATGCAGTCTGTAACAGGCCAACAGATCAGGGTTTTAAAAATAAGGAAAAAATGGACGTGCAGGAGGACACAGGGATGATATTTTGGTTGTTGAAGTATTGTGAATTGCATGATCAGACTTAGATAATTTCTTTTTTCACTTTGTTTTGAGAGCCCGTCGCCCGACGGGCTTTTTTATTACAGAGGATGATTACGAAAACCTGATTGACAGAAAAAAATTATTAAAGAAATATAGCCATGAGAATATTTGCCGGAATATTTGCTTACCTCCTTATATTACTGCTGGGGTTGGTGATACTGATAAATGAACTGATCAAAAACAAAAGGAAAACAGGATGATTTCCATTCGTCAGGAATGTCATTATTGGTTTGGCTGTTCAAAGCCTCCAGAAAGATTTTCCAAACATGAGAAATACTGTCACTATTTCAAGACGACCTATAATCATTACAAGACTCAACACCACCTTGCTCACTTCAGGGATTCCGGAATAATTGCCCATGGGCCCGACATTCCCGAATCCGGGTCCGATTCCGGCTAAACATGTTGCAACAGAGCTGGCAGATGTCATAATATCTGAACCACTGACGGTCAGTATAATAGTTCCGGTTAAGAAAAGAAACACGTAAAGAATTATAAAGGATATTATTGACACATTAGTCCTTTCATCCAACACCTTACCGTTAAGCCTTACCGGAGATATTGTTCCCGGATGCAGGAGCCTGACAAACACGCTCTTCAGGTTTTTAAGAACAATAAGATGTCTGGCCATCTTAATACCTCCGCTTGTGGATCCGGTCGATCCTCCCGAAAACATAAGCATGAATAAAAGCATTGTTCCCGAGACAGGCCATAAAATGAAATCAGTGTTGGCAAAACCCGTACAGGTGATTATTGAAATGGTCTGAAAAAATCCTTCCCTGAAGGCTTCTTCGGGCTGTTTTGAACCATTGACCATAAGGATTGAAAAGGCCAGGGTGCCGGCAACTATTACAACAGCAAGGTAAAACCACAACTCTTCATTATGCTTTATTTTTTTGAAATTCATCTTTACCAGATAATAATATATTACCTGACTTATCCCTGCAAGAAACATGAAAATCATTACAACATACTGGCTGTATGAAGAAAAATCCATCAGGCTGGTGTTTTTTGTTGAAAAGCCTCCGGTAGCAATTGTTCCGAATGAGTGGCAAATACTGTCAAAGAGATTCATATCCCCCAATACAAGAAGCAACGTTTCTAAGAGTGTAAGCACTATATAAATCACCATTATTCTTATGGCTACTCCCTTTGTTTTGGGATGGATCTTTTCTTTCAATGAAGACTCAAGGCTGAAAAGCTGATATCCTGTAACTTTCAGAGACGGAAGTATAAGTATTACCAGGACAATTATCCCGATTCCCCCGATCCAGTGCGTCAGGCTTCTCCAGAAGTGGATTGAAAAAGGCAGTATTTCAACATTCTGAAGAATTGAAGCTCCGGTAGTTGTGAATCCTGAGGATGATTCAAAAAATGCATCGAGAAAAGATGGAATTGTCCCGCTCAGAATATAGGGCAGGGCACCGCAAAGGGAAAACAAAATCCAGGCTGAGGTAACTGTGATAAACGAGTCCCTGCTACTGATTTCATTTGTATTGGCTTTTCGTGTTAACAAGAAAAGGACACCGGCTCCGATTAGAGTTATAAGTGATGAGATAAGAAAAGGTCCTGATGATTCCTTATAAATAATTGCAACAGGCAGGCATGCAAGGAATGTTAAGGTCTCAATAAAAAGGATATTGCTTAATACCTTTAATATGATAAGCGGGTGAATCAGCCTCATCTGTTAACTATCAAGACCATACTTAAAGCAGCAAGCATATTTATTAATCCGTAATTATTAAGTAAAATCTTCACCGTCAGGTATAAAGATTTTATAAAGAATCGGCTTTTATTACTGATATTGAATTTTGTCTGGGCAGGGAATAATTGCAGGGTAAGACTCCTTTAGCAGAGTCAGTCTCCAAAACGGTAACCTATTCCTGATTCGGTAATGAGCCATGAAGGGACAGCCGGATTATCCTCGATTTTTTTCCGGAGCTGGGCAACAAATACTCTCAGGTACTGTGTTTGTTCGAGATATCCGTGCCCCCAGATCTCCTTAAGAATAAACTTATGCGTCAGGACGCGCCCGTGATTTCTGGCAAGAAGGGAAAGCAACGAAAATTCCGTACCGGTAAGTTTTATTATTTCCCCGTTTTTGCGCAGAATATGATTGGGCATATCTATCTGCAATGTGCCAAATTCCATGACGGGGTCCTCTTTTTTTTCATCAGTCAGTCTTATTGCGGCCCTGATTCTGGCAATCAGTTCTCCGCTCCTGAAGGGTTTGGTCAGATAATCGTTTGCTCCTCCATCAAGAGCTTTTATAATATCTTCTTCAAGGTTGCGGACAGACAAAACAATTACAGGTTTCGAACACCATTCCCTTAATTTTGTCAACAATTCCATTCCATCCATATCAGGCAGACCAAGATCGAGAAGTATCAGCGATGGGTTTTGAGTTGCTGCCGCAACCATTCCCTGTTTTCCGGTCGATGCATAACATGTGCTATAACCGTTTGATTCAAGTGTTATCTCAAGCAGACGGCGGATCTGTACCTCATCGTCAATAATAAGTATCGGATCTTTGGGCTTCATCTTTTTAAAATTTAATCTCTGATTTCACCAGTAACCACTTCAGTTGGAATTTCAATAATAAACCGTGCTCCCCCATTCTGCCTGTTTTCAACCGAGATGGTCCCGTTCTGGGCTTCAACAAATCCTTTTGCTATCGAAAGGCCAAGGCCCGTACCCCCGGGTTTTGAACCTTCCACCCTGTAAAACTTATTGAAAATGAATTGGATTTCGTTCGGAGAAAAACCCGGACCCCGGTCCATGATCTGAATAATAAGCTTCCCGTTGTCATAGAACGACTTAATTCTTATCCGCGTGCCCGGGGAAGAGTACTGTGTTGCATTATGGACAAGATTATACAAAGCTTCTTCAAGCAACCCGAAATCGATCTTTACAAGAGGCATATCATCAGGAATGACAACGTGGAGTTTGAATGATTTCAATTCCTCCTGAAGGTTTTCACACACCTTGTTGACAAGATCATGGATATCAAACCAGTCGCGCCGGGGGGTTATTCTTCCGCTTTCAAGTCTCGACATATTAAGCAGATTCTCAATAAGACGGTTAAGCCGCACCGAAGCTTTATAGATCTCCTTGTAAAGTTCATTTCTTATCTCCGCAGTATGCTCTGATGAGAGGAGGGAATCAGAAGATCCCATTATGGCAGCTACAGGTATCCGCAGCTCATGGGAAATTGAATTGAAAAGTGTTTTGTAGAGTTTGTCCGATTCGTCCAGAAACCTTGCCTTCCTTGCAAGTTCATTTAACAATCTGCGTTCAATGCTGTTTGATATCTGGTTTATAAAGGCATCCCAGAACTGGCTCTTGTCATCATGAAAATGAGAACCAAGTTCGACAGCCAGTACTCCGGGCCTGATACTGCTCCCTGAAAGAGGATAAAAGGTGAACCGGTTTGAAGGCAGCGTATCTGTAAATTTTCCTGCTTTCCTTGAATGTCTGAATACCCATTGTGCAACACTCATTTCGGAATCCGTGATCCTGGTTTCGCCATGCCTGCCCGAAAATTCAGACAGCCTGCCCGCATTATCATGAAGGATAAAAACAGCATCGAGGCCGAAGTGCTTTTTAATGTTCTTAATTGCTGTTTCAAGCAATTTGTCTGTACTCTCGGCTGCTTCAAGCTCTTTTGTAAGCTGATAGAGCGCTGCCGTCTTCTCTTCCCTGTCTCTTGTCAGCCTTTCCTGCCTTCTCACTCTTGAGGTGAGCACACCATTCACCAGGGCAATTATAAAAAACATCCCAAGCATCATGACATCTTCAGTTTTGTCAATATGCAGGGTGAACCGTGGTGGAATAAAGAAGAAATTCCAGATGAATGCGCTTAAAGAACAGCCAAGCAGTATAGGACCAATCCCCATGAAGGTGGCAAGAAATGATACTACAAAGAGTAGTATGAAAGAGACTGATTGATATCCAAGGTAAGCTGCAAAATGGAAACAGATAAAAGAACAGAAGACGACAGCCAGTGTCGTAAAAACATATTGCATTATTCCTGAAGTAAAAACTGGCCCGGGAAGCTGCTGCCTGTAATGAGTTCCAACACCATGATTTTCAGATCCAAGCACATAGATATCGATATTACCACTGTTTCTGATAAGATTCTGTATCAGATTTCCTGATTTAAAGTAAGAAAGGATATTGTTTTTCCCGGGCTTCCCTATTATGATGTGTGTTATGTTCTCTCTCCTTGCAACATTAAGAATAACTTTCACAAGATCATCACCAGAGGCGGTAATTATCTCAGCGCCGAGTTGCCGTGCCAGCCTGAGGTTAAGATTCAACTGCATTTTCTGGTCAGGGTTGAGCGGCCTTGTTGTTTCAACATTCAATGCAGCAAGGCTTGCCCCCATCGTATATGAAAGGTTCTTTGCCCATCTTATAAGACCTGCTGACCCCGGACCCGGACCGACCAGCGCAAGAAGATGCATCCCTGACTTCCATGGACCCGGTATTCTTTTATTCTGCATATAGGACTTAAGCTGCCTGTCAACCCTGTCGGCAACCAGTCTGAGCGACATTTCACGCAAGGCTGTGATATTTCCTTTTCTGAAAAAATGAAGAACTGCCTCCTTCGACATTTCGGGAGTATAAATCTTCCCGTCATCAAGACGTTCCAGAAGTTTTTCCGGTGTAATATCCACCAGCTCTACGGCATCGGCATTTTCAAAGATCTCATCCGGAAGTGTTTCACGTATCGGAACTCCTGTTATTTGTGTTACAGTCGCGCTTCTGCTTTCAAGATGCTGAACATTAAGTGTGGTATATACACTTATGCCGTGATCAAGGATCTCCTCAACATCCTGGTATCTCTTCAGATGCCTCGACCCGGGAGCATTTGTGTGTGCCAGCTCATCCACGAGGACAATTTCAGGTTTCCTAGTGATTATAGCATCCAGATCCATTTCCTGAAAATCAGTATTCTTGTAACTGACAGACATCCGCGGAATGACCTCCAGCCCTTCCGTCAGCGAAATGATTTCCTTCCTGTCATGCGTTTCGACATATCCGATAACAACATCAATGCCTTTTTCCTTATCAGCAGACGCCATCCTCAGCATGGAATATGTTTTCCCTACCCCGGCACACATTCCGAAAAAGATCTTGAGCCTGCCCCTTCTGCCTTGTTCTTCCTCCATCTTGATAGAAGCAAGAATTTCATCTGGATCAGGACGATTTTCAGGCTTATCGTTCATTTTAAAGTATCAAGACTTAAATTTAAGAGAAAAACATTGATCCGTTTCTGCCCAAACATATGAAACTGTGGTTCTTCAGTAAGAAAGTTGATAAGATCGATTATTTTCTTTTGCAGTGAATCGGGAAAATTTCTGCAACGTCCTATACGCTTTACCTGCAGGAGAGCAGCCTCAGGTGATATATGCGGGTCAAGACCTGAAGCCGAGGAAAAAAGCATTTCTGAAGGGATTGGTGTAATTGAATCAAGTTCGTTGAATTCGATGAACTTATCCCTTCTCATTAATACATTTTCCCTGAGCTTCCGGTTGGTCAGTGCATAATTGGATCCTCCTGAAGGCAGGGGATTATATGAAATATGGGAAGGTCGTGAAGTAAAGTAACAAGAATCGCTGAACTCCTGTCCTATCAGCAGGCTTCCTCTTTTCTTACCTCCCTTAATGACTATACTCCCGCTGGCTTTATCCGGGAAAACTGTCTGAGCTGTTCCTGTTATCAGCAAAGGATAAAGTATTCCCGTTAATATGGTCAGGAACAGGAAGATTCTAAATGATATGACCAGGTTTTTCACTTTATATGGTTCTAAAGGTTTATCAGCCAGTCGATAAGCTTAATCCCGGCAAACGGGGCCAAAAGGCCTCCTATTCCGAAAAGCAGAAGATTCCGGGTCAATGCAACGGAAGCTGAAACAGGCCTGTACCTGACTCCTTTCAGCGCGAGAGGGATTAAAAATACAATTATCAAAGCATTAAAAATAACAGCGCTGAGTATTGCACTTTGAGGAGAAACCAGGTTCATTATGTTAAGCGCCGAAAGCGGGCCGTTTCCTGAAAGATCCGGATATAAAGAGACTGCTACTGCAGGAATAACTGCAAAATATTTAGCCACATCATTTGCAATGCTGAAAGTGGTAAGTGCCCCGCGAGTCATAAGCAGCTGTTTCCCCACCTCAACAACTTCTATCAGTTTTGTCGGGTTGCTGTCGAGATCTATCATGTTTCCCGCTTCCCTTGCTGCCTGGGTTCCCGTGTTCATTGCAATGCCTATATCAGCCTGTGCAAGGGCAGGAGCGTCATTTGTTCCATCTCCGATCATGCCTACCAGATGACCTTTGGCCTGTTCTTCCCTGATCCGGTTAAGCTTATCTTCCGGCGTCGCTTCGGCCATGAAGTCATCAACACCTGCTTCTGCGGCAATTGCTGCAGCCGTAAGCATATTATCGCCTGTTATCATGACTGTTCTGATTCCCATTTTCCGCAATTCGGCAAAGCGCTGCTTAATACTTCCCTTCACAACATCCTTAAGATGTATAATTCCAAGGATCCTGTCATCCTTTGCAACAAGCAGTGGTGTAGCGCCCTGCCTGGCAAGCTCATCAACCCGATCCTGGATCTTTTGTGAGAAGTATCCGTTATTGTTCTGGACAAATCTTCGAATGGCATCAGAAGATCCCTTCCGGATAGAGTGCCATGTTCCGTCATCTTCTTTAACATCAACTCCGCTCATGCGGGTTTTGGCGGAAAAGGGAATGAAAACTGCATTTAACTGATGAACTTCCCGTCCTCTTATTTTGTACTTTTCCTTCGCCAGAATGACAACAGACCTCCCTTCTGGCGTTTCATCCGAAAGTGATGAGAGCTGGGCAGCATCAGCAAGCTCTTCACTGCTGATACCTTCGCCCGGGATAAAATCAGCCGCCATTCTGTTCCCAAAGGTAATTGTTCCGGTCTTGTCAAGAAGGAGAACATCAACATCGCCGGCAGCCTCAACTGCCCGGCCGCTGAAAGCAATTACATTTTTTCTGATCAGCCTGTCCATCCCGCTTATTCCGATAGCGCTGAGCAAACCTCCGATTGTTGTCGGTATAAGACATACCAGTAAGGCTGTCAGTACGGGCAAAGAAAGATTCTGAGAAGGATCCTTGCCCGATGCCGTAAGGTTATATCCAAAAAAAGCAGGCAGCGTAATTACTGTTGCAAGGAAAATTACAGTCAGACCGATCAGCAGGATCGAAAGGGCAATCTCATTTGGGGTTTTCTGCCTTTTTGCTCCCTCAACCAGGGCAATTATATGATCCAGGAAAGCATTCCCCGGTTCTGAAACAATCCTTATTATTATTTTGTCGCTTATGACCCTGGTCCCGCCTGTCACAGCTGACCGGTCGCCTCCGCTTTCGCGTATAACAGGTGCAGATTCTCCTGTTATTGCCGATTCATCAACACTTGCTATCCCTTCAATCACTTCCCCGTCAGCGGGTATGATATCCCCGGTTTCACATACTACAATATCACCTTTCTTCAGGGTCACGGCATCAACTAATAATTCCTTATTCCCTGTGACCTTGCGGCTTTTTGTTCTTACACGGCTTTTCTTGAGACTTTCAGCCTGTGCTTTACCTCTTCCTTCGGCAACTGCTTCCGAAAAGTTGGCAAAGATTACTGTAAACCAGAGCCATAATGCAATCTGAAGATCGAATGTCGAAAAATTGCCATGGATGCTGTCAGTTATAACCACAAAAGTTGAAATTACCGATCCAAGGGCAACTATAAAAATCACCGGATTGGCAAACAGCTTTATGGGATTCAATTTTAACAGACTGTCTTTAAGAGCCGACCTGATCAGACTGCTGTTTATGAATATTTTGTTCTGTACCGGGTTCATATAATTCGTATCAGAAGGTTATGCCCCTGCTAAGGAGAAAATGTTCGATCACTGGACCGAGAGATAATGCCGGGAAATATGTAAGCCCCCCAATAATGAGAATCACCGCCATAAGCAAACAGATAAATAGTAAGGTGTCTGTCCGGAATGTGCCTGATGATGCTGGCGTAATCTTCTTTCCTGTCATGTTTCCTGCAATAGCCAGAACAGGAATAATGATCCCGAAGCGGCCGGCCAGCATCGCAAAGCCAAGGGTCAGATTGTAAAATATGTCACCGGCATTAAGTCCGGCAAAAGCACTTCCATTGTTGCCTGTAGCAGAACTGTAGGCATAAAGGATTTCTGAAAGCCCGTGGGGCCCCGGGTTTCCTGGGCCGGATAATCCCTTAGGGCAAATCACAGCCAGTGCCGACAGAAGAAGTATTGCCAGGTTGGGGATAAGCACAGCTAAAACAGCCATCCTGATTTCAAATGACTCAATTTTTTTACCAAGGTATTCAGGTGTCCGCCCGACCATCAAACCTGCAATAAAAACAGTAAGTATTATAAAAATTACCATCCCATATAATCCTGATCCGGCTGCACCGAAAATTATTTCACCAAGCATGATGTTGATCATGGCAACAAGCCCCGCAACCGGAGTCAGACTGTCGTGCATGGCATTTACAGAACCATTCCCGGCTGCCGAAGTTATTGCCGACCAGATGACACTGCCTGATACCCCGATGCGTGTTTCTTTTCCCTCCATAAGAGGCAGATGCCCAACGACAGGATTTGAAGAATATTCACTGAGTAATGAAATCCCCAATCCGGCAGTCAGAAGTAACATCATGGCAATGAAAATGGTCCAGCCGTGTTTGAGAGAACCTGCCATTTTTCCATAGGTATAGGTCAATGCTGCAGGGATAACCAGAATAGCAAGCATTTCAAGGAAATTGGTCAGTGGGGTGGGATTTTCAAAAGGATGAGAGCTGTTCGCGTTGAAAAAACCACCACCGTTTGAGCCCAGTTGCTTGATAGCGACCTGGGAAGCAACGGGGCCCATCGGAATAACCTGCTGTGCTCCCTGAAGTGTTTCAACGGTTTCATAATCCCCGAAATTCTGGATGACACCCTGGCCTGTAAGAACAATGGCAAACAATACTGAAAGCGGTAATAATACATATATAACGGCACGCGTGATATCAACTCCGAAATTCCCGATGCCTGCTATGCTCCTGCGGGCAATCCCTCTTGTTAAAGCCAGAAGAACGGCAATTCCGGTTGCAGCGCTGACAAAATTCTGTACTGTCAGACCTGTCATCTGAACAAAATAGCTTAGTGTCGTCTCACCCGCATACGCCTGCCAGTTGGTATTTGTCACAAAACTTATAGCTGTATTAACTGCAGTCGGCCAGGATACATCAGGCAGGTGCCGGGGATTTAATGGCAGACAGGCCTGAAAGATCTGCATCAGGAACAAAAACACTATTCCGGTTACGTTGAAGAATAACAGACTGACTGCATATTGTTTCCAGTTTTGTTCCACTTCCGGATTTGTTCCGGTGACTTTGTATGCAGTCCTCTCTAACCAGCCCAGGACAGGAACCATAAAATGTTTTTTCCCCGTAAACACTTTTGCCATATAACTGCCGGCCAGCGGGGTGGTTAAAATCAATACAGCTATAAGGATAATTGCCTGAAGGTTATCCTGGAAAGTCATTTTTTACCTGTTATGAGTTTATCTGTTTTAATTATATGGCCAATTATACGCCCGCTCCCGAAAACAATAGCCAGGCCCGGAAATAGTAACAATATCAACGTGGCTGATCCCATTGATCTCAATGTTATTACGTTGCAAAATTGCAACCGAAACAATAATTATTTTATCAGGATTAATCAGGAGGACGTAAAGAATTTATTAAGATCCTTTTTCTCAATGGAGCCCGCGTGCGGCTGCATGCCGAAAGCCTGTTAACCACAAAGCCCGAAAACCGTCATAAAGCCCGCCGGGGCAGCAACAAACAGGGAAGAACAGAAGAAGCCGGAGAAATTGATTTGCGCGGGATCTCTGCCACATTTGTCACACAACTCACAACTACGCATGGTAACCAGGCCTTATTGCCTTGTCCATTCTTCCATCGAGGTAATATGAAGATTCTTTATTAGTTCAGACGCTTCATCCCTTGCCGATTCAAATGAATCAAACCTGTCAATTGTTACTTTTAAGGATCCCGATTTGTTCACAAAATCAAGACGAATATCAGTTTTCTTAATCGTCAGTGGAATATTTCCCCTGCTATAGGTGGTATGGCTTCGGCTCGACCTGTAAATCCGGAATTTGTCAAAACAGTCAACCGGATACCATTTCCCCAATTTAATCAGTCCGAAAAGTGCCGTATATGGTTTTATGCGTGACTCATTAAAATCAATAATGGTTCCGTTATATGAGAACCCCATGAACAGCCCCGCAATTACCAGTATGAATCCTGCAGGATTTTCAAATGAACATACAGCTCCCGTAATTAAAAAAACATATCCTGCAAAAGTGGCCGACGGGCCAAGGAACATATCAATTCTGTTGTCAGTTTTCATTTACCGGCAATTTTTTCCGAACTCGTAGTCCTTTCATGTTTCTAATTTGATGGCTCTTGCATTTTTAACTGCACCTGCAAGGGCACCGGCACGAGCAGCCAGCCCGCCGGTATAAAATCCTTCAGGTGAAGAAACCGGAACTGTCAGCAACCCGGGACCTCCGGGAATTGAATTCACTGACATAATCCCGCTGTTCAAAGCCAGTCGAAATCCCCTGAATGCACCCTGCATCATATTCATACCCTCCCTTATTCTCAACATTTCTGTCATATTGGACATGTACCCGGTAATCACTGATGCCTCAGGTGAATTCGCTGCGAGTATTGAAGAACCATTTATTTGCCAGAGGATGGCTTTGATGTATCCGGCATCGGGAGGCCGGCTGATCCGGGCCGTATGCTTTTTTCCTTTCTCCGGATCAGATTGCTCAGAATAAATGTTTTGAATACAGGAAAATAATGACAGCAGCAAGAGGATCTTCTTCATTTTGTGGAAATTACTACTAAAGTAATTATAAATATGCAAAATGCGATCATGTTATACACATTTTCTTAAAGCAATGGCCCATCCTTTCCCTCCCGGGAGAAATTTGTCGCTCTCTTTACGGCCTTCCACCATGGTTTAAGGAGAAATAACCTCTGGTTTAACGGGCCTGCAGAGAAAACCTCTGATCCGTAATTCGATATTTACAATTATGCTTTACCTTTAGATCTGAATCTAATTATTTACATATGTCGAAGCTGTTTACACCTCTGACCATAAAGAATGTAACATTAAAGAATAGGATTGCAATGTCGCCAATGTGCCAGTATTCGGCAAAAGACGGGTTTTCAAACGACTGGCATCTGATCCATCTCGGCAGCCGTGCTGTCGGAGGTGCCGGACTGATTATTTTTGAAGCAACTGCCGTCACCCCTGAAGGAAGGATAACACCCGGTGATCTTGGATTATGGGACGACGGCCAGGTTGAGGGGTTATCGCGTATCGTCAGGTTCATACACCAGAATGGTGCACATGCCGCTATCCAGCTGGCTCATGCAGGCAGAAAAGCATCATGTGCCGTGCCGTGGCAAGGGGGAAGGCAGCTTGGACTTAATAACGGCGGTTGGAATACCGTGGCTCCGTCTCCCATCCCGTTCATGCCGGGAGACAGAACTCCTGAAGCCCTGACCAGGGAAGGGATCAGGAAGATCATCTCAGGTTTCCGTTCAGCAGCAAAACGTTCAAGATCTGCCGGATTCGACATTATTGAAATCCATTGCGCCCATGGCTACCTTCTTCATGAATTTCTGTCACCCCTGAGCAACCACCGCGATGACGATTATGGTGGTTCATTTGAAAACAGGGCCGGATTATTGTTGCAGGTAACAGATGCGATCAAATCAGAATGGCCATCAGAACACCCTCTTTTTGTACGTATATCAGCAACTGACTGGGCTGAAAATGGATGGACCCCTGACGACAGCCTTAAGCTTTCATTTATGCTAAAGGAAAAGAATGTCGATCTGGTTGACTGTTCTTCAGGCGGAAACGTTCATGATGCAAGGATTCCGTTTGGTCCCGGATACCAGGTTCCATTTTCGGAGATGGTCAGGAAATCAGGTGTTCTGACAGGAACGGTAGGTCTTATCACTTCTGCTGCCCAGGCAGAAGCCATTCTTCAGGAAAATAAAGCCGACCTGGTATTATTCGGAAGGGAGCTTCTCAGAAATCCATATTTCCCGCTTCAGGCTGCAAAACAGCTCGAAAGTGAAACAAACTGGCCCGTCCAGTATCTAAGGGCAAAGTAAATACTTCCCGCATAATCACATAATCAGGAAGATTGAACATCACTCAAAGAACAAAAAATGACTAAAAGAAAAATCTCGAAGGTAGTACGCGGACAACACGCAATAGATGGCGCCGGTGTCAGGCTCCGAAGGGTACTCGGACTGGGTACGGTAAAGGATTTTGATCCTTTCCTTATGCTCGACGGATTTGATTCGACCAATCCGTCAGATTATGTCAGGGGATTTCCATGGCATCCTCACAGGGGTATCGAAACGGTGACATACCTGCTGAGCGGCGAGATCGATCATGGCGACAGCCTGGGAAACAGCGGCACAATAAATGATCTTTGCTGCCAGTGGATGACAGCAGGCTCAGGAATTATACATCAGGAAATGCCCCGGGCATCCAAAAGAATGCTCGGGTGCCAGCTTTGGGTAAATCTGCCGGCAAAAGATAAAATGACTGAACCTGCGTATCGCGACATCACCCCGCGGGATGTTGAAATTGTCGGTGAAGAAAATGCGGAAATAAGGGTCATCTCGGGAAGGTACAAAGAAAAAAACGGGGCGGTAAAGAATGAGTATATAAAGGTCCAGTATCTCGATGTCGACCTGAAACCCGGATCAACATGGCATTACAATGAAACTCCCAACGACCAGACACTTTTTCTGTATCTCGTCGAAGGAATTCTTGCTGCTGATGAGAATCTTGAGCGATTTGAAGAAAAAGCGTGTGCCATTCTGCTTACTGCTTCGCAGGAAAAAGAAAATGATGAGCTAATCGTAAGATCAGGAGACAGCGGTGCAAGGTTTTTGCTTATTGCCGGACAGCCGCTAAGGGAGCCAGTGGCCTGGGGCGGACCAATTGTAATGAATACTGACGAAGAGCTCGATCAGGCTTTCAGTGAATTGAACAACCACACTTTTATTAAACATAAAAGGCCTCAGAATTTCTGAGATATGTCTTCTGGCAGTCCGGGGTTAAGTTCATAGCTGAACCCTTTTTCGGATGCTTTAATAACAAGGACTTTGAATACAATGAGGTTTGCAAGTATCGATTCGGCCCTTGATACAGGGATCCCTGCTATTTTTCTGAATTTCGAAAGGGATACGGATCCGTTTTCCCGGAGATAATCGAGCAGCATTTTCTCGGCAACGCTGAATTTTACCTTCACACCCCGTTTTTGTTCTTCTTTTCTCCATACCTGAAGAAGAACCCTGTTCGCAACAAGGTTCTGATCACCGTGCCTGAAATAAGCATGCCATTTGCCTGCTTCATCCTTAACCTGGTACGGCCTTTTGGTTCCTCTTGCAACTTCAACCTCAAGTATGATTTTGGTTCCTTCTGTATGCTGCTTTACGGTATATGTAATCTCCGGACGGCAGAAAAGATGGGCTGCCGTATCGACCATGTACATCTCTTCATCTGATCGTATTCCTGCGATGCTTCCGTTATCCCTTACCCCTATAAGCAATCTTCCTCCGTCACTGTTCGAAAAAGCCGATAATGTTCTTGCAATTTTCCTGCTGTCGGTAATGCAATATTTAAAATCGAGTTGCTGGTTTTCTCCTTCCGCAATAAGCTTTCTGAGGAAACTTTCCATTTTCCATGTTTTAACCGTATATGAACAGGCTCTTGCTTGAAAATTCAGGATCACAGGTCAGGTTTACATTCAGTTTCCTCAGGCCTGCCTCGTCGCCCGGAGTGGGAATGTGTGTAAGATGCACTTCACAACCGCTGAGATGTTTAAGGCTTTCGAGAGCCATCTTGGCTGCAGGGTTCGACAGTGCACTGATGCCAAGGACTATCAGCGTTTCATCAACATCAAGACTTACCATTTTGCCGTTAAGAATTGTCTTTTTCAGGTAAGTCACCGATGAGATGAGCGATTCCGGCAGAAGATACATGCTGTCGGGAAGTCCTGCAAGATGTTTTGTGGCATTCAGGATCAGGCTCGATGATGCATGAAGAAGAGGCGAATTTTTACCGGTGATTATTGTACCATCCGGCAATTCTATGGCGGACCCGCAGAATACTCCGTTGTTTCCTTTTCCTGATGATTTAGCTTCCCTGGCCGCATTCCGGGCAGGCAAAACAACCTTAAGGTCCTCTTCCCTTGCTCCTGCCTTTTGCATGATCATCTTTATATGTTCAAGCGAATCCTTTTCTGCAAGTCCCATCACATATTCAACGGCACATCTGAAATACCGTCTTATTATTTCTTTATGTGATGCTTCCGAGATTACCGAATCATTGATAATACCTGAGCTCAACCTGTTTACACCCATGTCGGTCGGGGACTGATACATTGACTCCCCTCCCGTAATTTTCTCAATTATTCGTTTAAGAAGGTGGAACGCCTCAATATCGCGGTTATAATTAACCACCTTTTTATTATATGCCTTCAAATGATAGCTGTCGATAAGGACTTCATCCTTCAGGTCGACCGTGGCGGCTTCATATGCGATATTCACCTTGTGATTGATAGGAAGGTCCCAGATCGGGAAAGTCTCGAATTTTGCATATCCCGCCTTGACACCCCTTTTATATTCATGGTAAAGGTTGCAAAGGCATGTGGCCAGCTTGCCGCTTCCGGGTCCGGGCCCTGTGACTATTACAATGGGTTTGGTGGTTTGGATATATTCATTCGCCCCATAGCCCTTATCGCTGACTATCAGGTCGATATCAGTAGGATATCCTTTGGTCGGATAATGAAGGACGACTTTTATACCCCTGAGTTCCAGCTTGTTTTTGAAAGCCCTTGCAGGAGCCTGATTATGGTAACGGGTTATGACGACAGCCGTTATATCAATCCCCCATTCGCGGAAATCGTCAATGGTCTTCAGGACATCAACATCATAAGTTATTCCAAAGTCGGCCCTCACCTTCTTTCTTTCAATATCTCCTGCATGTATGCAAAGTATCACATCAATTTTGTCCCTGAGAAGCTGGAGCAGCCTCATCTTCACATTCGGATCGAATCCCGGTAACACTCTTGCCGCATGATAATCATAAAGTATCTTCCCTCCGAATTCAATGTAGAGTTTGTCATTAAACCGGTTTACCCTTTCAAGAATAGCAGATGTCTGTTCCTTAAGGTATTTCTCATTGTCAAATCCGATGCGTACAGCGGATGTCATTTCACAGATACGGTTTTTAAGCAGCTACAATCTATTTTTCTCCGGCCAGGTCATATATCTTTATCTCCATTGGCTTGCTCGTCATTTCAGAAGAGACATTTCCGAATTCCTTAAAATATGGCGAAGCAAAATGTGCATCTATAGCTGCCTGGTTTTTATATTTTTCAACGAAAATGAAGTTTGTGGATTCGTACGGATCCTGATAAAGCATATATCCAAGGCATCCTTCTTCTTTGTTTGAATTCTCAATCATCATTTTTGCAGCTGATATGAAATCAGCTTCTTTGCCTGGTTTGACATAAACCCTGGCGGTGATCATTTTCTGATAATCAACTGGTTGTGCAGCCGTTTCAGGCTGTGCAGGGGTGGCGGGCACTGTCTGCCGGCACGAAATGCCTATCAGCGAGATCAATGCCGTGAGCAGAATGACTTTTGTTTTCATGTTTTCAGGTTTTATGAGACAATCTGGATTAAAATTACGGGCTTAAATTATGTTTTTATTTTATACCGGGTATAACTTCAACGAGAAGTTTAAGGACACGGTTAACATTTTCATTGAAGACAGCAATGACATTTTCCCATCTGACCGGTTCCTCATCATCTTTCCAGCAGTCATAGTCAGTGCTCATTGCTATCACAGCATAAGGGATACCTGCTTCATTGGCCAGGATAGCTTCAGGAGCAACGGACATGTTGATAATATCGGCGCCCCATAGCCTGAACATCTTCGATTCTGCCCTTGTTGAAAACCTTGGCCCCTCTATTGTCAACAAAGTTCCTTTGTCATGTACCGGTATGCCATTGCCGCGTGCAGCAGCAATAATCAGCTGACGCAGATAGTTGCTGAAAGGGTCGGCCATTGCCGTGTGCCTCATTTTGCCGGGTTCGAATTCTTCAAAAAAGGTCTTGATCCTGTGGCAGGTGAAATCGATGAGTTGATCAGGGATCACAATATTACCACGGCCGATTTCCTCCCTGAGGCTTCCGCATGCGCTGGTAGCTATAATATGAGTACATCCTGCCTTTTGAAGCGCATATATATTTGCCCTGTTGTTCACCCTGGCAGGGGGTATGGTATGCTGCCTGCCATGACGCGAAAGGATCACAACGTCAGTTCCCGAAATTTTACCCCAGAGAAGCGGTGAGGATGTTCTGCCGTAAGGTGTCTCAATGACTTTTTCTTCAGGTGAGACAAGTATGTCAGGATCCTCAACGCCCGATCCGCCAATAATAGCAATCTTCACCATTATTCTTTCCTGAGGTATTGCATAAGGATATTGGCGGCTTCATCCATGTCGTGGCCAAAGGTAAGTATCCCGGCCCTGTCACCAGCCATTATAATGATCCTCTTTTCTATCACATCCGACTCGCTGAAAAGCCTGAAAATATCCTTTGCCAGCCCGGTTGTCCCGTATTCCATTGAAGGATTTGTGGTGGGAACCTTGTAAATAAGTTCGTTCCAGAGCTCTATGCTGTGAACATGGACCACTGCATTTGCACCAGGGTCGGCAAGATAGATTGCAGCATGGGTAAGTGATTCGGATGAGGCCTTGAGGGGACCGACACACTGAACAGCATTATCATCGATATTGAATGAGTTCACCTTTACATAATGCCCGGGCTCAAGTTCCGGTATCTCGCCTGTTGCCGATCCTGTTATGACAAACTGGTTGCCCCCTCTTATTCGCATGCTGATGTTCCCGAATCCCACGCCGTTTTCATAGGCGCCGATAAGATCCATGTTATAGAGGATCTCCCTCCAGTAATTAATTATTTCATACTGTTCGTCGGATATTACGGGTCCCGACTGGTTCCAGTGACAATTGAATTTTACTACCCCTTCCATTTTATTCCTTTTTTTCAGAAAATAGTTCTCTAATACTCTCTTTTTCAGCTTTGCATATACCCTTTTCTGTGACAAGGCCCGTTATTAGCCTGGCAGGCGTAATATCGAATCCCCAGTTACCAGCCGCGGCATCATCGGGGCATATCCTTACCTGCCGTACCGATCCGTCGGAATAACCTGTTACCCATCTTACCTCTTCAGGATCCCGCTCCTCGATCGCGATCTCCGTTTTATCGTCAGGCATACTGAAATCTATTGAAGAAGAAGGCAAAAGCGCATAAAAAGGTATATTATTATCAAACGCGGCAAGAGCTTTCAGGTATGTCCCGATTTTGTTAGCAACATCTCCTTCCCGGGTTGCCCTGTCACAGCCTGTAAAAACAATATCGACCATGCCTTTTTGCATAAGATGGCCTCCTGCATTATCAGTGATTATAGTGTAAGGAACACCTGCTTTCCCGAGCTCCCATGCCGTAAGCCGTGATCCCTGGTTAAGCGGACGGGTCTCATCGACCCAAACATGTACAGGGATTCCTTTTTCGCGCGCAAGATAGATCGGGGCGGTCGCCGTGCCGTAATCAACGCAAGCGAGCCATCCTGCATTGCAGTGCGTAAGGATGTTGACGGGCCGGCCTTCCTTCCTTTTGCTTATTTCACTTATCAGGCGAAGGCCGTTTTCTCCTATTTTCCTGCAATTCTCCCTTTCCCGGTCACAGATCTCAAGGGCACACGACAGGGCCGTCTCAGAAAGAGATTCCCTGCCGGATAACGACGAGAGCCTCTCCATAACAAGGTTCACCGCCCATGACAGGTTCACCGCGGTAGGCCTGCACGATACGAGATAAACCGCAGCGTTCCTCAAATGACTCTGAATGTTTGTTTGAGCAGTTATCTCGAGTGTCGCCAGGTATATGCCAAAGGCTCCCGCAACTCCTATGAGAGGCGCACCTCTGACAGTCATATCCTTTATGGCATTATAGACATCCTCCACAGATGAGAGTTCTTTTATCTCAAGACAGAAAGGAAGCTTCTGCTGGTCTATAACCCTTACAACATTCCTGTCGTTTTCATCTATCCAGATACTCTGATAATTTTTCCCGTCGATAAGCATCTTTTCAACACTTTCGGGCCTCAGCCCGGGTTGATTGGAACTGACAAATTTACAAAAATACAAGGATAGTTTATTCCGGATTCCGGAATTCGGATTTCGGAATTAAATAAACCCTGATTTCATCGAATTCTCGACCGGAACTTTCGAAAATTTTGAAATGATTTTTTAAAATTCTAAATTTACAACCGGATTCCGCACACATCTCCACAATTTCATTAAATGGTTGACAAGGAAGAATATAGAAAGAAAATAGTGATGATTTCCGGTCAGATTTTCAGCCGTTACGGCTTCAGGAAAACGACCATGGATGAGATCGCCAAAGAACTTAAAATGGGTAAAAGCTCGGTATATTACTATTTTAAAAGCAAGGAGGATATTTTCGAAGCTGTGGTTCTTTATGAAGCTAATGTGCTTAGAAATGAGCTTACTAAGGCAATAAAATCTGTCGATTCCCCAGTCGATAAAATGAAAAATTACGTCTTTGTCCGAATGAAATCATTCGAAAAACTTTCGAACTATTATAACGCGATCTTCGATAAGAATCTGGCTCACTTTGATTTTATCGAAACCATACGTGAAAAATATGACAGAGAAGAACTGGCTATTCTCAGACTAATCATTTACGACGGCGTCAGAAAGAAGGTTTTCAATGTCAGGAACAGTGAATATACCGCGATTGCTGTCCAGACAACCCTGAAGGGGCTTGAGGTGCCGATGTTCTGGAAGAAAAAGGAGATTGATATTGCAGAAAGGCTGAACGCGATTCTCGAAGTACTCTTCTATGGTATAATGAGAAGGAGGAAATGAGAGTAATGCTGAACGATGGACAGGCCATCCACCCGGGAACCAGCAGCCTGTACCCTGTTTTCTTCTATTTTTTCCGTTTTATTACGGCCCTTTTCTTCTCTTTAAGACTCTTCCAGAGCCACAAGAATCCCGTTGCAATAAATGGTATACTGAGGAGCTGCCCCATATTCAGCTTCATTGATGCCTCAAACGGCACCTGGTCTTCCTTAAGAAACTCTATGAAAAACCGTGCGGTGAATATAAGTATCAGGGTAAGGCTTATAAGCAATCCCTGTATATATTCCCCTTTGTATTTCCAGTAGATGCTGAAAAGGAGAATGAAAATCAACAGATAGGCCAGTGCTTCGTAGATCTGGGTGGGATGTTTGGGAACTGTTTCGCCGTTCCTCAGGAAAACAAAACCCCAGGGAACAGTTGTTTCAGTGCCGTATATTTCCGAGTTCATAAGATTTCCTATCCTGATAAAAAAACCCGAAAGGGCAACAGTGATTGCCACCCTGTCGATGGTCCAGGTAAAGTCTTTCTTTTCCTTCCTTGAAAAAAGCCATAAGGCTATTATTATGCCTATTGCCGCACCATGGCTCGCAAGGCCCCCTTTCCATATTTTTATTATCTCTGCCGGATGGCTCAGGTAGTAACCCGGTTCATAGAAAAAGCAATGACCAAGCCTTGCACCGGCAATAACACCGATAGCCATATATACAGTCAGCCTGTCGAGAACACTCTCTGGGAGATTTTCATTCTTGAAGATCTTTCCCATAATAATATATCCGAACAGAAAGGATGAGGCAAATAATAACCCGTACCATCTGACGGCAAAACTTCCAATGCGGAAAATCTCTGGATTAACATCCCACGGTATTACAAGAAAATGCATATTCAGGAGCTTTATTTCTGCCAAAGGTAGAAAATATTGGCAAACTTTTATTCCGGCAACAAACCGTTGTTCGGGGGTATCTCTAAAAAATGTATGTTTGTAGTGACATATGAAGGCAAATATGAAGGCGGGAACATTCAGAAACCAGTTACTGATAATCATCTCCGTGATTTTGATAGCCGGGTGTGCCAAGGTAAGTGTCCCAACAGGCGGTCCGAAAGACAGGGAAATTCCCGTGGTAGTAAAAAGCATTCCCGAGAACGGGGCATTGAATTTCAGAGGGAATGAAATACTCATCACGTTCAACGAATATGTCGTTCTCGACAAGATAAACGATAAATTCATGGTGTCGCCGCCGATGAAGAAAAGACCCGAAATAATTGTCAGGGGAAAAAGCGTGAGGGTCAGATATGACGATATCCTGAGAGACAGCACCACTTATACCCTGAACTTCCAGGATGCTATCAGAGACCTGAATGAAGGAAATCCAATCCCGAATTACAAGTTCGTCTTTTCAACAGGTTCGTTTATTGATTCACTTTCGGTCACCGGGAACGTGTATTCAGCCCTTAACCTTGACCCTCCTGAGAATACCATTGTGCTCCTTTACAGCGATCTTGCAGACACATCGGTGAAGAGCCAGATACCTGCTTACATAACAAGAGCTACGGCTAAGGGGGAATTCCGTTTCGACAATGTTCATCAGGGAGCCTACCGGTTATATGCACTTACAGATCTCGATAACAGCAAAAACTACAATAACCTTGACGAATGGTTTGCATTTTATGAGTCGCCAATCCGGGTGACACCCGAAAAGAATTACCTGCCTGTGAGCGAAAGGAAAGATTCCGTTGCCGTCAAGCCTGCCCCGGGCGAAAAAGAACCTTTCGTTCCGCCCGTGACTGGTGAATACCGGCTCATCCTTTTCCAGGCGCAAAAGACACTTCATTATATGACATCTTCGTCAAGAAAGACCAGGCAGCAGCTTATGTACACACTTTCATTGCCTCCTGACACCATGAAATTTGACTTCTCAATTCCCGGTGCCGGTCCCGGACAGTATTTCATTGAGAAAAGCAGGAACCTTGATACCATTACGGTATGGATTACCGACAGCACCATTTATAACAGGCAGGTAATTGAAACAGTTGTGGGGTTTCCATTCACCGACACTTTAGGGATCACTGCCACAAAGACTGATACTGTTCAGATGAGGTTCGTTGCGCCAGGAAGGTCAAGGACAAAGATTAACAAATTACCGCCCTATAAGGTTACATCAAACATCTCCGGGCAGGCCAGGCCCGATGCAAGGATAATACTCAATGCCCCAACTCCATTCATTCCCCCTGACACCTCAAGAATCTATTTTTATGAAGTGCTTAAGGATACAAAGATCAGGCAGGAATATAGTTTTGAAAAAGATACCGGAAATTCATGCCGTTATTTTGTTAACACTGAAATTAAACCTGGCAGAAGCTATTTGTTTATTGCCGATTCTGCTGCTTTCAGGAGCATCTATGGCGACGTTTCCGATTCGACAGCTACACGATTTACAGTGCTGAACCCCGAATCATTCGGGGAACTTACCTTAAACCTTTCAGGCTATGAAGGCAATACCATTATTGAGGTTCTTGACAATACGGAAAAAATAATCCGTCAAGCAGTTATAAAAGGAAGCGGAAAGATAAAATTCCCGCTTCTGGAAAAAGGGAAATACAGGCTGAGAGCCATTTTTGACATGAACAATGACGGCAGATGGACAACAGGTGATTTTGACATGAGGCTTCAGCCTGAGCCCGTAATGTATTACAGGGAAGAGATCAATATCCCAGAAAACTGGCAGATCGAACAGCCGTGGGAGCTTAAACCGGGCAATTTCAAGGAACCCGTGTTGCAAAAAATAAAAACTCAGGCAAGGTGAGTCGGAATTTGAACTAAAACAGATATATTTCAATTGTAAAAAACCAGCCCCTGGAAATCCGGGCAAATAATGATAAAATATTAATAATTAAAAATTTACAAAAATGAAAAATGTAGTAGCAGGTGTTGATATCGGAGGAACAAATACAGTTTTCGGCATTGTTGACACTGAAGGCAAAGTGCTTGCTGACGGCCATCTCAAGACAACCGATTACCCAAAAATTGAAGATTTTTGCAAGGCTCTTGGTTCAGCGATCACAAGATTATTATCAGGGCTTAAGGATGTTGAGCTTAAAGGAGTAGGAATAGGCGCTCCTGATGCCAATTATCACAGGGGAACAATTGAACATGCCCCGAACCTTGCATGGAAAGGCATTGTCCCGCTTGGTGACCTGATGAAGGCCGAACTGAAAGTTCCTGTTGCCGTTACGAATGATGCAAATGCTGCTGCGATGGGTGAAATGATTTTCGGTGCAGCAAAGGGAATGAAGGATTTCATCATCCTTACCCTGGGTACCGGTCTGGGAAGCGGAATAGTTGTTGATGGCAAAATGGTTTACGGCCACACCGGATTTGCCGGAGAAGTCGGACACATGGTAATTGAGCCGGGCGGCAGGGTATGCGGCTGCGGCCGACAGGGCTGTCTTGAAGCCTATGCTTCAGCATCAGGCCTTGTACGCACTGTTTCATTGATGATAAGCGAAATGACGGATAAAAGTCCGCTCCGGGATATCCCGCCTTCACAGCTTACATCAAAGGCAATTGCAGAAGCAGCTGCAAAAGGAGACCCGATTGCTGTCAGGGCAATGCAGTACACGGCTGAAAAACTTGGCCTTGGAATTGTGAATTCAATTGTATATACAAGCCCCGAAGCAATTTTCCTGTTCGGAGGACTTGCCCAGGCCGGGGAACTGTTATTCAAACCGGTAAGGGAATACCTTGAGAAATACAACTACGTGTTGTTCAGGGATACAGTCAAGATATTGCCTTCAGGCATTTCTGAAAGCAACGGCGCAGTTCTGGGATCTGCTGCCCTTATCCTGAATGATCTGAAATAACATTTAATTTTTGCAAAGAACGCAAGGCGGCTGACAAATTGTCTTCGCTTTGCGTTCTGCTATAAGACATCGTCGCGGCAGTTTATCTCTGAGAACTTGCAAAAAGGAACACCGGGAAGCCACGGAGAAACGCATAGTAAAGTATTTAACCTGGCATATTATGAGCCATGTTGTAAAGACTCTTGAAATATCAAAGCTGGATTTAAATCCGGTTGTTGCTCCCATTGATGCAATATCGGAAAAGCTCGACATGCTTAATTCAAGGGTTCCGATCAATGAAATGAACTGGGAAGACTTCAACTACAGGCCTGATGTCAGATTTTCGATGGCTTATACTGATAATGAAATCGTGCTGAAATATTATGTAAACGAGGCGTGTTTCAAAGCAGAAAAAACAGAGGCCAACGAAAAAGTATACGAGGATTCATGCGTTGAATTCTTTGTTTCACCAGCCGATGACGGGATTTATTACAACCTTGAATTTAACGCGATCGGGACATGCCTTATGGGAATCGGAACAGAGAGGGCAGGCAGACAAAGTGTCAATCCGTCGCTAATTGCTGAGATAAGGCGTAAAACGACGCCACCAGATATGATCAGACCATCCATGGACGGGCTGTACTCATGGGAACTGACACTGGCTATCCCCCTGAAGGTTTTTTTCAGGCATTCTGTCGGCAGGCTCAAAGGCAGGACGTTCAGGGCAAATTTCTTTAAATGTGGTGATAAGCTCGAAATACCGCATTATGTGACCTGGAACCCGGTTAAAACACCAAAACCTGATTTTCACAGGCCCGAATTCTTTGGGAATCTGAAATTTGTCTGACCTTAGTAACTGCCGGATCATTAAATTTCATTTTGTGTATTTTCAGAATTATTAATAAATAAAACACGGAACATCATGAATCTGAAAGAAGAAAAGTACAGTAAGTATGAACTGGTGAAGGAAATGCTCGAAACCGCTGAAATAGCAGGTAAGTTTGATCCGGATGTCACCGCCAGGTTTGCTGACCCCATAAGGTCAAAAAAAGGCCTGTTTCTTACGGGTGAAGGCAGCAGCAGGCTTTTCCCTGCTAAAAGATCAGTCTATTCATCGCTTAAAAAGGATTTCATGATGCCTGTGTTTACCGAAGGATGCACTCAGGCGATGGAGTACAACCTCAATGATTTTGCCGTGTTTGCTGCTTCAAATTCGGGCAGGACAAAAGAAGTGATACGGCTTGCCGACAGTCTTAAAAAGAAGAATCATAAACCTGTCTTTGCCCTGACCGCAAATAAAGATACAAAGCTTCAGGAGTATGCCGATGACACACATGTTCTATCCTGCGGAACAGAAAAAGCCGTTGCTGCAACAAAATCCGTAATCGAACAGGGCCTCTTCTACGACTCCCTGATGAGAAATCTGAGGGGTGAAAAGATGGAAGGGCTTGACAAACTTGAAAGGCAGATAAAAGAGGTTCTTTCAACTCCTGTCGACCCTGAGATAACGAAACTTTTCAAAAATTCAGAAATAATTTATTATGCAGGCAGGGATAACGGAGTGGCTGCCGAGATTGCATTGAAAACAAATGAAATAACCCGAAAAAGATCGGCCTTTTACGAGGGCACCTTTGCCCTTCACGGGATAGAGGAGATTATGAGCAAAGGAGAGGTTCTGATATGGATAGATCCTTTTGATGTTGACCAGGATAAATTCCTGGAATATATTGTTGAGGGTGTCGGAGTGCATGTAATTGCAATATCTTCACATAAAACCCTTTTCCCGACTATCACCATTCCCGATGGAGGTGACTATGCAGAATACCTTCAGATAGTGGCAGGCTGGAACCTGCTTGTCGAAGCGGGAATCGCTCTTGGTATTGATCTCGACCACCCGAAAAGGGCAAGAAAGGTCGGGAATGAGTATGAAGGGCAATAATGGCGCAGGGCACAGGGAGAGGGCAGAGATCTGCCGGCCTGGAACTGTAAGTTGAAAAATACTCCTACGCGAGAGGCGGGGCTGGGTTTTAAGAGCAAGACACCAGGTTTAGAGGCAGAAGTAAAAACTGATTTTATGAGATTGATCTGCGGAAAACATTTGTAAATATTCAAAATATGGCACGAAAGAAAATTGTAGCGGGGATTGATATTGGCGGCACCAACACTGCATTCGGGCTGGTTGACCGCGAAGGTAACATACTTGCCGAAGACAAGATAAAAACCTTCCATTACGAAGAAGCAGAGGTATACGTAGCGGCACTTTACGAAAAGGTAATGGTCACAATACAGAAACTGGACCATGAGGTTGAACTTCTGGGGTTCGGCATTGGCGCACCTATGGGTAATATCAACAAGGGGACCATAGAGTATCCTGCAAATCTTCCCTGGAAAGGGATAACCCCGCTTGCTGAATTGTTCAGGAGGCATACCGACCTTCCCATTGTTGTCACAAATGATGCAAACGCTGCTGCTGTCGGAGAAATGATCTATGGCGGCGCGAGGGGGATGAAGAATTTCATAGTAATAACATTGGGAACAGGACTGGGAAGCGGATTTGTCGTTAATGGCAAACTGATGTATGGTCACGGAGGTTTTGCAGGGGAGCTTGGACACACTGCCATCCGACCCGGGCCATCAAACCGCGCCTGTGACTGCGGGAAAAGAGGATGCCTCGAGACCTATGTGTCTGCCACCGGCCTTAAACGGACATTGCTTAAGGTTATGGCCGACAGCATAGAACCAAGTGATCTCAGAAAATACAGCTTCGACCAGCTTGATGCCGAAATGATCCACGACGCCGCCAAAAATGGCGACATACTTGCAAAAAGAGCTTTTGAACATACAGGCCAAATGCTTGGATTCAAACTTGCCGACGTGGTCGCGCATACCGATCCGGAGGCGATATTTTTATTCGGTGGACTTGCAAAGGCAAAGGAACTTATCTTCAAACCGGCGAAAGAGCACATGGAAGAGAATCTTCTTTACATCTACAAAGGTAAGGTAAAACTGCTTCCCTCGGAACTCGACACCCGCAATGCCGCAGTTCTGGGAGCAAGCTCGTTGATCTGGAACCTTAAGGAATCATAGATAATATTAACCAAAGCCGGCAGATATGGCAAATTTCAATGAAATCCTGAATCACATACTTGGGATAATCTTTATCATAATAATCCTCTCCGTTGCTTATGCATACCTCAAGCCCCACCAGCTTCACAAACGCAGGCTCTTATCAACCCTGCTCCTGAAACTAAGCTATCTTTTCTACCTCCTTGTTCTCTGTATAATAGTGTATATGTCGGCACTGGTAAAAGGCGGACTCGATAAAGTTTTCAACGGCATTGAATTTTTTGCATTTCTTCTTGTACTTTTCATACCTACCATCGGGATCTTCGCAAGAAAACTGAACTACTTCAGCAAAAAGAGGGAAGAATATAATTATTTTTTCACGGCCATAAACCTGGTTTCAATCACTGCAATATTCGTAATGTATTTTGTATAGCTGAAACCATCATTTTGATATTGTTTTTCTAATAGTACCTTTGTCTGAAATTTAAAACCTTAAACCATGATCAAGGAGCGGCTCATTGGATATATTGAGCAGAGTATAAGAAAAAACTGGGAAATTGAAGCTCTGTCTAATTATAGGGAAAAAGGATATACCTACAGGGAAATTGCTGAAAAGATCCTCAAACTGCATATTTTTTTCAAAGATACGGGTATAAAGGAGGGAGATAAGATCGCTCTCGTCGGACGCAATTCGGCAAACTGGTGTACTGTATACCTGGCTGTCGTTACTTACGGTGCGGTTATTGTTCCGATACTTCCTGATTTTAAACCTGATGACCTTCATAACCTTATAAATCATTCCGACGCGGTTCTGCTTTTTGTGGATGACAAGATCTTTGAATCACTCGATCTGGCAAAACTGCCTCTTTTACAGGGAATAATTTCTGTCGATGACTTTTCGATGATCGAGGCCCGGGGTGAAGAAATAAAAAGTAAATACCTGTCGATGGAAGAAAAATTCTTTAAAGCCTATCCTTCCATCAGGCAGGAAGATGTTAAATTCTCCGATATCACAAATGACAAACTTGCGGTCATAAGTTATACAGGAGGCACAACAGGCTTCTCAAAAGGTGTGATGATAACACATAACAGCCTGGCAGCAAATGTCAGGTTTGCACAAACACATATGCCTTTGCAGCCCGGAGACCCGCTGGTTTCGTTCCTTCCGCTTGCCCATACCTACGGATGTGCCTTCGAATTCCTTTTCCCGTTCACAATAGGCTGCCATATCACCATATTGTCGAAAACACCATCACCGCAGATCATCGTCCAGGCATTCAAGGAGATAAGGCCAATGCTCATACTTTCAGTCCCCCTGGTTATTGAAAAGATTTTCAAAAAACAGTTGTTGCCGGTCATAAGTAAGCCTCACATGAAAATTCTTCTCGCCATCCCCGGAATCAACAAAATTATCCGCAGAAAGATAAAGGACAAGCTCGTTGAGACTTTTGGCGGCAGATTCCATGAGATCGTTATCGGAGGCGCAGCTTTCAACCCTGAAGCTGAACGTTTTTTCAGAAAGATTGGTTTCCCTTTCACTGTTGGTTACGGGATGACTGAATGCGGGCCGCTGATAAGCTACACATCATGGGATACCACAAAGCTTGGAGCATCGGGTAAGCCCGTCGATACCCTGGAAGTGACAATTGACTCCTCCGATCCGCAGAAGGAAATCGGAGAGATAATCCTTAGGGGAGAAAATGTCATGCTCGGGTATTACAAGAATGAAAAAGCAACACGGGAAATAATTGATGACCAGGGATGGATGCATACGGGCGACCTGGGCATCATGGACAGGGATGGAAATATCTTCATAAAGGGAAGGAGTAAAAGCATGCTGCTGGGGCCTTCCGGAAAGAATATATTCCCCGAAGAGATCGAGGCTGTGATTAACAACATGGATTATATTTCCGAATCGCTTGTCATTATGGAGGATGGAAAGCTTATCGGACTTATTTACCCCGACTTCGAAACCCTGAAAAGAGATAACATTTCTGAAGAGAAATTTGCAGAGATGCTCGACGGGATAAGAAAATCGGTAAATGATAAAATCCCTGATTTCATGGCAGTCGCAAAATTCAGGATCCATCCGGAGGAATTTGCAAAGACACCTAAGAGAAGCATTAAAAGGTTCCTGTATACAAAAGAGTAGTTTTCTCTTATGAATCGTTATGCCCTGATTGTCGCAGGCGGCTCCGGAAGCAGGATGGGAACAGTCATACCAAAACAGTTCCTTGAACTTGCAGGAAAGCCTGTTTTGATGCATACGATTGAGAAATTCAGGAAATTTGAAAGTTCAATGAGGATCATTGTGGTCCTTCCTGAAAACCATATAGCCCTGTGGCAGGAACTGACAGACAAATATTCATTCTCGGTTTCACATGATATCGTCAGAGGAGGGGACACAAGATTCGGATCAGTTAAAAACGGGCTTCAACTTATCAGGAGCAGGGGTTATGTGGCAATCCACGACGGGGTGAGACCTCTTGTAAGCCATGACACTATCCTCAGATGCTTCACAGAGGCAGAAAAATACGGGAACGCGGTTCCTGTAACAAGCCCTGACGATTCGCTAAGGCTCATCACCGACCAGGGTAATATCCCGGTAAACAGGCACCACCTGAGGCTGATCCAGACTCCTCAGGTTTTCGACACTGAACTTATAAAAAAGGCCTATCAGCAGGATTACAGCCCCGAATTCACGGATGACGCCACCCTTCTTGAAAAGACAGGCGAATCGATCCGTCTTGTTGAGGGTAACAGGGAAAATATAAAGATCACAAATCCCGGAGACCTTGTTGTGGCTGAAGCTCTGATGCAGATAATGCAGTGACTTTCGCTGATATTTGTATCTTGCAGAAGATTTAATTCCGCTGTTCATGAAAACAAGATTTGTTCTATTATTCACATTATCACTGATTTTATTTGTGGGCTGTGCCGAAGTGATGAATGTAATACAGTCGCCGGCAGGAGTCCCTCTTACAGAGGAAGAGGTGGTTCGAGGCCTTAAGGAGGCGCTTTCAACGGGAGCCAGAAATTCAGCCGGAAGACTTTCGCTGGAAAATGGCTACTACGGCGACCCCCTGGTAAAGATACTGCTGCCCGATGAGGCAAAGACCATAGTAGATAACATTTCGAAGATACCAGGAGGTGAAAAACTTGTTGAGGATGTCATACTAAGGATAAACAGGGCAGCAGAAGATGCCGCAAAAGAAGCTGCCCCCATATTTATTTCGGCTGTAACCCAGATGACAATAAAAGATGCATTTAATATCCTTCATGGCCCTGATAACGCTGCGACAACTTATCTGCGTAACACAACCTGGAATGAGCTTTATTCGCTTTACAAACCTAAAATCGGGAATTCAACTGAAAAAAACATTGTTGGAGATATCTCAACAAAGGACTCGTGGGTGGCACTTACCGCTAAGTGGAACTCAGTCGCAAATTCAGTGGCCGGAAAGATTGCCGGACTTAAACCCGTGAATACCGATCTCGATGATTTTTTGACAACCAGGGCACTTCAGGGTATGTTTTTAAAAGTTGAAGGAGAGGAACTTAAAATAAGAAAGGACATTTCAGCCAGGACAACACCCTTGTTGAAAAGAGTCTTTGGCTCTCTGGATGGTATTTGATGTTTTTGAGAAAGATACTATGTTTGAAACCACAATAATAAAGAGCGACGAGCTTGAAGTAAGGGTATCGGATTATGCAACCGATGGAATGATCGACATTCTGAGCCATGCCGTGCAGGGTTCTGAAGGTGGATTCAGGTTTCAGCTTCAGAACATCCCGGCCAGAATTGCCGCGTACAGGGACCAGATCAGGTTTGTATCTCTTTACAGGAAAAACAAGATCACGGGGACAGTTGGTTCATGTTACAGGATGACCGGCCAGGGGAAACTCAGGTATCCTTCATCTCATCTGAGATATCTTGCATTTCATTCAGTCTATCAGTCAGATTATTCCAGGAACAGGAAGAGAAAGGAACTCATAAGACCTGAGAAAGACGATACCTTCAAGCGCAAAACTCTGGATATCTTCAGTAAACCTCATCTTCTTGGCTTCACCGGGGTAAATGAAAATGACAAGCATATCATGTATGCATTTGTCGAAAGCATGAATGAAAGGTCAAAGAATCTGGTCAGCCAGGCCGGATATGAATATATAAGATCTTTTCTTACTGTTGCTTTCAGCCGTTTTTCTCCACATCGCGACAACAGGGTCTCACTGATAAAAACTGAAGATGAAAGAAAGAAGATGGAATCTCTTCTCCTTGATTATTACAAGGATTACTCATTTTTCAGTACTGAATTTGCTTTTTTTGGCGACAGGTATTATGTGCTGAAGGAAAACGGTGAGATAATTGCCGGGGTCAGCGTTATACCCTCCTCGTACAAGATATACGACATGCCTGGGGTATGGGGATGGATAACCATGAAGATTCTTCCGCAGGCTCCTTATTTCAAAAGATTATTCCATCCTGAACAATTCCGCCATCTTGTGTTCAATGCAATTTATTGCAAAAAAGGCAGGGAGGATCTGCTTCCGGATCTTTTTGAATCGGCCTGTGCCTCGGAAGGGTATTTTACAGGACTTACATGGCTTGACGACCGGAGTGACCTTTACGACATCCTGAGATCAGGGTTAAGAATGGGAACCCTCAACAGGATCCTGAATGCTAAACCCGGGCTTGTTTATGCCAGGTTCCTTAACCTCACCGACAGGGAAAAGGAGTATTTTTACGATGCGCCGGCTTATGTTTCGGGCTTTGATTTTTCCTGAGCCTATCTTTCAAAAAGATTCCCAAGCAGTGAGCTTGCTTCTTTTCCGGTATTTTTCCCTCCTGGTGCCAGAGCACGTATCAGTTTGCGTATAGGCATCGACTGGAGCCATACTTTTCCGGTACCTCTCATGGTTGCCAGGAACAGGCCTTCCCCTCCGAAAAACATCGATTTAAGACTGCCCGTAGTCTCAATGTCGAAGTCGATTGTTGGCTCAAAAGCAACGACACATCCTGTATCGATGCGCAGGCAATCATTTACAAGCTGACGTTCAATAACTGTTCCGCCGGCATGGACAAAAGCTTTTCCGTCGCCTTCAAGTTTCTGGAGGATGAATCCCTCACCGCCGAGCAGCCCTGATCCGATTTTCCGGTTAAGGGTTATAGAGAGTTTCGTACCGAAAGCAGCGCAAAGAAAACCATCCTTCTGTACAATAAGTGAACCCCTTACCTGGCTCAGGTCAACAGGGATTATGGTTCCCGGGTATGGGGCAGCGAAGGCAACCCTGCTCTTTGAGTTTCCCCTGTTCGTAAAATGTGTAAGGAAAAGGGATTCCCCTGTAAGCAGCCGCGACCCGGCGTTAAGAAGGCTCCCCAGGATGCTTTGATTTGGTTCTGAACCGTCTCCCATTTTTGCCTCGAAACTTATACCCTGTTCCATATAAACCATTGCTCCGGCTTCAGCTATCACTGTTTCTCCCGGATCAAGTTCCACCTCAACAAACTGTATATCTTCACCAATGATCTTGTAGTCGATTTCGTGCGATCTCATTTTTCAGAAATGTTTTAATTATGAAATCTAAATTAAGATTAAAATCCGATTGCAGCAGTAAGAAAATATATATTATTTTTGCAGCACTGAAGGGTTGTTAGCTCAGTTGGTTTAGAGCATTACCTTGACAGGGTAGGGGTCACTGGTTCGAATCCAGTACAACCCACAATCAGGTACTCTGAAAAATATAAAATCCCCCTCTCAGCCTGAATTCATAACTTTTCAAAAGAGAGGGGGATTTTTCTACCCCATGATATACCCTGCACCTATCCGATAGTATTCCTCCCCTTGAACACCCTAGAATTACCTACTGTTTCGAGATGTCCTTCCCAGGTCAGCTTACCGGGGCCAAGGCCCGTGATTGTCGCCCTGGCTCTTGCATCAGCCGATACCAGCATCGAGACATCATAATTTCCTATATTGGTGAGAAGGCTGAACTGAACCGTATAACTCATTCTTTTGGGATCTTTGAATACACGCCATCCGCCAAGCTTTCCTTCGGCGGTAACACCTCCCACACCATTGTATCCGAACCCTGAATTCGTCCCTGTCTGAAGTATGCCTGTTTGTTTATCCAGCTTTATAAAGTTGAGATTCGGGGTCACAACTATCCTGTCTCCATATTTGTTGGCAAGAAAATCAGCTTCAAGAACAAAACTTTTAGCATTAATTAACGAATCGAGGATCCTGAAATTCTCAGCCAGTTGAGCTTTCCTTACCTCTCTCATTTCCTGCCTGGTGAGTTTCGTTTGCTGCGAGAATCCTGTCAGGGAAAGAGCAAGCAGACCCATTATGCAGAAAATGCCCGCTGTTTTAAATTTTATTGTTTTCATATTCCCTGGTTTTAAATTTTATTTAAAATCATTACAAATAACATACCACGGGAAAACAAATTATGTACAGATTTAAATATTTAACATAACATTAAGATATACTGCTACTGATATACTTTAATGTAATCAACTATCATATGTTGAGGAAAGACCGTTGTCTGGTCAGGAGATCCCGGCCAGTTGCCCCCGACAGCCACGTTTAACACAAAATACTGCGGGAGATCGTAGGGGAAAGACTGTATTTCGGATCTGTTAAGAACAAAGAACTCCTGCTTGTCTACAAGCCACCGGAGCCTGTTGGGTGTCCAGATGAGGCTGAAAACATGAAAACCGGAACTGAATTTTCCGGATGCCAGTGAAAAACTGGCCGTTCTGCTGGCATGACCGCCAGAATCGAAATGAACTGCGCCGTGTGTGATTCCGGGTTGTTGCCCAAGCAGTTCCATAATATCTATCTCCCCGCATTTTGGCCATCCAACCTGGGTGATGTTTGAGCCCAGCGTCCAGATGGCTGGCCAGAGACCCTGCCCTTCCGGCAATTTCGCCCTGATCTCAGCCCTGAAATATGTAAAATCCTTGTGCCCGTGTGAGTTTATTCTCCCTGATGTATATGAAGTACCCGAAGGATTAAGGGCAGTAATATGAAGACAACCGGTATCGAGATGCACGTTGGCCGCATTGTTGGTGTAAGTCTGAAGTTCGTTATTGCCCCAGCCCCCTCCGCCGAGCTCATAATTCCAGTATGAAGGATTCAGTACCGAAGTTTCAAAGTCTTCAAACCAGACAAGCTTTGAAAAATCAACATTGAAAATCCTGACCCTCATTGTTGATTTCTCAAGTCTTCCGTTGACAGGATTGCTGAATCTTATATTCAGATAAACGTCCTGCTTTACATTGGTATCCGCTTTTAGCTCAAGCGGGATCTCAGCAGCCAGCTGTCCGGGCTGAAAGATGATTTTCCCCGATGCAACGGCAGTATAATCCCGTCCGGCGAGGGCGGTGCTGTCGGCCGTCGAATAGTCAATGGAGACTGTTTCAGCTGATTCGCCGGAAAGATAGACTGGGATGCTTATCATTCCGTCGGGGTCGTCTTCAGCCACTGTAAGTTCTTGGCTGAAAAGTAATTGAGGGGCCTTTTCATTGCTCTTATCGCTGCAGGACACGAGGATCCCGGTCTGGAGAATGATGAAAAGGAGCATTATTAATCGCAGTTTCATAATTTCCGGATTGTTTAAAATCATTACGGGCTGTTTAAGGAACATTTTGATTTATAATGGGAAATACGTCAAAAAACGTGCAAAACATCATCACGACAGTCTTGAAATTAAAACCAGATGTTTTCAGGCATTTATAATGATCTTCTGGGAAAAGAACGTCAGGTCGCCGGAGCCCATTTGCACTATGTAAATCCCCTGCCGTAAGCTCACCGGTACCTGAAAGTCCCTTATGCCCGGTTCCAGCCTATCCTGTAAGACAATTTCGCCGGCAAGATTCAAGATTCTTATGAATTCAGGCCTGATGCCTGAATCATCAATCCTGATATTAATAACCGTTGAAGCAGGATTCGGAAAGAGCCTGACCGGGTTATCCTTCGGATTGCCGGGATAATTGTACCGATACCCGAAGATGCTGAACTCGGAAATATAGTTCCAGCTGTCGAGTGAATTGGAATGCCCGATGAATTTTATATACCGGAAGCCCACTGCCGACTTTGAAGGAGGGAAATTAAAAACCTGGAGGTTTCCAGAAAAGCCGCAGGATGCCGACTTTGTCAGAATGGATTCCCACGTGATGCCGTCTTCAGATCCCATCACATCGAAATAAGAGACTTTTCTCTGGCCTGGCTGAAAAGCAATTTTCACATGTTGTACATTGAACGGCTCCCTGAGTTCCATAATAAGCCACTGATTGTCTCCATTTGCCGACCACATGGTGCCAATATCTCCGTCGATGGCATCATACGGATAATAGGGAGTCTGAAAACTGCTTGCCTTTATATCAGTAATTTCGGCTGACTCAAGATCGGGCATATAAGGCAATATCGTTACCGGGACCGTCTGTATCTGTGTGGTTGTCCCGTCGCTTACCTTCAGTGTAAATTCAACTGTCTGAACAGTTGAGGTAAGAGGTGTCAGAAACTTGATCTTCGATGTTGAGGTTGAAGAAACAGAAACGCCCGACGGGGTGGTCCATGCAAATGAAAGCCGGTCGTTATCGGGATCATAGCTTGCCGACGCGTCAATCTCACCTACAAAACCTGACAAATTATCCTGAGATGCGTTTACAACCACCACAGGAGGTGTATTTGTTTCAGGCGGGGGAGGGACCACCGGAGGTTCCACGGGGGGCGGAGATGTTGCTGCAGAATATATTACGGCACCAGCCTGCCATTTACCGTTCTGAAGGGTAGTCGCAGGTGATGTGCCCGGAGACCATACGGCAGAAACAGATAAGCCCGCCTGCCATTCTGGTCCAAGGTCAGTTCCATAATCGAGCCTTCCGCGGGGAACAAATGAAACCGTATTTATAAAATCAGGATTCAGCACGACAGAATGGGTATCAAAACCCAAGGCCCGCCATTCATCCCATGAATATTCAGCATCTCCTATCGAAAAAACAGGCTTATGGTCGCCTTCCTCACAAAAATAAACATTATAGTCGCACTGGAAATCCTGAAATGTTTCATGTGCATCTACCTTTATGCTCGGGATCTTATATTTCGTATAGAAAATATTATTGAACAACCTTGCGCCAAGAGAGGGCGATCCGTTTGCCCTGTCCATGTTCTCAGTTATCAGCACCAGATACCAGCCTGCCTGATCGCCACTGTAAAAAGTGTTGTTATAGACCTTTACTCCGTTGATCCCTTTCATCCTGACAGCAAAATGTCCGTTTTTTACTATATTATACGCGGCACCGCCGGTTGTGAAAGTCATGTTTACCCCGGCATCAGTCCCTGATTTGAAAATAATTCCGTAAGGTACATTGTCAAGATAATTGTACTGTATCGTGCCATTAACGTTGTAACCGTAAAACAGGCCGTGGGTTATTATGGACTGAGAAATAGTGCCTTTCCAGACAAATTTATTTCCTGAAATGACAGCACCATCCAGCATGTTGTTTGATAAAAGCGGGGCTTCATCGCCGGCCTGAAGAAGATAGCCGGAGGTATTTACTGAAGTGATTGAATTGTTAAGAAAATACAGCTTGGCGGGAACGGTTCTGGGAATATTGACTCCCGGCCAGTTTCCGGTTACATTATTATTTACCACAAGCCCTTCATTTTTATAAATCTCCTGTGCTGTTAAAGAAAATGAATATAGCACAGTGAATATAAAAACCAACACCTTCTTCATCCGGCATCCATAATTATTAAAATCATTATACAGATCAAACGTTTAAAATCCCTGAATGTTTATTATCACGATTTCCCCACGTGGTAAGTACATGCAAAAATATTGTTTTATCCTGAAGAAAACCAGAGCAAACCGGAGTTTCGGGATAAGAACAGGAAAAACAGCCTGATGCAAAGGCTACAGTTCCCTGATTTTTATATTGCGGAACCAGATATCATATCCATGATCCTGAAGTCCAATGTAACCCTCCTTCGAGATGCCTTCTGTAAAACCCGGAAAGGTTTTGAACTTGCTGTTTGCAACCATGGTGTCCCACTCCGGTGTCCATAGAGTATATTCAACAACTTTTACACCATTCTGTGTATGGGTTACTTTTCCGTCCCTGACGGTAATAACTATTGTATTCCACTCGCCTGCCGGCTTTACTGTTTTGGGATCAGCGGGGAGCATATCATAGAGTGATCCGGCAAGATGGCTTGCCAGTTTATTGTCGGTAGCATCCGCGTTATCGAGAATCTGGACCTCGGGAGCGGCATAGTAGACCGGTTTCCCGGGGACTTCCCTAACGTTGTAGAAGATCCCCGAGTTTCCCATTTTGCTTGTTTTCCAGTCGACTGACAATTCAAAATTCCTGAATTTCTTCTGAGCATAGATGATATCGCCGTTCGAACCCTGGCCGGGTTTTTTGTCGGGAGCAGTGAACACTTTCATGGCGTTGTCTTCGATCACCCAGTTTTTTGGCATTTCGGTTCCGTTGCATTGTCTCCAGCCAGCAAAGTCCTTGCCATTGAACAGCAATATCCATCCTGCTTTTTTCTCTTTTGCCGTAAGGGAATTGACTTTCTGTCCTGAAGCCTGGACCGAGACAATTGTTAATAAAATAACAAATACCCGGAAAATTCTCTTTTTCATTTTAAAATAAGATTTAAAGGTTAATACGCCATTAGTAAATGTGACATTAAACACCTTATCTGAAGAGCAGAGGAGCAAAATTATTGAGGTAGATCCTCCAGTTTGTCCAGGTATGTCCGCCCGAATTGACAAAAAACGTATGTTTCATGCCGAGCCTTGTCAGAGTGGCATCAAGTGTTCTGGCCGATTCTATAAGAAAATCGCTGTCGCCGCAGGCGATCCAGTAAAGTTTGTATCCTGCTTTTTTCAGAGCCTTGAATTCTGAATCATACCTTGCCTTATTGTCATCATTTACACGTATTCCCATGCTGAGCGGACAAATATACTGGAAGAAACCAGGATAAAGGTTTGCACAACTTATTGTATGTCCCCCGCCCATGGAAAGCCCGGCTATGGCTCTTGCCGAAGGTTTGGCAATAACCCTGTAATTCTTTTCGATATAGGGAACAATATCCTTTACAATGCTATTTACATATGCATTTGCCATTTTTGGATCGGCCCTGTCGATCTGTTTTTCCGGGATAAGTTGGGTCCTGGCGGCCTGCTGTCCCGGGTTTCCGTTCGGCATAACCACAAGCATCGGCTTGGCCAGTTTTTTCTCTATAAGGTTATCCATTATCTGACATGCGCGACCCATTGTGCTCCATGCATCCTCATCGCCTCCCGCTCCATGGAGAAGATATAGAACCGGGTATTTCTCGGTACCCGACTCGTAGCCATAAGGCGTATAGACAAACATCCTGCGGTTGATGCCAAGAGTCGGAGAGTCATACCATACCTGCGACAGGGTGCCTCTTTTCCCAGCCTCAAAATAATTGGCCGTTGCTTCACCGGGAACAAGAAGAACGCTCAGGTATCTGGTCCCGTCCCTTTGCATCAATACATTGTTCGGGTCGTTGACACTTATGCCGTCAACAATGAAGTTATATGTATAAAGTTCAGGCGAAGGGGAAGGAACGGACACAGACCAGAGGCCGTTCTCTCCCATCGTAAGGCTTACGCTCGACCTGAAATCCTTCATCCACGATCCGTAAAGCTTAACTGTATCGGCATATGGAGCCGATATTCTGAAAGTGATCTGGTTGAGACCCATCTCAGGAGAAATGACAGGCTGACGTCCGGCGAAATTTGCAAGCTCCTGGGCAGAAATCCCCGTGAAGAATGACAGGCATATTATTGCTGATAAAAAGAAATTTTTCATTGTATGTATTTTGTAATGTTCATTAGTATTTACCGGTTCTTTTGAGATGTTTTATCTGAACAGCAGCTTTCCGAAGGTATTCAGGTAAAGCCGCCAGTTAGCCCATGTGTGTCCGCCACCGGAAACAAAGAATGTATGTTCGAGCCCGTTTTTGGTAAGGGCGGCATCGAGTTTTTTGGCGCCTTCAAAGGTGAAATCTTCGTTTCCGCATCCAATCCAGTAAAGTTTATATCCTGCTTTTTTTATTCCCTGGAGTTTAGCGTCAATATCGGGCTGGTTGTCTCGGATTCCCATACTGAGAGGGCAGATGTACCCGAATGTTCCGGGATATTCGTTTGTAACGCTGAGCGTATGTCCCCCGCCCATCGATAATCCGGATACCGCTCTTGCTTCAGGTTTGGGAATTGCCCTGTAGTTCTTTTCCACAAAGGGAATAATATCCTTTACAATGCTGTTGATATACATGTTGGCAAACTTCGGATCGTTCCTGTCAATAACAGTTTCGGGAAGAAGTGATGTTTTGGCTGCTTCCTGCGACGGATTCCCGTTTGGCATGACACAGATCATCGGAACTGCCAGTTTCTTTTCAATGAGGTTGTCGAGTATCTGGCAGGCGCGGCCCATGGTTACCCATGCATCCTCATCCCCTCCTCCTCCGTGAAGAAGATAAAGTACCGGGTATTTTTCAGTACCTGAATCATAACCATAAGGAGTATACACATACATACGGCGTGTTTTGCCAATTGTCGGGGAATTATACCACACCTTGCTGAGGTTGCCTCTTTTGTCAGCCTCGAAATAATTTTCTGTCTTTTCGCCCGGTACAAGAAGCACGCTGAGGTAACGGGTGCCGTCCCTTTGCAGGAATACGTTGGCCGGATCATTAACAACAAGACCGTCGACAATAAAATTGTAGGTATAAAGCTCAGGCTCGGGTTTCGGGATTGTCAGAATCCACAATCCGGCTGTATCCTTGTTCATATTCAGGGAAGAATCATAGCTTTTCATCCATGACCCGTAGATCCGCACCAGCTTTGCCTGGGGAGCCCTGAACCTGAAGGTAACGTTTTTCTCACCTATCTCGGGAGAAACGATTGGTGTCCGCCTGAAATTTGCCAGTTCCTGTGAGAAAGACACAGCAAATACCGAGAGGCAGATGATTGACAAGAGTAGTTTCTTTTTCATTTAAGGATTTATGAGAGGTTGAATTTGAAATTGTAGTAACAGACCGAAATTAATTAATTTATGGTCATATTCCGGTTTAATTAACAATTTTTAATATTAGTCAATCGTCAGAAAACCATTCCGGTTATCCAGCCCCATACAACGTAACGGAAGAATTTTCCAGCCAGCATCGATACAGCGGTAATAAGTATACTGCTTCGCAGAACACCAAGTCCTACTGCAAAGATATCTCCCACAGCAGGCACCCATGAAAAAAAGGCAAACAGGGCACCACTTTTATAAAGACGGTCGTGCCATTTTTCAATTGATTCCCGTTTTACCCTCAGATATTTTTCTATCCACTCCCATTTACCCAAATATCCTATTGCAAAGCTGCTCATACCGCCAAGCCAGTTGCCGGCTGTGGCCACAAGTACTGCAGAACAGGGATCTGTTCCGTTGACAATCAAAAAAGTCAGGAGTGCTTCAGAACTGAAAGGAACTATAGTTGCTGCAAGAAAGCTTGCAAGGAACAATCCCCAGAGGCTGTATTCAAATAGTCCTTCAAACAATGCCGAGAATATATGAGCCTGCTAACTTAATAAAAATCCCATTTGAGTCCGGGTTGGCACAACCCAATTTATTTATCTTTGACGGGAAGGAAAAACGATGGATTTGAATTTTTGCAGTCTCAGCAGCGGAAGCAGTGGCAACTGCTATTATGTGGGCAATGGATCCCATGGCATACTTATAGATGCCGGTATTTCAGCCACTTCAATACGCAAGTTTCTCATGAATATGATGATCCCCATGGAAAGAATAATGGGAGTCCTGATTACCCATAACCATTCTGATCATATAAAAGGGCTGGAAGTCCTTTTGAGAAAGAATAGCCTCCCGGCATTCACCACACGCGAAGTCTGGAACAGCATCTTAACCCCGCATACCCGGATATCATCAGACTGCATCAGGGAGATCCCCCTGATGAAGATCTTCCATCTTGCCGGATTCGATATTGAGGCTTTCCCGGTTTGTCATGATTCCCCGGAAACCCTGGGCTTCCATATTGCTGCCGGTGACAGGAAGCTGACGATTGCCACCGATCTCGGCAATATATGTCCGACCTCGGCTCCATTTATAAAAGCGGCAAACCTGCTTGTCATCGAATCAAATTACGATGAACAGATGCTGATGAAAGGAGGTTATCCTCCTTTCCTTAAGGCAAGGATTAAATCTGACATCGGGCACCTGGGAAATCATCAGACTTCATCATTCCTGGCAGACTCTGTCAGTGAGAATCTGTCACATATCTGCCTTGCCCATTTAAGCAAAAACAATAACACTCCCGCGAAAGCCCTTGAAACCCTTCAGGGGTCTTTCGCTGAAAAAGGAATACCCCTGAACGGATCTCCAAAAATAACTGTACTTGAGCGGAATACCCCTTCTGCAATGATCAGACTTACAAGCTAAATCATTTTTGCATTTCGTTTTATTCTGGTAATCAGGCCTTAAGCATCCCTGTTGACGATTTTCGTCCAATTGCATCAACTGCTGTGATTTTGAATTCCTTTCCCGAGGCGGCTTTATAAAAGAAAGGATCCCTTGAAACCTGAGGCACATGTCTGACGGTCGCGGCAACTTTGCCATCAATTTCTATCTCATAATGACTTATCGGTTCATCACCGGCATAGCTTGTATCCCATGTTAACTTAATTCCATCCGATTTTGTTACGTGAGGATTCCGCGGAGGTGTAAGGCCTCTGTCCGGCAACTGAAAATAGTTGGTTTGTCCGTTGCGTGCGCGGGCGCCGATCTTTTCCAGTTCGCGTCTCTGGCTTTCATTAAGCGCATCGTTGGTAATCTGGGCTGCATAGTAGTTCCGGACAAGCTGGCATTTAACCGGATCATCGCTGATCTGTCCCGTTCCGATAATAAGGGTATGCACGCCCGGAGTAGTAAGCACATATTCGATAAGAGGTTTACTCGGTACTGTTTCGGTTCCGACTATCCTTACAACATGTTCAGGTTTGTTTGACCAGCCTGGTTCCTTTGTATACATTGCCCCGTCGGCAAAGACTTTCATCGCGATGATTCCCATGTTCCTGGCCTGTGCCACCGGAATAACATTGTACTGCATATTGAGGTAACGCCTGTCATTTACGTTTATCGCTACCAGCATTCCATCGAGTATATCCCATTTATCGCGTTGTATCATGTCAATCATGACAGGAGCATTATAATGCCCCGAAAAGCCGATATGCCTGATGAGTTTTTCGTTTTTGGGATTCAGCCCGGTAACATTTGTACCATCACGGTAATCGCGCAGGGCAATAAGTGCACCGAAATTTTCATTTTTGTCAAGAGGGGTTTCAAGACCTTTGTACACCACATCAACCTCTTCGGGATTGGTAAGATTATGTATAAGCATCATGTTTACATATGCACCTTCGGGATAATTGCCGTCGTTGTTTCCGAACATCAGTGAAAGGGATCTTTTAAGGTCGGCTACGGCACCCTCTCCGTGATCTCCGTCGGTGCTGTTCCTTACATTGTCAAGCTTCGGGTAACCACCTTTTGCCCAGCGTATCATTGTTTTTGTGGTTATGAAGACGGAATCCCTAAGCTTCCCGTCATAGTCTTTACGGCCAGGGATAAGGTTGAGCTTCCTGAATGCCCTGCCATAATTCATCTGACTGGGTCCGTAAACATTTGAAGTATCGAAATAATTGATGCCAAGATCAAATGCCTTTAAAATTATATCAACAGGCTCAACGCCCTCCGGTGTCCACTGAAGAGAGCCCTGACCGCCCAAACCTATTGTTGTGACATCAAAATTTATCCTTCCGAAACGGCGTTTCACGGGAGCCGGGATAACAGTCGATTTGCATGAAAGTGCAGGAAGGAATACTGCTCCTGCTGCTGCAGTCGAGAGCCTCATAAATTCGCGGCGCGAAAGCCGGGTTTTTCTTCTGTTTGACTCCATGGCTGAAAGATTATTACAGGTTAGTCACTCACACAAATCTAAGAAAATCAACAACATTTTTAATAAACATTGCATATATCAGATTTCTCCCGGATTTTCTGCACGATTGCAAAACACATTCCGGAAGGTGTCAATAACGTGTTTTAATTTTTCATCCAGGATCCGGTATGTATTTTCAATCCATGCCGAAGGGATGTCCCTGTAAAAAGCCTCGGCAATTCCTCCCGTGATACAAGCCAAAGTATCGCTGTCTCCGCCAAGCCATATTGCTTTCCTTATCGCATCTTCAAAATCGACAGATTCGAGAAAGCAAATCAGAGCTTCAGGGACGGTCTTCTGGCAGGTCTCATTAAAACTGTAAAAAGGTTTTATGTCTGCAAGGGTCCGGCTCAGATTATAGGAGTAACTTTTTTCGATGAATTCCTTTATTTCTTTTTTACCATGTCCGGTCCTTGCAAGAAAAATTGCTGCGGCGACAACTTTTGCTCCCTTTTTGCCTTCACGGTGATTATGTGTTACGGCAGCGCTTTTCTCAGCTTCCCTGATAGTCTCCCCGAGTGTGTCAAATGCCCAGCCCACGGGAGAGACTCTCATTGCCGACCCGTTTCCGAAACTGTTGTAAGGCTTCGGATTGTCGAGATGGATCCACTGATTGAACCATCCGCCATACCCCCTGCCAGGATAATTAAGGGCATATTCCCTTATTGCTGCAGCATAATCCGTTTTGTTCATTATTGCATCGGCAATTGCCACGGTCAGGACAGTATCATCGGTGAAAAATGATTTGGGGGGAAAGGGATCAAACTCATAATTGCCTGTGTTCCTGAATTCATATGTCGATCCGATGATATCACCAATTACGGCTCCCAGCATGATTCTTTTCTGTTTATCGTTCTCCTAAAGATACAAAGTTTATCAGAATGTCTTTTGCTGCCGGAAAATTTGTATTTTAATATCTCGTGTAAACTCGAAAAACGACGCAAATGAAAATCACTGTAAACGACACTATGCTTGAACTATACAATGGAGCAACCGTAAAGGAAGCTGTTCTTAAATACTATGTTCAGCAGGGGAAAAAAAGCCCAGTACGGTTTCCCGTAGTCGAAGATCGTTTTGGAAACACGGTTGATGCCGACGGTGAACTTACTGATGGAAATGTCCTTTTTGTCAGCACAAAAACAAAAAGGAAAGCACCTCCCCGACTAATGGCGGTTGCGATTCTTGCAGGGCTTTTTCTGTCAGGTTGCGGAACAGGCAGGAAAGTTGCAAACAGTGGTCAGACCGAAAAACAAGCCGTCATTTTTGCAGTGAATGACATACATGCAACACTTGATAATTTCCCGAAGCTTGCTTTCGTTGCCGACAGTCTCAGGAAAATCTATCCCGATATGCTTCTTGTTGCAGCAGGCGACAACCAGACCGGAAATCCGGTAAACGATCAGTATCCTGAAAAAGGGATGCCTGTCATTGACCTGATGAATGCAACAGGCTTTGATCTGAGCGCCGTTGGCAATCACGAATTCGATTCCGGTCCGGAAGGATTCAGTAACATTACACACAAGGCAAGGTTCAGTTTTGTGTGTGCCAATGTAACAGCTGACAATTCGCTGGATATAATTTTAAACCCTTACAGGATAATTACACTCCCCAACGGATTGAGAATCGCCTTCCTCGGCCTTCTCCATATCAACCAGAATGGGATACCTGATTCGCATCCAGATAATGTTAAGGGATTCACATTCAAACCTCCTTTTGAGACTGCAGGAGAAAATAAAGGACTGAAAGACCGGTGTGATATTTTCATAGCCTTAACCCATTTAGGATTTGAGAACGACGTAAAACTTGCCGAAACAATGCCTGAAGGAATTGATCTTATTATCGGGGGTCATTCACATACGAGGGTTGAGAAGGAACAGGTGCACAATGGCATTCTGATCACACAGGCTGAAAACAAGCTGAAGTATGGTACACTGATAAAGATTACAAGGAAAAACGACGGGACCCTTGCAAAAAGCATGGAGCTTATCGACATCAGAAACAGGAAAAATGAAAAGCCGGAAATCCGGGCAATGGTCGACAAATACAACGACAATCCCGTTCTGAAGGAAGAGATAGCAACAGCCGAAGCCGATTTTTCTTCCTATGAAGAGCTTGGCTATTTGATGGCTGATGCTCAACGTGCCGCTGCCGGCGCCGATATTGCACTTGTAAATCCGGGAGGTGTAAGGATCGACAGGCTGGCAAAAGGTCCGATCAAAGTTATGCATGTTTTTCAACTCGATCCTTTTGGCAATGAGCTTGTTGTAACCAAACTCACAGGGAATGAGATCCGTTCACTAATGGTTGCAGCCTTCCCGGTAGATGACGGGCTCCCCGTCTATCCATCGGGTATCAGAACCAGATTAAGCCTCGATGCCTCAGGTAATCTGGCAGATGTTGCTTTAATGACTGAAAGCGGGGCTCCGCTCGATATGAACCTCACCTACACTGTTGCAATGAACAGCTACATGACCCTGGTTTACAAATATCCCCATGCAGATCCGGGTCAATCGCTGTTTATTACAACAGCTGATGCGACAATCAGCTATCTAAGAAAGATAAAGGGTGTAAAAAGTTATAAGGGCGAAAAGCGGATCGTTGTGACCAGATAGCACTTTTTTAACTCAATACTTTCAAGCCTCTCATGAAATATAATTGATGTTATATTTTTCATGACCGGTTTCCTCTTATCAGGGCTCTTCAGCCATGGAACAGCAACTCAGAAGCAAGTTTTTAAAATTTTGCCCGCAGAACGGCCGCTGCACAGGTCACCGGAGGCACGATCCATATCAAACCTCGATTCCCCGTTATAATAAGCATAATTCCTGGAATATTTAAACATCGAGGACTATTCCAACAGGGCAATGATCCGACCCTCCTATCTCTTCGTGGATAAAGGAATCTTTTACAAGTGGAAGCAACGACTTGCTCACAAGGAAATAGTCGATTCTCCATCCTATGTTCCTTGATCTTGCCCCCGCCCTGAAGCTCCACCATGAATATCTTCCGGCCTGATCGGGATAAAGATGCCGGAATGTGTCGGCGAAGCCTTCTGCCGTAAGCCTGTCCATACCATCTATCTCCTCCTGCATATAGCCCGCAACTTTGTTGTAATTCTCTTTTGGACGTGCAAGATCAATTTCCTTATGGGCCACATTGAGGTCACCGCAAACAACAACCGGTTTTGTTTTCTCAATGTACTTCAAATATCCTAAAAAAGCCTTATCCCATTCCTGCCTGTAACCAAGCCTGCCCAGTTCAGCTCCGGAATTGGGAACATACACATTAACCAGATAAAACTTCTCAAACTCAAGGCAAAGCACCCTGCCCTCCTTGTCATGTTCCTTAATACCCATGTCTTTAGTAACATTCAGGGGCCTTATCCTTGAAATTACGGCTGTACCCGAATATCCTGGCCTTTCGGCAGAGTTTGAAAATATGTGATTGTGATTGATTGAGACAAGTGTCTCGGCAACCTGATGGTCCTGCGCCTTGGTCTCCTGAAGGCATATTATATCAGGGTCCATCATTTCAAGATCGGCAAAAAAGGATTTCTTTGCTATGGCACGGATTCCGTTTACATTCCAGGATATTATTTTCATAATAAATTGCTTTAATACGTAAATTTAGTTCCATTGGCTTAATAAACAAGTGAAACAATAAAAGAGTTGATCTCTGATTCATGGTCTTGCCGCGGCCCTGCCCGGGAAAACAGGCAGGCTTTCGTGGCCTGAAGAATCCACCGACTGAACAGCAAAGAAATAATTGTCTTTTGAATAAGGAAGGGTAATCTCGGTACCGGTTACAAAAATTTTTTTCTCCCATAACGGCTGAAAAGTTTCCCTGACCAATACATAATAACCGGCAGGTTTTTGCCCTTTGGCAGGAGCCGCCCACCTGAGCGTGGTTCTGTTTGTAAGACCGCTGACAACGATCCCGCAGTCTGCAGGTTCATATGGAGCAAGAGCCAGATTTGCAATTGTTGCCAGGTTCAGGCCGGCATTTTTCCTCACATATTCATAATCAACATATTCAGGAAGGTCCCCCTCCTGTATGCCATTGACCACTGCCGGGACTTTATGAGTCCTGTCATAATTCTCATTGAATTCGCAGATCCTCACTGCAGTAAATCCCAGTTCACAGAACGGGGAATGATCTCCTCCTCTTCCGAACCTGTCGTTCCTGAAAACAAGGGTAACCGTAAGCTGGTCGATATATCTTTCCGTTATTTCCTTTATATATCGTGCAAGCTGCCTTGCCCTGCCGTCATTCTCTCCCGATGTATATTTTCTCAGTGCCGCCGTTTGTTCAGTCTCATATGCAGGCACTCCTTCAGAGAAAACCCTTACCCTCATATTATCGTTCAGCCGCGTTTCGCTCGAACTGCTGTTACCTATCATGTCATTATTTAACATGGCTACTATGTTCCAGTTCTCATCCTTTGCCCTGGCTGCCATGTGACGGGCTCCGTACAGGCCATGTTCTTCGCCCGAAACAGCCATAAAAACAATTGTGGCAGGGAATTTCCCGGCCGACATTATCCGGACAAGTTCAAGTATTGCAGCAACTCCAGATGCATCGTCGTCGGCACCGGGAGCATAGCTTGTGGAGTCATTGTCGAGCCGGGCCCTGGAATCGAGATGAGCACTTATAAGTATCTTCCTGTCGTCGCCGGGATCAGTGCCCTGAAGCGTTGCAACAACATTTTTTAGTGCCACAGGCCTGTTGATCCTCTGCCCCCGTCCACCGACTGTGTATTCGTCAAATTCAACTTTCAGCCTTCCTCCTGATGCGGGAATACTTTTTTCCATTTCCGATTTTATCCAGTTCCAGGCAGCGCCTATCCCCTTTTGAGAATCAACTTTGGAGCTAAGGTTATGCCGGGTGTGAAAACCAGCAAGCTTCCTTACATTCCGCTCGATTCTTTCAGAGGATATCTCTCCGGCCATACGGCTTATCTCCGGATCGCGGTCTAAAATTGTCTGGGCTTGTGTTGCTGAAACAACAATGAGAAAAATGAAAAACAGCGCCGGATTCTTCATTTGGTGATTATGCTTTTAACGTCATGAATTTAGTCAGTATTCAGATTCACCAAAGCTTATTTTCAAAAAAAAAAGGAAGAGCAATAAACCTGTTGAAAAACATGGCAGTTTTTCGGTAAATGTTCTCCGGACAATCTGAAATATTCGATAAGTTTAAAGTCAAATAAGGATCAGTATTAAAATATGATTCCGGACGCAAAATACTATACTCCGGGAGATGATATTTCCTGGCTGGTTAAGCAATTTGAATCGATACGATACAACAGCCGCTGGAGGCTGACTGATAAATTTGTTCCCCGTGAGGATGCTGCACTGGTATTTCATTTTGGTGACCGGCCCCGGATGATGTCGCCTGTCAACCAGCAACTGCCCCGTTTTTTTATTGCTCCGCTTGTCCCGACTGCCTATTCAATAATGCTAAAAGGACTGACAGATTCCCTGATAGCTATCTGCAAGCCGACAATATTGTCGCGTATTCTTAAGATAAGTATGATTCCGGGAAGCAAGGTCTACATACCCCTTTCCGGAACTGCCTTCAGCCGTGCCTGGGAAATGATGAACAAATATGATGATCCTGAAGGAAGGATTAAAGCCTTCACAAAGTTCATATTAAAGTTACACCCACAGGTTTATACTCCCGATGAGACGGACGAAATGTATGAAAAGATATTAGGCAGCAATTTTCATACTCCTCTTCGTGAGGTTATAGGTGAATTCAAAGTAAGTGAGAGGACGGTCCAGAGAAGGTTTCGCGAAAGACTGGGCATCACGCCTAAAATGCTTTCAAGAATTGTCAAGATAAACACTCTCTGGAACAGCATCAGCACAAAAGAAACTATTGATTATCACGACATTGTTTTTTTTGGTAATTATTTTGACCAGGCTCACTTCATAAAGGACTTTAAAGCGATAACCGGAGAAACTCCTGACTTCTTTTTCAGGAGGAACCTGAGTGTAACAAAAATAATGTCGGGAAGGGGGAATTAGAAAAATGAGATACGGCAGTGTCGGTTTTTTACTATCCCTTATCATCTAAAACAGCTTCCTTTATCAGTTTTATTGTTTAATTCATTTACCGGTTTTATGAAAAGAAAAATTCTTTTGCCTTATCTGTTGTTGTTATTTATATTTTTATTGAGTTCCAGCGGACTGGCTCAGATTAATAATCCTAAAGAAACAATAAAGAACAAAGGAACCGACAGGGTAAATTCAAGGATCGACCAGGGCATTGATGCCGGATTTGACAAGCTTGAGGAGGGAGCAGCAAAAATTTTCAAAAAGAAAGACGGGAACGAAGAGGCTCGGGAAGAAGATGACGCGAACGAAGCTGAAAATCCGGAGACAGCATCGGAAAATGACAAAAGCGAATCAGGCGGTCAGGGGATCAATGAATCGCCATCAGGCAGCTCTGCAAGATCATCTTCCATGCAAAGGCTTGAAAGCTTCACCCAATATGATTTTGTCCCCGGAGACAAGATCCTCTTTTTCGAAGACTTTTCACAGGATGAAATCGGAGATTTCCCTGCACTCTGGACTTCAAATGGCAGCGGAGAAGTGAAAACAGTCAATTTAGCTCCGGGCAGGTGGTTCCATATGAACGGTACGGACGCCGTTTACTGCTATTCAAAGAAGATCTCGTTCCCTGATAACTTCATTATTGAGTTCGACATTATCCCCGACAGTGAATATCAGTACGGAACCATACTTACTCTCTACGAAGAGGATCCGGCGGACCCTAAGGAGATCGATAACGATCTTTTCCCGGGAAAGAGCGGCCTGCATATAACATTGAAATACGATGGTTGGGAAACCAACGGATACACAAACAATCCTGAAGGAGAATGGATCAGCGGACAGGGCGATAAGAACCCGGTTGTCCGCGAACAGATCAATCATGTAATTATCTGGATTCAAAAGAGGAGAGTCAGAATTTATCATCAGGGTGCAAAGACGCTGGATGTCCCGACTAACATTTATGCACATACAAAATTCAACAGGCTGTTATTTTCGGGCTGGGACCGGAACAGTTTTCCGATGGTGACGAATCTTAAGATCACCTCTGCATCACCCGACACACGGAGTAAACTTCTAACCGAAGGCAAACTTGTCACATACGGAATAACATTTGACGTCAATAAGGCCAGCCTTAAACCAGAATCGTACGGTACTCTTAAGAGCATTTCCGATGTCTTGAAGGAGAATCCCGGTGTAAGAGTGAAAATTGTCGGGCATTCCGACAGCGATGGTGATGACGCCATGAATCTTGATCTTTCAAAACGCAGGGCCGAGTCGGTGAAAAACGAACTTTCAGCCAGGTTCGGTATTGATGCTTCAAGGATGGAAACTGAAGGAGCAGGTGAAACCAGACCTATAGCTCCCAACGATACTCCGGCGAACAAGGCAATGAACAGAAGGGTGGAATTCATCAGGAAATAATCCGGGCATGCTCTTGCCATTTGTGGCAAATCTTTTCTATTCCTGCAAAAAAGGAAATCCTTTAACAGCGAAGGGCTCAAAGGGAAGATCAAAGGTCAGAAAACATTGATTATATATGTTCCGACTTTTGATCCCTTGTTCCGTCTTCGCTCTCTTTGCGGTTGAAATGGGTTTTTCTTTCTTTGTTAAATTTTTGGTAAGTTTGATAGTTTCTTAACAACTTATACCCTCGAAACATGAAAACTACCCGCCGCAGCTTCATCAGTAACTCCATTGCTTCGGTTACAGGACTGACAGCCATGTCGTTGTTGCCGCCTGAGATCTTTCCGGGAGGCATTAACAGGTCATCAGGCCCTGTTGAAGTCATTCTCAAACCTGAAAGACGTCCGGAACCTTCCAATACGATAAACTTCTCAGTGATTGGACTCAACCACAGCCATATATATGGCATGACAGATGCCCTCATCGGAGGCGGAGGCAAACTCATATCGGTTTATGCGCCGGAGCCTGACCTGCTTGCAGAATTCAAAAAGCGCTATCCCGGAGTAAAAGCTGCAGTAAGCGAAGAGGAGATCCTTGAAGATGAATCAATCCAGCTTGTGGCAAGTGCATCCATTCCCATCGACCGGGCACCCCTTGGCATACGAGTCATGAAGGCGGGAAAGGATTTCATGGTCGACAAGCCGGGGATTGTAACCCTCAGCCAGTTGAACGAGGTCAGGAAGATCCGGAAACAGACAAAAAGAATTTATTCGATAATGTACAGTGAACGGCTGGGAAACCCGGCTTCAGTGAAGGCTGATGAACTCATTAAGGCAGGTGCTATCGGCAAGGTTGTCCAGACAGTGGGGCTCGGCCCGCACAGGATGACCCCTGCTACACGTCCCGCATGGTTCTTCGATCCCGGCAAGGCCGGAGGTATACTCTGCGACATCGGATCGCACCAGTGTGATCAGTTCCTCTTTTACACCAATTCTTCAGAAGCCGATGTGGTTGTTTCGCAGATCGGCAATTTCAATACAACTAAATATCCGGCATATCAGGATTTCGGCGATATGCTGGTGCGCAGCCCTCATGCAACAGGTTATATCCGGATCGACTGGTTTACCCCCGACGGACTTGCAACATGGGGCGACGGGAGAACATTCATCCTGGGCACCGACGGCTATATTGAAATGCGCAAATATATCGACATAGCCGGCAGAAAAGGAGGGAACCACCTGTTCCTTGTTAACAAGAAAGAAACTCTGTATTACGATTGTTCGAATGTTTATATGCCATACGGGGAACAACTTGTGAACGACGTTGTAAACCGCACGGAAACGGCCATGTCGCAGGAGCATTGCTTCCTTGCCACATGGCTTGCCCTGACAGCACAGAAAAAAGCAGTCAGGATAGCCGGATGATAAATATCGTTAGCGGGCAGTTTTGAAAAGGAAGCTGACCGGAAAAAGGGAACCGGTTGCGACTTTCCCAAAACCGGGTGTTTAATGAATATTATAAATGGTATCTTTGCTGAAATGAGCTCCTGCCACAGGTATCTGCACCAACAGGTGAAGAACAAATACAGATGGGCCTATAATGAAAAAATTAAAAATGAACGATTCGGACCTGGATGAGCGTCAAGATTGAAATAGCCTTACTTGTATTGTCAGTCCTCTTTTTTCTCAGCATCCTTGCCGGGAAGGCCAGTTCAAGGTTTGGCGTCCCTGCCCTCCTCCTTTTCCTTGCTATCGGGATGATCAGCGGCAGCGACGGGCTGGGGATACAATTCGAAGATATTCATGTTGCCCAGAACATCGGGACCCTTGCATTGTGTATCATCCTGTTTTCTGGCGGGCTCGACACAAATATTTCTGAAATACGTCCGGTAGTCAGGCAGGGAGTCATTCTTGCCACCCTCGGGGTATTCCTGACTTCAGTCATTTCCGGCGTACTGGCCTGGTGGATACTTGGGATGACATTCAAATCGGCAGGGATAGGGATTCTTACCTCACTCCTTCTTGCCTCAACGATGTCTTCCACAGATTCGGCTTCAGTTTTTTCGCTTCTGCGCTCGAAAAATCTTTACCTGAAACATAACCTGCGTCCCCTGCTCGAGCTCGAGAGCGGGAGCAACGACCCTATGGCATATGTGATGGTGATCAACCTGATAGCCATCATCAACTCCGACAAGGCACCAAATTACTGGATTGTCGCCGGCACACTGATTATGCAGCTTGGAATCGGGGCGGTACTGGGATTTGGTCTTGGAAAGCTTGCTGTCAGGGTTATCAATAACCTGAAAATAGGAAACGATTCATTATACCCTATACTGGTCTTCACTATTTGCATCTTCGTTTTTTCAATCACATATCTGTCAGGGGGAAACAGCTTCCTGGCAGTGTATATTGCCGGACTTGTAATAGGTAACTCAAAGTTTGTACACAAACGTACCTCTCTGACATTTTTTGACGGGCTGGCGTGGATGTCCCAGCTGATCATGTTCCTTACCCTCGGATTGCTTGTCAATCCGCACGAGCTGGTGCCGGTAATCGTCCCCGGATTGATAATAAGCTTCATGATGATATTCTTTGCCCGTCCGCTGACAGTCTTCCTCTGCCTGCTCCCTTTCCACCGAATGCCCGTAAGGGATAAATCTTACGTGTCGTGGGTCGGCCTCCGCGGTGCGGTCCCGATCATCTTTGCCATCTTCCCCCTGGCAAACGAAGTTCCCCATGCAAGGCTTATGTTCAACCTTGTCTTTTTCTGCACACTGGTCTCCCTCCTGGTACAGGGGACGTCACTTCCGCTTGTGGCAAAATGCCTGAACCTGGTCGACAAACGCCGTATGGCGAGGAAGCTGAAGGACTTTGATGTGGATTTTTCAGATGATATTAAATCAATTAGAACCGAAATTGAGGTCACTCCTCAAATACTGAAAACAGGCAATCAGCTTATGCATCTGCCTATGCCGGAAAACACTCTTGTTGTGATGATAAAGCGCGATGATAAATATTTTGTACCTACCGGAAAGACAATACTGAAGGAAAAGGACAAGCTGCTTATAATCACCGATAACCATAAAGGGCTTATGGAAACTTACAAAAAACTGGGTATAGAGGAAGCATGAGAATCAGCCCTGACTGCCACTCATTTCTGACCTCACCGGCTGACTGCCTTTCTGATTACCTGACAGATAATAAGACACAAAATACCGACAATGAGAATTAACATTCTGTTTCCCGGACTAATGCTGGTTTTTTTTACCTGCCTGACAACCTCCCTGCCTGCACAAAGAAGATCAGAAGCAGACCGGAATCCGCCTCAGTTTCCGGAATCAACCCCTCAACTGTTCAATAAATTCCTTACCAGCATTCCTGATATCAGAGTGGAAACCACAGTCGGAAACCTCCCGAGATTGCCGCGATATGTAAAAGGCATTTATGCCAGTAATATTAGCGGGCCTGATGTCAGGGTTATATGGCCGGCGCCGGAGGATAACAGCCAGGTTCTTTCGCCCGGCACCTATACCCTGACAGGAAAAGTACCCGGCACTTCCATACTGCCAAAAGCAGTTGTCACGGTTAAAATGGCTGAAACAACTGCCACACCTCATCGTTCTCTTGAAGTTTTCGATCTTGACAAGGTTATTTTAAACCCTGACATTTACGGTCACAAGACAAAATTCATTGAGAACCGTGATAAGTTTATCAATGGCCTTGCCTCCACAAACCCTGATGATTTCCTTTATATGTTTCGCAATGCCTTTGGGCAGAAACAGCCTGAAGGATCAGAGCCGCTGGGTGGATGGGACAGCCAGCAGACCAAACTGCGTGGGCATGCCACAGGGCATTATCTCAGCGCAATTGCCCAGGCATATGCCGGAACCAATTATGATAAGTCGCTCAGGGCTGATTTTGCCGCCAAAATGGAATACATGGTGAACACTCTTTATGAACTGGCCCAACTTTCAGGAAAACCAAAGACTCAGGGAGGGGAATTTGTTTCGGATCCTTCTGCAGTTCCGCCCGGCCCCGGCAAAACTGATTTCAATTCAGATCTTAGTGAGAAAGGCATCCGGACTGACTACTGGAACTGGGGAAAAGGGTTTATAAGCGCCTATCCTCCCGACCAGTTCATAATGCTTGAAAAGGGAGCCAAATACGGAAGCTCTGATACCCAGATATGGGCCCCTTACTATACCCTGCACAAGATAATGGCCGGGTTGATGGATATCTACGAGATCAGCGGAAATGAAAAAGCGCTTGAAATTGCAGAAGGCATGGGCGACTGGGTATATGCCCGTCTGAGCAAACTTCCGGACACGACCCTCATAAGCATGTGGAACAGGTACATAGCAGGCGAGTTCGGGGGAATGAACGAAGTCATGGCAAGGTTGTACAGGATAACAAAAAAACCTGTCTATCTTAAAACAGCACAACTGTTTGATAACACAAGATTATTCTTTGGCGATGCAGAACATTCTCACGGTCTGGCCAGAAATGTTGATCTGTTCAGGGGATTGCATGCAAACCAGCACATACCTCAGATCATCGGTGCCCTTGAAATTTACCGCGATACCCATGCCCAGGAATACTACCGTATAGCCGATAATTTCACGTACATGGTCACAAATGATTATATGTACAGCATCGGAGGTGTTGCAGGAGCACGCAACCCGAACAATCCGGAATGCTTTACCGCCCAGCCTGCAACACTTTATGAAAACGGATTCGCTGCAGGCGGTCAGAATGAAACATGTGCCACATACAATTTGCTCAAACTTACTGCCGGACTGTTTCTATACAACCAGAATCCGGAACTGATGGATTATTATGAGCGCGGGCTTTACAATCATATCCTTGCCTCCGTTGCTGAGAACACTCCCGGTAATACATATCACGTGCCCCTAAGACCTGGCTCCGAAAAAGATTTTGGCAATCCGGATATGACAGGCTTCGCCTGCTGCAACGGAACGGCGCTTGAGAGCAACACAAAATTTCAGAACCCGATCTATTTCAGGAGCATTGACAACAAGGCTTTGTATGTGAATCTATATATACCTTCGACACTAAACTGGACCGAAAGGAATCTAATAATTACACAGTCGACAGCTTATCCAAAAGACGACAGGTCGGTTTTAACAATAAAGGGTAAAGGCAGGTTTGATCTCAAGATACGGGTGCCGCGTTGGGCGACGAAAGGATTTTTTGTGAAGATAAACGGCATATATTTGAAGACCAACGCCATTCCGGGAAGCTACCTTTCAATAAGCCGCAGGTGGAAGAATGGAGATACTGTTGAATTAAGAATGCCTTTCAGTTTTTATCTCGAACCCGTGATGGATCAGCAGAATATTGCAAGCCTGTTTTATGGTCCGGTATTGCTTGCAGCTCAGGAAACCGGGCCTCTTAAGGAATGGCGCAAGGTGACATTGAATGCAGAAGATATTGGCAAATCGGTATCGGGTGACCGAGGGAAACTGGATTTCAGTATTGACGGAATTGTCTTCAAACCGTTTTATGAAACTTATGGAAGGTATTCGGTGTACCTCGACGTGACTTTAAAGTAGCAGCGAAACCGGCGCCGTTACAATTCAATATCGTCCGGTATAATTTTCAGGCGGATCGATCCTGCTTTCATATTGTACAGCACAATATCAACAATGTCAAAGAACAAAAACGTCTGTGTAAGGTACCTGATAATCCATTCCCGGAAAAAAAGGATAAGGCACAGGCACCGGTTCCCTACCCTTGAAGACCTAAAGGGGGAACCGGAGGATCAACGTGTCTTCATCGGCAACAAAGAAGGATCTCGGCTTCCTGAAATTTGAAAGAGGCGCTTCCATAAGATACGACCGTGCGCAAAGGTGCCAGCGCCACCCGAGGGCCGGGTATTATTTCCCCGGCAATCGGGGACTGCCGCGGCGAATCAAAAGTTTTGGAATTAATACAACATAAATCCATATGGAAAACGTTTGAAAAGTATGAAAAACAGAATACTGATGAATCAAAAGGGCACAGTGCTGTTTGCCGTTTTGATGCTGGTCCTGCGGGTGAATGCACAAAGTGACAGGAAGCACAGGGATAAGGAAGTTTTTTATCCTGTTTCAAGGATTGTCGACGGAGATACCTTCTGGGTCGACGACGGTAGTGAAAAAGGCTTGAAGGTAAGACTCACCGGTGTCGATGCCCCTGAGACCAGGAACAGCAGGAACAAATTAAAATCCGATTTCGGAAATGAATCGAAGAATTATTTAACCAATCTGATAGGCGGGAAAAGGGTCAGGCTTGAATACGATATTGACACTCTCGACCATTACGGCCGCACCCTGGCATATGTATATCTCGAGGATGGCACCTTTGTAAATGCCAGCATGGTAAGGAACGGCTATGCCACAGTGATGACCACCCCTCCTAACGTGAGATATGCTGAAACCTTCATGGAACTTGCACAAAAGGCAAGAAAGAATAACAGAGGTTTATGGAAGCTGGAAATGAAAAACAAGGATGGACATCAGGGGGCGTCGGATTGAGAAACCTGCCATTGAGTTCATTTTATCCGGATATGATCAGCCCCAGAACGTCACCCCAGCATAAAACTACCCGGAACCTTTGAAGTTGAAAAGCTTTTTCTTCCACTTTCTCCATTGTCTCCCTGATCAGACCTGTTGGAAGACTTGTTATGACTGCATCGTCTGGTGTGTGGAGTATCCTTTTAGATAAATCCCGCGAGCGGTAATCCGGAATGCGTTCCCGGATTTCACCATTGGATTTCATGTCTGCAAGCCCGGAAAGCTTTTCGATGAGGATCTCAAGTTCGGGATGATTCACTTCCGGCCGGATCCTGACCAGCATCTCAAGGATCTTTTCAAGAAGACCCGAGTCGGTAAGGCTGACTGAAAGTATGGAGTAATAAGGGTCTTCGTACCAGTACAAACCATCCTTCTGCCTTATGGGTGCATTGAATCCAAGGATCTCGCTTCGCATAACGCGGATATCATCCCTGATCGTTCTTTCAGATACCGAACTCTTTCGCCCGCGATACTCCGACAACGCATCGGAACACCTTTCGATCAGTTCCTCCAAAGACCACTTTCTCCTTCCTCCGTAAAGACAGGAATTTATTGTCTTGTAACGGATAAGTGCATTAAGGTTTGACGGCATTTCAGAAAATTTTTTTCCAATGCAGAAAGACTGCATCCTCCCTAACTAAAATTACTTCAAAAAAGATAAGATGATTTGTAAAAATAATAAAAAAAGCCGTGCTTGTATTGAAGGTTGTCCCGGCCCCCGGTTGATTTCAAATTTACGGGCCTGCAGGACAGCAAAGCCTGCATGACTCCCGACAGTATTATTTATTAGACAATTTTCCAGTTATAAAATCGTAGTGTAGTAATGAAAACAAAAGCCAACCATTTCACTTCTTACGGCAATCTTGCCATTGTCCAGTTTTCCGTGGAACCTTTTTCAGCGTTTCCTTTCAGTCCTGCAGTTCCCTGCCTCAAGACAGGAGGCCTTGTAATAACCGAAGCTACGGGTGCAGGAATTGTGCAGACCCTTGCTGCAATCAACAACACTGACTCATATTTGCTTCTGACCGATGCCGACGTACTGACAGGAGCGAAGCAGAACAGGGTTCTTAACAAGTCTGTCCTGCTGCAGCCGATGTCCAAGACATCCCTTGATGTATCTTGCGTGGAAAGAAGAAGATGGCATTATACATCGGGAAATTTTGACAATTCAGGAAATGTCGCCGATCCCGACCTGCGAAGGGAAAAAGCATCGACTTCTGCGGCTGTGACGGGTATCGACGGGTCAATGATGTATGACACCCAGATGAGGGTTTGGGACCATGTCAGTTCCAAAATGGCGATGATGAGTTTTAAAAGCAGTACCGAAAACTATTCCGAGTTTCAGGAATTCAGGATGAACATGATTCGCGGCGAGTTTCCCGAATGCGAGCCGGATAAGGACTCTAACGGAATCGCAGTGTTCATGGGCTCAAAGGTGATATGCTCCGACATATTCGGAAACAGGGAAGTATTCAGATATTATTTTCCGATGCTGAGGGATGCCGCGTTCAGGATGGCGCAGACAGGGGAAAAGCAGAAGTCGCCGGATATGCATGAGGCATATTACAGAGTTCAGGAATCGGTCGATGATTTCCTGCAAGCCCGTAGGTGCCCCGACAAGTCCTACCGGGGCGCAGGATCGTTCAATACAGTTGAAAACAGCTCTCTGAAAGGATTCGCTCTTGTTGTAAAAGAGGAACTTATACATGCTGTTTTCTTTGCGAAATGACAAAGGGACGAAATTTATTGGTGATAGTATTATGCAGTAAATAAGCTTATTACAGTCATTATTAATAGTTTTCCCCTGGTTCACAGGCCATCCCTCAAACAGGTTGAGGATGATCCGCGGATAATCAGCTGAGAATGACGGAAAACCTAAAAAGGTCACCTCGCCCAGCAGGACAAGCCGGGTGCTGTTGTTGATGAGCGTTTCAACGGAGGAGTCCTTCTCAATGACTGCATGGTTGACCTGATGAAACGTACCCTGAGGGCAGCAATAACAAATGAAGCTCCGGGTGGAGCACCATTCCGTCTTCCCGCAGGCATTCTCGGACCGAAAGTGCTGCTTATCAATGAAATGCCTGGTTCGGGCGGTGACTTTTTCCCGTGGGTATTCCGCCAGCAGAAGATAGGACCGCTTATCGGTACAAGGACATGGGGAGGACTTGCAAAATCATCCGTACCTTATGCAATGGCTGACGGAGGTACCATTACCGCACCTGATGATGCAGTCTTTGATCCGATAAACAGGAAATGGGTAGCAGAAAAGAGGGTGTTCCGCCTGATATTGAGGTCCGCCAGGATGCCGTTTCGCTGTCGAAGGGAATTCCTGCTTGAAAGATCAGTAAAGGAAGCCCTTAAAATGCTCGATCAGCAGGGAGAAATAAAAATTGTTCCTCCGCCATTTCCAAAACCTGCAAAACCCTGACAGAAAAAAGAAAGGTGTCAAGGCAGTAAGGTATTGACTAAGGAACGATCCTCATTTCTTCAGCTCCTCAAAGCCTTTTCCGTAGACTCCCATTACGTTGGCTACGGTAATAAATGCTTTATCGTCGATGCTCCTTATGATCCTGTAAACATCGCTTGCTTCATTCTTCCTGACAAGTGTTATTATCACCTTCTGGCTTTCCTTCGAGTACCAGCCGGTGCCGTCGAGAACGGTTACGCCCCTGTGCATCCTTGAAATTATCTCGTCGGCTATTTTATCGTAATGCCTTGAGAAGATAATTATCTGCACCGACTGCCTGTTCCCCGTCAGGATAGTATCGAGAGTATAGGCCTGTATTGCCATTGTCACGAAGCCGTACACCATGCTTTCAACCCTCTGAGCCGAAGCAAGGTTTGTGAGTACAACATATGAGGAACAGATAATCACAACATCGCAGTAAAGAATTATCCTTCCCGGGCTTATATTCCGGTATTTGTTTATTATCAGTGCTATTATGTCTGTTCCTCCTGTGCTGCCTCCCCTTGTGAAAATTATTCCCAGTCCGACACCGCAAAGCATCCCTCCTATTATTGCCGACATGAATTTTTCCTGAACCACCGCTGAAGGGATTACCGGTTGAAGTACGGTGAGCATAATAGCTGAAAGCACAACGCCATAAATTGTCTTGATGCCGAAACTTTTACCAAGAACTTTGAGAGCAATGATTATAAGTACGACGTTGATGGCAAAATAAGTGTAACCCATCGGTATCCCTGTGGCATAGAAAACAATGGCCCCGATTCCGGAAACACCGCTGCCCGATATCTGATGGGGAAGCAGAAAGGCTGTCCACGCTATCGATATTACAAGCAGGCCGAATGCTATCACAACATAAGTCCTGACATTGTCGATGATTGTGCGCAATTCCATATGCAGTTTCATTATTTGACAAAGGTATACTGATAGTCCAATACTTCCAAAAAGATGGTTGCATGGGATTAATGAAAGGAAGATCCGGATCTGTCTGACTTTGCCTTCTTGAAGTTGTAACTTATCTGAATATTCCTGACTTGCATGTATCCCTAACAAATAAACTCCCAAAATCCCGTTCAAATGAAAAAAGACATGTTCTGTTTCCGATAATGATAGTGGCTTTGGCTGAATATGAGAAAGCCGCGTTTCCCGATCCGCAAAACGCAGATGCATGGCAGAATAAGGCAGGTCTCCTGGCGAACAATCGGTTCGATGAAGCCATTTCTTCTTATGATAAGGCACTTACCGATCTGGGAAAAGCCATTTACACGAATCCTCACTTCAGATCATATACAATATAAGATGGAAACTATAAAAGACTCCGGGACAATGAGGATTTTAAAAAGCTGACATCAGAGTGGAAAAGCAAGGTCAGAACACCCGGTTTTTTCCGAAAAGACCTTATAGCAACTGTTAAAATATTAACAAACGGCAATATTGTAATGTTCCGCTTCCGGATGTTACAGTCGTATGATTTTATATATTTGATTCGTCAAGGTGTAACTTCACTGAATGTTTATACTCTGATTTGTGTCAGAGCAGACACAAACAGTTCAATAAATACAATATTGACCACTATACCCGAATGTTAAAGATTTTGATCATTCCCGTGTTGATGTCCTTGCAGCAGACTCCTGTGACATTCACAAGCATTGATTATATCAATGGCACAGATTCGCTGAAAGTAACTGTAAGGATCAACAATGAGTTGTTTCTTCGTGATTATCAGCAAACCATATTTGACGATCTGGATCTTGGCTTTCTGAGGAGCCTCAAACCTTTTCCGGCTGACCTGGCAAATAACTATCTGAATTCCAAAATAAAAATCCTGGTTAATGGAACGGAGATTATCGGCAAACTGCAAAAACTGGAAGAGGCAGGAGCAGATATAAAGTTCTCCATTCTTTACCGGGTTAGCAGGAGAATGAAAGAATTCACCGTCAAAAACACCATGCTGACAGGATTATCATCGAAAGTCGAAAACCTTGTAACGGTAAAGGACAGGTATTCTGAATCAGCAAGAAAATTAACATCCGGAAATGTTGAAGAGACTTTCACCCTGAAAAGGAAATTATCCGGGAAAGCAATCAAATAAAATCCGATATGTTTAAAATACTGATATTGAACGTATTTCTTTTAGTGCACCCGGTGCGCGTTACCCTGACCACACTGAATAAGGATCCCGGAAGTGATACAATAAGAATGTCGTTCAGAATGTATTTTGATGACTTTCTGCTTGATTACAAGCTGTATCGCCCTGAATTTGAGCCCGGCAAAATCAATGATCCGAAAGAATATTTCCAAAGCAGAATCATTGACTACTTTAATGAAAGGGTACAAATCTGTTTAAACGGGAAATTGCTTCCCGGAACAATCCTGGGATTTTCAATCGATAATTATGAAATCATTTTGAATCTTGCTTATGTTTCTGACAAAAGACCAAAAAATCTGAGGATCAGGAATAATATACTGACAAGTATCTATCCAGAGCAGGCCAATATGGTATATCTCAATATTGACAGATATGAAAATGCATTAAAACTAACGGCTGAAAATGTTGAGGCTTCAATTAGAATAAAATGAGATTATTGAATTACCTTAATAATTGAATATTTCAGGATCAGCAATAAGAATCCCAATGAAGAAAAAGCACCTTACAGTACCAGGGTTTTTTGTGGATTCATTGCCTGATTTATCAGGGACCGACTGCCGGGAGATTATAAGGCATATGGAAATCAGGGCAGGAGCATCAGACATCTATATATGGCTGAAGCAGCTTCGCGTTGCTCCATACAGCTTTGACCTGCTTGACAACAGGTTCCGGAAATCACCAGGATATATTATTGAAAACATGCCTCCTCTTAAGATCAATTCACATTTCCTCCTGGCGTTTCATGTTTGCGGGTTTGAAGAAAACAAATTTATCGCCGGTCGTTTCTGTGTGCCTGTCAATCCTCCTGTTTGCCGTTATATGAGGGAAATGTATGTTGAATACAGGATCCGGGAACTGGGTACTGGTTCAATTCTATGGTTCAAGGTAAGAGGCTGGTACAATAAGGGCCTGGCCCCCAGGGGTTTCTTCAGGATCTTTGCAATGGTTAATTTTGTAATGATGAAAAGACAGCTGATGAGGATCAGGAAATTATCAGAGATGCACAGGGCCGGAAATATAAAAAGAGGGGCATACAATTTTGCTGATCACTGTTCCGAATCCGGTTTGCTGTGGTGGATTTTCTGCAGACGGAAAAATTGCAGGGGACTGATGTCATGAACTGTTAAAAATAAAGCAAATCCACTCCGGCTGAATTAAACGGCCGGTTTTCCCATTTCAGATTAGCCTGTTAAGGGCAATCGTTGCAAAGGCAAGCGCAAGGAAGAATCCTATCATATCTGTTATAGTTGTCAGGATGGGCCCGGACGCAAGAGCAGGATCTATTTTCATTCTCTTTAACACCAAAGGGACAGTCCCGCCTATTGATACCGCGACCAGTGTATTAATAGCCAGGGCACCTCCGACAACAAGGCCAAGGTATATATTTTTCTTCCAGAGAAATGCTGCCAGGCCAAGGAGAATTCCCAGCACAAGTCCGTTGATAAGTCCGACTTTGATTTCCTGGAACCATACGTAGAATGCTTCTCCCGGTTTTATAATCCCCAGAGAAAGTTCCCGCATGCTTACGGCAACTGCCTGATTCCCCGTACAGCCACTCATATCCGAAATAATCGGAAGGAACACCGCAAGGGCAATAACAGAACTCAGGGTATCCTGGTAAAAAGCAATAACACTGGCTGCCAAAAGATTAAGCAAGATATTCACAGACAACCATGAAAGCCGTCTTCTTGATCGGACCATAGCCGGCATGGTTCTCAATTCATCGCCACCTATAATGCCCTGCGTCTGAAGATGCTCATAGGTGGCCCGTTCATTTTCTGCCTCAAGGACGTTTTTGCGGCGGATCACCCCGATAAGCTGCCCTTGTTCATCAACAACAGGGAACCCGTAAAAATTATGTGTTTCAAAAAGGTCTATTAGTTTATCGAGAGGTGTATCTACATTTACAGCTGTCACTTCCTTTATTACAATTTCCGACAGCCTCTGCTCCGACCCTGCAAGCAATAATTCCTGCATCTGGAGTACACCTGCAAAATGATTCTTTTCCGAAACGACATAAAGATATCGCACATGGTAGTTTTTGTATTTTTCAGCATTTTTCCTTAGGTCATTAATTGCTTCCTTTACCGTTAAAGAAGACGGATAAGAGATATACTCGGTCAGCATTAATCCGCCAGCTGTGCCCGGACGGTATTCAATCATCTTCCTTATGCTTGCGGCTTCATCGGGATGCATTTCCGTCAATATTGCCTCTGCATCCTTCCTGTCGAGTTCAGTCAGCAGGTCGGCTCTGTCGTCGCTCTTCATCCTGTTTATGATAGCGGCGGCATTTCCTGTATCCAAATTTTCTATGATGTCGGCAGCCTGTACGTCAGGAAGTTCCTCAATGACATCCGCTGCTTCATCGGGATTGATTATCGTGAGCAGTTTGTATTGCTCCTTTTTGCCGAGCCTGCTCATCAGGTAGACCACCTCGTTTGATGAAATGGAATCGAGGAATTCAGCAAGTTCTGCACGCTTGTCACCCTTCAGCAACGATCTTACAAATTCAGCGGGCTGAATTGTTCCGTTATGTACCATGGAGTCTTGACTTTTTCTGAAAGATAACGATGAACAATTCGCACATATTTTGAAAAAAGCCTACTTTCCGCAAAATATGACTGGAAAACTTACCTTGCGCCAGGAATCATCAGGATGAGAGACAGGTAAAAAATTTTTATGTTTCTGTTACGGCTACTCAAATTCCTTTGGAACGCCGCATATCATTTTGAAATCCTCATTTGCCGAAGAATTTCTGTACTGATGTTTTTCGCCGGGACTTACAAGTGCAAAATCACCTGCTTTTAAAGGGAATTCTTCTCCTGCTTCATTAACAAGAACTCCCTGCCCTTCGATAACAAAATTCATATGTTCATAGGGGTGACTGTGGCAGGGAGTGTGTCCGCCAGGCTCAACCGTAAAAACCCTGTATGAGTATACGGGAACTCCTTCCCTGCTGCCAAGAGCAAGCTGTTTCCAGGCACCTTCAGCTCCTTCCATGTGAACCTTCATCTTTTCAACATTTTCAAGCGGAATGATTTTCATAAGGATTCTTTTTTGATAGAACACAAATATACCATAAAAAAAGAGCGGCCGCTAATGCTACCGCTCCTACACTTTTATGATGTTAAATAATGACCTTTTAACTATTTCTTATCATATGCAAGTGTCATTTTCATTTCTCCGCCATCCGGACCAGCAGGACGTGTTGATTCGATAAATAAGGTAAGGCCGTCAGGGCTCAGGCTCCAGGTTTCAGTTTCCTTCATCTCGTTACCGTTAAAATCCATTATTGATACTATCGTTAGGGATTTTTTATCGGCCGACCATTTCAATGTTGACTTTCTCGACATGTCCATGATGAAGGGATTAGTGGAAGAGGTTCCGTCGAGGTTATATTTGCTCAAAATTTTCATTTCTCCGTCAGGACCCTGCATAGTCTGGGTCACAGTAAGAATTTTAGCATCCTGAGCAACTACAAGGGTCGCTCCACCCATCGGACCGCCGGGACCGCCGCCTGCATCACCGAATTTGCTTTTGGACTGGTTTACCGCCCAGGTACCCGAAAAATCTGTCTGGGCAAACATGCCTGCAGAAATGCTCAGGAATATTGCAATGACAACAAAGTTCCTGAATTTGAAAGCCGAAAAGTTTTTCATAATTGAATGGATTTAAACCTGAACATCTGACAATTAAAAAATGGAATATTGTTACTGTCGTTATTTAAAGTGTTTCACCTTCTGTTTTTTCTGTCAATTACATCCTCCTCCAAGGCTTTTATATAGGTCCACAACATATTGCATCTGTTCCAGCTTGTCATTAACGGCTCCAAGTTGTGCATTCAGAAGGTTTATCTCGGAGACCAGGACGTCGGTATATGTGGTTTGTGAGGAATACTTTAGCAATTCCATCATATAGTCGACTGATTTCTGCAGGTATTCAATCTGCATGGTCCTCAGATCTATTTTTTCAGTAGCAGTCATATAACCGTGCATTGCATTTGCCACCTCTTCTCCTGCTTTAAGGAGTGTCTGTTTGTATTGGCTGAGATATTCCTCCTGATCTGCCAGTGCCGATTTAAGTCGCTGCCTGTTAGTCCCCTGGTTAAAGACAGGCTGGGCCAGGCCTCCGATGAGAGTCCAGAAAGCTGAGGAAGGATCAAATAACTTTGCAACTTCTCCGGCGTTGTACCCGGCTGTAGCGCTTAAAGTCAATGACGGATAGAAATTCTTCCTTGCAGCGTTTGTCATCTCATAGCCATATCTGACCTGATATTCCGCTTCCCTTACATCGGGTCTTCTTGCGAGAAGCTGTGCCGGAATACCTGTTACAAGGTTCACATTTATTTTCTGATCGGCCAGAACACCCCGCTCAACAGGCCCCGCAGCCCTGCCAATTGTGGTGCTGATGGCATTTTCAAGCTCATAAATGCTTTGTTTAAGGGCAGGAACCGAAACTTTTGCAGAATATATATTTGCAAGACTTTGAACCAGGTCGGCGCCTGTGGCGAGATCACTTTCCTTCATGGTCCTGATGATCTCCGACTGTGATGTCCGGAAAACAATTGTCTTTTCAGTGATCTCAAGCTGTGCATCAAGAGCCAGAAGCGTGTAGTAGGATGATGCAATTCCTGCAATCAGGCGTGTTTGTACCTCATTCCTGTATTCTTCACTTTTCAGGTAAAGGGCAAAGCTTGCACGTTTGCTGTTTCGAAGCTGCCCCCAGATGTCGGCCTCCCATAAAGAACCAGCACTGAGCTGATATGATTCGGTAACGTCGCCTTCTCCGGTCTGTCTCAATGTTGCATTGCCATTTATATTGATTGAAGGGAGAAATGCCGCCCTGCTTTGTGTCAGCGCGGATTTCATCTTTTTCATCCTGGCCTCGGCCACCTTAAGGTCAGTATTATTTGACAGAGCTTCTGTGATAAGAGCGGTAAGATACCTGTCGGTGTAAAGATCCTTCCACGAAATGTCGGAGATATTTGATGTATCGCTGGTTGCCATGTCGCGGTAAAGAGCTTTGCCCTCTGCATAATCCGGTAGTCTGAACGGCTCCAAAATCTTGCACGAGGTGAATAATGCCCCGGTGACAAGGAAAACCGCTACTGTCCTGAATATTTTATTTGATCCTGGTTGCATCTTCTTCAATTTTTAATTGTTTCCGGTACAATGTCGTCGATGCCATGGTCCTTCTTTATCCTCCATTTTTCCTGGAGTGTCTGGAATATGATGAAAAGCACTGGTATTACCAAGACCCCAAAGAGTGTCCCGAAGACCATTCCTCCCACGGCCGATGTACCGATCGATCTGTTTCCGTTTGCACCTGCTCCCGTTGCAAACATGAGAGGGAAAACACCAATTATGAATGCAAGTGAGGTCATGAGGATAGGTCGCAGACGGGCTTTAGCGGCATCAAGGGCAGCGCTGGTTATATCCATTCCTTTTTTCCGGCGGGTTGAGGCAAACTCAACAATAAGTATTGCGTTTTTGGCAAGAAGTCCGATAAGCATTACCATAGAGATCTGGGTATAGATATTATTTTCAATTCCGAATATCCTGTCGAAAATGAAAATGCCTGCAAGCCCTATCGGGAGTGAAAAGATTACAGCGAGAGGAAGCAGGTAACTTTCATACAATGCACTCAGAAGAAAATAGACAAACAAAAGGCTCAGGATGAAAATATAAATAGTCTGAGTTCCGCTTTTTGCTTCTTCCCTGCTTATGCCGGAAAACTCATAACCATATCCCGGAGGAAGTGTCTGCCCGGCCACCTGCCTGATAGCTTCCATTGCCTCGCCGGAACCATATCCCTTTTTCGGGGAACCGTTAACGGATATTGAGGTGAACAGGTTAAAACGGGAAATACTTTGCGGCCCGTAAGTCTTTGTAAGTTTTATGAATTCAGTAACAGGTGTCATCTGGCCATTTGAAGCCCTGACCAGGATTTTATTGAGATCCTCGGGATCTGCCCTGTACCCGGGTTCAGACTGCATCATTATCCTGTATTGTTTTCCAAACTGGTTGAAATTGTTAACATAAATACCGCCGAGATATCCCTGAAGGGCTGTCATTATTCCTGCCACATTGATTCCTGCCTGTTTTGCCTTTGGCACATTCACCTCAAGGAGATATTGAGGGAATGTCGGGTCGAAAGTGGTATATGCCGTCTGAATCTCAGGTCGGGTGTTAAGTTTGGCAAGGAAATTATTCGCAACGGTATAGAATTCGTCGATTGAATGTCCGCCTTTATCCTGTAACTGAAAAGTAAAACCTCCGGCCCCTCCGAACCCCATTATCGTCGGGAGGGAAAATGGCATTATCTGTGCTTCCTTTATCCCGGAGGTTTTGGCCATCAGCTTCTGGATAACATCCGTATTTGTCACACCGCGCCTTTCGTTCCAGTTCTTCAGCTCAAGGATGACCATCGCGTAGTTGCTTCCGCTTCCTGCGATCATGCTCATCCCCACATTCCGAAGGACATTGTTTACCTCAGGCAGCGATTCGGCAATTTCCGTGACCTGATCGGCAACTATCTTTGTACGTTCAAGCGATGATGCAGGCGGCAGTGAGATATTGACGAATACAGTACCCATATCCTCTTCGGGAACGAAGCCTGCCGGAGTAATTTTCATCAGTACGGCAAAGATGACAGCTGAGATCACGACCATACTGACCGCTATCCATCGTTTCCCGGCCAGAAAGGAAACCGACTTCAGGTATTTATCCCTTGAAGCTTCAAAGCCGGCATTGAACAGGTGATAAATATTGTGTATTCCCCCATGTTTCCCTTCTTCACTCTTTGGCTTGAGAAAAATTGCCGCCAGGGCAGGGCTGAGAGTAAGGGCGTTTACCGCCGAGATTATGATCGCAATTGCCAGTGTTACACCGAATTGTTTGAAGAATACGCCGGATGAACCCTGAATAAAAGTCACCGGAATAAATACAGAAGCCATTACCAGTGTTATCGAAATGATAGCGATCGATATCTCATTCATGGCATCCACCGATGCCTTATGCGGCGATTTGTAACCCTGGTCGAGTTTGGCATGAACAGCCTCAACAACAACAATAGCATCATCTACTACTATACCAATGGCAAGCAACAATGCAAAAAGTGTCAGGAGGTTTATGCTGAATCCGAAAAGATAAAGGAAGAAGAAGGTACCTATAATGGCAACCGGAACGGATATTGCCGGTATGAGTGTCGAGCGGAAATCCTGAAGGAAAAGATAAACAACAAGGAAGACAAGTATAAAAGCCTCAAGAAGTGTTCTGATGATCTTTGCAATTGAAGCATCGAGAAACTTGTTGGCGTTGACTGTATTTACATAATGGATCCCTTCCGGGAAGGTTTTTTCCACCTCTTTCATCACCTCAAGCGAGTTGAGGATTACCTCGCGGGCATTTGATCCGGGTGTCTGGCTTACAGCGATGTTTGTGCCGGGCATTCCGTTTACTGTCATGGTTCCGGAATATGATTGCGCACCAAGCTCAACCCTGGCTATGTCTTTCAGACGCAGGTAATTCCCGTTTTCCTGTGATTTTATAATGACATTTTCGAATTCTTCAGCCTTTTTAAGCTTACCTGTGTACCGAATTACATACTGAAAGCTCTGGTCTCCCATTTCACCGAAGCGTCCGGGAGCCGCCTCTATGCTCTGGTCATTCAGGGCGGCTGTCACATCCGAGGGCATTATCCCGTATGCCGCCATGATATCAGGCTTGAGCCATATTCTCATCGAATAGACTTTTGAGCCGAATGACCCGGCGTCACCAACACCCTTTACCCTTTTCAGCTTCGGGACAATATTGATATCGGCATAGTTGGCCAGGAAGACTTCATCATAATCCTTGTTCTCGCTGTATAATGCCGCCATCAGCAGCATGCTTCCCACCTGCTTCCGTACAGTTACACCAGCCCTTGTCACTTCGGCCGGAAGCAGGGCCTGTGCAGCAGAAACCCGGTTTTGGACCAGAACTGCAGCCATATCGGGATCGGTACCCACTTCGAAGTAGATCTGGATTGAACCACCACCTTCGTTAGTGGCGCTTGAGGTCATATATGTCATACCCTCAACACCATTTATAGATTCTTCAAGTGGAATTATGACGCTGTTGAAAACCACATCCGCATTTGCACCAGGATAGCTTGCCCCTACCATTACAGTGGGAGGAGCGATATTCGGATACTGCTCAATAGGAAGCTGTGTGAGCCCCAGGACTCCAAGCATGACGATTATTATTGAAACAACCGTGCTCAGTACAGGGCGATTTATAAACTTTGTAAACATTTGCTTATCTCCTGTCCGTCAATTAATTTGAATCAGTCGCACCTGGCATCTGAGCCTCCGAAGGAACAATTGTTGAGCCTTCACGAAGGGATAAAATACCCTGGGTAACTATCCTGTCTCCCTGTTTGAGCCCATCAGTAACAATAAATGATTTCCCGTCGTCGGTCGGAATATATGCTATCTCTTTCGAAGCAACCTTGTTCTCACTACCAACAACATAAATGAAACGCTTGTCCTGAAGTTCATATGTCGCACTCTGAGGAACAACAATAACATTATTGTAAACCTTCGGGATCCTCACAAGAGCGCTGGAACCACTCCTTAGTATTCCGTCAGGATTCTTAAAAACCGCCTTGAAAGTGGCAGCGCCCGTCTCAGTCGAAATAAGCCCGCTGGCCATTTCTATCCTCCCCTTCAGCGGATATTCAGTGGAATTTGAAAGAACAAGGGTGGCCTGAGGAAGATTCCTGATCCTGTTTTCTATTTCATTCCCCGAAGCTCCGGCCATCAGATCGAGAACCTGCTTCTCATTCCAGGAGAAGTATGCAAAAACCTCTGTTATATCAGAGAGTGTAGTCAATGGCTCCAGACTGCTGCTTCCGACGAGAGCGCCGCTTTTATAAGGTATTGTACCTATTATACCGTCAAGCGGACTTCTTACAAATGTGTAGGCAAGGTTTGTTTCAGCATTTTTCAGGGCAGCCTTAGCTTCCTCAAGTGAAGCCTGGCGTGTCTGTAAAGTCAGTTCAGCTGATTTTAGCCTGTAGCTGCTTACTATGTCTTTTTCAACCAGAGGTTTTACCTTTTCAACTTCAAGGGCTGCAGTGTTAACATCGGCAGTTGCACTTATAATTCTTGCTTTTGCCGCATTTACAGCCTCATCGAGAACGGGATTGCTTATCCTGAAGAGAAGCTGCCCCTTCTTTACCCTGTCGCCTTCATTAACCTTTATATCCTGAATGTAGCCATTTACCATCGGCCTTATCTCCACAACCCTCTGACCCCGGATAGTCGCAGGAAAATCCTGGTGTACTGTGACAGTGGAAAATGCCACAGTCAAAACAGGAAATTCCGAAGGCATCCCCTTTGCTCCCGGAACCGCCATCCGGGGTGCGGGATTCCCTCCAGGAGCGCCTCCCGGCTTACCTCCCTGTTGCCCCGAAACGTCAGGGGCCTGCTGACCCCTGTTACATGCTCCGATTACAAGCCCTGAAAGGAAAATTACAGATATAAATTTGTTCATTTTGAGTATTTTAGATATAGCATAACACATACTGCCATGGAGCTTAGACTGACAATGATCAGTGGCCCGATGGTGTAAGTTTCTGCAAAAATACCTAAATGCTGATGCCTGATAAAATGTTATCGACAGAATGAAATGTTTTCCGGATGAATGGTTAAAAAATAACGATCAGATCACTTCCTGTTTAATACAAGTTCATACGAATGGTCGATCCATGAAAACACTTCTTTATCAGGTACGGATCCATCGATATAAACGGTGTTCCAGTGTTTCTTGTTCATTATGATATTATTATATACTATTAATATATTGTATATCAATTTATAACAATCCAAATATTTTATTCTCAATAAAAATTGCAAGAATTTTGCAGTTGAAGAACCTTTGTGTCATAATTTATTATAAACCTAATAAAAAGAAAGATTATGGCAAAAAAAGAGAAAATCAGGATTTCTGCACAAAGTGCAGAAATCTTGCAAGAGTCAAAATTAACATCATTAGCTGGTAATGAATCTGGTCTCAAGCCAAATATATACCTGCAACCAAAAACCAAAGAGGAAATCGACTCTGTAATTCAGAAACTTGAAGTATTAAAAAATCCATTTGAAATCGAGAAAGCTTTTTATGATGGGGTTAGTGATAGGAATACGTCAGGTGTCATTCAAGCAATTAAATCGGGCTTTGATGTAAACAATACAAGTGATGATGGATGTATTCCTATTATCTATGCTGCTGCCTGGGATAATCCTGAAGCATTAAAATTATTAATTGAATCCGGAGCTGTTTTAACTCAGGAACTTATAGATAAACTCTATGACATTGCGATTTTTCAAGTTTGTCCCAGAACCTATGACATATCCCGAACTCTGGCAGAAATGAATCTAAAACCATCTTTGAAATATCTTGGAAAGATTTCTGAAAGGATGGGCCAATTTATTATTGAAGCCTGGGGAAATTATATATCAACACAGTTATTAAAAGTGTTTCCTGTTGAAGGAATAACTAAACCTGTAAACCTCACTTATAAGGATTTTTCTGAGATTCATAATAGGCTTGTTGACAAGATTAAAGAAACAACCACCTTATTTGATGGCATTTGATTAACTCAGGTGCCTGCCATTTGATCATAATAAGTACCCTTTTCTTGAATCCAAATTAAAAGAAATATCAAAATCAGATAACACTATGAGCATATTAAATACAGGTATTTTAGGTTATTACAACAGATTTAAGAATGATGACGAAAAATCATGTAAAAAAGTCATTGAAAGTATAATTAATTGGTTTGTAAGAGAAAGGATTACATTTATTCAGAGTGAGAGCGACTGGATAATTGTAATGAATATCTTACAAAATGTACTGGGAGGCGATATAGAACCTATTCTCTTCTATCAGGTACATTCTACAGCTGATGGTTTTGATAAAGAGAGGTGTTTAAGCCTGTGGAATGAGAATAGAATTCCAGTTAATAGACATGTTAACCTGGGCACTTTGATTTACGTAGCCAAAAAGAACGGTTGGATACCTTCAAAATCCCTTTTTATCAGTACAAATACTAAAAATAATTATTGTGTTTGTGCCTTAGAAGAGAGTAACATCAGGTTAAAGTATAATGACCTTACAAAGCAGTTGTATTATTCCGAGGCGGTGGCCTCGAAAGCCTGGACCATCATGAATGATCGCATGGGAAGTATTATAGAGTTAATGATACTGGAAGGTTCGATCAAGAAAGACAATTTCTATTCGTTTTTATTATGTGTCTCGCCGGTATTCAATCCAGTAAAAGCCTTCTTAAAATCTCTACCAGTATGGGACAATATAGATCATATAAAAGAGCTGTTTAGTACATTACAATTAAAAGACAGAAGAAATGAGGGCATATCCAGGATTTTATTAAGAAAGTGGCTTGTAAGTGTTGTAAACGGGATGCATAACAGTCCTGAGAACTCTGTCATTCCATCGATTTCATCAAATGAAAACCTACTAATTCTTATCGGTGATCAAGGAATAGGTAAAACACGATGGATGAACAAATTAATTCCGGATAAGTGGAATGCACTTTTTGCTGAAAAATCAAGTTTTAATTTTACTAATAATGACGACAAACTACTTACATGTGAGAAGGTTATAATCTTGATGGATGAATTAGCCCCTTTGCTAAACGACAAAACAACCAATGAACAACTGAAAGGTTTTTTGAGTCAAAAGACCTTTAATATAAGAGTTGCCTATGGAAGGTTTAATGAAGCTTTTTATAAGATAGCATCCTTTATAGGTACTTCTAATCACTCAAAAATAATAACTGATCCTACAGGCTCAAGGCGATTCTGGCCAATTGAGATTACAGGAGTTGATTATACTCATAAAATAAATATGGAGCAATTATGGGCCCAGGTTTATCAACTTTGGAAGAACAAGGAACAACATTGGTTATCATTCGAAGATCAGGCTGCACTCAATAAATACAATCAAGAATTCACAAAATTTCATCCTTATGAGGAGTATATAAGTCGTTTCATTGAGAAAGGCCAGGATACATATACAGCAACTGAAATTGCAGAATTTATAAACAATGAGCTGAAAAATTCCAGTGCTATTAATGTCAGACAATTTGGAGTTTATTTAAAAAAGGCCGGGTTTGTTTCAAAAGTGAAATGGAATTCTGAAAGTGGGGGCAATAAGCGTGTTTATGAGAATATTATGTTATTGTCAGATTCGAATAAAAAGAAATTTTCAGCATTAAATGAAAAGACACGTAAGAAGATAAAAGCAATCAAGCTAAAAGAAGAACAACTCACACAAGAGACAGGTGAAGATCACTCTGTTGAGTTATTTAAATAACACATATAAGTCTTTTTCAATACTGATGAAAAAAGGTTGTTCATTATTAGATAAATTGGGGCATAACAATGATTTTGGTTCGTTGTAATAAAATGTTGAGGATGTAATACTATTCTTAGGCCGAAAGGCCGGAGCTTAATTCTTAAGCTCCAAAGTCAATACACTGCCACATCTATTTCATCATTTGTATCAAACTTGAAATATTCCGCTTGATACGTGAATATATACTAAAAGGTAGAAATAAATGACGATTTTTTAAGGCCCATTGGATAACTTTTAGGTTTTCTGGTGGGTTTTTTTCAATACCAGAACTTCAGTTTAATTATTAAAACCGATGATATATAAATAAACCCGATCAGTAATAAAAAGAAATTACTCCAAAGAGGGGAGCATTAGAAGCTTTTGATCTGGTGGCTTTTGCTCCCCTTGCTTTGGAAATACTAATACCCGATCATATGAATCAAACAATTTATTATCGCTGTGTCCATAATAAGGAAAATCCATATTTACAGATTAGCAGGGCTCTTATTCAGGATTATAGACTTTCAGCTATCGCAGTAGGATTAATGGTTATAATTTTAAGTAACAATGACAGTTTTGTACTGAACGTGGGTCATCTTAAGAAGGTCAGCAAGTTGACTAAAACACAGTTCTACAAAGCATGGGACAGTCTCCAGGAATATCAATATGTGATACAAAGGAAGTCTGGGAAAAACAGCTGGCACTACATAGTCAATGAAGCTCCAATAACTATTAATAAGAGCATAACATTACCTCGATAACATGTTATCAGATTTCCAATAATAATAAATAATTGAATAATGGTCATTCCGGCGTGAGCAGGCTCACGATGACGATTCAATTCTCACCGACCGACATGGTCAGTCGTGTGTTGAATCGTCACCACGATTTCATCGTGGGCTTCATACAGGAAGAGTTGACCTTGTCAAATTCTGTATTAAAGCCTGTAATAAAGGCATAAGCTAGTTTTGACAAATCCATAAAGGCCAGATTTAAGCATAAAACCTTTTGCTGATAACAGTATTAATTATCCTGTTAATCCATTCTTCCCTTTTAGGACCATCAAGGCCCTGGGTATATTTGGCAAGCAGGATTCCAAGAAAGCAAATAAATCTCTTATCAGGCTCACTTATAGATTTAAGCCTGCCATCAGTCATATCATTTTCTAGCATGAAATTAATAAGAAGAGTCTGAATAATATCCAGTAGCCTTGTACTGTCTACTATTCCATTACTACCCTTAAGAATACGGTAAAGCATAAGGTCAGCAGTATGGTAGCTTTCTTTAAGCTCGTCAAGCGAGGCTTGATTTCTTCTGTTAAGTTCAATAAAGGAGTTTACGAAATCAGTAACCCTGACTTTTAATTCTTCATCTGATAGTGGTTTTAAAATTTCATGTTCCATATTAAAATAATTATTACTCCGAGAGATAATATATTCATTTTCTGCGAGATAAAACAATGTCATTGAAGGACGCGGTTAAGTGTTGATACCCTGAATCGAGGCCTTTTTATGAAAAGCTACCTTGTGTTATGAATCATGGATTCCTGAAAAATTCTTTTAAAATAACAATTAAATGGCACGATATTCGTTTTTAATGCATATATTTGTAAAATATTTACAAAAACAGGCCTTAAAATGGTTTTAGAAATACGTCTAAGTAATCTTTTCTCCATTAAGGACGAAATTACACTTGACTTCCGGGCGGCAACCATTAAATCAGCAAATGCTAAAGCCCTTGCTGATAATATTTTTACTGAAAATGAGACAAGCATTTTAAAAACTATTGCAATCTACGGGGCAAACGCCTCGGGGAAAAGTAACATTATTAAGGCAATCAGATTTTGTAATGCGATGGTATTCGAATCTCATAAGCATAATGAAAATACTGTTTACAATTTTCAACCTTTTAAATTTAATGGGTACGATAATAAACCCAGCAATTATTTTATACGCTTTATCAGTTCCGGCATCGAATATGAGTACTCATTTTCTTTTACCCGATTTAAGATTTTAACTGAAAGCTTGTATTATTATCCCAAGGGCAGAATAACTAAGGTATTTACCCGTGATGAACGAACAGGCAAAACCAAGAAAGAAAAATATTCCTTTGGGGACCAGATAAAGAGACCCCTGGATGTGGCTGAGAATACATCGGAAAAAACCCTGTATATTTCCAGGGCAAGCCAGATGGACAGGGAAATTGCCAAAGAGATATTTACTTATTTTCATAGCAGGTTCATATTGCAGTATGTTGGTTTTGGTGTTTCGACGATAGAAACACTTTCGAATCAAAATAAGCAGCAGCTTATTGAAGCATTAAAAATTGCTGACAGTGATATTGTAGATGTAAGGATCAAGGTCCTTAAAAAACCAGGTAAAAACATTAGTGCTGACCTTACAAGCATGACTCTTACAGTTGAAGATGTCGTGCAGGACCATTTACAAATAAAGACTTATCACAAAGCCTCTCCCGATATTGCATTCGATTTTATAACGGAGGAATCCCAAGGTACGATTAAGTTGTTTTTTATCATGCTGACGATACTTGATGTTGTGAAGAATAACAAAGTGCTTTTAATTGATGAAATTGAAGATAGTTTGCACCCTAAGATCATTGAATACATTTTTAACATTTTCAGGAGTGGAGAAAAGGCTCAACTAATATGTACAACTCATAACACAAAGTTTTTAGACTTAAAGAAGTTCAGAAAAGACCAGATTTTTTTCGCAAATAAAAAAGAGGATGGTTCTACAGACTTATATTCACTTTATGACTATAGTGATTTTCGGGATACTATGGATTTGGAAAAAGCCTATTTGCAGGGACGTTTTGATGCCGTGCCATTAATAAATGACTCACAGGAGAAATTAAAAACTTTATTTAATGGCTAGTAAACGATCAGCATCAAAAGGCAAAAAAATAAATCCTCATTTCTGGGTATTTTGTGAAGGAAAGACTGAAGAAGCCTATATATCCTGTTTAAGGTCAAAGTACCGCATCCCCATAGATATTGTTTCAAAGATAGTAGGTAATAGAATTACAGATCGCTTCATCAAAGAATACAAGAGAGGTAAGCCAATCCATGAAAAGGATAAGGATTTTTTAATATACGACGCTGATATTCCGGAAATTCTTGACAGGTTAAGAGGCATTAATAATGCAATGTTAATTGCGTCAAATCCTTGCATGGAGTTATGGTTTTTACTACATTATAAAAACCAGACAGCATCTATCAGCTCACAGGACTGCATCAGAGAATTAAGTAAAAGGAACAGAAATTCATATCAAAAAGGAGTTATTGATAAAAACCTTGAGGCCAAACTGACAGAAAATCTTACAAAAGCCTGTGAACGAGCTTCTCACCTGATATTATTTAATAATCCTTCTTCAAATATGAATGTTTTTATAAACGAGCTCGAACAGGCAATAAGAAACAAATCCTGAATAGAATCCCTGGGACGTTAATAATATCCCTTAATCATGATTTAATAAAAGCTCTATTCGGTTTCACAAATATCTCAGATATGGGGTAAATGAAACAAAAATCTGCTCACCCTCTCTTTAGTAAGCAATATATAATTGATATACAATGCATTTCGCAAAGAATGGTGGTTTCACTATTTGCAAAAGTGAAACAAAAACCTCACCTCTTTTCTGCCCTTCGCCAAAGCTACAACTTACGAAGCCTGCCCCTTGCCCCCACCCCTTGCTCCCTGCTTCTATAGATATACCAGTACGCCAACGGTATAAAATACAGACTTACAACAGTACCCAGTGACATTCCACCTATAAGGGCAAGCGCCATGGGACGCTGAAGCTCCGATCCCATACCCTGACTGAAAAGCATTGGCGCTGTAGAGAAAAGTGAAGCCATAGCCACCATAATAATAGGTTTGAGCCTTCTTGACCCTCCTGTATATATCGCTTCCTTCAGTCCCATGCCTTCAGACCTCAGGTTATTCATTGTATCGACCTTCAGTATGGAATCGTTGATAATAACTCCCGACATAACAATAAGTCCAATCATAGTAATAATATTGATGCTTCCTCCCCATAGAAGCACCAGTAAAAGGGCGCCGGCTATGTCTATAGGGATCTCAAGCAGCACAATCAGCGGTTGTGTCAGCGATTCGAACTGTGCTGCCAGAATAAAATAGAGGAGAAGCAGGGCAACAACAAGTATCACTGCAAGCTCCTCAAAGAGCTTCTGCCCTGTTATCAGCGATCCGCTGAAACTTACATTAAGGTCTTTGTCGGGAGCCATCATGTTCCTTATCTCTCGGGTGACTTCAGATGGTTTGTTTGTGGCAATATTCATATAAACCGGAACATATTCTCCGTTAATACCTCCTTTTATGGTTTTGTAATCGTGGATCCGCTGTATCTTCACGAGCTCCTTTACCGGAATTGCCTGCCCGGTTTTGTTTACAACGGTTTCAGTCGAGATAATATCGCCAACCTGTTTCTCTTCATCTGAAAGGACAATGGGAAGCAGTTCATAGGAAGCCCGTAGCTCCCCGATGTTATACCTGTTAAGTGATGCTTTAAGAGTGTTATAGAGAGTCAAAGGTTCAACATCATAAAATAACAACCTGTCGGGATCGATCCTCAGAAGTATCTTATCCTCAAGCGGCGGGTTGGAAATACCGGCATCAGGCCATTTTTTCTGCATCTCTTCAACAATGCCGGTCATCATCTCAACCGGTGGAACTTCTTTTTCTTTCAGAAGGCTTACTTCAGCGACCAGCGGAGTCTCCGATGCTGTAAATATTTTCTCAAATATATTCTGTTGCGCTTCAATAGTAACTGTAGCTATCGGCCATCTCTTTTTCAGAATGCCGGCAAGCTCTTTCGCAACAGTTTCCTGTGCATCATAATCCCTGGCTTTTATATAGACTTTTGCCTGAGTGTACGACTGGTCATAGTCACGGTTAAAAAGAAACTGCTGTTCTCCGATAAATGAATTTGTCTGTAATATCAAACCGCCTGACATTCCAGTAAGTATCCTTATCCTATCCTGATTTTCCGAAAGTTCTATGTTTTCGTTCCAGTCAACTGATACTACAAGTTCATCCTGCTTGATTTCAGGGAATTTTTCCTTTTCAAGAGTAGTGAAAAGTATTAGCATTAAAATGATGATTAATCCAAAAGTGATCATAGTGGCAGTCCTGTATCTGAAAAAGAAATTCATCCCTCCTTCGTATTTAGTCTCCAGATTTTTCAGGCTTATCTTTTTAACCAGTCGTGTGAGTATCCCTTCTTTTTTGTTTTTGTACAGCAGATAGTATATTGTCGGCAGAAGAGTTATACCTACCATAAGTGATACTCCCTGACCGATCACTATGGCGATGGCCTGATCGTAAAACAGGGCTCCCGATATCCCGCTTAGAAATATAAGAGGAATAAAAACTGCACATGTTACAAGTACTGACGAAATAAGCGGGGTTATGATCTCATTTGTTCCTTTTACACAAGCTTCCGTAAGGGAAAGCCCCTTGTCGATCCATTGAGTTATATTCTCAATAACCACAATGGAATTATCAATCATCATCCCTATTCCCAGTATTAGTCCTGCGAGTGATATGATATTTATCGAAAGTCCGGTCAGATAAAAGAATAACAGGCTTATCACAAGGGTTGCCGGTATGCTGAATCCGATTATAAGCGGTGATTTTCCATCTTTTAGAAAGAAGAACATGAGCAGGAAGGCCAGTAAACCTCCCGCAAGCAGACTTTGCCATAGATTTGAAATCGAGTAGTCGAGAAGCCTTGTCTGATCCTGAGATATCTCAAATTCCATCTGGGGATAATCCTTCCTGAAAACATTTATCAGCTCTGTCATCTTTGTCTCGAGAGAAGCCATCTTCGATGTCGATTCCTTGATAATGGCCAGGGCAATAGCCCTTTTACCGTCGGAATAGTATGTTCCTCTGGGTTGTTCTTCCCTTATTCCGATAACAGCTATGTCTTTCATCCTGATTATCCTTTCGCCTGTCTTTATGAAGATGTTTTTCACATCATCCAGGTCTTTCAGATACGAACTGAACTCGAGGTTATAAAGGTATTTCCCGTCTTTTACAAGGATATTCCCGATGTTTATATTATTCAGTTTTACCGCATTCGTAAGATCATCGTCAGTAAGTCCGAGACTGTTCATCTTTTCCCTGTCGGGACTTATATAAATCTCTCTCTTTATTTGTCCGGTTATATCTGCCATACCCACTTCGGGAAGCTGTTCAATCCTTTTCTTGATAACGGTTTCGGCAAATTCGCTGAGCTCTATGAATTTCTCATCACCAGCCATTGAATCGGCTAATGAGATATTAAGCATATAAACCGGTATATCCGTGGCACTTGCCTTTATGATTCTTGGCCGTTCCAGGTCGGTGGGAAGATAATTCATGGAACCGTCAACCTTTTCGTTGACTTCCATGAAAGCGAGGTTGATGTCATTACCGAATTTGAACGAAAGCCTTATTAGCGCACTTCCGTTACGGGATTCCGATTCGATTCTATCGACACCCTGAACCTGAAGCAGGTTCCTCCGCAAAACCGATACAACACTGTTTTCGAGCTCCCTCGCACTAACATCCGGACGGGAAATAGCTACTGTTATTTCAGGAATGTCGATATCGGGCATCAAAGAAACGGGGAGTCTGTTTGAAGCGACAATTCCAAGCATCAGTAGTGCAAGGAAGGTCATTATGACTGCAACTGGGCGGGTTATCAGAAATTTTACCATACTTCAGATTATGAAAAGGCTGTTGTTTTATATATAAAATGCACAGAGCACAGGGCACAGAGCGCAGGGCACAGAGTGAAGAAATGGTTTCATAAAAGTGATTTTCGAAAAGCTGTAATTTTCTTACTTAGTGAAAAGAGTTTTATTCTCATGGAATTTTTATCAATGGCAGTAATTATATTCCTTCGTTCGAAAATGAAAAGAATGTTGACGCATTCAAAAACGGAGCGACGTGCAATGTTCAGGAAACTTGAGAATTCCTTGTCAGAAAAAGATCCCGAACCTTCAGCAATATTATTTGAAATGCTTAACCCTGCCCCACGGAGTTGTTCGGCAAATTTGAAATATTTCTTCTTATCAGCTTCCTCAGCAAAATCAAATAATTTATCAGAAACTTCAATTGATTCCTTCCAAATATCCAACTGTTCAAACCTAAAATCTTCCATTTTAAACAAGTTTTAAGTCAATAACTAATATTCTCTATGTCTTTCTTCCTCTGAGCTCTGTGCTCTGTGCTCTGTGCATTTCAACATAACCGGCTGCAACACAATCAGCCCAATAAAACTAAACATCAATCCCGAGATGGTCCCTGCTGCCAGGGCAAACCAGAACCTTTCATCCTTGCCCGTAAGAAGAAAGGGGATAAGCCCGACTATCGTGGCAAGGTTTGAGAGGATAATAGGAATTATTTTGCCGTTATATGCCTTCAGATATGCAATTCTCTCAGGGAGTGCAGGTCTGCTTCGACGGATACTGTTGAAATCATTCAGGATATAAAGGGTTGCATTAACAACTATACCACACAATAGTATCAGAGCTGCAAAAACACCTTCATCTGCAGGAATATTGAATATATGGAACGTTATAAAAACGCCTATAAAGGAAAATGGTATCAGACTTATTACAACAAAGGGCTGACTGAACGATTCAAGCAGTATGGCGCAAATGAAATAAATAATTAGTATCACGAGGAAGATCAGAAGATAGTTGGCTTTCTGCTGTTCCCACGAGAACCTGTATGAATCGCTCTGAGCTGTAAAACCCAGTGGCAGGAGAGCATTTGTCTCTTTAATGTTCCTGTCGAGTATAAGTTGTCCCAGTTCATAATTGCCTATGAAATCGTATCCTACTGTTATGACATACTGCTGATCTTCACGTCTGATTGTGTTATCGGAGATTTCTCTTGTGATCTTTGAAAAATCCTTAAGCTTTACAAACTGTCCCGACGAAGTTTCGATAGGTTCGTTATCGAGACTCCAGTAGTCATAATCCTCCGATTGTTTCGATTTAATCACCAGAGGAGTATTGCTCCCTCCGATAAATGCTAACAACGATGTGGAAGTGCTTCTCGAGTATTTTCTTGCAGCGCTGTAGGCAAAGGCGACATCGGAGTTGCTGCCTGTAAGATAGAATTTATCCATATCGAGCTGGTTCCTGTAAACCTTCCTGTTATTTCCTCCGAAGTAATATCCGCCATAATTTTCTCCAAGAAGATATACCTCTTTTATCCGTCCCTTTCCGCTTTCGACAAGTCTGTTCCTCAGATCCTCACAATATGCATAGAGCTCATCATAGTTATATCCTTTCATCAGAACCCTGTATGTTGTACGGATATAATCGCTGTAAACCTCATTACTGAAAGCCTCTCCCACACCATAAACCGAAGCGTGATAACTGCCGATCCCATTCATATAATCTTCGATCCTGATCTTCAGGATATATGGAAAAATTGTGAAATCGTGTTCAGGTTTGAATGTAACAGATATGGTTGCGTCGTTTTCATTGAAGATACTTGTAGTGAACATGTCGATCTCGGAATAGGCAGCCAGCATGTTTTCGACACCCATACATGTTGTGTTCATATCCTCTATTGTTAGTCCCTCTTCGCTCAGTCCTATATTGACAGTGAGCCTTGTTCTCTGAACTTCATCGGGATTGCCGTACCAATAGAATCTGTTGTTCTTCACTTTTTCGTTGAACAGACGAAATGTTCCTCCAAGGGCTTTATTTACAGTAGGCTTGATATCCTGTACGTACTTCTTGTTGCCTAATGTTTTATTATAGAATTGCTGAAAGCCTGTCAGTTTTTCGGGTTTTGGCTGATCTGCAATTTCTTTGGGGATCGAGTCGGGAAGATAGAAAACAGGCAGCCCGAATAAAAGTATTGATGCTATTATTAGTATTGCTTTCCGGCGCGTTATAAAACCTATCATCCGGAGATATCTTTCCGAAAGGGAGGCAACTCTTCTCTTTCTTTTTATTACAAGAGCATTGAATCTGGGAGCCAGTTTTATTTTTTCAAGAAGTGAAGGGATGAAAAACAGAGCAACAGCCAGTGAAACAACGAGATTTATTATCACAACCCCTGCGAAATCGGACAGAGAGACCTTCGAAGCTTCATCGAGGAAAAAGATTACAGAAAGTGCACCAATTGTTGTAAGAGTGGCAGCCAGCAACGAAATACCAACCTTTTTGTCCTTCCGGAATCTTATATGGTCGGTCATAACTATTGTATTGTTGATGATTATCCCGAACGATACTGTTATGCCGGCAAGAGAATACAGATGTATCTCGAGGCGGAACAGGTAATAGAAGATAAATGCTATCAGGATGTTGGCGATAAGGCTGATCGCTATTATCAGGAGGTACCTGAGTTCGCGGCTTATAGCAAGCACAAACAGCAACAGAAGAATGACAGACAGTACTGCCCTGAAAATGTTTTTTGAGATCTCTTCCTTGAGGTATGTGGTGTTGTCAATTGAAGTCCGGATACTGTAACCTTGCGGGAGTTCTTTTTTCAGGTTTTCCATAGCCTCCTTTACCTGTGAGGCTACTCTTATATTGTTAACATTTTTGCCAGCATTAACGTTTATATTTATTGTATTGAGGCCATTGATCCTGTAATAATTCTGAGGACGCCTGTCCTTAAGCCGGACTGATGCAATGTCGGAAAGATGGATTATGCGGCCTTCGGCTTTTGCAACGGGGATGTCGTTCCAACGGAATGTAGGACTTTTATTCCCAAGAAGCGTAAGATACGTTCGTTTATCGGGCCCATCAGCCTGTAATTCCATAGCTCCCCCGAGTTCCTTCTCCAGCAGGTAATTATCTATAGATGTGCTTATCATTGTGGATTTTATTCCAAGGGAAGCAAGCTTCTTCTGGTCATAAATAAGTTCCCACTCCTGGGGTGTCGCCCCGTAGATATTAACACTGTACACTCCGTCGACAACAGCAATGGCAGGTTTAATGACTTCGTCTGCAATTGTATAAATATATGAAGGGCTGGCATTCCCATTCAGCTGAAAGCCCAGGATGAGCGAACCCGAAGTGTTTGACGGCATGTTCATGGCAATATCGGGATAGGAAACCCTGTCGGGTAGTTTTGCCCTCGACTGCCGTAACAACGATGCTATTTCGAAACGTTTGGCTCTCAGGTCGATGTTCCTGTCGAATTCAACAGTTATATTTCCGCCGTTATTGTAAGAATATGAAGATATTTTCTGAACACCTGTAACAGTGGTCAACATTCCCTCCAGGACTGTGGTAACCTCCTGTTCTACGACCCGTACAGGAGCTTCGGGCCAGGACCAGGAGATAGTAAGCGATGGCAGATACCTTGTGGGATTAAGCTGAAGCGAGAGCAAAGGGATCATTGCCGCACCTACTATGATAAGCATCACAAACAGTATGTTGACCGTAAATGTGGAAAGGAAAGTGCTGTAATGAGGTTCCTTGTTCATTCTTCCCTGACTATGGTTTCATGAGCCAGGTTTACATTTCCGCTGACTATCACGAGGTCTCCGGGTTCAAGACCTTCTTTTATTGCAACACTGGTGCTGTTCTCTGATTCAACTGTAACATATTTCCAGATGGCAAGCGAATCCTGTCTTACGAATATTACATCTTTCCCCTGTCGTATAACAAGCGCCTCCTTCGGTACAACAAGTTTACCCGTGACAGGTTTCCTGATGACCACCTTCACATTCATGCCGTCGATAAGCTGACCATTATTCCGTAATTCTGCTTTTATTTTTATCATACCTGTCTCGTCAACCTGGGGATTTATCTGCGAGATACGACCTGAAATCATGGTACTGTCGTTAATGAAAGGTATTATTCCGACAGGCATTCCTTTGTTGATAAAACCAAATTCCGATTCGATGACAGGGAATTCGACTTCAAGTATCTGATCGTTTATTATTGTACAGAGATTCTTATAATTCTGACTGGGATTCCACTGCAGGGCTTCGAGGTTAGCTACCACTCCGCTTATAGGTGAATGAATACGTGTGTTGCTGAGGTTATATTCGGCCAGTTGAAGGGCGGTGAGGGCATCGTCGAGGCCGCTGCGGGTACGGGTTGTTTTTACTTTCTCAGGCGAAAGTGCGGATGTGTCGTAAGTAACATATTTGCTGTACAGTTCATCCTTGAAGTTTATCTCTGCCTTTGCCAGGGTTTGTTTTGCACTCTGCAGCTGCGACTGGTATTCAAAGTCCTCTATCACTGCAAGAAGGTCGCCAGTGTTTACTTTCTGGCCGTTACGGATCAGAAGTTCTTTAATGATTCCGTTCACTTTAAAAGGCACAACAGCTTTTTGGGAGGAATAGACCTTTCCATTGCTTATCAGTTCATGGTAGAATGTTGATGGTTCGAGCTTTACTGTTTTTACCACCACTGCTTCGGGATGTGCAGCGAGCCTGGCCATTTCCTCAAGGTTTTCAGCAGCTTTTGGTTTGCATGAAAAAATCATTATGATGATCGGAACATAAAACAGGAAGCGCCGGATTTTCATTTTATACTAATTAGGTTTCTAGGGACATTAATAGATCTAAATTTATAAATTAATAATGATTAAGAAAAAGGCGGGGACTATTTTTTCTGGCAAGACTTCAGGCAGGAGAAAGGCTCAAATTAAAAGCTCAGGGCACAGGACTCAGGGGAAGAGGTGCTGAGTCAGGAGACAGATAACAAGATATGAGATATGAGATCTGAGTAGTGAATAGAAAGTGAGCAACTTAAGGCCAGGAATTCAGCGAATGCTGGCACACCAACGCTTATTATTTCAATATACTCCTCATCGGCTTTATCAGCCTGAAAATAAGCCTGCTGTTTTCTGTTATTACATCTGCCGTTCCGGTCATCTCGTTTATAAAGCCGAGGTTAATTCCGTATGTCGATATTAAGCCGTTTATCAGGTCAATCTCTGCTATATAATAATCACCTGCAGGTACTAGTGACAGGGTGCTGATCCTGCCCTTTAAAACTCCCAATTCCATATAAGGATATCCCGAAAGCTTTATATTAACCTCCTGACCGGTTTTTACTTTCCCTAGTCCCGATACCGGAACATTTGCCCTGGCAATTATCCTGCTCGGATCATCAGGTATTACTGTTGCCAGAATTTCTCCCGCCTTTATTACCTGGTTTATGTTCCAGTAACTCGTGAAAGTTATCCTGCCTTTCACGGGGCTTTTTATCAGATATTTCTCCTTCCATTGATCTATCGCCAGCGAAAGCATCTTGTATGAATCGTCGAGATCAAGCGAATACTGATGAAGTTCCTTGTCAAGCTGAACCTGAAGATCAAGTCGTGACTCCTTCATCTTCAAAGCCGACGATTCATTGTTCGTGATGGAAGCCCTTAGCGAACTGTGTGCTGATTTCTTTTGTATCAATGCTTGCTTCGACCTTTCATATTCGCTCAGGGTCACTGAATGCAGTTTACTGTAATACAACACCGAATCGCGCTCATAGCTACGCAAAACAAGATTGAGATCTTCTGCCGACAGCTTCTCCTGATTAAGAAGCTCGGCTGTGTATTCATGTTGTTTCCTGATTTGCTGGTCAAGCAATTCTAACTTTGAATGAATGTAAGACTGCCTCAGATATTCTCTGAACTGAAAGAAATATGTCAAAAACCTGGAATAGCTTGTTTGAACTTCACCTAATGACAGTTCTTCAGGCGGAAGATATTTCGTTACGTCATTCTGCCAGTCCTGATTACCTTCAAGAGTGTCAAGAAATGCAACCAGGACAAGTATATCATCATACTGAGCAGTGTTTTCAATTATTGCCACAGGCTGGTCAGTTTCAACATCCGATCCGTTGCCAACGATAAGTCTTTCGATTTTACCTCCCGATTTTGCAGGCAACGGGGCAGGGGAGTTATAAGTTGTAATGGTAACAGGAGCGGTAACAACATCCGGATAATTGATAAACCATGTCACCCCGAGGATTGCCAGTATGATTGCAAAAAAGAGGAACAATCCCCACCTGAGGAACCGTCCGGGTATTTCGGACATTACCTCCTGCAACTCCGGGCTCCGGATTTCATGTTTAATGATTTCGGACATCGTTATTGTTTTTTGCTCAGGGCTAAGGGGACAGGGCTAAGGGCTAAGGGCTAAGGGCTCAGAGCTCAGAGCAAGAACCCAGTAACTCTGAACCCTCCACTTTTCTTACTCTGTGTCCTGCGCCCTGCGCCCTGAGCTTATTAATTTCCTAATTCCAACTGATCCTTCACCAAATTAAAGTACGCTCCTTTCTTCTCAACGAGCTCCTTATGTGTTCCGGTTTCGGCTATTTCTCCTTTTTCTAGAACCACAATCTGATCGGCATTCTTTACCGTACTTAACCTGTGAGCTACAATCACGACTGTTTTTCCTTTAAAGAAAGTGCAGAGGTTATCCATAATTGTCCTTTCGTTTGTCGCGTCCAGGGCGTTTGTCGCTTCATCGAAAAAGATAAAATCAGGTTCCTTGTAGACTGCCCTTGCAATCAGAAGTCTTTGCTTCTGACCGGTGCTCAGTCCCTGTCCGTCGTTCCCGATCCTGGTGTTGTAACCCAGAGGCAGGCTGTCGATATATTCCTTAATATTCGCGGTCTCTGCTGCCCTGTCTGTCTTTTCCTTATCGGGGATATCATCGGCAAGACCAATATTTCCTGCTATTGAATCGGCGAAGATATAACCCTCCTGCATCACAACGCCGCATCTCTTTCTCCACTGCGCCTGGCTGAACCTTTTAAGGGGAGTGCCGTTGAGTGATATCTCTCCTTTTACAGGCTCATAGAAACCAAGCATCAGTTTTAAAAGCGTTGTCTTGCCACTGCCGCTGATACCAACAATGGCCGTGATCTTTTTCGCCGGAATGGTAAGTGAAACATTGTTAAGCACTTTTTCGGAATGAGGGCCTTCGTACTGGAAAAGCAGATTTTTGATCTCGATATCTTTATCTGCAGGTATTTCTCTTATCTTATTGTCCTCAGGTTTTTCCTCATCCTCCTTATTGTGGATCTCCCCGAGACGTTCGAGGCTTATCCTTGCATCCTGGGCTGCCTGGGTAAAACCTATGAACTGCTGGATCGGAGCATTAAGTTGTCCGATTATGTATTGTATTGCCATCATCATACCGAGGGTCATCTGGCCTTCTATAACAGCTTTAGCCGAAAGGAAGGAGATAAAGATATCCTTGGTCTGGTTTATCAGAACGGCCCCAAGCTGCTGGTTCTGGTTAAGCATCATGCTTTTCAGGCTCACCTTGAAAAGTTTAATCTGTATCCGTTCCCATTCCCATCGCTTCTGCTTCTCACAGCTGTTGAGCTTTATCTCCTGCATGCCTGTTA
>Ga0208695_1000075_pt1 | contig 137158 bp, 126 predicted proteins | sample AD_UKC111_MetaG_FD_184449 | JGI IMG/M metagenome (GOLD analysis project Ga0208695, IMG submission 184449) | Active sludge microbial communities of municipal wastewater-treating anaerobic digesters from Hong Kong - AD_UKC111_MetaG (SPAdes)... | ecosystem: Engineered > Bioreactor > Anaerobic >... | reverse complement strand
GCACCAGGCGCGACGCGGCGGCGACGATGCTCTTCTGCTTTTCGATGAGTTCCTTGACGCTCGCGGGGGACTGCCGCCACTTGAGATCCGGGTTGCGTTTGAGCGTGCCCAGGCCCGAGCACGGCGCATCGACCAGCACGCGGTCCGCCTTGCCGATGAATTTGTCGAGCCGCTTGTCGTGCTCGTTCTCGATGCGCATAGTCTGCACATTGCTGGCGCCGCTGCGCGCGAGACGGGGGCCGAGATTGTCGAGCCGGCGTTCGCTGACGTCGCAGGCGTACAGCCGACCGGTGCTGGCCATCATCGCTGCCAATGCGAGCGTCTTGCCGCCGGCGCCCGCGCAGAAGTCGATGACCATTTCGCCGCGCTTGGCGCCGACGATATGCGCCAGCAACTGGCTGCCTTCATCCTGCACTTCCAGCGTGCCATCCTCAAACAGCGGGTGGCGCGAGATGTCAACGCGATGCGGCAGCCGTATGCCCACCGGTGACAGCGGCGTGGCGCGGGCATCGGGAAAGCCTTCCTTCTGCAAGCGGCCGAGAATGGCGTCACGCTTGGCCTTCAGCGTGTTGACGCGAAGGTCGAAGCTGGCCGGTTCCAGCAGCGAATCGGCGAGCGCGAGACGCTCTTCGTTGCCGTACTGCACGCCGAGCCGGTCCCAGAGCCACGTGGGCAGTTCACGGCGCGGATGCGGGCCGAGTGCTTCGTCGGCCTTCAGAAATTTCGCGTAACGATCTTCTTCGCCCGGCGGCACCTTGACGCGGCGGCGGAACTGGCGCGCCAGCGCGGCCAGTGCAATCGCGTCGAACTTGGCGCCGTCGCCAGCAATCGCTTCGACCGACAGACGATGCCGAAGCCACGCGTAGTAGCCCTCGGCCACCAGCTGACGATCCAGCGAGCCGACGCGCTTTTCGCGCAGCACGTAAGAGAGTGTGCGGTCGGCAGGGTAGTCAAACTTCGCCGCGGACTGAATGGCGAAGGCAAGTGCGCTCAGCGCAGAGGGTCGTAACAGCATGGTGGCATTGTAGAGGCCGAACCTATGGCTTTTTGCTGAAAGCCCTATTCAAACTGGGCTTCACGGGGAAAATCGCTTCATGTCGACTTTCTGCCGTTTTGCCGCTGCAGCCCATATCAAATGGGGATCTTTGCTGAATGCTGTTCAGAAAATGACCGCCAGTGCGGTCACGATTACCAGCACCATCAGGGCGATGACTTCGTAGCAGACCGACATCAATCCAGCGCGCAACAGGCGCGGCCACCAGCGACCGCCGTACACGCGCTGCATGGCGAGCAGCGCGTACACCGGCACCGCGAACGCAATGGCGGAACGACAATGGCAGGTGCTGCGTCGGGCAACAGCACCAGAACGAGCACCGCGAGCATCCAGAACGCGTGCAGATGCAGCGCGAACACCAGATGCTCGCCGTAGACCATGCGGCGGTTGCGGTAGAGCCAGTGCAGCATCAGCGCGAACGCTGGAATCAGCACAAACATCGCATAGCCCCAGAACTTGAGCATGCGCTGCGGCATATCGGCGAACGCCGCGCGCAACTCGGCGGGGCTGTGGTCGAACCGCTTGCGCAGGTGGTTGCAGACGCGATCCGGCAGCCCCTCGCAGACAAATTTGCCCTTGTCGTAGCGCACAATCGCGCCGTTGATGTCGATGAAGCTGCCGTTCATTTCACGGCTCACCTGCACTGGTGGTGTACCAGTGCCCAGCCCCGCAAACAGGCTGATCAGCAGCAGCGAGACGATGCTGACCGTGAGATAGAGCTTCAGCGGCAAAACGTACCGGCGCTTGCGGCCAGCGAGATAGTCGACCGTCAGTTGACCCGGCTTGCTGACCAGCGCCCATAGCGTCTGCGCCAGCGTGCTCCTGACCGCGACGTAGTTGCCAAGAAAGTGATCAACAAACTCGCGGACCGAAGGGGGATGCAGTGAGGTTTCCTGACCACACTCCGGACAATACTTTCCGGGCGCCGGCGTGCCGCAGTTGCGGCAATGCGATTGCGCTGACGGCCTGAGTGAAGGTGAAGGCGACGAAGAAGCGGCATCGGTCATGCACGCAATCGTAGAGGAGACGGTACGGCCCAACAATGGGTGAGTAGCGGGAATGCAAGTCTCCCCTGTACAACAGGGGAGATGTCGGCGCAGCCGACAGAGGGGTTGCTGAGGCGGTGAGTAAGCACGGTGCGGAGCAACAGCTATGTCACCCCTCCGCCGCTACGCGGCACCTCCCCTGCTCCGCAGGAGAGGCTCGCAACGAAGCCTACTTCGCCAGCGCGTGCATCTCGGCGATCAGGTCGCTCTTGCCCTCAAAACCGATGCCCGGCAGCGACGGCAGCGTGACGTAGCCGTTCTCGACGCGCACGCCATCCGGGAAGCCGCCGTAGGGCTGGAACAAATCCGGGTAGCTCTCGTTGCCGCCGAGCCCCAGGCCTGCGGCAATCGCCAGCGACATCTGGTGGCCGCCGTGCGGAATGCAGCGACTGGGCGACCAGCCGTACTCCTTGAGCATGTCGAGCGTGCGCAGGTATTCGACGAGGCCGTACGACAGCGCGCAGTCGAACTGCAGCCAGTCGCGATCCTTGCGCATGCCGCCGTGGCGGATCAGGTTGCGCGCGTCCTGCATCGAGAACAGGTTTTCGCCGGTGGCAAGCGGGCCGGCGTAGCTCTCACCGAGTCGCGCCTGCAGTTCATAGTCAAGCGGATCGCCCGCCTCCTCGTACCAGAACAGCGGGTACTGCGCCATTGCCTTGCCGTACTCAATCGCGGTCTTGAGATCAAAGCGGCCATTGGCATCCACCGCCAGTTGCTGGCCCGGCTTGAGCATTTTCAGCACCGCTTCGATGCGCTCGATGTCGTCCTTGAGCGGCGCGCCGCCAATCTTCATCTTGACCACCGAGTAGCCGCGATCAAGGTAGCCCTGCATCTCGCCACGCAAGCCATCAAGGCCTTTGCCGGGGTGGTAGTAACCGCCCGCCGCGTAGACGAAGACCTTCGGATTGGCCTTGCCGGTGCCGTACTGCTTCGCAAGCAGCTCGTGCAGTGGCAGCCCGGCAATCTTGGCGACCGCGTCCCACACCGCCATGTCAATCGTGCCGACCGCCACCGAGCGCTCGCCGTGGCCTCCGGGCTTCTCGTTGGTCATCATGCAGGCCCAGACCTTGTGCGGGTCAAGGTTGTCACCTGCCGCGTTGACCAGCGATTCCGGCGCGGCCTCGAGCACGCGCGGGATGAAGCGCTCGCGCATCAGGTTGCCCTGACCGTAGCGACCGTTGGAATTGAAGCCGTAGCCGATCACCGGCTTGCCGTCGCGGATGACGTCGGTCACCACCGCGACAAGGCTCAGCGTCATCTTGCTGAAGTCGATGTAAGCGTTGCGGATGTTCGACTTGATCGGACGGGTGGATTCGAGGATCTGGGTGATTTTCATGAGGAGAAGCGTGTAACTATTTGTTGAGCGACGAGCCGCCGCAAATCTGGATGTCCTGCCCGGTGATCGCGGCGGCGTTTGCCGACAGCAGGAAGGCAACGAGTGCGGCCACTTCTTCGGGCTGGATCAGGCGACCGATGGGTGGCAACACTGGTGTCTCGGCTGCGCGCTTAGGGTCGGCGAGCATTCCGGTGGCCGTGGCCGCCGGGGAAACCACGTTGACCGTCACGCCCTGCGCGGCGACCTCTGCCGCCCAGCTTTTGGCGAGCGCGATCAGCGCTGCTTTCGTGGCAGCGTACTGGCCGCGCCCCGCCTTGCCCCCCGCAACGCGGCTGCCGATCAGCACCACGCGTCCGTTGCCGCGCGCAGCCATTGCCGGAATCAGCACGTCGGCGAGACGGGCTGCTGCATCAACATGCAACTTCCACATCAGCTCGCCGCCCGCGTGATCCAGTTCACCCACCTTGCCGACGCGCAACACACCGGCGGCATGCGCAAAGGCGTCCACGTTCGCGCAAGCGAGTGCAGCAGCGTGCAAGGCAGCGCTATCGGTGAGGTCGACGGCGTGATGGTCATAAGCCGCGTGAGCGATGGTGGCGTCGGCGCGATCAAGGCCGGTGACCTGCCAGCCCGCATCAAGCAATGCGGTGGCGATGGCATGACCGATGCCGGAGCTGCTGCCGGTAACGAGCGCGTGTTGCATGGCGATGCTGCGACTACTCGAACTTGATGCCGGCGTCCTGAATGATCTTCATGGATCGCGCGGTATCGTCCTTCTGGAATTTTGCAAAGTCTTCCGGACTGCCCGCCTCAATCAGCAGGCCGTTGCCGAGCAGACGGTCCTTCATATCACCAGCGAGCGCCTTGTTGGTCTCGGCGTTGAGCTTCTTGATGATTTCGGGTGCCGTCTTCGCCGGTGCCCACAAACCGTACCAGCTATAGGCCTCGTAACCCGGCACCGTTTCGCCAACGGTTGGCACATCCGGCATCGACGGCACGCGCTTGGCCGAGGTGACGGCGATCACGCGCAACTGCCCCGCCTTGGCGTAGCCCTGTGAGCCGAGGATCGGGTCAATGAAGCCGGCGATACGGCTGCCGAGCAGATCCTGATACGCCGGTGTCGAGCCTTTGTAAGGAACGATGAACAGCTCCATCCCGGCTGCGCGGCGCAACTGCTCGGTGGCAAGGTGGCCAGCCGATGCTGCGGAGCCGATGGCGAACGAGAGCTTGCCGGGGTTGGCCTTGGCGTACGCGATCAGCGACTTGACGTCGGTCACCGGCAGCTCCTTGGCGGTGGCAACCGCGAGCGGTGCTTTGGCCACCAGCGCAATGGGCGCGAAGTCCTTCACCGTGTCGTACGGTGGCGATTTCAGTGGTAGCGTGGAGGTAGTGAAGGTAGAGGCGTTGAACAGCAGCGTGTAGCCATCGGCCGGCGCCTTGGCCACCGCGTCGGCGCCAATGGTGCCGTTACCGCCCGGGCGGTTCTCCACCACAAACACCTGACCGGTCTGGTCGCCCAGCTTCTGTGCGAGCAGTCGGCCGACGGTATCCAGCGTGCCGCCCGGCGGGAACGGAATGATCACGCGGACTTGTTTGTTCGGATAGCCCTGCGCGCTGGCCGTCGCCGAGAGCGCCGCCAACAGACCAATCGCGAGTAGCCTGGCGATGAATGATTTGTATTGCATTGAGTCCTCCTGGATTCCTGTTGTTTTGCCGTAGGGTGGGCAACTGGTTGCCCACCCGACTTGCGACTAAGCCTTGAGCAATCCCGCCTGCGCCAGCGCGGCCTTGATCACCTCAAGCTCCTGCGCACTCGGCGCATGCGTCGGCGGGCGCACATGGTCGTTGGCGATCACACCCGCGTGGCGCATCGCGGCCTTCATACGGGCATGCGCTTCACCCGTGGGCTCGCCGGCGCCGTAGACGGCTTCCTTGATCGGCGTGATCTTCGCCTGCACGGCCATCGCCCTGTGCAGATCACCCGCTTTCACCGCGTTCCAGAGGTCGATGATGAGCTGCGGGATGGCGCTCGCAAAGCCAACCAGTGCGCCATCAACGCCCTGCACCATCGAGGCAAGCAGGTATTCGTCGTGGCAGGTCAGGATTGCCTTGGTGGCATCGGCATCGCGAATGGCCTTGATGTCGCGTGCATATTTGCTCATGTCCCGCTGGCCAACCTTGAATGCCTGCACATAGGGCAACCGCGCGAGATCGGCGAGCAAGGCCGACGAATAGGACGCGCGCGTCCACGCCGGGTAGACGTGGCAGATCAGGTCTAGCCCGACAGCGTCGTAGATGTTCTGGAAGTAGGTGGTCGCGTGGTCAGCATGAAAGCCGAAGCGCAGCCAGTGGTGCGGCGGCATCACGTCGATGCCGACGGCGCCGGCCTGCTTGGCGAGCTTGGCGTGGTGCGCGGCGTCAGTCAAGCCTTCGCAAACGACCGAGGAAATGACCGGCAGCTTGCCCTTCAGTTCGTCGGCAACGATGCGCGTGACCTCAGCGCGTTCTTCCGGATCGAGTGCGAACACTTCGCCCGTGTGGCCATTGGTCATCACCGCAACGATGCCGTCGTGCGTGGCCAGCCACGAGGCGAGCTTGCGCAGCGCCGGCTCGTCAATGCGGTTGTCGTTGGTGAACGGGGTGGAGATTGCGGGGATAATGCCGCGATAGTTGGCGATGGTGGGCATGCGTACTCGGTTGGACGTCATCGAAAGGGTGGCGAATTGTTGTCGCACCCCGGCGTCGCCGTCCAATACCCGAAACAGATAGAACTATTCAAAAAGAGGAGGCATCGCGTCGGTGATGGGGCCAGGAAACAGACCGCTTGACCTGGACTGGCTGGAGGATTTCATCGTCCTCGCCGACAGCGGCAACTTCTCGCGTGCGGCGCAGGCCCGGCACATCGCGCAACCGGCATTCAGCCGCCACATCAAATCGCTCGAGGAGTGGGCTGGCGTTGATCTGTTCGACCGCACCACGCATCCGGTATCACTGACCGCCGCCGGCAAGCGCCTGTTGCCGGAAATTGAGGATGTGTTGCAGCGGCTCGAAGCGGCCCGTTCGCAGGCGCGCGCGGCGCACGAGCAGGCGGCGGTGAGCCTGCAATTTGCAGCGACGCATGCGCTCTCGCTCACTTTCTTCCCGACCTGGCTGGGCAAGGTGGAAGCGCGGTTGCCCGTCGGGCGCAAGATGGGGCCGATCCAGATGGTGTCGGACAGCTTTGCCGCGTGCGAAGACCTGATGCTGCAACGGCGCGCGCAGTTTCTGCTGTGCCACGGTCACCCCGAGGTAGCAAACCGGCTTGACCCGGCGCAGTTCGAGTTCGCCGTCGTCGGCGAAGACCGCCTGCTGCCGGTGTCCGCCGCGAATGCCGACGGAAAGCCGCAACACGCAATCCCGGCGGAGGCTACCGGCAATGTGCGCAGGAGTGGCAAAACGAAGACAGCACTACCCGTGCTGACTTACGGCGAGGCTTCAGGCATCGGGCAGATCATGCGCGCGGTGATGGGCAGCGCGTTCGGTGAACGCAGCGATCTCGCCATGCGAATCGTGTTTACCGCGCATCACGCCGTCCTGCTGAAGACGATGGCGATAGAGGGACGCGGTGTGGCCTGGCTCCCCGCCAGCCTGATCGCGCCGGAGCTGGCCAGCGGCGCGCTCACCCGTGCCGGTGACGACCGCTGGACGGTGCCGATCGAAGTGCGGCTGTTTCGGCCACGCGCGGCGCTGTCGGAGACGGCCGAGGCGCTGTGGCGGGTAGCCAGGGGCGCGTGACGCAGCAGTCTGTCTCCTGCCGCGGTAGCGGTCAGCCAGCGTTTCTGCGTCCATCAACTTTTTCGCATAACCCGCAGCCGAATTGGGCTCATTCGACTATTTAACCCTAAGTCGACTTTTAGTCATTTGACGACTGTCGCCCAATGCCAACGGGCGATTCAACAAAAAGCCAATGCTATTCCGTGCTGATCGCCGTCAGCTCAAACGAGGCGCTGCGACCCTGCGCATTGACCACCTTGATCCGCATCGGAATGTAGTGCCATTCAGGTGACAGCCAGAACGTCGCGTTGCCATTGGGCCTGCCGTCGGCATCGGGCTTGCGCGTGCCCTTCCATACTTGCGTCGCTACCCTCTTGACCGCGCGCTGACCGGTCACCGGATCGGCGTCGCCGGTGGGCAGCTCGATCTCTTCCTCACCCGCGCGTTCGAGGGTGTAGACGTCCATCCGGCGTGACGTGCCGACGCTGATTGTCACCCGATCAGTCTTCGGCGTGGAAAAGTAGAACTGCACGATCCAGGTGAGCGGGTCATGCGGTGAACCTTCAAACGGAATCGGCTCCTTGTCGGGTACGCGCAGCAGCCGCTTTTCGTGATCGAAGATCGTCTCGCGGCGCTTGTCCGGATTGCCGCGTTCCTCGGTGAATTTGTCAGGGCGCAACCCTTCGGCGGTGATCTGCCCTTCCGATTCACCGGTAAAGGTGCCCGGATAGAGCAAGGCCGCGATGCCGCGACCGCGACCCACGACCCGCAACTTGTAGCGCGCAGCGTCGTGGTTGAACTGCAGCACCACGGGCCCGACCTCGAATTTCTGCTCACCAAGGAAAGCCGTGTAACCAAGATTGATTTTCTTTGGCGGCATCCGCGCGGGCGGCGGCGCCGGTTCGGGTGCGAGCGGGGGCGGCGCTGGTTCAGGAGGCGGCGGCGCGGCAGCAACTTGTGGCTCCGCAGCCGGGGCGCTCTCCGGGGCAGTCGGCGCAACCGGCGAAAGGTCAGGCACGGGATCGGCCACGATGGCCACTGGTGCCGATGCGGCCACCACCGGTTTCGGTTTTTTCGGCTTCTGTTTTGGCTTCGGCGCCGGCGGTGTGGCGACTGGCACCGGTGGCGGCGGCAGCGGCATCAGCTTGGCCGCCAGCGTGATGCTCTTATCCTCGGGTGGCTCGACGTCGGCTGCCGCGCCAATCAGCAGGTGCAGCACCAGCGATGCCGCCAGCGCCAGCGTCAGCTTGCGGCGTGGGGTGGCGAGCAGGCCGCGACGGCGCACCAATCCGCGCGCAAGATCAAACCGGGTCGACTCCGCAGCCGCCGGACTGGCACTTTCAAAGCTGGAGACGGCGTCGGCCATGGCTGCGGCTAAACGCCCGCTTCGCCGCGCACGATGACAGGGTTATCCACCACGCGCTGGGCGGGTACGCACCCGTAACCCTTCGACGGCCAGTCGCCCTTCGCAGAACAGCCGAACTGCGTAAGGCAGGATCTGATGCTCCTGGGTGAGCACCTTGGCCGCCAGTGTGTCGGGCGTGTCCTCATCGTCCACCTGCACCGCCGCCTGCGCGATGATCGGGCCGCGATCGAGCTCGGGGGTGACGAAATGCACCGTGCAGCCGTGCAGCTTGACGCCATCGGCCAGCGCGCGCTCGTGGGTGTCGAGCCCCGGAAAGCTCGGCAGCAAGGACGGATGGATATTGATCAGCCGACCAGCAAAGGCATTGACGAACACCGGCGTCAGAATGCGCATGAAACCGGCGAGTACGACCAGATCGGGCTGGAATTCGTTCAGCGCAGTGACCAGCGCGGCGTCGAAGGCTTCGCGATTGGCGTAGTCGCGGTGGCTGATGGCGAAGGTTGCGATACCGGCGTCGCGTGCAACGTCGAGCCCCTTGGCATCGGCCTTGTTGCTGCCGACGACCACGACATCGCCGCCGCAATCGTTGCGCAACAACGCGGCCATGTTCGAGCCGCGGCCCGAGATGAGCACCGCGATGCGTTTGCGGGAACGGTCCGGCGCGCTCATCGCAGCTTCAGATCGTCGGCGCTGTAGGTCACGCCGATCGGCTCGATGATCGCTTGTTTGGGGCCAGCTTCAACCTGCCCGGCGACCCAGGCGTCGACACCGCAGGCTTTGGCAATGGCAACGGTCTGCTCGGCCTGGTCGGGCCGCACAAAAAAAGCGAAACCGGCGCCCATATTTAGTGTGCCGTACGCCTCGGTGTTGTCGAGCTTCGCTTCGCGTTGCATGAAGGCCAGCACCGGTGGCACTGGCGGCACGGTGTGAATACGGTAGGTCAGCGCCGACGGGTGCCGCAGCAGCTTGCGCCAGCCGTGGCCGGTGACGTTGACGCAGTAGTGCACATCGACACCTGCCCTGGCGAGCGCCTCGGTGACCGGCACGTAGAGTACGGTCGGCGCAAGGATCGCTTCACCGAAGCGTTGGCCATTGCCAACGTCGGTCTGATAGCCCTGCGGCAGGCGCTCGGCCAGCTTGCGCGCCAGCGACACGCCGTTGGCGTGGATGCCGCTTGAGGCCAGCAGCACGATGGCATCGCCCGCCGCCAGCTTGTCGCCCAGTGAAAGCCGCGACTTGGGTTGCACGATGCCGGTACAACTGGCGCCCAGATCAATGGTTCCGCCCTCCACAACCCCCGCCAGCGCCGGAGTTTCGCCGCCGCCCCAGGACACGCCGCAGACATCGCAGGCCGCCTTCCAGCCCGCAATCAGATCGGACGCCCGCTGGCGGTCGGCGAACCAGTCGCTGCCGCCCGCAGCCCAGTACGCCTGCACGACCAGCGGCGTGGCACCGACAGTGATCAGATCGTTCACCGCCATGGCGATGGTGTCCTGCGCGATGGCCCCGTAGAAGCTTTTGCCAGTCTCGCGGTACACGGCGTCGGCGACGAGGATCTTGGTGCCAAGGCACTCCACGATCGAGGCCAGAAAGAACGGCCCGGCGTCGACCACATAGGCCGATTCGCCGCGCGATGCAGCGATTTCGCTTACGCCGTGCTGCGCGAGTTGCACTGCGGTGGCGCGGGCCGATTGCTGTGCGAGCAATTTGACCGGATCGACCTGATCGTAATTGACCCCTGCCTGCTCGTAGGTAAGGGTGTCGGGATTCGGATTTGTCGCAGACGGGGCGGCCGGGGTGGACATAGGGAGTTCTTGGGTGAACGTGTTGTAATGCCGCCCACCATGAACGCAGACGCGAACAACAACCAAAAAGACGGAAGCGACGCCGGCACGCCGGGCGCTGCCAGCAAGGGCCGCGACCAACGCGCGGCAAGCGAAAATTTTAGCCCGGCAACCGTCAACGAGCTGTCCACTGCCAGCGATGCGGCGCCGCCAGTTGCTGCGAAAGCCCCAGCCACCGGACCGATCGCGCCGATCGCCAACGCGGTCGCCCGCACCAACTGGTGGAGCGAGCTGGCCCCCGGCCATCGCGCGCTGGCCATCATTGCCGTGCTGGTGGCGCTGGGTTATCTCCTGGGCGCGCTGGCGCCGGTGCTGACGCCGTTCATGTTCGGTGCCATCCTGTCGTACGTTGGCACGCCGGTGGTGGCCTGGCTAGAAGCGCGGCGTGTCCCGCGAGCTGCCGGCGCGGTGCTGGTGATTCTCGCCATCGCTGCTTTTGTGGGCGGCATGGTGCTGGTGGTGGCGCCGCTGGTGTCATCCGAGGTGACGCGAAATGCCGAGAAGATGCCCGACCTGCTGACCAAGATTCAGGACCAGTGGCTGCCGTGGATCAACCAGACGCTGGGCACCGCCTTCTCGTTCGATCTGTCGCAACTGAAGACGCTGGCCAAGGACAACGCCGGTGCCGTGGGTGGTCTGTCGGCCAAACTGGCAGGCTCGCTGCAGTTTGGCGGGCAGGTGGTGATCGGCCTCGTCGTCAACCTGACGCTGGTGCCGGTGGTCATGTTCTACGTGCTGCGCGACTGGCCGCAAATGATTGCCGGTATCGACCGCATGCTGCCGCGCCCGGTGCGGCCGACGGTGCGTGACATGGCGCGCGAGATCGACGCCGTGCTGTCGGAATTCCTGCGTGGTCAGGGCATGGTGATGCTGGCGCTGGCCACTTACTACTGTGTTGCGCTCAAAATCGCCGGGCTGGAGTTCGCGTTGCCGGTCGGTCTGGTGACCGGATTGCTTGTATTCATCCCCTACGTCGGTTTCGGGCTCGGCTTGATGCTGGGTATGCTGGCCGCGCTGACCCAGTTCACGACGCCCGGGCCGATCATTGCGGTGGCGGCGGTGTTCATGGTGGGCCAGATACTGGAAGGCTTCGTGCTGGTGCCCTATCTGGTGGGCGACCGCATTGGCCTGCACCCACTGTCGGTCATCTTTGCCCTGATGGCATTCGGCCAGTTGTTCGGGTTTGTCGGCGTGCTGCTGGCGTTGCCGGCCAGCGCGGCGCTGCTGGTGGCGCTGCGCGTCATGCAACGCCGCCTGCTGGAGGCGGAGGCGCGGGAAGCGCAAGCGGCAGCGGCTGGCGAAGCCACGTCGCCACAGGCTTGAGCATCGTCCTCCGCATCCGCCATGGTTCAGGCCCCGCAGATTCCGTTCGACTTTTTTGCGCCGACGCCGGCGAGTTTTGACAGTTTTGTCGTTGGTGACAACGCCGAAGTTGTCACTAGCCTGTATGCGTTGACTGACCGGGCATCGCCGGTCAAACCGCCGCCTGCGGTCGCAATCTGGGGCGGGCCTACTGTCGGGAAGAGTCATCTGCTGGCGGCGACCGCAGCAGCGACGAATGCTGACAATCCGGGCGCGGCCGTGCTGCTTGCCGCCGGCGACGCCTTCCCCGCCGATCCCTTCGTGTCTGCCCGCTTGATCTGCGTTGACGACGCCGACCGACTCACCGCTGCGCAGCAGGGCTGGCTGTTCACCGCCTTCAACCACATCGTTCCCTCCGGTGGAACCGTTGTAGTGAGTGGTCGCACACCGCCAGCGCAGTGGCCTTTACGTGATGATCTGCGCACCCGGCTCGGCAGCGGATTGATTTTCGAGCTGGTCGCGATCCCGCAGGATGCGCTGCCCGGCGCGCTGGCGGAACATGCGGCACGACGCGGTTTCCAGCTCAGTGACGAAGTGCTTACTTACATATTGAACCGCTCCAGACGGGATGTTGCGTCGCTCTGGCAGATTGTGAACGGCATCGACGCCCTGTCACTCGCGCGCAAACGCGCGGTCACCGTTCCACTGTTACGAGAGTATCTGGCGCGCAACAACCTGTCCGACTCGGGGGCGTCAGAAGTCTGAAAAGGCCGAGCACGCCGGCCAAATTAGCGTTTTCCCTTAAGACAACGCTAAGATTGCAGGTTGAGCCAGAAAAAAGAACTTCGTCACAGAAGATAAGCGCAAGCAGGGGAGCTCCGGTTTGTGTTTTTGTTACTTTCTGTGTCAACCGACCAGAAAGTGTCTTCGTTATCGGCTCAAGCTCGCAGCAATGTGAGCCGCGCAAAAAACCAACTCTATAGAGGATTTGAAAATGAGCAAACTGTTGACCGCCCTCATCGCTTCGGCTTTCGCCGCTGTTTCTTTCGCCCAGGCTCCGGCCGCCCCGGCAGCTCCGGCTGCTGCTCCGGCAGCTGCTGCTCCGGCTAAGGCTCCGGAAGCCAAGAAAGAAGAAGCCAAGAAAGAAGCCGCTCCGGCCAAGGCTGAAAAGAAGGCCAAGAAGGCCAAGAAAAAAGCCAAGAAAGCTGAAAAGAAAGCTGCTTAATTCGACGGCGTCCTTCGGACGCTTCGAAACAAAAAGGCACCTCCGGGTGCCTTTTTTGTTTCAGGACGTCGCCCGCTGCGCGGGCCAGGACGACGCGCTGCGCGCCAGGACGACGGTTGCGCATTCGCGCAACCTAGGACGGAATCAGGTTGCACGAAAATACAGAAATGCCAAAGAACAGCCAACGCTCCCTTCTCTTGCGTCCTAGCGCGCAGCGCGTCGTCATAGCCTGCGCAGCAGGGCGTCGTCTTAGCGCAGCGACGTCCTCGGCCACCTCCCTATGAAAGTCATTGTTGGTCTCTCCGGCGGTGTCGATTCCGCCGTCTCTGCCTGGCTGCTGAAGCAGCAGGGTCATGAGGTGCTGGGCATCTTCATGAAAAACTGGGAAGACGACGACAACAGCGAATACTGCTCGTCGCGCGAGGACCTGGTCGACGCCGTCAGCGTCGCCGACCACATCGGCATTGACATCGAAGTCGTCAACTTCGCCACCGAATACAAGGACCGCGTGTTCTCGTACTTCCTGGCCGAATACCAGGCCGGCCGCACGCCGAACCCTGACGTGCTGTGCAACACCGAGATCAAGTTCGCAGCCTTCCTCGACCACGCCATGCGTCTGGGCGCCGACAAGATCGCGACCGGCCACTACGCCGGCGTACGCGAGGCGGCCGATGGTTCGGGGCGTTTCGAACTGCTCAAGGGCGACGACGACAGCAAGGACCAGTCGTATTTTCTGCACCGTTTGAATCAGGCGCAGCTGTCCAAAGCGATGTTCCCGCTGGCCAACATCCCCAAGCGTGAGGTGCGCGTGATCGCCGAGCGCGAACGCATCCCGAATTTCGCCAAGAAGGATTCGACCGGCATCTGCTTCATCGGCGAGCGGCCGTTCCGTGAATTTCTCGAGCGCTACCTGCCCAAGACGCCGGGCCGCATGGTCACGTCCGAAGGCGAGGACGTCGGCGCCCATCAGGGGCTCGCGTACTACACGCTGGGCCAGCGCGGCGGGCTTCATATTGGCGGCTCGCGCGCAGGCTCGGGTGAGCCCTGGTACGTGGCCGGCAAGGACATGGCAGGCAATCGGCTGATCGTCGTGCAGGGCCGCGAACATCCGGCCCTGCGTCGCACTGACGTGCCGCTGGTCAACACGCACTGGATCGCCGGCAGCGAACCCGCAGCGGGTAGCGGCAGAGGCGCCGTCGCCGACCCCGGCTACGGTGGCAAGACACGCTACCGCCAGCCCGACGCCGCCTGCGAGTACACGCCTGCCGACGCTACCCACTCACACGCGACATTGCACTTCCATGATGCCCAGTGGGCGCCAACCCCCGGCCAGTACGCCGTGCTCTACCAGGGGAACGTGTGTCTGGGCGGCGGCGTGATTGCCTGAGAGCTGCGGCTCTGACGACCAGTGATCGCAGACAGCTTTCGCGCGAAAAGCCCATTCACACGGGGCTGAATTAACATTTTTCATGAATGTCGACTTTTGCCGTTTTCAGCGCTGACGCCCAATGCAATAAAGGCGACACCGCAAAGCTGAAAGATGCAATGTGCCGATGGCAGGCTCGCCATGCTGGTGGCATCGTGATAGCGTTGCGAGCATGACATCCCGCATCGCGCTTCGCCACTCGCTCGTCTACGTCCTCGTTGCATCACTGGTGGTGCCGACGCCGATCGCACTGGCGCAGCAGTCAATGGCGCCGGGCACCGTGCAGGCCCCGGCCAGCCTCGCGGCGGCCAATGAAGCCGCTGCGAAAAAGCAGATCGCCTCGGCGCAAGCCAACCAGGCCACCATCCGCATCACCCGCAAGGCAGCGGACGAGTACGCCGTTGCCAACGTGGGCAACGGCACCATTGTGATCAAAACCAAGTACTGCCACGAGTACGTGCGTGATGAAGAGGCCATTCTGCAGACCAGCGAAGACGGCGGCGAGAACGCGCTGCTCTTTGCCACCGGCGCGTACTGCGAAGTCGTCGGTGTCAACAAGGAAAACGACCGCAGTTACGGCGTCATCGACTTCCTGATCGACCTTGGTCTGATGCTGCTCAACAAGGCCACAGGTGGCGTGACGCCGAAGCCAATGCCAAAGCGTAATTGACAGCGTGGCGCTTTCTGCCGGCGAAGTGCGTCTATCGAATGGTCACCCATTGACCGGAGCGCACACATGGCTGTCCCAGTTGTCGTCAGGAATGGAACGCTGTTTTTCTGGAACCTGAGCGCGAATGTTGGGCGAACCTCGCCCAATCGGCCAGATGATGTGCAGCTCGTACAACTCGGCTATGCCTGCGCTGCGAAAGATCCCGCCGTTGACGCCAAGATGCGGCCGATCTTCGCCGCAGTCGTGCCCGGCGCGCCGTACACGGGGCTCCCCAACGATCCGTTGACCATCGCGATCATCGCGGACCAGAAGGATCGCCGCGGCAGCACGCAGGATGGCCATATCAGCGTGCTGACCAACTTCGCCCGGGGGCACCTACGGGCAGGATCACCCATTCATCATCGTGGGTCTCAACTTCAGCATTCGCGGCGCGTTGCCGGAAACCTTTCCTCGTATCGACAAGCACCCGCTCTGCCCACCACAGCTCAAGGCGGTTTCAATTGCTGCTGCTGGTCGCATCTAGTGCGTGTTAACACGCACTAGATGCGTCACCTGAGAAATAACTGTCAGACAGCGCTGGTCAACACGCCGACAACGTTGTCGCCAATCTCCGCGACCGCGTAGCCACCTTCCATGGCAAACAGCGTCGGCAGCCTGAGCGCTGCGATGCGTTCGCCCATGCGCGGATAGTCGGCGGTTTTCAGCCTGAAGTGCGAAATCGGATCGCCCTCGAAGGTGTCGACACCGAGCGACACCACCAGCGCGTCCGGCTTGAAAGCCGCAATTCGCGCGAGCGCCTGATCGAGCGCAGCAAACCACGCGTCTGCCGTGGTGCCAGCTGGCAACGGCAAATTGCAATTGAAGCCAAGTCCGGCGCCGCGCCCCGTCTCGTCGGCGTGACCGAGAAAGAACGGGTACTCGGTCAGCGGGTCACCATGAATGCTGACGAACAGTACGTCGGCGCGGTCGTAGAAAATGTCCTGCGTGCCGTTGCCGTGGTGGTAATCGACGTCAAGAATCGCTACCCGCGCGCAACCCGCATCGCGTAGCGCCTGCGCGGCGATGGCAGCGTGGTTCAGAAAGCAATAACCACCGAAGAAGTCACGCCCGGCGTGATGTCCTGGTGGCCGCGTCAGCACGAACGCGCTCCGCTCACCGGCATTGAGCAGGTCAACCGCAGTCAGCGCGCAGTCGGCCCCCGTTCGGGTCGCCTGCCAGGTGCCGGCAGTCAGCGGAGAACCGGCATCGAACGAGTAGAGCCCCATACGCGCCGCGAAATTCTTCGGCTCAATGTCACTGCGCATACCGCGAATCGCCCACACTGCGGGAAACGCCGAGCCTTGCCCGCCAAGGGCCAGAAACTCATCGTGCGCACCACGCAGAAAGCGGACGTAAGGCTCAGCATGGACTTTGAGGATCGCCGCGTCGTCGTGCGCCTGCGGCGACAGCACCTCGCCCAAGCCCGCGCGTTGCACAGCAGCGTGCACCCAGTCGGCACGTTCTGGCTTCTCAAATGCCGGGACTTTCTCGCCACGGAAAAATTCGTATTCGGCCCGATGCGCGGCGTGCACCGCGTTGTAGATCGTTTTCATCGCGCTATTTTGCCTGCCGTCGCAATGCCGGCATGCCCGGCCACATTTGCCGCACAATCGCGCATTGCCGACCGACCTGAACGCCAACAATGAATGCCCAAAACGCTGACGACTTGCCGCTGCACGCCGAATTCAACCCGCTGATCAAACCGTATCTGGTCATCACCATCGGCTTTTCGATCGCGATGACGATCATCGGACTTCCAGTCGCGCTGATCTGGTTTCTCGGCGTCGGCCAATGGTGGGCGCGCCACTACTTCGAAAAACTCGAATGCGTGCTGTCGGAGAACTCGCTGCGCTATCGCAAGGGCATCATCTTCCAGGTCGAAAAGACCATCCCGCTCGAGAACATCCAGGACGTGACCTTCATCGAGGGGCCGCTGCTCAAGCGCTTTCACCTGAGCATCCTCAAGTTCGAGACGGCGGGCCAGAGCGCCGGGCAGGCGCATGACATGAAGCTGATCGGCATCATCGACGCCCATCATTACCGCTCGCAGATCCTCGCCGCCCGGCAGGCGCTCAAGCGGCCGCGCAGCGCCGCCCCGGCCGCGATGGACGCGGCCGACCGCGCCCAGGCCGAGGCGCTGCGCGCCATCCAGAAGAGCCTGGAGGAGATCAGCGCGCTGCTCAAGGAGCGGCTGCCGAAGCAGTAACGCTCCGGCGCCCGACCTACTGCGGTGCGCCGAAGCCGCCGCCGCCCGGCGTCTGGATCACGAACACGTCGTCGCGCTGCATCTCGACCTCGCAGATGTGGCCATAGTCTTCGCGACTGCCATCAGCACGCTCCACCCAGTTTTTGGCCGGCGCGCCCGGCTCGCCGCCGGCCATGCCGTGCGGGCGATTGACGCGGTTGTTGCCGAGGATCGCGGCGGTCATCGGCTCGAGAAAGCGGATGCGGCGGTCGGCGCCGTCGCCGCCGTGATGCGCGCCTGCGCCCCCGGTGCCGTGATGGATGGTGTGCGAATCGACGCGCACCGGATAGCGGAATTCGAGCACCTCCGGGTCGGTCAGTCGTGAATTGGTCATGTGGCACTGCACGACGCTGGTGCCGTCGAAGGTCGGACCGGCGCCCGAGCCGCCCGAGATCGTCTCGTAATACTGATAGGTCTCGTTGCCGAAGGTGAAATTGGTCATCGTGCCGTACGCACCGGCCAGCACGCCCAGCGCGCCGTACAGGCAGTTGGTCGCGGCCTGCGACACCTCGACGTTGCCGGCGACCACCGCCGCCGGATAGACCGGCGACAGCATGCTGCCGTCGGGGATCACGATGTCGATCGGCTTCAGGCAGCCCGCGTTCATCGGGATCTCGTCGTCGACCAGGGTGCGGAACACATACAGGACGACGGCGCGACTGACGCTGCGCGGCGCGTTGAAGTTGCTGGGCCGCTGCGCCGAGGTGCCCGTGAAGTCGACGGTCGCCGAGCGCGAAGCGCGGTCGATCGACACCTTGACGTGGATGTGGCTGCCGTCGTCGAGGTCGACGCCGAACTCGCCATCGGTCAGCTTGTGGATCACGCGGCGCACGCTCTCCTCGGCGTTGTCCTGCACGTGCTTCATGTACGCCACGACGACCTCGCGGCCGAAATGATCGACCATCTTGGCGAGCTCGGTCGCGCCCTTGTTGCAGCTGGCAACCTGTGCGCGCAGGTCGGCGATGTTCTGCGTGACGTTGCGAACCGGGTGGGCGTCGTGGGTCAGGATCGCGGTCAGCTCGTCCTCGAGGAAGATGCCCTCGCGCACCAGCTGCACGTTGTCGAGCAGCACGCCCTCCTCGCTGATGTGCTTCGAGAACGGCGGCATCGAGCCCGGCGTGATGCCGCCGATGTCGGCATGGTGGCCGCGCGCCGCCGTGTAGAACAGCGGCGTCGTCTCGCCCTTCAGGAACACCGGCGTCACCACCGTCACGTCCGGGATATGGGTGCCGCCGGCGTACGGCGCGTTGAGCACGAAAGCGTCGCCCGGTTTCATCTGGCCGGCGCGCTTTTCGAGGATCACGCGCACGCTCTCGCCCATCGAGCCGAGGTGCACCGGCATGTGCGGCGCGTTGGCGACCAGGTTGCCCTCGGGATCGAAGATCGCGCACGAGAAGTCGAGCCGCTCCTTGATGTTGACCGAGTAGCTGGTGTTGGCGAGCGTGACGCCCATCTGCTCCGCGATCGCCATGAACAGGTTGTTGAACACCTCGAGCAGCACCGGGTCGGCCGTGGTGCCAATGGCATGCGCGCGCTGCTTGACCTGGGTGCGCTCGAGCACCAGGTGGTTGAGCGGCGTCACCAGCGCGCGCCATTCGGGCTCGACGACCGTGGTGGCGATCGGCTCCTTGATGATCGCCGGACCGGTGATCACATCGCCCGGACGCAGATCTTCGCGGTAGTAGACGCCGGTCTCGCGGTCGGCGTCGTCCATCCATGCGTGCACCTGCGCGCGGGCCTGCAGGCCCGCGGGGCGCGCGGCCAGCACGGGCGCCGCCTCGCTGGCCGACTGCGTCTGCCCGATCGCCTCGGCCGAGATCGCCTCGATGACCAGCGCGCGGCCCGGCATCAAAAAGCCGTAGCGCTGGCGGTAGGTCGTCTCGAACGACTCGACCAGCGTGGCCTGGCGCGTGCCGGCCGTGACCGGCAGCTCGATCGTGGTGTCGGTGCCGTCGTACTTGAGCGCGACGGTGTTGACCACGCGCACCTGCGCCGGCAGCAGGCCCTGCGCCTCGACGTCGCCACGCGCGCCGCTGCCCAGGGTAGTGAACTCGCTGCCCAGCGCCGCCAGCAGCTCGTCGCTGAGCGGCTTCTCGACGGCCGCCTGGCGCAGCGTGCGCACGTCGGCGAGTCCCATGCCGTAGGCCGACAGCACGCCTGCGAACGGGTGGATGTAGACGCGCTGCATGCCGAGCGCGTCGGCCACCAGGCAGGCGTGCTGGCCGCCGGCGCCGCCGAAGCAGGTCAGCGTGTATTCGGTGACGTCGTAGCCGCGCTGCACGCTGATGTGCTTGATCGCGTTGGCCATGTTCTCGACGGCGATGCGCAGGAAGCCCGCCGCGATCGCCTCGGGCGTCTTCTTCTGTCCGGTCGCACGCTCGACTTCGGCCGCGAGCCGCGCGAACTTGGCGATCACGGCGCCGGTGTCGAGCGGCTGGTCGCCGCCCGGACCGAATACGGCCGGGAACAGCTCGGGCCGCAGCTTGCCGACCATCACGTTGCAGTCGGTCACGGTCAGCGGGCCGCCGCGACGGTAGGCCGCCGGCCCCGGGTTGGCGCCGGCGCTCTCTGGGCCAACGCGGAACTTGCTGCCGTCGAAGGTGCAGATCGAGCCGCCGCCGGCCGCGACAGTGTGGATCTGCATGATCGGGGCACGCAGGCGCACGCCCGCAACCTCGGTCTCGAACGCGCGCTCGTACTCGCCCGCGAAGTGCGTCACGTCGGTCGAGGTGCCGCCCATGTCGAAGCCGATCATGCGGTCGAATCCCGCGAGCTGGGTCACGGCCGCGGCACCGACGATGCCGCCGGCCGGCCCGGACAGGATCGCGTCCTTGCCCTGGAAGCGGTGGGCGTCGGTCAAACCGCCCGAGCTCTGCATGAACTGCAGCCGCACGTCGCCGAGCGAGGATTGCACCTGCTCGACATAGCGGCGCAGGATCGGCGACAGATAGGCGTCGACGACCGTGGTGTCGCCGCGTGACACGAACTTCATCAGCGGCGACACCTCGTGCGACACGCTGATCTGCGGGAAGCCAATCTGTTGCGCAATCGCTTTCAGCGCATTTTCGTGGGCACTGTAGCGGTAACCGTGCATCAGACAGATGGCAACGGCCCGGAAGCCCTTATTGAATGCTGCTTGTAGATCAGCGCGAGCAGCGGCTTCGTTGAGGGGGGTTACGACATCACCGTGTGCGCCGACGCGCTCATCAACTTCGACCACCGACTCGTAGAGCAGCTCGGGCAGCTCGATCTTGCGCACGAAGAGCTTCGGTCGCGCCTGGTACGCGATGCGAAGCTGGTCACGGAAGCCGCGCGAGACGACCAGCAGCGTGCGCTCACCCTTGCGTTCGAGCAGCGCGTTGGTGGCGACCGTGGTACCCATCTTGACAGCCTCGATGAGCTCGGCCGGAATGGTGTCTCCGGGCTTGACGCCCAGCAGCTCGCGCACGCCTTGTACGGCGGCGTCCTTGTAGCGCTCAGGATTCTCGGAAAGCAGCTTGTGCGTTACCAGCGTTCCATCAGGCTTGCGTGCCACGATGTCGGTAAACGTACCGCCCCGGTCGACCCAGAATTGCCACTGACTGCTGCTTGCGGGCCGACCGCTGTCACTTGTTTTCATTTACTCGACGCCATGAAATAGGGAATGAATACTTCGAGTGCGTCGGCCCCTACCGCCTTTACCCACTCGCTGGAAAATCTTTCACCGATACGCTGGATTTCGCGCTCCAGTCCCGGCGGTGTAGCGCCGATCTTAACGCCGTTACGTCGCAGCGTTTCGACCGACTCCTGCGCGGCCCGTTCACTGGCGTTCCACCCACGCAACTCGGCGCGTTCGGCCGCGCGCATCAGCGCAGCCTTTGCTTCTTTCGACAGAGCATCGAAGCGCTTCTGGTTGACCATCACAATATTCTTCGGATACCACGCGTTGATTTCGTAGTAGTAGCGCACGTGATCCCAGACGCGATTTTCCACGCCAGTGACAGCCGAGGTGATCATGCTGTCCACGCGGCCGTCGGCCAGCGCCTTGCCAACGTCAACCATTGCAACGTTGACTGGCGTAGCCCCAAGGAACTGCGCAATGCGCACCGTGGTGTCGTTGTAGGTTCGCATGTTGGAGCCGCGAAAGTCCTTGGCATCGGCAATGGGTCGCTTCGAATACAGTCCTTGTGGTGGCCACGGCACTGAATACAGAAGTTTCAGACCGCGCTGGGCGAGCAGCCGCTCCATCGCCGGCCGCTGCAGCGCCCACAGACGACGGGCGTCAGCGTAACTGCCCACGACAAACGGCACGGAATCAGCCCCCGCCAGACTCAAGTCCTTGACCATGCTGGTCATGATGGTCTCACCGGCATCGACACGGCCGTCCTGCACGGCTTGACGCACATCGTTCAATGCGACGAGACTGTTTCCCGGATGCACATCTATCTTCAGTGCGCCGTCCGTGGTCTTCACCACCTCGGCGGCGAACGACTGGATATTTTGCGTATGAAAGGACTCGGCCCGATAGCCGGTCGCCAGTTTCCAGGTGACCTGAGCAATCGCTGAACGCGATGCACAGGCGAGCAGCAGCAAAGTAACCAGGACGTGACGTAACGACATGATGACAGCCCTCAGTTGGTTTTGTTGACTACGGGTTGCTCGCTTGGGGTGGATGCTGCCGCGGCTTCTCAAATCCGCTTGCCAAAATGTGGCAGCAACCGCCTTTGACGTGCCTACATGTGCCCCGGAAGCCAGAGCACGATGTCCTGTACGAAGTAGGTGGCCAGCACCGCCACCAGCATCAGCACGAACAGCGGCAGGGCCGTACGCGCGAGATACGTGATCTCCCGCTTGGTAAGGTTTTGCAGTACGAACAAGTTGAAGCCAACCGGGGGCGTGATCTGCGCCATCTCGACCACCAGAACGATGAAAATTCCGAACCAGATCAGGTCGAAGCCGGCCTTTTGCACCGTGGGCAGCAACACCGCCATCGTCAGCACCACCATCGAGATGCCATCGAGGAAGCATCCCAGCACGACGAAGAAACCGGTCAGCATCAGAATCAGTACGAACGGCGACAGGTTGAGGCCGCCGATGAACTCCGCCAGATGTCGCGGCAGCCCCATGAAGCCCATCGCCAGCGTCAGGAAGGCCGCGCCCGCGAGTATCAGGCCGATCATGCAGTAAACACGGCACGCGGCAACCAGCCCTTCCTTGAAGGTCTGCCAGCTAAGTGAACGCTCGATGGCTGACAGCACCAGTGAACCTGCAACGCCAAGGGCAGCCGCCTCGGTTGCCGTGGCTAGCCCGCTGTAGATGGAACCCAGCACCACGGCGATCAGCGAGACCACCGGGATCAGATGGCGCGATTCGTAGAGCTTGTCGCGAAACGACAACTCGCTGTCTGCGGCAGGCACTTTGTCCTTGTTGAACAATGCCCAGACAATGATGTAGCCCATGAACAATGCAGCCAGCATGAGGCCCGGAATCACCCCGGCGATAAAGAGTTTCGCGATCGACACGTTGGCCGCCACGCCGTAGACGATCATGATGATGGACGGTGGTATCAGCAGGCCAAGTGTTCCCGCTCCAGCCAGCGTGCCAATCGCGATGTCGTCCGGATAGCCGCGCCGCTTGAGTTCGGGCAGGGTAATCTTGCCGATGGTCGCGCAGGTCGCTGCACTTGATCCGGATACTGCCGCAAAGATGGTGCAGCCAATCACATTGGTGTGCAGCAGGCGACCAGGGAGACGGTTGAGCCAGGGAGCCAGACCCCTGAACATGTCGCTGCTGAGTTTGCTGCGGAACAGAATTTCACCCATCCACAGAAATAGCGGCAGCGCCGTCAGCGTCCAGCTGGAAGTGGAGCCCCAGATGGTGAGCATCATGCTGTCCCCCACTGGCCGCGAGGTGAACAACTGCATGGCAAGTACCGCGACACCAAGCAGGGACAGGCCGATCCACAAGCCCGAGCCGAGAACGACCAGGAGCGCGACGATCAGGGCGAAGGCGATAACGACTTCCATGATGGCCTCTATTCGACGTTTGCCGCGCCACTGGCAGCGAAGAATGTGCTGCCAGTGATTCGGGCGACCAGCGCGTGCAACATGGCGAGCGCGAAGCCAACACAGCCGATCACCATGCTGAGCTGCGGGATCCACAGTGGCGTCGCGTCTGCCGCCGGGGATATGTCATGGGTTGACCATGACACCCAGGCCAGCCGCGCCGCGTACCAAGCCATGAACAGCGCCAGCGTCAACCCGGCCAGCAAGGCCCAGTATTCGAGGATGTTCTGTATGCGAGCGGGCGAGCGCTGCAGGATCAGCGACACGCGGATGTGATCGCCATTTTGCAGCGTGCCGGGTAACGCCAGAAAGAGCGCTGCAGCAATGGAGTAGCCGGCGTATGCATCGAGCCCCTGAATGTCCCAGTCTGCCTCACGCGCCACCACACCGAGCATGATGGTCGCAAAGGCAGCCAGCATTGACACGCAGGCGAGCAGCATCAGGCCGTCATAGATTTTGGATAAAGCATTCCCCACGTCACACCCCGACTGTAAGATTTGTTTATGTTGTGTCCGCTACACGCTTGGCCACCGCAGCGGTGTGTGCCAAGTTCGTACCGGGAGGCTGCGCCGGGTGCTTTGCCCGGCAGCAGTGTCTGCAGGGCGCCTACTTCTTGCGGTAAGTCGCGATAATGGCCTGGCCGTCAGCGCCTGCTGACTTGAGCCAATCTGCAGTCATCGAATCGCCGATGGTGACAAGCTCCTTCTTGAGCGCATCCGGCGGTACGCTGACCTTCATGCCCTTCGCTGTCAGTTCTCTGATGAATTCCGCGTCCTTCTGCTCGCTGATCTGCCAGCCGCGTTGCTCGGCAGCGGAAGCAGCCTTCAGCACAGCATCCTGCGTCGGGCGGTCAAGCGCGTCAAACGTCTTCTGGCTAACCACCGTCGCATTACGCGGCAACCACGCAGCCACTGAATAGAAGTATTTGGTCTGCTCGAACAGCTTGTTCTCGATGCCACTCGCACTCGATGTCAGAAAATTTTCGACAGTACCGGTCGCCAGGGCTTGCCCCAATTCGGCCAACTGGATCGTCGTCGGCTGTGCCTTCAGCAATTGGGCGATACGCGTTGTCGCCGGGTTGTAGGCTCGCATCTTGGTGCCCTTCAGATCGTCGGGGCCGTTGATCGGCTTGACCGAGTACAGCGATTGCGGCGGCCAGAGTACCGAGAAGAGCAGCTTCATTCCCTGGGCGGCCAGCAGCTTTTCGAGCGCGGGCTTCTGCGCGGCGTACAAACGGCGGGCGTCGTCATAGCTGGTCGCAAGAAACGGAATGGAGTCGACGCCAAACAGTGCGTTCTCGTTTGCCGCACCGGAGAGAATGAACTCGCCCGCCTGCGTCTGACCCGTCTGCACTGCCCGCTTGATTTCGTTCGCCTTGTAGAGCGAACCGTTGGCGTGCAGCGTGATTTTCAGCTTGCCGGCGGTCGCCTTGTCGACATCGTTGGCAAATGCCTGCACGTTTTCAGTCTGGAAGCTGCCCGTAGCGTAGCCAGTCGGCAAGTCCCACTTCGTTTGTGCGAAGCTTGGTACCGTGGCAAGGCACGCGACGACCAACGCGAGTGTTGTTTTCATGTAATCCCCTGTCAATTGATTGGCGAGCAACGTCAGAAGCTCGCGAGTTGGTGGTTAAGCAAATCGGTGATCAACATCGCACCCGGTGCGTGCGTAATGCAAAAGTCGGGTTTGGCCTGTGCGACAACCGCCTGCGGGGTAACCCCACAAGCCCAGAACACCGGCAGTTCATCATCACGAACCTCGACGGCGTCGCCGTAGTCCGGACGCGACAGATCATGGATGCCGATCAGATTCGGCAAACCCACGTGAACCGGTGAGCCGTGTACCTGCGGAAAGCGCGAAGTGATCTGGATCGCGCGTATGGCGGCAGCCGGCTTGAACGGTCGCATTGAAACAACCATCGGCCCGCAGAACGGCCCCACAGCATTGGTCGCAATGCTGGAGCGGAACATGGCAACGTTCTTGCCCTGCTCGATGTGTCGAAGTGGCAAGCCAGCCTCTAGCAGTGCCTGCTCGAATGAGAACGAGCAGCCGATGACGAAGGTGACCAGATCGTCGCGCCAGATTGATGCGATATCGGTTGGTTCGTCGGTCAGTTGTCCGTGCTGCCAGACGCGATGGCGCGGCACATCGGTGCGGATGTCCACCTGCTCGCCGAGCGTAGGCAGCAGGTATTGTCCTGGCTCCGATACCGCGAGCAGTGGGCAGGGCTTGGGGTTTTGCTGGCAGAAGCGAAGGAAGTCGTTGGCCTGCGCTTCCGGCAGGATGACCACATTGCCCTGTACGTGCTGGTCGGCCAGACCACTGGTATGGCTCGTCCAGATGCCAGCGCGAATGCGTGCACGAACGCTGGCGGCAAGCGCAGCATTGGCGGGAGACTGTGTCCCTGATTGGATCGGTTGTACCGACATGCGGATCGTCTGCTTTCGTTACCGGATGAACTGGTAGCGATTTTTAAGCGGTCACATTTCGCAGGGCAAACACAAAATTTTTTTGTCAACTCATCGATTTTTTCGATAGCTAGACTTTTTTCCAGCGTAGTCAGCAGCGCCGGCAAGCAGTTGCTCCGCCGTCAATGCCACCGGATCCAGCCGATAGCCGGCATGAATTGGCAGCGGCAGCAACGCACTGGTACAGACGAGCGGCCGAATGTGGCGCGTCTCGCTCAGGCGCTCGACGGCGGCCTTTGGCAGGGTCGCCACACCAAAGCCGCCGTGTACCAGTTGCAGCATCGCGGAGATCGACGAGATGGTGTGCACCTTGCGCGGCTGGATCCGCTTTGACCTGAGCAGGTCGAGCAGACCGACATGCGGCTGTGAGCCACGCTGAAAGGTCAGAAGGTCAAATGCGGCAATTTCCTCAAGGCTGTACTTGCGCCTGGCATGAATGGTCCTGTTGCCGACGAAACACATCTCCATGGTCGGGAACGTGCTCGTACGGATGCCGTCCCCACTCGCGGGCAGGGCTGCGAAGGCAATGTCGAGAACGCCGCGCCGCATCTGGTCGATCAGCACTGGCGTTGTTTCAACGGTCAGTTCAAGTTCGAGCGAGGGATACTGCTGGCGCAGGGCTTCTACCCAGGGAATCAGCCACGAGTGCAGAACTGATTCGATGGCCCCGAGGTGCACCGTCATCTCGGGCGCGAGCGCGGAGCCTACCCCGGCCTTTGCGGTACGCTGCAGCTCCAGCAGTTTCTGGGCGTGCACCAGGAAGCGACCCGGCGACGGTCAGACGGAAGGTCTTGTCGCGCCGGTCAAGCAACAGCGCGCCGAGCTCATCTTCGAGTGCAGCGACGCGCGCCGACATCGCGGACTGTGTGATGAAAAGCTTCTCGGCAGCGCGCGATACGGACTTGAGCGTGGCGACCCAGTAGAAAGCCTCGACAAAGCGGAGATTCATGAGGCAGCAGCGTGAAATGCCTTTGCGGCAGCGCTTTTCGTCGTGTCTAGAGCTTCATGTTGGTGGGCAACCAGGTAACCAGCCCCGGCACGAAATAGATGAGCAGCACCGCGGCGCACATCAGGAAGAACATCGGCAGCGACACCCGAGCAATGTAGGTCAGCTCGCGCTTGGTCATGCCCTGCAGCACGAACAGATTGAACCCGACCGGTGGCGTGATCTGCGCCATCTCGACCACCAGCGTGATGAAGATACCAAACCAGATCAGGTCGAGCCCGGCCCCCGTGACCGTGGGCAGGATAACCCCCATCGTCAGCACCACCATCGAAATGCCATCAAGAAAGCAGCCGAGAATGATGTAGAAAATCGCCAGTGCGATCACCAGCGTGAACTGCGACAGACCAAGACCTTGAATGAATTCCGCCAGGTGGCGGGGCAGACCGAGATAGCCCATCGCCAGTGTCAGGAAAGCGGCACCGGTCAGGATCATCGCAATCATGCAGTAGAGCCGGGTGGCTCCCAGCAGGCTCTCCTTGAACGTCTGCCAGGACAGCGCACCTTGCGCTGCCGACAGCACCAGCGAGCCGACAACGCCGACAGCAGCCGCCTCCGTTGCCGTGGCGATGCCCGCATAGATTGACCCAAGCACGGCCACTATCAACAGCACAACCGGGATCAGATGTCGCGATTCGCGCAGCTTCTCGATGAACGTATAGCGAGTTGTTGCAGCCGGAACCTTGCCGGGGTTAAGCATGGCCCAGACCGCGATGTAACCCGAGAACAGCGTGGCCAACACGATGCCCGGAATCACGCCGGCAATGAACAGCTTGGAAATTGACACATCTGCCGCCACCCCATAGACGATCATGATGATGGACGGGGGGATCAGCAAGCCCAGCGTGCCGGAGCCGGATAAGGTGCCGATCACCATATCGTCCGGATAGCCACGCGACTTCAGTTCCGGCAACGTCATCTTGCCAATGGTGGCGCAGGTGGCAGCAGAGGAGCCCGACACAGCAGCGAAAATGGCACAGCCGATCACGTTGGTATGCAGCAGACGGCCGGGCAAGCGCTCCACCCAGGGAGCAAGCCCCTTGAACATGTCCTGCGACAGACGGGTGCGGAACAGGATTTCGCCCATCCAGACAAAGAGCGGCAATGCCGTGAGCGTCCAGCTTGACGAGGCCCCCCAGATCGTGACGGCCATCGCATCACCGGCCGGACGCGACGAGAACAGCTCCATGGCAACCCACGCTACTCCTGCGAGCGTCAGGCCAATCCAGACGCCACCGGCAAGCAGCGCAAACAACACGACAATGAGCAGCGCGGTAATCAGTAAATCCATGTCAGGTTCCCTTCGCGCTATTCGTTGTGCAAGGCTTCGTCGCTGGTGGCGACGACCCGCCTGCCCTGCCACTCAAGAACAAGTTCATCGAGGAATGCCACGGCGAGGATGACTGTTCCCAGCGCCATGGCGATTTGCGGAATCCACAGTGGCGTAGCGTCGTTGCCCGTGGAGATGTCGTTGAACTGCAATGACTGCCAGCACAGCTTGACGCTGAATATTGCCAGCAGCAATGCCAGCAGCAACGCCACTGCAAGGGCCAGCAACTCAAGCCGATGCTTCGCTTTGGGAGATAGTGCCTGCAGCAGAAGCGTCACGCGAATATGTTCGCCGCGCTTGAGTGTGTGGGCAAGCGCGAGGAATCCGGCGCCCGCCATCATGTAGCCAGCGTAGGCATCCGTTCCCCGGACATGAAAGCCGAATTGCCGGCCCAGGATGGACAGCAACACCATGATCAGGAGCCCGATCATCAGCAGTGCCGCCAGCCAGGCGGCAGTCATGTACATCCGATCCAGTGCAGAGCGCATTCGAACTTCCCCGGGTTTTGCTTCTTGCTGAGCGCTTGTTGCGGACGAAAAAGGCAGGTTACCCTGCCTTTCTGTTTGCAGCCTACTTGCGGTAGGCGTCGACCAGCGCCTGCCCCTCGGCGCCGGCGTTTTTCAGCCACTCGGCCAGCAGGGTTTCGCCCACTTTCTTCATATCTGCCTTCAGTTGAGGCGACGGCTGATGCACCACCAGGCCACCTTTCTTCAGTTGCTCCAGCGATTCGGTATTGGTCTTTTTGGACAGTTCCCAGCCTCGGGCTTCGGCGTCGCGGCCAGCCTTCAGCACAGCGTCTTGCGTCGCTTTGTCGAGCGCATCAAAAGCCTTCTTGTTGATCAGTACGCCGTTCTTCGGCAACCAGGCCTGAGTGTCATACCAGTTCTTGATGTGTTCATAGGTCTTGCTGTCAACACCCGTCGAACCGGAGCTCATGTAACTCTCCACCACCCCGGTCGCGAGCGCCTGCGAGAGCTCTGCGGCCTGCACCGTCACCGGTTGTGCACCTACCAGCTCTGCAATGCGGGCAGTTGCCGGACTGTAGGCGCGCCACTTGCTGCCCTTCAGGTCGGCAGCGCTCGCCAGCGGCTTCTTCGAATAGATGCCCTGCGGCGGCCACGGCACTGCATAGAGCAGCATCATGCCCTGCTCGCCAAGCTTCTTGTCCATCATCGGCTTCTGGGCGCCGTACAGTTTCATCGAGCTGTCATAGCTATCGGCGAGAAAGGGGACGCCATCAGCGCCGAAAAGCTGCCACTCGTTCTGGAAGTTGACCAGCAGGATCTCACCCATCTGCGCGCCACCGGTCTGCACCGCGCGCTTGATCTCGGGTGCCTTGAACAGCGACGCGTTCGAGTGCACCGTAATCTTCAGCTTGCCGCCCGTGGCCTTGTCAACGTCGCTGGCGAATTGGGTCAGATTCTGGGTGTGAAAGTTGGCCGGCGGGTACGCCGACGCCAGATCCCATTTGGTCTGGGCGAAAGCAGACATCGAGGCTATCGCGCCGGTCAGCGCCGTCGCAGCAAGAATCGTCTTGTGCAGTTTCATGGTTGGGTCTCCGGTTGATGTTGAAGGCGCGGTCGTGGAGCGCCGGTATGAGAGGACGAAAGCAAGGAACGGTCCATTTTGACGGATAGCGCAGCTGGCACCGTCACAGTTTTCCAGTTCGCGCGTCGTTGTCCCGCGCATTGCGGCAATTTAACAAAAGGCGCTGCCACAGCAAATTGGATGTCGCGGTTCGCCCCGGAAATTGCGTATGCCCCGCGTAATTGAGCGCCGACGCAAAGACCTACTGGAGGCTACCGGCTATCGGATAATTTGCACCATGCCCGAGCCGCCATCTGCGCAACATGTACCCAAGCCGTCCGCAGGCTTGGGCATCCTCATGCTCGACACCACCTTTGACCGACCAGATGGGGACGCGGGCAACCCCGCCTCGTGGCCGTTCCCGGTGCGGATTGAACGGGTGCCGGGTGCACTCGCGCGACCGGTTGTCAGCGGCGAATTTGTCGCGATCAGCGAGTTCATTGCGGCCGGAAATCGGCTGATAGAAAACGGCGTCGCGGCCATCATTACCACCTGCGGCTTTCTGGTGCGCCACCAGAAAGAACTTGCAGCAGCGCTGTCGGTCCCGGTGGAGACGTCGACCCTGATGCACTACATCGAGCTGCAGCGTCAGGTCGGGGCCGGAAAACGGGTCGCCATCCTGACCATCAGCGCTGAGGCAATTGATGCGAACGTCCGCGCGGCGGCAGGGATTGAGCGGGAAGCGCTGGTGTTTTCGCTCGCGCGCTGCGCGCACTTCGTGTCGGCAATTCTGGACGCGGCGGTGCCGCTGGACCTGCAACGTGCAGAGGCCGAGTGGGTCGAGCTGGCCGTCAGCGTGCAGCAGCGGCACCCTGATATCGGAACGTGGCTGTTCGAATGCGCCAACATGCCGCCCTACGCTGACGCGGTACGTCGTGCCACTGGCTTGCCGGTGTTCGATGCACTAAACATGGGTCGCAACCTGCACGCCAGGACTTGTTGATGACGGCGACGACTGCACCGATCGGCGAGCTGATCGACCAGTTCTGCGATCACCTCTGGCTCGGCGACGGCCTGGCAACAACCACTCTCGCCAACTACCGGCAGGACATGATGCGCTACGTCGAGTGGTGCACCCGGAACAGTGTTGATCCATTGCTGGCCGTGCGTAGCGACATTGAACGCTATCTGGCCATGCAGTTTGCCGACGGCGCCCGCGCGGCGTCGGTCAACCGGCGACTGTCGTCGCTGCGTCGCTTCTACCGATGGCGACTGGAAGCCGGTGCGATTGCCGGCAATCCCTGTGATCTGGTCGATGCGCCGCGCTCGGTGCGATATTTGCCAAAGACCCTGTCCGAGCAGCAGGTCGAAGCTTTGCTCGCAGCACCGGATACGGCAACGGCGCTCGGCGAGCGCGACGCAGCAATGCTGGAAACGCTGTACGCAACCGGGCTGCGCGTCAGCGAACTGGTCGGGTTGAAGGTGCAGCAGATCAACCTCGAACTCGGGTTGGTGAAGATTATCGGCAAAGGCTCCAAGGAGCGGCTGGTGCCGTTGGGTGAGGTTGCCGTTGCGGCAATCCAGCGCCATCTGGCGGGGGCCAGGCTGGATTGGCTTCCGCCGCCACGGCGCAGCGACTACCTGTTCCTGACCGCTCGTGGCGAGCCGATGACGAGGCAGACTTTCTGGCATCTGATCAAGCGCCATGCCCTGGATGCCGGAATTGATCCGGGCAGCCTGTCACCCCATACCCTTCGCCATGCATTCGCGACGCACCTGCTCAATCACGGCGCCGACCTGCGCGTAGTGCAGATGCTGCTGGGGCACAGTGACATCACAACCACCCAGATCTACACCCACGTTGCGCGCGAGCGTCTGAAGCAGCTGCATCAGCAACATCATCCGCGCGGGAAATAATGCCGCCATGTCCAAAAGCGAAGACTTCCCCATTACTCAAGCCGTACGCGCGTTGCGGAGCGCGAATGTCGGGTTCACGCCGCATCTGTACGACTACGTGGAGCACGGCGGCACCGCGCATTCGGCCGCCAGCCTCGGTGTTGACGAGCACACGGTCATCAAGACCATCGTCCTTGAGGACGAGCGCAAGCAGCCACTGATTTGCCTGCAACATGGCGACCGCGAGGTGTCAACAAAAAATCTGGCGCGTGCGATTGGCTGCAAGACCATCACCCCCTGCACGCCCGAGGTCGCCAACCGCCACACTGGCTATCTGGTCGGTGGTACCTCACCATTCGGCACCCGCAAACCGATCCCGATTTACCTGCAGGAAAGTATCACCGCGCTACCTCGCATCTTCATCAACGGCGGCAAACGCGGGTTTCTGGTCGGCATCGCTGTCGACGATCTTGTACGTGTGCTGAAACCCACACTGGTGGACGCTGCGGCGTGATTCAGAACGCCGCAGTCGCAAGACAGCGACAGCTTTAGTACATTATGCGGATGTCATCGCCACGCCCGTCGTCCGCCCCGAAAACCAAAGGAGCTGCCCCCCGCCCATGGGCGTTCGCCGGCGGTAGTGACGTCGGGCGCGAACGGGCACACAACGAGGACGCGATCCTGGTTGATCCGGAGCGCAAGCTGGTGGTGCTGGCCGATGGTATGGGCGGCTACCAGGCAGGCGAAGTTGCCAGCCAGCTGGCGGTGGATGTGGTCCGCGAAGAATCCGCGGATCTGAGCATTTCCGACAGCGAATTGGGCCGGATTGACCCCGATACCGGAATGTCAGTCGCCATGCGACAGTTGCGCAGCGCCATCGAAAAGGCCAACAACCGCATCTGCAGCGTGGCCCGTGGCAAGGAAGAGCTGAACGGGATGGGCACCACCATCGTGGCGGCCCGCTTCTACGATGGTCGGGTCGGCATTGCCCACGTTGGCGATTCCCGCTGCTACCGGTTTCGCGACCACTCGCTCGAGCAGTTGACGCGCGATCACTCCTACGTGCAGGATCAGCTGGAAAAGGGCCTGATTTCCGAAGAAGACGCCAAGAATTCGCCGCAGAAAAACCTGATTACCCGCGCGCTCGGCATCGATGCGATCGCCGAGGCGGATGTGCAGGAATTTCGCACGCGGCCGGGCGACATCTATTTGCTGTGTTCCGATGGCTTGTCCGATCTGGTCAATCCGGAGGCGCTGCTGACACACCTGTCAACTGAACGACCGCCCGGCGATTACACCAAGCGGCTGATCGACGCGGCAAACGCCAACGGTGGTCGTGACAATATTTCGGTCATCATTGTGCGGGTGGGGGATCCGCCAATCGCTGACCTGTGGTGGCAAAAGTTCCTCAAGAAGCCCGCCGACAAGAAGTAGCGCAGATCCATGGCAAAGCTTTTCTGGTTGCAACCGGACAACACAATCGTCGAATTTCCGCTCAAGGCTGAACAAAACCTGATCGGGCGCAGCAGCCGGTGCGATGTACGCATCAAGCATCCCGGCATCAGCGCCGAGCACGCGCTGATCCGCGTGTTGCCTGGTTCGGCAACGGTTGAAGATCTCAACAGCACCAATGGCACGCGCGTCAATGGACGGCGCGTCGAAAGCCACACGCTTCGCCACGGCGACCAGATTGGTGTCGGTCGCGAGCGCCTCATGTATTTCGCCGAGCTGGACGAAGCCTCGCGGTTCGCACAACCGGAGTCGATCGAACCCTTCGCGCAGCCGGCGCCAGGCGGTGAAACAGTCAACACTGATACTGCAATCGCTGCCGTCGGCAGTGGCAACGTCGAACCGCCGGTGCCGTCGCCGGCGTCATCACCGGCAGCAGCAGCATCACCCGTCACCACACTGAATGTGACGCTGGATCTGCCGGTGGCCGAGGCCGCTACCCCGGCCGCACAGCCGGCAAAGCGGGCACGTTCGGTCGCCGAGACTTTGCCGACCTCAGCAACACCGCCAGCGCCCGCCGCCGACGGTATGCCCGAGCTCGACCCGGCGCTGCTGGCATCGCTGCCCCGTGGCACCGTACTGACCTCTTCGCCGGCAATGCCGCGCTCCGCCGCAGCTGCGGCCGCCCCTGCCAACGGCGTGGCGGAGGCTGCCGCTGTTCCGGCGCCGCAACCCGTCGTGAGCCCGCCTCCTCCCGCTCCACCACCAGTTGCCGCAAGCGCGGCCGCCCGTGCACCAGCAGCCGGCAGCAGCGCACCTCCAGCGCCGCGTGCACACGCGCTGACAGCCAGCGTCGCGGTGCTGTCGGGGCCGGCCGTGGGCAAACGCTACCCGCTGGACCAGCCATCAGTCACGCTGGGCAAGGAAGGCAAACAGGTGATCGAACTGGTCCGTACCAGCCCGACGCGGTGGCAACTGCGCCAACGAGAGGGCGTCACGCCCGCCTACGTCAACGGTGACGCGCTCGCCGGCAACCGCGACCTGGTGGCCGGCGACGTCATTGAGCTGATAGGCGTGCGCCTGCGCTTTGAGGTCGCGCTCGCCAGCTGAGCGGGGCAACACAACCACGATCTCCACGACCGCCGCCCACGCAGCATCGGGTGCGGCGGCAATAAAAAAGGCCGGGAAATCCCGGCCTTTTGTTTCACGGTCCGTACACCGTTACTTACTTGTTCGCCTTCTCGCTGGGCTGGGTGGCCGGCACTTCGTGCTTCTCACCACTCAGGTCGATGTCTCCGCCACCTTTCATGAGCAGCCAGAGCGCGAGCGCAGCAAACACGACGAATGCAACGATGTACTTCCACATGATTTAGTCCTTTGCGTAGATGTCCACGTCCTTGGTTTCACGGATGAAGAGCATGCCGATGACAAACGTCATCGCAGCCACAATCACCGGATACCAGAGGCCGTAGTAAATGTCGCCCGTTGCAGCAACCATCGCGAATGCGGTAGTCGGCAGCAGGCCACCGAACCAGCCGTTACCAATGTGATACGGCAAGCTCATCGAGGTGTAGCGGATGCGGGTCGGGAACAGTTCGACCAGCATCGCTGCGATGGGACCGTACACCATGGTGACGAGGATCACCAGGTAAACCAGGATCGCCAGCACCATCGGCGTATTCATGGCCTTGTCATCAGCCTTGGTGCTCAGGCCTGCAGCGGCCACAGCAGCAGCGACATCTTTCTTGAACGCAGCGATAGCGGCGGCGCTGTCCTTGTCAAAGCCGTCGCCCTTGTCGTTCAGTTTGGCTGTCGGCGCCGTGATTTCCTTGTCGCCGATCTTGATCACTGCCGGGGAGCCAGCAGCTGCATTCGCGTTCACATAGGGAACGAACGACTGTGCCATCGTACGCTTGGCAATGTCACACGAGGTGCGGAAATCGATCTCACGGGCAATCGGGCTGCCCTGGAATGAGCAGGTGGCGGGATCAGCCGTCACGGTGACCGTTGCCTTTGCCTGGGCAGCAGCAAGTGCGGGGTTGGCGTACTTGAGCATCGCCGGGAACACATAGAAATACGTGAGCACTGCGAGCAAGCAGCCAGCCATGATGATGATCTTGCGGCCGATCTTGTCTGACAGCCAGCCGAAGAAGATGAAGCCCGGCGTACCGATCACCAGCGAGGCTGCGATCAGCAGGTTGGCCGTTTTGCCGTCAACTTTGGCGAGGCTGGTCAGGAAGAACAGTGCGTAGAACTGGCCCGAGTACCACACCACGGCCTGACCGGCGGTGAGGCCGAGCAGCGCGAGGATCACGATCTTCAGGTTCTTCCACTGGCCGAACGATTCCGCAAGAGGAGCCTTGGAGACTTTGCCCTCTTCCTTCATCTTCTGGAAGGCGGGCGACTCGTTCATCGACAGCCGGATCCACACGGAGATCGCGAGCAGGAAGATCGAGACCAGGAACGGAATACGCCAGCCCCAGTCGTCGAACTCTTTGCCGGTGAATTCGCGGGTCAGCAGAATCACGATCAGCGACAGGAAGAGACCGAGCGTTGCCGTAGTCTGAATCCAGCTGGTGTAGAGACCGCGACGGCCCTGCGGTGCGTGCTCGGCCACGTAAGTCGCCGCGCCACCGTATTCGCCACCGAGCGCGAGGCCTTGCAGCATGCGCAGCACGATCAGGATGATTGGCGCCGCGACACCGATCGAGTTGTAGTTTGGTAGACAGCCCACGATGAAGGTGGCCGAGCCCATGATCAGGATGGTCACCAGGAAGGTGTATTTACGGCCGATCATGTCGCCCAGGCGGCCGAACACGAGCGCACCGAACGGGCGCACCAGGAAGCCCGCAGCAAAGGCAAGCAACGCGAAGATGTATGCAGACGTCGGATCGAGGCCGGCAAAGAATTGCTTCGCGATAACAGCGGCGAGAGAGCCGTAGAGATAAAAGTCGTACCACTCGAACACGGTGCCGAGTGACGATGCAAAGATGACCTTCTTCTCCTCAGCGGTCATCGGACGCGTTGCGCCCGCAGTTGCAGTTGCCATAAAAATCCCCTTCGGTGAATACCGCACGCTCGAACCTGGCGTGGCGATAGCGGGGTGAAAGTTAGAGAGCGGGGCTTACGGTGCTCTGACGCTCGACTGACGCGAAACTGACAACAAATCTCGCGCCGTTCATTGACGAGGTTTCTATTCCGACGGTGGCACCGTGTGCCTGTGCCACCTCGCGAACAATGGCGAGTCCGAGACCCGTCCCCGGTATCGGGGTACCGGACTCGGTGTCGAGTTGTGCCACCCGCGAGAATGGCGCAAAGACACGCTCGCGATCAGCCTCCGCCACGCCGGGGCCGGAGTCATCGACCACAATGCGCGACGGTTCGCCGAGGACCGCCAGCACCACTGAACCACCCCGCGGCGTGTACTTGAACGCGTTGTCGACCAGGTTGCGTGCCAGCTCACCGAGCAGCGTGGCATCGCCCATCACGGCGAGTTCGGCGGGTGCCGGTTCGAAGGCGAAGTCAATTTCGCGTTCAATGGCTTGCGGCAGGACGTCGCGCGCGACACTCTCGCACAAGGCATTCAGCAGCACCGGCTGGCGAACCCCCGTCGTGCCCATGCTTTCGGCGCGGGCAAGCGCCAGCAACTGGTTGGCGAGACGGCTGGCGCGGCGCCCGGTGGCCACCAGGCGCTGCAATGCATGATCACGCTCCGGCCCCTCCGGCAAGCGCTGCAGCAGTTCGCTCTGGGTACGCAGCGCGGCAAGCGGTGTGCGCAGCTGATGGGCGGCGTTGGCGATGAACCGCTTCTGGGCACCGAGCGACGCCTGCAACCTTTCAATAAGTGCGTTGGTCGAGGCGATCAGCGGCGCGATTTCGTGCGGTGCCAGCTGCTCGGGAAGCGGCGTCCAGTCGTCGGCCGAGCGGGCATCGAGATGCTGCTGCAATGCCTTCATCGGTCGCGCCACGTAGGTGAGCCCGTACCAGAGCAGGTAAAAGGCCACCAGCAGCACGGCGGTCTGCGCCAGCGCCTCATGCACCATGCCGGTCCGCAGCAACGCCGCCTGTCGCTCGCGTGACTGCGCAACGGCGAGCACGAACTCTTTCTGGCCAGCGGTGAAGCGCAGACGCACGACGCGCATCACGGCGTCATCCATGACAGTGTTGAACCCCTGCACGTGACGGAACTCGCGCGGGACGACCGGGGCTGCTTCCGGGCTGTCAGCGTCGGCGGTCGCGCGCAGAAAGGACTGTAACGAATCGTCACCAGCGACAGGAACGCCAGCATCATCGACGATCAGGTAGAGCACCGGAAACTCCGGCGCCAGATTCATCCACTGCTTGGTTGGCTCCGAAGGAATCGCCAGGTCAGGCCGCGTGGTGGCGCGCTGCTCCCACTCAGACATCAGCATCGCCGATACCGCGCTCAGGCCGTCGTCGAGGGCAGTGTCGACGGTGGTGCGGGCACTCATGAACGAGATGCCCAGACTCACCAGCCAGATCGACAGCAGGGGCGCGAGCAGCCATTCCAGCAGCCGCGCGGCAAGACTCATTGCGTGCGGGCAGCGGCGCGCGGCGCCTCGTCGTGTCCGTTGATCGGCTTGTCGGTGCCATTGCCCACGGGCTTGTCAATGCAATAGCCAAGGCCGCGGAAGGTGCGCACCTGAATGCCGGCCGGCTCCAGCTTCTTGCGCAGGCGATGCACGTAGACCTCGATGGCGTTCAGCGAAATGTCGCTGTCCCACGCACAGAGGCCTTCCATCAACTGCTCCTTGGTCACTGCACGTCCGGCGCGCAGCAGCAGCACTTCGAGGATGCCGGCCTCGCGCACCGACAGCTCCAGCGGCGTGCCATCGGATGAAGCCTGCCGCGAAGCGATATCGAAGGTGAGGCGGCCATGTGCCAGCAGATTGCTGGTCGCGGCGTTGCGCCGGCGGATCAACGCCCGCACCCTGGCGTGCAGCTCATCCAGCGCGAAGGGCTTCACCAGGTAATCGTCGGCGCCAGCATCAAGGCCCTCGACGCGATCGGTCACCGAGTCCATCGCCGTGGTGATCAGCACCGGCACAGCCTTCTGTGCTTCACCGCGCGAGCGCAACTGCCGCAGCACCTGCAGGCCGGACATTTTCGGCAAGCCGAGATCGAGAATGACCAGATCGTACTGACCGGTGCTGAGCGCCGTGGACGCCGAGGGACCATCGGTCACCCAATCCACCGCATAGTGCTCGCGCTTCAGGCTCGCGCAGACGCCGCTGCCAAGCTCGGCGTCGTCCTCCACCAGCAAAATTCGCACGATGTTTCCTCCTCGCGCAAGTGTAGTGTTTTGCCACGTTTGCGGTATCAGCTTTGTCTCGCGGATTCGACGCGACAAGGGCAGCAGCGCGAATTCGTCGAGAAGTCGACTTTTCGCATAAATTGCTACTGAGCCCTTGTTGAATAAGGCCTGTCGACCGATTTCCGGCAAAGCTGATCAACCTGGTGAGCGCAACAAAATTGCGGACCAGCCCTGCATTCGCGCAGGGGACGCAGTGCTATGGTTGCCTTATTGGAGGAAGTCATCATGTTGTCCCGTCTGTCGTCCCGTATCGCCCCTGCATCGTCTGCAACGCCGTCCAGCTGCTCGCCGCTGGAAGCGCCGCTTCGGTCTTCGTCCTTCGGGCGCCGCACCCTGCTGCGTGCCGGTTTTGCCGCGATGGCACTGGCTGTTCCGGTTTTCGCCGGCGCTCAGGCATTTCCATCCAAACCGGTGAAACTGGTGGTGCCCTACCCGGCCGGCGGCTTCCCCGACACCGTCGCCCGCGTGCTGGCCAAGGCGTTGACCGAGAAGTGGAACCAGCAGGTCATCATCGACAACCGGCCTGGCGGCAATGGTGCCGTTGCGGCGCAGACGATCAAGTCCGCCGGCAGTGACGGCTACACGCTGCTGGTCACCGACGGCTCGATGTTCACCATCAACCCGGCGCTCTACAGCAAGCTCGAATACGACCACAAAAAGGATTTCGTGCCGGTATCAGCGCTGGGCAAGGCGCCGCTATTCGTCACCATCCACCCGAGCGTGCCCGCCAACACGCTGGCGGAGTTCATTGCCTACGTCAAGGCCAACCCCGGCAAGGTGAACTACGGCACCTCGGGCATTGGCAGCACCCATCACCTCACTGGCGAATCGTTCTCCGCCGCGCTCGGCATCAACATGGTTCACGTGCCCTTCAAGGGCATGGGGCAGGCCACGCCAGCGCTGGTGGGCGGCCAGGTGCAGATGATCTTCTCGGCGCTGCCGGCCATCGCCGGATTCGTCAAGGACAACCGCGTCAAACTGCTGGCGCAGAACTCGAACAAGCGCTTCTCGCAGGCGCCCAACATCCCCACCATTGCCGAGGTAGCCATCCCCGGCTTTGACTTCGCGCCCACCACCATCGTGATGGCGCCCTCGGGCACGCCGCCGGCGGTGCTCAAGCAGTTGTCCACCGACATCGCCGCCGCGATCCGCACACCTGCCGTAGCCGAGACGCTGTTGAACTCCGGCGTGGAAGTGATTGGCAGCAGCAGCGACGAGTTGGCCAAAGTGCTGGCGGAAGAAGCCGACCGCTTCGCCAAGATCATCAAGACGATCAACATCAAGGCCGACTGAGCGGAGCGCGCTCGTGACTACGGCAACAACGGCCTCGAAAGCGCTGGTTGACGATCTGGTCAGCGCCAATCACATCCTGTTCGTCGAGGGCGTGGTGGACGGCTTTGGCCACGTCAGCGTGCGCCATGATGGCCGCGACGACCGCTTTCTGCTGGCCTGCGGCGTCGCGCCCGCCACGGTGACGGCGGACGACATCGTCGAGGTGGACTACGACGGCACCGTGCACGATGCCGCTGGTCGCCGCAGCTACCTGGAGCGCTTCATCCACAGCGAGATTTACAAGGCGCGGCCGGACGTGATGGCCATTGTGCACAGCCATTCGCCGGCGATCATCCCGTTCGGCGTCACCCGCGCCACGCTGCGCCCGGTGTGCCATATGAGCGGCTTTCTCGGCTTTTCAACGCCGGTGTTCGAGATCCGCGACACGGCGGGCGAAAACAACGACATGCTGGTGAAGAGCGCCGCGCTCGGCCGCGCGCTCGCGCAGTCGCTCGGCAGCCACCTGTTCGCACTGATGCGCGGCCACGGCTCGGTGACGGTGGCGCATTCGCTCAAGCTGGTGGTCGCCCGCGCCATCTGGGCCGAGATGAACGCCAAGCTGCAGACCGAGGCCATGCGCATCGCCGGCGGCGACAGCGGCGTGAACTATCTGACGCCCGGCGAAGCCACCGGCTCGATGACCATCAACGAAACCGTCGTCGATCGGCCGTGGGATTTCTGGAAAGCCCGCGCGAAGGTGGCGCTGGCGGGGCTCACGCGCTAGCCGTCAGAAGCGGTCAGCTTTTCGCTGCAATGGCGTCCGCATTGGGCTTGAGTGCTGAAAAAGAGAAAAAGTCAACATAGGAACTTTTTCACCGTCGAGCCCAATTGAAACGCGGCTTTCAGCCAAAAGCTGACAAGTGTCAGCGCCCCACCAAATCCAGCGCACACCCCGCCGCCAGCAGCCCCATGCTCGCCGTCATGTGCATTGCCGAGCCGTAGCCTGCGCAGGCGAGCCCGGCGCCGCCGTCTGCCGGCGCGCCCGCCTGCGGCTCGGTGCTGTAGATGGCGGTGACGCGAAACTTCTTGTCGCCACGCGGGAACGCGTACTCGCGCCGCAGCGTGGCGCGCAGCTTGGAGAGCAGCGCGTCATGTGCGGTCAGCGCGAGGTCGCCGGTGGTCAGCCGCGACGCATCAGTCTTGCCGCCAGCGCCGCCGCAGACCAGCACCGGCAGCCCGTGCGCAACGCAATGCGCCACCAGCGCCGCCTTGGCGCGCACCTGGTCGATGGCGTCGATGACGAAGCTGGCATCCGCCGGGATCAGCGCCGCCACGTTGTCCGGCGTCACGAAATCGTCAACCAGCGTCACCGCGCAATCCGGCGCAAAGCTGGCGACCCGCTCCTGCATCGCGTCCACCTTGTTGCGCCCGAGGTTGGCCAGCGTGGCATGCGCCTGCCGGTTCAGGTTCGACTCGGCCACCACGTCCAGATCAATCAGCGTCAGCCGCCCCACGCCGGACCGCGCCAGCGCCTCCGCCGCCCACGAGCCCACGCCGCCAATGCCCACCACCACGCCGTGCGCCGCGCGGATGCGCGCGAACCCCGCCGCGCCATAGAGCCGCGCGATGCCGCCAAAGCGGCGGTCGTCACTGTCACCGGTAGCCGCGAGCCCGTCACCCACCGCGCATTCGGCGGCGCTGGCGGTGCCGGGTGAGGACGGCGGAGTGGCGGTGGAGCTCATCGCGGCGAGCGTATCATCGGCCAGAGTTGCAGTTTTGGTAAAGGCAGTCATGCAAAGGCAAACGCTGGTTCGGCTGTTCAACGCGACGCTGGCGGCGTGGTTGCTGGTGGCCGTGCTCGCCGCAGTGATCAGCGGCCGCTGGATGGCGCTGATCGCCCTGCCCGCCGCCGCCCTGCTGTTCATGACGGGCCGCGCGGAGCGGTTGACGCAGACGATGCAACTGGCGTGGCCGGTGATGTTGCTGCCCGGCGCCACCTTCGCCTTCATCGGTGTGATGCAGGCGCTGGGCTACGGCCAGATGGACGGCGAGCCAGCGGTCAGCGCAGCGGTGGCAAAGGCGACGTTTTTTGCGATCGGACTATTGCTGCACTTCGCCGCGTTCGCCCTGCTGGCGACCGAGGCGCGCGCCGCCGATCACCCCGGCGGCGAGTGCGCCCGGGAATTGCCCTGACGCCGAGGGCCCGTTCGCGGCCTAGTTAGTCGAATACGGATAAGGCTTTTGCGGCACGCGCGCGGCGTCCTGCTCGCTGCGCTCTTTCACGTCCAGCGGCTGCTTGTCCCACCAGATCGCGCGGCCCTTGCGCTGCTCAGCCTCAAGCTGCGGCTTCGCCGCCTTGAGCTCGGTGATGAACTGGGTGAATTCAGAAACGTAGCCGGCCATGATGGGTGCCTTGTGGTGCGCGGGGCGCGTTGGATTTTTGTGGTGGCCTAGGGCAGCGTGAGTTGCGCGGCCGAGGGTCAAGAGGTTGATCTAGGAATATTTTATTGAAATGGCGCAATGCGGCGTTCTAGAAGTCTGGGACCTCGGAAGTTGGCCTAGCACGACACCACCTCAGCAACTAGAGGGAGGCAGGTCATCTCTTGCGAACCCCAAAAGTGTTGAATGTGACCCCTTCCCCCTGTCCTCGCGCGAGCCGCGAACGGGTCTAGATTCCAGTGGGGGCCACTGTAATGCGACACTCGTGAGTTACAGACCTAATATCGACCATGGGGGTTTGAATACTAGGGTAAAGCGAATCAAACTTGCGATTGCGAACTGATTTCCTGCCACTTGTTGGTTGCGAAGCTAACAGTTATCTTCTCTGCGTGTCTGACAAATCACATCATCCGTCACGACTACAGAGAGAGCTTCTTGATATTCCTTAGCCACAATCACAATGACAAGCCGTTGATAGAACACGTTGCGATCAAGCTATCAGCTGCGTTCGGTCAATCAAACGTGTTCTACGACTCATGGTCGATTCAACCTGGTGAAGGAATCATCGACAAAATGTCTGAGGCACTGGGGCAATGCACTCACTTCTTCTTCTTCGTCAGCGCCGACAGCCTGAAAAGCCGAATGGTTTCCCTCGAATGGCAAAATGCGCTGCTCAAGGCGACAAAAGGGCAATGTCGCCTCGTTGCTGTTCGCTGCGACGCTTCAGAGCTGCCGCCGATCATGGCGCAGTCACTCTACATAGATCTGTATAGCGTCGGTCTCGAAGCGGCCGTAGCCCAAATTGCTGATGTAGTTCGTGGTGGAAGCACATACAGACAGCCGACACAACCGTTCAGCAATCTGTGCTTCTCTGCAACTGGAACGGAACAAGACTTCACCATTGAAGTTAAGGCTCGCTTCTACCTCGAACCGATTGCAAACTTCCTGGTGCTTGTCGACAACTCAGCAACCGAGTTCGAGATGAAGCCGGTCGGTGAAGATCCATTTCGTGGAGGGTTTAACGAGAACGTTAGGCTGAGCAACGGCACAACTTCAAACGGCTTTGTCATTGCAGTTTTCAGAGGCATCACTCCACCGATGCCTCTGCGAATTCAGGTCAAAGCTAAACAGGGCATCCCCATTCGCTTGAGGGGCGTCCTTCATCAAACGACCCCAGAACGCTGGGATCCGGTTCCGCCCGAGGTAAACGCCATCCTATTTCCAGGCTTCGGATTTCTCGCGCCGAAGTGACGGCTAACCCTAGCATCGAGAGGACGTGCCCCCGGTTAAGCCGACTCACACGTATCATGTCAATCGTTAGCCGCGATCAACAGCCACGTCGCCGGTTTCACGTCGCTCCACCCGATCCGTCCGCCGCCTCCCCGTGTAAAGCTCAAACTCAAACAACCGGCAATCCAGCGCGCCGTTGAATAGCGGTAATAGCGGTGTGCGTTTGGATGGCTTGAAGCCGATGCCGCTGGGCAGTTCGCGGTCGGCGGTGACGAAGCAGGCACGCCAGCCTGCCACCGTGCGCTTGAGCCAGGCGCCCACGGCCGCGTCCCCGGCATTCAGTTCGGCCAGCTCAGAGTGCGCTCGGCATCCCGTCGTTCTGGTATTGTCGTCGCGCCGCAAGCCGCAGAGTCATTCAAATTCGATTCTTCATAGGGGATACAACAACAATGAGTTCCACCCAGCCGTTATTTGCTTCGCCACCAATTCGCGGCGGGCAAACCGCGGTTCGCTGGCTGCAGCGGGCTGCATTGCATCCGCTGCAAGTCTGCGTTGCGGTGCTTTCGATGTGTCTGCTCGCAGGTAATGCTGCAGCCGACACCCCCGCCGCAGGAAGCTTCGCGGGAGGCAACGGAACGCAAGCGGATCCCTTCCAGATTTCTAACCTGGCCGAGCTGCGCCGGTTCATGGAGTCTGCGCCGATCTTTCCCAATAATTCCTGGTACAAGCTGACGGCCAACATCGATGCGTCCGATACATCCACCTGGTTCCCGATCGACCATTCTGGCTGGTTGCCCGTTGATGCCACGTTGCTGGACGGCTTTGATCCTGCCGGTTTCGAAATTCAGAATCTGTTCATCAATCGACCAACGACCGACAACGTCGGCTTCTTTAGCATCACCAATTCGCTTTCCCTGAACCTGAACAATTTCAAGTTCGTGGGTGGGCAAATTACCGGACGGGATTATGTTGGCACGTTGATCGGTCGAGGCGGCAACGCCATGACCATTTCCAATAGCCAGTCGTCGGCGACGGTTTCAGGACGCTCCAATGTCGGTGGTTTGGCAGGGCTGGCCGGTACCGGCACGATTGTGTCGAGCAGCGCGACGGGCAATGTAACTGGCAGCGGAGACATCGTTGGTGGCCTTGTGGGGAACGCGGCCGGGCCGTCGGTGTCGTCGAGCCACGCGACGGGGCACGTCACGGGCAAGAAGCAGGTGGGCGGACTGACGGGCGTCTTCACCCAGGGTTCTGGCACCGGGCTCACCACGAGCTGGGCCTCGGGACAAGTTGACGGGGATGATCTGGTTGGCGGACTCGTCGGATTCAGCAATGGCAAGGTGACGTTCAGCTACGCCACAGGTGCCGTCGCCGCAACCGGCAACAGCTCCACCGTGGCGGGATACGCATTTGCAGGCGGTTTGATCGGGCAGCAGTCGAGCGCCCGCGAAACGGAGGACTCATGGGCATCGGGCGCGGTGTCGGGGCCGCTCAAGGGGATTGGCGGATTGATCGGCAGCAATGCGGGCCCGATCCTGCGCAGCGCTACTGTCGTCGGCCAAACCGTTAGCGGCGGTGCGAGTGCGGGTTCCGTCGGCGGCCTGGTCGGTGACAACCAGGGGTCGATCACCGCAAGCCGTTCGGCGAGCACGGTCAGCGCCAGTGGCACTGGCGTCGAATCGATCGGCGGTCTCGTGGGTGTCAATGCCGCCGGCACCGGAATCACGACCAGTTACGCGACCGGCGCCGTGACTGCGGGAAACGCCAACAAGGTCGGCGGTCTCGTCGGGTGGCACACCGCTGGCGCGATCAGCGGCAGCCATGCCACCGGCAGCGTTAGCGGCACCAACAACGTGGGCGGCCTGATCGGTTTGAGCACGACACCCGCAGTCAACACGAGCTTCGCAACCGGAGCCGTATCGGGCGCGACGATGGTCGGTGGTCTCATCGGAAACCGGGGCAGTGGCACCACCGACACCACGTTCGCGACAGGCACGGTCACGGCGACCGGCGACTACGCTGGCGGCCTCATCGGCTTCAATAGCGGTGCGGTAAAGAAGAGTTATGCGAAGCTCGGCAGCGTCAGTGGCGCGAACCGGGTCGGTGGCTTGGTCGGCTACAACCAGGGCACCGTCGAGGTCAGCTACGCGCTCGGAAACGTGACCGGAACGAACTTGGTTGGTGGCCTGATCGGTCAGAGCGCCAGCACCAATTTCGGCATCCGCGATTGCTATGCCAAAGGAACGGTTACCGGCTCGGACAAAGTGGGCGGCCTTGTCGGTGGCAACGCAGGCGGTAGCAACATCACCACCTGTTACGCATCGGGAACGCTGGTCTACACGGGCGCCGGGTCGATCGGCGGCCTCGTCGGGGACAATCAAGGCGGCTCCAACGCGAACAACTACTGGAATACCGGGACGACTGCCTTCGCCGGGATCGGCACTGGTGTTGCCACTGGAGCCACGGGGCTAACGGCTACGCAGATGAAACAGCAGGCACGTTTCACCGGCTTCATCTTCACGTCGCCGTGGTTGATCAATGAAGGCGTAACTGAGCCGTATTTTGACCTTGCAACGGCAGGTGGTCAGGTTGGCACCGCCACCAGCTTGGTGTCCAGCATCAACCCGAGCGTGTCTGGGCAAACGGTCACCTTCACGGCGAGCGTTGTCCCCAACACCGCGACTGGCACCGTGTTGTTCCAGGTTGGCGCGACGCCGCTGGCAGGCTGCGTGGCCGTCACCGTGACGGCCGGACAAGCGCAATGCTCGATCAGCACACTGGCGATCGGCACCAACAGTGTCAGCGCGGTGTACTCCGGCGACAACGGGAACCTCGCGAGCACGTCGTCAACGCTCAACCAATTGGTGAACCCGCCGACGCTCGATATCGACGCCAGCAATTCGCAAACGAGGTACGACGCGGCAACTGACGGTGTACTGGTCGTCCGTTACCTCTTCGGCGTCACGGGCAACGCACTTGCCACAGGCGCACTCGGGGGCACGGCAACGCGCACCGATCCGGCACAGATCAAAAACTATCTCGACGCCATTCGCCCCGTACTCGACATCGACGGCAACGGTCGCGCAGATGCACTCACTGACGGATTGTTGATCGTTCGCCACCTGCTTGGATTGACCAGCGATGCGCTCATCGCCGGTGCGGTCGATCAGCAATCGGGAACCCGCAAGTTGGCAACGGATATCCATAACTATGTACAGGCGCTGATGCCCTAGGGCGGAATTAGCGGCTTGGGCTGATCTATTTGTTGGAGAAACGCTCAACAAGTCGTGACGATGCTGCGCGCCGGAGACTTGTTCAGCGTTTACCGAGATTCATCGCCACGAGGAAGGTATCCCTTCCACTAAGGAGACGCCGACCGATCCGTCCGCCGCGTCCCCGCGTACAACTCAAACTCAAACAACCGGCAATCCAGTGCGCCGTTGAATAGCGGCGTCCGTTTGGATGGCTTGAAGCCGATGCCGCTGGGCAGTTCGCGGTCCGCGGTGATGAAGCAGGCGCGCCAGCCGGCCATCGTGCGCTTGAGCCAGGCGCCCACCGCCGGGTACCATGCCTTCAGCTCGGCCAGCTCGTTCAGCCGTTCGCCGTAGGGCGGGTTGGTGAGCAGCAGGCCGCCGGTTGGGACTGGCGCCGGCAGCGTCTCCATCGCCTCGCGGGTGAGCGTGACGGCAGCGGCGGTGGCTTCGCCGCCGATGTTCTGCAGGTGGCGACGCGTGGTGGCGATGGCGTCCTCGCTGCGGTCATTGCCGAACAGCAGGTTGGCGGCGAGCGGCGTGACGCCCTGCGCGGCCTCCTCGCGCATCTGCCTGAACGTGGCTTCGTCGTAGTTACGCAACTTCTCGAAGGCAAACGCGCGCTGGGCGCCGGGTGCGACGTGCATGGCGATCATCGCCGCCTCGGTGAGGATGGTGCCGCTGCCGCACATCGGGTCGAACAGCGGCATCTGCCCCGTCCAGCCCTTGAGCGCCAGCATGCCGGCGGCGAGGTTCTCACGCAGCGGCGCCAGCAAGCCCTCGCGCCGGTAGCCGCGCTTGAACAGCGCCTCGCCCGCGAGGTCAAGGTACACCGTGGCCTTGTAAGCGGTGAGGAACACATGGATGCGCATGTCGGGCGTGCTGGTGTTCACCGACGGCCGCGACGCCATCGCGGCGCGGAAGCGGTCGACAATCGCATCCTTCACCCGCAGCGTGACGAACTCAAGGCTGGTCAGTGGCGAGCGGATGGCGTCCACCTGCACGCGGATCGTCTCGCGCGCCGAGAACAAGTGCGGCCAATCGATATTGCGGGCCAGCCGGTAGACCTCTTCCTCGTGCCGGTACTCGCTTTCGGCGAGCTGCCAGAGCACGCGGCTGGCGATGCGACTCCACAGGCAGACGCGGTAGCCCAGCGTGAACGGCCCGCTGAAGCCCACACCGCCGTCGGTGGGCGACACCTGCGTAGCGCCGAGCGCGGCAAGCTCATCGGCGAGCACTTGCTCAAGCCCACGCGGGCAGGGCGCGAAGAATCTCTGCGCACGGTCAGAGACCGGCTTGGCGCGCACCGACAGCGTGCCATTGCGCGGCGCGGCCGGACGGGGCGCCTGCTGCGGAGATGGCGGGCGTTGCGGCGGCTGGGGTTGCGGACGCTGCGCTGGCTTGGGCGGCTCTGACGGCTGCGGGCGCGGGCGCTGCGGCAGCGACAGCGGTTTGGACGACTTGGGCGCTTTGGGCGCGTTAGGCGGAATAGCCATCAGGAACGCGACAGCGTGCAGCCGTCGCCCATGCCTTCGCGCCACACGCGCACCCGCGACACGTTGGCGAACGCGGGCTCCACCGCGCGCCAGACGTAGGTGCAAAGGTTCTCCAGTGTCGGCGTGCTCAGGCCAGCCACTTCGTCCAGATAGTGATGATCAAGCTGGTCGCGCACCGCATCGAGATGCGCGCGCAAAAAGCCGAGGTCGCTCACCATGCCGGTCTGCGCATCCGGTGTACCGGCCAGCGCCACCTCGCAGTGATAGGTGTGGCCATGAATGCGGCGCGAGCCCTCCGCCTCGATCTTGCGCTTCAAGGTGTGCGCAGCGTCAAAAAAGAAGCGCTGCGAGATTTCGTAGTTCATGGCGTGATTATCCATCGCCTGCGGGCGCAAGCTTGTCCGCGATTCGTGGCTGACTCACGCACGTTCGCGGGCACGCCCGCTCCTACAGGGAGGGAATCGTCAGCGGATGCCGATGACCTTGTGAGTCTGCACCGAGAGCCGCCATTCGGGATGCTGCAGGCACCAGTCGATGGCGAGTTGCGTGTTGCGCGCGCGGTCGGGGCCGTCCATTGGCTGCACGAAGCGATGCTCGAAATCGAGCGTGGCGAGCTCGGCAAAATCGAGTGGCTGCGGCAGCACTACCTTCAGTTCCTGACCGCGACGCTGCACGAGATCCGCGCCCGCCTTGGGGCTGACGCAGATCCAGTCGATGCCCTCGGGCGCAGCGATGGTGCCGTTGGTTTCGACAGCGATCTCGAAGCCGCGTGCGTGCAGAGCAGCGATCAGCGACGCATCCAGTTGCAGCAATGGTTCGCCACCGGTGCAAACCACCAGCGGCTGTGCGCCGCGCGACGACGGCTTGGGCCACTCGCTGGCAATCACATCCGCGAGCGCATCGGCACTGGTGAACTTGCCGCCGCGCGCGCCGTCGGTGCCGACAAAGTCGGTGTCGCAAAACTGGCAGACAGCGGTGGCGCGATCACGTTCGAGGCCGCTCCACAGGTTGCAGCCAGCAAAGCGGCAGAACACCGCCGGCCGGCCAGCGTTGGCGCCCTCGCCCTGCAGGGTGTAGAAGATTTCCTTGACGGAGTAAGTCACGCAAGTCCCGCGCGCCACTTCGCATGGCCCGCCTTGCGCAACGCACAGGCCGGGCATTCGCCGCAGCCGTAGCCCCAGTCGTACCGCTTGCCACGAACGCCGTGGTAGCACGTGTGCGTGTGCTCGACGATCAGCTCGGTCAGCGCGGCGCCACCGAGATGATCGGCCAGCGCCCAGCTCTGCGCCTTGTCGATCCACATCAGCGGTGTTTCGACGCGCAACTTGCGATCCAACCCAAGCGACAGAGCTAGCTGCATGGCCTTCATGGTGTTGTCGCGGCAATCCGGGTAGCCGGAAAAATCAGTCTCGCACATGCCGCCGACCAGCACATCGAGCCCGCGGCGATAGGCGATGGTGGCGGCGAAGGTGAGGAACAGCAGGTTGCGGCCGGGCACAAAGGTGTTGGGCAGGCCGCTCTGCTCGTACGCGATGGCAACGTCACGCGTCAGCGACGTCTCGCTGATCTGGCCGAGCACGGCGAGATCAATCACATGGTCGTCACCGAGCCGGTCACTCCACTCGGGAAAGGCATTGCGCAGTTCGCGCAAAGTGTCCAGCCGCACATCCATCTCGATGCGATGCCGCTGGCCGTAGTCGAAGCCGATGGTCTCGACGTGCGCGAACTGCGACAACGCCCAGGCGAGGCAGGTGGTCGAATCCTGCCCGCCCGAAAAGAGCACCAGTGCTTTCGGAGGGGGCGTCGCAGCGGCAGTCATCAGAACGGCTTCACCACAACGAAGATCACGATGCCAAACAGCAGGAACACCGGCAGCTCGTTGATGATGCGGAAGTAGCGCTCGGAGCGCGTATTGCGGTCGTCACGAAACGCACGCAGGTGCGACCAGCAAAGGCCGTGAAACACGATCAGCAGCAGCACCAGCGTGAGCTTGGCATGCAGCCAGCCACCGCTGATGCCGTAGCCCAGCCAGAGCCAGAGGCCGAACACAATGCTGAGCACGGCGCCGGGCGTCATGATGCCGTTGAACAGCTTGCGCTCCATGATCTTGAAGCGCTCGCTGCCGCGCGTATCGCCCTCGTTCAGCGCCTGCACGTGATAGACGAACAAGCGCGGCAGATAGAAGATCGCTGCCATCCAGGTGATGACGAAAATGATGTGCAGGGCTTTGACCCAAAGCATGTTGTGGTTCCGATCGCGTTAGAGGCGGCAATTGCGCTTGACCACAGCCTTCAGCTCGGTCAGGCGGCCATGAAAGAAGTGCCCGGTGCCGGGGAACACGGTGACCGGCAGGCCCTGAGGTCGCGCCCAGGTCATCACGGCATCGAGCGGCACCACGTCATCCTCTTCGCCGTGAATGACCAGCGTGTCCTTCGGTACCTCTGCCAGCTGGAAACGGCTCACCGCCGGCCCCACCAGCACCAGCTGCTGCGGCTGCGAGCGTGGCAGCAGGCGCGACTGCACGAAGCAGCCGAACGAAAAACCGGCCGCGATCAGGGGCAACGCGGCTGGAACCTGCGCTCGCGCCCACGCGAGCGCGGCGGCAGCATCCTCGGTTTCGCCGATGCCCTCGTCGAAGCTGCCCGCGCTCTTGCCCACGCCCCGAAAATTGAAGCGCATCGTGGCGTAGCCCAATTCCAGAAACGCCTTGGCGAGCGTCTGTACCACCTTGTTGTCCATGGTGCCGCCGTGCACCGGGTGCGGATGGCAGATCAACGCCAGCGCGGTCGCGCCAGTGGCTGGTTGCTGGAATGCAATTTCCAGTGGCCCTGCGGGGCCGTCGATCAGCGTTTGGATAGCGGTGCTCATGCCGACATTTTAGGTGTCGCCTCAGCACCAATTTGCGTGACTGCGGGCTCGGCATCCGGTGATTTGCCCGGTGCGCCGAACCGCCACAACAGGACAGCGGTGGCGATGAAAGGCCACGCCAGAATCACCGTATGGGTGAGCCCATTGAGATGCAGCAGATGGCCATAGTTCCAGCTAAATATTGATAGTGGCGCCTTGGCGGAAATGAAATCCGGCAGCAGCAGCGTGGTCAACACGCCAGTCAGCAACGCAATGCCAGCCAGGACCGATTTGGCTCGGCGCGGCAGCCAGAACAGCAGCATCAGCGCGAATGCCCCCGTCGCCAGTCCCAAAGCGTTGCCGGGGCGCAACCATTCGTCCCACGCCACCGGCTTCAACACCGCCTGAGCTGCGGCTGTCTTCATCAGCACGGCGATGCCAATAACCAGCACCAGTGCCACGCCGCCTAGCCAACGGCGACGCATGGTGAGATCGGTGAACAGCCCGATGCCGATCAGCGCGGCAGCGGTCTGGGTCAGTTCCACCACCACCACGGCGGGCTCGAATGCCGCTTGTTGTCCGGGGTGGAAAGTCGCCGCGAACAGGGGAATGGCCGGATTCACCTGCGCCAGCAGCCATACCGCCAGCAGGGCGAGCATCAGATCGCCGGTGGCTCCGCTGACCACCCAGCGCTCACGTATGCCTGCGGCCCAACCGGTCAGGCGGTCGGAAACCGTTAGCAGCAGGCCCAGCAACGCGCCGAACAGCGCACCCACGGTATTGGCCAGCATGTCCAGTGTGCTGGCGTAACGTGTTGGCAGCCACATTTGCGCGGTTTCCATCACGAATGACAGGATCACCGCAAAGACCGCTGTCAGCCCCACGCGGCGGCGGCGCGAGAGCCGGCGCGGCCACACCAGCACCAGCGCGGCGCCGAGCGGAACGTAGGCACAGATATTGAAGGCGACGTCGTTCCAGAGCACGCGTTGCGGCAACTGCCAGAGGAAGAATCGGACCGTCGCAGGCAGTGCCGTCCATCCGGTGAATGGCTGCAGGCTGGCGTAAATGATGACGCCAACGCAGATGACGGCGACCCAGACCGCGAGTGCGCTGCGCGGAATGGCAGGTTGTGCGGACCACGTCATGCCGGCACCACTGCCATTGCCGAGTCAGTGCAAAGCCAACGCTCAAAGATAGGCGTGATCAATCTTGAAGCCCACCACGTTGGACTGGCTGGCGTCGAGGTAGAGCTTGATTTCAATCTCGGCGCCACCATCGAGCCCGCGCCCGAGATTGGCCGTGGCAGGCGCGAATTCGGCGGGGGTGAACACCTTGCGGGCAACCATCTCGCCGCTCAAACCGTCCAGAGTCAGAATCAGGTGAGGGAATGCAACCGCCTGTTGACCGCTGTTGCGCAGCGTCGCGGTAAACACCAGCAACCCTTTGTGCGCAGGATCAGCCGCGAGATCTGCTCCGACAAAGCCAAGCGCGTCGGTCCGCCTGGGTGGTTCCAGCCGGCAACCAATGTGCTCGCAGGCGAGCGCCAGCGTCGGCGCCAGCGCCGGGACGCGACTCGCCAGCTCGTCGCGAAAGAAGTAAGCCGCCTGCGCCGCGAGCGCCACGACGGCGAGCACCGACAGCAGGCCGTAGGCAATGCGGGTGCCTCGCGTTGCCTTCTGCGGCGCTGGCCGCCAGCGGTAGTGATCCGTCTCGCCGGTGGTGGTTACCGTCGCGGTACCGCCGGGGCTCTCGTCAAACGCGGTTGCCGGAATGGAAGGACCGCCCGCCGCGTCCATATTCCTGACCTGCACATCGTGCGTGCCGGTTTGCGTCGCGGCGGCTTTGGACTTGCCGGCAGTCGTCGTCGGTGAAGCACTCGGTGCGATGCGCGGCGTGCTCTTGCCGGAAACAGTCGTTACCGGTGCTGCTAGGACTGCCGGGGCCGCCGTGCCGACGGCCGACGGCGCGGCGGTTGCCGAGGCTCCCGCTACGCTCGTTGATGATGAAGGCGCGGGTTGCTCCACCGCAGGCATGGCCTGAATGATGGTGCGCGGCGGATCACCGCTCTCGTCGTCGTGCGTGGTGATGGGCGGCAGGGTGCCTTCAATCAGATGTTCAACGGCGTCGAAAATCCCCCGACAAGCACCACAGCGAACCAGCCCGGCATGCGGTTTCACCTGCTCCGGGCGCACGCGGAACTTGGCGCCACAATGGGGGCACCGCGTCACTGCCGAAACTTGTGTGATCGCCGTCATGCTGCAATCGTAGCGTAGGGGCCCTCAGTCGATGGCCACGCGCGGTGGCGAAGCTGCGGGCTCAGGGCGCGCGGGTTCCGCTCATGCGTACCCAGCCGTCGCGCTCGGCGGTCACCGTCATCGCGATCCACGGCGCGTAAGCGTCGGTGATCCGCTCGATCTGGGGTGGCAGGATACCGGCGAGCGCAAGTTGCCCACCGGGTTTGACGTGAGCGCAAATTGCCGGTGCCAGCACCGTCAGCGGGCCGGCGAGGATGTTGGCGACGACCACATCGAATTGACGATTGATCTCGGCGTCCGACACGGCGTAAGTTGCGGTCAGTCCGTTCGCTGCCGTGTTCAGTCGTGCAGTCTCCACGGCCTGCGGATCGATATCGACACCGACCACTTCAGCCGCGCCCAGCGCCGAGGCTGCCATCGCCAGAATGCCCGAGCCGCAGCCATAGTCCAGCACCGAGCGTCTGGCCAGCGGCAGATCGCTGAGCCATTGCAGACAAAGCCGCGTGGTCGGATGGGTGCCGGTGCCGAACGCGAGGCCCGGATCGACGCGCAGGTTGATGGCGGACGGGTCAGGCAACTCGCACCAGGTCGGCACGATCCATAGTCGCGGCGTGATCTGGATCGGCTCGAACTGCGCCTGCGTTGCCCGCACCCAGTCGGTCTCGGGCACGATACGGAATTCGTGCGGGCCGAGCGCACTTGCCTCGCCGTCAACGCCATCGCGCAAGGTTTGCCACAGCGCTTCGATGTCTTCGGTCGCCACGTTGCTGTCGAAGAGCGCTGCGATGCGGCTATCGGCCCAGCGCTGCGACAGCGGCATCCCCGGTTCGCCAAAGATCGGCTGCTCGGCATCGCTTTCGGCGTGCAGGTCGGCAACATCCACTGCCAGTGCGCCGGCCTCAAGTAGCGCGTCCGCAATCGCGTCCGCTGCGTCACCCTTGACCGGCCCCGAAATCTCAATCCACGTAGTCAAATCATCGCGTCCTAGCGCCGAACGGCGCGCCGTCATAGCGCCCAGTCCGGGCGCGTCGTCTTGGCCGCGAAGCGGCGACGTCCTGCGCGCAAGCGCTACTTCCGCCGCTCGGCCAGTTTGGCCATGCGCTGCTCAAGGTAGTGAATTGAAAAGCCGCCCTTGATGAACTGGGCGTCGTCCATCAGCTCGCGGTGCAGCGGGATGTTGGTCTTGATGCCTTCGACGATCATCTCGGAGAGCGCGATGCGCATGCGGGCGATGGCCTGCTCCCGGGTGGCGCCGTAGGCAAGCAGTTTGCCCACCATCGAGTCATAGTTCGGCGGCACGAAGTAGCCGTTGTAAGCATGCGAATCGACACGGATGCCAGGCCCGCCCGGCGCGTGCCAGCTGGTGATGCGCCCCGGCGAAGGTACGAAACTGTTCGGGTCTTCCGCGTTGATGCGGCATTCGATCGCGTGGCCTTTTTTGATGATGTCTTTCTGGCGAAGCGTCATCTTCTGATTGGCCGCGATCTTGATCTGCTCCTGCACGATGTCCACGCCGGTGATCAGCTCGGTCACCGGATGCTCGACCTGGACGCGGGTGTTCATCTCGATGAAGTAGAACTCGCCGTCTTCGTACAGGAATTCGAAGGTGCCGGCGCCGCGATAGCCGATCTTCTTGCACGCTTCGGCGCAGCGCTCGCCAATTCTCGCGATCAGCCGCTCCGGGATGCCCGGTGCCGGGCCTTCCTCGATGATTTTCTGGTGGCGGCGCTGCATCGAACAGTCGCGCTCACCCAGATAAACGGCATTCTTGTGCTGATCGGCGAGGATCTGAATCTCGATGTGGCGCGGGTTCTCCAGGAATTTCTCCATGTAGACCGTGCCGTTGCCGAACGCCGCCAGTGCCTCACCCTTGGTCAGCGTGACCGCATTGATCAGCGCCGCCTCGGTCTGCACCACGCGCATGCCGCGGCCACCGCCGCCGCCCGAGGCCTTGATGATGACCGGATAGCCAATGGTGCGGGCAATCTTGATGATCTCGCGCGGGTCATCGGGCAGCGCGCCGTCAACACCCGGCACCACCGGAACGCCGGCTTTCTTCATGGCCGCCTTGGCCGATACCTTGTCGCCCATCAGGCGGATGGTCTCGGCGCGCGGCCCGATGAATACGAAGCCCGATTTCTCGACCTTTTCCGAAAAATCCGCGTTTTCCGACAGGAAACCGTAGCCAGGATGGATCGCCTGCGCATCGGTCACCTCAGCCGCCGCGATGATCGCGGGCACGTTGAGGTAGCTTTGTGCCGACGGCGCCGGGCCGATGCACACCGATTCGTCGGCCAGCTTCACATACTTGGCGTCGGCATCCGCTTCGGAATGCACCACCACCGTCTTGATGCCCATCTCGCGGCAGGCACGCTGGATGCGCAGCGCGATCTCGCCGCGGTTGGCGATCAGGACCTTGTCGAACATCTGTGATTCCGGCTTCTTGGCCGAGGCAAGGGAGAGCGCCATCGTGATCTTGATCTATTCGATGATGAACAAGGCCTGGCCGTATTCCACAGCCTGACCGGATTCGACCAGCGCGGCCTTGACCACGCCGGACTTGTCAGCCTCGATCTCGTTCATGAGCTTCATGGCTTCGATAATGCAGAGCGTGTCGCCAGCGGTGACTGTGCTGCCCACTTCGACAAACGGCTTGGCGCCGGGCGACGGTGCGCGGTAGAACGTGCCAACCATAGGCGACTTGACCTGATGACCCACCGGCTCGGCCGGCGCTGCCGGTGCTGCGGCGGGCGCGGCTGCCGCTGCGGCGACTGCCGGCGCAGCCGCCACGGCTGGTGCCGGCATGGCGCCCATCATCGGCGCGGCGTAATGCATCATCGGCGGGACGGTGTTGGCGACCGTGCGGGTGATACGCACCTTCTCCTCGCCCTCAGTCACCTCCAGTTCGGCAATGCCGGACTCCTGAACGAGTTCGATGAGCGTCTTCAGTTTGCGCAGGTCCATGCGACAGGTCTCCTCTGCTGGAAGATTGCGGTTGCTGCGGGTGGCGCCGCAGCCGCTGTACTACTTGCGTGTACTACGGGTTGATAGGGGTGAGTGCCGGGGCCGGGTGGGCGATTGGGCAGGTTGACGGCTGCTCCGCGGTCAGCGGTTGCCGTATTCCGTGATCAGGAAATCGAGCGCGAGGTCATAGCCACGCACACCCATTCCTACGATGATGCCGCGCGCAATGGCGCTCAGATAAGAGTGATGCCGGAACTCCTCCCGCGCATGCACATTGGTAATGTGAACTTCAATAAACGGCAACGACGCGCCGGCAAAGGCGTCGCGCAGGGCCACACTGGTGTGGGTGAAGGCGCCAGCGTTGATGATGCAGGCGCGAGTGCCGTCGGTGCGGCTGGCGTGGATGCGGTCGAGCAGCACGCCTTCGTGATTGCTTTGCAGGCAATCGAGCTCAAAACCGGCCTTTTCGGCGCGCTTGACCAGATGCGACTCGATCTGTGCCAGTGTGGTCGAACCATACTTCTCGGGTTCGCGGGTGCCGAGCAGATTCAGGTTCGGCCCGTGCAGCAGGAGCACGCGCGGCGCCGTCACCTTGTCCGATTTGCGCGACTTGTCGGCCTTTGCAGCGGCCGATTTAGCGTCTTTCGCCATCAAGAATGACTCGCATCGATCAAAAAAATCAAGGCGAGTTGAATTGAGATAGGAGATAGTTTGCCTGAAATCCGGCTTTGTTGCCAGATGGCGACAGAATTTTCCGGCCAATCTGAGCGATTGGCGCGTCCCAGACGGTTGGCTGCGATCACTCAGAAAGCAAGCCGGAACTTGTATGGCTTTTTCTCGAAACTAGCTTTCGCATTGGGCTTACAGCCGAAAATAGCCAGAAGTCAACTCGACAGTCTTTTCGCCGTCAAGCCCTTATTGGATAGGGATTACAGCAAAAAGCTGATCATTTAGCGTCAGTCTTTTCTTGCGTCGGCTGGTCAGCCGGCCAAGTCTAAAATTAACCGATCATCGATGCGATTTCGCTGTATTTGAGGCGACCTACCCGACGAAGCAGCACTTCCCCGGCGGGCGATACCGCCAGCGAGAACGGCAATACGCTCTGTGGATTACCCATCGTCTTCAATTCGTCCAGCCAGGCCACGTCAGCCAGCAACACCGGGTAGTTGACGCCAATTTCCTTGACGAAGCGCTCGACGGGCTCGCGACGATCGACGGCGATGCCGACAAATTGCAGGCCTTTGCCGCCAAAGTCCTTCTGGGCCTTCACGAAATCCGGCATTTCCTCACGGCACGGCCCGCACCAGGTCGCCCAGAAATTGATCACCAGTGTCTTGCCCTGCCAGGTGGACATCGGTGTCGGCTTGCCGCCGTCCAGCCCCTCGAAGCTGGCGCCGAGCAGCTTGGCCTCCTCACCCTTGACCACGCCGCGCGTCAGCCACCAGTGGCCGCCAAGCACGCCCACGGCGCAGGCCGACACACCGGCCGCGCCGATCAACAAGGCCCGGCGTCCGCCGCTCATCGCTTCACTCATCGCTCACTCTCACTGACTCACGCGCTTGCGGAATTGCTGCTTGAAACTGGTACTCCCGCCTTCCACCGCCGCCACTTCCTTGCCGTCAGCGGCGGGCCGAAACGTCCGCGTGGTCGGCGGGTAGCAAACCCCGGCCTCCTCCGAACAGCCCTGATAGACGAGTTTCAGCTCGCCTGCGGCAGCGGCGGGCGAGGCCGCAACCAGTTGCAAGGGCTGGTCGTAAATCTCCACCCGGCCGAAATTCGGATCCTGTTTCATCTTGCCCTTCGGCAGCGAGAGGTTGGCAAGTGCCCGGCCGCCGGCCGACAGCTCGAAGCGGTCACGATAAAGATAGTGCCCCGGCATCACATCCACGCGCAGCACATACTTGCCGCGTTCCAGCGCTGCTGTAATCGGAAATGCTTCATCTACCGGCAAAGGTGCAGGCAATGTTGCGGGCGATGCTGAGCCAACCGGCCCCGGCGAGTTGCGTGGTGCCGACGACTGGGCACTGGCGGCGAGCGGCAGCAGTCCGCAAACCGCAACAGCAACCCACGCTTTGCGCCAGCCAGCCGTCGCCGGCGCACTTTTTTTGATGGCTGCTGTCATACTACGCACCACATATTGCGTTGATTTCGGTGGCACGGACGCGCCGGCGCCGGAACTGGTTGGGAGTCATTCATGCCACTGGTAATGCTTGGGATTTTAGTTGCGCTGCCGATGCTCGACATCTACGCCACACTTCGATTGGCCGAAGCGCTGAACGTTCCTGGCTGGACGCTGTTTGTTCCGGGCGTCATATTCGGTGTGACCATCTTCAAGCGGGAAACTCGCAACCTGCGCAGCCGCTTCGCCGCCGCCATGCAAAGCATGACGTTGCGCCCCATTGTGTTTGACAGCGGCCGCCGGCTGCTCGCCGCCCTGCTGCTGTTGGCGCCCGGCTTTCTGAGCGACGTTTTCGCGCTGTTTCTGCTGCTGATCCCGAGCCGCGCAGTCGCGCAACCCGCGACCGTCGTCGCCAGCGGACCGCAAACGATGGATGGGGAGTATCGGCGGGTGGAGTAGCGGGCGCGCGCCATGAGGCAGGCGCTTCAGCTCGCTAACCCGCTCACCTGCGACGGAAACCTAGCGCCGTAAAGTCGCGATTGCGATAGATGTTCACTACTCGCTCGATTTCCCGGTCAACGATACCCGGATCAAGTCCATCGCGCTGAAAGACATGTCTGATCAATGCAGCAAGATCCGCCTGGTCACAGCCACCGTGATCCATGCAAATTGACCGGAAGTACGTACTGTTGCGGCCGCATTCGTAAACGCCCAGCGCGCATGCAGTGAGCGGGCCGAGCAACGCATCAAGCGACATGTAAGCCCCCAGCATTGCCACGTCATCCGGCCAGAGATCGCCGCGAGGCTGCCCGGTCGCGCGGGGCGATTGCAACAGCAATCTTGCCCAAGTATCCGGCTGAGCGTCGAGAAATGCTTTCTCCAGCAGATCAAAGTCGCGCGGCTCCAGATCGCGACTATTCCTCGGGGTCAGCCAGCCCGCCCGTGAGTTGAACAGCAGCGCGCTGGTGACGCCCCGCGCCACCAATTGATCGTTGGCAGTGCGCCACGCGGCCCCAAACTCTGGAGAGAAAACGCGCCCCGCGCAATCGGTTGCTGATTGGGCAACCACCGCATCGTACGCCGCCCGCTCACCAGCGTTGAGCGGAGCCGCGTTCCGGACGAAGATATCCATCGTTCGCGCTGTACTGCCTTGCGCCTCCCCTGCTTCGAAATTTGACCAGGCACGCGTGAACTCGGCGCGTAGCTCGGGTATTGGCACCAGACGCTGAGGACCGACCTTGGACAGGGTCTCGTTCAGTTGCACATGGACTTCATTCGGCGGCATTGGCAAGCCGGTTTTAGGGTCGCGACTGTGCTCGGTCATGTACTGGCGCACATCTTTACCGTGCAACTGCACAGCCGTTGCCATGCAATGCAGCATTGCGTGCACAGCGCCGTGGACAAGCACTGGATCCCCCGAGTTGACCGCCTGCATTTGCGCGATCAGAGGATTGCCAAGCCCATTGAGCGCCCGCCATTTGCGCACCGGGTCAACCATGGGATCAGGCAGCAGGGTCGCGAGCGGCCGAGTTTCAAGGATCGGTGCCGAAGCGGGTGTTAGCCGCGACGATTGCGGTACTGAAGACACCTTGGCAGCGCCGACCGGGGGCTCGGTCTTTCGCAGCGCGTGCTCAGGCGCAGCGACCGGCCCGCTCTCGCGGAACGCCATGATCAGGCATGTCGCGACTATCAGTGCCGCAAGCACCAATAGCGTCGCGCCGCGCCTGAATGTCATCCAGCTGCCCGCCGCCGCACCAGCAACCAGACCCCAATCGCCATCAGGGGAACGCAAAGCCACTGGCCCATCGTCAGCCCGAGGGAGAGAAAACCGAGGAAGCTGTCGGGTTCGCGGAAGAACTCGGTGGTGAAGCGCAGCGCACCGTAGCCGAGCGCGAACATGCCGGCGACGTGGCCGTCCGGGCGTGACTTGCGCGAGAACAGCCAGACCAGCACGAACAGCACCACGCCTTCCGCAAAGAACTGGTAAAGCTGCGATGGGTGACGCGGGATCTGGTCAACATGCGGAAACACCATGGCCCACGGCAGCGACGGGTCGGCGGCGCGGCCCGGCAGTTCGGCGTTGATGAAGTTGCCCATGCGGCCAGCCCCCAGCCCCGGCGGCACCAGCGGCGCGATGAAATCCATCACCCGCCAGAACGGCCGCTCGGTGCGGCGTCCGTATAGCCACATGGCGAACAGCACGCCGAGCAACCCGCCATGAAAGCTCATGCCGCCTTGCCACACCGCGAAAATTTCCAGCGGATTGGCGAGGTAGTAGCCCGGTTTGTAGAACAGGCAGTAGCCAAGCCGGCCACCGAGCACCACACCAAGAATGCCGTACAACAGCAGGTCATCGAGATCCGCAGGCTTCCAGCCCTTGAGGATTTGCTGCCGCGCCCGATAGCGGCCGAGCAGCAGGAACATGGCGAACGCCGCGAGATACATCAGCCCGTACCAGCGCACCGCCAGCGGGCCGATTTGAATGGCGATCGGGTCGATTTCGGGGTGGATGAGCATTGGCTTCGCAGGACGAAAAGACGAATGACGAATGACGAAATCCAGCCGCAAGACTGCAGTTCGTCGCCGGACGGACTGCGAGTGTAAGGCGGACAGGGCGGGGTGAGAGAATAGCCGGCAGCAAGCGGGCGTTACCGCGCTTCTGTTTCGTCATTCGTCCTTCGTCATTCGTCCTCAAAAGAACATGTCCTACAACCGCCGCAGCAAACTCATCACCGCGGGTGTCGCCCGCTCCCCCAACCGCGCCATGCTTCGCGCCGTCGGCTTCGGCGATGGCGATTTTGAGAAGCCCATTGTCGGTGTCGCCAACGGGCACAGCACGATGAACCCGTGCAACGCCGGCATCCAGCCGCTGGCTGATCGTGCCTGTGAAGCAATCAAGGCGGCGGGCGGCATGCCGCAGATGTATGGCGTGATCACCGTCACCGACGGCATCAGCATGGGCACCGAGGGAATGAAGTATTCGCTGGTGTCGCGCGAGGTGATCGCCGATGCCATCGAGACCGCCACGCAAAGCCAGATGATGGACGGCGTGCTGGTGCTTGGCGCCTGCGACAAGAACATGCCGGGCGGCATGATCGCGATGTGCCGCATGAACATCCCGGCGATTTACTGCTACGGCGGCACCATCAAGCCGGGCAACTGGAAGGGCCAGCCGCTGACCATCGTGTCGCCGTTCGAGGCGGTGGGCAAGATGGCGGCGGGCACCATCAGCCAGGAAGATTTCGACGGCATCGAAAAGCACGCCTGCCCGACCAATGGCGCCTGCGGCGGCATGTACACCGCAAACACCATGTCGTCGTCGTTCGAGGCGCTCGGCATGAGCCTGCTCGGCTCGTCGTCGATGGCAAACCCGGACCCGGAAAAGGCCGACAGCGTGGCGGAATCCAGCCGTGTGCTGGTCGAGGCGATCAAGAAAGACCTGAAACCGCTCGACATCATCACCAAAAAGTCGATTGAAAACGCGGTGGCGCTGATCATGGCAACCGGTGGCTCCACCAACGCCGTGCTGCACTACCTGGCCATCACCCACGCTGCGGGCATCGACTGGACCATCGACGACTTCGAGCGCATGCGCAAGAAGGTGCCGGTGCTTTGCGATCTGAAGCCTTCGGGCCAGTACGTGATGACCGATCTGCACGAGGTCGGCGGTGTGCCGCAAGTGTTGAAGCTGTTGCTCAACAAGGGTTTGCTGCATGGCGACTGCATGACGATCACCGGCCGCACGATGGCCGAAGAGCTGGCCAATGTTCCCGACCTGCCGCGCAAGGATCAGGACGTGATCCGCCAGCCGGACAATCCGCTTTATGCCCAGGGCCATCTCGCCATCCTCAAGGGCAATCTGGCGCCCGAAGGCTGCGTGGCCAAGATCACCGGCCTCAAGAACCCGGTGCTGACCGGCCCGGCACGGGTGTTCAACAGTGAGCCGGAGTGCATGGACGCCATCATGGCGAACAAGATCAATCACGGCGACGTGCTGGTGCTACGTTACGAGGGCCCAAAGGGAGGCCCCGGCATGCGCGAAATGCTGGCGCCGACCAGCGCCATCATCGGCAAGGGCATGGGCGAGACGGTCGCCCTGATCACCGACGGCCGTTTCTCGGGTGGCACTTGGGGCATGGTGGTTGGCCACATTGCGCCAGAGGCGCAGGTGGGTGGCCTGCTCGCTCTGGTAGAGGAAGGCGACTCGATCACAGTGGACGCACACAAGCTGCTGATCCAGCTGAACGTGGATGAAGCGACCATCGCCGCGCGCCGCGCCAAATGGACGGCGCCGCCGCCGCGCTACACCAAGGGCGTGATGTACAAGTTTGCGCTGCTGGCATCGAGCGCGAGCAAGGGTGCCGTGACTGATCTGTAGGCGATCACCAGAAAGGACGTAGCCCGGCTGCTCGCTGCCGGGACCGGTTGCAGAGGAACCCGGATGCGAGCATCCGGGCTACAGCGTCCATGTTCACCGACCGCGTCAACAATCGCCCGGCCGAGGCGTTATTGCTTGCTATGAACCTTCGTTGTCTCCCTCTCTGCGCCATCGCGGCGCCGCTCGCTGCGGCTTGCCTGCCGGCCCACGCGATTGACTCCATCCCGCTCGATCAGCTGCAGCCCGGCCTGTGGAAGGTGGAACGCAAGATCGAGAAACTTGACCTCAACCCGGTTGAGTACGAAACGCGCAACACCGAATATTGCGCCAGTCCGCGCAAGGAAATCTCGCGGGTGCTTTCGATCACCAATCTGCTGTGCAAGACCGAGGACAGCAAGGTGGGCGACAACCGCTACAAGGTGCACGCCACCTGCCGCTTGCCCGGCATCCGCGGCGAGAACACGACGGTGATCACCATCGTGAGCCCGACCGAATACACCGCCGAGGTCGACACCATCGGCACCAAGTTCGGTGAGAAGCAGCATCGCAAGGAAATGATTCGCGCGGTGCGTGCCGGAGACTGCCAGAGTTGATCGGCATTGCTGGTGCGACTGCGCATCAGTGGCACTACGGCGCACTACAGACATCCGGCGAGACTACACTCGCCCGCATGAAAGCCACCAAAATCGTTGCCACGCTCGGGCCCGCGAGCGACACCGTTGACATCATCGCCGCGATGATTGAGGCCGGGGCCGATGTGTTCCGCCTTAACTTCTCGCACGGCACACCGGAAGACCACGCCGGCCGCGCCCAGCGTGTGCGCGAGGCCGCGGCGCGCTGCGGGCGCGAAGTTGGCATCATGGGCGACCTGCAGGGGCCGAAGATTCGCGTCGGCAAGTTCGACGGCGGACGCGCCCATCTCGAGGTAGGCCAGGCATTCATTCTGGACGCAGCGCTTGACAACAAGGCGCCGCTATCAAACAGCGAGCGCGCCAGCCTCGACTACAAACAGTTGCCGCAAGACGTAAAAGCCGGCGATACGCTGTTACTGGCCGATGGCTTGATCCAGCTGACGGTCGCGCGGGTGGAAGGTGATTCGGTGCACACCATCGTCATCCACGGCGGTGAGCTGTCCAATAACAAGGGCATCAACAAACTCGGCGGCGGCCTGACCGCGCCAGCATTGACGGCGAAAGACCTGGCCGACATCAAGACGGCCGTGGATATTGACGTCGACTACCTCGCCGTCTCGTTCCCGAAGAGCGCAGCGGACATGCAGACGGCCCGCACCGTGCTGGCAGCAGCCGGTGGCAAGGCGCGGCTGATCGCCAAAATTGAGCGCGCCGAGGCAATCGTGCCGCAGACGCTCGACGAAATCATCGAAGTCAGCGACGGCATCATGGTGGCGCGTGGCGACCTCGCTGTAGAGGTTGGCAACGCGGCAGTTCCCGCACTGCAGAAGCGCATGATTGTCCGCGCCCGTGACAAGAACAAGCTGGTGATCACAGCGACCCAGATGATGGAGAGCATGATCACCGCGCCAGTTCCCACGCGCGCCGAGGTCAGCGACGTCGCCAACGCGGTGCTCGATGGCACTGATGCGGTGATGCTTTCGGCCGAATCAGCTGCCGGGAAGTACCCGGTGGAAACGGTCAAGGCGATGGCCGCCATTGCCCTCGCGGCCGAGCGCTCGCAGGTGTACGAGCTGGATCGTGATTTCATCAATCAGCAGTTTGTGCGCGTCGACCAGGCCATTGCGATGGCATCTTTGTTCGCCGCCTTTCACCTGAACGCCAAGGCGATTGCCGCGCTGTCGCAGTCCGGTTCCACGGCGCTCTGGATGAGTCGTCACGACAGCGGTGTGCCGATTTACGCGCTGACACCCGAGGTCGCCGCCGCCCGCCGCGCCGCACTCTACCGCGGGGTGCGCCCGGTGGTGGTGCCGTTTGATGCTGACCGTGATCGCGCCCTGCAGGCCGCCGAAGACGCACTGAAGTCGCGCGCCGCGGTCGCCGACGGCGATCTGATCGTGCTGAGCTGCGGCGAGCCGATGGGCAAAAGCGGTGGCACCAACGCGCTGAAAGTGGTTCGCGTCGGAGAACACCGGAGCTAGCAGCTTTTTCGTTAACTGGCGTCCGCATTGGGCCCAAGCGTTGAAAATGCAGGAAGTCGACTTTCTGCCAAATAATGCCGTGAGCCCATATCCAATAAGGATTTCACTGAAAAGTTGATGGCCGGAAAGCTCGCCAGCGACGGCAGCTACACTGCGCGCATGGAAGCTCAAGTCAAACCGACGCAGCGTGTGCTGCTCGGCATCACTGGCGGAATCGCCGCCTACAAATCCGCTGAACTGGTACGGTTGCTGGTCAAGTCTGGCCGTGAAGTGACGGTGGCGATGACCGCCGCCGCCCGCGAATTCGTCGGCCCGGCCACGTTCCAGGCACTGTCGGGTCGCCCGGTCTATAGCGACCTCTGGGACACGCGGCCTGACAACGGCATGGCCCACATCGAGCTCACCCGCAATAACGATGTGATGCTGATCGCGCCGGCGTCGGCCGACTTTCTGGCACGGCTGGTGCACGGCCGCAGCGATGATCTGCTCTCCACCACCGTGCTCGCCCGCACCATCCCGCTGATCGCGGCGCCCGCGATGAACCTGCAAATGTGGCAAAACCCGGCCACCCAGCGCAACGTCACGACACTGAAGGCTGACGGCGTGCACATCATCGGCCCCGGCAACGGTGACCAGGCCTGCGGCGAAATCGGCGACGGCCGCATGCTCGAACCCGCTGAGATCATGGCCGCACTTGAAGCGTGGGCGCAACCGAAAACCCTGCTCGGCAAGCGCGTGCTGATCACTGCCGGCCCCACGCAGGAAGCGATTGACCCGGTGCGAGTAATCACCAACCATTCCAGCGGCAAGATGGGCTACGCCCTCGCGCAGGCCTGCGCCGAGGCGGGTGCAGAGGTCGTGCTGGTGAGCGGGCCGACGCATTTGTCCACGCCGTTCGCCGGGGCCTCCCCGGGCGAGCCCGGTGGCGTTCGCCGCGTCAACGTCATCAGTGCAGCCCAGATGCTTGCCGCCGTTGAGGCGGAAGTTGACGAGAGCGACATCTTCATCGCCGTCGCCGCTGTCGCCGACTACCGTCCGGTCAGCAGTGCCGAGCAGAAAATCAAGAAATCAGACGCCGGGCTCAACATCCACCTTGAACCGACCGTGGACATCCTCGCGCGAATTGCTAAACACGCACGCCGCAGCAACGACCCACGCAAGAACGGCACGCCCCCCTTCTGCGTCGGCTTCGCAGCGGAGAGCGAAAACGTCGAGCAATACGGCGCCGAAAAGCGCGCCCGAAAAGGCATCCCCCTGCTCATCGCCAATCACGCGCAGAGCGCGTTTGGGGCGGATGAAAATGAGGTTACGCTAATTGACGAGCGCGGCGCAGCGGGGGCTGTGCGTCTGCCGCGAATGGCGAAGCTGGAGTTGGCGAGAAGCCTCGCGGCGAACATCGCCAGTCGGATCAGTCCCAAGGCTTGAACGGCGCGATACCGATTACTTCGGCAGTTTTCGCGTCGATGATTACGGCCATATCCTCGGCGCGATCCTTCAGACCGAGAAACAGCACGTTACGCTCATCGAGCTGTCGCCGACTTAACCACGCGTTGATGTCGCCTTGCTGCTGGGGATTGCGGACACGCAGGTCAGCAATGGGCTCTGCGCGTTTACGCAGCTCCTCGCGCATCTCGGTCAGAGGAACGTGGTGTTGTGGCATATGCCCATAGTCGACGCCGGACAGCGAGCTGGAGAGTACGCGTTCGCGTTCGGCCGCGTCGGCTGCCACCCGCGTACCCACCCACAGCGGCCCCCACTTGGGCAGCTCAGTGCCACTGCGTGCCAGATCTGAATCAGCGACCTCGTTGGCATGAATGACGTCGAACCGATGCCCCAGACCGGCCACATAAACCGGCCGTCCCGCATAGAGGGTAACCGCGCCGTACGTCATCGCCGCTGCCTGAAGCGCGACGATCACGGCGACATCAAAGTACAAGCTCCGCTTGCCCTGCTTGAACACCACGAGCGTCAGTAGTGGTCCTATCGCGACATCCACGCCAACCAGGGTCAGAAAGATCGGCAGGGCGCCTGACGTCCTGAATAATGGGTCTGGATACCAGACAAACCAAAACAAGGCGAGCAGGACCACACCGATCACGATGGATGCAGACAGGTGAACTAGCGCGGCGTGTACTCGATTCATTTTCAAATGGTAGTGCGTTACGCCGGTAATCGCAGACGGTTCACCGTCCGAAATCAATGCAGCGCTACAAAAGAAAAGGCCCCGCCACAGCGGGGCCTCGCGCGATCAAACTAGAAATTACTTCTTCGTTCCGCGGCAGGATGACGGCAGGAACTTCGCCGGCACGCTGGTCCCACCATCGCCACAGACCCAGTCCACCGCAGCGATCGATACACCTGCCGTGCCCGGCGCAACCGCTGCACCCGTCGAGTCCTTGGCGGTCGGCGTCATGTCGATCAAATTCGTAGCCACTTCCGGCGGCGCTTTCATCGTCACCCTCACGACTCCGGCCGCGCCTACTGCGACTGAAGTGACATATACCGTATTCACCGACTGGCAACCGGCCATCGCAGCGGTGGTCGGCCACGCGCTCTGCGTGCCCACATACTCAGCAACCGCCAGCTTGCAGGGCGCAGCGACATTGATGCCTTCCGTCACCTTGGTACGGACCGTGTAGTCCTGATACATCGGAATAGCGATGGCGGCCAGAATACCGATAATCGCGATAACGATCATCAATTCGATCAGGGTGAAACCCTGTTGCATACGACGTTTCATTTCAATTTCCTTCCCGGGAAGTAGTGCTTCAATGTGCAGCGACGGGCGCTGCGTACCTCTATGTGTGCAGATGCTGTGCCAGTCAGTCTCGAATATGCGTACGTCATATGCAAGTGCTTGATTTCGCGATGCTTTGCGAGATATCCGAAATACGCGGGTAGCGGTCGCCGGATTTTTGAGTAGCAATTTATGTTCGCAATTGCGCCAGGAATGACAAATTTCGTCACTCATTCACATGCGGTGACAACCTCCACCCGTCAGCTGAGTGACGCGTGGGAGGACATTAGAGGCCGAAACACCTTTCGAAAATCGCTGCGCAAAATGAAAAGCCCCGCCAGAGCGGGGCCTTGTGCGAACAAACTAGAAATTACTTCTTCGTTCCGCGGCAGGATGACGGCAGGAACTTCGCCGGCACGCTGGTCCCGCCGTTGCCACAGACCCAGTCCACCGCAGCGATCGATACACCTGCCGTGCCCGGCGCAACCGCTGCACCCGTCGAGTCCTTGGCGGTCGGCGTCATGTCAATCAAATTCGTAGCCACTTCCGGCGGCGCTTTCATCGTCACCCTCACAACTCCGGCCGCGCCTACTGCGACTGAAGTGACATATACCGTATTCACCGACTGGCAACCGGCCATCGCAGCGGTGGTCGGCCACGCGCTCTGCGTGCCCACATACTCAGCAACCGCCAGCTTGCAGGGCGCAGCGACATTGATGCCTTCCGTCACCTTGGTACGGACCGTGTAGTCCTGATACATCGGAATGGCGATGGCGGCCAAAATACCGATGATCGCGATTACGATCATCAACTCGATCAGGGTGAAACCCTGCTGCATACGACGTTTCATTTCAATTTCCTTCCCGGGAGGTTTGCTTGGAGATTCAGCGTTTGGCGCTGGTTAGGCATTCGGTTGCAGCCGCCGTGCCAGTAGACCGCCCGGTCAGATTGACAATGACTAATCATTTGTTTTTATTGACATTTATGAAATGTCTTAACCGACATCGGTCGGTTGGGAGTGGGTCGAGGGTGAACTATTGGCTGCGGTAGCCAATCTGCTTTGACAAATTCCGTCACGCAACTGACAAGTGTCGTCGCCAAATGCATACCGTTCATCCTGCTGACCGATGAGCAACATTGCCGCATGTCACGAGACGACCGAGGGCTTTCGAAGTGGCCTGAACACATCAATATCGCCATAACAATCAGGGGCTTCGCTCTCAGGGAACCACCCCGGAACCCCAAGAATCGGTAGCGCAAGCCTTCGCTCGCTGGCGGCGAGCAGCGTGCCGCTGGCGATGCCCCGGGCGAGGAGTTCGTCGATTGCGTCTGCCGATGCCTCTGCCGCCAGCGGCAACCACAGCGCCTTCACCGTCAAGCCGCGATGCGGATTGCTGGCGAGCTGCTCCAGGGTGCCGTGGCCGAACAGGATGACGCGGCAGTCGCGGATGAAGTCGGCGCGATGGTCGACAAACAGCCGCCGCCACTCGTGTGCCTCGTGCAAAGCGCGCAAATCATCGCGCTGGCTGATGATCAGGGCGCCTGCTTCGTCAAACAGCGTCAGGATGTCGCGTCGCCGCGGGCGGCCGTTGGCGGTGGCTGCTGCGCCCAGCGCAACATGGGTTTCGCTGATAGCGCGCTTGGCTGCGGGGAAGGTGTGCCAGACCAGCGCGTTGACGGTGTCGTGCAGGCTGTCGGGGCGGACGATCAGCTCGTTCTGCTCGACGATGCGGCGCTCGAAGTCCATCGCACCGGCTGCCCGCACGGGTGGCGCAACCAGACGAGGAATCACGCTGGCCGACTCTACCCAATCTCGCGCAGACGAGGCCTCAAGCGTTGGCAAGTACTCACGATAGGGCGCGAACGCGGGGCGCTCGAACAGCGCTGACGGAATCGGCGCCAGCGATACGTGATCAGGCCGATCAGCGATGACGGCTGCCACCCATGCCGCCCAGCACGACGAATATCACGATCAGCACGGCGATCACGGCGAGCGTGATCTTGATCCAGCTCTTCGGATATTCGCCGTCGATCTTGCCGGTCACGGCATTGATGATGACCTGATAGTCCTTGCTGGAGTACACGTAGGTCATCAGCCACACCGGTGCCAGGATGTGCTTGAAGGTTTGCCGCGAGAAGTTGGCGTTGACCTGCAAATTGCGCTGGGTGTCGCCCGGCACCTGCCGCGAGCAGAGTGCTCGGGTGTCGTCCATCATGCGCTCTCGACTGGCTTTTGCCGCAGCGATCAGGTCAATCTGATAGCGCTCAACCGTCCAGCCGCTCACATAGGCAGGGTCGTAGGGTTTGAGCGCGCCCGTGCCCTTGTCGGTGGTCGGGAATGGCTCGATATTGCGCAGCAGGCCCTGATGCACGCCCTTCGAGCCACACACGAGGGTGTCGTCGAAGAAGTGGTTGAGGCTGCCCGAGGCATACTCCCAGCGCACTCGCTGCGCCTGTCGTGTCTTCTGCTCACCGTTGTCGTAATAGGTCTCGGTGACGTAGTAGTAGTACCCCGCCTCGGCCTGCCAGCGGGCATCCACCAAGGCATCAAACGTCCAGTAGGGCAGATACACGCCTTTGACGGTATCGGTCATTGCCTTCTTTTTGAGCGCGTTCGGCGCCCACCACAGCTTGCCGTACCAGGCGCGGATGCGGTCGCGCGCCTGCGGTTCGCTCACCTGAATCGGCAGTATCGCCTCGGGTCGAATGACGTCGCCGGATTCGTCATAGTCGACGATTGCCGACGCGCCACAGAACTCGCACGACTTGGCCTGCTTTGACGCATCGAACACGCTGATCGCCTGACATTGCCGGCACTTGATCATGCGCGTCGCGCGCGCCCAGCCGCGCGATTCGCCCTGCATGTCGCGCAGCGCAGCCACCAGATCGTGCTCGACGATGTCGGTGGACTGAATGCCGGGCATCGCCTCCGATTCCTTCGGCATCGGCGCTTCGGTGCCGCAAAAGGCGCAGATGAGTTTTTGCTTGGCCGGGTTCCAGACAGCCTCGCCACCGCAGGCGACGCAGGAATATTTGCTGCGGGCCTGCTTTTCAGGCGCGGTCGCGGCCGTGTGAGTGGCGGTTTCCTGATTCATTGCTGCGAAACTTTTTTAGTCGAGACGCGCTATGGCGCGCAGGTAGGTCATACGCAGACACACATAAACGCCGAGCGCCCCCTGTCCGATGGCCGCCGGCAGGCCGGAACCCGGCACCGCGAGCGGCAGCAACGCTGCCACCGCGCAGAGCGCTGCCAGTACGAGCTTCTCGGTGACGTCAGCGTCGCTGACCAGCACGAACCACGCGAACACAATCAGGATGAAGATGGTGGACACGGTGGACCAGCTATACGTGATTGGTTGAACAGTGACTTTTTACCGGAAAGACCATTTGACGAGGGCTTACAACCGATTTCAGGCAAAGTCGACTTCAGCCGAAACTAGCCTTTAGCCCTCGTTCAACCGCACTTTCAGTCAAAAGTTGGCAGTGCCTAGCCCTTCAGGAACGCATCCACCGCGTCCTTCGTGATGCGCCACTGGGTGCCAATCTTGCGGCCTTTCAGGGTGCCGGCGTCCAGTTCGGCCAGCACGTCAGATTCGGCGACACCGAGGACCTGCGCCACCTGCGCCGGATTCATCAGTTCCATCGCCGGCGCCGCCGCTGGCGCTGCGGCAGCGGCGGCCGCAACAGGCGCAGCCATCGCGCCCGGCACCATGCCGCGCGGCGCGTTCGGATTGGCGCCCACGGTGCCGCCTGGTTGGTTGATCATTTGCTGGCCAACGCCCATCGCCACCGCAAATTCGGCACCAAAGCCCATGGTGCCTGCCTTGCCTTCGCCCACGGCGTTCGCCATGTTGTAGCGGATGTATTCGCCCATGTCGCCGATGGTGGTCATGGCACCGCGCTTGTCGATCGCCTGCTCCACTTCCGGCGGCAGCGAGACGTTCTCGATGTTGAACGAGGTGACCTCGATGCCGTACTTCGCCGTCGTGATCGGATTGATCGCGGGCAACAGCGCGCTGCCAATTTCGCTGTAGCGCGCAGCGACGTCGAGCGCGGGCACCTTGGCGTTGGCGATCGCCTCGGTAAAGACCGTCACGATCTTCGAGCGCATCACATCCGCAAATTCATCAAGGCGGAAGTGATTGTCGGTGCCGGCCACTTCTTTCAGGAACAGCGGCGGGTTGACGATCTTGAAGTCATACTGGCCAAACGCGCGCATGCGTACCACGCCGAAGTCGGCGTCGCGCATCATGATCGGGTTGGCCGTACCCCACTTGTTGCCAGCAAAGGTGCGCGTGGTGACGTAGTACACATCGGCCTTGAACGGCGTCTCGAAACCGTATTTCCAGCCGAGGATCGTCGACAGCACCGGGATGTTCTGTGTCGACAGCGTGTGCTTGCCGGGGCCAAGCGTGTCGACGTATTGCCCAAGGTAGACGAACTGCGCGACCTGGCTTTCGCGAACGATCAGTTGCGCGTTGTTCTTGATCTGCTTGTCGTCGTCCGGCCAGCGATACGAGAGCGTATCGCGCGAATCATCCTGCCACTCGATGATCTCGATCAGCTCTTTCTTGATGAAGTCCATGAGGCCCATTGTGATTTCTCCCTGCGGTCAAATGACGAAAGACGGGTGACGAATGACGAACTGCGGCGCTACGACCGCAATCGGACTACTTACTTCGTGGCGACCTTGGTTTGCGCCGCATTCAGACGTGCTTCCAGCTGCTCACGCGGAATCGCACCCGCGACCATGCGACCATCCGCCAGAAAGAACGACGGCGTGGCGCGAACACCCAGCTTCTGGCCCAGCTCAACAGTTGCGTCGACCGGATTGGTGCAATCGCCCTTTGCCGCCGCATCAAATTTCTTGCGCAGCACCGCGTCCTGCCATGCCGCGAGACGATCCTTGGCGCACCAGATCGCCTTCTGCTTGTTGCGGGCGGCCGGATGCAGCGAATCAATCGGGTACATGAAGTTGTAGACCGTGACGTTGTCCACGTCTTGCAGGGTCTGCTCCAGACGCGTGCAGAACGGGCAATCAACGTCGGTAAACACATACATCACGCGCTCACCCTTGCCGCGCACAAACTTGATGGAGTCGGCCAGCGGCAGCGTCTTGACGTCGATGGCGCTCAGTTCTGAGGTGCGCTCCTCAGTCTTGTTGGTCATCGTCGCGGTTTCAATCAGATTGCCAACGATGAAGTGGGTGAGCTTTTCATCGAAGTAGATGAGGTCATCGCCGACCATCGCTTCATACGTACCTGGGAAAACCGAGGCACGCAAGCCCTTGATCGGCGCGCCCTTGAAGCGCTCTTCCAGCACCGCCTTGATTGCGGCCAGTTTTGCGTTGTCGGCGTCGGCGCCACGAGCGGCAGTGGCTGGTGACGCCTTGGCGGCCTTGTCGGCCTTGCCAGCGGGCGGCTGTTGCGCGTTGCAGGCGCCGAGCAGGACACCTGAGGCGAGCAAGGCGACGATGATGCGTTTCATGGGGGACATTCCTTCAGTTGCGCGGATTAAAGCGTTCATTGCATCGCGTTGGTAGACAGCGTGCGACGAAACGCGGGCAGGCGGCCGAAAAGACGCATTCCAGCGTCACCAGCCGCCATCAGCCATGGGCGTTCGGACTGATTGTAGAGGCGGAAAAGCCCATCGGTCGTCAACTGCATGGCAAGCGTCGGGCCGTACCGCTGCCGCCGGTAGCGGGCCAACAGCAGGGGATGACCGGGATCAGAGGCAGATATTTCCGTACCGGACCAGAGGTCAAGTAAACAGCAGGCGTCGGCGAGTCCCACGTTAACACCCTGCCCGGCCAGCGGATGCATGGCATGGGCGGCATCGCCAACCACCAGCAGCCGGCGACCGACCGGGTCGGCCAAGCGCAAAAGATTGAGCGGGAAACTGCGCGGCTTGCCAGCCACCGCACACAAACCGATGGTCTGCCGGCTCACCGCATTGATCGCCCGCAGCAGCTCGTCATCGGTCATTGCGCAAAGCAAAGCGGCGCGCTGCGGATCGGTCGACCAGACCATCGAAACAGCCGGCCTTCCGGCGATGCCCGGCAGCGGTAACAGCGCGAGGATTGAGCCGTCTGGCACAAACCACTGAACAGCGGTGTCGCGATGTGCTGTTTCCGCAATCAGGTTGGCAACCACGCCGTGTTGCGGGTAACTATGGCGCGTTGCGGCCAGACCAGCAGCCTCCCGCAGACGCGATTGCGCGCCGTCGGCGATGACCACCACGCGGGCTTGCAACAGGCTGCGGTCGGCCAGTTCGACCAGTTTCGCATCGGCCCCTGAGTCGCTGATGTCATGCAGATCAACGCCTTCGCCCTGCACCAGTTGCACGCCAGCCTGCACAGCCGCCCGCGAGATGGCGACGGTCAGCGCTTCATGCTCAATGACACGTGCGAGCTCGTCTTGGGCTGTGTCTGCAGCCCGAATGTGCAGCGATTCGGCGCTGTTGCGGCCAAACACGCGCATGTCGCTGACGGTCGCGCAACGCTTGGCGTCAAATACGACGCCCTGTGCGGCCAGCCACCGCAGGTTGCCCGCAGCCACGGTATACACACGAACGGACAGAGGAGTCAGCTCATCTCGTGAACCAGCATCCGGCCGGGCATCACGCTCAACCACCGCCACGCGCGCTGCAGCACCGAGCGCCCGTTTTGCAGCGAGCGCGCAGGCCCAGCCGACGGGCCCGCCACCGGCGACGAGGACGTCGAAGTTATTCGTGTTCACGGCTCTGCAGCTACGCGACTACCACGTCAATTCTTCAATCACGTGGTTCTGGTTGGTATAGATGCAGATCTCACCGGCCACCTTGAGCGACTCGGCGACGATGTCGCGCGCCGACAGCTCGCTGTGTTGCGTCAAGGCTCGAGCCGCCGCCTGTGCGAAGCCGCCGCCCGAGCCGATGGCCACAATGCCGTGTTCGGGCTCCAGCACGTCACCGTTGCCGGTGAGAATGAGCGAGGCACTTTGATCGGCGACCGCAAGCATCGCCTCGAGGCGGCGGAGAATCCGGTCCTGCCGCCAGTCCTTGGCAAGCTCCACGGCGGCCCGGGTGAGGTGTCCCTGATGCTTCTCAAGTTTGCCTTCGAACCGCTCAAACAATGTGAAAGCGTCCGCCGTTGCGCCGGCAAAGCCCGCCAGAATACGGTCGTGATACAGCCGCCGGACTTTGCGCGCCGTCGCCTTGACGACCATATTGCCCAAAGTCACCTGACCGTCGCCACCGATTGCCACCGAATTGCCGCGGCGCACCGATACGATTGTGGTGCCGTGAAAGTCGAGTCTGGATTCCATGAGAGCGAGCCGCGCAGCGGCAGAAGCAAATGTCGGGGGCGTAGCGAACAGTCGTGTCAGACTGTCTTCACAAAGAGGTGTCCGGGCACGCCAGTCAGCTGAAGCAGCACCTGAATGATCGGCGTCGCGCCCAACACACGCACATCAATGGCCTGCGCCATTAAACGGGTAAACGCGTTGGCGACGGCTCCGCCGCAGACGAAATCGACGCGCAGAACCTGGCGCATGTCGACTACGACAGGATTGGTCGTAACCTTGTCTACCGCCACGGTCTTCAAGGAAGGGTCGGCAGCGCCCTTGAGCTCCCCGACCCAGATCACGCGGTCGTCAACCAGATCGCTTTCAGGAGCGTCCGCCTCGGCGACCTGAGACGTAAGCACGCTGCGTTGAAGCGGCGTCAGCGCCTCGAGTGAAGGTGGCGAGATTTCAAAGGTCACAGCGAAGTCAACGGCACGATCATCAAAGACTGCGGATTGACCAGACCATTGCAGCAGTTCAAGCACGAGATACCACTGCCCCTTGCGCGAGCGCTCGCCAGCCTTCAGCGGAGCAGACAACCGTCGGATCGTGGCATCCAGCGCACGGAACGAAATCACCGCGCCTTTTCGCCGCAACGACGCGAGCGCCCCCGCCAACAGCAGGCCGCAGACGTCGTTGGCGCCGTTCAATTCGGCAATATCAAGATCGAATCGTTGTGGCGCCGGTGACGCGTCCTTGCGCTTTGCAGCTTCGCTAAGCGCCACAATCACTGGCGCTTGCGGGTCTGTCAGATCGCCGCGTAGCAGGGATTTGGGTTTGGCCCGAACAGCGGCAGCTGCGGTGGGCTTGCTGGCCGCGTTACTGCCGACAGCCATCTCATCCCAGGCAGGAGCGGAACGCTCAAATTGAACGACGAAGCGCAGTGCAAGGTCTTCGAACGATGCACGGTCATCGGCCCGGGCGTAAAGATCAAACAGGCACATCCAGACCATCGGCTGCGACCGCTCCGCAGTGTCCAGCGCGTGCACCAGTGCGGCGGTAGCCGCCGTGGCATTGCCGTGGGCGAACATTAGTGCCGAGTTTTCCAGCGAGGGGCCGAGTGCGCCCTCCTCCTCGACCTCAATGCGGGCCGCCTGCGGCGCCCAGCCGCCAAGCTCGGTATCGCCGTGATGCCGTGAAATGGTCGTGGCAGGATCAGCGAGATTCCTGCCATCCTTTCCCGGTTTGCCCGCAACATCGACAGGGGCCAGCTCAAGCTTTGCGCTGGCAGCTTTGGGCGACTTGGGGAAGATCTTGAATGCCATCTGAATTGTTGCTTGTAATCGTCAACGACAGATCACGGAACGGGTACCGCATCTACCAGACGGTAGTACAAACCCGCCGGATCGTCCTTGAGCACTTGCAGAGTCCCGCTCAGAGCAACCGCATCAAAGCCGTAGCGGACATCCGACTTGGCCCGCACTTCAATCATTGCATCCGGCCCCGCAGGCAGACAGAACGAGCAATGCGGTGGCGCTGCAACCAGAAGAAAGCGGCGCTGCTTGTCGCCAATGTCCAGCGGCATCATGAAGCCCTGCACCTTGATGGGCTTGCCATCCAGCGCAGTGACGACCTGCGCGAACGCCGGCACCATCTTGCGATCCCGCTTGACCAGTTCTACCTGACCGAGAGTACGCCAGGAAGTGAAACCCGGTTTTTCGGGCAGGAATTGCGACGGCGGCATCAAAGCCCCGTTTGCCGGCACGGGCGTCACTGCGTCTGCTGGAGACGTGGCGAATAGGCCGACCGCAGAGAGAAGTACGAGGCCCATAGAGTACAACGAGCGAATTTTCATTTTGATTTACCTCGACGAAAGCTGCGCTGCAACGTCAATGGAAACACTGCGCCGGAGAACCGGGATAGTAGCAATAAGCGCCAGCAATAGCGCGCCAAGCACTGCAATCGACCAAAATCCGACCCCCGCCATTGGATCAATGACTAAACCGGGAAGGACGGAGTTCGATAGAAGCCAGGCTCCGATCAATAACAGTAGCCCTGCCGCTAGAGCACCGCTTAACACCAGCACAACCGACTCACCCAGCACCAGAGTCGCAAGTTGCACTCGGCTCGCTCCCATTGCCCGCAACACCGCCAGCTCAGGCTCACGCCGGGCCAGCGCCTGCATCAACGCCCCTAGTAAAGACGCCATGGCTGCCACAATCAGGACACCGGCAAACACTTTCACAATAACTGCGACCCAGTCAAAACTGGTCAGCAATCGCGCCGATTCGAGCGCCGGGACAGCGGCCTGTAACCGCGTCGTGCCGTTGATAACGCGTGGCAGCGTCGCAACGCCCAACGGCCCTTTGCTCTGAATGAGCGCGAACGTCGCCTCCTTTTCACTGCTGGCGGCATGTCCCTCATGCACCAGCCAGACGCTCTCGATCGGCGTCACAACAATCTGGTCGAGTACACGCCCGCTGGCTTTCAGGACACCGACGACCCGATAGGGGTGCTGATCGTGCTCGGACGCCGAGTCACCACCACCCATGCCGTGCGCGCCTACGAAAGTGTCGCCTACACGCAGCTTGGCCCGGGCAGCGAGTGATGAGCCAACGACAGCCTCCATCGGTGCCCCTGGTAGCGCACCTTCTGCCAACTCAGCACCGTAAAAGGCCAAAAAGTCGGGGCCGGCACCGACGATGCGAGCGCCGGCCACTGAGTCACCCATCGCCACTGCGATGGCTTGCGCAACCATTGGATTCGCGCGCAAAGCAGCGACTTCGTCGAGACGAATGTTGCCATTCGGCACGTCCAGATAGTAGACCGCCGCCAGGACGTTCTGCAGCGCAGAGCCTTTGGCCCCAACCACGATGTCAATACCTTGCGCCTGCCGCCGTGCGTGCGCTTCGAGCGTCGATTGCAGCCATACGATACCAACCGCGCTGGCAACCCCCAGCGAGCACAGGGCAACCGTAAGCGCAAACTGCCAGGGCCTGGCAGCCAAAAAACGGCCGATCAAGCGCAAGATCATGCTCATCGCGGCAGCCCCATCGTCTGCACGGATGCACCAGGCAACCATTGACAAAGCATGTCTTCCAGGTCGGCGTCGTGGCTGGCGATCACGGCAGCGCCACCGGCGGCAACAAAGTCAGCGAGTGCGCTAGCTACGAGGTTCGCACTGTCGGCGTCAAGGGCCGCCGTAGGCTCATCCGCCAACAGCAGCCTGGGATGCGCGACCAGAGCGCGGGCCAGACTGACGCGCGCGGCCTGTCCCACGGAGATTGCAACGGGACGACGTGCTCCCAGCTGATCGATTTCCAGCGATCGCAATAACTGGTCGGCCCGCCGCCCGCCCTCGGCATCAGATTTGCCTGCCAGCGCGAGCGGAAGCAGCACGTTTTCACGAACCGTCAGCGTTTCGAGGAGGCAAAGGCGCTGCGGCATCCAGCCTACCAGGAACGGGCGCAACCGATCCCGCTGCGCGACCGATAGCCCGGACAATTCCCGCCCCGCGATAGACACGGATCCGGCCTCTGGCCCAACCGGCAGTACGCCTGCGAGCAGATGCAGCAGCGTTGATTTGCCTGCTCCGGACGCGCCACGGAGCAGCAGAATTGCCCCTGAGCGGACGTTGAAGCTACCGAAGTCAAGTGGAGATTCCGCACAATTCGGATGCGGCGTGGCGCGCCGCTCACTCGCTCGGGGCGAATAGTGATGGCGCAGATCGCGAACAGTTAACAAGCTGGTTTGCGAAGTGGATTGCTGCAACCGAATCCCCGATGGCAAAAATCAAAAAGGCCGGAAACCCGGCCTTAGTGACAGCGTTCCTGCTACGACCGCATTCAGCCAGCAAAGTTCGCGTTGGCAAAATCCCAGTTGAGCAGCTTGTCGATCAGCGTTTCAACGTATTTGGCACGCAGATTCTGGTAGTCCAGGTAGTAGGCGTGCTCCCAGACGTCAATGGTCAGCAGCGGCTTCTGACCCTTCGTGAAAGGCACTTCAGCGTTGCCAGTCTTCACGATCTTCAGAACGCCCGCATCCGAAACCAGCCAAGCCCACCCCGACCCAAATTGCGTCACGGCAGCATTGGCGAAATCGGCTTTGAACTTGTCGTAGCCACCGAGGTCCTTGTCGATCGCCGCTGCAATCGCACCTGTCGGCTTGCCGCCGCCATTGGGCTTCAGGCTGTTCCAGTAGAACGTATGGTTCCAGATCTGGGCGGCATTGTTGAACACGCCAACCAGCGCCGCGTCTCCGGCCGACTTGCGGATGATGTCTTCAAGCGACATCTGCGCCAAGTCCTTGCCTTCAACCAGTTTGTTCAGATTGTCTACATAAGCCTTGTGGTGCTTGCCATAGTGAAATGAAAGCGTATTGGCGGAGATCAGCGGTTCGAGCGCGTTGTCGGCGTACGGCAGTGGCGGCAGGGAGAAGGGGGCACTCATGGGATTTCCTTTCGGTGAGATCGCACGGCAATCTCTCGTGTGAAGCGGGGTAGGCAATTATGGCCGCTCGCGGCAAATCCGCGAATGGCGAGGGGTCATTGCAGCCGAGCACTCCCGGCTGCATTCCGATCAATCGCCAAACAGCTTTTGCATGCGTTCGCGACGTTCCTGCGCCTCAATGGAAAGCGACGCGGTCGGACGCGCGATCAGGCGCGCGATACCAATCGGCTCGCCAGTTTCTTCGCACCATCCGAAGCTTCCATCGTCGACCATGCGCAACGACTTGTCGACTTTCTTGAGCAACTTGCGCTCACGATCCCGCGTGCGCAACTCAAGGGTGTATTCCTCTTCCTGAGTAGCGCGGTCGGACGGATCGGTGGCCACCTCGGTGTCTCGCAAGTGTTCGCCAGTGTCGGTCGCGTTATGCAGGATGTTGTCACGAAGTTCAACCAGCTTCTCGCGAAAAAACTCAAGCTGCGCCTTGCTCATGTATTCCGATTCCGGCTGCGCGAGGATTTCCGCTTCGGTCAATCCGCCGTATTTCTTCTGACTGTTCATCGTCAGAACCGGTGCAGGTTTACCAGCCGGGGTCGCATTTGCGACCGGCTTGGCTGCCTTGGCAACCGCTGCGGCCGGAGCCGCTTTTGCTGCAGGCGCAGTCTTCGCCTTGCTCGTAGTAGCCATAAAACTCTTCTGGAACCTTATCTGTCGATCGATCGAGTGTCTGGACGGTGAACCGCAGACTTAGCCGGCGGCGCCGGATTATAGCGGCTGACTCCCTGCCCCCGCCGCCGCTTCACTGCGACAATGCGAGCATCGGCCAAAGGCCGCCAGCTCGATACCCTGCAGCTCAACGCCCGCCGGCACCGCCAGCGCAGGTGCCGCCACGTCATCTAGGCAGATCGTTCGACCGCATTGCGTGCACTGAAAATGGGCGTGAGAATGGGGCTTTTCTGGTCGCGTGAAGGCAAATCGCATCGCCCGCTCAATGCCGGTTGCGCCACCGGCCGTACCTACCCGATGCGCCAGTGAATGCTCGACCAGCCAGTCCAGCACACGATAAAGCGTCACCCGGTCGAGCCCGGTGTCGGCGAGCTGCACCTCAATATCCGCATGCGAAAGCGCGCGGTCCGACGCAATCAGACACGCCAGCACGTTGCGCCGGGCGCCGGTGTTGCGACCGCCGCTCGTCATCACCAGTCGCCGCGCCAGCATGATTGCCGCCGACGGCAGCGGCGCCGTTGCGGGTGCGGGCGGCGTGCTTGCAGGAACGGACGCTGCGGTTGCGGGAGGTGAGCCCATGATTAAATCCTACCAGTTCAGCGCCAAGGCCTCGGCAACGACGGTACCCGGCACCCATCAATCCGCCGCCTGGCTCGGGCCACTCATCGTGCAATCCACTGCAACCACTGCCGCGCCGTTGTCCGCCCTAACGCTCGGCCGACCGGATGACTTTCACGTCCATCTGCGCGATGGTGCCGGGCTCGCCTCAGTGGTGCCCTTCACGGCCAGGCAGTTCGGCCGGGCGCTGGTGATGCCCAATCTGAAGCCACCGGTAACGTCGGTGGCGATGGCGGCTGGATATCGCGACCGCATCCTGCAGGCACTTCCAGCGGGTTCGACGTTCGAGCCGCTGATGACGCTTTACCTGACTGATCGCACCGCCGTTGACGAGGTAGCACGAGTGGCTGAATCCGGCTTCGTCAAAGCTTTCAAGTACTACCCGGCGGGCGCCACGACCAATTCCGACTCCGGTGTCACTGCACTCAAAAACGTCTACCCGGTGCTCGATGCCATGCAGCGGCACGGCGTGGTGCTGTGCATTCACGGCGAAGTGACTGATCCTGCCACCGACGTGTTCGACCGCGAGGCGATCTTTGTTGAACACTCGCTGGCAGAAGTCGTGCGCGATTTCCCGGCGCTGAAAGTCGTGGTCGAACACATCACCACGCGCGAGGCGGCGGACTTCGTCAGTGCGGCCCCCCCCAACGTCGGTGCCACCATCACGCCGCAGCATCTGCTCTACAACCGTACGTCCATTTTTACCGGCGGTATTCGTCCGCACTTCTACTGCTTGCCCATCCTGAAGCGCGAGACGCACCGGCAGGCGCTGCTCGCCGCCGCAACGTCGGGGTCGCCAAAATTCTTTCTCGGCACCGACAGCGCGCCGCACTCGCGCAACAACAAGGAAACCTGCTGCGGCGCTGCAGGCTGCTTCACCTCGCACGCTGCGATTGAGCTTTATGCCGAGGCGTTCGACGCCGCAGGCGCACTGGACAGGCTTGATGCCTTCGCCAGTCGCTTTGGTGCTGAGTTTTATGGCTTGCCGCGCAACGCAGGCACCGTCACGCTACAACGCGACACCTGGACACCGCCAGAAGAATTTGCGTTCGGCGATGAAACCATCGTGCCGCTCACGCAAGGCCAGGCGCTCGCCTGGAAGTTGCTCTAGCAGCGGCTCCGCCGCGACAGCGCCAATTTGACGTAGCGCAGGTCGCGGCCGACCCGCTTCTGCGAGCTACTGCCGTGACGCCAGCGCCCGCACCCCGACGATCACGCCGAGCACCAGCAGCACGATGCCGGCGATCTCGAAGCCGCTGGGCGAGCGCTGATAGACCAGATAGGCATAGGCCAGCGCGGCCAGTGTTTCGAACACGATCAATTGCCCGGTCAACGCCGTCGGCGTATTTTTGCTCGCAATATTCCACAGCATGGTGCCTAGCCACGACGCGCAAAAGCCGATCACCGTCATCAGCAGCCAGAACTTGAGCGGCTCCGGCCCTGACAGCGACTGCGCAAAGCGCGGATCGCCAGTGAGGCGCAGCCACAGCAAGGAAAGCGCAAGCCCGACGGCCGCAATCGGCAGCGTGGTGATGCCCTGGGCCGTCGCCCAGGTGGTCGACGTGTGCTGACGATGTGCGTTCAACCAGCGCGCGTTGTGAATTGGATACCAGGTCCACGCTGCATTGGCCACAATGGCCAGTGCCGCGCCACCGAGATAGGCGGTCAAAGCGCCTTCGGCCTCCAGGCGCGCAACCTGATCAGCATTGACACACAGAAGGCCGCCCGCAATCAGCAGCAGCGATGGCACCAGCCTGGCCCACGAGAAGCGATGCTCGCCGTGGCTGCCGAGATTGGACACCACCGCAATCACCACCGGCAAGGTACCGATGATCAAGGTCGGCAACGGAGCACCGGCCAGCTGGATCGCCGCCGAGAGCGTGAGGTAATAAATGAAGTTGCCGACGATGGAGAGTTTGGTTGCCAGCCACCAGTCAGCCCGCGTAAGCTGACGCAGTGCTTTGCGCTGCCACCACGCGATCGGCAAGGTCACCAGACCAAAGGCAAAGTAGCGCCCAAACGACAGCAGCGTCGCGGGATAGTCGGGCAGCAACAGCGGCGCCACGAACACCAGTCCCCACATCAGGCCAGCGCCGAGCGCGGCGCCGATGCCGAGCGTCAGGTGCTGTGGGTGCGGGGTGGCCGCAGAAGCGGCATCAGGAGTGGCGGACGATGAGGACATCGAGTCTATTTTGCCCGACGCTGTGGCCGGCACCGCTGTGACGCCGCTCCGTAAAATCGCCTTCAGTTCAACAGAAAAGGTCACGGAGACTCACATGACGATCAAAACAGTCGGCATCATCGGCGCTGGCACCATGGGCAACGGCATCGCGCAGGCCTGCGCCGTGGCAGGCATCGACGCGTTGATGCTCGATGTCAACCCGGTTGCGCTCGACAAGGGTGTGGCCACCATCAGCGGCAGTCTCGACCGTCTGCTCAAGAAGGAAAAAATCACTGCCGAGCAAAAAGCGGCAGCGATGTCGCACATCAAGACCACCAGCACGATGGCCGATCTTGCCAAGTGTGACTACGTGATCGAAGCCGCGACCGAGAATGAAGGCCTGAAGATCAAAATTCTCAAGGATCTCGACGCGCTGCTGCCGGCCAGCACAATCATTGCGACCAACACCTCGTCAATCTCGATTACGCAACTGGCTGCCGCAACCAAGCGCCCCGACCGTTTCATCGGCATGCACTTCTTCAACCCGGTGCCGATGATGGCGCTGGTCGAGCTGATCCGTGGCCTTGCCACCAGCGACGCGACACTTGCAACGGCGCAGGAACTGGCCAAGGCACTCGGCAAGACGCCGATCACGGTCAAAAACTCGCCCGGATTCGTGGTCAACCGCATCCTGTGCCCGATGATCAATGAGGCAATCTTCTGCCTGCAGGAAGGACTCGCCACGGCCGAAGACATCGACAACGGCATGAAGCTTGGTACCAACCAGCCGATCGGCCCCCTTGCTCTCGCCGACATGATCGGTCTCGACGTGATGATTGCCGTGATGAACGTGTTCTACGAAGGCTTCAACGACCCGAAATACCGCCCGGCGCCACTGCTGAAGGAGATGGTCGCGGCGGGTTATCTGGGCCGCAAGACCGGACGCGGTTTTTACACTTACGCCTGATTCGCGCCGTTCGTGGTGATCCTTTGTGAGGCTCAAGAGTAAATGCGGCACTCACCACTCACTCCGTTCGTGGTGAGCTTGTCGAACCATGAACGTCACTCCCTCTGACAACCACGAGAGCACCCATGCCCGCTGACAAAAAACTCCGCATCGGCGTCCTCGGCGCCGCCAACATCGCCCGTAACTTCACCGCGGCACTGCGCGGCTCCGACAAGGTGGACGTGTGCGCGGTCGCCAGTCGGGACTTTGCCAAAGCCGCCGCTTTTGCGGCCGAGGGGGGCATCATGCAGTCGTTCGGCAGCTATGAAGCCATGCTGTCGGACCCGTCGATCGAAGCGGTCTACAACCCGCTGCCGAACAACCTGCACGCCGAGTGGACGATCAAGGCGGCTGATGCCGGCAAGCACGTGCTCTGCGAAAAGCCCTTCGCGGCCAACGCAGCCGAGGCGAAGGCGATGTTTGACGCGGCGAAGCGCAACAACGTGATTGTCGTCGAGGCGTATCCGTATCGCGCGCAGCCGCAGACCATCAAACTCGCGCAGTTGTTGCGCGAGGGTGCGATTGGCAAGGTGCAGTTTGTGCAAGCGTCGTTCGGCTTTCCCTTGGCGATGGGTAGCAATATCCGCTGGGACGCGGCGCTCGCCGGCGGCGCGCTGATGGATGCGGGCAGCTATCCGGTAAGCCTGGTGCGCATGATCGCTGGCGAACGGCCGGTGCGGGCGCATGCGATGGCGCGCTTTGCCGAGGGCGCGAGCGGTGGTACCGGTGTTGATCGCACGCTGCTGGGCACGCTGGATTTTCCGGGCGGTGCGCTGGCGCAGATCGCCTGCAGCTTCGGCACCTCGCGGCACCGCACCGCGCTGATCGTCGGCGATGCCGGCACCATCGAGACCACGTTCTACAACGACACCTCGGACAAGCTGCCGCCGACGCTGGTCATCCGTCGTGGCATTGCGCTCGATGCACCGCGCGAGACGATCGTGTGTGACGCAGCCGCCGGCTTCCGCGCTCAGGGCGAGGCCTTCCACGATCTGCTGCGCCATGGCTGGTCGCAATGGCCGGGCGCCACGCCCGACGAGACGCTCGACATCATGCTGGCGATTGATGCGCTGGCGGCTAGCGCGCGTAGCGGTAGCGTGGTCTCCATCGCGGCCTGACCGTTTTCCAGAGCGCCGGCTTGAGGGTGACTTTCGCCGGGAACGACGGCTTCGTCATCCAACGTCAGCGCTGCGACGACAGACATACAGCTTTTTGCTGTGTAGTCCATGGAATATGGGCTCGGCGCGCAAATCGCCGCATATTGACATTTGCCTATTTTTCGCTTTTAGCCCTTATTTAATAAAGATTTCAGCGAAAAGCTGTTACCTCAAAAGCTGTCACTTCAATTGAGCTGTGCATACGTCGCGTCCAGCCGTGACTTGAGGTAGTCAGCGCCAGTGGTGGGCCGATATCGCGCCGGGCGTTCAGGCGTGGCGCAACCGGGCAGGCAGCTCACTACCGCATCGGGATTGGGATCCAGAAAGAACGCCACAGAAAAGCGCTCACGGCCGACCGGGTTGACCACGCGATGCGGCGTCGACACGTAGACGTCGTTGGTCCAGCGCATCAGGCAATCGCCAATGTTGCAGATCAGGGCGCCGGGGATGGACGGTGGCGAAACCCACTGCCCATCCCGCGTACGCACTTCCAGCCCGCCGGCATCGTCGGTCGCCAGCAGCGTGAGGTTGCCGTAATCGGTGTGCTCCCCCGCACCCGTCTGGCCCGGCTCAAAGCGGTCGGGACGCGGCGGATAGTGCAGCAGACGCAAGGTTGCCAGCGGCTGATCAAGTTTGTCGTCGAAGAAATCTTCGGCAACGCCGAGATCGTACGCCAGCGCGCGGTGCAGGCGCATGCCCAGACGGTGACAGGCGTCGAAGTACGCGAGCATCGTCGCCCGAAAGCCGGGCAATTGCTGCTCGCTCGGCCAAACATTGGCGCCGCGAAACAGTTTGCCACCGACGACATCCGGATGGTCCGCCGGCAAATCCCAGCCGATGTTGAACGCTTCCTTCACATCGCCGGGCTTGCTCGCGTCCAGCCGCTCTTCGCCGAGCGCCACGTAGCCACGATTGTTGCCCGTACGCTTGATGGACAGTGCGGCCTTTGTGTCCGGGTCGGTCGCGAAAAACCGTTGCGCTTGCGCAAAGACGGCGTCGGTCATTGTCGGCGCGATGCCGTGTCCGGTGATGACGAAGAACCCGGTGTCACGTGCAGCTGCGCCAAGGGCACGACCGAGGCTCGCATGGTCCGCGAAACCGGCGATGTCGATCAGTGGAATCTCAGGCAATGTGCTCGCCCCGATTCACGCTTGCCGACCCCGCCTCCGCGGGAGAGAAGCCAGACAAGGAGGCAGACACATCTAGCGCACCCACTGCATCGCTTCCTGCTTCTCCATCCACTCTTCCTCCAGCGCATCGACCTTGGCCGCAAGCTCACCGCGTTCGCGTGTCTTGTCGCCGAGCGACGGAGCGTTTTCCTGCGCGTAAGCGGCTTCGCTCGCGAGCCATGCGTCTAGCGCGTCGCGCGCACCGGTAAGCTTGGCCAGCTCCTTTTCGATGGCGTCGATGCGCTTCTGGATCGGTTTGCGCAGGTTGGCGAGGCGTTGCCGCTCCTCGGCCTCGGCGCGTTTGTCGTCCTTGCGTGACGGTGCGGAATCGCCGCCCGCTGGTTTGGCGCGCTGCTCGCGCAACCAGTCGCGATAGTCGTCGAGATCGCCTTCGAACGGCGCCACCCGATGATTCGCCACCAGCCAGAGCTCGTCGCAGCAGGCACGCAGGATGTGCCGGTCATGCGCCACGACCACCAGTGCGCCCTCATAGTCCTGCAGCGCCAGCGTTAGCGCCTGCCGCATCTCGATGTCGAGGTGATTGGTCGGCTCGTCGAGCAGCAGCAGGTTCGGTCGCTCGTAGACCAGCATCGCGAGCACCAGTCGCGCCTTCTCACCGCCGGAGAACACACCCACTTTTTCGCCCACGCGATCGCCACAAAAGTCGAAGCCGCCGAGGAAGTTGCGAATGTCCTGATCGCGAGCGCGCGGGTAGCCACGCTCCTCAACAAGCTTCTTGTCGAGCTGGTCGAGATGCCAGAACGGCGTCTCATCTGTGCGCAACTGCTCCAGCTGGTGCTGCGCGAAGTACGCGATCTTGAGATGCTGGCCCTCGATGCGTTCGCCGGCGAGTGGCGCAAGCGCGCCCGCCAGCGCCTTGACCAGCGTGGACTTGCCGGCACCATTGCGGCCGAGCAAGCCGATGCGCGAGTTCGGCAATATCGAGAAACTCACGCGGTCGAGGATGACCTTCTGCGCCTCGCCTTCGCCGTAGCCCAGCTTCATATCGGCGAACTTGAGCAACTGTCGTGGTTCGCCCTCGGGTTTCCTGAACTCGAAGGTGAACGGCGAATCCACGTGCGCCGGCGCGATGCGTTCGAGCTTTTCCAGGGCCTTGATACGGCTCTGCGCCTGCGCCGCTTTGGTCGCTTTCGCCTTGAAGCGTGTGATGAAGGATTCGAGATGCTTGATCGTGCGCTGCTGCTTCTCGAACGCCGATTGCTGCACCGAAAGCTCGGTCGCGCGCTGCTCCTCGAACGAGGCGTAGTTGCCGGTGTAGAGCTTCGGCTTGGAGCCAGCATCGCCCGCGGAGGTGTCAAAGTAGAGAATCTGATCGGCCACACGATCAATGAAGTCGCGGTCATGGGTGATCACCAGTAGTGTGCCCGGGTAGCGAGCCAGCCAGTCCTCCAGCCACATCACGGCGTCGAGGTCCAGATGGTTGGTCGGCTCGTCGAGCAACAGCAGATCACTGCGACACATCAGCGCCTGCGCAAGGTTGAGCCGCATGCGCCAGCCGCCGGAGAATGTCGTCACTGCGCGCGACTGCATGTCGTGCTCAAAGCCGAGCCCCGCCAGCAGCTCGGCCGCACGCGCAGGCGCTGCGTAGCCGCCAATCGTCTCCATCCGCGCGTACAGGTGCGCCAGCTCCTCGCCATGCTTCGCGGCGTCCGGGTTCGGATGCTCGGTCTCGCGCGCGATGGCGATCTCCAGCTCGCGCAATTCGACGTCGCCATCAAGCGCGTATTCGAGCGCCGTGCGCTCCGAGGGCGGCGTCTCCTGCGCCACATGCGCAATCACCCAGCCATTGGGCATCGCGATATCACCGCGCTCGGCGTGCAACTGCCCACGTAACGCCGCGAACAAGGTGGATTTGCCAGCGCCATTGGCGCCAATGATCCCGACCTTGCGGCCGGGGTTGATGGTGATGTTGGCGCGGTCGATCAGCGGCGTACTACCGCGGGCAAGAGTCAGGTCGATAAGGCGAAGCATGGCGTAATTTTGCCGTGGCGAAGGCAATTCGCCCGGGGCTCAGCCCCGGAGCCCCGTTTCACCGTTCGTGGTGGGCGCGTCGAACCACGGGCTGTGGTCCGTAGGGCGGGCACTGCCCGCCGCAAGTTGATACCAACTCGATTTGGTCTTCGCGGAGAGGGTTGGTTTGCCGCCAGCGCGCTCGTGCCGCGCGTGGCAGTAACTTTCTTTTGCTTCGCCAAAAGAAAGTCACCAAAGAAAAGGCGACCCCAGGGATTCGCTGTTTCCCTCCGGTGCTCGCAACGCGCGGGACCCGCACAAATCGCCCGAAGGCGCGCAAGTCTGCGCGCAGTGGGCTCATGGTGCGGGTCTACGACCGCGCGTTGCTCCGCTCCTCGGGGCGAATCCATGGGGCCCGGTCGAACTGATTCCAGTCCGCTTCGCCGCAGAACAAGGAAACCCGGATGCATGCCTCCGAGCTACGCTACCCGTGTTGTGCCCAGGATGATGATGCGCGTCAGCCCCAATTGGACACCGCCGCGGGTTGCCGGTTGACCGAACGATTTGCCCAAGATGCGGAACAATGTTCGTCCGATCCAATGATGATTGTTGCCAGCCAGATGAATCCCAGAGAACAGTTGCTAGAGGCGCAAGCTGCCGCCCGGGACGGTCGCCACGAGGAAGCGCTCGGAAAACTCATCTGGTTCCACGATCATGCGTTGGACTACGATCCGTCACTCTATGGCGTCCGTCTCTCTTTTGCGCTCCGCGATTGGATCAAGCTGGCAGATGCGTTTCCGCCTGCCCTTGAGGCGCTCGAAGCGATCAACCGTCAAAAAACATCGGCCCTGCTCGCGGGCGACTGCAATCGAGCACTGTTCCATGACGTGGCATCGATCAACAGGGCAATGGGGCGCACATCTGAAACGGTGGTCGTGTTCAAGGCACTGTCGACGACCGCGCCCGATTTCGCAGCGCAGTGCGTAAGCATCGCACAGCCTGCATTGCTCGACGCGGAAGAGCACGCGCTCTTGAGGCGTTTTGTGCGGGATCCGACCAGCAGACTGGAGAAACTCGGTTCGCGGCTCAACGAGGACGTAGCGTTCGCCCACCAGGCCGAAAGTGATGAAGTCCGAAAACCTATGCTGGACGCGTTCATGCACAACTATGCCTACGAAGTCGCGGGCATCCTCTCCATGCTCGCGCGAACTGGTGATGCGTCGTTGGCCGACGAGTTGAGAACGCGCTTCCTGGCCACGATCGAAGACTCCGTCGCGCGTGAAGAAATAGCTGCACGACTGGTTCGCTGACGACGAAATGAGGGAACCACGAGCCGTCTGCAACGGCACCCTGGGCTACATCTTGAAATCGTAGTCAATAATCAATGGCGCATGATCGGAAAACTTCTCAGCTAGATAAATCTGCGCTTTCTTCGCAGTAGCCGCAATCCCCGGCGTAGCAATCTGATAATCCAGCCGCCACCCGACATTGTTCGCGTACGCATTGCCGCGATTGCTCCACCATGTGTATTGCTCGGCGCGCTGGTCGAGGGTGCGGAAGACATCGACGAAGCCAATTTCGTCGAACACGTGGGTCAGCCATTCGCGTTCGTGCGGCAGAAAGCCTGAGTTCTTCTTGTTGCTCTTGTAGTTCTTGAGGTCGATCTCTTTGTGCGCGATGTTGAAGTCGCCGCAGATCACCACCTCCTTGCCGCGCTTGCGCAGCGCCTGCAAGTGCTTCGGAAACTCCACCAGAAAACGGTCCTTGCTGGCCTGCCGCTCAGGCCCGGCGGCGCCCGAGGGCAGGTAGAGCGAGACGACGGCAACATGGCCGAAATCGGCTTCGAGGTAGCGGCCTTCACGGTCGAACTCACCGACGCCAAATTCCTTGATGACATTCACGGGTTTCTGTTTCGACCACAGCGCGGTGCCGGCGTAGCCCTTTTTTTCGGCGGGATGGAAGTGGCCGTGGCTCTTTTTGGGTCGCAGCAGTTCCTCGGGTACGTCTTCAACGTTGGCCTTCATTTCCTGCAGGCAGAACACGTCCCAGCCGCGCAGGCTGTTCATCCAGTTGGAGAGGCCCTTGTTGTTGGCGGAGCGGATGCCGTTGGCATTGAGGGTGACGATGCGCATGGATTTGCTGGCCTTGCGTCGCAGGACGCGAGAAAATACGGTGTTCCCCATTTTCCATGAACGGCGCCATTTGGGCGCGGTTCACGTCTGCCTGAAAGGAAAGCATTTGCCCATGACCGCAACCACGCCCGATTCCCGCTCGCCCGACGCCTTCCGCCAAGACTTCCTCCGCTTCGCACTTGCCTGCGACGTGCTTCGCTTTGGTGAATTCAAGACCAAATCCGGCCGCCTGTCGCCGTACTTTTTCAACAGCGGTTTGTTCAATACCGGCGAGTCGTTGCACCGGCTTGGCCGCTACTACGCCGATGCCGCGCTGGCGTCGGGCGTGGCCTTCGACATGACCTTCGGCCCGGCCTACAAGGGCATTCCGCTGGTCTCGGCGCTGGCCATTGGACTTGCCGAAAAAGGTCACAATTTGCCGTATTCGTTCAACCGCAAAGAGGCCAAGGACCACGGCGAAGGCGGCTTGATCGTCGGCGCGCCGCTCAAGGGGCGGGTGCTGATTGTGGACGATGTAATCACCGCCGGCACCAGCGTGCGCGAGTCGGTCGCCATCATTCGCGCGGCGGGCGCCGAGCCCGCTGGCGTGCTGATCATGCTCGACCGCATGGAGCGTGGCACTGGCACACTCTCTGCAGTACAGGAGGTTGAAACAACGGTCGGCATCCCCGTGATCGCCATCGCTGCCTTGCCAGATGTGCTGCAGCTGGTGGGTAGCGACGCCGGCCTCAGCCAGTTCAAGGACAAGATTGAAGCCTATCGTGCTCAGTATGGAGTGCTCGCCTAGCTCGCCGCGTCAGGCGCTGGTTACGCGTTGGTGGCCGCTCGCTGCGGCCTGCGCATTGCTGGCGGCGGGAACGTGCGAGGCCCAGCTCTACAAGTGGGTCGATGAAAACGGCAAGGTGCAATACAGCGACACCATCCCGCCGGCAGCAAACGACCGCGCCCGCAAGGAGCTGCGCGCCGACGGATTGGTCAAAAACAATACCGAGCGCGCAGCAACCGTCGAGGAGAAGCGGCTGGCCGCCCAGCGCGCTGCCGACGAAGCAAAGGCAAAGGAGGCGCGTGCGGAGCAGGAACGCAAGGACAAGGCACTGTTATCGACCTATGCCGACCTCAAGGATTTTGATCGCGTCCGTGATCGCGCCCTTGGAAACATTGAAAGCGAAATCCGCAATCTGACCGAACGGGAATCGATCCTCGCCAAGATCGTCGCCGGTCAACCAGCCACGACAGACGATCTGGCGAAACTGGCATCGCCAGCCAACGCGCCAGCCACGCCATCACCTGCACCTGCGCCGGGCACCTCACCGGCTTCCGGCGCGGCCAAAGCGCCGCCCCCGGCCCCGGCGAAGCCCGCTGCCCCCAAGTCAGCCAACGCGTTGCTGCTGGAGGCGAAGTCCGAGCTGCCGCGCGTCACCGAGCTGCTCACCCGCAAGCGCCGCGACCGTGCCGATCTGGCAACCCTCTACGCCGCCGAACGCATCCGGCTGGCCAACCTGATCGATGCCGAGAACGCCAAGCTGGCGGCGGCAACGGCAGCCTCGGCGGCAGCCAGCAAGTCAGCCGCCGCAACCAGCCCAGCGCCGGTCAGGAAGTAGCAGCTTTTCGCGGAATCCCTTATTGGATGAGCGCTAGCGGCGATTTTTCGTTGTAGTCGAGTTTCGGCCTATTCATACCCGGAGCCCTCGTCCGGTGGTCTTTTCGCGCAAAAGCCGTAAGCCTGACCACGACGCGGCTATCCTCCGCGTCCATGAAGATTGCATTCCACGTTGACCCCATCGCCAAGCTGAAGGCGTACAAGGATTCCTCCGTCGCCATGATGCGCGCCGCCCAGGCGCGTGGCCACCAGATCTTCGCCATCGAGCCGGGCGGTGTTTTTTCCAGCCGTGGCGTGGTGCAGGCCTTCGCGCAGCCGATCGCGGTAAACGATGACGACCACGACTGGTACGAGCTGTACGAGAAGGCCACCCTTCCGCTCAACGAATTTGACGCTGTGATCGAACGCAAGGACCCGCCGTTCGACATGGAATACATCTATCACACCTATCTTTTCGAGCGTGCTGCCGACCAGGGCGCGCGGGTGTTCAACCGCCCCGGCGCCATTCGCGACAACAACGAGAAGATGGCGATCCTCAAGCACCCGGACATGATCGCGGCGACCACGGTGACTCGTTCGCCACAGGTGCTGCGTGATTTTGTGCACGAGTACGGCGACGCCATCTTCAAACCGCTCGACGGCATGGGCGGCAGTGGCATTTTTCATGTCCGCGACGGCGACAAGAACCTGTCGGTGATCATCGAAACCCTGACCCGCCATGGCACGCAAACGATCATGGCGCAACGGTTTCTGCCCGAGATCGTCGATGGCGACAAACGCATCCTGCTGATCGGCGGCGAGGTGGTGCCGTTCGCGCTGGCGCGTATTCCAATGATCGGCGAGACGCGCGGCAACATGGCGGCGGGCGGCCGCCCCGAGGCGCGCCCGCTGACCGACAGCGATCGCCACATCGCCGAGACGATGGCCAAACGGCTGTGGGCAGAAGGCCTGTTTCTGGTTGGCCTCGACGTGATCGGCAGCAAGGTCACCGAGATCAACGTCACCAGCCCCACCGGCTTCGTGGAAATCAAGGCGCAGACCGGTTTTGACGTCGCGACGATGTTTATCCGCAACCTGGAGTCGGTGCTCCAGTCCTGAATCGGCATTTTTGCCGCACCGCAGCAATTTCCCTGTTACCATCGCGCCAAATTAGTCCAAAAGTGCCACATTTCAGGGCATGATGTGACCTTCGGCCAGCGGCCTGATGCCGCCGGCTGAACGTGAGGGCGAGGCATGATCGGTATTCTCATCATCGCGCATGGCAATCTGGGTGACGCGCTCATCAATTGCATGACGCACGTCCTCGGCAAACGGCCGGAGGGCATCGCATCGATGCAGGTCGCCGGCACCGACTCGCCCCGCGAGCTGATGCCGTCGGCGCAGCGCATGATCAACGCACTGGACGAAGGCGACGGCGTGCTGCTCATCACCGACATCTTCGGCGCCAGCCCATCCAACCTCGCCTGCAAGATGCTGGTACCGGGGCGCGTTGAGGCCGTTGCCGGCGCCAATGTGCCGATGCTCGTGCGTGCCATCACCTATCGTACCCGCGGCATGGAGACCCTGCTGAAGCGCGTGGTCTCCGGCGGCTGTGAGGGCGTGTTCCACATCGCGGCTGACCCGATCCTCGGCCCGCAGATCGCCCACTCCGCCGCCAATGAGGGCGTGCCGGCCCTCAATCGGCATTAGCCTGGGCCACAACGCACCGTGCGAGGGCATTTCCTGGCAAGGCTGGTATAACTGGACGCATGCAAAAGCGCGACATCGAGATCACCAACAAGCTGGGCTTGCACGCGAGGGCGTCGGCCAAGCTCACCCAGACGGCCACCCGCTTCAAGTGTGAGGTCAATCTCGAACGCAACGGTCGCCGCGTCAACGCCAAGAGCATCATGGGTGTCATGATGCTCGCCGCCGGCAAGGGTGTCACCATCCAGATCGAAACCGACGGCGAGGACGAGGCCGACGCCATGCGCGATCTGGTCGCGCTGATCGAAGACAAGTTCGGCGAAGGCGAGTAGCCGCGTCGCCGGGGTATCACCCGGCTTTCCCCAGAGCAGGTGTTCGGATGGCACGGCCCGCAGGCGGCCTTCGCGCAATCGCGTCGTCGTCACTTGCTAGCATTGGCTGGTGAACGCCGCCGTCGAACCCGTCCAGCCTGCTCCGCCCGTCAGCCAGATATCGTTTGTGCTGCACGGTGTGGCGGCCGCGCCGGGCATCGCCATTGCGCGGGCGCAACTGGTTTCCCACGCCACGCTGGAAGTGGCGCACTACGACGTGGCGCCGGAGCAGATCGAGGCCGAACTGGCGCGCTTCGACACGGCGCTGGCTGCAGTTCGCGCTGACTTCGAGGCGTTGCACGAACGCATGAAGGGCGAAGACGCGCCCGCGGAGTTCGGCGCCTTTCTCGATGTGCACTGGATGATCCTGACTGACACCCAGCTGTCGAAGGACCCGAAGCTGCTGATTGAAGAGCAGCGCTGCAACGCCGAGTGGGCCGTTACCCAGAAAATGAACGAATTGGTGGAGCAATTCAGCCAGTTCGACGATCTCTACCTGCGCGAGCGTGCCAACGACGTGGTGCAGGTGGTGGAGCGCATCGTCAAGGCGCTGATGGGCAAACCGAGCGAGTTGCCGCTGATCAACCCCGATCACGCCACCGCGCTGATTGCGCACGATCTGTCGCCGGCTGATGCCATCCATTTCAAGGAATCCGCCTTCGCAGCCTTCGTCACCGACGTCGGCGGCGCCACCTCACACACCGCGATTGTTGCGCGCTCGCTGGGCATTCCGGCAGTCGTCGCGCTGCATAACGCGCGCTCGCTGATCCGTGAGGCAGAGCGACTGATCGTCGACGGCGACAACGGTCTCGTCATCGTCAACCCGGACCAGCATGTGCTGGCCGAGTACGAGCTCAAGCAGGGCAGCCAGCGCATCGAGCGGCAAAAGCTGAAGCGGCTGGTATCCACCCGCGCCGTCACACTCGACGGTATCGCGGTTGATCTTAATGCCAACATCGAGCTGCCGACCGACGTCAAGGGTTGTGTGGAAAACGGCGCCGACGGCGTGGGCTTGTTCCGCAGTGAGTTCCTGTTCATGCATCGCGAGGATCTGCCCACCGAGGATGAGCAGTTCGAGGCCTACCGCGCTGTCGTTGAGGGCGTGCAGGGTCGCCCGGTCACCATCCGCACGTTCGATCTCGGCGCCGACAAGCGGATGCCGGGTCTCGGCGACCGGCCCAGCGAGAACCCCGCGCTCGGGCTGCGTGCCATTCGCCTTTGCCTCGCCGAGCCGAAACTGTTCATGACGCAGTTGCGTGCGATCCTGCGCGCCAGCGCCTACGGTCGCCTGCGCATCCTGGTGCCGATGCTGGCCAACGCGCATGAGATCCGGCAGACGCTGGCGTTCATTGAGCGGGCCAAGGCCGAACTGCGTGCGCAGAAGATCGCGCACGACAACGATGTGCCGGTCGGTGGCATGGTCGAAATTCCAGCGTCTGTGCTTTCGCTGGGCTACTTCATCGAGCATCTCGACTTTCTCTCGATCGGCACCAACGATCTGATCCAGTACACGCTGGCCATTGATCGCACCGACGACGCTGTGGCGCATATGTACGACCCGTTGCATCCGGCCGTGCTGAAGCTGATCGCACAGGCGATTCGCACCGCCAACAAGGCGAATACGCCGATTGCGGTGTGCGGTGAAATGGCTGGTGAACTGCGTCTGACCCGTCTGCTGCTCGGCTTCGGGCTGCGCAATTTCTCGATGCACCCGGCGCAACTGCTCACCATCAAGCAGCGCGTGCTCACCTCCAGCATTGCCGATTGCGAAGCCGCCGCCAACCGCATCCTTCGCACCGACGATCCGGACAAGATTGCAGCTGCATTGGTGCGTCTGAACGCACTCTAACCCGCCAGATCTCGCCCCCCGGCTGCGCCAGTTCGCGCCGTTTTCCCGCAATTCACGCAGCACGCCTGCAACTCATCGCACGCCCCTCGCGGCCCGGATTTGCTGCGTCTACAGTTCGCTCCATCGACGAATCGCACTCTTCTTACAGGGTGATGCAACAGACCAAGGAGCAAACCATGAGCCGCAAGTTTTCAATCCTCTCCCGCACCGAATCCGCTGTCTCCGCACTCGCTGCATCGGCGTTTGCTGTGGTGACTGTGGGTGTCGTACTTGGCGCATTCGCCAACGTGGCGCCCACCCCCGTCGCACATGAAGTGATCGTCTTTGACCACGTGACGATCACCGCACCACGTTCGGTCTAACTCGCACAGATTTGCCTGCCTCTGCAGGCTCCCTCCTCCCTTCCCCCGGTTCGCCCCCGAGACCGGGATTTCCGCCACCCGTTCCTCCGACGGGTGGCGTTTTTCTTTCCAGTTCCGCCGCATGCGATGTCGGGCACACTTGCGGCTTGTCCTGCTTGCTGTGAGCACCGATGATCCTGCTTGGCCTTGATGCTGCGTCCGATCTGCGCAAATTTGGTGTTGTCATGTGCCGGTGGACACATGGCAAGTTGTCGCTGCTTGCCCACGGGACACTTGATCAGACCAGCATTCGAGATGCGATCACGCAGCAGTTGCGAACGGCCGACCGGGCACTGCTGGCGATTGATGCGCCGCTGGGCTGGCCAGCGGCACTTGGTCAATCACTCGCCGCTCACCAGGCGGGGCAAGGCATTGCAGTTGCGCAGAACACGCTGTTTCGTCGCGCTACCGATGTATCGGTGCATCAGCGCACCGGCAAACTGCCGCTCGAAGTCGGTGCTGACCGCATCGCGCGCGCCGCGTGGCAGGCGCTCAATGTGCTGCAGCAACTGCGCGCGGCCACCGGCCACGACATCCCGCTGGCGTGGGCGCCCGATTTTGCGGACCGGATCGCTGCGATCGAGGTCTATCCGGGGGCACTGTTGAAGGCGACCGGCGGCAATCCGTCTGGCTACAAGGAGCAGGTGGAGGGCGTCGCAGCCCGCGCCTTGATCGCCACACGCTTTGCCGAGCTGGCCCCGTGGCTGGGCAATCTGGTTGATCAACGTGCTGACGTGTTTGATGCCGCGCTATGCACGCTAGCCGGTATCGACTTTCTGCGTGGCGAGGCCATCCCGCCAGACGAAGTCGCACTGGCCCGCAAGGAGGGCTGGGCGTGGGTGCGGCCGCTAGCGCCCCACACCTGACAACCAGGCGGCGGTGTCAGCCGGCGAACGGAAAATCAGGGGTTTCAGATGCGAGTGCTGCGCCAGCGCATTTGGGTAGTTGCTGCGATTGCGCCAGTACGTCTTCAGGAGCCAGAGCAGAATTGAGTCGCGCCCGAGGCTGCGCGCGAGCGATTCTTCGTTGCCATTGCAGCAGCGTTCGCCGTCAAACACGCGCCGCCGGGTACGCCGCAGCAGTTGCCATGCCGTACGCGGAAAGCTGTAGTCGAGCCAGATGAGGGTATCGGCCCGCGGCCAAACCAGATCGCGCGCCACGCTGTAGTTGCCGTCGATCACCCAGGCCGGCTGCGCGGTGAAGGCATCCACCAGCTCACGAAAGGTCGCGTCGTCGCGCTCGATCCATCCGGGCAGCCAGTGCAGCGTATCCATCTCGGTATGGGGTACGCCGAACTTCGCAGCTAGCGTTCGGCCGAGCGTCGATTTGCCGGAGCCGGTGGAGCCGATGATGACGATACGTTGCATGGGCCGCGCATTTTGCATGAAGCAGAGAAGCGTGCCCCGATCGGACGTGCAGTAAAATTTACAGATCGCCGATTTGAAGATTCAGCTTGCGGGCGAGACAAAACACGGGAAATCGTGATTTGTCGAAATTGCTAAAGCGTCGTTGGATGACTTGGGAGCATTGCGCTCCAGTCATCACCGCCCAGCCCGCAAGCCATCGTCCAAGGCTCCGGGCTTTTTTGTTGACCATGTCGACCACTCCGATTCCGCATGATTCCGTAGGGTACGTCTCGCCGCAGAAGATTGCGTTCGAGACTCCCATCCAGTTCGCCTCCGGCGCCTCGCTGCCGCGCTTTGATTTGATGGTGGAGACCTACGGCGAGCTGAATCCGGCCAAAAGCAATGCCGTGCTGGTCTGCCACGCGCTCTCCGGCCATCATCATGTGGCGGGCTACTACAAGGATGCGCCGGACCCTTCGCGCAGCGAGGGCTGGTGGGAGAACCTGATCGGGCCTGGTCGCCCGCTGGATACGCGCAAGTTCTTCGTGATCGGGCTCAACAATCTCGGTGGATGCCACGGCTCCACCGGGCCGGGCACGATCAACCCGGCCACGGGGCAGCCGTTCGGGAGTGACTTCCCGGTGGTAACGGTACCGGACTGGGTGGAAGCGCAACGCCTGCTGGCTGATCACTTCGGGATCGACAGTTTTGCCGCGATTCTCGGCGGATCGCTTGGTGGCATGCAGGCGCTGCAATGGTCGATCCTGCATCCCGAACGGGTGCGTAACGTGCTCGCCATCGCGGCCGCGCCCAAGCTGTCGGCCGAGAACATCGGCTTCAATGAGGTGGCGCGGCAGGCTATCCGTACCGATCCGGATTTTCACGACGGTCACTTCTACGCGCACGGCGTCGTGCCGCGGCGCGGCTTGCGCTTGTCGCGCATGCTCGGCCACCTCACTTATCTGTCGGATGACCTGATGGGCGAAAAGTTTGGCCGCCTGCTCAAGGGCGAGGATTATCAGTTCGGTTTCGACGTGGAGTTCGAAGTTGAAAGCTATCTACGCCATCAGGGCGACAAGTTCGCGGGCTACTTTGATGCCAACACCTATCTGCTGATGACCAAGGCGCTCGACTACTTTGATCCGGCAAAAGACTTTGGCGGCGACCTCACGGCCGCATTCGCCAACAGCACCGCGAAATTCTTCATCGCCGCGTTCACCAGCGACTGGCGCTTCTCGCCCGCGCGCTCGAAGGAGATCGTGCGCTCCCTGCTCGCCAATCGGCATGACGTGAGCTACGCCGAGATTGAATCGGTGGAAGGGCACGACTCGTTCCTGATGCCGATACCGCAATATCACGCGTTGCTGCGCGCCACCTTCGAAGGGATCCGCGTATGAGCGCCGCCTACATTCGCCCCGACTTCGACGTTGTCACCCACTGGGTGCCGCAGGGCGCGTCGGTGCTGGATCTCGGCTGTGGCGACGGCGAGCTGCTCGCACGCCTGGTCCGCGAGCGCAACGCGAAAGGCTACGGCGTCGAGATCGCCGACGCCGGCGTGCTGGCGTCAATGCAGCGCGGGCTCAACATCGTGCAAGCCGACATCGAAGGCGGGCTCAATCTGTTCGGCGACGCTGCGTTCGACGTGGTCATCCTGTCGCAGACGCTGCAGGCCACGCGCCATACCGAGGCGCTAGTGAACGAAGTGCTGCGGGTCGGCAAGAGCGCCATCGTGACGTTACCCAACTTCGGTCACTGGTCAGTGCGCTGGCAGCTCGGCATCGGCGGCCGCATGCCAGTGTCAAAGCGGCTGCCGTATCAGTGGTACGACACGCCGAACGTGCACTTCTCCACCATTCGGGATTTCGACGTCTTCTGCGCCGAGAAGGGCATCGCGGTCGAGCGCCGCGCGGTGCTGGCCGGAGGGCGCGAAATCTCGCTGCTGCCGAATGTTCGTGGCGAGACAGCCGTGTTTCAGATCCGGCGCTAAGACTGAGTGTGACACGGCGCCAAAGTCCCGTTGCGGCGGGATAATTTGCGAGCGGCCCGCCACGACGGGCAGAGGGTGACGAGGGGTTCATGAGGGTTTTCTTTCGCACATGGCTTGCTGCCGCGCTGCTTGCGGTGGCCGCTGGCGCTGCCAGCGCCGCGACGGGTAGCTGGCTCACACTGGCAGGCACAGCCAACGGCGCCGTGAAGGGCGCGCTGGTTGCACCGGGTGAGCGTGATGTCAGCATCAACCTCGACGCACTGTTCTCTCACGCGCATGGCGAAACGCGCAGCGTTGCCTTGTCCGATACGCGCGAGCTGGCGCTGACGGGTCTGCGCATTCTCGATGGTGCATCCGGCGCGCGCACCTGGGTGGGCATGCATCGTGACGGCGAGATTGAACACAACGTCTTTGTCACCGAGCATCAGGGTTACGTGTACGGTACGCTGTACGCATCCGACACCACTTACATCCTGAGTGGCGACAGCAAGAACGGCAGCGTTCGCCTGCTCGACCAGCGCGCAGCGGGGCACACACTGGCGCCGCCGACGACGCATGATTTTGTGGAGCCACCGTTATTGCCGCCAGCACTCGCCGAGCAGCATAAGCTCAGTGATGAGGCCACGGTTGTGTTCGCCACGCCGGCGCCACAAAGCGTGATCGACCTGCTGGTGGTTTACAGCGAGGGGATGGTCACCCGCTACGGCAGTGTGGCTGGCGTACTGGCGCGCATCAACAATCTGGTGGCGCAGGCCAACACCGGCTATCTCAACAGCGAGGTGGCCATCACGCTGCGGCTGGTGGCGACGTATCGCAGCAGCTATTCCGAGACAACCACCGACGGGCAGGCACTTGATCACATCACGCCGTCGATCCCGGCCTTTGGACGCGTGGTGGTGACGCCGCCCGAGCTGACGGCTGTCGCGCCGCTGCGCGATTCCAGTCAGGCCGACATCGTGGTGCTGGTCCGCCCGTTCCGGCGCAGCGCCCACGCCGCCTGCGGCATGGCCAACCGCAACGGCACCGTGGGCTTCGATATGGCGCCCTACGAGGGCTGGGCTTACGCCGTATTCAGCGACGGGCTCGATCTCGAGGCCGGCAATGGCACCTGCCCGGACACCGCCTTCTCGCATGAGATCGGACACGTCATGGGCATGAACCATGATCGCGGCAGTCTCTCGGTGGACGCGCCCAACGCAACCGTACCTCCAGTGTCCTACGGCTACGGCTTTGGCTATGGCTACAACGTGGCGGGCTGCCCGAGCGGCTATTGCCACATGCCCACCCACGGCGACGTCATGTCGATCGCCTACGTCAACCGCAACCTCAACTGTTATTCCCATCCGGGCATCCGCATTTCGAGCGATGGCCTCTCGTGCGGCTTGAACGTATCGTCGGGCACCATCGCCGGTGTCGCACCCGACACGGCCGAGGAGGCTTGTATCGGCTCGGCGGCGGGCTGTGGTCCGGCGGCGGCGTCCTGCGCGAACAACCCGACCTGCGCCTATTCGGCGCGCGGCCTCAACTACGTTCGCGTGAAGGTTTCGCGCTGGCGTGATGCGCCGATCAGCGGCACCATCACTCAGGGCGCGACCGGCGTGGCCAATCTGTCGTTCTGTACGTCAAGCCCCGACATTCTTTGCACGGCATCCACCGGCAGCTACCGCTGCAGCGGCCCGGCCGGGTGGACCGGCTCGATACATCCACGCGCGGCAGGCTACCGTATCCCTGCGGTCGTGGTGCCGGCTGCATTGACGGTGGGCGGCATCACCAGCAACCTGAGCGCCCAGCTCGACAGTGCCTTCCCGAACTGCAACCTCGATATTGACGGCAACGGCCTCATCGACGCCTCGACCGACGGCGTGGCGATGTTGCGCCGGTTTCTCGGTGTTGGCGCAGCCAACTTCGGCACATCGGCAGGTGTCTGCGCGCAGAACACCACTGCGGCCACGCTTTACAACCGCAGCGCGCTCGCAGCGGTCACCGCCACCGGTGCTGCCAGCAGCAACGCGACCGGCGACGGCATGGTGATCCTGCGGGCCATGCTTGGGCTAACTGGCAGCGCGGTGACGCAAGGCGCGGTGCCGCCCGGCGCGGCGCGCGGCCAGTGGAACACGCCGGCCGGCGTCAACAACAACATTCGCGAGTGGCTGAATGCCAATTGCGGCAGTGCCTTCGTCCCGTAAGAACGGGCTTGTTCGGATAGCGAAATCCGGGCGCGGCGTGACACAATCCGCGCGAGTGGCGGCCGGAGTCTGCCGCAATCTTGAAGTCTTGAAGGAGTGAGTGCATGAAACGTATTTCCCTCGTCGCTGCTGCCGTTACCGCTGCGGCCGTTGCAGCCGGTTGCCAGAGCATGATGGGCGGCGAGAAGCCGATCGTCGCCGTTGCTGAAATGAAGGCCACCACGGCAGCCGGCCCGGCGAATCTGAATCCGGTCGGCGTGGTCCGCTTCAGCCAGCTCGGCGCCAGCAAGGTGATGGTCGAGGCCGAGATCAAGGGCCTGAAACCCAATTCAGAACATGGCTTTCACGTGCATGCAGTGCCGGACTGTTCCGGTGACGGCACTAAGACCGGCGCCCACTTCAATCCCGACGCTCACCCACACAATCATCCGGGGCAGATGATCCGCCACGCCGGCGCGATGTTCAATCTGAAGACCGACGCCAACGGCACTGGCACCACCAAACAGATGGTGGACACCATCACGCTGACGCCCGGCAAATACAGCATCGTCGGCATGCCGCTGATCACCCACCGCGATCCGGATGACTACGTGTCGCAGCCGCTCGGCAACGCCGGCCCGCGCGTAAGCTGCGGGCTGATCACACTGGCGCCGGGGCAGTAGGCACGCTTGCTGCCGGCACTCAGCGGCAGCAACTTTCTGCGGAAAGCCCCATTTAACTAGGGCTCAGATGGCAAAAAGCGGCGAAGTTGACTTCGCCGCTTTTCCATTGCCGGCCCGCATGCAGAGGTCTTTTCAGCGTGAAGCTGTAACCATCGCGACGGCGTGCGCCAATCGCGAACCCGGCTGCGAGCGACCGGGCTACATCTGAAACGACTGTCTAGGCCGCGAATTTCTTCGCCAGCGTGGCGATGCGCGCGCCGAAGGCTTCGGCCGTCTTGAAGTCGCTCGCGGCGATGCCTTCCGGACCCTGATCGAGATTGGCCTGCACCATCAGGCCGCTGTAGGAGCCGACGCGGTTCAGGTCTTCAATGCTGCCCTTGCTGGTGTTGAAGCCGGGCATGATGCCCTGCGACGCCCACAGCATCGAGTGCTGCCCCGCGAACAGCATGAACTGCTGCAGCGTCGAAAGCTTGTCGCCCGAGTACGCGCCCGATACGGTGAAGCCGGCGGCGAGCTTGTCTTTCCAGCCCTGCGTGAACCAGACCTTCGAGCTGGCTTCCATGAATTTCTTCATGTCGGCCGACACCGAGCCCATGTAGGTCGGTGCACCGAAGATGATGGCATCGGCCTTGGCCAGCGTGTCCCAGTGCTGCTCGGCGTCGGTCACGCTGACCAGCGTGACGTTGCTGCCGGCGACGCTGGCAGCGCCCTTTTGGACGGATTCAGCGACTGCCTTGGTGTGGCCGTAGCCGGAGTGAAAAACGATTGCGACGTTTGCCATGATGATTCCTCTGGTTGAAAAAATTGCGTTGCAGGAGCGGCTCTGCCACGACCCGTCAAACCACAACGGGGCAGGTCGCGGCAGAGCCGCTCCTGCATGGGGTGACTATTGCAGCGGCGGCAGATCAAACAGCAGCACTTCGGCCTCACTGCCTTTGTCGATGCGCACGCTGGCTTCGTTTTCGATCTTGATGGCGTCGCCTTCGTTCAGCGCGATGCCATTCACCGTGACCGCTCCGCGCGCCACGTGCACGTAGGCCAGCCGCCCGGCAGCGAGTGTGTGAGTGGCTGACTCATCACCGTCGAACAGACCGGCATACATGCGGGCGTTCTGCTGGATGGTCACCGAGCCCTCGGCACCGTCGGGTGACGCCACCAGGCGCAGCTTGCCGCGCTTTTCGCTGGCGTCGTAAGCCTTCTGCTCGTAGGACGCGCTGCCACCGGTGCGGTCCGGGATGATCCAGATCTGCAGCAGATGCGTGCGCTGCCCGGCGTTCGGGTTGAACTCGCTGTGCATGATGCCGCGCCCGGCGCTCATGCGCTGCACTTCGCCGGGCACAATGTTGCCGGCATTGCCGAGTGAGTCCTTGTGCGCCACCGCGCCTTCGAGCACGTAGGTGACGATCTCCATGTCCTTGTGGCCATGCGTGCCGAAGCCCTGCCCTGGTGCGATGTAGTCGTCGTTGATGACGCGCAGCGGCCCGAAGTGGATATGCGCCGGGTCGTGGTACTCGGCGAACGAAAAGCTGAAGCGGCTTTGCAGCCAGCCATGATCGGCGTGGCCGCGGTCTTCGGATTTTCTGATTGTCAACATGGGGGACTCCTTTCACACGGGCCGAGGTGCCTGATACAGGCGGCACTTACGGCATGAAGCGAAGTATGGTGGTGCCCGCCGGACCGGACAAGCTTGCCGGGTTGACGCACTTGTTCGAAAATACAGAACATGTTGAAACTGAGCCTGGAAGCGCTGGAAATCCTCGACGCCATCGCCCGTCACGGCAGCTTTGGCCGCGCCGCCGAAGAACTCGGCCGCGTGCCCTCGTCGATCACCTACGCGGTGCGCAAGCTGGAGGACGACCTCGACACGCTGATCTTTGATCGCAGCGGTTACCGGGCCGAGCTCACACCCACCGGCAAGGTGCTGCTGGAGCAGGGCCGGGCGCTGTTGCAGCAAGCCGACCAGCTGCAGTCGCAGATCGCCCAGGCCGCCAAAGGCTGGGAGCTGGAGCTGACCATCGTGCTCGACGCCATCCTGCCGTGGCGCTGGCTGCAACCGCACGTCGAAGCGTATTTCCGCGAAAGCTGCCCGGCGAAACTGCGCATCAACGAGGAAACTCTCGCTGGCTCGTGGGAGAGCCTGCTGGATGGCCGCGCCGATCTCATCATCGGCGCCACCAATGATCCGCCGTCAGGCATGGGCATCAGTACGCAGCCGCTGTTCAACGTGCCGTTTTCCTATTGCGTGTCACCAGCGCATCCGCTGGCCAGCGCGCCGGAGCCGATCAGCGATGACTTGCTGAAAGCCCATCGCGCCATCGTGCTCGGCGACAGCGCTCGCCGCCTGCCGTTGCGCAGCAGCGGCCTCTTGTCCGGGCAGGACACGCTCGTGGTGCCGTCAATGCAGGCCAAGGTGGATGCGCAGATCGCCGGGCTCGGCGGTGGCTATCTGGCCAACTGGTTCGCGACCGAACACCTGCGCGAGGGGCGGCTGGTCAGCCGGCAACTGCAGGAGCCGAAGCCGCCTGGCCCCACCGTGCTGGCATGGAAAAGCGGCAATCGCGGGCGCGCGCTGACCTGGTGGCGCGAGCGGCTGCGCGATGTGCGGCCGCCGCAGTAACCCACTCTACGCTCAAGCTCGCTCGTGCATACCCTCGTAACGCGCACACGAGCGCGCCCACAAATCGTACTGCTCTGCAAACGGGCTGCGGTCAGCCCCCGCTGGTTTGGGAAGTGTCAGAATGCGTTTTTCATCGCCTGGCTGACAATCATGCGACGCCCGTTCAAATTCCTGCTTGCTGCGCTGGCCCCGGCCCTGATGCTGGCGGGTTGCGCCAACTCACCAACCACGTCTTCCGGCAACGAGACCGCGAAGGCACTTGGATTCTCGCTCCGCTTCATCGGTGAAGCCACGCTGCCGCATCGCGCGCTTGTCGGCGGCACCACGTTCGGCGGCATCTCCGGCATCGACTACGACGAAGCGCGCGATCAGTATTACCTGCTCAGCGACGACCGCTCCGACCACAATCCGGCGCGTTTCTACACTGCGAAAATCGCCGTCGATGCGAAAGAGATCAAGACACCGGAGTTGCTGTCAGTCGTCACGCTGAAGAAAGCCGACGGCAGCACCTATGGCGGCAAGGCCGAGAAGGCGACCGACATCCCCGACCCGGAAGCGATCCGCTATCGCGCTGACACCGACACCCTGTTCTGGACCAGCGAGGGCGACAAGAAGCTCGGCCTCGACCCGGTAATCCGCGAGATGAAGCTCGACGGTACGCTGATCCGCGAGTTGCCGAAGCTGCCGATGTTCCGCATGCAGCCCGGCGACAGTGGTCCGCGCGACAACCTCACGTTTGAAGGCATGACGCTGACGCCGGACGGCAAGGCGCTGTGGGTGTCGATGGAGGCGGCGCGGTTTGAGGACGGCATTGACCCGACGGTAGACAAGCCCGGCGGCCCCGCGCGCATCACGCTGTATCACACCAATTCCGGCAATCCGATCCGTCAGGTCGCCTATCTGCCCGACGCCATTCCGCACCGACCGATGCCACCTAACGGCGAGGCCGACAACGGCATCCCGGAAATCCTGATGCTCGACCAGTTCCGCATGCTGGTACTGGAGCGCAGCTATTCGCAGGGCATCGGCAATTCACTGCGCGTTTACCTGATCGACACCCGCGACGGCAGCGACGTGCTCAACGTGCCGGTGCTACGCGAGGGCAACTACACGCCGGTGCAGAAGCGGCTGGTCATCAATTTCGATTCACTGAATCTGAAGAAACTCGACAACACCGAGGGCATGACCTTCGGGCCGCGACTGCCGAACGGCAACCGCACGCTGATCTTCGTCAGCGATGACAACTTCCGCAAATCACAGATCACGCAGTTTCTGGCTTTCGAGGTCGTTGAGCCACGCCCGGCAGTGTCTTACGTCGTCGAGCCACCGCCTTACTGGTGGCCGTACCCGTACTACGGCTACCGGCCCTGGATCTGGCCGCGCCCGATCATCATTCCGCGTCCACATCCGCGGCCGAAGGCAGACTAGCCGGCGGCGAGCTTGTTCACGCTGGCAATCGAGCCCACCACCTTGCCCGTGGCCACCGCCTCGTTATGATGAAGATTCCCATCAACGAGGAGGAGACGAACATGCAGCCCCCCATCAATCGGCGTCGCCGCCAGTTGCTCGCGGCCTCTGGCAGCGCGCTTGCGTTCGGCGTGCCATTTGCGCAATCTGCATACCCCAACCGACCGGTCGAAATCGTGGTGCCTGCGGGTGCCGGCGGTGGCACCGACGTGCTGGCCCGTGCATTTGCCGAAGCCGCGAAGAAACATTTCCCGCAGCCATTCACGGTGGTCAATCGTCCTGGCGCCTCCGGCATGATTGGTCACGGCGAGATGATCAACGCCAAGCCCGACGGCTACAAACTGGCGATGGTCTTCGCCGAGATCGTCATCGTCCCGCATTTGGGCCTGACCAAGCTGAGCTATGAAGACTTCGCACCGATCGCGCTGCTCAACACTGACCCGGCCGCCATTACCGTGCGCGCTGAGGCGCCGTGGAAAACAATCGACGAATTCATCGCTGACAGCCGCAAGAAAAACGGCGAGATGAAGATGGGCAACTCCGGTTCCGGCTCGATCTGGCACCTCGCACACTCGGCGATTGAAGCCAAGGCGGGGGTCAAATACACCGCCGTGCCGTTCGGTGGCGCGGCGCCAGCAGTGGTCGCACTCCTCGGCGGACACATCGACGCGGTCGCGGTCAGCCCGGCCGAAGTCGCCGCACAGGTGCAGGCGGGCAAGCTGCGCATGCTGGCGGTGGCGGCCGACAAGCGCCTGCGCGGGTTCGATCAGGTGCCGACCCTGCGCGAGCGCGGCATCGACATCTCGCTCGCCACCTGGCGGGGCCTCGCCGCCCCGAAGGGCACGCCGCCGGAAATTATCGGCATGCTCGGTGATGTCGCCCGCAAGGCAGTGGAAGAGCCTGTCATCAAGGAAGTGACGGATCGGCTGAGCATGGGGCTCGGATATGTCGATGCCGAAGGCTTCCGCGCCATGATGAAGCGTGACAACGACACCTATCGCGCACTGGTGCAGCAACTCGGCTTGAAGGGCTGAGCGCCAGCTATCTCACGCCGCCGTGACATCGCTCGCAACCGCCACGCGGTTGCGGCCGTCGCGCTTCGCCTGATAGAGCGCCTGATCCGCCCGCGCCATCAGCGGCGCCAGCACACTCAACGGTGCCAACGACGAAGCGACGCCGACACTGACAGTGTGCTGCCGCGAGTGTCCGAGTGACGCACTCTCATGATGAAACGCCTCCCGTAGGGATTCGGCGTGGGCTTTGGCGACATCCAGGTCGGCACCGGGCAGCAGTGCGCAGAATTCTTCGCCGCCCAAACGGGCGATCAGCGCGTTCGGCGGCAAATTCGCCTGCGCACAGCGGGCCAGCAGTTCGATCACACGATCCCCCTGCTCGTGCCCGAAGTCGTCATTGATCGACTTGAAGCGGTCGAGATCCAGCATCAGCAGGCTGCCCGGCGCCGACGCCAGGCTGGCTGCCGCTTCCGTAAAGCCACGACGGTTGAACAGCCCGGTCAGGGTGTCGCGCGACGCGAGTGTTCGCAGGTCGTGATTGAGTTCGTCGAAGATGACGACCACCATCCCGATCAGCAACAACAATCGGCCGCACAGCCCCGCCGAATAAACCAGGAAAACTGTCTGCGGTGCGCCACTGGGTGGCAACTCGGTAATGCCACGCGCAAGCAGGATTGCGGTTTCTGCTCCACGTGCCACAAACACGCCCGCCACCATCAGCAGACCAAGGGCCATGATGGCATGCGGCAGCCGGAAGCGGCGTTGCACCACGCCACGGGCACCCGGCCACACGGGAGAGCCGGCCAGCAGCAGGCCAATGTGCCACAGGCAAATCAGCGCCGTAGGCACCGCGACCACCAGCGCGCGGATGGCATTGCTCGGGATGATGTAGACGTAAAACGCGATGATCAAGCTGATCGCCAGCGCCAGGCCAGCCAATGGTTGCCACGGCAGCGGTCGATGCAAGCGGTAGTCACGAGTACCCAGCGCCGACACGGCAGCGCCAACCACGATCAAAGTGTTGCCAAGTACAAAGCTTGCGAACGACGGCAGGTGCTCCTGCGACGTATTGAGTGCGATCCCGAACGCAGCGATCACGGTGCTCCATAGCCATGGCCGGGCGCCGCGCATGTTCCCGCTTTGCCGCATGGTCAGCAGCAGCATGATGGACATGAAGAGGAACAGCGCCGAAGCGATGTAACCGAGCAGTTTGATGCCGCTATCCACTGCTTCGCACCTATACCCGCTGCATGTCGGCCAGATCGAACGATGGCGCACGGCCGGCAATCAGATCAGCCAGCACCCGCGCTGAGCCGCAACTCATCGTCCAGCCGATGTGGCCCTGGCCACAGTTCCAGTAGAGATTTGCGTGCTTCGGGTCGCGCTGGATGATCGGCAGCGTCGAAGGTGTCATCGGTCGCTGGCAGGCCCAGCGCTCAATCGAGGGATGGTCCCAAGCCAGCGCGCCGGGAAACAACGCCTCGAAGTGCTCGCGATGGGCGCGGAAATCTGCGTCGCGGTAACTATTGTCGTGACCGCAGAACACGGCGCCTGTAGTGATGCGCATCGTCGGCCCATCGGGTGAATCGAGCGGGCACCAGGCGATCAAAGAATCCTCGCAAATCCCGCCGCGCGTTGGTGCTTTGGCCGGGTCGCGCACCGGCACAGTCAGCGAGAACCCCTTGACCGGATACATGGGCACCCCGCGCCCGAGTGAACGGCCGAACGCTGCGGTCTGCGGACCCAGCGCAGCAACATAGGCGTCTGCCTGCAGTCGCCCGGCGCCGGTCGATAGTTCCAACGCACGCATGCGCTGCAGTGGTTTCGCAGTAACCGTTTCGCCAAACCGAAACCGCACCGGGCGTTCACGCCGGGATGCCAGCCACCGTGCCAGCGCCCGCGTGAAACAGCGCGAATCGCCCTGCGCATCGCTCACGGCCAGCGTGGCGCCCACGAAACCCGCACCGGAAAGCGATGGCTCCAGCGTCACGGCGTCGTCACGACTGAGCAAACGGACGTCGTAACCCTGCGCACCGACCACCGCCACGCGGGCGCGCGCGGCCGCGAGCGTGGCGTCGCTGCGGCAGACGTAAAGTAACCCGTCACGCCGATACCCGCAATCAACATCGGTCGCGGCGAGGGTTGCTTCCAGCTCGTCCTGGCAAAACCTTGCAAATCCAAGCTTCGCTCGCGCGAGTCGCGCAAAGTCGGCTTCGTTGGCGTACGACATGAACTCACGTCCCCAGCGCCAGAGCGTCGGGTCAAGCCACTTGGTCACCTTCATCGGCGCATTGGCGTCAGTGAGCGACCGCCATAACGTGCCACGCGAGCCCGGGTTCGGCCACGGCAGCGCGCGCGAAGCGGAGATCAGGCAGGCGTTGGCGTAGCTCGTCACACTGGCGGGCTCCGGCTCGCGCTCAATGACCTCGACATCGTGCCCGTCTTGCCAAAGGTAATACGCCGACGCCACACCGATCAGGCCGGCACCGAGGATGATGATCTTCATGCTTCAGGAATGACTTTATCACCCCGACAGCACCGGTCGCTGTTCGCCAATCCGCTCTGGTGACCAATGAGGCAAATGGCTAGTCGTCAGGCATGGCCTGGTAGCGCGAAACCTGCGGTGCCGTCCTGGTAGCAGAGAGCCGCTCAACATTCGGTGCAATACGCCATCGCGTTCGGCGCGAACCATCAGCGTTCCGCCCTACGACGCCGATCGCGCCGAATCCGAACTGACGGTCAAACCGCAAACGTGGCGGTCACCGGCGCGTGATCCGACGGCCTGTTTTCGGCGTTGCCCTTCCGCTCGTTGCGGTCGACTACGCACGCGGTGCAGGTATCGGCCAGTGCGGGCGTAGCGAGGATGTGGTCAATGCGCAGGCCGTTGTTCTTGGGAAACGCGAGCATGCGGTAGTCCCACCAGGTAAACGTCTTCGGTGGATGTTCGAACTTGCGGAAGCAATCAACCAGCCCGAGGCTCAACCAGTGATTGAACGCGGCTCGCTCCTGATCGGTGCAGAGCACCTGCCCGGCCCACGCGGCCGGGTCATGCACGTCGGCATCGGTAGGGGCAATATTGAAGTCACCGACCACCACAAGCTTGGAGTGCTTCGCCCGCTCTTCTGCGAGCCAGGCGCTCACGGCGTCCAGCCAGCGCAGCTTGTATTGGAACTTGTCGGAATCGACGGCCTGCCCGTTGACGACGTAAAGATCAATCACCCGCACATCGCCGACGGTGGCCGCGATGGCCCGGCACTGCTCGTCCTCGAAACCCGGCACGCCCATCTGCACATCGGCAAACTCGGGCAGTGTGTTCTTCACCATGATGGCGACACCGTTGTAGGTCTTTTGCCCGTACACCGCCGCGCGATAGCCGAGCGCGGCGAACATCTCATGCGGAAACTTGTTTGTTTCGAGCTTCAGTTCCTGCAGGCAGAGCACATCGCTCTGGTTGGCGCGCAGCCAAGCCTCAGCGCGACCGAGCCGCGCGGTCAGCGAATTGACGTTCCAGGTGGTGATCTTCAATCGTGATGACGGGCGGAGCGGCTAGCTGGCAGCCTTCGGATTGGGTGTATTCGCACCAGTTGGGCTGCCGGGCTCCTTCGGCGCCGGCTTGTCGAGCCCGCTACGATCCTCCAGTGGCTTCGGTTTGGCGAAGGACGGCGTCTTCGGGTAACCAGCGGCGTCCAGCGCGGATGCCCAGCTCGATTCGCTCCAGCCGGAAACCCGCTTTTCGCCCACGCGGATGACCGGTACGACTTCGCCGCCGGTCTCGTCCTTGAACTTCTTGTTCAGCTCCATTGAGCGCGTCGGATCAACCACGGTGTGCGGAATGCCGCGCTTGTTGAGATAACCCTTGGCCGCGTCGCAGGCCTCGCCGCATTCACTGACGTAGAGTATGACGGGGTTTTTCTTCTGCGCGTCCTGCGCAGTCAACGACAGCTCGTTGTTCTGGATCGAATTGCCGGTAACGCTACGCTGCTGCACATTCTTGGCATCGGGAGGCGGCGGTTGGTCGGAATACTGCACACGGCCATTGGCGTCAACCCAGCGGTACACCGACTGCGCCGAGGCGATCCCGCAAAGGGCGAGCGTGCCGATCAGCGCGGCGGAAAACGGACGAAACAGATTCAGGCGATTCATTTGCAGAGCTCCAGCGTTCTTCCGGTCTGACGGATTGAATGGGACTGAATGGCGCGATTGCACGTGCCAGGGACGCGACAACGCGCCCGGGCGCCCGTCTATTGCGGGCTGACCATGCCATTGTGCCGCAAAAGCGCATCCACCGTGGGCGAGCGCCCGCGAAATGCAACGAAATTGGTCATCGCGTCGCGGCTGCCACCGCGCCCGAGCACTTCCTTGCGGAAGACGTTACCCGCCACCGGCGACAACACACCTTCCTCTTCAAAACGGCTGTAAGCATCGGCGGAGAGCACTTCCGCCCACTTGTAGCTGTAGTAGCCGGCGGCGTAGCCACCGCCAAAAATATGCCCGAATGACCACGGCATGCGGTTGTAGGCCGGGGGCTGCATTACGGCCACTTCAGCCCGTACTTCGCCAAGCAGTTTGAGCAGCGCAGCGCGATCTGCGCCGATGTTTTCGGCATGCAGCCGCATGTCGAACAGCGCAAACTCCATCTGTCGCAAAGTGCCAAGCCCTGCCTGGAAGTTCTTCGCTGCCAGCATCTTGTCGAACAGCGCGCGCGGCAGGGGTTCGCCGGTTTCGACGTGCTGTGTCATGTGCGAGAGCACGTCCCACTCCCAGCAATAGTTCTCCATGAACTGGCTGGGCAGCTCGACTGCGTCCCATTCGACGTGCCCGAATCCGGAAATACCGAGCGTGCCGACCTCGGTCAGCAGCAGATGCAATCCGTGTCCGAACTCGTGGAACAATGTGATCACGTCGTCATGCGTGAACAATGCCGGCTTGTCACCAACCGGCGCCGGGAAGTTGCAGGTCATATAGGCAACAGGCGTCTGCAGTTGTCCGTTGCGCACGCGGCGATCACGCGCCGAATCTGCCCAGGCACCGCCACGCTTGCTGTCTCGGGCATAGAGATCAAAGTAGAACTCGCCGATGCGACTGCCACTGCCGTCGAGCACCTCAAAGAAGCGCACGTCCGGATGCCACGCCGAGGCTTTGCCCTCAACGATGCGCACCGAATAAATGCTTTCAACCACGCGGAAAAGCCCGGCCAGCACACGGTCCTCAGGGAAATACTGGCGCACCTCCTCGTCGCTGAAAGCGAAGCGCTGCTGGCGCAATTTCTCCGAGGCGAAAGCGACGTCGGGAGATGCCAGATTGGCAATGCCCAGCTCGGCGGCGGCAAAAGCTCTCAGCTCCGCCAGATCGCGCTCGGCAAAAGGACGCGCGCGCCGTGCGATATCGCGAATGAAATCGAGCACCTGCTGCGGCGAATTCGCCATTTTCGGTACCAGCGACACCTCGGCGTAGTTCTGGAATCCGAGCAGTTTTGCTTCCTCAGCGCGCAACGCCATGATTTTGGCGATGGCCGCACCATTGTCGAAGCGCACCTCTCCCTCATCGCTGGCGCGCGTGGCGTAGGCCCGGTACATCAGCTCGCGAAGCGCAGCCGAATCGGCGTATTGCATGACCGGCAGGTAACACGGTGCCTGCAGGGTCAGTCGCGCAACACCGTCGGCCAGCCCCGCCTCTTTCGCCTTTGCCTGAGCGGTCGCGACTACATCAGCGGGCACGCCAGCCAGATCAGCCACCGGCACATCATGCGTCCATGCATTCGTCGCGTCGAGCACATTGTCCTCAAACTTCGACTGCGTCTCGGCCAGCTCTTCCTGGATTGCGGCGAAGCGCTCGCGTGCCTGCCCCTCGAGTTCGATGCCGCTCAGGCGAAAGTCCTTCAGTTCGTGCGCGAGCAGCGCACGCTGCTCGTCGCTGAGCGATGCTGCGTCCTCCGACAATGCCTTGTAGCGCTCGAACAGCGCCCGATTGAGCCCGAGCTCGGTGAAGAACTGGGTGACTTTGGGCAGTGCGGTGTTGTGCGCATCGCGCAGCGCCGGGCTGCTGATGACAGCGTTCAGATGCGCCACAGCCCCCCATGCCCGTCCCAGGCGTTCGGTGGCGTCCTGCAATGGTTCCACGACCGTTTGCCAGGTGATTGACTCCGCCTTTTCAACGACCGACACGGCGGTTCGCGCGTCGGCAATGAGTTGTTCAATGGCCGGATTGACATGCTCTGGCAGCACCTCCGAAAAGCGGGGCAACGAGGAAAAGTCGAGGAGAGGATTCATGATGATTTACTGCTTGAAATTGGTTGCTGTTACTGCCGAAGTCCGCCACCGTTCAGTGCTTCTACATCGGCCACAGAGGTCACATTCCGCCACGGGCCGGTAAACAATTCGCCGGTCACTTCGTCTGCGGCAGCCCACTGTTGGTAGTGCGGCAGCAGCTTGAAACGTACGCAGCGCGGCCACGCCTGACAAGGTGCTGTCGCCAGCACGCCGATGTTCGCCAGCGTCAGCCGCGGCTCGCCCGTGTGGATGCGACCGACACCATCATTTGAACGTTCGTCCAGCGCAAATTCACCGCCAGGCTCGCCCGGTGTCGGCGGCACCATGACGAAATGGGCGCGCTGCCGACCTTTTTCAATGGCCGCCGCCGGTGGCAGCAAGCGCGCGTAGTCAAAATCGGAATAGATGTCGGCGCTGATTATCAGGACCGAAGTCGAGCGAAAGTAAGCGCTCGCAGTGGCGACACCTCCACCGGATTCAAGGGGCTCGGCTTCCACCGAGTAGATCAACTCGCAGCCGAAGCGACTGCCGTCACCCAGCGCAGTTCGCAACTCATCGGCGAGATAACTCACGTTGATGACGATACGACGGACACCAATCGCCACCAGTTTGCGGACGTGGTGCTCAATCAGTGGCTCCCCGCGCACCCGGATCAGCGGCTTCGGCAGGTGGTCAGTCAGCGGCCGCATGCGCTCACCACGCCCGGCGGCGAGGATCATCGCGTCCGGCACGCCACTGGGCGATGCGCTCAAAACGTGTAGCCCACTTTGGTTGCCGTACCTTCAATCCGGTCCAGCAGCGAACCCAGTGGCGCGAAGGCCTGATACCGCGTCGCCGCGTGACGCACGTAGTTCACGAACCGCGGTGTGTCGGCAAGATAGTGCGGCTTGCCATCGCGATAGTTGATGCGGGCGAAGATGCCCAGCACCTTGAGGTGCCGTTGCAAGCCCATCCACTCGAACTCGCGATAGAACTCGGAAAAATCCTCGCGCACCGGCAAGCCGGCCTTGCGGGCACGATCCCAGTAACGCGCCACCCAGTCGATGATCTGCGGTTCCTCCCAGCTCAGGAAAGCATCGCGCATCAGCGATGCGACATCGTAACTGACCGGGCCGATCACCGCGTCCTGATAGTCAAGCACGCCGGGATTGCGCTCACCAGTCACCATCAGGTTGCGCGGCATGTAGTCGCGATGTACGAGCACCGTCGGCTGCGCCAGGGCGCCGGCAATCAGCACGGCGTAGATGCGTTCCAGGGCATTCTTCTCATCGTTCGTCAGCTCAATCTGGCAATGACGGCCGAGATACCACTCGGGGAACAGGTCAATCTCCCGCCGCAGCAGCGCAGCGTCGTAACGTGCGAGTGGTACTTCCGCCTGTGCCGGATCGATTTGCTGCAACTGCACCAGCGTGGTGATGGCGTCAGTGAACAGCCGCTGTCGTTCACCGTCTGCCGCATCGGTCAAAGCGCGCAGATACGTCGTATTGCCGAGATCCCCCAGCAGCAACAGACCGCGTGCTTCGTCGGCTGCATATACGACCGGGACGTTGACACCGCCACTGGCAAGCAACCGTCTGATGTTCAGGAACGGCCGCACGTCTTCCTTCGGCGGCGGTGCGTCCATCACAATCGCCGTCGAGTTGTCGTTGGCTGAACGCACCCGGAAGTAACGGCGGAAACTGGCGTCGGCCGATGCCGGTTCGATTGATGACCACCTGGCGTCGAGCGTCGCAAGCCAGTCTGTAGCGTCAGCCAGACGCTGGTCAGCCTGTGCGGGGGGAATGTTGATTCGTTGCATGGAAACTGCGGATGGCGACCACTCGCCGCCGGCGACGGCCTGTGGCATGGCGACGCGCCCGTAAGCGCTTGATTTGTCGGCTAAACTTGCAAGTCTACCAACCAGCGACCGGGCTTATCCCTGGCCTCGCCAACGACTGTTTCGTGACTGCCAAGCGCCATTCGCCCGTCCCTGCACTCGTGTTCGCGGTTGCACTCTGCGCATCGGCGGGCGCGCAGGCAGCGGTCGCGTGCCAGGCCGGGGCTCTCGGCGGCGCAGCCGTGGCCGCTGGCGCAGCGACGGCGACGCCCATCGCCGCAGCGTTGGCCGGGCAGCTTGGTGCGCCCCAATTCGCGCCGATTTATTGCCCTTCGGCGATCACGTCGAACAGCAGCTTCCCGTTGCAGCTGCGGCCGCCACCGCCTGACGGCAAGGAAACGACCACCATCTTCGCCCGCGAGTCGCAGGGGGAAGACAACCGTTTCGTCGAGGCGACTGGTGCCGTCGACATGCGCTCACCGTCAAAGCAGGTGCTGTCCGACTGGTTGCGCTACGAGTTCGACATCGACACCATTCGCGCCCGCGGCAATGTCGTGATCCGCTCCTGGCAGGATCTGGTAACCGGGCCCGAACTTGAATACCGCCGCGATACCGAAACCGGCTTCATGAAGCAACCGACCTTTGTGCTGGGCCTCTACAAGGGTCGCGGCAAGGCAGAGGAGCTGCAGTTCACCGGGCCGGAGCAATACCGTATCCAGCGTGGCACTTACTCCACCTGCGTCGGCGACGCACCGGCGTGGCGGCTGGAGGTGGCCCAGCTGGATCTCGACGAAAACACCTCGGTCGGCGTTGCCAGGGATGCGCGCATCTATCTGGGCAATCTGCCCGTGGCCTGGCTGCCGCAGTTCAGCTTCCCCTTGCGGAACGAGCGCAAGAGTGGGTTTCTGGCCGCGACTTACGGCACCAGCGGCAATCGCGGTCTCGATATCCAGTTGCCGTACTACTTCAATCTGGCGCCAAACTACGACGCGACGCTCACGCCTCGCCTGATGAGCAAGCGCGGCGTGCTGTTCAATGGTCAGGCCCGCTACCTGTTCGACACCCCTTTGGGACGCGCCATCGGTGACTGGAACGGTGAAATACTGCCGCGCGACCGTCTCGCTGACGCCTCGCGTGATGCCACCAATATCCGTCACACGCAGTTCTTTACGCCCAATCTGACCCTGACCGTGAACTACAACCACGTGTCAGATTCACGCTACTTTGTTGATCTCGCCGACTTTGTGTCGATTACGTCGATCACGACCTTGCCGCGCGATGCCACGCTGGTCTGGCGCAACAACGACTGGCTGCTGACCGCCAGGGCGCAACGCTTCCAGACGCTGCAGGACCCGGGCGCGCTGGTGCTGCCGCCATACGACCGGGTGCCACAGCTATCGGCCGAATCGCCGGTGTACAAGCCACTCGCCGATCTTCCGCTCGAGCTGAAACTGAGCAGCGACGTCACCCGCTTCCAGTATCCCAACGCGGCGCTGCCGTCCGGTTACCGCGCTTATGGCTATGGCACGGTCGCCTGGCGGTATGACACACCGGGTTTCTTCGTCACGCCCAAGGTCGGCCTGCATGCCACCCGCTACCGCCTGACCGGTACTTTCGACGACTACCGCGACTCCACGCGAGTGCTTCCCGTCAGCAGCATCGACGCCGGCCTGCGCTTCGAGCGCAATGCCTCGATCTTTGGCAGCAGTTTCGTGCAAACGCTCGAACCGCGCGCGATGTTCACCTATATCCCGTATCGCAATCAGAGCGAAACGCCGGTATTCGACACTGCACTGGCGGACTTCAATCAGCTGCAGTTGTTCAGCGAAAACCGCTACGTCGGCCAGGATCGCATCGGCGACACACGCCAGTTGTCGGTAGGGCTCACCTCACGCCTGTTCGACGCCGATTCGCAAAAGGAACGGTTGCGCCTCACGGTGGGCGGGCGGGTCTACTTCGCCGACCAGCTGGTCACCCTGCCTGGTGAAAGCAAGCGCGACAGCAACAGCTCCGACCTGCTGTTCTCGGCCAACGGTCGCATCACCGACGCGCTGTACGTCGAAGGCAACGCGCAATACAACGCCAATCAGGGCCAAACCGAGCGCTACTCCCTTGGCTTGCGCTACACCCCCGAGCGATCGCGGACCCTCAACATCAACTATCGGGCAATCCGCGAGCTGGTCACCAACACCGGACCGGTGCAGGTCAAGCAGGTCGATATCGCCGGGCAGTGGCCGGTCTACCGCAACATCTACGCCGTTGGCCGAGTCAACTACTCAATCGCAGACCGCCGCCTGACCGAAAGCGTGCTTGGCCTGGAATACGATGGCTGCTGCTACGTGGTGCGAGCCGTCGCGCAGCGCATCGCCACCACCACCACGACAGCGACCAATACCTTCTTCCTGCAGCTTGAGCTCAACGGACTCGGCCGGGTGGGATCGAATCCGCTCGACGTGCTGAAGCGGAACATTCCGGGCTATTCTCTGCTCTATGAAAATCCGACGCGCCGTCGCATCGACGAGCCGGAAGCCCCCAGCAGCCCGATGTTCGCTCCGTGGAATCCGGGAACGCCCTACGCACCGTACATTCCATAATTCGCCGCCAGGCCCCTGCCTGCTACCCAAGTCAATGCTCCTTACCCTATGAAAACGCCCGCCCTTGCCCCGATTGCTGCCATCCTCACTGCACTGGCCACGATCAGTCTTCCGCTGCACGCGCAGAGCGGACGCGTCCAGCTCGTTGATCGTGTTGTCGCCGTAGTAAACGATGAGGTGATTACCCGCTATGAGCTGAACGAGCAGAAGCGTGCCGTTGTCGCCCAGCTCAAACGGCAGGGCGTCGCCACGCCGCCGGAGGCGGAACTCGACGCCCAGGTACTGGAGCGCTTCATCAACGAGAAGGTGCAGCTGCAGTACGCCAAGGAATACGGCATCCGCGCTGATGATGAGGTGGTGAATGCGTCGCTGCAGCGGATTGCAGCGGAAAACAAGATGTCGATGCAGCAGTTCGCCGCCGCGCTGCGCAACGACGGCGTCACCATCGAGAAGTTTCGCGACGAATTGAAGAACGAGATCATCATCAACCGCGTGCGCGACCGTGAAATCGAGTCTCGTGTGGTAGTGACCGACAGCGAGATCGATAACTATCTGGCGCTGGCCAAGGCGCAGGGCGCCAATCAGGCTGAGTACCAGCTCGCCCATATCCTGGTGCTGGTGCCCGAGCAGGCCACGCCGGATCAGGTGGAAACCCGCCGCAAGCGCGCCGAAGAGGCGCTACGCCAGTTGAAGACAGGCACGCCGTTTGGCCAGATCGCGGCCGTGTTCTCTGACTCCAACGATGCCGCGCAGGGTGGTTCGCTCGGCTGGCGGCAGGCCGACCGTCTGCCGGCGCTCTACTCCGACGCCGCCAGCAAGCTGCAGGCTGGCCAGATCAGTGACGTACTGCGCAGCGCCAACGGCTTTCACATCGTTCGTCTGATCGAGAAGCGTCAGGGCGAGCAGAAGGCGGTCGTCGAGCAGAGCAAGGCTCGTCACATTCTGGTGCGGGTGAACGATCTGGTCAGCGAAGCCGAGGCAAAGGCGAAGATCGAGCGCCTGCGTGACCGTATCGCCGGTGGCGCCAAATTTGAAGACGTGGCCAAACTGGGCAGCGAGGATGGCAGCGCACAAAAGGGCGGTGAACTCGGCTGGGTATCGCCGGGCGAAACCGTACCCGAATTCGAAGCGGCGATGGCAAAGGCGGCGCTGAATACCGTCGTTGGCCCGGTCCGCACGCAGTTTGGTTACCACCTGCTCGAGGTCACCGAACGTCGCAGTCAGGACGTCACCCGCGAACGCACGCGGCAGAGCGCACGTATCGCCCTGCGTGACCGCAAGGCAGACGAAGCCTTCCAGACCTGGCTGCGCGAACAGCGCGACCGTGCGACCGTCGAGATCAAGCTGAACGAAAGCTAGGCCTTGGTGGCCGCGGCGCCACCAGGCACGGCGCTGCGCTCAGTTTACACAACAGCTTTTGGGTAGAGCCGCCGAAAACAAAGGGCGTGCGGCGTCTTTTCCAAAAAAGTCGACCCTACCGCTTTTCGCCGGCTCGGCCCCGGCTGAATGGGGTTCCTGGCGCAAAGCTGAAGGAACGAGACGCAGCGCTTCTGAACTCGCTGCGACGCCTATGATGCAGGGGTGATTGAGTCTCAGATTCGTTCTGCCGCCCCCGCGCTGGATGCGATAGCGCACGAAAACTATCGCCAGCAGGGCTTGATTGTCGCTCCCATCCGCCTCGCTGCGGACGTGCGGACAGCGATGCAGCAATCGCTCGAAAAGCTTCTCGCGTTTCGCGACGATGTGGCGCCGGAATCACTGATCTGCCCGCACATCCCTTCCCTTGGTCACGGTGATGACGCGGCAGCAAAAGCGATCGCCGCAGAGTGGTTCAGCTACGCCACCCGGCCGGAAATTCTCGATTGCGTTGAGGCGCTGATTGGCGCGGACATCGTGCTCTGGGGCTCGCAGGTGTTCTGCAAACCGGCGCACACCGGACGCAAGATTCCGTGGCATCAGGACGGCAAATACTGGCCGATGCGGCCACTCGCCACGGTAAGCGCGTGGATCGCCATCGACGACGCCACGCCGGAGAACGGCAACATGCGCTACCTCCCCGGCTCGCATCGCGCTCGCTGCGTGGTGGCGCATCGCCATAACGCCGATCCAGCCCTGGTGCTTCCTGAGGAAGTGGCGCCCGAAGCGATCGATGAATCGCTGGCCCGCGATGACAGCCTTCGTGCCGGCGAGTTTTCGTTGCATGACGTGTATCTGATCCACGGCTCGGAGGCCAATCGGAGCGACCATCGCCGCGCCGGATTCGTGGTGCGCTATATGCCAGCCAGTTCGGTGTTCGAGCGTGGCGCGGCCGACAACGTGATGCAGAGCGCACAAGGCGCCGTCCGCGTGGACTACGCGACACGACCGATCTGGCTGCTGCGCGGCACCGATGCGTCCGGCCGCAACGACTTCCGCGTCGGCCACGATGGTAGCTATCGTGGTGGGCGCCGCCTAAGCGACGATCTCTGAACGGCTTTGCAGGCCTGTACCCGTGGTGGTCACAATTGGCGCCTTGACAATGGCATGGGTGGCTCCGATACTCGCGGCGCGATCAGAACTGCTCAATGCGTGTGCTCTGTAGCGGTTGGTTGATCGGCGCCAACAACCAACCCCGGAGGGAAGCAATGCTGTTAGTGAATGAGACCGGCGTGCCGGTGCAGTACTGGATTTCAGCGGCCGGTATGGGTGACTGTGGTTCGATCGCTGTGAATGGTCTCGTTGACCTGCCCGGCTATGACAACCAGACCAATGTCACGGTCGAATTTCTGCCGTCGACAGGCAACGCCTACTTCGAGGTGACCATCCCGCAATCGCAAACCGGCAATCAGGTCGAGATGGCCCTGGTAGCCCCCTGAGCGCTGACGCCCGGAACGACGCACTCCATTCAAGGAACATCATGCTGCTCGCCAACAACACGCCACAACAACTGTTTTATTCGATCAGTAACGCGGTTTCTGCCGATTGCGGATCAATCAATGCCGGGGATACCGCCAGCCTGCCGTACTACGACAACCAGACCAACGTACAGGTCGGTTTTTCGGTCAACAGCACTGGCCCCAACGCGACACCATTCACCATCGTCATCCCCTCGACTGGAACTGGCAAGGCAGTGACGCTCGGGCTCTACGTCGAGTAGTTCGGCTGAATAAAGGTCCGGCGTCGCTCGACAGTGGCGGTTACGCCACGTCGGCGCAGTCGTGGTGAGATCAGCGCGAGATCGTATCGTCGAGCAAACGCCGCCACTGCGCGGCGACCACATCCCATGCGAACTCGGGCCGGTGTGCGTTTGCGTATGCGCGGTGGGCAAGACTGTCGCGGTGCGCCGAATCCTCGTACAACCGCTGCAGCGCCGCTGCCACGCCCTCTGCTGACACCACCTGCCCTTCGGTCAGATTGCCCGGCCAGGTCATGCTACTGACCGGCTCAACGAATTCGGCCGCACCATCCCACAACTCGGCGAGCGAGGTGTGCCGCGGCATCACCTGCGCCGCACGGGTGGCGCCATGCTCAAAGGCGACCATGCCCCAGCCCTCGCCAGTGCTGGTAGTCAGCCCGACGTCACAGGCGTTGTAGAGCAGATTCATCGTCGCATCGTCGAACGCCGGCCGCTGGTTGTCGGCGCGGGTCATGATCAGGCGGTCGAAGATGCCGTAACGCTTTGCCAGCAGCAGAACATTCCAGCCACTGTCCTCGGTCGCCATGTGCAGATAGAGTTTGACGTTGGCCGGCTTGTCGCGCGCGAACTGCGCGAAGCCCTGCAGGGTGAGATCAATCCGCTTGCGCGGCATGTTGCGATTGGCGTTGAGCACGATGAAGGCACCGCGCGTCTCCGGCGTATCAATACCCAGTTGCTGCCGCGCGGCGAGGCGGCGGGCCACTTCGTTGGCGGAGCCGGCCGCCGATGCTGATAGCGGAAAAAAACGATCCTGATCCACGCCGTGCGCAATCACGTCCAGCGGCGGAAAGCCGAAGTCCGGTCGTCGCGTGCGAATGGCCGCCAGCGAATCGGCGATGACGCCGCGCCCGAACTCGTTGTACATGACGTAGCGGGCGACGCCCTCCAGCGGCTCAATGATCTCTGGCGCGATCGGCCCCGCCTCCACCGGCGTGTACATCACCACGGGCGGCCGCCAGCTCGCGCGGCGCAGATGCGCCCAGTAGACCGGCTGGAACGAGATGTCGTAGAGCAGAAAGACGAGGTCTGGCCGCAGAGACTCCACCAGCGGCACCACCTGGTCGTAACCGTAGACGCTGGCACCCTTCGACGCCGCGTGCAGCGTCCACGGCCAGTCGTGCGGCCCACCGTCGTAGCGGGTGGCAAGCTGATACAGCTCGTAGCGATCCGTCAGCCGCGAGAACACACTGCGAATCACCCGCGCGAAGCCAGTCGGCGCAACGGCTTCGCCGATGATCAGGATGCGGGGGCTTGTCACGGCAATCGTCGCTCAGGCACAACAGCCGCAAAGCCTCAATGGCCAACCATCGAGCCCGTCGGCAACCCGTGGGACGATGAGCGACGCCACTCCAGGCCGCCTACTTCGATGAGCGTCCGTATTGGGCAAGATCGGCCTTGCTGATAGCACTTGCTGCAACCAGTCGATAATGCTTTTCGTCTACAACTCTTACTTCGCCATCAATGACCGCGAGCTCAAACATTGCTATGCGGTCTTCGCTCATGAACTGTGCAGACACGGCGCGACAAATCAGATCGGGGAATTTTTTGGCACAACACGCAATATCTTGGTGTGTCTGCACAACACCATGCCGATCACTCCCGCCTTTGGCCTGAACTGGAATGACGAATTGCGTGCCGTGCTTGTCAATACCAACGTAAATTTCGTCAATCTCGATTTGCCCAATGGATGTCACAGTCGTCCGTAGATGGTTCTGCAACGAAAACGCCGTGATACCAAGGAATACGTCAACCAACCGGTTGTAGCGAACTTTCGCCAGCAGCGCCTGCTCATCGCCTAGTGCATACGCCGCAATAATTTCAGGCGTCGCGTCAGGCACCTTTATCGTCAGCAGTTCTTCGCGCGGCGCGATCCGATTCAGGCGAACTTGCTTGAATCTATAGTTGCCCTGACCTGCGCCTTCAATGATCCATTCAAATCCCGCCGCCGCCTTTGATCGAATTGCCGCTGGCAACTCGCTGCGATAGCGGAACGAGTAAATGACATCACCCTGATTTTTCGGGAGATTGATCGCAAGTGCAGCCGCTGCATCGGAAAGTTCGTCCCGCGAAAACTCGAACTCCTTCAATCCACGTTTGAAGTGCTTGATGAAGATGCGTTCAATGATGGCGCTGTAGCGATTGGGTTGCCGCGCGCTTCTGGAATTAGGCATAGCGAAGCATGGTCTGCTGATCGTTGGCAATTTTTCGGTTTCGCTGCGCAATCGTGTTGCGCGGTACCGCGAAGTAACGAGCCGCCGCGCTCATGTCAAACGTCAGAAGCAACGGGTCGCCGGTCTTCAGTTCCAGCGACGGTTTCACCGGTGACGAACGCAGCGCTGCAGCAATCTGCTGCGCAATTGCCCGCCCCAGCAACGGCGGCACACTGTTTCCGATTTGACGAAATCCATGCCACTTGGTCGCGTGGAATCGAAACCAGTCAGGGTAGGAGTGCAAGCGCGCCGCCTCTCGCACCGTAATGACTCTGGGAATGTGCGGATGAATTGGACGTGGCGACGTGAACGCACCTCGTGCACTATCGGTACCCGCTCTGAGCGTATTGCAAACGCCGCTCGGATCGAGCTTGCGAAAGCGACTAACAGGCTCAGTCTTGCCGTGCTGTGTGTCACGAAACCGCTGCTGTGAAAGCTCGGTGTGATCTGTCCTGAGACTGCACGTCAGTTCGTCACGATCAAAACGACGCCGATAGCTGAAATCGCTATGATCTTCTTCGAGTCCTCGTAAGACCCGCGCATACGGACTGCGTGTATGCCACTTCGCCGCGACACTATCGGCGGCACGCAAAACGTCGAACTGGTCAGCATCCGGCAAATCACTGATCGCGTCGGCCACCGTCGTTTTTCGGGCGTACCCTTGCGGATAGTCTGGAAGCGGCAAGCCTCGTCGCGCGGCAATCAAAAAGAGGCGGCGCCGATCCTGCGGCACCAGGAAATCAGCGGCATTCAACACCCTGTAAGGCAGCAGAACGTCATAACCACCGGATGTCAAAGCTTCCACGATCTCATCGAGGAACCGAGCGTGCTTGCCTAGAGTGAGACCTCTCACATTCTCAAACACACAGTACTTGGGTTGCAGCTCGCGGACGAGGCGAACATAGTGAAAAACCAAGTGGTTGCGCGGGTCGTCGAAGGAGCGCTTTCCAATCATGGAGAAACCTTGACATGGCGCCCCACCGAATACGACATCGATCTCAGTCTGGTTGAGATTGGCTCGGTGACGAATTTGGCTGCCAGACAGCTCTACAACACTGGCGCAAATCGCATGTGAGTATGGAAAATTGAATTCGTGTGTCGCACAATGAATTGGGTCAATCTCGACCGCCGCGGCAATGTCGAATCCAGCCTGCTCGAAACCCAGAGACAGTCCACCCGCTCCCGCAAATAGATCGATTCCGATCGGTCTGCCCATATCACTCCAACTTGACTCAGCGTGAGTTTCAGCGGACATGTGTCCGCTGCGTCGTCCGGAAATTTGAACTGACAGCGGACATAATAGTCGATATTGGCAGCAAACTGTAAATAAACACAGTCTAAAGTCGTGCCGACTCCCTTGAGTAGGGGTTGAACTAAGCCGTAACTGCGGCCGCCTCGGCACGTCGCGCCGCCGCTTTGCGCTCATGTTCAATGAGATAGCGTTTGCGCAGGCGGATTGACTTTGGCGTCACTTCCACCAGCTCGTCGTCCTCGATGAATTCCACCGCGTATTCGAGCGTCAGCTTGACCGGCGGCGTGAGCAGGATGTTCTCGTCCTTGCCGGCCGAGCGTACGTTGGTGAGCTTCTTTTCCTTGATCGGATTGACGACCAGATCGTTGTCGCGGCTGTGAATGCCGACCAGCATGCCTTCGTACACGATGTCGCCAGGCGCCACGAACAGGCGGCCACGCTCCTGCAGCGAGAACAGCGCATAGCCGACAGCGTTGCCATCGTCCTGCGAGATCAGCACGCCGTTGCGACGACCGGGAATGTCGCCGCGATGCGGGGCGTAGCCGTCGAAGATGTGCGAGATCAGCCCGGTGCCACGCGTGAGGTTCATGAATTCGTTCTGGAAGCCGATCAGGCCGCGGGCCGGAATGCGGTATTCGACGCGGGCACGACCACGACCGTCGTTTTCCATGTTGGTCAGCTCGCCGCGACGCTCGCCGAGCGCCTGCATCACGCCACCCTGATGGCCTTCTTCCACATCCACCGTCAGCGCTTCCATCGGCTCACACTGCACGCCGTCGATCATCTTGAACAGCACTTCCGGCTTGCCGACCGCGAGCTCGTAACCCTCGCGACGCATGTTCTCGACCAGGATCGTGAGATGCAACTCACCACGACCGGAGACACGGAAGATGTCTGCATCCTCGGTGTCTTCCACTTTCAGCGCCACGTTGGCCAGCAGCTCTTTCTGCAGCCGGTCGCGGATCTGCCGCGAGGTGACGAATTTGCCTTCGCGGCCCGCCTGCGGCGAAGTGTTGACGCAGAAGCTCATGGTCAGCGTCGGCTCGTCAACGGCGATAGGCGGCAGGCCTTCTGCGTTCTCGCGATCACAGATGGTGTAGCCAATCCCAAGGTCGGCGATGCCGGTAATCGCCACGATGTCGCCCGCGCTGGCGATTTCGGCCTCGGCGCGCTCCAGCCCCTTGAACGTCAGCACCTGATTGACCTTGGCAATGCCGCGCTCGTCGTCGCCGTAACGCAGTGCATATTGCGCGCCCGGCTTGATGGTGCCCCGGTGGATGCGGCCAATGCCGATGCGGCCGACGTAGCTGTTGTAGTCGAGCGCCGAGATTTGCAGTTGCAGCGGCGCCTTGTCATCCAGATGCGGCGCCGGGATCTTGCCGAGCACGGTGTCAAACAACGGCTCCATGTTGGTGCCGGTTTCGCCCTCGGTCAGGGTCGCCCAGCCATTGAGGCCGCTGGCAAAAACGACCGGGAAGTCGAGCTGTTCTTCGGTCGCGCCGAGCTTGTCGAACAGCTCGAAAGTCTGATTGACGACCCAGTCCGGACGTGCGCCCGGACGGTCGACCTTGTTGACCACCACGATGATCTTGTGACCCAGCGCCAGCGCCTTCTTGGTCACGAAGCGCGTCTGCGGCATCGGGCCTTCGACCGCGTCAACCAGCAAGAGTGCGCCGTCAACCATCGACAGCACGCGCTCGACCTCGCCACCAAAGTCGGCGTGGCCGGGGGTATCGACAATGTTGATCCGGGTGCCCTTGTAAGTCACCGCGCAGTTCTTGGCGAGGATGGTGATGCCGCGCTCTTTTTCGATGTCGTTGCTGTCCATCACCCGCTCGCCGACCTGCTCGTGCGCGGCGAAGGTGCCCGACTGCTTGAGCAGGCAGTCGACGAGGGTCGTCTTGCCGTGGTCAACGTGGGCAATGATGGCGATATTGCGAAGACCGGAGTTCGCGCTGGTAGTCATGAGAGCTGCCTGAAGAGCCCGGCTCGCAAGTGGCCACAGAACGTGAATGTGGCGGGCGGCAGCAGGGCAAAGAAGTTAACCTGTTATTTTACTGCGCCGCAGCATCGGCGTATATAGAGCCGCGAACCTATGCCGGTCGCGCCACTAGCAAGACTGCTTAGTCTGACGGTGGCCGCGCCCCCGTGAACCGCCGAAATGCCCGAAAACCAGTTGGCGCTGCCAAGCCCGTACTGGCCGCCAACCGATACACGCACCAACGAACGGAACGATCGCGAATGAGCCTCTGCACGGCCTGCCACCATGCCGTCCGCATATTCCCGGGGATTGCTCTGATGCAAACATTCTGAAAAGCAAATTCGCGGCCAGTTGTTTGAACATACAACCAAAAACGGCCCGTAACATCCGGCGCAGTGTGCTGTTGCTACTTGCAAAGTGCACCTATCGCATCTGCAGCACCGGAATACGGCCGTCATGTCACAACAGTCCCTCGCCAACGCGTACGAATCACCACTCAACGTCAATACGGCCGCCAATGACCGCCGCTTCGCGACCCTCGCCGAAGCCGTCGAGGCCTCGATCGTGGAGCATCCGGCGACCGACCGCAAGCGCACCCTGCTGGTGGTGGATGCTGCCTGCGACCTGCCCACTGAATGGCTGCGCCAGCACAACGTTTGCGTGCTGCCAATCACCGTGCAGGTGGACGACTGGACGCTGATCGATTCGCACGATGAGTTCGACACCAGCGAGTTTTTCCACAAGGATCTGGCCGCCCGCGGTGTGCGCGCAGCAACGGTGCCACTCAGCCCGATCGAAACCCGCGCCTATCTGCAGTCGCATCTGGAGCCGCACATCGACTATGTGCTGCAGCTCACCATCACCGCCAGCCGCAGCAAGATCTATCTCAACTCGCTGGCGGCGATGCAGGCGCTGACAACATCACATAACCGTGTGCGCCGCGAGCTGGGCAATCGTGATCCCTTTCGCACCTGGGTGGTTGATACCGAGACCGGCTTTACCGGGCAAGGCGTCATGGTGGCCGAGGCAATCCGGCAACTCGACGCCGGCGTGCTGGCACCACACGTCGCAGCCGCGATGGAGCGCCTGCGCCGGCAGGTGCATACGCTGGTAGTGCCGAAGGACCTGTTCTACCTCTACACCCGCGCGCGAAAAGGGCGACAAATCGCTGTCCTGGCTGGGCTACAACGTTGCGCAACGGCTCGACATCCGGCCGGTAATCCATGCCCATGCGGGCCACACCGGGCCGCTGCTGAAGGTTCGCGGTCACGAAGAGGCGCTGGACCGCACCATCCGGCTGTGCATTGACCAGGTCAAGCGCGGACTTACCGTACCGGTGGTCTGCCTCAGCTATGCCGGCGATCTCGACGACGTTCGCGCACTTCCGGCCTTCAGCGACCTGCGAGTCGCCTGCCAGTGGCATGGCGTGCAGATGATCCTGTCGACGATGAGCATGACCGGCGGGCTCAATGTTGGTGCCGACGCCTTCTCCATCGCTTTCGCTACGCAATCGCTGATCGCGTAGCGCTCCCGTTGCGGCCCGGCGCTACGCGCGTGGGTCAAGCCCGGGCGTCGCCGAGATCTTGTGGATGGTCAGGTCGGCGCCGTTGTATTCCTCCTCGGCGTCCAGGCGAAGCCCGGCGAAATTCTTGATCGCACCATAAACGATGGCGGCACCAAACACGGCAATCAGGATGCCGATCAGTGTGCCGACCAGTTGCGACGCGAATGCGACGCCACCAATGCCGCCCAGCGCCTTGCTGCCGAAGATGCCCGCCGCGACGCCGCCCCAGGCGCCGCAAAGTCCGTGCAGCGGCCAGACTCCGAGCACGTCGTCGATCTTCCACTTGTTCTGCGTCAGCGTGAACATGTAGACGAAGATAGCGCCGGCGATGCCACCCACGGCGAGCGCGCCCAGCGGATGCATCACGTCCGAGCCGGCACACACGGCGACCAGCCCGGCCAGCGGCCCGTTGTAGGCAAAACCGGGATCGTTGCGGCCGACCAGCAGCGCCACCAGCGTGCCGCCAACCATCGCCATCAACGAGTTAACGGCGACCAGACCGCTGATCTTGTCGATGGTCTGTGCGCTCATCACGTTGAAGCCGAACCAGCCCACCGCCAGCACCCAGGCACCGAGCGCGAGGAAGGGGATTGATGACGGCGGATGCGCTGCAATCTGGCCCTGCTTACCATAGCGCCCGGTGCGCGGCCCGAGCAACAGCACGGCAATCAGACCGATCCAGCCACCGACTGCGTGCACGACGACCGAGCCGGCGAAGTCATGGAACTCCTCGCCAAACGAGGCCTTGAGCCAGGCCTGGACGCCGAAGCCGCCGTTCCACGCGATGCGTTCGAACAGTGGATAGACCAGCGCGACGAGGAACAGCGTGGCAACCAGCTGCGGGCCAAACTTCGCCCGCTCGGCGATACCACCCGACACAATCGCCGGGATCGCCGCCGCGAAGGTCAGCAGGAAGAAAAACTTCACCAGCTCGTAGCCGCTCTTGGCCGCCAGTGTTTCGGCCGGACCGAAGAAGTTCGCGCCGTAGGCGATCCAGTAGCCGACGATGAAATAAGCCACGGTCGACACCGCGAAATCAGCCAGGATCTTCACCAGCGCATTGACCTGGTTCTTGGCGCGCACGGTGCCGAGCTCCAGAAATGCGAACCCGGCATGCATCTCCAGCACCATGATCGCGCCCAGCAGGATAAAGAGCGTGTCGTTGGCAGTCTTCAGTGCTTCCACCGTTCCCCCGTATCAAGAAAAAGTCTTGTACGGATTAGCAATTAGCGTGCCCGATAATGGTGCATGCAAGTCTTTGTTTTATAGACACTTTTTCTTCACGCACCAGAACGACATTTTCCCGGGAGCGCCTTCACGGTGCACCAGAAGCGATTCAGCACTATTTTTGTGCCGACGACCCTGATGCGACAGCCTCCGCAGCCCACTGCCGCCGAACTGTCAGTACGGGGCATGGAGTCGCTGTGGACAAGCATCTTTTTATGCAAATGAGCTTTTTGAAAGGGCCTGTGGCCCTATTTTGCTTAAAGTCAACTTATTGCGCTTTCGCGGTTCAAGCCCTTATCGAATATAGCTTTCATTGAAAAGATGATCACGTCGAAGTACGCCGATTGGCCATGCACAAACTGGCGCAAAGCGGGCCACGAATGCGTTTTTTCAAGCAACCGGCTGATCGGCGTAACGAGACCTCACCGGCGCATCGCGTCGACTCGCGCCATCTCCCATCGCGTGCAGGCCGTCTGCAACCGGAGAGCTTTTCGACTCATGAGCACGACACCCGCCAGCGCCCGCTTTCACACCAAGCCCCAGGGCGCGCCCGGCGAAGTCGCGCGCTACGTTGCTGACGCCTATGCCTACAGCCTCTCGGGCGGACTGGTCGCTGTCCGTGCGCCGCACCAGGAAGTCGCTGCGACGGCCGCGACTCACCACGTCAGCGACAGCGTGGCAGTGCCCGGCACGGGTGGTCATGATGCCGCGCGCGCTTTGCTGGTGACCGACGCCGCCTGCGATCTGCCCGAGGATTGGCTGGCCGCTCGGCGCATATTGGTGCTGCCGTTTCGGGTGCGTAACCCGCGCGGCAGCCAGACCGATGGCCGCAATGGCGCGGCCGATGTCGAGCGCCGCCGCGAGTTCTTCAACCACGAACTCAACCGGGCCGAGCCCGATGCGCAAGTGCTGCCGCTGAGCGTTGCCGGCACCGGTGACTGCGTACACGAGCGCCTGCTCGCCAGCACCGACTTCGTGCTCGAAATCGCCCAGGCCTCGCGCCGCGGCAACGCCTACATGAACTCGCTCACCGCTGCGCAAAACCTGATGCTGCAACACGGGCGCGCGCGCCGCCAGCAAGGCATTGCGCGGCCGTTCAAGATGTGGGTGATCGACTCGACCACGGCGCTCAACGGTCAGGGCGTGCTGGTCTGCGAGTGCGCACGGTTGCTTGATGACGGCATCAGCGTGCCGCGTGTAGTGCAGCAGATCGACGGCCTGCGGCAACAGGTGCGTACGCTGGTGGTTCCGGCTGACGTGTCATTCTTTCAGCGTCGCAGCCGTCTCGATGGCGAGGCACCGTTGGCGTGGTTGAGCTATGGCGTTGGCAAAGTGCTCGACCGTACGCCGCTAGTGCGCGCTCATGGCGCCGAGCTGTCGGTCGTCACCCAGTTGCGCGGCTTCGACGCCGCCGTCGCCCGCGCCTTCGACAGCGTGACGCAGCAAGTACGCACCGGGCTCGCTGCGCCCTTCGTGTGTGTCAGCTTCGCTGGTGACGAAACCAGCGTGCGTCAATGGCCCGCCTTCATTGCGCTGGAAGACGCCTGCCTGCGCCACAAGGTGACGCTGCATCTGGCCAGCATGAGCATGGGTAACGCGCTGCTGGTCGGCCGTGGCGCGCTCGCGGTCAGCTTCGCCAGCGATCCCTGAGGCGTCGGTAGCACGTATCTGCGCCTGGCAGACCGCCATGCAAAACCTGCATGCGGCTTCTGCGCACGCGCCCATACAATGGTTGTCAGGCGTCGCACCACCGACGCAATTCCTTTCCAGTAATTTTCGAAGGATTCCTGATGATCAAGCGTTCACTCATTGGCGCACTCTGTGCCGCGACCGGACTGTTTGCTGTCACCGCAGGCAGCATTGCGTCGGCACAAACTTTCTTCCGCATCAACACCGGCGGCACGGCGGGCACCTACTACCCGATCGGCGGCCTGATCGCCAACGCCATCTCGCAACCGGCAGTACCGAATCTGGTGGCGACGGCGGTCGCATCCAATGGCTCCGTGGCCAACGTCAACGCCATTCAGGGCGGCGGCGCCGAATCCGGCTTCTCGCAGGCGGATGTGGCCTATTGGGCTTACACCGGCACCGGCACCTTCGAGGGCAAGCCGAAGGTCACCGACCTGCGCCTGATTGCCAACCTCTATCCCGAGAGCTTCCATCTGGTGGTGCGCAAGGCGGCAAATATCAAGAGCGTCGCCGACCTCAAGGGCAAGCGCGTCTCGCTCGACGAACCGGGCTCCGGCACGCTGGTGAACGCGCGTGCGATCCTCGCCGCGTACGGCGTCACTGAAAAGGACATCAAGCCCGAATTCCTGAAACCGAACGCCGCTGGCGAAAAGCTCAAGGACAATTCGCTTGACGCCTTCTTCTTCGTCGGTGGCTACCCGGCAGGCGCCATCGCCGAGCTGGCTGCCACTGGCGGCATTGACGTGCTGTCGATCAGCGGCCCGGAAGCCGACAAGCTGGTCAAACAGTTCGGCTTCTATGCCGTCGACAACATTCCGGCCGACACTTACAAAGGCGTCGGTGCGGTAAAAACGCTGGCGGTTGGCGCGCAATGGGTGACCAGCGCCAAACAGGATGCAACGCTCGTTTACAACATCACCAAGGCGCTGTGGAGCGACAACGCACGCAAGGCGCTGGATGCCGGCCATGCCAAGGGAAAAGCAATCGTACGCGCCAACGCCGTCGCTGGCGCTGGCATTCCGTTGCATCCGGGTGCCGAGAAGTTCTACAAGGAAGTCGGTCTGGTCAAGTAAACCGGACAGGAAATCAGCAGGAAAGGCCGGCCATTACCGGCCTTTTTTGTTTGCCGCAAACGACACGTGGCGATAGCAGCGCCAAGTTACCGCAACCGGGGGATCCATGAGCACATCGAACAACGACCGCACCGATCGTATCGACCGTATCGACGAAAAAGCCGTCGCCGAACTGGAAGCAAAGTACGACAGCGAAATGCGCTTTCGCCCCATGGCCAATATCGCGGCGACCACGGTCACCACGCTGCTGATTGCGCTCTCCTGCTTTCACTACTACACCGCAGGCTTCGGCCTGCTGCGTGAAGCGACGCATCGCGGCGTGCACCTGGCCTTCGTGCTCGGCCTGATTTTTCTGGTCTTCGCCTTCAGTAAAAAAACCGCAGCGCAACAGCAGTCAAGCTGGCACCACCCGCTCGGTCTGCCGCTCTACGACTGGCTTTGCGCCATCGCGGCCGTCGCCGCGGCGCTCTACATCCCCTACGTGTTTGACGATCTGGCGTTTCGCGTTGGCAACCCGGACACGCTCGACGTGGTCATGGGCACCACGCTGATCGTATTGCTGCTCGAGGCCACGCGCCGCGCGATGGGCTGGCCGTTGCCGATCATCGCCATCGTCTTCATGCTCTATGCGATGTTTGGCCCGGTGTTTCCGGGTTTGCTCAAACACGCGGGGGCAACCTGGCCACAGGTGGTCAACCATCAGTACCTGACCAGCCAGGGCGTCTACGGCATCGCCGTCGGTGTGGTGGCGACCTACGTCTTTCACTTCGTACTGTTCGGTGTTCTGGCCACGCGCATCGGTCTCGGCCAGTTGTTTCTCGACGTCGCCTCCTCCATCGCAGGAAAATACGCTGGTGGCCCCGCCAAGGTGAGCGTGTTCGGTTCGGCAATGTTCGGCATGCTGTCCGGGTCATCGGTCGCCAACGCGGTGACGGTGGGCTCGCTGACCATCCCGGCGATGATCAAGGTGGGCTATCCGCGCCACTTCGCCGGCGGTGTTGAAGCCGCGGCGTCCACCGGTGGCCAGATCACACCCCCCATCATGGGTGCGGCCGCTTTCCTGATGATCGAGTTCCTCGCGCTGCCGTATTCCACCATCGTCATCGCCGCCATCGCGCCCGCCTTCATGCACTTCTTTGGCGTGTTCTGGCAGGTGCATTTCGAAGCTAAACGCACCGGGTTGCGCGGCCTGTCGGCTGACGAACTGCCGAGCGTCAAGGAGAGCTTCCGCAAGCGCTGGCCGACGTTGATTCCGCTCGTGCTGCTGGTCGGTACGCTGATGAGTGGCTTCACACCGTACGTGTCGGCCTTCGCAGGCATCACCAGCTGCATCATCGTCGGGCTCACCACGTCCGAGCAGGGCAACAATGCCAAAGGCCTTGCCGTCATGCTGGTGCTGCATGCCGTGCTGGCCATCATCATTTCCGGCCAGCTTGAGAACTACGGCGTCGTGCTGTTCGCGGTGGCGGCCGTGGTCTTTGTTGCATTGCTCAAGACGGTGAATCTGCCCGCGCGCTTCACCCGCGCAGAGCTGATCGACGCCTTCTCCACTGGCGCCAAGTACGCGCTGGCAGTGGGCGCAGCGGCAGGCACCGTCGGACTGGTCATCGGCGTGGTGACGCTCACCGGCGTTGGCTTCAAGGTGAGCTACATCGTGAATGCGGCAGCGGCGTCGATGGCGGAATTTTTCACCTCGTTCCTGCCCGCCTGGCTCGCCAGCAAGCAGACGCTGATGCTGCTCAGTGCGCTGTTCATGACCGGCTTTGTCTGCATCCTCATGGGCTGCGGCATTCCGACCACCGCCAACTACATCATCATGGTCACCGTGGCGGCGCCGGCGCTGGTGCAGATGGGCGTGGAGCCGATCGTCGCCCACTTCTTCGTCTTCTACTACGGCGTGCTGGCTGACATCACGCCACCCGTTGCGCTCGCAGCCTACGCCGCTGCGGGCATGGCGAACTCGGACCCGTTCAAGACGGGTAACACCGCATTCCGGCTCGGGCTCGGCAAGGCACTGGTGCCCTTTATCTTCGTCTTCTCGCCGGCACTGCTGATCGTAACCAAGGGATTTACCTGGAGTGCGTTCGCCGTTGTATTTACCGCCTGCATCTTCAGCATCCTGCTGCTCGCGGCGGCGCTGTCGCGCTTCCTGCTGGTCGAAATGAAGACGTGTGAGCGGGCGCTTACTGTTGTCGCGGCGCTGGTGATGATCGCACCAGGGGTCAAGATGTTGCTGCTTGGCATAGCGCTGGCCAGCCCGATGCTGTTGTCGCAGGCGTTGCGCCACCGGGAGGCGCTGCGGCGGCAAGCCGCGTAGCAGCGCCCGCGTTTTCGCTGTTTCAGCCAAGGGTGCACCCGCTGGTTAGGCGCCGCGCCGCTTAGTAAACTGCTCCGATACCGTTGTCGTCGGCGCGCCGCGCCACGCGCCGCAGTCGGGCGACCGCACAAGTTGTTTTTTTGGGGACATTTATGTCAGTAATTGGATCGGGCACGCGCTTGGCGCGGTCGCCGGGACGCTGGTTGGCGTCCACCACCGCACTGGTGGCAAGCTACCTGTTCGCCGCCGGCGCAATCGCGCAGGAGATCAGCGGTCTCGTGGTGCCACCGGCACCGGCCACCAGCACTGCGGTGCTGGTGGAATTGACCGGCGAGGCCGCTGCGCGCGTCTACGGTTCTACCTACGACGTCACTCGCGCAGCCGGCCGTCAGGTGGCAACCGAAGCGGCAGTGGGCGCCGCACGCGCGCAGGTTGCCCGTAACCTCGATGAGCAGCAGACATTCCTTGCTGCGCTGGTCAGCAAGGGGCTCGCGCCAACGCCGCTCTATCGGGCGACCAAGGCGGTTAACGGCCTGGCCTATGTCGTAGACAACGCCGCCACCATTGAGCAGCTTCGTCTGTTGCCCGGGGTGAAAAACGTCCACATCATCGAGCAGGAATCGCCGTCGATTTCCACCAGCGTGCCGTTCATCGGTGCGCCAGCAGCGTGGAGCGGGTCGCAACCGCTGGGCGTTACCGGCCAGAACGTGCGCATCGGCATCATCGACACCGGCGTCGACTATCAGCACGCCACGTTCGGCGGCACCGGCTTGCTGGCCGATTATCAGGCCAACGACCGGACGGTCGCACCCGACGCTTACTTCCCGAACGCTCGCGTTGTCGGCGGCAAGGACTTTGCTGGCGACGGCTACACCGGGGCCAATGCGCCGGTGCCGGACAACGACCCGATGGACTGCAACGGCCACGGCACGCATGTGGCATCTACCGCTGCGGGCGGTGGTGTCAACGCTGATGGATCGCCGTACACCGGCTCGTACAACACCAGCACGCCGTTCGCCAGCATGAAGCTTGGCCCTGGAGTTGCGCCGCGTGCCAACGTCTACGCACTGCGTGTGTTTGGCTGCGCCGGAAGCACCACGCTGACGGTCGCCGCGATCGAATGGGCGGTGGACCCGAACAACGACAGCGATCTGTCAGACCGGCTCGACGTAATCAACATGTCGCTCGGGTCCAACTTTGGCTCGCTGGCCTCCACCTCGGCCATTGCCGCGGACAATGCAGCACGCATGGGCGTGATCGTCGTTGCCTCGGCTGGCAACGCGGGCGACACTTACACGATCAGCGGCTCCCCCGGCTCCGGCCAGCGGGTCATCGCGACCGCAGCGACCTCAGACGGCGCGGCACCAGCTTCCGGCCTGCGCCTGAACGCGCCGGGCGGTATCGCCGGGGTTTACAACGTGGGCCAGAGCGCCATGACCAGCAGCACCAGCATTGGCGAGCCGAGCGCTGCCGGCAGCGGGCAGACTGGCAACATTGTGGTCGGCCTCGACGCGTCCGATGGTGCCGGACCGTTGACGACGGATGGCTGCAGCCCGCTCACCAACGCCGCAGCCGTCGCCGGCAATATTGCGCTGATTGACCGCGGCACCTGTGGCTTCGGTGTCAAGTATGCCAACGCCCGCGACGCTGGCGCGATCGGTGTGATCATCGCCAACTCGGCGGCCGGGGTTTTTGGCAATATGGGGGGAGGCTTCACTGGCAGTGGGACCATCCCGGCGGTAATGGTGACTTTTGCCGATGGCAACAACATCAAGACGAACATCGCGACCGCCAACGCTACCTTCCTGGGCGTCAGCGACACCATTGCCTCGTTCTCGTCGCGCGGCCCACGAGGCGTTGGTGGCTTCAGCGGCGTCAAGCCTGATCTCGCCGCGCCAGGCGTGTCGATTTCGGCCGCGCAAACTGGTGTCACCTGCACCACGACCGGATGCCAGGTGCCCAATGCAAGCGGCTATCTGCCCGGCAGTCAGAACCTGGTGCTGTCCGGCACCTCCATGGCCGCGCCGCACGCGGCAGGCATGATGGCGCTGCTCAAGGAGCGCTTCCCCGATCGCAGCGTCGAAGAGCTGAAGGCAATGGCCATGGGCACTTCGCTGCATGACGTCTTCCAGTTGCCGGGCAACACCAATCGCGTCGGCGTCGACAAATCCGGGGCCGGTCGTATCGACCCAGTGAAAGCACTGCAAAGCACCGTCGCTGCGTTCAACGCGGACGAAGCCGGCGCCGTCAACCTCGCCTTCTTCGGCGAAGTGGTGGGCACACAGACGCAGACCAAGCGCGTACGCGTGGTGAACTACGGCAGCACGGCGCAAACGTTCTCGCTGGCCATTGATATCGCCAACGACGCTCCCGGCATCGCGTTCTCGCTGCCGGGCGGCAACAGCGTCACCGTCCCGGCCGGCGGTACCGCATTCATCGATGTGCGAGTCGATGGCAACGCGGCGGTGATGAACCATGTGCGCGATGCCAGCGCGGATGCAACGCAAACCGCACAAAACACAACGATTGCATCGGCACTCGGCGCCATTCCGCGTCACTATCTGACCAACAAGAACGGCTACCTGAACCTCGTTCAAGCCAGCAATACCATTCTCCGCGTGCCGCTCTACGCCGCACTTCGTCCGGCCTCCGACATGGCGGCAGCGTCTGTTATCGCCACTGGCGGCGCCCCCACCGGCAGCA